>JAABUH010000018.1_pt1 | contig 210220 bp, 270 predicted proteins | sample 5559121 | NCBI WGS metagenome assembly JAABUH01 (sample SAMN10711871, study PRJNA513364) | rock metagenome | isolation source: Antarctica rocks | place: Antarctica: Victoria Land, Battleship Promontory nord | collected 2015-12-28
AAACAAGCTCTCTAGCGGTGTTCTGTGAGTTTTAAGACATGAAAAAGGAAGCACTCTTCCGGTGACCGTGCTGATGCTAACAGGGTGAAGGAATACTCACCGTATAAAGCAGATGCCTTGGGATGATTGCTGAGGACAGCACTGGCCCAGACCATGATTGAAGCGTCGAGCGAAGCTTCGTTGAACTCTATCAGCCAAGAATGTCAGGAAGGAGGCGGAGAAGCAAGGTCGCTACGTTTTTGGAGGTCTAGGTTATAGTCGGTATCGTCCAATCTCAGAGCAGCGCACTACCGCCTCGACCGGTCAAAACGGAACAACCCAATGATATCGCCGCAAATCCCCGGTCAGCCCTGAGAACCTCCGTTGCCCTAAGCATTTCTAGGTCAATCAACGTGCCCTCATTCCTCTTGACCGCCCAAAAGTTCCATACATCCTCTTTCAACACCTCAAGTGACCATGCAGTCCGCCATTCGGTCTGTCCGGACGGCGAGCCGCGGAGTCCTCGCATCAAGCGTGAGTCTTCGGTCTGAGGAATGCTGGGTTTGGCTGGGGGTGTGAAGTATCTCCCTTGCGGAGATGCCGATTCCTCTTCACGCCTGTCCAGAATCCCTCGTGTCATTCTCAGCGGTATCGCACAGCGCTGGAGCGGCGAATCAGGAGGGAGAGCTGATGTCTCCTCCACAGACTCGCTCCCGCTTCACACCAGCTGCTGTCAATGCTGCTAGGACATATGCTACTGCAAAACCTGGTGCGTGCTCCTCGAGCCTTTTGCGACCTCAGTTGACCGATGGTCCTCGCTTCTGTGCTTGTCAACTACACTATAAACGCATTGTGCACCTTGCGACTGTTCCAAACCGCACATCCCTATTCTTCCGCTTCTACTGCCTCTGCCAATTTGTACCGCTGCTTTCCACTGGTACATCACACAGCCGCCTCGGAGGTCTCGTCTATTCTCGAAGGTCGGATCGCCGGTGCTTCGACTGGAGGTGATGTCCAGGAGACGGGCCGGGTACTAAGTGAGTGCCTAACTCTTGCGCGGGTTTCAGGGAGGGGTGAATCTTCCTGGACTTCGTCGTATACTAGGCATATCAACAGGAACGCAGAAGCTAACCTCCCTTAGCTATCGGTGACGGTATTGCCCGTGTCTACGGTCTCCGAAACGTCCAGGCCGAGGAAATGGTGGAGTTCTCGTCCGGTGTCCGAGGAATGTGCTTGAATCTCGAGGCGGATAATGTCGGTGTCACCATCTTCGGAAACGATCGTCTCATCAAAGAGGGTGATACCGTCAAGCGTACCGGCCAGATTGTCGATGTACCCGTCGGTCCCGCTCTTCTCGGTCGAGTCGTCGATGCGCTCGGTAACCCAATCGACGGGAAGGGTCCAATCAAGGCCGAAGGAAGGACGAAGGCGCAGTTGAAGGCGCCCGGTATCCTGCCTAGGCGAAGTGTGCACGAGCCGATGCAGACTGGGCTGAAGAGTGTAGACTCGCTTGTGCCGGTGAGTATCGACATAGAGCTTGCAAATCAGAAACTGAGCGTTGAGCAGATCGGCCGAGGTCAGCGTGAGCTCATCATCGGTGACCGTCAGACCGGCAAATCCGCCGTTGCCATCGACGCCATCCTCAATCAGAAAAAGTGGAACGACGGTAATGACGAGAAGAAGAAGCTTTACTGTGTCTACGTTGCTGTCGGGCTCAAGCGATCGACCGTTGCCCAACTCGTCAAGACGCTCGAGGAAAACGATGCCATGAAATACACCATTATTGTCGCTGCTACCGCCTCCGAAGCTGCCCCTCTACAATACCTCGCTCCCTTCTCCGGCTGTGCTATGGGCGAGTGGTTCCGGGACAATGGCAAGCACGCCTTGATCATCTACGACGACTTGTCCAAGCAGGCCGTTGCATACCGACAGATGTCCCTGTTGCTCCGTCGACCTCCTGGTCGTGAGGCTTACCCCGGTGACGTGATTACTGCCTTATCTTCCAGGCAGATTATCCCTGACATAATTATCTAGGTCTTCTACCTCCACTCCCGTCTGCTCGAGCGTGCCGCCAAGATGAACGAGAAGCTTGGCGGTGGCTCCCTTACTGCCCTTCCCATCATTGAGACCCAGGGTGGTGACGTGTCCGCCTATATCCCTACCAATGTCATTTCCATCACCGGTTTGTCGATCTCAACTAGGTATGAACCATCGCTGATCTACTTCGACAGACGGTCAGATCTTCTTGGAGGCCGAGCTGTTCTTCAAGGGTGTTCGACCAGCTATTAACGTCGGATGTATATTTGATTTCCGGCACAGTGAGGCAAACTGATATCACTCAGTGTCTGTGTCCCGAGTCGGCTCAGCCGCACAGACCAAGCTCATGAAGACGGTTGCTGGTTCCCTCAAACTTTACCTCGCACAGTACCGTGAAGTCGCCGCATTCGCACAATTCGGTTCCGATCTGTGAGTAAAGATTCGTCGCGTACGCATGGTCACTGACATGATCGCCAGTGATGCTTCTACCCGATACCTCCTGAACCGAGGTGCCCGTCTCACTGAGCTCCTAAAGCAGCCTCAATTCACCCCGTATGTACCTGCTCTTCGACATCACATCTCGCTCACATCTCATAGCATGCCTACCGAAATCATGGCTCCCCTCATCTACGCCGGTGTCAATGGTCTCCTTGACAAAGTACCTGTTGATAAGATTTCCGAATGGGAAAGGTCATTGTACGTAAGGTCCTCTCATGTTTTGTATGAGCTGACATCTCGCCAGCACTGAGCAGTTGAAGAGCCAGAATCAGTCGCTTCTCGAGAAGATGTCGGGTGGTGTGCTGACCAAGGAGATCGAGACGGAGATGAAGAGCGTGATCGAGTCACATGTGGCCGATTTCACCGCTTAGACGAAGGATAGGGAGCATTGTCGGGTCGACCTTGGTATGAACAAATGCATCGATTCCAATGATCCCGGAATGAGTTGCCTTTTCGCTCCAGGTAAGCTGAGTTGAGGAGGCAGTCTCTCAGCCGAACCGGCAGCAGAATGTGGCCGTCGATGCTTTGTGGCGGATGCAGTGGAAGATGAAGAGTCTTGCTCCCCATACGATACCCGCAACGAGTAATGCGATTCCAATCCATCGACATTCGCGAGCATCATGGATGCAAATCTTCGATAGTGAGCCCAGAGCTTCAAAGCAGAATGAGTACAGTCCTGATGAACGTTGAGGCTGGGACTTAGCTTGCGAATCGGACTTGCGGATGCAGATCAGGGTGGCACCTGCGGCAAAGAGGAGGAGGGCGATGAACTCTTGCAGTAAGCTGATGAGGCCGTGGCTGCAGGACGTGTCGTCATCCCTCTTCTCATTGGGAAGGGTATTATGCTCAGGGCCAGGATCGGTCGAGGCGAATGACGACATCGCTTAGGAGCCGCTGCTGACGATTGTGCGAATAAGCAAAGATGGGATTCTCGATTTGCCAAGTCGTGTTTCGTATCAGCATGATGCCAAAGGAGGGATATCACGCTCGGGACATGATACCCGATGCAAAAATGAAAGGCACCTGAGGGCGCGTTTTCGGCAGCAACATATATCATACAGGCATTCGGTTGGTCTGCTTAATGTACGTAAATCTGCTTGGCGTACGGGGACGTAGATCGCTGTATTACACAACTCAAACGCCCTCGGGCACCTTTTTGAAAAGTCCCCACCTTCATCAGCCTTGGTCTAGCGTGAATGACATAAGATCTCACTTCAGTGACACCCTGATTGCGCTCAATCGCGCTCTGTACTCTCCATCGATGATACGTAAGAAGCGCACCAAACCGATCTTCTCAATTCTGATTGATCGCAGATGAGTAGGTTCGTGAACTTGTAAGTGGAACCGCTGGAATGCTCGCGTTCTGTCCAGGAGGCTATCGAGCACCGTCCACCACAGTCCTGTAGGATGTTAGCTAGAGCCGTCCGGGTTGGCGACGAGAACGTACATGGTCCCTTGGTTGATCAACAGAAGCTGGGTCGAGGATCTTGGTAAGCGAGGGAACGAATAGCACCCGGTATGTTGAGAATGGCTGGTATAGGACCCTTCAAACCCCTTCTATCAGTGAAGGCATCAGATAGCACCTGAAGCTCACCTAGATACGCTGTTTCGCGAAAAGAAGCGAAGCAAATACTGGAACTGTATCCTCTCGAGCAAGTCGGGGTGGGGCACTGCTTTGCCGAGCCGCTCCAAGGACTCGTCGAAAGTCTGCTGGTCTGGCTGATACACCTGAGACCTTCCATAAGCGCATGCTTGCGGAGGCCAACCTGCCCAGAAAGCACTGCTCACTAGATTGTATACATGTGCCAACAAGCGTTTTCCTTTTGAGCCCGCTGCGAAGTGAAGGATGTAGGTCGCGTCACCATCGTACGCTTCGATACCGTCACTCGCGCTCAGGTCGCTCGAGCCAAGGGGTTATCCCTCACGTTTGATGATGGAATCATTCTTACAGTCGTCCATCGCGACTGTGGGACTTGGTTTGCTCGATTCTTGGGAGCGTGCTCTTTCGGATCCGTTCCTGATTGTCGCTCCTTCCGTAGCTGTCGGCGGCAGGATAGTCTACCGGTTCGACCTCATAGCGTCGGCGAGGGTTGCACCCCGAGATGGTGTCATATGCTTGAGTGGATGTCCTGCTGGGGATTCTGGTTGTTGCGCTTTTAAGCTGTTGTCCCGAGCGCGAGACAGACGCTCGCGCCCTTTTGATTGACCCTTCAGCATTGGGAGTGTTCCTTTGCCCGTTTCGGGTATCGAGCAGAGGTGGCTCGCACATCAAGGTACTGGCAAAGAGGCGGGAGCGGATACTTCAGGGTAGAGTAGATCTTTGAGGACGAAGAAGTAAGGGTGTTCTTTATTAATTGCATCTACGCTAGGTTAGCAAGCGGATACCACACTTGAGGCAGAGCGCACCACGAACGGTCGTCGACGGGATGTCGTGGAAGCTTGACCAGCTGGTATCGATGTTGCTCGCCTTGCGGACTTTTTCGAACACCGAGGTGGTGACACTGTTGGTCTGATCAGTACATATGTTGGCCTGATATGTTAAACTCGCTGGGAGAGGTGGGCAATGATTGGGTTTTGGACTGATGATGTCCGGACCCCGGTCGGCTCCCAACCTCCCTCCGCGTTTTCCTTGACTATACCTCGCCTTTCTGCGTCCAAGATCCACATCTCGTCCTCGAACAGCTCGATACAGACGTCTCTCGCGACCAGCCATTTGACAAGACGCGAGGCGCCAGCCGGGAAGATGGTCTGGCGGTAAGTCGGATTGGATTTGATAAGATCAAAAGCTTTCCAGTGAGCGATGTCTCCCATCTGTTATGATATAATAGCAATAGCCTGCAGGTTGCGCTGAAGCGACCCACTTGATTGTCACTGCCGAAGGGGGAACTTTCTGCTTGAGAGGGTCTCACGTTGATGGAGCCTGTTGAGTAAATGTCAGCTTCGCTTATACCTCATGAGGTTGCATGGGCCGGGCAGCTCACCATGGCGTAGCGAAACACTACCCTAAGTATTGGATGTTTCAGGTTAGAATGATTGAAGAGACCACTTTTCCTTGGAATTTGATGGCGTCCCGTGTCCCCAGGGAGAGTGTTTCATCAGTCACAGGGTCATCTTACGCTCAGGCCACCGAGATGCCATCAGACCGATGGCAAAACATTCAAGGATGGAGTGACGTAGCTGTCCGTCAATAAATATTATGCACAAGTGGAATCCAGCAGGATATCATCCAACCTCGTTGAACATACGCGGCCTGACCCTCCCGCTGAAGAAGCTTTCCATCTCCCCATTTCTCAGCCTCGCTTGCTTTCGTTCCTCCTCTGTCATCCCCTCCTTGGGCAGCTTCAACCTCTTTCGCATCCTGGCTCGGGCATCTCGCAGCTCCATGTTCCGTAGTTGCCAATCCATTTCAATACTATCGGACGATAACTCTTGGAGTCGTTGCAGAGCAGTGACATATGCCTGTTGGGTTGAAGTCGAATCCTCGTGTAACACCTCGGACAGGATGCACAGTTGTATGATGGCTTCGGGCAGAAGCACGTCGGTAAGGAAGCGTCTCCGACGAGGCACGGAGAGTGCTTCATATCGCTCGGACCCAATCGGGCGCGGCTGCTCTGAAGGTCTCGTCTGGAGCAGTCATCAACCGCTGTCACTCTCGACGCGCGCTTACCTCTTCGTCATCGTATCCTGTCCATCTTTCCGCCCTAAGAGCCCATCGTTGTATTTCCGGAATGATGATCACGCTGACCTCCTCTTCCCGGATATCTCCGTATCTGACGTGATTCTTGAGCTCATCACGAGACTTCGCGCCACCGAAGAATAGGTCGAAACGCCAGTTGGCGGGTTGGTAGGTCTCCGAGATGACTTCTAATAGGCGAGGGCGGATGCCGATGAGCTGTTCTTGCCTAGTCATTTTGGCGAACAAAGTTGGAGTCGGGCAACGAGATGAGCTAGCGACAGGAGGTGTGGCGGAGCGAGTTGCCGCATCGGATATGATTGTGTTCGCTGTGATGTTGATTTCGCCGAGCTGTCAAAGTAACTGTGTGAGCGAGGCAAAGAGGAGATAACCTGTCACGTACGGCGCAGCTCGCTATATCCTCGTCGCCCATGAAGATGAGTCCGTTCCTCCGTATTGTCTTTTCCCCTTCGCCGCGCAAATGAACTCTGAACCGGTCTCCTCTCTTCTTCAGGCCTTCGGCGGACTGAGCGGGCACGAATTCAACGAGGAAACCCGGCCAAAAGTTGTATCGGCTCTTCACCAACAGCGAGTATCCTATCTCAACTCTGTGATCCTCGTCAGCCAGAAGCAGACCCAAGCAGTTGAATGGACTTGCCCTGCTGGTAGTTGTGATGGTTGAAAGCCCGGCACAACATTCTCATCAGGCGACTCGACATCCACTTGAGTCCGCTGTGGAGTCGGTAGGACATAATTCCCCGAGGAGGCCCTTTCGAGAAGTGTATGAGTGTCCACCAGAGGCGCGTCGTCATCGCTGTCCGTATCAGACGGGGTCTTTCGACCGGGTGATGGAGGCCGTCTTCGCTTGCTAGCATTACACGGCGGTCCGGCGATGGCTGACGATGACGGGGCGGCTGAAAGAAGATAGTTCTTGGTCGATTTCGGCGGTGATGATGAGGAGAACATGGGGAAGATTTTGGCAATGGAAGCTTCCTCAACAAAGTATAGATCGCCGTGTGCGTGTTCCAGCTTCTTCTTTTTGCCGGTCTTCGGTAGCGAGCTTTTTAGCGTGCGCGGGAGGGCCGGTGATGGGGAAAGGGACGATTGAGGCAAATCATTGATGGTATCTACTTGGCGAAGCGTCTCAGAGTGAGTGTCAGACTGCTTCGTTCGGTTCGAAAGCTTTGAGTTCTTCTTAGGTGGCATGGTGATACATCGATGAGCAACCACCTTCGTCTGATAAGACTTTCGAACGCTGCTGAACGTCTTGCCACGTGCAGCAGGATTTCTGCTAAGTCCGCTACGCTGGCGAGACCCCTCATCAGCTGCCTTCCAGCACCTCTTGACGGATGATCCAGTCATAGAACGCCGTCATGATGCCCGTGTTCGAGACGTCGGCGGCCCAAAAGTACGCTCACGGCCTGCCGACCGTCTCTTTCAGGGTGATCAACGAAGACAAGGGGCTCCTCATACCGGCTGGTGTGCACTCGGTGAGCATACAGGGATTATACCCGGGTCTCGGAACTGATGAGGGATGCAGGAACAGAGCCGGTCGTATGGATGTGAGCATTAGATGTTCGTCTTGATGGTGTGTAAATCTGATCAAATTTCCTGCGACCAGACAACGACTTCTCCGACTTCGAACGTCCCGAGCATTACATCCGGCATATAGGTGAGGAACTGCGAATATCTTACCTATTAGAGGCCCAGTCGGGAAGGGGTGAGAAGCTTACAGCTACTTGTAGAGCCAATAGAATCGGAATTAGCAGTACAAGTGGAATATGACATGGACGAGCAAGGTGAGCTTTATGATACAGCTACTGAATGCTGCTCATCTTAGATTGATGCTGCCCAGATCAGGAATGGCTCGATACCCTCAACGTGGACCGGAAGAAGGACCAGTCCGGACCTATATCGTATGAGGTGTTCGAGATCATCATGGATAAGCTGGAGAAGGAGTGGTTCAATCTGGTCAGTAATGCCCCTTCACGGTTCATATCTTCACACTAAACTGGACCTCTGACTAAGATGGACTGCAGATCAAGCAGATACCGCAACCGGCTTCGCATCTGCCCGTGGAGGATTCGAAGTGCTCGATATGTGATGACGGTGAAGGGGAGAACTCAAATGCGATCGTGTTCTGCGATGGGTGCAACTTGGCGGTTCATCAGGGTAAGCTTCCTGATCGCTGCTGCCGGGATCACTGCTGTCCTATATCGGCCTAGTCAGCGGTCTGAGCTGACATCGATCGATAGACTGCTATGGCGTTCCATACATCCCCGAAGGACAATGGCTCTGTCGGAAATGCACCGTGTCGCCGGAGAATCCAGTAGTGAGAGAGAAGCTCTTGTTCCCCTGAGGGGTTGCTGATAACTCAGCAATGTCTCTTTTGCCCGAATGAAGGCGGAGCTTTTAAGCAAACCTCGACCGGACACTGGGCTCATCTCCTATGCGCCATCTGGATACCGGAATTGACCGTCGGTAATGCCATCTACATGGAGCCGGTGGAAGGTGTCGAGGCAGTCCCTAAGAACCGGTGGAAGCTGGTGAGTGGCTCCAGCTGTAGAAGTGACAGTTCCAAGCGAGAAGAGCTGACAGCAACCGTGCAGATCTGCTCGTTGTGCAAGGAACGGGTTGGCGCGTGCATTCAATGCGACAACCGGAACTGCTTTACCGCATTTCACGTCACATGCGCCAGGCAGATGGGTTTCCTGATGAGCATGAAGTCGGTTGGCACGGATGGGCAATTGAGAGCATTCTGCGACAAACATATCCCGGTGAGCTTGGATGGGAAGTGCTGAGTGATTCTAACAATATCGTCTAGGTAAACTCACATGGCGAGCGACATAGCGACACTGAATCAAACTTCTCGGTAGTAGCAGCTCAAACTCGAGGGCGTGGGCGTCAGGGCTCGCATAACCTCAACGCTCCTGTCACGACAAAGTCTGCGCGAGCGCATTCGAAGTCATACCGCCCCGGACCGCCGATTGTTCCAAACATGATCATCCGGAAGCTGCTGGACTTCGTGGCGAAGGTATCCATCCGGAAGCGTGGACCGTTCATCGAGAGATTGTGTCGGTACTGGAGCTTGAAGAGGGAAGCTAGGAGAGGTGCGCCATTATTGAAGAGGTTGCATCTAGAGGTCAGTCACGTCTCTTTTTCTCGCTGGCAGCACAAGCTGACATGCTCATAGCCGTGGACAGCGTCGAATGCGGCTCGTCAACAGACCGAAGCGGAGAAGGCGAAGAAGCTGCAGGTTAGCGTCCCTCTTTCTACACCGAAGCGGTCACTCACATACAGCAGTTCCTGGTTCTCCTACGAAATGATCTCGAGAAGGTTCGGATGCTGGCCGAGCTCGTTCGAAAGCGCGAGAAGGAGAAACTCCGGCAATCACAGGTGATCAAGGATGTTGTGGACATTTTCATCTTCCCGCACTATGGCAAGCTTCGCCTTACTCTCGAGAAGATTTCAGCGTGAGTCCTCGTAATCGATGACATCACGGAACTGATCAGCTCAGCATGGATCGAGGCGAGTTGTTCCTCCACCCGGTCAACAAGGCAGAAGTCCCCGACTACTTCAACGTGATCAAAGAGCCTATGTGCTGGCTGTTCATCGATGAGAAGCTGGAGAAGAACGAATATCTACGGGTGGCCGCCTTCAAGGTAATCGTTTATGTAATTGAGCCAAGCCGACTTTTGCAGCGCGATATCAACCTCGTCCTTGACAACGCTATGCTCTACAATAAAGGCGACAGTCCATTCCATCGGACTGCTAAGCGGATCAAAGCAAATGCTCAGCCACTATTGGAAGACTTGGATCAGATCACGACGCAGTCACTCTTTGCCCTGCCCACAGAAGTCAATGCGGCACTGGCGCCAAACGCTGGAAGCCCTCACGAGTCCGCTTCTGGTGATCTCGAGCCGCCTCCTCTCCTGCTCCAATTGTTACTCGAAATCTCTAGGAATGACGAGAGCCGAGACCACCTAGCCTCGATCTTTATGTATGAGCTAGAGAAGCCCAAACCGCCCACACCTCCTCCACCTACTCCCCCTCCACCGAAGTCTCGCAAGTACATGTCAGCAACGGAGCGGAAGCAGCGTTGGGAGGAGCGAGAAGCTGCGGCAAAGGAGCGAGCAGTTACTGGTCGATCGACGCGAGCCTTGAAGGCTATGGCAGGGGCTTTCGCAGAGGAAGCGGGAGTACAACCCTCATCTGATGCGGAACCAGCTGTTCCGTCTGCCGTACCTTCCTCGCCACCACTGCACACTTCAAACGGTCGACGCAAGAGCATGCGGGAGGGTGCACTGTCCACAGTATTGGCGGAGCGGTCGGAGGGCAGTATCAGGCAGCCGTCTAGACCGCAAAGAGGCGTAGCTGGTGTCGAAGCTGTCGCAATACTATCCGATAAGGAGAGGAGGGAGATGGAGAGGCAAATGGACATCGTGACTGAGGAAGTCGATTCGCAAGATCAGTTCAAGAGGTTCAACGTGGGTTGGGTATTGCCGGAAGGCTCGAAGAGGAGAAGATCGGAACGGCCGCCAGAACCTGGACCGTCCAGACCAGCAGCAGGTGAGTAGTGTACAATCAAAGAAACCTACTAATTTCGTGAAGTTCCGAAGCGGTCACAATCATCGAAGACTGGTCGAGCAACATTGTCGCCATCAAAGGATCGCATCGAACCATCCCACGACTCAGCTGCGAATCTCACCCCTATGCCACCTTCTGACAGTTCGCTTACTCCTCCACCATCTGATGAGCCCTTTGGGAAGCCGACCCGATCGGCCCGATCTGCGCCAAGCCGGTCTCGCGGTGGAGGCTTCCCATCAGCAGTACCAAGTGACCATGTGCTTGAGCAGCGGGAGCGGAAAAGGAGAGCTGAGGCTGAGGATGTCGACGCGACTCCGAGCCGTCGGTCCAAGCGAGCGAAGATGGAGTCAAGCGAGGATATCACACCGATCCCAGAATCAAGCACAAAGACGCCGACAGCTTCTGCCCGGAAGCAACGCAAACGAAAGGCTCAGCCAGACATCGATGAGGATGATGACCAGGATGAAGTCATGACACCTGTCCCGCCCAGTGACGAGATCACCGAGGTTTCATCGAGGATCGGGAAGAAGGAGAAAGCAATACCGAAGGCCGAAGAGGAAGAGGAGCAAGAGGAAGTCGAGGATCCCTACCCTGCTGGGACCCTGGGCGAGTACCCTATATATACCTGTCACATCGTTGCTGATGGTATGCGTTAGTCTGGGCCAAGCGTGAGTTCCCTCCTTGACTTCAGCCACTTCACTGACATGCGCAGTCTTTTCCTTTCCTTACTTCCCTGCAGAAATCATCGACCCCGTCGCCGACGTGGACGGCGTACCCCGATCCGTGTTCCAGAGCCGATCGACCTTTGAGACCCAAAACATGGCGCGAGGGAATCAGACATGGCTTGTGCGGTTCTTCGACGCCCAGAATAGCTATGGCTGGATTCCGGCGTCAAGGTTGGATATGCTCGGAGGAGATGACGGTAGGTTGATTGCGCGAGGGTAAGCGGAGCTGATCTGGTGCTAGCGGTGGACCAGATGTACATCTCTGTGAGGCTGTTTCTTCCTGTGTTGAGTGGTGCTGATGGGATGTAGGGCAAAGAGAAAAGCGAGAAGGGCAAGTCGAAAGGGTTCAAGTCATCGCATCTCAAGGCGGCATGTCGGAAGGCATACAGGTGAGCTTCTGTGGTACGAAGGTGAGTATCGCTGAATCGAGCAGGGAAGCGTTGGCTCAGATGGCCGGCGATGGCGAGGAGGACGAAGGCGAAGAGTAGTATGGCTCCGGGTTGCAGCTTAGCGTTCAAGGTCCAATTGCATCCCACTTTGAGTACAGGGCTAGTCAGTGTCGTAGCGTAAATCACCTATCTGCTCGAAGGGTTTTAGCGATACTTGATATCTGTACATGGGCTTCGAAGAAGGAATGCTATTCTGACCAGTTCCGCAGTGCTCTCCGTTGGCGATGTTTGTGTTTATGGCCAAATCCCCTGCTCAGGGTTCACCACGTTTCAGATGGGGCCATAGTGTGAGTGGAAAACTCTTTGACAAACAGCTCCATGATTTCAAAACAACCTAGTCGAGCCACCTCGTCCTCTTCCTAGCAAGACGCGATGAGACGTGTTTTGAGTGCTCACAATGAGTGCCAAAGCGAAATGTCTGAATCACCTGAGTCGTCAAATCGTAGGCTTCGCAATTCGCCAGATGAGCGCCGTCAGTCCCGGTCACACAGGTCACAAGGATTACTACCTCACATCGCAACAAGTCTCAGACCGCCAACTCATCGGTGAGAGAGCCTTCGTCCTAGCACTATGATGCTAAGTGACAAAATACTCAGCTGGACCAACCGGGAGACCACTCATCTCGTTGATCTACTTTGTCGAGAAGAAACGTATTGGCGGATCTTCTTCCCTCCACCTGGATATCGGACCAGCGAGAATCAGTACACATATGAGCGACGACTCTGCCTCTTAGTGCTGGATGGTACAAGATGGATGAGGTGGATGCTAGCAGAAGAATGGGTAGTTAAGGACAGGCATGGTCGACCGAGCGGAACGAAATATTGGTGTGATGGCAAGTCGAATCCGGTTAGCCATCGTTTGAAATGGTAAGAACAGCCTCTTGGATCGATATACCAGACCTGAACGTCTGGTACTGTAGGCTTGATACCCAATTCGCTCTGCTACGTCGGAAGTTAGGGAATACGGCTCGAGTCGAAGACATTCCCCTGGGATCCAGTTCCGAAGCGGTGTGGCGTAAGTTACCATAAGGCTGAAGGCCTGATGCAGGATGACTGACCTTCCTCCCATCGCAGAGAGTTACCAGCAAACCGGCGAATACTCGTGGTATTTCAAATACCTGGAGCTCAAGAATCGCTATGATATAACGCCTTCTTCGTACCACCGGTCTGCGCCTGATCAACATGTTGGTCCAGCTGAAGATAGCGAAACGGAATCCTCCTATGTTTCGATTCGAGAGGATGACGAAGACTACTCGGAACCGAGTGAATCTCCTCTCTCTTTGCGCTCAAATGACCGAAAGCGACGATTACCGACCAGGCGGAGTAAATCAACATCCACCTTAAATTCTGATGAGTCGCGCTCTTCATATCCTTCCGATACCTCCCGCGTCTCCTCGCCAAAACGTCAAAGAACTCAAACTCGCATTCAGTCGTCACCTACACCATCGATCAGATTGTGTGGACCTCCAGCAACAGGAACCAGCACCTCCGATGCGATATTCATCGATGACGATTTGGATGCCGCGGCGGTAGATGCGGAGGTCAACACTGCTTCTTCCGATACTGACGGCTCTTCCGATGGGGAGAGCGATTCCTCTCACGACGACCGGTCACCGACGCCCGCGTCATCGAGGAGCTCGTCAAAATCCCCTGGCCCAGAGTTCAACCTATACGCAGCACGAGATGAGCGTAATCGAACGATTGCCGCTCGAGTGGCTCGTCAACGCGCGCTTCATCCGCGTCGGGATGTTGCTCCCGCACCGTCTACTCATAGCGAGTCGGATACAGAATCAAAAGACGGGGGATCCGACAGGGAGCCGGTTCAGGTCGGGATTATGGACGATACCACTCCGCAAGGTCCGCTAAGCGGAGGTCCAACTCATCCACCTTCTCCGATAGTTCGACCACCTTCACCGATACATCGACCTGAAACAACAACTGCGAACCCTACCTCGCAATCCGATGACGTGTCACGAGAGGCTACGGAGGATATCATCATCGAGACTAGTCCTGCGTTAAGTTTCTCCTTCCACTTCAACTCGACTCCGAGACCTGCCAAATCAGCGGCCATCGATATGGACGATGCTTACTATGAGCTGGAGGACAACGATGAGGCAGTGCCCCCGAAGACTGTTGAAACAGGCGCCAACCGTACCGCCAAGCTGCCGAAAATAGGTCTTTCAGTAGAACGAAATGATGACGAGCACCTCGCGTCTGGTTTGAGCCACTCTTCAGCGGATGCAAGGCACCATCCTGAGTCCATCCTGAACCAGCGTATCAAAACACCGCCTACTCTTCCCGTCCCGAAAGGCGGCTTTGGATCGACCGGCATCGTCAGTTCGAATTCGTTTCAGCGCCCGGGAATGGGTTCTGCTTCTCCAAGGTCGGAACGACGATCCCAAACAGCCGATCTGTGGAGTGGCACAAGTACTCAGCGTCCAGTCCATGACAACGCGGGAGGAGATGACAGCGAACCGCCGAATCTGGCCCCACCGAGCGGTAAAGGTCCCCTAGCTGAACGTATGGGATCCGTCAGACTCACCACATGCGGCGCGAATTCATCCCGCCAAGTACCCCTCTTGGCAAGCCGGTTGCAACCACCTGTATCCTCATCCTCCTCAAACATTCACATCGATCATTTGACCTTTTCCGAGCGATCTGCCGAACCGGCGATTACACTCAGTAGCACGAATCCTTTGCCGCCTTCGAAAAGCCTTGCGGATAGGATCGGCGTGAAGAGTAGAATGTCACCAGCGGATCCGGCTGGGCCGTCTCTTGCCGAAAGGATGGGCTCTGGTTCGTCAACAAGTCAAACGCAGGATACAAACTTGGCGTTTGAGCGTAGTGACCCATCAGACGTTCAACATGTCTCGCCCGTCGACCATATCCTACCTCCGAGAAACCTCCCTCTGTCTCAGAGGTTGCTGAGTGTTGTTACTACGATGATCGAGACCCCATCGACCATCGAACTACACACAGCCACCGAGAACTATCCTATAAGTGGCAATCGAGAAGAGGACAACTGGATGGTTCCTCGTGCACCCGGCCCTCCAACCGCAACGGATCCGGTCCAAACCGAAGTAAGAGGCGCTTCACCTGAGGGTGACGCATTCGTATCACCGTCATCTGGCCAATCGGGGTCTTTCGCCAAGATCGATCTCGCTGCGGCCACGAATAAGGCGAAAGAGAAGGAACGCTCGTCATTACCACTCCTCCAACGCATTGGTCCTGATGCTACCGTATTATTCAATAGTTCCACTGATACGGCCTCTACCTCTTCGCCTCATCATACTTCCGCTCAGGCTCATCGCGAATACGCCCCCATTGACAAGGTAGACCGCGTGGACCCCCAAGCTGCTCCGCCCTCGCCGCCTTCATCCGATTCAAACGACCCTGTCGCCATTTCTGCCGAACTGAAAGCACTACCCCTCGCCGCGATCCATGCGCAGACATTGGCGGTATCATCGAGTATGGTCCACATGCTTATCGAACAACTCAGTAGAAGGTGGGTTACAAAGCGAAAACTCATTTGCTTACGTTTCGTCGAAGCTCTTCGAGGTGCATGGAGGGTTATGAGGTAGCCCTAGCTCACGGACTGATGCCGTTCAAGGCAGACATCGGCCGATTGGTCGTCACACTTGGCGGGTGAGCTTGAAAACCGGTCGTCAAGCGAGCTAACCGTTGACCATGCTCGTAGCTCGGTGCTTGACGTCGATTCGCCTCGATTGCAAACACGTACCAAACCGTCTACGAAGCGATACATCATCTTTCACGGTTCGAGAGCCATCGATATGGAAACGTACGAGAAACACGTCGATACCTCTCACATCGACCTTGTCGAATTTCTCGAGCTAGTCGATCGTCGGCTTGGTGGCGAACATGCTAAGCGGAGTGATCTCGCTTCACCTGTCCCTCGTCCGTCGCTGGTCGATCGGATCTCGAAATAGATCTTTCATACGCTTCCGACCAACCTCTTACACTGCCGATGTCCTTCTTTTTCCGGTCATCGCCTCCAGTACGGATACACGATTCATCGCGCAAACGATCCGCAAAGCATCATATACCATACCCGATTACCCATCCGTCACAAGAAACCGACCTATCATCTACCATAAACACAGCATTCTAACATGGTATGAATGAACAACACCTGCAAAGGCTTTGGCTCATCGAAGTACCCAACGCCACGTTCGAGGATCCCATCGAACCAAACGACGTCATTCCTTGTCCCCAACCAGTCTCGGCTTCGAAAATTCTCTCGGCAATCTGCAGTGATCCCACCAAACCCTTTTGGTTTGGGCAGTTGCAATGCTGCGAGAAGCGTCATTGTGGGCCTTACAAGAAAGCGGAAAGGGATTGGACTGTGATAGGCGCGCAGCTTGTGGAGGAGAATGATCAGGTTGTGTTGGTGAAGGAAGGCGTCATTGCTCGATCGTATCCATCGTGACCTTGCATCTTTGTTCCTTCATAGCTTCAATGCATCTTTTGTCATATCGACTGAGCTATCGTTCCTGCGCTATCGTTATTGCATCGTCGTAAGACTGGCAGCTCGGAATACAACGTATATTACAGAAGTCTACTCTAATACAACTGATTGCGAATAGCTGTTGGATGAAGCCCGGGGAACGAGGCACGCGACCTATAGATACCACCACTTCAACATCGCGCCCTCCTTCGTCACAAAGATAGATCAGACATGATCTCGCCCTCTCATCCACCTATTGTCGCCAGTGCCTTCCTCAACTCCGCCCTAGCCGTCTCGATGTCGTCAAAGTCCAAAGCCGAAATCGCCCACTTCGCATGTTTCTGCGACTCATCGATTTGTTTTCTCGTCGGTGCAGCGGAGCCCGAAGCTGTTGAGGGTGAAATCAGACCCAGACCATACGACTGAGCGACAGGAGGAGGATGAGATGGGTAAGAAACGAGTGAGGGAGGTGGAGGGGGTGGTACCGCTGCATTTGCTGAATTACTGGGCCTCGTGGTCGCGCTATCCACTCGGGGACGATGTGGTGCATTCCCGTTGAGTCGTGTACCGACTGAAGCAGTACCATTAATGGCGGATCTGCTCTGATTCGATGAAGAGCTATCGTCTCTTGGTCTGGGCTGAGGTGGCGGGATGGAGGCAGAAGGGAGCTTCGGCGATGTCCGAGGCGATTCGAAACTCGAAGGGGGAGGTCCGGGCGGTGCATCATACGAGTCGACAGTCATGTGAGTAGTAGCCGGCGAGAGTGGAGCACCGTCAGGTCCCATGAACCGGACGTTCTTCCCGTTCGCGCTGGTTGGCCGCAATGGTGGCGTCAGAGGTGGCGCAGATGGTCCGATGTCAAAATGCCGTTCCTCATCGTCATTCTCGGCTAGACCGGGCGTTGCAACCGTGCTCCATGCGCCACTTCCAAATGAGAGGTTTTGGGGCGGGGTTTGTAGGCTCTCGCGGGACGAGGTGTCGATTCTCGATATAGCGGGTCGAGGAGTCCCGCCAGGAGAAAAAGCGGGTGAAACACACGGAGTCGCCCGGCTGGGTGTGGTATTTCTGGCAAACGCAAGGCGGTCTGGAGCGGAGAAGGTGGTGTGGGGTGGAGAGGACTGTCCAAGCTGGGTGGACGCCTTGTCAGGTGAGCTTGGGGGAAGCTCCGGGAAAGGGTTGATCTCATCCTCAGGCATCGCTAGTACAGTCAATCAAGAAATGGCCCAGCCATATCTGGGAAGCACCCACGTGGACCTGAAGCGGGTGTGCGACCTTCCCGAAGGGCCTTTGCGCCATCTGCCGCCTTCCATCGAGCATATTGTAATTTCTGCTCCATCTAAGAGCGATCAGCGGAAGGTAAACATGTTTATTCACCGCATACCTCTTCTGTCATACCATTCTCAAAACACCTCAAAGTCTCGATGAACTGCCCTGCGACCACAAACTTTCGCGTCGTGGCCCTGTTCAGTTAATCACATCAGCTTCTCCACCCGAGCATATGAAAGCGGGTCATTTAGCTGTTCCGCTACTCACTTGCCAGTGTTTCCTGCTCGGTCATAGTTGTCCGCCGACATGAATACTTTCAATGCGAAGTTTTCAACATATGCAGCACCGGCAGCTTCGTTCGACACGGCCTCATTTGTAGCTAGAATAGCTTTCATCTGCAACGGGTGTCAGACGATTCCATCCCCGGGACCACCGCTGTTAGTAGTTCCGACTGCGAACCCACCTGCTCGAGGGCATCCAGTAATGATATGAGCCATATTGTCCCCTCCTTCGATCGGTTCGGCACTTTAAGCGCTTTCTGAGCTACCGCAAAGCAGCCTAGATAGGAAAAGGTCTATTAATCTCCTGACTCATAGAAATGGGCTATGATCTGCTCACACCAGTACGCAACGACAGGCTCCACCTTCTTCAACTCCTTCGCTCTCTTCAAAGTTTGCTCACACGCCACCTTGAGCTCGTTCGAGACATTCTCGGAGGGGATGTTGACGCTGTCCATGGTCCGGAGCCTCGGATACACCGGTGCCGAGTGACGCTGAACCAGTCTGATGGTGGGCACAAATTTGGTGAACATCGAAGGTGGAGGGTCGGGTGAGATGGGTGGTATTGGAGGAACGCGGAAGGAATGAAATCGGTGTGACATGGCGAGATGTAACGGGTGGCGGGTTATGGTGGGAGCAGGAAGAGATTGAGATCAGTCTGCAGTGACACTCGGAAACGACTGGGAGGAGGAGGAACGGGAATAGAGACGAGCAAGATAGGCTGCGAAATAGAGAGCATCGTCTTCCGCTATTTCCTCTTGCGTCCTCATCTCTCCCTTCCACCAAAGCTAGCGGCTTAAGGGACATACCGTTCTGCTCCGGGTAGGTGAAGGATAACGAATAAGAGTAGCTTCTCGAGACAGACAGCCTGAGTATTAGAGCACCTGATGATCAAGTCAGCCAGTAGAATTGAACGAGATGGAGCGGTAGGGAGAAGGGAGATGGGAGACGAGGGAATCTCACCCCAAGGGACAAGTCCCGGCTGATGTCACCCCTTCTGCGGACTCTGTGCTCCGGGATCGCAATATAGGGGACTGGTTAGGCGGATCTTGGACACCGCAGAGACGCTCGGGGGAGGGATAGATGAAGTTGTGTGTAGAGGAGAGAGGATGGACGTTTCCAGGAAGCGCCGCTTTCCGTTGGCTTCCCTTATTACGTAATGAGATAAGGGTTGATTTCGCTTCCTCGGATGATTTTCTAGTCCTTTCCACGTCAGCTTCAACAACATCCTTTCTGATCTAGCTTTCACACCTTCTACAGTAGTTTCCGTGCATACTTTACTGCCAGATGGCAGCACCTTTCAACACACATACTGCGCTTATCCTCTATCGACCTCTCATCTTCCCATCTTCGCCAGTCGAGGGCAATCCAGGCGATCACAGATCCTTGTCCGGCTTCGAGGTGAGTTGAGCGCCTTCCTCATCAAGCACTATGAGGGTCTGCGGCCGACAATGGGAATGTTGGAGAAACGAGGAGGCTGAAGTGTGCTGATGGGAGTCACCAGTATCCCACTTCCCGATCAGAGGAGTCCGAGCTTGTTACAGACCAGCCCAATATTGTACTTAACAAGAATGTCTTTCGCATCCTGACCGGTCCACCTCCATCCTTACAGAACCGAAGTACGTCGTCGCCAATCGTATCCGATGACGGAGGGGGACTACCGCACGACGCCAAATTTTACGGACCGCCTCGAAAGAAGATCGCTGTTAAGCGGAAAACTCCGCCAAGTGACGACGTCTTCCGGTCAGAAAGCGGCAACAGGCAAAGTCTAAGCGGGGAGGAAGACGAGGCTCGTAAGAAGCAGTGGAAAGTAGGGAAGACACCGGGTCATCAAGGGTCTCATCTCAAGACCCCGAGAAAAACTCCCAGCTCAGAGGTGATCTCATCGCCAAGCAGTGGGGAAAAGCGTTCTCTCAAGCAGGTCAGCTTCCAAATCTGCGCTACCTGCTTCCCTAAGAGGCGAGTTGCCGGTAGAAGAAGCTGATCAGCGTCTAGAGCATCACCAACTCCGCCGAACGGGTCCTTAAGAAACCTTTCCGGCCGCCCGTCCCGCGGTTCGTACTGCCCAAAGCGAAGCCGAAAGAGCCTTCACCGTCCGTACATCGCTCATTATCCCCAACAAGCAGATCACACTCACAATCTTCTCCTCCAAGCAAGCATTCCACGACCTCATGTACGAAGCCGAGCGAGTATACAAATATGAGCACGCCTCAAGACTCTGACCCTTCATTCCCAGTCTTCAAGTCTACTCCCAAGCCTATCCGACCACCATCGATGGCACGAATTGGTCCTGGACTGAGCAAACCATTCACAAGTCCCGCCAAGTCCGATCGTTCCGGTGCTCCGTCCCCCTCATCAAGAGGAAGTCGTTCAAGCCGGCCAAGTCGAGGAGGGGGATTAACCCTTTCAAAAGCAAAGACCGACACACAAACAACGTCAGCCCCATCAGATAGGTCACAAATCTTGGTCCTCGAAACCAAGATTCGTAAGCTCAAAGAAGCCATCAGCTGCATAAACGACGACAAGGAAGCCGAGCTCGAAGAACTGATTCACAAGTGGCGAGCAGGTGGACGCGAGATCGTGGAGAGGTTCTTCGTGGTAGTTCCGAGGCAGGAGGAATCGTCCGAGGCGAATAACCCGCAATCAAGCTTTAACTACCCGTGGAGCGAGGATGCGCCTAGAGGACCCATGCTGACAGAAGAGCAGCGGGAATACTTAGCTCGAGCTCCGACGAACGATGATGGGGATCCCGTAGATCACGAGGGCAATCCGCTGTTGCCGGAAATGATGACTAGGGAGGAGGTAATGAGGGGTATCAACGCGGAAACGGAGGCTGGAGAGAGAAGAGAGGGTCAAGGGGAGTATAGACCGACCAGTATGACTCGGTAAGTACACCGACAAGGTCAGGCTGGCACACTTGACAAGTATCGTAGAGCAAGGCAAACCCCGACTAGCGATTCCATCGACACCGGTGAACCTGGCGTGTAAGCCGATCGTCTTGAGCTGAGAATGCGCTGACACAGAGTACAACAGAACGACAGCGAGCGCTTCAGTCCGTTGGTCTTGGAATCACGGTACCATGATGGAACGATTCCTGGTCGAGCCGAGTTTATTGGGTTGGAACGCTGAGGAAGAGGAATGGGTGGATGAGTGAGAACTGTCCAGCGAGGAGGCTCATCATAGGAAGGCATCTCAGTCCATTTCGCTGTCCCTTCACATCTCAGAGATACGAACATCCTATCCTGCGGAGGCATCCTGCCACTACATTTCGCTGTTTCTCTTCGCAGCTTAGATACATTCGATGCAGAACATGCCTCATATCAATATGAAATCTGACGCTCCGTGTGGTACGAATAACCCCCTAAAAATCAGCCCCAGAGAACCCCAAAATCAGCTCTCCTCGCATACCCACCGCCTTAACTCCGCTCAAAAAAGATTCTCTTCTCCTCTACATTCTCGTTGAGATCATGAGTGATGCATGTACAATACTATGCAATACTGCACATGCTCGATATCCCCCTTCTTCACCCCTCCATTCCTCCATTCCCTCGCAGATAATCAAGTCTTCTTCTTCCCCTTCGCCTTAACCACCTTGAAACCCGCATCACTAGCCGGCGGTTTAGGTTGCGTCTTGACCACATCCGCCAAACTCGATATCTTCGTCCCCGGCTTCGCTGCCGTCCGCGTTGCATCTGCTTTCCGACGGTTGTAGAACTCCTGCGCGAAACGTCGACCATCTAGTGTTGAGCTATTCGAGTATACACTATCGGAGATGATCTCGAGCACTTCGGGTCGGGAAGAGGAAGGTGGATCGATGGGAAAGGTAAGAAGCATCTGGATGAACTCTTCGACTGGGAGGTACATGAGTATCTTAGCTGATACTTGGACATGTCAGCTCACTGTTCACCGTGAGGCCGGTCAAAGCCTGCTTGGTCCATCGAATGAATTCGACAGAAGGGGCGGCGAAGTCGTCAGAGCCATTCGCTTTGGCGATCTTCGATGCGGCAGTAGGAGCGGAAGGAGTCGAGGTGACGGGTTTAGGAGGGATGGAAGCGGCGGGTTTGGCGGGGATGGGTGCACGAGGGGGTACTGCCGTAGCCGACGGTGTGGATTTACCGCTCGTTCCCACTGCGGTCCAGCCGGGACCAGTAGGCTGTAAGACATCAACAAAGTACCGCCGATATCTGAAAGCCTACTGACCGTCGTATTCGAGGCTAGATCTGCATAGCCCCGTTTCAGACCCGCTGGGACGCCCGCGGCAGCCTGCACTGCTCGTGCTTGAGCTGCGACCTTCGCCTTCCGCTTCTCTTCCTCATCCTGAATCTGCTTGAGTGTCTTCTTCGGTCCAGCATCACCACCGCCCCAGACAGGTGCAGCGGGAGTGGCCTCAACAGCCGGCGACACAATGCCTGATTGCTTCCGACCCTGCGATGGCAGACCCCATGTCATATTTTGCGGCATCTCATCAATACTGGGTGTCTGCGCCGGAGAGGCAGTCATAGCTCGGGCTTCAGCATTCGCTTGCTTCCTCGCCTCCGATTTCTTAGCCTCTGCTTCCTGGATATCGCGAAGTGACGGTCCAGCCGGGCTTTGGACAGCGACATCATCCTTCGCTACCGTCCATGGTGCGGGTTTGGACGTCGATGTAGACTTTTCTGTTGACGGAGGTCCGGATAACTTTAAGGCGTCGGCGATTGACCCATGTCTGGTTGTCAGGGGCTTGGGAGGGAGTGATGCTGGAGCGGGAGGAAGCTTGTCAGCCGGAGGGGTGGTCACTGCCATAGGTGCTAGTGGCAGTTGCGCCGAGGCTGGCGCGGTGAGGGAAGATTTTCGTCTAGACGGAGCGGGAGGAGTCGTAGCATCAACAGGCTTTTGCGCCCAGACGGATTGAACGGCCGGTTTCGCTGTAAGAACAGGCTCGGGGGTCTCGGTCGGAGGTGTAAGCTCCACAGGTTTCTCCATCGATGTGTGGAAAATTGAAGATCCCAACTCCTCCTCCCCATTGTCTATTGGCTCTTCTGCTTCGTCGGCAGCTGTGACTTGCGAGACTGATTCCGCTTGTAGCGAAGCTCCAGCTGCTAATCGCTCATGTGGCGGTTGCTGGACGACCGTATCTATCTCGTACTGTGCTCGCCTTCCAGCATGGAGATCGGACGGCTGCCAAGCGGGAAGAGGGGATGGTTGCTGAGGGATATAATGTGACTGCTGAAGTGTTTGCTGTGGCGGTTGCGGTATGCCCCAAGGAGATGACGGGGCAGCTCCCACTCCGACTGTAGAAGAAAAGAAACCGTTCTGCAGCGATTCGTGGTGAACCGGACCACCAATGACCGGCGAGTAGAGGGATTGCTGCTGCTGCCGATGCGAGAATGGCGCTGAGCCGATGGGTGATGGCATGCCGACTGAGCCGAATGCGCCATTCATACGGGAAGCGGTATTGATGGCAGGAAGCTGCCCCCAGCCTTGTCCAGGCGATGAAATGTAGGGAACGGAGGGGGGAGAAAACGGTTGATTGAATGCGATCTGTGGGCCATAGACGTTCGGTGACATAGCTAGATTGCGTTCGTGAGCGTTGCCTTGAGCGGAAGCTTGTTGAAGCTGTTGACTCTGTTGGACAGTGTTACTGCGAGATCTCGATGGAGGCTGTTCATGCACACCGAGACGTCGGAAAGAATCGGCAAGATCGTTGACAACCGGGCTAGTGACAGAGGAAGCGGCCTGCAATGCAGAGAGTGGTATGGGAAGGTTTGGTGGGAGGTTGCGAGGGCGGACGGGAGATAGAAAAGGTTGAACAGCATTCCCCGTAGAAGTCTTGAGTTCGGCAAGGGTGTGGAAGGTGGATTCGGATTCGCGACGCAAGGGAAGGTCGTTGGTGAAATAGGAGTGTGAGTACCAGTCGTGCATTTGAGTTCCGGTGAACGGTCCTAAGAGGGGTAAGCACATATGCAAGGCTGAGTTGACGAACCTTGCTCTTGACCACCGGGATCCCGGTAATACCATCGTATTGCACCGAGATCCTCCATCTCTTCGGGCTGTTGTAGAGGTATTGGTGATCGCTCGGCAGCTGTCTCCGCTCTGGAGCCGGGTGCAGGCGTGGATTCGAGCAGAGTTGCGTCGCGTTCAGGTACGGGTGTTGTTGAAGCAGTGGCAATAATAGAATCGGAGGAGATCTCGTTCGTCGAGAGTAGGATGTTGTATGTCTGCATGGACTGCAAACGGGACGTTATGAGTTACTCTCAGGCCGGATTCAGGAAGTCACCTTCTCGTCCGGCGCCGTCCGGCCAGCTGCAATCCTCCACTTCTTCTGCCCAATTCCCCAACCTGGCCCTCCTCCGCCGAATGCAAGCGTATCAGGCTCCTTTTCTCTTGTCACTTCTGGCTTGCCCCGCTGCTCTTCTGCCGGTTTCTCCCGCCAAGTCCGTAAAGGAGCAGTACTCATAGGCGATTCGAAAATACCAGAGGTATTCGACGCCTCAGGACTACCGGAGCCCGAGCCTGTCTGTTGATTACCGTTGGAAGCGATTGGGGCCGGAGCGGCGTTTCCAAACCCTAGTACACCTTCGAAGCTGCCTGACATCGTTCTTGTCGGACGCCATGGAGCCGGTCCAGTCCGTGAGGGGTCTGTGATCGGTATTAGCGGCCATAGGAATACCCTCGGACAACTGACCGGTCAGATCTGTACTCTCCGTGTTACCCCTGCCCAACCTCTTCCCTACACCTCCAAAGCCTCCTCCTGCCAATCCAGGCGCTCTCCCTTCCCCATGCACCGAACTGAGCACTCCTCCACCGATAGTCCCGCCTTTCCCTCCGGCACTTCCACCTAGAGCCCCGCCTTCTCCTCGTCCGAACCCTCCAAAACCTGCAGGCCGCCCATTCGTCGGGATAGCTGCATCTCTCCCTGTACCAGGGGGACCCAGAGGACGTCTCGTCGGAGCGGCGTTAGCGATGGGAGGGTCGGCCGCCCCATTGTTCACTGGCCGGCGATTGGGCTGCGGAGGATGAATGGAGGTGGCGAAGAGCTGTGGAATAGGGTGTTTAGACCGCGCATTGGTTTAGTGTGCGGGATTACATACTTTCTTCTCCACTTCGGTCAGCTCCCGCAAGCCCACCGGCCTCGTTACCGTCTTCCTGACCAGGACGCTTCCTGCATCCAGCATTTCCACGAGCTCAATAGGCGTCTTCTTCACCTTCTCTTCGTCCCATAATGCCAGGATCTGATCACGACTATGCCTAAACGGGTGCGGATTCGCGTCCCCGAAACCGTTCCTTTCGGCATAAGGAAAGTAGGAGCCGTCGGTTGGCACGCCAGGTGACATGGAGGTGTGAGTGATGCGGGAATAGGACATGGCTGGTTCCCTTGCGTTGAGGTTTGTGGTCGGGGATGAAGCGGGTGGTCCTTGTGACAAGGCGGGGAAGGGGACCGTGGGGTTGTTGGATGCGGCGTTCATCGGTTTGATGGAAGCAGGAGCAATGTCGGAAGTGGGAGTGAGGGAAGGGCCGGTAGGTTTGATCGGCTTGACCCATTGAGGCGCGAAGTGCATGGACATCTGGGAGGGAGCGGATCATTAGCCACGAGATCAGCCTTGGTTTTTTGGACTCCGTGAAGCCGACAGGTGGGACCGAAGAAGACCTGACGAGTCGGGCACTTCTTCACCTCGCACGACCAGGTACGCGACCGTCGGGACCAGCAGGTCCCCAATGCCGAGACGCATATGCTAAAAAGCTCACCGTTGTTCGAAAATAAGTCTGAGCTTCGAATGATGTGGTGGTAAAGTAAATCTGCGGGTGAGGTTGAGAGCAGACCGCTTATGACGAGCAATCAAAAGTTGCAAGAGTCGGAAGCAGCGAGTAGTGGTCGCCCGAGGAGAGGAGCCTACGAACATTGTATGGTTATCGGAGTTATGCAAGATAAGGTACGGTGGCGGAGGCGAAATTGGGCGATTGATTTTTCGATTGCTTCCGCTTGTATTTCCGGCGGCTGTACCACGCCATCGACTTCAGTGGAATCGGTTGAAATTTACATCTCGACAATATATCGCTGACCCTCGTTTTGAAGCTCTTTTCATTGGAAGTTCTAACATTTCCGCTCCCTGCCCTATTGCGGTGAAAATCCAGCTCCCCTGTCATGTCTTGCTCGATCTCGCGCACGATCTAAATGTAAGTGGTTTGTTCTCTTCCGCGATCGATTCGGCAGGGGACACAAGGGACGGGAGGGGGAAAAGGTGTCCGGAAGGAAGAGGGATGATAAGCGCAGAGAGTCATAGGCCATTGCGGAGTGAGGCTGTCGGTATCTGGCACCCCGGATTAGAGAGCGGGGAGGTGGGGTACAACGAAGGAGTGGGATGAGGGGAAGGGGAAGCTGAGGAAGGGTGACGGCGGGGAAGGAGAGGCGCGGATCATGCTGACCTACCAGAATAGACACCTCTCGATATCTCGATGAGCTCTTCCCCAGCCAGGCAATGCGTTTCCATGTGGTTAGTCTTCTCTGCTTCCGCTGATCGTTACTGAGGCGTGGATCTGCAGCTCGGTATTGGTTCCATTGGCACCCTCATATCTCACCACCTTCGCCTCGCTCTCCCCTCCTCACCCATCTCCCTCATCGTCAAGAATGCACACCGCTTCCCTTCCACCCGTATCTACCCACATGGAAAGCCTGGCGACCCGCCGATCAGTCTCAGCGTCGAGCGGGATGGTCAAGTGGCCACAAGCGATGGCTACGAGCTCGAAATTTGGCATGATGGACGAGCGGAGCGGTTCCTCCGTGCTCAACGAATCGAAATGGAGGAGGAAGAAGAGACACCACCGAATGGCCCTATTGACTCCCTCATCGTCTGTCTCAAGACCTCAGGGACGATGGCCGCTCTGCAGACTTTGCGAAATCGACTCTCCCCTTCATCGGTCATTACGCTCATTCACAATGGAATGGGAGTATATGACGAGCTCTGTTCCTCGCTCTGGCCCGATCCGCGAACCCGACCGTTCTTCATCATCGGGACGACTACACACGGTGCTACGATCGGGAGAGAGGGCGGATCGGTCTCGCATAAGTCAAAACCGGGAGAGGGGGATTTCAAGTTTGGAGTTGTGCCGGACCCGCGGAAGGAGATGGACATGGAAGCCTGGCTGTGGGGGCGGTCAACCTCCACGGCGCCAATCCTTGCAACCCCGCCATCCCCCTCGCTTCCGCTCTCGCTCATTCCGAACTGCTCCACCGATCACCAGAACCTTTCAGACACCATTACCGCCCTTATGTCTGTCACCCAACTCTCACCATCCTTCCTCCCCATGGCTCACCTGCATCACCAGCTCCTCCTTAAACTCGCTGTCAATTCCGTCATCAACCCCCTTACAGCTGTTCTCGGTGCTGGATCCCTGCCAAACGGTGCGCTATTCGGATCCGACCCATCCCATCGACTCATTCGCGATCTTGCCAAAGAGTCAAGCGACGTCCTCACAGCTTACCTCCACAGCCTATCCGCTCCTCATTCCCCTCCATTCGATGTCATTCGCCTCTTCTCCTGGGAGGGAATTGAACGTCGTGTAATCGCTTTGATCAAGGCCACCTCCGAAAACACGTCGTCCATGGCAGCCGACGTGAGCAAAGGCAGAACCACCGAGATTGAGCACATCACAGGGTATATCATTGCGCTTGCCAAGCGGCTTGGCGTGGATGCCCCTTGTCACAAGATGATCCGTCAAATGGTCAAGTTCACCGCGGAAGTCAACGGCTTGAAGATGGGTCTCATCCCTGGGATCACCACCCTTATCAAGGATCGTCGCTCCGATATCGAGAACAAACGGAGCAAAGGAAGGCAGCTATCACCTCGAGAGCTGAGTATCAAGGAGAAGGAGCTCGAGCTGGAAGAGAGGAGGTTGTGGTTGGCTGAAGAGCAGGTTCTTGAGACGAAGCGCGTCCGGCGAAGGATCAGAACAACGACGGAGAAGATGGAGGATGCCCAAGGTCGACTCATCAGGAAGGAGTTCATGGCGGATCCTACGGGAAAACCAACCCCACCTCCAGCAAGGAAGCCTACGCGTGAAGAGGAAAGAAATCGGATATACGTTGAGAGTCTGCCATTGGAGCCTCTTGCTAGCGATTTACGTTCGGCGCATCAAGCAATGGCGGCGGAGGCGGAAGCATCAAGGCCTAGGGAGAGCGAGTCTGCCGCGACAACCATCACTCCCGCTCCCGATGCTTCAAGGTATATTGTATCGCCATCACCGCCATCAATGGATGCACTCATCAGCGCTGTTCCGCGGAACGCACCTCAGCAAGAGCATTCTGCATTTTCGTCCTGGGCATCACCAGGTCAGGCGGATTCGACTGACGCAACGCCTCTGACCAGCCCACGAATCGAGTATCCGTCACCGCCTCCCCCCCCGTCTCCACCAGCAGACTCTATCGATCCGCTTCCATCCGGGCTCAAGCCGGAATCTAGCATCTTCGACCGTTACCGCAACCGTTTCCCCCGCGGCGGCTTCTCATCATCAATGGATCAGCTCATCATCAATGCTCCGCGAGTCGACCGAGTATGGGATTTAGCAGGTGACCATATCCTTCCATCGTTATCTCCCGGCATACGCCTAGTCGATCAGATCGTTGCTCGAGTGAGCGAAGACATGTCTCGAGGCGGACTAGGCACGACATTGGACGGTTTGATAGCAGGTGCGCCGAGGCAGGAGAGGGTTTGGCCTTTGGACGAGGGAGTCCGAACTGGGGAGGAGAAGAGGGTGATTAAGGGGAGGTTCATTACTTCTCGGACGTCTGGCAGCTAGCATAGTATTGTGCTGCACACGGTCATCGTCATGTGTACAAGGCATGTCATCCATGCCGCCCATCGTCGCAATTACTTGAGGTTGAAAGGCTCAACACCGCAAGTCCGGGTCGCTGTCCACGACGACTGCCTTGGATGAATACATGCATTATACAACATCTAGCATTCATGTGATTACCCGTTGTGTCGTGATCCGCCTGCATCTTTATCGGATCCACTCGTGCATCCGAAACTTCTGACTCGTAAACCCACTCAGCCCATCGTGTCCAAGTTCCAGCAATTTCTTCCCCGAACCGAATCCCTTCTTCGGCTTGGAGGTATCGCTCTGTAGAGGTGAAAGCGTTGAAGTCGTCGAGCTATTTGACAATCAATCAGCCGGGAGCCGTTGGGAGAATGGTTGCGAGGATTGACCTTGCTGCACCATATATCCGTAATCCGCGAACATGCGTATCTTTCCCATTGAGATGGTTGGCGAGGATGACGATTCGGAGGTGATGGCAGGGTATGGGTGGTCTGCCCAGCCTTGTCAGCTATATTCCACCAAATGAGAGGGAACATCCTACCCCTCGACATGCACTTCGTCGCCTGAATCCATAGGTCGGAGAGGGATATGCATCCATCCATCCGGTTTCGAAAAATCGACATATCTCACCTACTCGAATAACAAATCAGTTTTTTTTCGACGATATTGGGCAGGGCGAGGAGGCCGGGATTAGGAGGAAGGTGAAAAGAGCGTGCAGAGAGGCGAGGGCACGGTGAGCATCGCTGTACCTCTTGCAGATCGTGCACTCCAGTGCCGGCACGGATCGAGATCTTCGACGGGGTGTAGGAATCATCTCTTGGGTGTGAAGTCTGGATGGCTACAGCCTGATCTCGTCAGCATCATCAATGCTTGCGTGGTGATGTAAGAACGAACTGAGATGAAGACTCGTTTGGGGAAAGGTAGGTCGATGGCATGCGGTTGAGGTCCTTCCGACCTGTTCATTTTCCCCATCAGCGCATGTACATTTGACGTGGTCCCCACCAGACTCGTCCTAGAAAGAAACAGGCGAACGCACTGCCAGAAGGTTGACTCATTACCATCGCGCAGGTTCTCCACGCCGAAACCGTATTTATGGCTCGAGACGGTCCATTGTGCGAGATGGCCCAGTTCAGGTCGGTCCACTGAAGATTTGGTGTCAAACGAGACTCATAAAAGGTGATGAGCTAAAGATCTCGGAACATACTTTCTCCAATGTCTTCCTCGTACTCCGAGCCTTCAGCTACACTGATTGCAGGTGGACTGGACATGGAACCTGACTATATGGATGGATGACGAAGTTTCAGAGCACTCCGCCAAAATGCGTAGTAGGGCGCGGCGCGTCGCATCAACATTGATTTTTTTGGCGGCCTTCGCCGTACAGTCAATCGCTATGCTAGGTTTCTTGCCTGAAGCTGCGAAGTGATATGAATCAAGTCTACAAGATCATTAGGTCCTCTACTATCTAAAGCTCCCCAAGGCCATCAGCAACCCTCTCCATGGTGATCCTGCTCTTCTCGATCCGCTCCGATCCCGCATCAGCCCCAACTTCCGATCCAAGCGTTGCGGCATCATGCTCATCCTTCCATCCTCCCTGCAACCAACTCTTCCCTCGATCTTCTACGTTCAACAGGATCTCCCGAGCTCGCTTTTGTTTCTCCAGATCGGATGATAGCATACCGAGCTGCATTGCGATGCGCTGGACTTCCGTCAGCACTACGATCAAATAGCGCAGTCACAAGGACACTGACAGGAGGCACAGTAACTCGACCCATCTTGAAGCAGTACTCGCTTATTGCAAGGCAGCAGACCACACCTCCGTCTTTTCGAGGTGGTCGTGAACGGAGAGCGGATTGTTTGGTTTCCTCGAGGATCGTTGGCGGAGTTGAGTTACCGGAAGTGATATCGGGTGTGAACGTTCCGAGCAAAGACAGGTCCGGAAGAGAGACGTCCCTGCTCTTCCCCATAGTCTTCGGCTTTGACGACGAGGACTTCGGGTAGATGATGAATTCCGTCTGTAAGTAAAACCTGCATCCATTAGCGGACAAGGAGCTCAAGGATCATACTCACCATTTGTCTCCCCAGCCAACAGCCTGCGACTCCATGATGTACGTCGTTCCCAGCGGTATCTCCTTCAGAAACACGTAATGTGAGGCGCCGAGAGCCATGTGTGGGCCAGGGGTGAAGAAGGGCGAGAAAGCCTCGATACACCAGTCCATCCGGGTCGAGTCTAGGTTCTTAGCATACGCCCTAAATGTCGCCTCGTTAGTCAAACGCTTCGGAAGTCGTTCGGAGGAGCGATGAGCAGAGCTGACGAGTTGGACAAGTGAAGGTTGTAATCACTATCATCACACCCAACGACGCGAGGTATCCTCGTCACCAGCTTGATCCCACCCTTCCTTGCATTCTCCCGCTTCCAATCATCGAGGTATCGTGTTCGCCCGCGAGTATAGACGAGAAAGTAGGCTTTGAGCGGTGTGTACCAGACTCGGAAATGCCAAACGAAGGGGAGGGAAGGGGCGTTGGCGAGGATGATGAGAAGGAGGAGGAGCTTGACTGGATAAGTGGGTTAGCTGGTGCGAGCGGTTCGAGGAGAACAAAGAGGAAGGAGAAGGAAGGGAAGGTGTAGGAGTTGGAGCACAAGAGGGAGCTGGTGGACTGACGAGGCTTGGGAATGAAAGGGAGGAGAGGGGAAGAGGAGTTTGTGAGCGAAGCTAAGAATACGCGTAGACCAGCCAATACGGTGGTTGGAAGCTGATTGAACGCATTCGTCGTGAGAGGCAACGCAAAAAGATGAGCTTAGATCAGCTAGACTTCTGGCTTGTGATCTCTACTCGCCCTTTTACGCAGTACTCGAGAGTCTGTCATGACGACTGAGCAAGAGACCTTCGAGCGGAGATGCCAAGAAATGAGTTCTGTTGACGGAGAATGGGAATGGGATGCCGCCTGTTACGAAGCAACCCAAATCCTGTGTAATATTATGTAAGGTTCTGGGCAGGCTTTACGCAATGGGATCGGTGGAGGTCGTCACCCCTTCTGTTTCGGAAGTGAACGAACAATAGAAGACTCTGTGCTGGCGGCTTTTTGGCCGTACAGGCCTACAAATCATCCTCGTTCTTCCTCGACCTTCACATCTAGAACGCAACACTTGACTCGTACCGAGAAATCTATAACGTCTCATTTTCTCAACATGTCGGTTGACCTCTGTCCATCGATCTTCTCCCTTCCCCACACCGCAACTCCGAGCAATTCCCGCCCGACTGCAACCCTCGCCGAGCAGCTCGAGACCGAGCAGCTTATATCAAAGCTTCTTGCTCTCACAGCACCACCATCGTTTGACTCGACGAGTTCGAACGAGCCGAATCCAACGGCCACGACCCTCCGAAGACAGGACCACAATGTCTTCCTCGCTTCGACCCTCTTCAAATCCCCAGCAGAATACGTCGCACTCGATGCGAGTCGACCATGGCTTCTGTTCTGGACAGCACATAGTTTGGACCTGCTTGGTATAGCACTAGATCAGAACACAAAAAACCGGTACGTCGCTCTACACAACGGTGAGCAGCGAGTACGGCAGCTTCTGACAGCTGCACGATTTCATGATTCGCTCCGCCATTTAGATGATCGGGACTGATACCTTCTTAGGGCCATCTCCACCCTTTCTCACTTCCAATCACCCTTAGGCGGCTTCGCAGGCGGTCCATCCAATACCCAACTTCCACACCTCCTTCCGACGTACGCTTCTGTCTGCTCGCTCGCTATATTGGGCAATTCCAACCCAGGTGGAGGCTGGAAAGAACTCGCTGCGGGACGACAGGCGACTTACGACTTCTTCATGCGATGTAAGCGGCCGGATGGAAGTTTTGTCGTTTGTGAGGGAGGAGAAACGGACGTAAGGTGAGCGAGCGCCTCTTAGCTTTATTTACCTCCAAATTCGTGCAATGATTCCAAGAGGGCTGCTCTGGTTCTTGAGTACCAGGAGTAATTCACATGCAGTGAAACTCAACTGATGCGACGTAGAGGAACATACTGCCTCCTCATCGTTGCTACGCTGCTCGACCTTCTCACGCCCGAGCTCCTTCACAACGTCGACAAGTTCATCGCCTCATGCCAGACGTACGAAGGCGGATTCGCATGCTCTGCCTTCCCCTTCGAAACCTCCCAAGCAGCTATGGCGGAAGCTCACGGCGGTTACACCTCATGCTGCCTGCTCGCGCACTATCTCCTCGCTTCGATCACAGCACCAGCAGCGGATACTCACTCGCTCGACGAAAGCTTTCCTCAATCGATCGACGTTGACGCCGCTCTAAGGTGGTCGGTGTTGATGCAGGGCGAGGCGATCGAAGCGGGAGGGTTTAAGGGGAGGAGTAATAAGCTGGTTGATGGATGCTATTCTTGGTGGGTGGGGGGAGGATTTCCGGTACTGGAAGAGTTAGCGCTGCGGGAACAGGCGGGAAGAGAAATGTGTGATCGCTCCGAAATGGACCCTCTCGAACCGTTATTTGATCGAGGTGAGCGTACTCTTCGGACCTATACTGATTAATCAGTTGCACTACAGGAGTACGTGCTCATCGCCGCTCAGCGAGAAGCAGGCTCGTCCGGTGGTCTGCGGGATAAGCCGGGGAAGTGAGTCAACCTGACCGCTTGTCCTGACGAGCAGACGACCCGACCTTTACCACACCTGCAACAACCTCTCCGGCCTTTCGATCGCTCAGCATCACATCGTCCATTCCCGAGTTGGGTTTTGGGAGAACCAGAACAAGTATAAGCTGCGAGAAGGCGGATTTCCAGCTGTGAAGCCGATCAAAACTGAAGGCGGGTGGAAGAGTGAGGATGAGCGATTGAGGATGCGGAGGGATGTCTGGGCGAATGCCCTGGCCTGGATCGAGAGAGATGAGGATGAGATCTTCGTTGGCGGGAAGGAGAATCGAGTGGTAAGCGCGTACCCGAGTGCAGATGCAAGCTGAATTTTGCAGAATCCCACGTCCCCGGTATTCAATATCCTTCTTTACCGCTTGAAGCCGTTCATCAACTATTTTTACGGCCAGACATAGCACGGATACGGCCAATATAGTACATCCTTTTGGGAAAAGCGTATGCATCAGATCACCTTCCCCCATTGCCGCAAAACCCGATCCTCGATCCCCTCTCCAACCCATCTATACATGCCCGCAGCCAGCGCGAGGTTTTCCACCTCGCTCTTGAATGTCTTCTCCATGTCTGGCGCACCTGGACCGGTCATACCTGGGCCGGCGCCGGACAGTATGGACGTCGCTGTAAGGTCGCGAGTATCAGCGGCGGCTGTGGCTTGTTAGCACAGGTAAGGCAATAATGATGGATTCTAGGCGGCTCACCGTTCTCGGAACCGAGGATGAGCTTGAATACCCCATTGAGACCAAAAAGGTTTAGGAAGTACCATGAGAGTGCTCTGAATAATCATTCATCAGCTCGCTCACTCTCATCACGGCAAGCCGCAAGGCTAAGCCGGTGAGCTTGATGAGTCAACTGACGAGACCCATCGGACATCGAGGTCAGGCATCGCGATATCCCTTGACAAGAGGGACTTGAACCCCAAAGTCAAAGGGAATGGGAGCTTGACTATGCGAACTATCAGCCCTTCCCGCAGACGAGTGCTTTGGACTCACTGAGAACGAAGCCCGAGAAAAACACCGAGATATACTGCATGATCGCCATATTCGGTACCCTACACCCCACCCCGTCAGCCTTCCCCTACCATACCAAGTGAGCGAGACCGGCAGCTCACATCATCACAGCCTGCTTTTTCATCCCCTCCATAGCTCCATCCATATTCGCAGCCTCAAAAGGGTTCTGTACGGCATCTTCACCTTCTTTGGATTTGGGTTTCACTTTGAGATATTCTCCTGAGCTTAGGGCGGATGCGAAGGTTGTGGAGAAGGACCGGTAGGTTGACGGTGGGAGTGGTGAGAGAGGGGCCGAGGCGCGGAGGAGATTCGCTCGACCTAGGGCTCGTCTAGGTGGATATCAGCGAAGATGTCGATAGGGTGAGGGAGTCTACGTACTGCTCGCGAACTGCTTCGGGGGGTTGTTTCTTTGGTGGAGAATTTAGGAGGAGGGTGACGTAGTGACGGAGTAAGCCGACGAGAATCTAAGTTGACAATGAGCTCGAACACTCTCTGTCACAGCTGGACCGACCATGATGAGCGTGATGGGTATGAGGACCCAGTCCTGAGGAATGTCAGTACTGCTAGCGAGCGTTGCCTGGAGAGTCGCACCCGGATTGCCGGGTCTAGGTAGAGGTCCTGCCTGTGATTTGAGACGAGCACATCAGCATCATTTCGCCCGTCATCGAGGATGGTAGCTCACTCAGATTTGACCGACATGTTGCGACGCTGAGCCGTATCTGAGTGGTTCAAACGAAGCAGAAAGCAAGTGGGAGTCGTCGTAGCGAATATCTTCGCATTGGCTAAGGTCTTATGGTGGAGGTTGTCTGAACCTTTCTTGAATCTGAAACATACCCTCTACAACGCCATAAAGGCAAGATGGACGTATCTGATCGCCTGGAGATCGATATCGACCCATTGGAAGATACCACAAACCTTGAGTCTAAGTACCTTCCCGCCCAACTCCCTATATCGCAGCTGATGTTGTAATTTACAGGTTCTATGCCAAAGGCTATGACTCGGGTCACGCCCACGGTCAGCTTCATGGGCTATTCGAAGGTCGAGCTCTGGGTTCTGAGAAAGGTTTCGAAATTTGGGAGGAAGTGGGACACTACGAGGGTTGGGCGTTCCTATGGGTTGATCTTCTGATCACCGAAGGGAAGGAAGGAAGGTGAGCAGTCTGCATACAATGAGGAATTACAGCTGATATGCGTAGAGCATTAGGACATGCGAAACAGCTGCTCGACCTGATCGCTTCATTCCCGATCAACAACCCCTCGTCTTCCCTGAGTCACGACAAGCAACCTGAAACGGATGGTGTCCAAGAATCCACGAGTAACTCAACTTCCGAGCAGAAACCTGTCGACCTAGCCGCTCTTCTCGCTCAGATCCGATCTCGTTACCGCCTCCTCTGCTCATCACTAGGCGTACGACCACGACTGGCCACTAGCTCAGTCAAGCGGGTTTCAGATGATGCCGACGAGGCGAGGGACGATCAGGGGGCCATCGAGGGAATCGATGGACCGATGAAAGGAGTCAACACGAAGGAGCTACTCTACTGAGCTTGCTGATGGACACTTATGGCAGACCCCTCCCTTGCTGTGTCTGGACGATCGGGAGAAGGAAAAGGGAAACGGCTCGCGCAGATATTGCGAAGGCAGAAACGAGGAGGTGGGGGGCGAAAGGATGGCGGGGAGAAAGAAGGGGGGGAGCGAGGGGGGTTGGGAGGTTTAGGGGGGGATGGATCATCGTGAAGCAATGGATCGTTGGAAGATCGCGAATGCCTAGTGAGTTTTCCTACAGACTTGCAAAGCAAGCTGATGTGGCAGCCGTCACCGAGGCTCAGGACAAGAATCACCCTAGGAAGGATCTCCAGCGGTACGAGGGTACCACTACTTGACGACGAAGGTGCAGCGCCCTCCCTACGTCATGAGGAAATGCATAGATGGTCATGTCATGATCTACTGTACAAGCAAGAAAGATCGTACATGTCTCCCAATCGTCCAAATTTGCCGCCACCTCATCGTATCATGGCGTATCATCGAGCGACTTCAGCGGTTTGCGCAGTTTGCTGCACGGGGTCAGCGGTCGCTGACAACACGCCAGCCTGATCGGCTGATATGTAACGCTCCGCTCACATGATTCTCTTCTATAGGCGCTGAGTCAACGAAATCCGGTAGTGCCGTCGCGTCCTGTAAATACGACGGTGTCTCGCCCTCCCCAATCGGTTCGTCGTCGAGACCCAGTGCGTCGAGCTCTGCGATGGATAGCCTCAGCTTCACCCTCCACGCCACATCGAGTCGTGAACGTCCTGATGAGGGGGTGAATAGGAAAGCCCGACCCACCCGCTTGAAGGTCCTCCTCATCCACCTCGTCCGGTACCCCGTAGCTCCGTCCAAGCGATTCCTGTACCTCATTCGCTTGCTCTATCAAATCTTCCATGTCGTAATGGATGCTCTAGAAATATGGATAAGCTGAACATGCCTTCACCTCCAAAACCCGGCAGTTGAGAGTGCAAGGCTGTTAGGTCAGCTCACCTCAATCTTATCAATGTCAATCCCCTTATACTGCTTCTTCATCTCCTTATTCGCCACCTTCATCGCGTCGACAGTAGCCATCTTCAAGAGCATCAGTGGCAGCTCGAAGCCATAGGAACAGTAATCACCGTATTCTTCAGGTTCTCCGTTGTCATCGCCGCCTGCTCCATATTCCAAGTCTGCTGCTGGAGCTGGATGAGCTGACCCTCGTACATCCGCTTCTGCTTCAAGGTTCGGAGTGCTCGTTGCTGTATCGCTGCCTACAACATTCATCAGATGTCACGAAGACAGACAAGCTGAAGCTCGTCCACTCACCTTCCCTGGACCCTCACGTAGCTTAGCCATCTGAGCCTTGAAAGCCGACAACTCCGCATCTAGCTTCTTGATCTTCACCTCGACCGAACCGATACGTGTGTCCGTCTGGACGGCAAAACCCAGTAAGTACATACTGCTCAATTCCCCCAGGAGACCTCCGCTACCCAGGGGGGCGCGGATTCTTAACGGGCTTGCAGCAGGAGACTTACGGATGATATAGCATCGGTGAGATTGGGTTTTGGCTTCGCTTTGTTGGTGCCGAATATCTTTGGGAGAGGTAAGTCGTGAGACATACTGCTCGGAACGAATTGGGAAAGAAAAAGACTGACTCGGTTCATGCTCTAATCCAAATGTTTCACTCGATTTCCGGATGATCGACTCAGTCAAGCTCAACAAGGCTGAAGAAAGATCTGAGAGGTAAGGTATTGATCAAGACGTGAAAGAAGCAAGATAATCTCGGTGAGGTAGCTTGAGGTACAGGTGGGGTAAGAACAGAATGTTACAAGAGACTTGTCGCCCCTCTGATATAGCTCGATCAGATCATCTATTTTAGCTCACGGCCGAGAAGACCAAGCAATGCGAAAGCGCAAGGCAATCACGTGGCTTGCCATCAGTGGTGAGGTGGAGGTGAAACTCTTGTTCATGTTCTATCTGTTCTTCTTAATCCGCTTGTGAGAAGTTGATGGCCATGTGCGGGAAACGCTTAATCTCGCCGGAATCGCGCGATAGTACGCCCTGTACTTCGTTTTGCCCTTCATTATCTCACTCGGTAAGAACGAGTTGACTTGTCTTGATCTCGCCCCTCCGATGCTTGGATTCGAGACAGCTAGGAAACGAGGCTCGCCGCTTCCTCCTTCGATTTCTCTCCCCCGTCAGGCAGTCCATAAAGGAAGGGGTGCGTCTCTGTTACGTCATTTTTACTCCAACTCTGCTTGATATCTCCTTACTTATCGATCTCTCCTTACTTATCGATCTCTCCTTTCATCGCTCCCCTTTGAGATCGCTCTCCGTTGACCTGCAGGGATACATTATTACCTCACTCCTGGATTCATTGACGTCAATGCTCATTCCGACCTCTACCTACTCACTCATCCAGATCACGAACCGAAAATCTCTCAAGGATGTACGACCGAGGTGGTAGGTCAAGATGGGATATCTTATGCTCCAACCCGGTACAAAGATCGACTCCAAGCGATTCGAGATCAGATTGCAGGTTGGAATGGGAATCCTACCGATGAGGATTGCGAGTCGAATGATCATGCAGGGGGTTGGGATGTTTCAATGGAAGAGTATAGGCGGGTATCTGGATTGTTTGGAGAGGAATCATACGGCTACGAACGTGGCTTTGCTCGTACCCCAGGGAAATTTAAGGCTGTTGGCTTGTGGACCTTGTGAAAAGACTGCTACGAAGAAGGAGATTGTGGATCAGGTGAAGCTTTTGAGAGAGGCTATGGACGATGGAGCGATCGGGATGTCGAGCGGTCTCACCTATACACCTGGGAAGTGCGCTTCCGACGACAAACTCGCTGTACTGTGTGGCGTACTGGCGAAAGAGTACCCAAGAGCTTATTATGCACCTCATCTTCGAAGTTACGGTCATCGAGCGATGGAGAGCTACGAGGAGATGATTGATCTGGGGAAGAAGACGGGATGTCCAATCCATCTCACTCATGCTCACCTAGGCTTCCCGGAGAATAAAGGCCGAGCCCCCGAACTCCTTTCGATGGTCGACAGAGCTCGCTCGGAAGGAAATCACGTCACCCTCAATACCTACCGTTACTGTCCCGCAAACAGCACTCGTGTTGCTCAACTTCCCTCGTGGGCGAACTCTGGCGAACCGAGCGAGACTTTGAAACGACTCGACGATCCTGAAACAAGGGAGAAGATTCGGGTCGCGGTCGTGGAAACAGGTTGTGATGGTGGATTTGGGATACCTACCAATTGAAACCAAATCCAAATCGGTTCATGTAACAATCCCGACCTTGTCAAGTTTTCCGGACGAAGACTCTCCGAAGTCGCTCAATCCCTCTCCAAGAAACCCTCGAGCTGTTCTTCGAGATCTTGCAGAAAGACCGGCTCGCAACGAGCTGTATCATGCATATCGGGAACGAGGAGAATGTCCGAACGATCAAGCGTCATGAGACACATATGGGAGGGACATCGACCCATCCAAGGCCGTGGGGTACCTTCCCACGCTTCCTAGGCCACTGCGCTCGCGAGCTCTCCCTCACCTCTTTACCCGAGATGATCACCCACCTGACTTCCCGCCTAGCGAAAAGATTTGGCATCTACCCACATCGGGGACTTATCGCAGAAGGTTCCGCAGCGGACTTGGTCCGCATCGACCCAGAGACGGTCAAGGATATGGCGACGATTGATGATCCGAAAGTACCGAGTCAAGGATAGGGTTTGCACTCGTCAATGGAAAGGTGGCGTTGGATGAGGGGAAGATGTTGGGTGTGAGAGCGGGGAAGACGCTGCGGCGGGTAGGATGGGATGGTAACCGCCACGGGGGAGTGAGGGAGATTTCAGGAGGGATTTTGGTAGCCGGACAATCACGGGATTATACAAATCCAAAAGATGAAACGGTGACAACCGGACAATTACGGTACTTCAAAACTCTTAGACTTTCTCTGTGTAATCATCTGGGGGCACTCTTGAACGTATGATGTAGCCCAAGTGCCCGTTTCGATCGTCACCTTCACACCCCTTACGCTTGGCGATCCTTGACGATGATAACTCCACCCGCGACAGAGTTTCTTCTCCTCGCCGCAACACTGCTTGATGCCATCGACCCTTCAGGATCAGGTCAGTCAACTGAACTTAAGCTTTGACAGCTCAAAAGCAGCTGCCGAGCTGTGCATTCGTCTAACAACCCATCTTTCGTCTGATAACCCATCTCAGTTTTAGATACCACTTTACTACAGCTACAAGCGCTGTTTGGACCGATGTTGATGTCGGCTCTTCAGCTCATCGACCGAAGAGAAGGTGGGTGAGCTGTCTACATGGTCTCCAACCTGACCTTTCCACCTTAACTCCAGTCGTCCATGTGTCCCTTCCGGATGGTCGTTCGGTATTCCAGGTGTGTTTCAGCGGTACAGAGCTGCGCTCCTCCCTGAGACTCTCTCATCCGTTGATTTGCCAAACGAGTCAGCGGCGACCAGGCGAGCGGAGCGCTGATTCCCAGCTTGGAACAGGTCACATCCTCTACTGGAAACCCTTACACGCTCTATCTCGACGTTCCCGAGCGTCCTAAACCTGTACAAGCCGATTCCATCAAGGTACCTCTCGCACCGATCGAAGACCCGCCCAACTCCCCTTCGCTTCAGTCGAGCCACCCCCCTTCCGAGTTAGCGGACTACGACCGGCATATCGAGACGATTGACGAGAAGCTGGACTCTCGAATGGACGAGATGATGCGGCGGAAGCGGTTACTGAGGGAGGCGAGAGCTATGGAGAGGATGTATTGTCCTTGTGCGGGCTTTGCTTACAACTCCCTATCTGGCGACCGGAACGTGCTGGTGAGTTTGGTGATTGGTGATACCCCCACCCATAAGCGCAGGTGACCCTGCAGCATCGAAGTCTCCGCTGATAGCTCCAATTGTCTTGCAGTGTAAGCATCTCCTAGCTGTCATCATCGCACACAAGCTGAACAAGGAGGTCAAGACGAGTGTGAGGTTGCAGGGAGTGGTGGATCTGTTAGGGCTGAATCGTGTCTCAGAGGAAGAAGCAGGGGTTAATGTAGAAGGCGGAGCAGCTGGTTTCCACGAGAATCTTGCTGGAGCTTGGGTATGATCGTCATTTCTCATTATATTGTTATATATACTATGACCCTTCGAAGCCTCCTTCTGCGACCCTGTCACCTTCCGAGCACATGCGTTCCGTCTCTAACGCAGACGCAGCGGAATGTGAGGCAGTAAATGAGTAAGTTACCTACCTACGGCCAGTCGACCAACACCCGATCGGGCAATTTTCTCCGCTCCCAGCCGACTTCTGCTCCTCCTTTTGAATAGACCGCTTTACCCTTCTCAGTCCTTTCTTTCCGTCTCAAACCCGTCGCATTGCATCATTGCATTCTCAATACCATCCTCCCTTATCCTTTTTTTCCGATTCACAGCATTTACCCTTTGTTCCCCCCCGCCTTGACCTATACAAGAACCATTTGTTTTTGGGTTGTTTGCGTTGTTTGTTACGAATCCTTCATCTCGGCCTATCTGGTTCCCTCGGCCTTTTCAAGCCTATCCAATCTTCATCATCCATCGCGTCAAACTCACCGCTCCTCTACATGACTCGGCATATGCCCTAAAATCATTTAGACCCCTTCGCCACCATGGACATCCCCGACTTCTGTTTACCCATGGTACCCTCACCAGCTCTCACTCACGCCTCAATCAACTCAATCTCCTCTGAGAACGCTCTCAACCTCGACTTATCCCTCTCTACAGCCCTCGAAGCATTGATCCACCACCTGGTGCAACCACTCGCCGCTCGTTACCCACATTTAACGATTCTCGACTTGCGCGAACACCTCATCCGAGAGCTTACCGAGCTATTCGAGCCGTCTTGGGACGAGCAGCACCCTCAAGTCGGCTCGGGGTATCGTTCGCTGATCTGTACGAAAGATCTTGGTTTACCCCGAGTCTTGCGCGAAGTGGCGGTGAACGTCGGCGTTGATGAAGAGGTTTGGAGGAAAGCTCTGAGTGGGAGGAAGATGAGAGGAGACGGTGTGGATGAAGTGAAGGAGGAGTGGGAAGTTTGGTGTGATCCGGGGACTGTGGTTTGGAGGTTTGATGGCTGGGAATGGGAGGATGTAGGGTTTGAGCCGGTTCGAGTCCTTCGAGGTGAGTCTCCAGCATTCTTTGGCGAGCTGTACAGCTTGCCTTAGCTGTTATGCGCTTGGCCGTTCGCGGAGGAGGCGCTGACATCATCCCGTAGAACCCTTCCGTACTATCTGGCAAGCTGCACCGATCACCAAGCAAGATACTTTCACCTCTCAAAGCGCTGCGACTCCAGCTCGACCGTCCCACGCTATCCCCATCCGCGCACCAGCCGTCTTCCAGATTCCCCCAACTCCCGCCGCAGCCATTAACGGATCCGCAACTACCATGATTGTGCCACCTCGCGCTCCATCCCCCTCACTCCTCCCAGCATTTATTGTCCACTCCCGGTCGTCCTCCGCCGATATCAGCTTACGAACCCCTTCCCCCGTTTCGTCGGAATTTTCAAGCGCGAGTGACGCCGAATCCTCGAAAAATCACTCGCGCGCGAGCTCGAACCCGTCCTCGATCTCGATGATGCACACCGAACCGCCGTCGCGTGCTTCTCATCGGAACTCGGGGTCGATTAGTTCGAATGCCTCTTCGTTTTCCGAGGCGAACTCGGGGTTGACTCAGCTGCTTACGCCTGCTTCGCGTCCGGGATCGGCTGATCCTTTCGCTATCCCCGCTTTGCCTATTCGAGAGGGAAGAAAGGGTCATACCCCGACTCCGATCATCACTCGTGGGCGAACACCTTCACCCAATACCCCTCGAGACAGTGTCACGCCAAGTACAGTCATCTCCGCCACACCTACCGTCACGCCATACGATGGAGGTAACGTTACTGTCCTAGGCGGCGGAGTCAAGCTAGGCGGCTCATCTCGTCCATCATCAGTCATGTCAACCTCGCGAACCCCTTGTGATCGATCCCGATCCCCGTCCATCTCACTCTCCTGTCGAGCTTTCAATACCGCTCTTAGCCCAAACACTACCGGGAGCACACCGACTTCACCAAGGAAGACACGAACCCGTCGTCGGATCGTGCCAACCTACCTCGGTCATCTAGGTCAGCCAGGCGTAGGCGGTCCAATCATAGGTGTCTTCTCCCAGTTCGCCGGGAAAGTCCAACCGGGGACGTACGGTCCTCCACCAAGTCGTGGTTGGCCTCATGGTCAGCCTGGTATCGGAATGGGTATGCCACCACCGCAGATGGTTGGCGGGATGGGGCTGAGGCGACTTGTTTGAGTAGTCGGAGTCATTGGGAATCGGCATACATCCAGCAATCTTCTTCGGTTCATTCAACTCATCCACATCATGATCACGTTTGTCTGACATATACCTCTTTCTTTCCTTCGGTTTCGACTCGATCCTTTTCATTCTTTGGCATTAGTCTTGGTCTCGGTACATGAAGCATGCATAGTTCGTTCTCGCGATAGTATAGTCAACATCAAGTGCATCTGATACTGATGTAGTTTGGCCTGAGGTAAGGAACGGAAGCGATGTATAAAGGGAAGTGAATGATACTTTACTTTAGCTCGATAAAGTAGGTATATCTCTCGAAGGTGGCCTGAGATGATTTGGGTGGGACAGTATAATTGTACAGAGGGACTGCTTGAAGGCGAGGTTGGACTTGGATCGTTCATGTGTGTGCTCTTGAGGGGGAATCTTATGGGGGGGGAAGGAGGGGGGTGGTGGGGAGGGGGGGGTGGGGGATGGGGGGCAGAAGGTGGGACATCTAGATGAGGGGAAGCCGAAAGGATGGAAAGCGGAGGTGATGGGCAAGCTGACGGATATTGATCAGCCCTGAGTGCGCCGCGCAAGGTACCTGTCTAATCCGCTCAATCCCTCTCCGTCCACCTGCCTAAACCCGTCGGATCCCCTCCTTCCCAGTAGTTGGGCCATGTAGCCGACCACGATCCGGTACCGACAATTCGAATGTCGACAGACGAGCAGGAGCTGTCGCTATCAGACGAGCAGAAACCATTGCCGCTGTGGATGCTACCGGCGGCCGAATGTGCTCGATGAAAGGCGAGGTCGGGCTCGGTCTTGCTTTTCGCGAGGGGAGAAGCCGTCGAGGACGGCCTGGTCGCGAGCGTCACGCAGGCATTGCAGCCGAGAGGAGTGAGAATCGCCCCGCTGACATGGATGGACTTCGACCGCCCACGATGCTGAAGAGGCCATGAGAGTCTCCCCATACAATGTCTTTCTTTCTCCTTCTTCCGCTCTGCAGCCTTTTCTTACCTTTTCAGCCTTTCCAACTTTCGCTCCATTTTCTGCTTCTCTTCAACTTGGGGTTCGTTCCCGTTACGTTCGTATTGCTGCGCTGCAGTGCATGGCGAGCTCGGCTGCGCGACCTCGTCTTTTACTTGTTTGAACTCCATTTGCATATCGGCGAGTCAGTTGTTGAGAGGTTTGATCGTCTCGTTCACGAAAGTGAGCAGGTCAAGGCGATCGGGACGGCTGGCTTGATTGTGTTGACGCATGTGGGGCTGAGGCGAGTCGCATTGGCCGTGTGCGAGGCGATGGCGTCGACTGCGGCGATGCAGAGATCTCCCCAATAGTCTTGCCGCTTTCGATGGACATCACTTTGAGCGCTTCACTCTTCACGTGCTTGATACGATACAGGTCTTCTGCGCCTCGTCCTTCGCCTCGAGCGCTTCAATTTGCGGCGCTTGCCGAGCTTGAGTCACTCGAGTGCGGTCGTCCTCAAGCTGCTCTGCCAAGGGATAGAAGGTGCGATCCAGCTCGTGAATCGCCTTCTCGGCACGACTGAGCATCTCTTCCAATTCTCCTCTTCGATGTTGGCAACGACTTTCGGAAGTACAGACCGCATCCAGAAAGTCCTTGAGACCCGCTTTGATGTCCGAACAAATCTCGTCGCGGTAAGCAGCGAGCTCGGCTCTCTACGTCTGCGTCGCCTCGCCCAAGCTGATCCTCACTTTCTCCATCTCCGCCTCGAGATCAGGCGACTTCTTTGTTGCCTTGACAGACAGCTCTTCGTGCCGATCGCGCCATCTCTGCTGCTCCAGCGGATGTTCGCCTTGTACTCTCGAAAGCTCGGCGGTAAGACTCGCAAGGTCAGCCTTGATCTTCGCCGTCTCGTTGTCTCACTTCGTATGCTTGACATTGAGAGTGTCGTACAGGAAACGAAGCCGTTTATCGTCCTGCAGTATTCGATGATAGCACGGTGGTCTCCAACGTCGCCCTCGTCAACCACTCCACTATCGGCATCCACCTTCCTGTCGTTATTCCCGATATCATGAGCATCTCCTTCGCGGGAGAAGCTTCCTTCTCTTCCGAAGCATTGCGCATTCTCCAGTCCATACGACCTCTCCACCTCATTTGAAGGAGACTGTGACACAATAACGACTTTGAGCGTCACCTGATCCACGAAGTAGAACACTTACGCGTATTCGCGCGCATTTGCTAGGTTCCGTTCTCTAAGTTTAGACATAGCGATGTACTCGAAAGCAAAGCAGGTAGGTCAGGATATGAGGAAGAGCGTTGATGGGAAAAGAGGAAAGTTTCCCACGAGTTTTTGCGGGAGTGAAACCTGCAAGAGATGACGCAACCTGTCAAAGGACCCCCTCGAACACTCGGCCACATTACCCCTGAATGATGGTACCTGACGGGATGAGCGGTCCGTGCGCAGGTCTCCGATCATCGATCACAATTCATGATGACATAGATGCAGGGTATCAATACTTAGACGACAGTATCAGCAAACGAAGCGTCGGTCTTTACAAGTCACATACTAGATTATCACCGTGCCAACACACCCAAACCCCTCCACTCTCCTAACACAGGCTTCATCACCTCTCTAGCCTTCTTCCCACTCCCGCCTAATCCCATCCCACCAGACTCCGCCACTCCACTCAGTATGACATCGCAATCTCGCCAACCCTCTTCTATTGCTCGCTTGAGCTTGTCCCGGAATGCGACCGCTGTCGACTGCAGCGTCTTGGCTAGTTCCTTGTGTTCGGGAGACGCCAGGATGAGATGGTAGAGCAAGGATCGCGCTTCTTCTACGATACAGTCAGAGCAGGTCAATCCAGTAGAAAGTGCTTACCACTTTTCTCGTCTACTCGAAGCATCAATCGACCGATACTGGCCAGAAGATATGCATACTCATCTACCGTCCCCTTCCTACCAACCGCCCGCTTCTTCGATTGCTTATGCTTCGACTTCGCGGTTTGTCCAGTGATCTTCGTCGTCTGGGTGAAGGCCGTCGTGGGAGCGACAGTATACCGCGTGAAAGCGCTCGCAACTGTCGTGGCGTTGGTAACTACATCGACACCCTCTAGTGCTGGCTCGTTATCAACGATGTAGAAGGTATCTATGGGGACTCAGCTTCAGCCAAAAACATCCACGGCAAAGCATATCGGCTTTCAGAGGCGATTTCTACTGACCTGGATCGTCCTCCCGGACCTTCCGCAGAGCCACGAGCCGAGCGCTCTCCTCATCAAGCTGACCCTCCATCTCCTCAAACATCTCCATCAAGCTTTCTAGAGCGGTCTCTAGTCCCGGATGAATGACCCTCTTCACCAGATCTGAACGGCTGTGAAGCGTCGCTGTCCGATACGCCTCGGAAAATTCGGTCCCACGACAAAGCACATCCACCGCGCTGTCCACATCTTCCGAGTAATCGATGAAGACCCGAGCCGCCTCGAGATGCTTTCCTCTTGATGATAGGTGATCTGTCACTCGCTCACACAGCTCCAGAATGGATTGCTTCGGCATCTTCTGCTGAAGAGCTAAAGTGAACAGCTCCCGCCACGCGTGAGCCTTCTCGTACGCCTTGAAGGTCTTCTCAGGCTTCCTGGCAAGGGTGTATACCGTTGCGGCTTCGTCAAAGTCTCGTCGATCGTAAAGGTAGTCGCCGTACAGGTCGTAGATCGCTGGAAGCCGCTCCTGATCGTCCGCATATAGCTTGAAAGCCTCATCGTACAGCTCGTATCTCGCCAAGTATGACGAGGCATCCTCGAAACGAGATGGTCCTGCCTGTTGTAGGTTCTGCAGCGCGCTAGCCCTTCGACTAAGATGATCATCGATGCGAAATCTTTGCTCCCACGTATTCAGCGCTCGGAGCTCCCGTAAGAAAGGCAAGTACTCCTTTGGGTCCTTCTGGCTGTATTGCGCAATCATAAGGACCAGTCGGAAGTCGTACATCCCCAGCGCGACATCGAATAGCCGATCCACGTCCGACAAAAAGATGATGTATTTGATCGCATCTTCAACGATGTCCTGATGATTGGTTTGCAGTTGTAGCAATACTCGTAGGCCAGACTCGTAGTCCGGTGGCTGCTTGCAAACGTGCGTGGTCAGGATGGTCTCAATGTATTTAACGGGATCATGCTGGAGAAGGGACCGAAGCGAGTCGCAGATTGAGTTCACTTTATCGGTCAATGAATCGCCAATGGTGTGTTTCCCATTCGCCACCGGCCTGGGCGAGCTCGTCTCACTCAGCGAGGTGACGAAGAGATTCAGGTAATCCACCTCTGGGATTTGCTCGACAAAGCTCGGTAGGCTCGACATGAAGTTCTGTGGGTCAAGATCGTACAGCATGTTGAGGTCGAGCCGGTGTTTCCGGCAGGCGATAAAGGCGGAGCGGTAAGCACCACTACTCAATGGTCAGCAAATACGACCTGGTCCCCTCTATCCTGTATTTGTTGGGGGGTACTAGGGGGGGGGAGGGGGGGGGGACAGAGGGGGGGGGCGTCCTTCGGGAAGAGACACATACGCTTGTACGTCTCGTCTCACCACAGCGAGAACGAGGGGTCTGGGATAGATCGTTTCGAGATTCCCTCTGGGCATTTGAAGGACTAAACTCATCGAGCTTGGACAAGCCACGACGCAGAGCGATCCTCGCTCGACACGACGAGATTCCCATTGCATATCTGAAGATATTACGTCCTCGCCTGATGCGATCCGCTTGAGAGTAGGGATGGGCGCGTAATGCGACGTCTGGGATGAGGTGGTGTAGATGAGGAAGTCGGAAGTCAGGGTGAAAGAGGTGACCGAAGAAGCTATCGTAGTAGAGTCTTCCGGCGCGTCTGGCAAGAGGGAGACAAGATGGAGTTTCCCGCTAGCCGAGAGAGCGAAAGCGAGTGATGAATCATCAGACACGGCGAGGGACTGAGGATTCGGACAGAACGGGATATCGTGGGCTGTATCGCTTTCACCAGCTTCTGCCGGTCAGCATTATCCTGAGCGGTAATCAATACATACCGAGTCGCAGCGTTCCTTCTGCGTCAAGGACAAGCCAGCCTTTCTCAACTGACACGAGCCGGTTGATGTTTCTGTCCAAGACTATCTCAAAACGCTCCCCTTTGGTATTGATCGAAATCAGAGCGGATGCTGGACCATTTGGGCCCTCCGTCCAGAACAGCACCGCTCTTCCATCGCGGCCGATGGCTGCTTGCTTCGGTAATCCGCCAGTTCGTGGCGCGAAATCTGCCTCCCAGTCCAGCTTCGGCTCAGCGACCTTACCACCGCCTCTCAATCGAGACCCAGCCTTCGGATCTGGCAAGCGGGTACTCAGGTCCCTGACCTGCACCTCGCCGTTCGCGAACAGGACAGCTATCGCATCGAGGGCAGTGCCGAAGCTGACATGAACCGGTGTGGAAGTCAATTCGATGGTGAATGAAGCCATTGGAGGCGGGGTATTTTGCGTCCGAAAAGGAGTGATAAGGAGATGAGCTGCAAACATCAGCAACGTACGCCAAGCCGAAGAGCAAGCTCACTGCCATCAACAACGGCGACAGCTGCGGTATCGTTCGGCATTGGCAATTGCGAGGTGTATGTATCCCAGACGAACACTCTAGTCTGTACGCAGTCTAGTCGATGGGTGTCCGTGAGCGTCACAAGAGATCTTCGAACGCACCTTCCCCCATGATGTAAAGCTTTAAAGGCTGCTCCGAATGCCATTCGATCCCTCGGAATCGCCTGCTGTCCTTTCGGTGCGAAAAGATCTCCTGCTTGAGGTAGTAGTGATAATTCTTCATCGACCAAAGCTGGACTATCAGCGCCATCAGCTTAGTCCAGGCAAGCAAAGACAAGACTCGCTGACATCCTCGTCCTTCCGCTCAATCCAAGTTGCCAGGACTTCCGAATCCGCGTTCCACTTCATCCCTTTGACTCTTCCCTCCTTCCAGACCTCGTAATTCTCTCTCAATTCGAAACCTCCGTGCCTGAGACCGTTTCGTTCGAGCATCGCCACATCCCATCTCCCTGCTCGTCCCTCACCACCACCTTCGTATCCGTATCTTACCAGGCCGAAAAGCAGATTTCCGCGAGGTCGCCAAGCTATAGCGGGCTCAAGGCCAGGCAAGGACTCGGAAGTGGCAGAAAGCGTTGGTCCATCGCGCGAGTAGATGCGGATCTGCCGCCGAAGGTGAGAGGGAGATGAGGGGTAAGGGTCGAGCGAGGAGATCGCGAAGAAGGTCGCATCGCCTCGGAAGGTAATCCTGGGTAGGCCATCATCGGTGGGGTGAGCTAGGGAAGGGGGTACGGCGGAAAACTCGGAGGATGATGAAGCTTGAGCCGCAGCTTTGCCGAGCGATCCGTGAAACTGCGTGGACTTCGAGCCCCAACCAACATTGATGAATTTGTCTGCGGCAAAAGCAGTATCAGTACCTTACTGAAACCCACATGAGGAAGATGACCTTCGCCAAAGTCAGCGTTACGAAGTGGTTCCTCATGGATCATATCGAACATCCTGGTCATACAAACCAGCTTATCCTCACCTGTCCTTTCAGCTCGACTTCGGACCCAAAGCGGGATGAATGCTCACCGGTAACCAGTACAAGCATCTCTTCATCAGGCGACCAGGCTGCCGCTTTGATACCGCTATCAACGCTGCCGACCACCTCGACCTGTCCGCCCTCAGCACACTTATGCCCAAGCTGACAAGGGAAACGTACATTTGCCTTTCCGGCTGAGTCGTCTAGCTGAAGCGTCGCGATGTCGCCTCCAGCAAGGAGAATGACCAGTGTTCTATTATCGGGGAAGTAGTGTACATTGAGTGTCTCGGCATTATGTGAAGGAAGCGGGAAGGGTGCAAGAGCTGGAGAGGAGAAGGAGCCGACTAGCTAGCGCCTTTTCAGCTGATCACTCCGTTCGTAATACCTTCCAAGATCTGCTGACCTTTGGGGTGGTTTCATCTTCCTCTGTGCTGCGTATTTGGATGACATCCACCTCCACACTCCCTTCTTCCGCCTTCCTCTCGACAGCGATAGCGACATCGCCAGACTCGGCATCGATAGCGAGCGCTGCGACGTGACCGGACTTGCAAAGGTCGGTCAGTGACGCCACCTGGAGCCCAGTAGGCGTCAAGCTCCTCATCGCGCCGACTTTTTTCTTTATCGCGGGGAGAGCAAGGATATTGAAAGCCAATCAACAAATTTGAGCACATTCCTGTACTCTGATCAACTCCACCAAGCTTCCCAGCCGGAAATTTTGCTTCCGTCTCGGTAATTTACCGTAGCTCGAGTGCGTACCGGAGTAATCACGCTCTATTCCCTTTCTTTCTCTTGACCCGACGAGGTGATGTCAAGGGAGGGATGATACCCCTCGACTTCTGGAATGATAGACATCATCCTCCCTCATCTCTTCTTTGCCGCACTAATCTTCTCCTTCCGCCGCCTGCTACATTTCCTCTCGAATACCTCTCCAAAATCACGGCATAATCTTCCGATCTACAGGTTGTCCCAGCCCGAGAAGCTTGATCCGGGATGGACGATAGATTGGTCAAGATGGTCGGTCTCGATCTCCACGATAGGCCTGAACGCGTTACCGAAACTTTTACTGGCCAGACTCGGTGAGAGGGGATTGACGGGGCTGAAGATACTATACGATGCGGGGAGTGGGATCGGTCTGCTTGGTGGAGCAGCCGGGACTGGCGGAGCGGTTTGGGCCGCTGCGATGGTTTGGTTGACTGTGTGGGAAGAGGCCAGCGCACATGCCGGGCAGGTGGTTGTTCGAGGGAGCGGGATGAACAAGCTCTCGAAGCGAGCTTTGGAGGTCATTGCGGCAGATACCGCTGAACGGAGTTCCACAGGAGGAGGAATACTGCAGCCTCTTGTAGGTTTCTCTGATGGAGGAGACCTGGAAGCTGAGGCTCTATGTAGATCCCAGGCGTGACAGTGCCTTTGTCTCATTTACCAACCCTGGCTTTGAGTTTGCTGCTCAACCAGCTGATCCACGAGCTCGGCCATGCCCTTTCTGCGGCGCTGTTCGTCCTTCAACTTCCTTCGACCTGTTACTGACATCAATCAGGGACGATGTGTCTCCTTCAAGGCTCAGTTTCAACCTTCACTTCCTTTTGCCCAGCATGACCGTCGCGCTCCCTTCCTCCATCGACTTTCTACCTCCGTACGTCATTCGCGTAGATCAAGGCTGACGGAACCAGAGCTGCCAAGATGAGGATAGCAGCCTCAGGACCACTTCATAATACCCTCACATACCTCGCGTTGTGGTCGCTCGCGTTTAGCGGATTGGGCAGGTTGTTCTGGCGAGACGACAGCGCGAATGGCGTGGTCGTGCATTCCGTCGACCCGGTTAGTCGATCGTGGATCCATCCAACTTAGCTGATCCCAACCAAAGCGTTCGCCTCTCTTTCATCATCTTCGACCAGGCAACTTGATCTCACATCTAGACGATACTTTCCTCGGCGGACACAGCGATGTCTGGACTTCTTACCTATCTGGCGATGAGGTTGGTGACGAAAGTCGCGGTTGGTGTGTCGACAAGACCGCCTTCCTGAGTAGGTTTCCTGTATTTCAGTGAACGGGCTCGGAGCTGAGTATCTCAGGCCTCCCTTTTGCACCGTGTATAGGTAGTACCGGCTTGATCGTCTTCGTCAGCTCGGCTACCGACGGACCGGAACAGGAACGATGCCTCAAACCGCATCCGAGCCTTGACGTTCCTCCCACACACTGTCCTTGCCCAAATGTCAAGTGGATGTGCGTCAGGCCATCGCCGTCCGAGCGACTCTTACGGATTGCGCGAGTCAATGGCGGAAAAGAGGGAGACGAAGTCGTGCTCTGGTCAGGGGATCGACAAGCTGTGCTTGAGGGTGTGAAGGTGGGCAGGCAGAACGCCAGGGTATGGGGTGCAGGTGTACGATGGGGAACGATGATCCTTGAGTCAGCCTGCCTATCTCAAGAGGTGTCAAGTTGATTGCCCGTAGATACATGTCGACGGTCGCGTTTTCCCTATTCATCTTCAACCTCCTCCCACTCCCTCATACCGATGGCTCCCAGCTACTGCGAGCCCTTCTTGCGATGCGCTCTTCACGATCGGATCCTAGCCCGACACAAAGACCGATGCGAGCGACCCTCTCCAGTCACCCACGAATCAACATCAACCACTTTAGGGAGTACGAGCTGAATGGGGATGACGAGGAAGACTATGCCGAGGAAGGTAGTGGGAGAAGAGAAGAAGCTTGGAAGAGGCGGCTTAGACGTGGAGTCGAAGGTAGTCTAGTGGCGGTCTGTGTAATCTGGGCAGCGGGTTGGGGGATGTTGGCTTTACTCAGATCTAGTTGAAACCATCATATATCATATCTGAATCGGATCTCCAGGCATTCCAGCGAACCTTCCCTAGCCGGCTAAAGGCGATTGTTTCGGGACGACAGACCAAAGTAGAACCCTACGGTAGAACCTGTGGTGATGGAAGCGAGAACGAGAAGAGCGAGAGGTTCTCCGATCCGAAGTCTGCTCCAAGGTGTATCGCGCTGAGTGTCGTAGTCCTCATCTCTCCTCCTTCATCCTCTGCCATGACTTTCTCGCCCTGCGATCGAGAGGATAATGAGCTTCGTCCTCATCGAAGCGGTCGTCTACGTACCTCGACTATTGAAGTGGGTGATAAGGAAGTTACGGCCAATGAAAAGGCATCTCCAACCTGGACTTCGCGGGTACGGTGAGCTGGAAACTGGCGGGGTAGCGGATCGGAATTCGTCGGGTAGGTTCAAAAGCTTCGACAGCGGTGTTGAATATTGTGAAGTGCTTGTGCATGCTGAGCGGTGGAGGCGGCGATTGGGTTTCCGTAGAGGTCATTGAGAGAAGGTGAAGTCACACGGAGGCGGCGGTGCGGCGTTACATCCAATCGATTAGCGGAGGTTATCGAGTAATCGAGTGAATTTGTTGCGCTAGCTTCGTTTGATAGGTTGGAGCCCCGGATGGGACAAGTTGGGTGGAGGTGGGTGGAGGTGGAAAGCCGAGTGAAGCCGGGTGGAGGTTCTCCACCTGAGCATAAAGGCCAATACAATAAGTCAAGACCCGCCGGTTTCCGTCAGTCTGCCAAACACCGACTTCCCTGTGAAATCGGAATTCTACGACAATCAGGCGATATGTCCATTGATATTCCCAAGGAGATGCGAGCAGCGCGTGTGGCAGAGAAAGGCGTGTTAGTCTACTTCAACCCCAACCCTTCCCTCCTCATTGGGCTCACAAACCGATCCTTACAGCTCACATTACTCCATCTCAACGATCCCGACACCGACGCCGAAAGGCCACCAATGCCTAGTGAAGATCGGAGCCGCCGGTCTATGTCATACAGATATGATGGTCATGGATGGCGCTTTCCCAGACGATTTCGGGATCAAATACCCTGTTACGGGAAGTCATGAGCCCGCTGGGACGATTGTGAGCCTTGGAGAGGATGCGGAGAAGGAGGAGAGGGTGAAGGTTGGGATGAGAGTTGCGGGTTCTTTGCATAGTGATGTTTGTCGTGAGTACGTTTCTCGGAGGGTTCTTGTTCTGTTGTTGATAGGTTTGAATGGTAGATAAATGTCCGGACTGTACGATTGGCGACTGGAAGTGAGCGATAGCGTTTCATTGAGTTTTGTATTGCTGATTTGACACGAAGATACTGCCCGAACTCGAAATACACGGGCATCACCACGGACGGCGCTTTTGCCGAGTATCAAATACTCGACTCGAGGATAGTGGTACCCATACCCGACGAGATGAGCTTCGAGCAGGTACGCGGTCGACCATGGATGTGGCTGGTATCATGCTGATAGGATACGGTTCAGGCTGCACCACTGACTTGCGCCGGCGTTACGATATATGCTGCCATCAAGAAGGCCAACCTGAAACCTGGACAAGTGGGTGATACGCCGCTTCGCTAGAGTGCGTACTAAGAGGCTATAGATCCTCGCGATCAGCGGATTGGGTGCACTGGGTCATCTTGGCGTGCAGATGGGTAAAGCGATGGTGAGCTCATCTAACGTCTCATCGATCTGTCGTCTGACCGCGTCCTCAGGGCTTCAAAGTCGTCGGCATCGATGCAAGACCCGAGCCAATCGCTATGACTAAATCGCTCAAACTCGCTCCCGACCTATGTATCGATGCGACCAAGACCACCGCAGCTGAAGCCGTCAAGGAGATCGTCAGGCTCCGACCAAAAGATTACGTAGGATGGGATGGAGTCGACGGTGAGCCTCACGTTCACTCCCCATTGTAGTGATTGAGCAACCCCAGCGATGCTGCTCACGGCGGACCCGGACGAAGCCCAACGATACGCTATCGATCTCACTCGCCGACACGGCCTCTTCGTAGTCGTCTCCCAGCCTCCCACTATGACCTTCGGGTTCTCCGACTTCATCTTCAAGGACATCACTGTCGTCGGAACTTTACATGGGAACAATCAGGCATTGGCAGAGACTGTGGATCTTTGTGTGAAGCATGGGATCCGGAGCGATGTTACGTGTTTCAAGATGGAGGAGCATGAGAAGATGGTGGATAGTGTCCATCAACCAGGGAGGAAGGGAAAGAGCGTGATGGTGATGTGAGGCGATGAGCGACGTAATAGCATCCTAACATGTTTCAATGTAATCTTCCAAAGTTCGCAGATCCGCACGGGATCGCCTAATCGCATCATTCATCAGTCCTCGCGGTCATCGCTGAAATATCTGTCCAGCGATTCAAAGATTATCAGCTCCCGTTCATTCTTGGCGTTAATCCTTTCATACATATTATAATACCTGCGAAACAATTCATTTTCACGTTAAGCTGGCTGAGCTAGCTGAGCTAGCTGAGCTGGAGATGAATGCTCTGTGAGCATATTCCGCGCCATGAAGATGAAGGCTGAATGAAAACCTCTAATAGAGACGCTCCCCATCGAGCACACCCCGCCGAGCTAGACGAGGAGGACGATCAGCTGGTTGTTGAAGATGAGGTTCTTGAGGGGGACTTCACCTTTCGAGCTGTCGCTGTGGGGTTGCTGGTCGGGTGAGTTGATCTCGTACTACCTCATTGGATACTTCGTTGACACGGCGCAGAGTTATCCTGTGTATGACCAACATTTACTTCGGCCTCCAGACAGGTACACCTCGGCACGACCTCCTCCTTCTAACAGTCCCGCTGATCGCTCGTAACAGGCTGGGTCTCCATGATGTCCCTCCAATCCGCCCTCCTCGGCTTCGCAATCTTCCGTACCCTCCCTCAACTCTTCCCCAAAACTTTCACACCTCAGGAAAACGTAATCCTCCAAACCGTCGCCGTAGCTACAGGGACGATGCCTCTCGCTGCAGGGTTGGTGGGGATCATACCAGCGCTGGGGATGATGAGTGTCGAGGAGGATGGGAAAGGGCCGGTGGTACTCGGGTATTGGGGTTTGGTGATGTGGTGTTTGGCGGTTGCTTTCTTTGGGTAGGTCAATATTGCTAAACTAAAGAATACTGATTGACTAATGATCTTTCGCTAGTGTATTCTTAGCGGCACCCTTGCGAAGACAAGTAGTAAGTCTTCCTCTCGAGAGGAGATGTCGTGCTGATCGCAGCCAGATCGTCAAGGAGAAGCTGGTCTTCCCATCAGGCAGTACGTAACCACAAACATGGTAGCCGTGAACGACAGCTGAAGCCCAGCAGCTGCGACCGCTCAGCTCATCGCCCTTCTTCACAAAGGCCCTCCTCCTGCCGCTTCCCTCAAGCCTACCATGACATCCGCCTACCGTCGTCTTCCCCGCTCGTCCCGTTCAGTCTCCCCGCCGGGATTCATCGACAACGAGCCGGCTTCTATCAGGGCGGAGGGCGGACAGGAAAAGGATAGCGAAGTGATGGGAGGGTCGGGGTGGCGGGCTATGGGTTGGAGCTTCGCAGCGAGTGGAGGCTTGACGGTGAGCACGTCTCCTTGCTTGCCACAAGTTTGACGAGAAAGACCAGTTTATGAGCTTCCTGTTCCCGATCATCTTTGCTATACCAGTATTCGACGTCTTCGGTTTGCCCACCGGGACGAGCTTGGCTGCAAATTGGCTGTGGTGGTAAGTAGGATTCCAGCAAAAGAAAAAGGATTCCAGCACAAGAAAAACATTTTAACTTTACAGGTTCACCCCTTCCCTGTCATATGTCGGACAAGGTGCGCGATCTCCTAGGGTATACCGCTCTTGCTGACCGTCCTCAGGCATCATCATGGGCTTCTCGGTGACCGTGTCGATGAACGTTGGGATGATTGTAGGATGGGCTGTGCTGTCGCCTTTGTCGAAACACCTAGGCTGGGCACCAGGACCTGTGTCTTCGACAACTACTGGTGGTCGAGGATGGATTGTGAGTGGCCTTTGCGGTGCTCGTTTGTCGGTGAAGCGCTGACTTGCGCAGCTATGGATCGCGCTCGCCATCATGATAGCCGAATCCACCATCTCCCTCTTACCCATAACCTTACACTATATCACTACCCTCATCCGACATTGCCGACAACGTTCACCCGGTTCGAAGGTCTTCCATTCCAGCCTGTCACCTCGCGAAGCGAACGTAACGGAAGACGACTATTTCGAACCCGCCGAGGATGACGATGATCCGGAGAACGAACCGCCTGAACGCCTGGTGCCGACGCCATGGGTGTGGTGGGGACTTGGTGGAAGCGGAGTGCTTGGTGTAATACTTGTATGGATCGTCTTCGGTGCGGATGGGATACATCCCTGGGCGACGGCTGTTGGACTGGTCCTTGCGAGCGTTTTGAGCTTGATTGGGGTGCGAGCATTAGGCGAGACAGATCTAAACCCGGTGAGTCTCCAGTCGACACGAGTACCTCGCTGACTTTACACAGGTCTCCGGTATAGGAAAGATCAGTCAGTTGCTGTTCGCAGTGCTCCAACCTGGAAATGTGATGGCGAACATCATCGCAGGTGGTGTTGCTGAGGTTCGTCTCAGTCGTCTCTCAAACCTTGTTGTGTTGACGAGAATATCACAGGCTGGCGCTCAACAGTATGCATCTTCACTTCTAGCTAGGTTGTCACTGATCGCTTGTAGAGCGGGCGATCTCATGCAAGATCTCAAAACCGGGCATCTCCTCCGAGCCTCTCCTCGATCCCAGTTCTACGGCCAAATGATCGGCAGTCTCGCCAGCGTCTTCGTCTCAACCGCGGGGTATAAGTTTTACACTTCGGTATATACAATACCAGGTCCTCAATTTGCAGTTCCATCTGCGGGTATCTGGTGAGTTCCTCCGATACTGGTTGTCTCTTTTACTGAGGCGTATCAGGCTCAATCTCGCTCGACTCCTGAACAACGGCTCCCTCCCCTCGCATGTCGTCCCCTTCATGCTTTCCTTTGGCCTTCTCTTCGCCGTCATCGCTGCGACCAAAGGGTTCCGCCAATACCTTCCACAATCACCGACGATCGACATGTTCGTCAAACACCTTCCATCCGGAATAGCATTTGCGGTCGGTTTCCTCAATTCGCCATCCTTCAGTCTCGCCAGATTGATAGGAGGATATATCGCTTATCGGACAGCTAAAGCTAGCGGTACTGGCGAAACGCCTTTGTTGGCAATTGTCACCGCTTCAGGGTTTGTGCTGGGAGAAGGGGTGATCAGTATTGTCACACTTGCTTTTACAAGTGCGGGGTATGGCGCAGTCAGTTGTGTCGGATGTGGGATTGGAGGAGGAGGATATTGCTCAGGAGCGTGTTCCTAGCATGCATTGGGTCATAAGTCCATCTTTCCCCGAGGACTTCTATTATAATCGCTCTATATCGAGGTTCAAGCTGTTCAAGCCGCCTATCTGCGCATGACCGCCCTCTTTCGCAAATCATGGAACTCTTTGACCTCCCTTTTCCTCAGCTCGGTAAGCGTATGCAGGTCGTCGGAATTGTATAGCCACCCATTCTGAGCAGCGATCCCCCCCGAGAAGGTCTGATCCCAGTTATTCAGGATGCCCTGATTACTTTCAGCAAGCTTCCTTGAGGAGACTCCCGGCTCGCTCACCTCGACGACAGGCTTTCCGGCGAGCAGGATATTCGTGATAGCAGGATCGAACCCCCCTTGATCGACTTCAAACGACTGGACCCTATCAAGAACCCATATCGGCATCTTTATTGCTAAAAGAAGGCTGGAGAGGATTTACGTCCCCTGATCCGGTGGAGCTCTATCGAAATCACTAGCCGTCCGCATGAGGATCACCCTCGAGAAATCCATGAGACCGGCTTTGTCCGCTCTGATCATCGCTTCGAACGAGGCGTTGTCTTCTTGAGCGGTTAGGGCGTAATCGCCGGTGTCGTTTGTCCAGAGCTTGGTGATGTTTCCGAATGCTTCGGCTAAAGGCAGGCTGTCAGCTGTTGACGTCTCGTCGAGAAGGCGGGTATTGGATAAGAAAGGGGAGAAATGTGGATGGAACGGAGGTGGAGAGAGGGCGACTGACATAGGAGAGAACCGGCAAAGTATACGTCGGAAGTGGCTACGTCGCCGTAAAAGATCTTGGGCGGTTGGTTGGCTGGAGCGAAGTTGTAGTTTGCCCTATCATCCAATCTTCAGCGCTGTCCATTGGTTGAAAGCAACACACGATTCACCGGTACGCAGCCGCTGATGAGGTATCGTTGAGCTCCACCCCGTCTGTGTACGCCACGACCGCATCCCTCAGATTGGTGTTGAGCTAAGCCACCAGTCATTGGTTTTAACATGTGTTTAGACGGGAACGCCTACCTCGAACACCTCAGTCCCGTAGATGGTAGTAGCGACCTCACCAGGCTGAGTCGTACCAAAAAGGAAGTATCCAGTCGTCCAATTCGACGGGATTTGTCGAGCGTCAATCTCGTACCTGCTCCCGTCAGCGACTACAAGCTGATGATCGGACAAAGTAAGCCTACGCCAAAGCAACTTGAACGGCATAGCGAGCGAATCCTACTGATCCAAGGGTTCCGGTGAATGGGTTGATCCCCGCTATCCCAGCGATCATACTGGCCACATCAGCTCCGATAGCACTCGATGGGCGGGAGGAGATAAATAAACAGGTAAGTCTTCTTGAAATCAAAGTCTGACGATAGCAACAAAGCCTGATATCGATGGGGTCAGTCGGTGGAGATACATAAACAAGAGCTGAGGGAAGCTCACAGACATCGAGCAAGCCGCGTTGACCTCCGCCTCGCCAAGTGTCAAATGACAAACATCCCCAGCACTGCTGCAAGTCACATTCGGGTACAACGGAGAGAGGCCAGGGAGGGTGATATTCTGGTCGAGGTTGAGAGCTTCGGTCCATACATCTTCCGGGCCGAACATCCTGATCATCCCCGTTGTTAGCATTTGCTATCTAGGATGGGAAGGACAGAATGAACTGACGAGATGATCATGACTTTTGGTGAGATTGGGTACCATCGTCTCTCCAGTGCTAGAGGTACGTGGACAGCATTAGTCGAGGCTATCGTAGCCGACAGGGCGAGCACAAGAAGAGTGACGAGACTGCTTCTCATCGTCATTGCTATAAGATCGGACCTCGGATAGCTGTATCAGAAAAAACGAAGTTAAAGATCAGTCAATTTGAGGTCATATTTTAGTGATGGGGGGCAACAATCTTCTATCGCCGTTAGCCCGACCGTTGTCTGTAACTTTATAAGATCTAGATATCTCCACAGTGTAGTTCAAGCATGCGCAGTTCAAGCGCTTTGCACGTGACATCGTGAATGCAAATTCGTATGTCGTCAGGTCGGTCAAATGTCGTATACTATGCTCGAGAACGCAGTGTGCTTCAATGTCCATGCACCCCTCCACTCGACGACCCGATCCTCCCCACATTTTGCGACCACCTGGATCATGCATCAAGCACTCCCTCCATACTGCTTCACTAGCTGAGCTGATATCGTCGACGTTGGCAGTGTCGATCTCGCTTGTATTGTCTGTCGACCGATAGTCCCATCGCCAACCATGATCCACGATGAGTTTGAAGGGACTCCTTTGACCACGATGAAGAACAATGCAGGTCCAGGTGCTGCACGTGTAAGTATCCATCATCCAATCGAACCTGAACATAACCCACCTAGGAGCGCCGGGTTCGGCTCCAATTGCGCAACGTGGAGCGCCGCACTTCCGTCGTCATTGCTCGTGAAGGTCGTTTCCAGCTCCACATGTCGCTGGCCCATATTCATGGTGTGGGTAGAGAAGCCGGTTCGAATGATGACGGCTTTGGTAACGTTGATGTTGAGCGGGTTGTTATCGAGGTCGGCGAGAGAGAGCCCAACGTCGAAGGAGTTTCCGCCGTCTGTCAGGATTTAATGAGAATAGGTTAGACACGGAGGAGCAGGAACGAACAAGTGATATTATTGGGCATTCCGGTTGGGTTCGGCCGAGTCTTGCCCCAGCTGCCAAGGTCAGCTCGGTAATTACGCGATTGGAAGATGCTTACTAGTCCGGGTAGAAAATCTCGACCTGATATTGCGTCACATAGGTCGCATTCGGGGCATTGTTATGGTCGACAACTGTAGCTCATCAGCCCATGGCTCGAGGGGAGGTCGATTACTGACAATCGGCATTAGGGTTACTACCGGAAATGATGACGGAACCATCGGGAAGGAGCGATGCCGTGGAGTGGTACATACGAGGTATAGTAGATGTCGCCGCCTTTGCCCAGCGGGAACCGGCAAGCTGGGTAGGGTCAAAGTACCTGAAGTCCCGTGAGCGCTGGCAATCGATGGACACTTGCAGACGTACCATGACTGGTATTGCGGATGATCCGCGTAAGACTGCCCGACTGCCCAGCTGGAGGATAGATCAGCTTGAGCAATCTCAAAACTGAGAAGGCTGACGTATCGTTTCCATACCCTGCCGTACCCGTTCCCGCTCCATTGACATAGAACAACCGGCCGTCCGGCAAATTGATCATCTGACAACACTGTCAGCTCACCCCTGGTTGCACACTCCTTCACCCACATTACCCATCGATCGGCCCGAGGCGAGCGGGTCATCTTGATGCCAAGCGAGATCGACATCCGGCGAGATCCTCACACAGCTCGGAGACGCTGCGTACTGGGCGATATCCCAAGTAGTGGTCCACTGATCCGCTTCTAAATCCGTTCCACCACAGAAGATTATCGTGGCCGTCCAGTTGTTCTGCGGCGTCATGGGGAAGACAGCAGTTCCTGCCGATGCAGGGTAGACGCGTACGCAATCGGGAATGTCAGTAAGGGTGTATTCGATATTGTTCTTGTAGTCGAAGATCTCGGCTTGGAACTCGGCTTGAATGAAGAGGTTGCCTGAGGGGAGAAGCCAGGTGAGGGGGAAGAGGTTGACTGGCATCGTCTTGAGAAGGAGGTTGAGGGTGAAGGGTGCGCCTTTGGATGGCCAATACTACGACTTAGCTCTGTCTCACACGCAAGGCTTACCTCAACGGTCGGATTGTTCTGGGAGTCACCACTATTGACGTATCCGCCCCACTCACAACCCCCAAGGATGATCGCCGATCCATCCTCCAGCGTCTCTAGCGTAGGGTACCACCTCCGACTCGTCATATACATCGCAGGGTTATCTATCCAGTTCGCCGTCCCTTGATCATTCGGATCGAGGAAACGAATCGCCATACCGCCATCCCAGTTTCCGTAAGGACTCTGACCGTCCTGCTGCGTAGAAGCCATTGGATTCCCACCATACGTGATTGCCTGGTTCCCGCCTACATTGAGCCATGTCCCATTGCCTAGGACTGTCCCGCCGGCACAGAAAGAATTCGACAGCACTTCCATTGGTCTGAAGGTATTTGTCGCTAGGTCATACTCGGTTGCCCAGGCGGGATGTCCGTTGACCGTCGCGTTATTCCGCTCTGTTGGGCAGCTTTATCAGAAGACAGTTTCGAGATGCATGGGAGCGACTGACCTGTCTTGTCCACGATATAAACCTTCCCCGGCGCCCCAAGAAACAATTGCTGTGCAGATGCTCCGGAGAGACCGACATATTGGATGGTATTTGCGAGCTGGGCGTGAACTGGAGCTAGGGCGATTGCTGCGAGGCCGAGAATGTGGAGTAGTGTTAATCGGGATGTTCGGGAAGAGCGATGGGATGATGCTCTAGACATGATGATGACGATGGGAGAAAGTAGACGAGACGAAACGAAGCTGCCGCCCCCCGAAGGGAAGGAGTCTGGATTGGTGTCTATTTCGAGCGACTTGATCGTAAGATAGCGTGTAAACTAGTCAGTTCCATAGAGCCCGATACTATGCACAATCCGAACCACAAGCTCTATGTCGGCGCCCCGTCGAGGAAGGAGAGATGAGACCAGCCTATATTGAATTTGAGAACAATCCGATGCTAAAGAGGGACCAACAAAAAGCTGTGCCTGTTTCTTCCGCCAAAAACACAGCTGGATGCTCGACGCGGGGAATGTGAGCCTTGCAATAATAGATACTCCCGTTTACCCAAATTAAGCTTCCGTTTCAAACCCCGGAAGCTGATACGCCATTCGCCACCCGAATTCCGTAAAACCACCTCGCTGACGTCGGTTTCGAAACCAAAACTAGGGGAAAGCCAAATTCGATTGAAAAGGGCAACTAGATTGCATTCTTTAACTTCCTTTCATCCTGTTCAGATTCCCTTTTACTCGCTCTATCTCTGCATCCAGCCCAGATTCATTCGGTGACCATACCCTCCGAACGCGTCGTCCGACTCTCTCACACCGTCCTCTTCTCACACACCCTAGTCGCCTCAATCATCGCTCTCGCCATCTCCGCCTCCCTAGTCTCACATTAAACAGTGACGGCTATCCACCTGAGTACAGGGACGCATACAAGGAACGGATAAGGATCTTGCTCATTGCTCCGGTATGGACAGTCGCGTTTGGCAGTGAGTGGTACAAATCCCTCGCGCTGCGCCCTTTCCCGTTCCTTTCCTTTCCGCTCCGCCCCGCCCCTCCCACCCCCCCTGTACTTCCCGCCCCGTCTCTTCCTCCTAGATCTCCGTGCTGCACTCCCTTCCCTATTCATTCGTGGCCGCTGACCGGAATCAGTTATCCTGGTGACAGGCTTCAACCTCGCCGGAAGGAATACCGCGTTCGAAGTCCTCGCCCATCTCATCCCGATAGCAATCGGTTGGATCGTCTTCCTCATCGGTTCAGCCTCCCTCACCGCCCTCACCGATAAGGTAAACTGTGGTAAATCGGGCAGACTTTCAGTCTGTATGTCGTCTGCTACTCACTTAACTCGATTCTTTGCTCATCACTTCGGTCTTAGCTGTGAACTCGTGAAAGGTTTGGTAATCATACGTGAGTCACTACTGCCCCGTGCTGGCTCAGCTGCTATGCTGAAGAGATGCCACGTTGTAGGAGCTGACAACTACTGCTGGATCTTCCTCACAATCACTCTTGCGTTCATCGGGACCATGATGTTCACCGCGAGGGGAGGGTACGGCGTGCACAAGGCCTCGATGTACGGGAAGTAGACATCAGGGGAGCCAATAACGGAGTGATTCGCAGAGGATGAGGCCTAGTACTGTCCGAGTTCCCGTGTGACGAACAAAACGATGCAAATATTACAGTATGTCAGAGTAGTACTCCGCGATATGCGTTCTCAGGATGTAGCGACAGCGCTGTACCAGATGGAGGGATACATTGGAGGGATACTTTATCGTCCATTTGAAACAAACCTGGTCAAAAACGTCCTGCTGCCCTTGACGAGCAGAAACTCTCCTTTGTTCCGAGGAATCGCATGAAATACAAGCCTTGCGATGACCTCACCCTGAATGACATCAGCCTTGTCCAGATCAGCTCATAAATAGTCACGGACCACTTCCACAAGACAGGCAACAACAATAAGCCAGATGATGATCCACGTTATCCGATGTGTCGCCCTCTCTTCGATGTATTCATGGATGATCTCGAGCTGGGCTTCCGTCAGTACCGCAATCGCCCGCGCCTGGGAGAGACTTACGAGGTCTCCAGCCACTGAAAGTCGGTCGTTCAATACCTGTACACGCGGGCCAATCTCGAGGTATTCTCGGATCGCCTCGTACAGCGGATACAAGGATGCCTCAGACCAAAACAGCTCGGGCGTATCTGCGCAACGTCAGCGCGACTTCGCATCTGCATTCTAATCCAGATCAAGTGTGAAAGCCTGCTAACTGACCTAAGATCCCGCCGATAAGGTTCACATCCATCCTCAACTTGAACAACCTCCCAGTCATCTTCAACGCATCCCGTCGATTCAGTTCTAGATGGCCAGTCGTAGATAGCTCCTTAGGGAATGACGAAGTCAGAGCGAGAGATTCCTGCATGACCGCTTCGTAGATCGATAGTTTTGTGGATTGGGCGATCGCATGACCGAGGGAGAGCTTGAAGAGGTGTGAGTGGGATTTGAAGGCTGCACGGGTCAGGGCTGCAAAAGTTAGGAGAAGGGGACTCACTGAACATGTCGTTATATATTCGAGGATACTCCGCGTTCGAGTCGTACTGTACAACTCAGCACAATCACTTCACCGGGGGTTTGCTCACCGTATAGTGGAACTCCTCGACCTCCCACTCATCTTCACCCTCACCTCTCGCCCACACTCCAGCACTCTCGCAATCCTCCATAATCATCCTCTCTTCACTCTCCTGAAAGCCAAAGAACACGCTGACGCCATAGGAGAAGAACACCGCTTCGGCGATTTGGTTGCTATACAACGCAGATTTCCGGCGATTCTTCGGTGTTGGACGGGTTTGGGAGGGGTATCGAGGATGTATCCCGTTTGGCTGATGTTTCGGTTGACATAGATCGGACGGTTCGAGCGCTGTTGACGGTACATGTTCCAGGTTCCCAGGATGTGCTGCTGACATATGTGTGCCAGGGTGCGGTACACTGCCTACAGCCGCTTTGACACCTACTTCTTCCTCGGCACGTAGACCGCGCGTATCATCCAGCCCGTCACCATATTCTAGCCTTTCCTGTATCTCCTCAATGACCTGTTCCCGTTCTTCCCCATGGCCAGCGGGGACGTCCATGGAAGAAATCAAGTTGACCGGTGACATGGGTGATGGCGGGGAGTGACTGAGTATATAGTCCGTTGGATCGGGATCGTCATTCGTAGGTGGGAAATACGAATCGTTATATCCAAGATCTTCTGCTATTGTCATACGTTCGAGCAATGAGACGCCGCCTGGTGACTTGATCGCTGGCGATGATCGGATCTTCGTGCTTGCACCATAGCCAGGCAATAAAGGAAGATTGTACACCTATCTCTCATCAGCGGTCCCCGCCAGCTAACTCACGGCATATAGACAGTCATCGAAAACCCGGACCACTCCAACCCCATGTTCCCGCTTCAAGAACGCTTGCAAGAACTTCAACCGATACGCCTCGGCAGTAGCGTAAGCCGTCAACCTCGGCAGCTTGTTCTCCTCTCTCTCCCGCTTCGTCATCTTCTCCGCATCAGATCGCTCATCTTGTGTATGCGATCTTGACGGTCCTGGTATCGGTCGAGGGGGAGGTACGAGGTCGACTTGACTTCCTCCGGGAGAAGCGGGGAGAGGGGCGAGTTGAGGATCTTCAGGGAGGAAGACATGTCGTTCGGTCGTCTTAGATGTTCGGACGGGCAGAGATTGTTTGAGTCCTCGAGCGGGAGTACCCTTACCGAGGGGAGATGGGATTCGGGGTGCGGAGAGGTTACGAAGATGAGCGGGAAGTGAAGCGAGGGTGGACGACGAAGGAGCTAGAGGGGAAGATTGCCGGAGGGAAGAGGCGGTCCGAGCAATACCTGAGAACAGTCAGTACGGTCGTCGTAGGTATAGTAGGTATAGCTAAGACACACCCGGTAGAGCACCCGCACTTCGCCGAGGGACGCTTGCAGACGTCGCACCCCCAGGCTGAGATGGATTGCTCGGAGTCGGCTTTGGTACAGTAGCGAACGGCCGTGAAGGACCAGCGTTGGATCTTGACATACTATTACAGCCGAATGAGAGCGTACGCTCTGAAGACAAAAAGACTGAAGAACGTTTCGAATTCGTTGTAAATGGAGGACGGAAGCAAATCTGGTTTAACCAGACAACGCACCCGTCTCGTGGGTAGACCCTGAGATTCATGCGTCACCCACAATCTGCTTCTCTTGCAATTCCTTCGTTCAGACAGCTTGTCAACCAAACTGAGGAGCTGCTTGTGGTCTGTTGCGGTTCTGCAGTCACAGAAGAGTTGAGTGCTCGATTTCAATTGCACGATGTCGTACGTGGCCGTCGCAAAAGCTCTTTTCGAGTATGAGGCTCAGGACCCGGAGACGGAGTTGTCCTTTAGCGAGGATCAGGTGTTGTATGTGATCGAGAAGGAGGATGGAGAGTGAGTCAAGACGCTGAGATCGATTGCAACCCTTTGCCTGAGACATAGATGCAGTGCTGATGTCCGCTTGCCCTTTCTTCCCGTTTCGTTCAACGCCTTTCACTTGAACTACGCACTGCAGCTGGTGGAAGGCGAAGCTGAAGGATGAGTCCGGATCTCAGGAGGGTCCAGTCGGTCTCATCCCTGCGACATATGTAGAAGAGGTAGGGATGCCTTCATTCCGTCATGGCATATCCCTGACATGAGCCAGATCCCACCCCTGAACCAGACTCGAGCGATGTACGCCTACGAATCGACCTCTCCCGAAGAGCTCAGCATATCCGAAGAAGCCGTCCTCTGGGTCTACTCCGTCGAAGAAGACTGGCTCCTAGTCCGAATAGAATCCGGGACAAAACATCTCGGGTTCGTTCCTCGAACCTACTGCGAACCAATGGACGAGTCTGCTGAGGTCGGGATTGCCGATGCTGCGGAGGGTGAGGCGGATGTGGAAGCGTACAGACAGCAAGAGGCTGAGGCGGCGCAACAGAGGGAGGTGACGAAGAGACAGAGGCAGATGATATTGAAGGATAAGGTAGAGACTTGGAGCATCTCGGAGATGGACGGGAAGAAGAAAAAGAAGGGGACGTTAGGGGTCGGCAATGGCGCAGTCTTCTTCGCCTCTGATACAGACAAGGTACGTCAAGGTGTATACATCAGAAAGCAGACTGACCTGCGCAGATGACACCGGTTAAGCAATACCCTATCACTGAACTCGGCGTGGTTTCCCAGCCATCATCGAAAAACCTCTCACTCACTTTCAGCACCCTTGCAGAGCCTCTTCTCTTCCATTGTGGCGACTTCAGTACCGCCAGCGCCATCATAGCCAAGCTCGAATCGAGCAAGGCTGCGGCGGGAGAAGCCCTGGAAATGGCCGCTGCTGAGTCGAGGGGCGCCGCAGACTCCGGCGAGGAGCACGACGAGTACGAAGCACCTATTGCTACTGGAGCTGGAAAGGCAGTGCGATGGGCTCCGGCACCTACCACTCCTACTGAGAATGCCGAAACCGCCACAGTGATGTACGACTTTGTCGCGCAAGGCGAAGACGAGCTGTCGGTGACGGAGCACGAGCTGGTCACAATTATCGACAAGGAGAATGATGAATGGTGGTCGGTCAAGAATGCTACAGGTCGGGAGGGCGTCGTTCCAGCGCAGTATGTCCAGCTGAATGACGGGTCGGCATCGGCCCAAGCGGCGGCTGCAGATGACGGCTATGATAGCGAGGACGTAACCAGGCGCGCGGAAGACGAGGCTGCTGCCGCCGCGGCGGTACAAATTGAGCGAACAAGGGAGAGAGAGCGTAAAGCTGAGCAGAGACGGGCCATCGAAAAGGCTGCTCGAGACAAACAACGGCAAGAAGAGGAGGATCGGCAATACGCCCTTGAGGTTGAGGAAAAGGAGAAGGCCAAAGCTGAGCGGAGGGAAAAGAGGAGGCAGGAGGAAACTAGGGCGCAGAGGGAGGCTGAAGCGGAGAAGAGGTGAGCGAGAGGGATAAGCTAGAAATCGCTCAGGCTGACGTATGTAGACGGGAGGCCGCAAGAGGCCTGGAGCCTCCAAAAATCACCAAGCGACCGTCTGCGCCGAATGTCACCGCCGCCGCTGCAAGCTTGCCGAGTAGCAGTGGGAGAGCCGCACCTGAGCGACCGCCCGAGAACAACAGGCCGAGTAAGCCACATTCATGGGGTTCATCCCATGCTGACATGTTTCCAGAGCCACACGCTGGACGTACCCGAGTCTGGAGTGATAAGACGGGCCAGTTCAAGGTCGAAGCGGAGTACCTCGGCCTCAATGGAAACAAGATCCGCTTGCACAAGCTGAATGGAGTAATCATCGAAGTCCCGATCGACAAGATGTCCCCGGATGATGTACAGATGATAAAGCGTCATGAGGCGAGGAAGGCTAAAGCCGCTCAACTGGACGACGACGACGACGTACCCCTTGGACGCAGCACGTCCAGGCAAACAGCCGCTCCTCCCACAAAGTCAAAGGAGACTCAAGCTCGTGCAGAATCTCCACCTATTCCTGCAGCCGCCTCGGAAATGCCCAAACCTCGGAAACCGCGCTTCGATTGGTTCGCGTTCTTCCTTGACGCGGGCTGTGATATGGACGACTGCACTAGATACGCTGCCGCTTTCGATCGGGACCGTATAGATGAGGCTATTCTTCCTGACCTCGAAGCCAGCACTCTCCGCTCGCTGGGCCTGCGAGAGGGCGATGTGATTCGAGTGAGAAAAGAGATCAATACCCGTTTCGCCAAGAAGACACCAGATCAGCAGGCGCAGATCAAGCTGGACGAAGAGTACGCACAGCAGTTGCAGGAGCACGAAAATAGCGGATCAAAGGGACCAGCTCCTCAGCCGCCACCGGGCCTGTTCACCGGTCCAGACGGGAAGCTCACCAACAACACCCGCCGAGGTCGACCAGAGAAGAAGAGTACCGGACCAGACACCGTCGACCCGTCAGCGATCGCTGCGGCTTCGGATCAGTTGTCAAGAGTGGCTGTGCAAAGCCCTTCGCCGCCTCCTGCGCCTCCGCCGCCGCCTGAGCCGAAAATTCAACCACTCATTAGCGGCTTCGACGATGATGCGTGGACAATCAAGCCTAGTACGCCGAAACCGACTTCGCCGGCTCCGCCAGCACGCGCTGCATCACCGATGGCTACCGCGCCTGCACCTTTAGCTAATACCACCGATTCGCTCCTCGCGCAGATCCAGAGCCTTCGACCCGCCAGCACCGGTCTGTCGTCGAATAACACAGGAGGCAGCTTTGACCGTCTCGCGCGAATGAGCGGACAGCAGCGAACACCCGCTGGACCTCAGCAACCAATGCAGACTGGATCTAGCGGATTCTCGGGCAGCTCTGGCTACGGCCTAGGCGTACAAAATACCAGTCAGCCCATGTCCTCGATGATCGGTCAAGCGAATGGCGCGAGAGGCCCGCTAGCACCGGTCCCTACCAATGAAGGACTACTCAACCCCCTTCAACCCGCTCAGACCGGTTTCGTCCCGACTCGACCTGGAGCCCAGTCGCCACAGGGCATGGAGACCCAGCAGACAGGCTGGCAGCAGCAACAGCAATCGATAATGATGCAGCCGACTGGATATGCAGCGGGCTTTCAGCAGGGGTATCAGCAGATGCAGCCGAGTATGGATGGTATTCCTAATGCGTTACTGAGACGGCTGACGTGTCTTCGCAAACAGACATCACAGGCTATACCGGTGGTTTCCAACAGCAGCAGCAGACGGGCTTTCAGCAGCCTCGACAAACGGCTTTCAACGCTATCGCTAATCTTCCACCGCCACAACCTCATGAGAACCCGAACAAGTTCGCCCCTTCCAACATCTTTGCCGCGATGAAGAAGCAGGACTTCGGGAAGCCCGAGGAGCAACAGCCTCAGCAGTCCAGTATGTCTGCTCTTCTCCTGTTTTGGCGATCGTCTCATAGCTGTATAGTTAAGTACGATGCCCTTCGACCTCTCGCTACTGGTTTGTCGCATCGATAGTAAAATAAAAAATCTTAGCTGACTCTTGCAGGCTATAACGGCGCATCAGGGATAATGCCTCAACAAACAGGGATGGTGCAGCAACCAAACGGGCAAAACGGGATGTACGGGATGATGCCGCAGATGACTGGGTTCAATGGGCAGATGGGATACATGGGGCAGCAACGAAACCCATATGGGCAGGGTTACCGATAGCTCAGCGGAGAGAGGTATGAGGTCATTCGGCAGGAGATGGTCAGGTGGTTTGTTGGCATTATTTTGTAGAGAAGGCAAGCAATCTTTAAAAAGCTAGTCATTAATCTGAGGACAAGGGATACATGCTAGTGACTGAAATCGAGATACTCAAAACAACACGCCAGAAAGGCAAAAGGGACGAGTGAAAACAAGGGGACTATAATGACCGAGAATAAGAGCGCAAGATGGACCACTCGCTGGAGTGAGCGGAAAAAAAACAAGAGATTAGCTGCGTCGAGATTGGGTCATTCTCCTTTGCACAAACCCTTCGCGAAGATTTTGCTCAAATGATAGGCCGAGGGCGTCTTGATACCTTGAAACGGCTTGACCGGACTTGATGCGCTTGAACGTTTCGGTCGTTGCTTGTCAATGCGATGAGAGACTACACCTTTCGAGCTCTGCGCTGGGGGTGGAGGACGAGGAGGATACGAAGACCCCGACGAATCGTCACCGATAGGTGCCTCTCGAATGATGAGTGGCTCCGACTCGTCTTCAGCAATGCGAGGCGCTATTCGAGGGGTTTTGAATGGCTTGTTCGGTCGCATTGACGTTAGTTCGCTTGGCCGCACAGTCGGACGCCTTTTTGGACTGTCAGTAGCCGAAGCGACGCGTGTAGTTGAGCATCGGAATTGGACACGCGGAGGAGGCGGAGTTAGGTGAAAGGTACTTGTTCATCACGTCAAGTGCTGCGCTATCTGGGCGAGGAATACGTACTCGATGGACCTTGCGCTTCCGAGGGATGGAAACGTACGGTCGGACTGGCGGTGACTGATCATCTTGCTGCGTCCTCGATCTGGCAGATGGGGTGCCGACAAATGCCCAATGGAAAGCTGCTTGAAGTCTGGGAGTGACAGGCTATGCTGGTCTCGAGGGGAAGTGCAAGGCTGAGAAGGGGTGTAGTGACGTGACTTGGGGCATGGCGAACCCTATCAGCGGCGTCATCATCATGTGCCGCTCAGGTCATGAGCAGCTTACTACTAAGGTCGAATCTACGTCTTGACCTGTGAAGCTCCCGCGCGGGTACCCAAACATCGTAGCCGAATTCCTCCGGGTGGTTCTCCGTTCGGAAGCGGAGAAGGTGATTTCGTCAACACTATCATCACTAGCCTCATTCTCGCGGTAGACGTAGCAGTTTCGTTTTCGCTCTTTGTCATTCGAGCTTGACATACGCCATTCTCTCCTGCTGACCGGAGTCGAGTATGCTTGGAGCTTGCTGAGAAGGTTGAGCTTGTCAAGGTCTTCGATGGGGCGTACGGATCCAGGTGAGTTCCAAGGGGGTTCTACGTGGAGAGTACGAAGATTTGGCATCGATTCCGGACTGATCGACATAGGTGAAGGGATTGTGATGATGCTAAACGATTTCGACAGACGTGTACGAGGTTGGAGACTGGTGATACCATCCGGTATTGATAGGTGACGAACAAGGGGTGGAGTGACAGGCTTGAACCCGCCAAAAACCGCGGCTTGTTCCATACTGTATCGAAGCCCACAACCGTCTGGATCGCCAGGATCAGGAGACCGAGAGGAGGTCGAGAAGAGTAATGACTGAAATTGGGGCGACGCTTGTGGGTTCGGCTGTCAGCCTTGTTGAAGAAAGATTTGGAGGTATAGCTTGCCTTTGTCTTGTCGTCACCCTCCGCCATCCGGATCCGCTTTTCCGCCGGCGAAGAGTATATCTTTTCCCGATCCTCCTCCAAAGCCCTCTTATGCGACGGCAAGACTGATGCTCTCCACATCTTTCCTCCCGACACAGTCTGCCAATGACCTGAACTAATGGTACAAGGAACAGGCAAGAAATGGAAGATACAGTGCTCAGCAGACAAAAGCAGTCGCCTATTCCCTCCCTTTCTCATTACGTAATACTGGGGGGAATGCCAGCCGGACCGGTGGCCGATTCCCACTGGAACCCCGCCGGTCTTTGAGAGGGTCCTTTGACTCCATCGAAGTGGAGATGACTCAACACGTCATGTCAAGCTCTGAAGCTCCCGTCATAGACGCCGAAGTATTTCTCAAATGTCAGAATACTCTTGGCGAAGGTGTGTATGATTCCTCCAGACAGGCTGGATCCGCTGTGCAATGAAGCTGAATGAGGCGCTTCTCATAGGGGTCCTCTGGGATTCGAAGGAGCAGCTCTTGCATTGGGTCGACATCGATACCGCGGAGATCCATACGTAAGCTTCACCAGCTTGTCATCCAATGACAGCCTTCATCAACTGATCAAAGGTAGTCTGGACCTCGGGGGCATGAAGTATTCTGTCGACTCGTACCCGGAGACGAAATACGTTACAGCGCTCGCCCTTCGGAAAGACGAGCCTGGCGTGAGTCAAACACCTTCTTCTATATTCGCTCAAATGGTCCCATCGCAGTTTATTGGTACTATCTCACACGAAATCGTACTCTTCCCTGCTCCCACAAAACCAACCTCAACTAGCGCATCCCCCAAACCCGTCCCTCGCAAGACCCTCAAGCTCCTCTCGCCTTCACTTCCTTCGGACCAGCAGACAAAAACCAGCACGAGGATGAATGATGGTGGTTGTGATCCGGTTGGGAGGTTCTTTGCGGGGAGTATGACTCTGCCGGAACAGAAGGATGGGAAGAAACGGGGAGAGCTATGGCGGTGGGTCCTCTTCATCTTCCCAATTTACGATTTGAGCTGAAGGTCAAGATAGGTACGATCCAGATGGGAAAGAGACACAGATAATTACCGAGGTGGGCACGTCGAATGGGATTGGCTGGTCGCCTGATCACAAAATCATGTGTCGGTCTCTTGGCGTCTCCCTGTTGAACTGGCTGATATGACGACAGACTACATCGACTCCGGCGACGACGAGATCTCAACATTCGATTATGACCTCTGTACCGGGACACCTACCAAACGCCGAGTTTTCGCCAAACCACCTCCACCAATGGACGCGGAACACCCTACTTCAGGCGTCTTTGACGGTTTGACGGTCGATGGAGCTGGGAACGTCTGGGCTGCTCGATGGAAGGACAGCCGGGTGTTGGGGTTCAGGCCAGATGGTTCGCTGATCTGCCATATCCGGGTTCCGGGGTGTAAGAGCCCGACTATCCCTTGCTTTGGTGGTAAGTCGGCGTATCATTTACCAAACACTGCTGCTAATGGGGAATAGGCAAGGATCTGACTACGATGTACATTGCTACTGCCCACAGCAAGCTGGCGCATGAGGGAGGTATACAGGATCAGTTCCCGCATTCGGGTGACCTGTTCAAGCTTGATTTCGGAGAGGGGAGTGAGGTGAGGAAATTGCTCGGGGAGGGATGGAAAGGGAGGGAGCGGTACAGGTTTGCCGCTTGAACGGAAAGAACTCGATGAGAATAGATGTAGAAGCCGCCGAGCTGGGCTGAGTTCCCACGGTTTCTCCGCCTCGTTCTCTGCCAAGCATCTCTCCTCGCATCAAGGTGGTGGTGATGCGCACATAGACATGCATACTCCACCAGGGATCTACGCATCCATCGAAGTAGCGTGAATGTCCTTTCATAGCTGCCCTTCTGCCCACTCGCTGCACTGCGCCGACAGCTCGACCGCCGCCAATGCCCAATCTTCTCCATGATCTACCATGAAGCATCAGTCAAAAAGCTTACCACTACCTTCTAGCTGAACAGCTGAGGCATGGGGAAGCAACTAACTATGCCCTTTACTTTCTCCCCTCCCGATCCCAGCCCTCTCCAGCGCCTGATCCTCGGTTAAACAAGTCAAAACCCCAAATATAACCGGAACCCCGGTATCCAGCTGTACCCTCATCAGCCCGTGTGAGACGGCATCGGCGATGTATTCGAAATGCATTGTAGAGCCTTTGAGGAGGACTCCGATAGCTATGACTGCTGAGAAAGGGGACGTCGATTTAGAGGAGGAGGAGGAGGGTTTGGATTGAGAGGAGGATGTCGTGGTGGTGGTGTCTGGTGGAGCAGAAGAGTCAATGAGCGTGAGGAGGTTTGTAGGGTCCATCATCGAAGTTGCGGAGTTTGAGGATTGGGTTTGACCTCCTGCTATGAGTCTATGGAAGGGATAGCTCAATCAGTTAATCCGTAAGATCCCCCTTGGTAGCGATACCGAGAAGGAGCCCAAATGAAGAGCTGAGGACCTACTTCTGGCAGGCGAAAGGTAATTCATAACTACCCGGAATACTCTTCACCACGATATTCTCCTCTTTCACACCTTGTTTCTTCAGGTTTCTGATCGTCCCTTCCACGAGGGATTTGACGACTACGTCGTTCCACCTTGCATGAACTATCGCGATACGGAAGGGTGAACCATCGTACATCTTTGGCGGAGGAGGAAGTCCTTTGATAGTCGGGTCGGACATGGCGGTGTGAGATACGAGCGTTCGAGATAGAGGGGGTTGGATGAGTGAAGAGTAGTCTGGTCAGCTACAGCGTCTATGCGAGGTATATCCGATAGATGAGGGGAGAAGATAATGATGTAGGGACCAAAATTCGGTCGTCCGGGGGGGAAAAGTTGGATGAGATATCATTCTCGACTTGTTCAACCATCTATTCTACCTCTTTACCCCAAATCAACTGCAAAATGTCGCTTCCTCGCTATACGTCACAAGCTCTGAGACAGGTTGTGAAAGGTGCTGCGCCAAATGTCTCGCGACAGGTAGCTAGGAGGTCATTCTCGGTGCTCTCGAGGCAGGTACCTCAGGTTGCTATGAGGGCGAGGCTTGGGGTGAGTTGTCAAGCTTTCTTTAAGTCTTGGTCGAAGGAGTCATAGCCTTTCTGCCTTTGGGCCCGTCCTTCGAAAGACATGAGCGCTGATCGCTCTATCTAGGCGGTCCGAGGCATCAAGACCCTCGACTTTGCCGGTACCAAGGAGGTCGTTTACGAGCGAGCCGATTGGCCCCTTGACAAGCTCCACGAGTGTGTCTGCCCTCCGGCTTTTACCAAGAGCTTCTCCAGCACGTTGTCTTCGCTCACTGTCCCAGCTACTTCAAGGACGACACCCTCGCCATGATAGGCTACGGCTCCCAAGGCCACGGTCAATCCCTCAACGCCCGAGACAACGGGATAAACGTCGTTGTCGGTGTCCGTAAAGGCGGCGAATCTTGGAAACAGGCCCAAGAAGACGGTTGGGTTCCTGGGGAGACGCTCTTCGATATCCCTGAAGCGATCAAGAAGGGGACGATTATCATGAACCTTCTTTCGGATGCGGCTCAGTCTGCTACTTGGCCGGATATTGCGCCGTTGATCACAAAGGGGAAGACGCTTTACTTCTCTCATGGTTTCTCGGTGGTCTACAAGGATGATGTGAGTTCCGCCGAGCTGGATGAGGTAATTGGCTGATGCGGTGCAGACCAAGGTCATCCCCCCGAAGGATGTCGATGTCATCCTTGTCGCGCCTAAAGGATCCGGTCGGACTGTACGAACCCTCTTCCTCGAAGGCCGAGGGATCAACTCGTCCATCGCTGTTTCCCAGGATGTGACCGGTAAGGCGAAGGAGAAGGCCGTGGCTCTTGGTATTGCTGTCGGCAGTGGTTACCTATACGAGACGACTTTTGAGAAGGAGGTTTTCTCGGATCTCTATGGGGAACGTGGTGTTGTGAGTCGACGTGTTTGAATCAGCAGACATTGCTACCCCTTTGCCCATACGCTGACTTCCGGTGCCTGATAGCTTATGGGCGGTATCCAAGGCATGTTCCTCGCTCAGTACGAGGTACTTCGGAAGAACGGCCACACCCCTTCCGAAGCGTTTAACGAGACCGTCGAGGAAGCCACTCAATCCCTCATCCCCCTCATCGGCAAACACGGTATGGATTACATGTACAACGCTTGTTCGACTACCGCTCGACGTGGTGCTCTCGACTGGGCGCCGAAGTTCAGGGCGTAAGTCTGGTATCGATTTGCTTAACACGTGCTTATGGACTGGCAGCGCGAACTTGCCGGTGTTTGAGGAGCTATACAAGTCGGTGCGCGATGGGTCTGAGACTCGCCGGTCGCTCGAATTCAATGGTCGGAAGACCTATCGGGAAGACCTGCAGAAGGAGCTGGACGAGATTGATAGCCAAGAGATCTGGCGGGCGGGGAAGACTGTTCGTGGTCTCCGGGTGAGCTACATCATCCGAGAACTCTCTGACCGTGTCGTGAGCATCCTGGAGCGATAGCTGATCAGATATATAGCCCGATGCGAACGCCGATGCCCTTTGAGCGATACCTTTACCGCTATACCCTTTCACAACCTTCAAAACACATGATATCGCTTGCGACAGGCTTGGTCTATTTTCTCATAGGTTATGCATTTCGTGCTAGAGTCTCTCAGAAGTCAACGTTGGCTAGGCATTCCAGTGCCTTTGCCAAAGTGACGGTCGAGTTTACCTCTCTTGGCGCGGACTGGCGCAACTTCTCATCTTAGGCGTTCCTGGAGTCCTGACTGGCTCCTTTTAGTGTTGTTCAATCCACGTTCCATGCTGCATCTTCTGGCTATCCTGGCCATCCGAGTTTGACTCAGTCTCCTTGTCCTGTTAGGGAGTAGCTCTTTGCTTGAACGCGACTGCTTTCGATCAATAACCCAAGCGAGGTCACGCATCCGGCAAATGCCGTAACCGGCTTCCCCTAGCTCAGGGTAACTTGGGGCTATTTCCATCCCTCTCCGATATTTAATGACTTCGTCCCGGCCTTCTTTTCTCTCCAGTCGACCATGATGCTATTATCGTGGTTATGGGTCTCCCTCTTGTTACCCAAGACGCTCGGATTCACCTTCTCCTTTGACTCGACATCTTTGACGGAATGTGGGGATGTGGAGGTCTCTTGGCAGGGAGGAACCCCACCGTTCAGTATGAGCATCATCGTGAGACGTTCAAAGTTGCCAGGGTATCTGGTCTCATGAACACGCGTTGTAGCCGGCTTTCGATTACCCTTCCAATATCTCGATCTCGACCACATCGACTGCTTGGAACCCCGCTAATCAGACGGGTAGATTCGCTTGGGCAGTGAATTGTATGTGCACTCCTCCCATCAAACCTCGCGACACCCCGGTCCTCGTATTGATCTTTGACATTTTCGCCTTGGTGTAGACCCCGCACAGACCAAGCTCGTCGCGGTGATGAGTGATGCAACTGGTCTTGGGACGGGAGGGACTTCACCGCTATACACGGTTGGGACCGGTACTTCGCCGGATTGTGACATACGATCGACGACTACGGATTTCTTGTGAGTCGTCGCTATCATTATCACATCACAGTCACCAGCTAGAACAGGTTTTATCTGAATCAGACGACAGTCAATGTGCGTGCAAGCAGCAGAGAGGATGTATAAGGGATGGGAGCTGACTTCTTCCAGCAATGTGGTCCCCTCGAGATTTACTGGGATGCGATAGCTGTCGCACCCGTTACTATCCTTGGTGCCATCCCAGGTGGACAGGTCTTTGAGTTCGAAGGAACAGGTGGTGGAACTTCCATCGGTATGTCCATTCTCATTGTCGATCCTACGAGCTGAGATTCGCAGTATGGAATACCAACATAGCCGCTGGTACCCAGTTCATCCTCGGCGCTTTTGACTCCGGCAAGAACGGTCAAGGCGGTTCCAGTAACCTCCTCACTGTAAGCGGTTCGAGCAACTCGGTATGCTTGGATAGCTCGTCACCGAGCTCGACCCCTGCGGGGCCATCCAGTACGGTCACTAGGACGGGTACTGCGATTGGGACGAAAACGACTGGAGGCGGTGCCGTGAAAACCGTCACTGCTATCGCCACGACCACGGCAGTGCCAAAAGGTAGCGCAGGGTGAGCTGACAGATCTATCTCAACACAGAGCTGACGGAAAGTAGCCTGTCGACCGGAGCAATCGCTGGCATAGCCGTGGCCGCAGTACTCAGCGTGCTAGCCTTTCAAATCGCCTTATTCTACTTCTGTTGCCGTCGACAGGTCGCCGCTCTCCTCTCACATCGCCGAGACATGCGAGATAGAAAAGTCAAGACTGGTGAGGTCGACCTTGTAGATACCGCCGGTCGTAGCCCTAGCACCACCTCACTATTTGACCCGAGCAGGGCAGGGGATCGGAGCACCAGACACAGTACAGCTCGGTCGTTTGGGGGTACTTACGAGACGTCGGAGAGCGAGGTTTCGCCATTCTGGGACGATGCAGCTCCGACGAACCGATCTTCGTACGGTCCATTCGACAATCCATCCGCCGAGACCGGGCTAGAACCACCCCTACGACCCCATCTTCGCGAGGAATCGCCATCTAGCACTCCATCCATTTCACCTTCACTCTCCGCATCTGGCTTCTCCCCATCCGCACCACTCGTCGGAATCCCAGCTTCATCCTCCACAACACGTCCTTCGACATCATTGTCAAAAGCCCAGCTCTCGGCTTCGAATCCCGATCCTTCCACACCTACTCAGTCAATCCGACCACAATCACGAATACCACCGCAGACTGCGCCTCGAGGTGGGTTCAGGCGGCATCAAGATGCTGGTCCTTTGATAGAAGTGGAGGAACTCCCTCCGTTGTATCGACCGGAGTGGGATCCGGTGAATAGGAGACAGAGTGGTGATGAGCGGTGACGGACCTATACGGACAATTTTCGCACTTCGCGGGGGAGAGCTTAATCTTACATATCGAGTCAATGATGCATCACGGACTATCATGGTAAAGGGAGCATCTCTTCTTTGAACTCGCAAGCGTAATTCGATCCGTTGGTTCCAACGTCCGCCGTCGTGAGAATTACCGGTTTATCTTTCATGGCAACGTTTGGGCTCGGTGAACACGGTCAGGTCAGCAGATACGAGCGCAACAGGGAGCGAGAGTCCTCCATCGCTCAAGGCCTCACTCAGCAGCTCCTCTCGTGCTGCCTCTTGACTCCTCTTCATCACCCTTAGCCTCTCGGATCCTTCCTGGCTAGTCGCTTTCCGACCAATCCACAAGTTCACATTTTATATCCGTCCTAGCCTAAGCTTGTTGTAAACCCTCATAGTCATCCTGTCTTTGGTGTTCATCATTGAGGCCTTCCAAGGACAGGTCGTGACACCGTGACTGACAATCTGCTATTCATCACCAAAGAAGACTTGTTGGAGATTATGCAATGGTTGACCCAGGTTGAGGGCTTTGATGTGGCCTATCCGGGTGAGGGATGAGGCCATTTGTGGGTAGGTACTGGCAATATAAAGTCAAAACTAAAGATACAATGATGGGATGGAGCAGTTATCTGAGTTGATTAGTTCTGATCCCAAAAAGGAAATACGTAGTGAGGGAATCGAACCCCCGCCGAGTCGACATGTCCGCATGGCAACGACTCATGATACCATTTCACCAACTACGTTTGGTGTTTTCCAGAATTTGATTTTTAGTATCAACTTAAGGGATGCGCCTCGTCAAAGTCTCCGGTGTTTCCTGCTCGCAATGGACTAGAACTTTACTTATACATCAAATGGTAAGAAATTCTCAGTCCGCGACCACTGCTCATCGGGACTAGAGCTTTACCCGAGAGCCTTCAAGAACGGCTCCATCCCACCCATCTCAACCCATATCCATCCCCTCCTCAATAAAATCCCTTCCAGGCCACTGGCAACCTTCTTACCTCCTTACATTAAACGCACATACCTCCTTTAAATCAGTCAAAATACTCGGTTCATTCATTTGGCATTCACATCCCAATACCGATGAGGTGTTTTATGTCGTCTCAGGCGGTCCTTTGATCATTCAACCCGACCGAGAACCTCGTTCACATACAAAAGGAGAAGGACCAGAAGGAGAAGGATCGGGATACGATGAGGTGAAGTTGGATATTGGGGAGGTTTTCGTGATTCCGATGGGAATGAGACATCGACCTGTAGCTCAGAGGGAGACTGGGGTTTTGGTGGTTGAGGAGGTTGGGACGGTTAATACGGGTGATAAGGAGGGGGATCATAGGGGGATGACTCCGTATACTGATGAAGGGCTGCGACGGGGAGCGAGGGTGAACATAGACCATGCACGAGTCAGAAGAGTCTGTCAAGGTGTGTTCGGTAAGATGGACGTACACCTGAGAACCTTAGGACGGTACTTGCTGTTCGCACGAGCTGACAGTCACTTTCCAGAAATACGTCGGGATCATCCATACCTACCCAAAAACTCCTTACCAACCCAAAGACCTCCTCAACGAGATACGACGCAATCCTACACTGATGCACCTCCTCGTCTACCTGCAACCTGTGAACGGTGCCCTCGCTCCGCTGAGGACTTCAATGCCTTGACCAAAAGCCAAAACCCCCCTTTGCGCTACTCTGGATCCGCGTCCGAGCTCTGCTTGCCCGCCGGCGACGATGGTTTCTTGTCCTTCCGCTTCCAGAATCGCCCATTGTTCCTTCTTTTACCTTGCTTCCCGAGCCTTGACCAGCATGACTACCATTCTCTTGGAGCAAAGACTGCTGAGAAGCAGATCGACTGGACATCTTCTCAGCGCAGCAGGATCCAGCTTGGGATTCAGCAAGACTCATCGGACTTGAGGTGAAAGGACTAGCTCTAGCGAAATCATCCTTGTCAAACGCGATCGAACCCAGACTCTCCTTGGATGGATTATTCGCAAAGTAACCCATATTGTACGGTTCGTCATACATCTTCAGTAGCTTCTTGGATCCCTGCGACCCGACGAAATTGCGACAATTGCTCGCACACAGCTCACCAACTTCCGATGGGCTGGAGTAAGAGAAGTCCGTGGTGAAGCGCCAGTGACGCCTTGCTTCCCCGACGAATTGGTCTATCGCAGCTGCAGCTGAGGTCACAGGTTCGTTTGACCCAGGTACCTCTTGAAGGAATGAAGGCAGAGTTTCTTTGCTTCTCTGCACCCGCAACTTTACGTTTCGCCTATTGCACGTACATAGATGCTCGGTGGCCCTCTGATACGCCCCGAAAACAGCGGTGTTTGGGACAGAGCCCAGGTTGGTTGTCTGATTGGGTGATCCTGGAGCACCTGCTGACGCAATCATCTTGTCTGATATGATGAGTGATGTATCAGCAAGATTACAAATGGGATTAGGAGAGGAGAGGAGAGAAAGATCATCGCCGGTTCCGTCCTGCTCATGTATGCTGGCGGCGAACAATATTGAAAGGAGGGCTCCCATGGGTGAATCCTTGACGCGACATCTCTGGACGAGAAAGCCTCCAACAGGTTTGATCCGCCATTCTTTTCCGCGACTGACCATCCGGATGGAAGGAGATGATTTGCCAGGAGTTTCATCTCATTTTCCCTTTGACAGCTCATGTTGTACTCTGGCTAGATCCTGTTCAACATCCTTCTCAGCAACGCATGCCAAAATCCCGGATTGAGATCGCATTCCCAGCATACGATCAGTAGTGGAAGTGGCTCTGGGGAGAGGTGTGACCGTTAATGAGGTATCTCACAGACCGGGAAGTCGTCCTCGTCTCGGTACATTCGTCAGATGGTGATTGCAGCTCACTGCTCGTCTCATGGTAGAGTTATACATACACCCCGACTGTGCAGAACAGCGCCACCACGCCTCCTCCAGCGAGTATTGATGCGAGCAGAGCGATGGAGATTTCGGGTATGGGATTCCGTGATTTCGTGAGACTGTCATCATATCAACATCTGTCGACGTTAGGAATTTGAAAAAGAGCGGTTTGGAGAACAGAAGAGAAGAGACATCCGGATCAGTCGAAGTGACACTTACGTGGTAAAGGTGAAGGTGAGGACGAAGAAGGCGGTCAATGAGATGAGAGCTATGGGCGGTAAGGCGGAGACAGGTATAGGTGGTGAGAAAGAGGGAACGGAGGAGTGCAGGGACTATCAAGGTCAGCTTTTCAGCGTCCTGACAGCAGCTAGGTGAGGTTAAAGGAACTCACCTTGATTGATGCGTAGGATTGAGACATGTTGGGAGTATCGTTTGAACGAATCTGCGGGAACGAATGGGTTTTCTTTTCTCGGACTTGTACAGTACCGAGTCCCAAGGAGCGAGACGGTGGACAAGTAGGAGCTACAAATCGGCTTCGTGCAGTCTTGTGGTGGTTGTGAAGGTGAGAAGGAACTAGCTTCGTTTGACCGAGCGGTTCGACCAGGACGTGGAGGTGGAAACGGAAGATAGGCGCCCAATTTCCGGCACGCCTGACAGATTGCGAGAATGCCGAGGCTGCTTTTCCTATGGCGTTGCCCCTCTTGTTTCAGCTTGGTTCTTGGCTCGCGTTGCGCAATCCCGCCAGAAGACACGACCGTCAAGACGTAGCTCTTGCAGTGTCGCGACATTCGGGAGACTCACGGTGGTCCCTGAGCTCTTGATCTTATCCTCATCATGTCACGCCGTCCTTCAGCTCCTCAGAAGATCAACCTCGAAATCCCCTCTGAATCAGCAATCTTCCAACATTCCCCTTCTCATGACTCTCGTCTCCGAACAGAATGGGAACCAGGCTGTCAACCCGATGAAGTTTACGACGCTGTGCTACCAGGTTGGAGAGCTTGGTTAAGGCGGTACTTGGTGAGGAGGCTGAGGGAGGAGAAGGTATATATGGCGGAGTGGCAGGTACGGGTGAGGACGGAATACAGGGACAAGTATTTCTACTGGACAGCGGTCTTCGGAAGTGAGCATGCTGTTGACGGTACTGAGGCCTCTGCTAATGAGCAACGTTAGCACATGACTTCTTCTTGATCTTTTTACCCCTCTTCTTCTTCTTCGGTTATCCTCAGCGAGGTCGAGGGTGAGCGCTGCCTATTTCGATGTATGGGTCTGACAGTCGAAGTCTCCTCTACGTCACAGGAATGGGTATCTATTCGTCATCTTTCGCCAAAGATCTCGTCTGTACACCTCGACCATACAGTCCGCCGATGGTCCGATTGAGTGAGTTTCCCCTTTACAGTTGAGAGTACCAAGCTGATCCTCCCTTGAGCTATGAGTACGCACCATCACGAGTATGGTTAGTTTCATAAATACTCTACGGGTCGGCGTAAATGACTCAGCCAAGGATTCCCTTCCTCCCACTCGACAAACTCGGTCAGCATGGCTTTCTTTCTCGCCGAATGGCTGTTCGAAGCGCGAGGGTTTGTGGGCACAACAGCTCTACTCCTCGGCTGGACCAGTGAGATTCGCTTCCATCTGCTCTCAGACTGGGCTGATGAGCTGTAGTCTTGGTGGTCTATGCTCTCAGTGTCGTTGGCGGCCGATTATACAGCGGGATGCACTCCATAGGTTGGTCGCGCCTGCAAGTAGATCCGAAATATTGACATGCTTTAGCGGACATTGTCGGAGGATGTTTCATGGGGATGGGTTGCTGGGCGACCTGGTCCCTTGTCGGTCTTGCGTCGGAAGCATGGGTAGATTCTGGCTCGAATTCTGGTGAGTCCCGCTTATTAGAGGAGACTACGGACGAGCTAATCCGATCTCAGTCCCCTTCGTTACCATCCCCCTTACCCTCGCCATGGTTCACTTCCATCCAGAACCCGTCGATGACTGCCCATGTTTCGAGGACGCGATAGCCGTCCTCTCGGTTGTACTTGGATCGTATCTCGGACACTGGTATTCTATATCGTTGACCACGCCCATCCCCCTTGCGCCTGGCTTAAAGCGATATAGTGGCGGTAAGGGCACCCTGATCGGCGCGCTTAGGATTGTGCTTGGTGAGCAATTTCTAACGACCAAGCTAAGTGAAATTCAGGTCTTGGCTTTCTTTTCGCTTGGCGGCTATTTGCAAAGGCCGTCTTGCTCACCGTCCTTCCTCCTATCTTCCGTGCGGCTTCCCGAATCTTCGAATTTAAATTACCGACGAGGAAACACTATACTGCAGCGACGTGAGTGCATGTCTTCATCGGATGAGATCTGTTGCCTAAAGGTGTGAACAGTGCATATTCTCAAGTCCCGCCAACACCCTTACGAACGATCCCATCTTTCATTGATCTCCAGACAGGAGACGTATCAACGGACGTGACACCGGATGGAGAGTCGCCATTGAGTCCGACTGCTACCGGCGACCCGAAGCTACCTTCGCCATCTCTTGCATTACCTCCAGCCAATGGGCACGGCATGAGACTGCCCAATACCAAGCAAGCGAAGGAGCAGAAAGTGAACGGATCTTACATGGCACCGAGAATGCGGAAGAGGCGGAAAGATCCGGTAGAGAGGGCAAAGTATGACGCAGAGGGTATGTGACTACTACAGGTAGTCAGTCAGTACTGACCTGTCCTTTAGTCTTGACAAAAGTCGGGGTTTACTCTGGCATTGGATTTTTCGCTACTACGTTCCTCCCAGCTCTTTTCGCTTGGACGGAGCGAAGTCTGCTGTCTTGATGCAGTCATCCTTGAGATATCTTGGACGGATTGTCTCCGCGTTAAAGCGGGGAAGCGCTTGCGTCTAGTAAAGAGACCGCTCCTTGGCAAGGCACCTTCCAGCTGAGGAAAGGCTTCAAACCTGTAGACCGCAGCAGCGAAGATCCACCGAGTTGATGCGCATTCCTACCTAGAGAATGGGGGGTACCGATGCAAAGAGTGTGGGAAGGACTTTCGCAGACGGAGAGACTCGACCATACTTACTTCGAGTTCTCGTGCAGCATTGGACTCGTGTGAAGTCCAAGGGTAGTTTTTGGGACAGTACGAGTACAGGCGAAACGCATGAACGGGACTCCATGTTTCGAATTGATTCCGTTGGCTACTTCATCGAGGTCAGCTTAAAAATACCTTTCGCTTTCCAACCTTTCCAGCCTTAGCTATCGCATCCAAGCAGAATGTCCTCGGCTGGGACAGCCAATCTAAAGGACCGGACATTGATAGCGGTCATCGGTGACGAGGTGAGTTTCGTTGACCGTCTTCTTCTTGCTATCTGGCAACCAACTGTCTCTCCATCTCGAACGGCATGACTGAATCTAGATATCAAACCAGGACTCTGTAACCGGTCTCCTCTTAGCAGGGATAGGTCATGTAGACCAACAACAAAAGAAAAACTTCCTCATCGTCGACTCAAGTGGGTCTACCTTCCCCATCTGCTTCGAGGAGCAGCTATACAAGAGCTGGCATCCTCCAGTTGAAAAGGTATGCTGATTTTGGGGTTTTGTTTGGGTGGTAGAAACTCAGACGAGTGTTGTCGAATCTGCGTTTCAAGACTTCACGGAGAGGAAAGATATTGCCATCTTGCTCATCAACCAACATGTGAGTTCTGGACTTGCAGTTCCTTTCGGTAATCATTCCCCTTGCCGTCTTGAGAAAAGACGATCAAACGCTCGGGTTCATCTTGTATCTTGCAACCGTTCGCTTGCTCCAGCATGTCGCACATCATGCTAATGACATGCTCGTTCAGGTAGCCGAGCGGATAAGACCTGCTGTGGACCGGTATCAAGCTGCCTTCCCCGCTTTACTCGAAATACCTAGCAAAGAGCATCCATATGGTAAGCTCGTCGGCACAGGCGTCGCCATCCAAGCCATTTATTTGGCTGCCTTGGCGTGCATTGCTGACAGCTTCTCTGCAGACCCTTCGAAGGATTCGGTTTTAAAGCGAGTTCAAAAGCTTAGAGGAGACTAGACACCCGATGTAACATGTACGACAATGCATCATCCCTTCGCTTCCAACTCTTCGACCTCTCTTCTCAACTCCTCTTCCCTCCTGCTCAAACCCCTGACCTCCCCCTCCATAGCCGTACAAGCCATCTCAAGCTGTACCGTCCCTCCTATTAGATCCTGCCATCTCCCCTCCATTCGACTCAGATGCTGTCCCGTATCCTCTTGGAATACTCGTCGAGATCGGTTGATCTCTGTAACTCGTTCTCTCAGTGCCGAGAGAGCCGATTGCAGCTCGGTCAACTCGGCGTTGAGTTGGTAATTCCGGACGAGCCAGGCGTTGGGCGCAAGTGACGCCAGGAGAGAGACGTTTTCAAGTCTGGGGTCGTCAGAAAAGATTCCGGTACAACAGCACGGTAGCGCTGCGCAAGAGAGCTTTCACCGACCGAAGAGCCATATGTCCTTCCCCTATCCGACCTCTCCTCTCAGCCTCTTTCATCTCATCCAAACTCGACCCCTCCCCAGTCTCAGGAACCTCATACCGTTTCGGATCTATCCCTCGTATAGGCTCGCTCGGGTATTTCGCGAGTAATTCCGCTAAATGTGTGGATTTCTACCTGCTGTATTAGCTGTCGTAGAAGTAATCAAGGAGGAAGCACGACTGACGGGGAAGACCTGGACTTCAGGCGGTAATCGAGGATCGTCGGATTTTAGTTGTGGTGTTTGACGAATCTCTGCATCGATCAATGCTTGAGCTGCTGATCTGACAGCTACAATGGATCGATAAGTCAGCTAGCTCCCTGGTCTCACACTCGATGTAATGATGTGAGACATCGAGCGTTTGAAGCACCACAGGTTCAGGAAGCTCACCTGGATCGTCCACTTGCTTGTCGTAATATGGGAGAGCGTCGATATTGGAGGACGACATGATGCTGACTAAATCACAGAGGGAAAAGCAAACGACACTCGTAAAGGGCTGAACGGCGACTATCTTCGGCTTCCATAGAAAGCCGTCCTTCGTACAGCACGGTATTAAGCGGGGATATCCGGTTGGCAACTTCTTATGCTTCCCCGCATCCGGGGTTGACTTTGCCTTTCGTATTATGCACCGTAACGCTTCTCAAGTTCACACTTTTACAAGTAGAATTCAGGCTTCGACCTTGACCGTCGCCGCGATCTATTCATATAACCCCCCAGTCCTCCGAGTGGACACAGCATCTCCGCTGGGCGAGGATCATACCAGCTAACATGGAGCCCATCATGGGGGAAAGCAAGAAGCGTGTTGTGAGTCGTCGTTTCTCACGAGACACAGGCCGCGTAGCACGTAGCATCTAGGCAGCACCCTTCACACCCAAGAGCAGTCTCGTTTGTTGTTCGCTTGACGATCGATGCTCATGATAGCGGGCCCGATATCCTGCCAGCTTCTTCAGGTTCCGAACTGATGATCTCGTAGTGCTACTTCTTCGACTCTGATATCGGAAACTATCATTATGGTCCAGGTCAGTCAAGATGATGAGTCCGGAAGGAATAACTCCAGAGCGAGCTATTGTCTCGGTGCTCGTCCCTGACTCATACTCAGGACATCCTATGAAGCCCACTCGGATCCGGATGTGCCACTCGCTCGTCATGAACTATGGCTTGTACAAGAAGATGGAGATCTTTGTGAGCCTATTATCTCTTGGCTCCATCGCAAGGACCTGGCTGATGGAGCTGTCGTCATAGCGTGCAAAGCCGGCGACGAAGCGCGAAATGTCTCAATTCCATACCGACGAATACGTCGACTTCCTGCATCGGATAACACCGGATAATGCCCATCAATTCGCGAAAGAACAGGTGAAATGTGCGTACTACCTGTATCAGCGATTTGACCTCTCGCTGAGATAGCCTCATACGCAGATAATGTCGGAGACGACTGTCCGATATTCGATGGGTTGTTTGAGTACTGCTCCATCTCGGCTGGGGGTTCTATGGGTTTGTCCGGAAGGAAGAAATGGAAGATCATGCTGATGGAGACTCTAGAGGGCGCTGCTAGGCTGTCGCGGGATAAGTGTGATATAGCTGTCAACTGGGCTGGGGGATTACATCATGCGAAGAAGGCGGAGGCGAGCGGGTTTTGCTATGTGAACGGTGAGTCAGTTTGGGCAAGCTGAATACGGAAGCCTGATGGGAGCCCCAGATATCGTGCTCGGAATACTGGAGCTGCTCCGGTTAGTATCCTTATCGGAGTGGGCTTGATGCTTGAGCTTACTTCGCTTCAAGGTATCATCAACGTGTCCTCTACATCGACATCGACGTGCATCACGGCGATGGGGTCGAAGAAGCATTCTACACTACAGACCGGGTCATGACAGCGAGCTTTCACAAGTATGGCGAGTTCTTCCCTGGCACAGGGGAAGTCCGAGATAACGGGATTGGAAAGGGAAAGGGGTCAGTCTCATAGCATCCGTGCGACATCACTGACTTGTTCGTAGATATGCGATAAATGTGCCCCTGCGTGATGGGATCAACGATGAGAATTACAAGGGCATCTTTGAACCTGTAGGCGACAGATCGCCAAACTGCAGCGAGATCGCTGATTGGGTCGTATAGGTGATCAAACGGATAATCGACTGGTATCAACCCGGCGCAGTGGTCTTACAATGCGGTTCCGACTCCCTCTCCGGCGACCGACTCGGCTCCTTCAACTTGTCCATGCGGGGTCATGCAGCTTGCGTACAATTTGTTAAATCGTTCAACCTGCCATTACTGCTGTTAGGCGGAGGAGGATACACGGTCAAATCCGTCTCGCGGACATGGGCGTATGAGACGGGTCTGGCGGCGGGAGTGGAGCTGATGGGATGCGAGTGTGGCCATGATACAGTTCCTCTAGCTGACATTGGTAGCAATACCGAATAACGAATATTACGAGTACTATGGACCGGACTACGAGCTTGATGTGCGGCCATCGAATATGACGGATCACAATACGCCAGAATACCTGGATAAGTTGCGAGAAGCGGTCTTTGAGGTGTTGAGAGACAAGAATGCGGCGCCGAGTGTTCAAATGCAGGGTGAGTCGAGATGACGCTATGTGGGTGCAATCTGATACCCCTGATAGAGGTGCCGAAGCTGTCTCATGATGACGACGACGATGATAACGAGATGGAGGATGGGGACAATAAAGACGCCCGGAGAACACGTGAGCGCAAGCTCAGTCCGTTTGGCTACGTACTGATGGTGACAGAACGATTATGGGACAAGTCCAAACAGCATGAAAACTCGCTATCCGACTCTGAGGATGAGGGAATTGGCGGGCGGAAACATCGACAATCACACAAGGGCACACCCGAGAACGGGGTCGGGACGAAGAAGCGAAGATCAGGATCACCTCGTGGCAATGCTTTAGCTTCGTCATCAATACCGGCTCCTCCAGCGGCGAACGGCCATACCGATCATCGGGCAGCACCCGTGGCTATTGGCAATCCATCGTTGGCGTCTGGGAGTCTCGCACCGCCATCTGCGGCTGATTCAAGCTCAACTGCACCTATGGATATCTCGTCATGGGCTTCGGCGGTGGGGAATGCAAGTAGTGCGGATGAGGATGTGGAGATGGGTACCGAGATTGCGGAAACTACTCAGCCACCGCCACGTCTCGGTAATGGTGGTGGAGGTGGAGGTGGTTCTGCGGCATGGTCTGAAACTACGGGAGGCGCCGGAGCTGGAGACATGTTAGCGGGAGGCGCTTGATGGCGGTGAGGTACTGTATGTGGCGGGAGATTTAGGTCTTTCATCGGGTTTGACCGAGCGAAGTTCATCGATGTCAGGCGTGAAGTGTGAACATCGAGTCGGGAGATAGGGAATCAACTACTGTTGCATAGCATGACATGATAGATCGTCTAATGTGTAATAGCAATGCTGCGAAACGAATACAAGAATCTATGAGGGTGTACAACGATGTGAAGATATTTGGCTTAAGACAGTGTTGAGCGAGATTATATGCTCGAAGGATGTCAAGGTGAAGGAAATGCTGATACAAATCGAGTGATCCACCACGTCAAGGGGCGAGGATTGATACCGGGTATAGTCGTGCTTGGTTTATGGTGTATAATGCGAATTCTGAGGAGAGTGGGGAAGGGAGGTTGACGTGAAGGAGATCTGGTTGTGGTGGTGCTTTCCCGCCTAGGTTCCATCGTGGGACTGGGACGAGGGCTGTGGTCTTGTCGGCTGGGTTGAATTCAGGTGTGGGAGGGAGTGAGATATCGCCTGATGATGATGATCGGGACGATGTTTGGGCGAGTGCAAAGGGGTCATTGTCGACCTTCATTGAGTCTGCTGGTTGGGCGTGACGGTAATGTGTAGGGACTGGTGCTTGCGGTCGTGTGAAGTCGATTTGGGAGAAGACGGCGTCGTCGATTGCGAATGCTGAGTTGGATGACCAGTTGTCAGCTGCGTGAGGGTGGTAGTATTCGTCTGCGTCGACTACTGCTGCCTTGGGGATGACGATGGGGGAAGGAGGCGGTTGTGGTCGGACGGCAGCAGCTGCAGCTCGAGCAGCGGAGTGTGCTGTTCGGAGCTCGTCATCGGTCATCGTGAAGGTGTCGATGGCGAGGATGTGTCTCCGTAATTCCTTGAGTGACATCCTTTCTCGTGATTCGAGAGCGAAGAGTCCCTTCAAGATCCGGTTGAGAGCGTGTGAGATCGGGAGGATGGTTCGAAGGAAATCAGGGTTATGGACGTAAGCTCGGAAAGTCTCGTCGGACGGACAAGCTTGTCGCCATGGGTTTCGACCGCAAGTGAGGTTGACGAGGATGACGCCGAGCGACCATAGATCGTTCGTTTCGGTGTTGTAAGATTCTAATCGCTCAAAGAGACCACCTTGACATTCAGGACTCAGGTAGAATGTTGATCCACTAATGATATGTCAGCAAGAAAGGAGGAAAGGTGATAAGGAAGACATACCACCCGAAGTCTGTTGATGCGCGTTCCGAAGTGGCCATGCCGAAATCGGCGATACATATCCGCTCGCCGTCCCGGGTGCACAGGATGTTCTCAGGTTTCAGGTCGCGGTGGAAGATCCCCATGGAGTGGCAGTATTCTGTGGCGTCGACGATTTGAAGGAAGATCTTTTTGATCAAGGCGTCGTTCCCGATATACTAGGACGGTATTAGCTTTGTTTTTGGCTGAGGAAGCTAAAAACTCACTCGTTGTCGTTCAGTAATCATCCCGAATAGATCCCCCTCATCAAAGAAGTCCATGACCACGAAGATGTAGTCCCCCTCTTCGAACACCTTGTGCAGTGTGACGACATTGGGATGACGAGAAGCGAGTTGGTGCAAGGCGATTTCTCGCCGTTGGAAGTGCCGTTGTCGAGAATCAAGGCCCGCACGGAGGAGACATTTGACAGCGAGATAGACGGGTTTGGGAGCGTGAAGGTCGACAGCGAGGTAGACGACACCGTAAGCGCCGAGACCGAGGACAGATAGGAACTCGAGTCGACCATTGTCGGTACAGTGTCCGACAAGGTCATGGCCGGAAGGAGCGAAGGCGTTGGAAGGCATGTTGATTTAGTGGGTGGGCTTGTTTGGTTCGGCTGGCTGGGCTGTGTGATGCGATGTGTTGTTGTGGTGAAGGGATGCTTGAAAGGCTGAATGATGGATAAGACTCGAATATCCAGCCCAGGCTATATACAAAGACGTGGCTGCCAGGACGTCCTGCGCCCGTTCGTATCAAACGAGTGTGCTCGATGCCGGGAGTAGCGAAAAAGGTAGGAGCCGACCGTCTACCCAGTCCAAAACGAAATACGAAAGATTCAGTCGGTGGTATGAGTCGAGTTGAGGGGGAATCGCGTATCAGACCAGACGTAGTGGGGTGTTTGGTATATCTGAGACAAGTACCTCAGAGTTGGGGTTTCCGGTTCTTCTCCCTGCATCCGTCGTCGTATAACGGAGCAGATGACATATGAGCGGTGTCCAAAATCCCGAAACAGGGAGACCGAAGCTGAAACCTTGACTTGTGATATCGCTGCACCATCATCCCCCTTGACTCCTTGATCCCTTCCGGCGAGAAACCAGCGAAGGCAATATGTCACGCCGCTAATGGTGATAGAGGGATCCTCTCGGCGCCGCATAAGAGGCACCATGGCCCCTCGGTTTCAGGGGCTCAGGCGAGGATGGGAAACAACTGTAATCTCGATCTCCCCCTTTACTTTCGGCCGCAGCGGGTTTGAACCCAAAGCAGCTGCACTTCAATTAGCTGAAGCTGGTGTCACGCCTCACCCCTACGTGGCGGTAGAAGTTCCTCTCGTCAGTTGAGGTACGCGTTCAGCTTATTCTCCGAGATGTCCGAGTGGCGTTAAGTTGTAGAGCCACAAGACCAGAGGAGGTGTAGAGTGCGATCGATGGAGCACGTCTTCGGGTTCCGGTAGAAGGAACTTGTTCCTCGCGATACACGCTAGCTGAGACGTGGAGAAGCATGTCATCTAGGTCCCGTCTGAGTGATCGAAAGAAGCCATCGATCGCGAAGAGGTACCTGTTCCATGGACGTTCGGTGCCTTGTGCGCGAGAGAAGCCCTGACTCATTACGACATCATCTGACAGCCATGTATCCATTAAGATTGACGAGACGACTTATTGAACACCCCTATTATCGTCAGATATTGCGTGGCGTATCCCAAGACTTCCTCTGGGTGCTAAACTCTTGCTTCAGCCCGTTTTCGTCTCATATCGTGGCAGACGACGCGCCGCATTCGCCAGTGAGATCTGAGTATCAGGAGAGCCATACCATAAATGAGTTAAGTTTAACCTTCCATCTCGTCACAAACCCCAAACTCCGCTGGGGTACCCGATGATGCCGAGCAGCCCATGGCATGACGTGCTGAGCGAAGAGAGGTTTCATGTAAACTCGGCGTGTCTGCGTAAGGTTTTGTTCACCCAGAATCGGGAAAAGCTTGTTCGATGCCTTGCCCCGTGTAAAAAGGTCTGGTAGGTTTCGGATAAGGGTGATGACCAAAGTGAATTGTCATCAGGTTGTTGTGATGAGAGCCTACTTGCAGGCCATCGTCGTGATAAAATACAGAAATTCGAAAGGAGAGCAATGAGAGAATCATAGCTTTTCGTGCCGGAGCTATAGGTCCGAGAATGACGGGGCTTATCGTAAGTGAAGAGGAGCATGATAAGCGACTTGCACACGGTCAACGCTTGCAGGAACGTTACCTTGCATATAGTGAAGAAGTTCAAGCCACTGAGCATGTGTTAGGTTAGCAATTACTTGCTGTGCAGTATAAAGAGCGTCTGGATGAGACGTATGACATGTTACAAGGTCAAAAGGTTCCTTAAGAAGAATTAGCATATAATAGGAAGAATGGGGGAGGCCAGGAGACAAGGGGGTAAACTAGAGTAAAGGGATGAATATGTATATTTAAATAAAGATAAGTGCGTGGTTCCCCATTTAATCCTTATTTTCTTCCTTTCCTTAGACTTTTTTACGTCTCGCCTAATTTGCTTTAATGCAGTTCGATAAGGTGACCTAATGTTGTGGTTGCATACTGCACGCGCCCTTCGCATAATGGAATAGTCCCGACTGTCTTCGAAACAGCAGGTGGAGGTTCGATTCCTTCAGGGCGTTAGAGGTGAAATAAGATAAAGTCGAAGCGGTTTGTGGAGGCTCGACTCCTTTGGGGCGTTGCATGGATAGTTAAAAAGGTGAGATGATGAGGTATGGGGCGATGGCAGCCTGTCGCAACTCATCGCTCACATTAGCGATGCTCTTCCGGAGACACGCAACTAAAGCCACCAAAAGTCAGGTCTGGAGCTTCGCGCTCAATGTCAGAGACCGCGCTCCGTCGTGTACTCACATCACAGCTTCGTCAACACTTCCATTCGATTTGACGCTATGACTGATTGGCGATACCTCGCCTCTCCTCCAATTTTGTATTGTCCTGACCGCCCTAGCTGCCGCTTCGAGGCTTTTCTTAGATGATTCGGCCGATGCAGCTCTCGGATAGCCGACTCGAGCGATGGGCTACTCACCGACGCATTCGCTGATGTCCGCGAGCGTGCGAAATGGCCTCCAGTAGGAGAGTTGAGTGTGGTATGACGGGAAGTGGGGTGCGAAAGAGCAGTCCAAAGAGCAGTCCATCATGGGAAGCGATCATTGAAGGCGAGGCGCTGATGCGCTTTCATATGAGCTGACCGATATACCAAACGGCGGGTGTTTGATAAAGGGGGATGGTCAGCTTATAGTAAAAGGCCGTCAAGTCTCCGTGAAGGATAGTGAAGCCGTGAACGAAGACCCAGATCAAAGGTTGTAAGTAGAGCCTAGAGCAGACAGCGTGGATGATAGACTCAAACGTGATTTGATGGGGGAGACCGAGCATCACCACCTAGGAACTAGCAGGCATGTTCCTCATCGAAGACTTGCAGGATTTGTTGGACCTGCAGGAATTGATATTTGATGATTCGGGTGAGCGTGAGCATGATAAAGCAAGTCAGCTACCCCGGAAAATAGTAAATCTGATACACACTATTATCGGATCACAATGAAGACAAGGAACACCATCCACCATTGATTTCCATCTTCTCCCTCGTCTTGCTGGAAGCCTTGTTGGTTGGATGTTGGCCAATGTAGACCTATCGCTAGTCGAGGTGGTGGGCAGGGCGTATGCTCGTGCCGTTCCAGTGAAGAGGGTGAGCTGATGGACGCATGCACTCCGCTATCACACTGAACATGTATTTCCCAGTTTGTCAAGCTCATCAGGAGCTGGCTCGAACATCGAGGAATATCTGGGAAGGATGTGGAGGATGTCGTCGCAGGTATTACACCCAAAGGGCTCGAAGCTGTCTACGCTAACTGCACGTACCGTTACAGATGCATTGCTACGCCATCTCACATCTCCATCCCCTCCTGCCCTTCTCCTCGCCTACCTTTCCCAAGCTATAGCGTCAACCCTTGTCACATCCAGGACATTCATCGTTCACTTCATATTCTTCCTTTCTGGGCACGAGCTACCTTCTATCGGTCTCCTGGCTTCCATCGCCGAAATCGCATTAGCAAATCCAACCGGACTCGAACTCGGCGATCATCTCCCTTCAACCCTCGAGAAGTTCTCCCTACCAACGCACTCCATCCCGGATGTCGGTACTTCCGCCTCCGCCAGCCCCAAACCTACCTCATCAAGCGCTTTATCAACCCTGTCTCTCTTTCTTCCTCTCTTGCGGATATGCACCTTCACCGCTCCTTCTCCTGCACCAACCCCAGTCGTCGACCTCACAACCCGGCTACTCATCCTGCTCGAACCCTACCCTGGCCCATCTCTTGATGTAGGTCTCGAGGCTGGAAGTCTCCTACAGACACTTCCTGAGTCTTTGGCCGCTCCCCTCCGCCATTGCTTGAGCGGTCTGATGGCGGATTTGGCGATCTCACAAGACGTCGGTCAGCTCGGTATCATGACGGCGCCTACCAACGCGACCGCGACCGCTAATCTACCAGCTACACACTTACTATCCCTCTCCTCTGGAGTCTCATCCCTCCCACTACCTCACACTCTCGCCTTCCTGCTCACCTACCTTCACCGTTCATCTCGATGGACCCGCAACCCAGAATACCTCTCGGAACAACCACAACCCCCGCCGAACCATATCCAGCTCATCCGTCTTGGTCCTCACATTGCCTCTGATCCATCGACTTTCCTTTCACATCTCGTCCAGGCTGCTGTCAATAATTGGGGAGGAACATACAACGGCGGAGCTCCGGAAGGTGTACCAGCTTGGCTTTTCCTTACGGAGGCTCTGCCAGTCTTGCTTAGATGGTGGAAAGATAATCCAGATCCGAATTGGCCTTTTCCAGTAATTATCATGCTATGTCGCTGCATGGAGATGAAAGCTGATCATTACTTAGGGTACGCTTTCGACAGCTCTGGCAACTGCTTTCGATATGCAGCGCGTCCGTGTGGCAGGAGACAACGCTTGGCTGTCTTCGGCGTACGATCTCTTCGTGGCTCATGCCGACGATGACGATGACACCGGAGGCTTCGCCCAACCAGACGGATGGCAAGTCTGCTTGTCGACCTTTGAAAGTCGACTGATTTGGTAGCAGGATGCTATGCTCGGTTGAGGTGACGATAGTGCGGCGGCTGCTGGACCTTGGCTTGCTGGAACGAAGCGAAGCGAGCGCCTTGATACCCAATATCTCTATACCGCCTTCAATCGGAGATGAATCGCTCATGGTGAGCCGCGCAGTACATGCTTGCTGCCGAAATCTGATGCATCAGTAGCACCGGCTGGCATCTGCGCCTAAAGGCCATCTCATACCTCTTTCGCATCTGATGACCTTTGCTCCTGGGGCTCCACGATCCTTCAGCGCCGAAATCATCAACGTGAGCCCACCCTGATCTTGGGCTTAGCTGACAGCCTCCAGTGCATCCGGGCATACCCAGGGATTACTCCGCCCGCTGGCCTCTTTGCCAATCTCTCATCTCGTCCCAATCTCATTTCCTGCCTGGTTACAAGTATCACTCTAGCGGAGCTACTCGAACTCATGGTCGCCCATTTGCTGAATCCTGCGGACGATCCAATGGCGAGGTCTGACGATCCGCAAGGGAGTCTGACTAAGTTCGGAGAGGGGATCGTACTCGTTGAGGCGGCGGTACACCACTTCGGTGTGAGCGGAGGGTAGCATTTGAGAAACCTTACTGACCGAGTGCTAGGTCCCTCTACCGGAGTTGCTACAGGACGCTCGACGGGCGTTAAGTATCCCCGACCTTGATCAAGAGCAGAGATCGAATATGAACGGTTGGATCAAGGCTTTGGTATATTGATGCTCATCTAGTGTATTCTTAGCTGATCAGCGGCGTCTAGTTTGGGTCTGATGGCATAGATGACCAGATCTTGCTGTAAATCCACGCTTCTTTTGGCTCGCTTAGGTTGACATTGTTCAGCGCCACACCACCGCACGACTTCTGTCGGCTAGCATGTGGCCTGATGCAACAAGCTATTTCAGCTACTGCCGCTGGTCAGATCGACCTCGACACCCTACATAGCGGTCTGTCCTACTTCTCTCAGCCTCTCTTGAGCTGGTGCTTGGGCGGAGTGGTGGCTTGGCTCTGTTTTGAGATCGAGCGGAATGGGTGAGCTTCGATCTAAGGCCTCATGTAGCTGACAGATCTGTCACAGACTGCTGTCCGCCTTGCATCTCGACGTTCTGCAAACACTTCTTCTTGAGTCTTCTGTTCCCGAAGCTCTGCTGCGCATCAACAGCAAGGCGATCGAGGCGTTACTCGAACCTTCAGCGGGATTGGGACCGGTCCTACGGAGCTCGAGGTTTGATGCAGCGGCTGTACGGCAGAAACTCGAGCCCATTGAAGCCTCTTCAGACCCAAGTAAGCGCAAAATTGCACTATGTCATCTGCTTACGATCGCGTTGCAGGTTTAGCTGCAGCGGCATTAGACCCACTGCTCAATCTTCGAGCAGAGCTTCAGTCCGTGAAGCGCCTGGATCTCCGCCAGCCGACTTGGACGGAGACATTCCTCGATGCTTCCAAATCAGCTCTGAGTGCCGAAGATCCTGTATCGTTACTCGAAGTTATTCTTGGCGAGATATTGCAGGCAGCGAATATCGACATCGCAGGCGTTTCGGCGGATACGTTACCGCAATTCGCGGTCCTCCTCCTTTCACTTCAGCTCAGCTCGACAACGACGACACCTCTGATAGCGACGCTTGTTGTCGATATACTGCCTGCGCTGTTGGAAGGCAGATCAACCGGTCTTGCCGGTTCCTTCCAGGCTCCGACTACACTATACGCCACATCCATCCTGGCCAGGATGATCAAGCAATCACTATTGACTGTTTCGGATATCTACCCCGCAGGCGATGGGAGCAGCTTCGCCGACGAGCTAGTCGAACACCTTACCGAGGAGATGAGATATCAGCGCTCTCGACCAGTCGAAGATGATCATGCACCGAGGAGTAAGAAGGCTCGGAAATCAGGTGGAGATGGGAAGGGAATGAGCTCTGTACAGAGAGAGATGCTCGAAGGCTTGTGTGGTATGCTGGGCAACGACCAAGAACTCAGGCATCGTTGGCCTCACTTCGATGAGGCTTTGACCTCTGCGGCGTAATTACACTGTGCGATGCATGCGGGGTCACGGAGATGTTCTCGAAGTCCGCCTCGAAAGTCGCGATCAGAAAGTGTGGCGAATTTGCCTTTGTCTTCCTCTGTCCTCTGTCATAGGTTCAACTCGGTTTTGAATCAAACCGAGTCTCAATCGGGTTTGGATGGATAAGCGAGGATGCGAGTCCTTGTCCTACTTAGCGGTCTCGCCTTGCTCTTGACGGCTTTGGCGTGAGCTCCGCCGCCCCGAGATGTCTCACTTTCTAAACTCATATGTTCTATTTAGATGGACCAAAGAGGATCACGAGATCTTTGACCTCGTCTCAGCGCTCGAAACTTCTGAAGGTCAGTTGTGCTTCCACTCATCCACATCTTTCCGAGATTTCGCTTTGCTCGCCTCACTGACACTCGTTCAAAACAGGGAAAGGAACAAATTTCTATTCTCACCTAAATATCTCCCCTTCCTCCTCAACAATCGATATAACCAAAGCCTACCGAAAGAAGTCCCTCGAGTTACAGTCGGTTCCTCGTTCCTCTTCTTATGTCTTGATTCAACGACCAGGTGGACGTCCACCTGTGTCCGACGTTTTGGGCTGATACCGATGCTTTTTCATTTCAATCATTAGTCCCGACAAGAACCCAGGAGTAAAGGGTATTCAAGGTCGATTCGAACGATTAGGAGTTATCGCTCAGATCTTGAGATCTCCCGGAGGTCGAGAGCGTTATGATGTGCGTCGTTCTCAGCCCTTCCCCCTTCTCCTCTCAATCCCCGAGCAGATCTATGATCACTACATCTCCACGGGTACTTGACAAGAGCTGAACCGTTTTTGTTTCGCCTAGTTCTTCTACAAGAACGGAGTCCCAACATGGAGAGGAACAGGTTACTACTATTCTCGATTCCGACCGACTCTCTTCCACACTCTCATCTTCCTCGTCTTTCTTACTTCGGGACTACATTACTTGGTGATGATTCTGAACTACTCGAAGGATAGGAAGAGGGTTGCCTATTTCGATCGTGCTGCGAGGATTGCTGCCGGGGTTGGCGTTGGGAAGGATAAGAAGGAGAAGGAGAAGGAGAAGGAGAAGGATGTAGTAACGGTTGGGAAGGAGAGGGAGAAGGAGGTGGTCCCAAAAGAGAGGAAGAGGAAGGTGAAGGTACCTATGGTCGAGGGGAATGAGTTTGCTGGAACTCTGGAACTGATCGTCGAAGGGGATGAGGTGTTTCTGGTCAGTCAACTTCCTTGGCCATACTTGTATGATTTACTGATTCGGTGCCAAAGCCTCACGATGATGGCTCGCTCACACCTTTATCGGGATTGGCGACACCGCCGAGAATGATTCGCAGTTGGCCCTTCCTTTTTGTCAGATCCCTTGCCTCTCGAGTTGCGTCTGCTCTACCCGAAACTGCACAGGCTTCCATTCCGTTCTTCTTAAAGCCTGCACCATCAAGCGTACCAGTAGACGATGGAGAAGGCGAGAATCCAGTCACACTGGCTCGCTTGAGAGCCGCTGCTCAGCGGGATGGACGACGGTCTCGAATAATGACACCGCGAGATTCGCCTGCTATGACCGAATTAGAGTCAGATGCGAGTGGGGAGGATGGTGAGGTGGAGTTGGAGAATGGGAATGGGGATGGTCAGGTGGATGGAGAGGGGAAGAAGAAGAAGCGAGGTCCTGGGAAAGCTGCGGGGATGCGGAGACGGAAGTTGGCTATGAAGCGGTGAAGTACAAGTGGATGCCATTTACATCGTCGATGATACAGTCATAAGCAGAACAGGACCGCAAGCACTCCGACCAACAACCAATTCCTGGGAACAAGAAGAATGGCTATCACACTACTCGAGAGAATCTGGCAGTCCGCCTTCAACCTAGCTGATCACCATATCCGCCCCCGACATGCCGCCACTGAGCATCTCCCGCAAACCCCTCTCCTCTGCTAACCTCTCCTGACGCGCTTTGATCTCAGCTCTCCTCTGCTGTACCTCAACTTCTCCCCTCAGATTCCCTTTCGACTTCATCGCGCTCAGCCCGCTCGCCTTCGCTCGTAATCTCGCTTTGGTAGGCGATGCGATACTTCGGGATGATGTCTGATGGCTGATCGACTTATGGACTGGCTTCGGGACGTTGTGGAGGTTGCTCTCGAAGAGGAGATTGTTGCGGGATGAAGCGGCGCCAAACGGTTTCGAGGTTGGGAAGCGCGGTACTGCCGGTGTAGGAGGTACCGGCAGTGGACGATCAGATGTAGGCTTGACCGTGGCCTGCATACGAGCGAGAGACGAGGCGGTGGGAGCATACAGTGTTGATGATCTCACCAAGCTCGGAGCGGTGGACTTAGCCGGTTTGCGCCGCTCGTCTGTCGGCGGTAGCGGTACGGTACGAGCACTACGGATGAGGTCGAATTGACTTTGCTTCTTCATTGAATGGGACGAGGACATCGAAGACGGTTTAGGAAGGCCGAGGGTGTTGATAGTGGAATCGAGTCTAGCAGTCGGACCGAAATCAGGCAGCTTAGGACGGAGTTGTGTTCTCGAGCCAGTCGAGAGTACGGTCTGCGCGGAGGTCGACCTCCATCGCTCATCTCCCGCAAGATTGTCCGATATCTGCGGAAGACCAGACATGGGTTTCGTAGATGAGGACAGCTCCGATGATTTGAGATGAGTTGTCGTCTGGCTCCGTCGTAGCGAACCTTGCAGGTCGAACTTCTTGCGTTGTCGAGGAGGGTCGCGAGGAGCATAGACTGAAGTCTTCCGCGGCATGGTTGGGGCGGGAAAGTATGCCGGACCGCCAATGGTCACAATCTCAGCGGCTGGCGAAGCAGGCATTGGATGCTTCCGCAGACTACGCAGAAAGCCGAAGCGAGATGATAGCCCTGTACCTGGAGAAATGTCAGTCTAGGTCGATCCTGGATTGTCAAACTCGCCCTTGCCCCGCATGACACTAGCCCGCCGCTGGTCACGCTTCTCTTCCAACTGCTTCAACTTGACAGGTGAGGGCTTGTTCTCGTTATCCGCAAGCAGATTCGCGAGGCTGCACGAGCCTTCTCGAAGCGAGCCGAGAACGCTTGGTCCGACAGACATCCGGCTCCGCTTCGGCTTCCTATCGCCATCGGTTGCTGCCAGAGGATGCAACCGGCTGATTGACTGCATCCTGAATGGTCGTCAGCGAGGTTGAGCCTTTCTAGTAAGACTCACCTGGCGAACTCCTTCTCGTGGGCGTTGGCGTAGCGATCCGCCTTGGCGCTACTTGTGCTCGCTCCCAGTCCCCATCCATTCTCCCCCAACTGCTTGTTCACGCTCACCAGCCTGTCAACCTCGATCTTCTTCCCTTGCAGGAGTCCTTGGCTGATCTTACCAGCGTTACTCGGCAGTCTGGCGTTCATCTGGGCAAGTACTTCTTCGGCAGCTGCGGAGAACTGATTCCTGGAGATACCATCATTGCTTCTCGTTCCGAAAACGAACCGCTTGGGTGTAGGTGGCGCTGGTGGACATGAGCCAGGTAGATGTAGTAAGGATGTAACCTCATTCAACGAGGGTAACGAAGGATAGATATTGCTGATACTGGCTGAAGCGCTGTTTGGCAAATCCGGCATCGATTTCCGGCTCAAAGCCGTCGGGGCGAAGGATGATTGGCCTGAAGAAGATCTGAGAGGCGCCATTGACTTCCGCTCCTTCAGCGAGTGAACGTGTCTGGCGCTACAGAAGAAGGGGAGAGGACCGATATCGGGCTCGTTCATGTTCATTTCCGGTTCTGGCGGAGGAGACGACACGAGATGGATCGTGCTGGGTCTTTCGAGGATGGAGATCCTCGAATGGCGACGAGGGATACCGACAGTGGAAGCGGGCGATGCAGGTGGCAGTTCCTGCACTTCTTCCATTTGCTCTTCTGTCTGTGCGACCGGCTGAGAGGAGCTGGAGTCACTGCGTGGGAGAATGTGACGGGAAGCGCGACGAGATAGCGAGGTCGCTTTCGATGCGAGCGATCGGAGAGAAGAGCTCTTACTTCGCAAGGAGCCAACGGGAATGTCATCACCTACAGGTATGTCAGCAATATCGCCGTATCAACTGCTACTGTGGTGCTTACCGCCGAGATCGCCCAGCAATTGCCCATTCCCAGAGCTCTTCCAAGAGCTCACACTGCCCGATTTGCTCAAAGTCAACCGCTCCTCCGGTATGACCAAGCTTGCTCCACTTTCCGACAGGACTTCCCAAGTATCGGAAAGTCGCTTTGAGGCTTGCAATCGCTCGAGATAGAGACCATCGGTTTCCAGAGGTCTCAGAGAGGTGTACTCTGGTTCGGACTCATAGGTGGAGGATGAAGGGGTAGGAGCAGCCGATGAAAGGATATTGGGTATGTAGGTATCGCAGAGGTAGGCAGGACCCCTTAGGATCTCCTCGGTGGTCAAGAGGGTGGCTGCATCTATTAAAATTCACGTCAGTACGGTTTCGATTTTCATGAGTGAGACATGTTGACTGACATTCTTGCAAACGCTCGATCATGACGGTTTTCTACGAGACAAGCAGTATCAGTAATCCGATGACCTCGCATGGGATTATAACAAGGATCAGAGCTTACCTTGATACTGGCCTTCAGACCATGTCGTTTAGACAAAGAGGCAAGTTGAGCGTGTTTGAGCGCATTGAGGGCAGCAGGGCTAGAAGATCATTCAACCCGTCAACAATGACGTCGAAGGGTGACGAGAGACGGCATCACTCACTTGAAGAGGATGTCGGTCGACATGAAGTCGGTCCTATAGCGTGGACAGCGAGCAGAAGACTGTGGAGGGAGGGTTGATAGGATGCAAAGACTGAAAGATGGGATAGCAACAGGTGGAGAAGAGGGGAAAAGGCAAAAAGCCAAAAAGCAGGCGCGCAGGTTTTATCCTGAAATCCTCACACGTGTCCCCCTATCAGCTGATCGGGTTTCTTTGCTTCCGTTTCGCCTCGCCTCGGCTATCCTCACCCCCTGTTGCTCTATGGATTGGCTTCATGTAGTTGCATCACACAACTGCGACATGCCTCGATTTCGAAGGAGAGATTTATTGATGCCGTGAGTCCCGTCAGTCTTCAGTCTGCCCAATGACTGACGTACCATCTCTCAGAATGGTCGCTTTCTGTACAGCTATCCTTCTCGGTCAGCCTCGTTTCGCTATGTAACCTGGCTCGAAACTGATACAGTATTCACAGGTACATACATCAACTCAACCATAACACACGCGAGGAGAAATGCAGGGGTGGTGAGGCAGAAGAAGTACGCTGCGATCATGGAACAGAGGCGGGAGTTGGGGTTTGATCTACCGATCGAGCGGAGACGGTCGGGATCAGGAGGATATTAGGGTCTGCAGGATTGGCTAGGAAGCGGCAGGCATCCGATGCGACGTCTCGACGTCGAGATATTTAAGTGATTTTCACACCATGAATGGTGAGCTGTGCTCCATTTTACGTTGGACCATGCACTCATGGCCAGGCAGTTACACGCTCAAAACGCGAGGGGCTGGGACGGAAGTCAACGTGATGGCCATCAGGATGGCTTCATCAACGAGCTGGATTATGGCAATGCTTCGGTTAAGATCGCACGGACAGCAGGCGAATGGATACGAACAGGTAGCAGATACACCGGAAACTTGAACTGGTCAATACTATACATACAGTATATACCTCCATAGTCTAGGGTATAATCCGTTCCAAATACAACTCGGAAGCGATGCACTCTCTGGGTATAGAGATACAGAGCGGAATAATCGAGCTCGGAATAGTGACGATACGGGGTAGCGAATGTGCTGGGTTTCTGATCGGGTATAGGGGTGCGAGGAAACGGGGGATCGGGTGGATTGGTTGGTCGATCACCACTCGGAGCGGGGTAAGCCGAATCGAATAACGTTCTGGCTGTCGAAATGTCGCGTAAGGTCGGTGATGGCTACGATTCGTGTCAGTTCCGTCCTTTTACAGGAGGAGAAGATGGTTGACTTTACCTGGAGCGACGTAGTTGGAGTTTTCGACCACGTCAAACGGCTCACAGGAACATGTATTCAGGGATTGTCCGCTACGCCATTTAGCTCCGCATTCGTGGTTGCAACACACGCCACTCACCCCGTGATACGCATGACATTCGCCTTGAGCCTAAAACGGCCCACATACCGAACGCTCACATCGGGAAACGCGAAGTAGACTCCCTGACCCTCGTCTCGATCTTGCATTTCCGCAGGCGACGCCACGAGGGTACCGTAAAGCATCGACTCAACTTCGCCAGAGTTTGGACCGACAATCATCGTCGCTTCCTCACCATCAGGTGTTTCGAGAGTGAGGTGACAAACGAGAAAAGGGAGTTCGTCGTATCTATCGAAGCGATCAGTGACAGAAAGATGGCGGTTCTGATGGGGACTTACGGAATGGTGAGAGAGCCATCAGCGTCCCAACAGTCGAATTGAAGGATCAAAGGTGGTGAGAGTGGTAGTCGGGAGAGGTAGGCGCCTTCGAAAGCTGCTGAACGTTCCGGATTCTGTATAGGTGTTACACGGTATGTCCTAAAGTATCACATCGATATTCAATACGAGCGGGACGGAAGGGTATCATCCAACGTACCTGCCTAATTCCCCAAAATTGGTATTGCTCAGATTCATCACGGTCACGGTATACACAGCGCCAAAAAGTCAAAACAGCGAAACAGCGAACGGGTGAATAGGTGAACGAAGCGGGGTATCAATCAAGTCTGACCCCGTACAAATAAGCAACTGGAGATTGGTCTACCATTTTCCCGGAAAGAGCGGTGAAGGCCGTACGACAGGTTCCGAGATCCGTTGGGGTCACGAACCGATCATTGGGGACAATAGAGCCACCATCAAAACACACATCAAAGCAATTGTGATTAGCTAAAGAAACGGATCTGATGACGATCAGACCTTACCGCGTAATAAGAAAATTAATCCCGTCCACCGCGCGCGCGGGCTAGAAGCGGAAGGTGCTGACGATCAGGGAAATTTAGGGATAGGAATGGTTCGGACCTAGGCCCTTACCCTGAATAAATTTATTTCGACGCTACCGATCTTTCGTCCTCGATCGCCCTCTTCCGCAAGTTCGGTGTATACAATGCCTCGCTAGGTATATTGAAAAGGAGTATGTACAAGAAGAAGTGCGAAGGGAGTTCAGTGAGCACGACCTGAAGTTATATCATCAGCAGAGTTCAAAATGATCGGCGTTCGGTTGAAGCTTGTTTCGACTCGGCGCCGGTGTTTGTTTCGGGTCGTCTCGTTACCCTGCAAAGAAGGATCTCGGAATGGATCGTCGTACTCCTTACCAGAGTCATGGGGCGGTCTACAATAGATCGACCGGCACGCGACACGAGGAGAAAAGGTCTTCGTCGTACTTTGCCGAGAACTACGGAATTCGGAAAGAAGCTTGTTTCTTTTTGGGTTTGGTCTCGGAATATACAAATATATACAGTTTGAGGGAGAGGGGGAGGAACTAGTCTGACGTTTGAGATCTACTCTATAATATGCGATCCTGAACAGCGGGAACCATGCATATGTAAATCTTTCGACATGATGAAAGGACCTCCTTTCAACCTTGTTTTGATGAAACTTCGAGGGGGAAAGGGATTATTACTTTCCGAAATCGGTGGAGCGAATCTCCTTTGACGGAATAACTTTGGAAACTCCCCGCTTTGAGGTACAGAGCCCGGCAAGGTGATAACCGGAATCCTTCCTGTTGATTTTGGCGTTCCCTTTCACTTTGCCCTCTATCCTTTTTTGATGCGCCACACGGATTCGCAACCCAGCTGATGTGTATGCGTGTGTGCCAAGGAGGGGCGATCTTGAGAAGGAATGGAGCATGCGAGGTAAAGAGCGGAGTAAAGCAATCCGCTCACGATGGGACTTGAGCCCTTTCGGCGCCTTAACGCCACTTACGGATGGGGCTGGAAAGAGGACACTTCGGGCATGTATCACTTCGGCCATGTAGTCCAGATGCATGCCCAAAGCTTCTCTGATGATGTTACCAGAATTCAGGTATACTGCCAACATACATCGACGATCATATCTCGGAGCAAGATCAGCTTGAGACATCGTCTCAGTGCGAGGGAAATGCTCCGCGTCGCCGAAGAGGGCAATACAAAGCTGTTTGATCGTCTTGAGATCGTCATCCTGCTGTCAGAGGATGACGCCTGACTTCAAGCCAGGGTCTAGCATAGCCGGTGCGACCAGTAGTGTGCAATAAAAGGTTGTAAATGTTGATGCATGCTTTTGGCTTGAACACAGCAGATAGACCCAATGACACCGAGCTCCTGCTGTACGAGCTGTCGCGGACTTCAAAACGCCCCTCCCACAGCCGAAGCAAAGGAGAAACATTCTGCGAAGTCCGAAAACGTCCATCTTGCCACCTAGTTTATCCCGCTATCCGACGTTGAGAAGGGGTCGGGGGGAAGATAAGAGAGGCGTGAAAAGAGGAACATGGAGGGTCCTTGGGATTCTGACAAAGTATTAGCAAACTGGAGGCATTCAAATGTCAACGACTTGGAGATTCGGCGAGGTCGAGCCCGTAGTAGCTATGAGCGAAGGATACAGATATGTTGGTATCCCTGATCGTCTTCACTACTATATTGGTCGTAAGCGAATCAAGCTCCTTACGGTCATCTCGGTAAGAAAGTATGGCGACAAGGCGGTCGAGTCGGTGTGTCTGCTTGAGCGTGCCGTCACGAAATTCAATACTCCGCTGCATTGCTGCGCCAAACGTCGATAGTCCGTCCTCACGGGAGGATCGATGTGAGCTTCCCCATACAACCACCTCGCCATCGTCAAAGCCAGCCAGTCCTGCGGGGCGCGAATATCCCTCTAGCCCACCTGCTTCCACAAATCCATCCTATGGCGATTCTAGATCTAGGTGTCAAAGTGGGGGCATTACCATGAAGAAGAAGAGAACAAAACCCCAGCGAAGCATCAAGTTTCGCCTGCGGGACCCACCTGAAACGTGGATTAAGTCGAAATAAATTGAAACAATTTATTGCAGCGCGTGGTGCTGACGCGCTTTGGGATGTGCAGACTGACGCTCGGTTCCTTCACATTTCTTAGCGAACTGCTCATTCCATTACCTCTGTTACTCGTCTTCAACGCTTTGGTGATCGTAACGAATTAATAACGATACTCAGACGAGATGGTGAGCTGCCCGACTTCATCTTTCTTGCTGCACCAGGTCATACCCCTTGACATACATCGCATGCTGCAGGGTGGCCATGTTGAACGTCAGCTGACGAGTATCATTTCCATAGGACAAGATCAAAGAGGTGAGCGAGTGGCCCTTTCGTCATCAGCCGTGTATTGTTGAAGGCAAAGAATGGTCAGCTGATGAAAGACCGATTCCTTTTTCAGCGATTCACGATTCTGGGGCAGAAGATTGAAGCCGCCGAAACCAGAGCAGAAGGGGCTGAAGCCGAGAACAAGAAGGTGGCTCCGCTCTTCAGTCGTTGAATCAAGCAGATCTCTGCTTGCGTAACTCGATCAGAGCTGACTATGCACTTGTCAGCTGAATCAAACCCTCCTCGAGCGTGATCAAGAGATCTCTTCCCTTCAACACAAGCTCTCCCTCGCGGAAAGTGAGCTCGAGCGAGCCGAGGGCAAGGTGAAAGATTTGAAAACTGCTGCGGACGAGGGTGATAATCACCGGACGACAGGGGAGAACTTGGCTAGGAAGGTGCAGTTGTTGGAAGAGGAGTTGGATAAGGCGGAGAAGGATTTGAAGGAGACCACGGAGAAGTGAGTGCTGTTTCACCTGCCAAGCCTGCCTCAAGGACAGAATGTTCAGCTCTATTGTTGTGGCGCAAGGTTCGCTGAGCTGATAATTCTTGGACAGGCTGCGCCAGGTCGACGTCAAGGCTGAGCACTTTGAACGCCAGGTCTCACGGGTTGAGCAGGAGAGGGATGAGTGGGAGAGGAAACATGGAGTGAGTTGGCTGGGACATCGAGGAAGCTTTGCATGGCTTTCGGCAACATTCCATGGCTGACTCATGTACCCTCTAGGAAGCAGTCGAGAAGTACCAGCAATCGAAACGGGAGCTGGACGAGGTGGTCGCCCAGATGGAGTCTCTCGTGAGTCGATTCGCGTTATGATGAAGAAATCACGCTGAGAACGCGAAGTGATCGTTTTAAACCTTGCATTTCGGTCATATTCATACTGTATATACGCCCATGAAGCGCTTCTTGTTCACGGTGCAGATCATATTGTCCATGCTGTTCATCCGGAAACTACAAGACGCGACCATGGGTGACCTGCTGTGCCCGCCAAGACATCGCATCAAGCGCTTTAGGAACGAAGTCATACTCGTCTGAGGAGTCAGCAGTCGTCCCGCCGTACAGTACCCACTTACCTCCGCCTACCCGTACTGCAAGCTGATACAGCATCGCCAAGACCAACGCAATAAGCGGCCAGCGCATCGCGTAAAGTATGTCTAAAACGATCTCAGCAGGAGGAGGCAATGTCAAGAGCCTGCGACCTACCGAGTATCCGTAGTGAAGGTGTTCCGCCGTTTCGCCATGTATGAAGATTCTTACCTATACTGGGAGCCGAGAACGCTGAGAGCTTGACATTCTTGGCAACGAAGGCATGTGAGGGGATGTGACTGTTTCGCTAAATCATCGAGGAAGCAGACATGATGAGACCGACGTACTAGATAGCGATGCTAGGGGTGGCATAGGCTTTCATGATAGCCGTAACAGCTGCTCTCGAGAGTGGTCGCACGTATTCTTGTTCTACCTTTCGCTGATTAGTCACACCCGACATTTATACGAGAGACGCGACGAACGATACTCTTCCACTCCGAATGTCACACTTTCCGCTCCAATCTCAATCTCCTGGCTCCTTCATCAGCCCCATTTCCATAACATTGAAGTGAAACCTCACCCCTGCCTGAACGAACTCCTCTCCTCGCGAGACTTCCTCCATCTCCACTTCCTTCCCACTCTCACCCATCCGGACCATCGGTGCGAAATCCGAATTATCGTGGAAAGTCATTCGTAGCCAAGGAACACTCGTAAGTATCCTTTGCGCGCAAGTTGGATCGGTGTCGGTCGATACGTATAGGACTGAACAGGTCTTACTCCGCGTCAGTCTGAAGGACAGGGAAGAATTGGTTAAGGTACTTTCATCTCTTTCATTGCTAGTGATGTCAGATTCTCAGCTTGGAGTCAGTATACTCGAAAGCCGACTGAGTCGTCAGGAGCTCACTCTATGCAGTTCCTTCAGATTGACTGTTCGATGTTTCAGCGCTATTGATGCTCTAGACATTGCAAAGGACAGACCTGAACCTTGTTCCGAACCTGCATAGAGTACCACTAACTCCCTCCCTCGGAAATATCGATCAATATCGGTTATCGGGTGACCTGTGCTATCTTCTGATCGTAGCCTAGCGTCTATATCAGTTCGCGAACAAGAACGAGATAAAGACAGACCGTCGAAGAAGGGGGTCAGGGGTGTTGTATAGTCCCGATGAACCGATCAGATCTGGCGGGACCTCGGGAGGACTGCCCATCGTGTCAAGTCTCACCTCACAATTCGACCCGAAAGAGACACGGTGCGCTACTACTCCAGTACTCTACTCGAGTACTGTACTCGCTCGGGCATGGACGACTGTATTGCGGGGCACCAAGCTCAAAATTGCTATCAAGCGAAACCTAGTGCCAGTTTTTCCTGTACTGTTCACCATCTGATTTACATCGATTGGAGCTTTAGAACATGGTGGTGAGTGCTCTTTGGACACATGTCGTGTAGTCGAGTGAAGTCCGTATCACAGAAATTGAAAGTGCTCATCGCTATGGAACTCGAAGGAGTTATCGAAGTTCGACCAGTCGACGACGACGATTTCGAATACTACTTCAATGTCAGTTCCGCTCTTCAACCCTGACTTTCTGCCTAATGAGAGTCAGGTCATGTGTAGATCATGTCGGGAGACGCATCCGAAGGTTGTCTCGTTAAATCAAAAGGTCCATTGGTCTCCATTACCTGTTTTCAGAATCATCTCGATCTTTTGACCATACTGATTTGACCTTTGTAGGAGGAGCATGAGATCTCTGGATCACGGGGCTCTGCACATATCGTTTGGCGATGTTCTCACTGCAAGGTACCTCCTCTCTCATGATAAGCTTGTTTGAGACACCGAACTGATCTCGCCATAGAAAGAACACTCCGCCTCCTTCATCCCTTCCTCAAACACCAAATCCACCTTCCCATTCCCATACTCAGCCCCAAACGCCCAATACTCCCCCTTCATAGCCCTGGACTGCCGTGGTCTCGAGTTCACGACCTTCCATTTCCGTGGACGGTGGAGATGTCGAGGTGAGGAGAGTGGGGCAGAGTTTGAGTTTGACCTTGATGAGCGAGGGGAGGGTGGGGAGGAAGGGAGATGGGATGATTATGATGAGAAGGCTGGTATGCCGGTTGGGGTGAGTGAGATGAAAGCAAAGATTGAGAGGATGTAGCGGATACGAGGGGTCCAAGACTTTGCGCGATCCTGGTGCAACGATCCAGAGCGGGCTTTCAGACAGTAAACGTTAGCGCGACGACCCCGTCCCGATAACCCTCCATCGACGATCTCTATCGCCTTGTGAAGGGTTGTTCGGCAAGTGCCAACCCACATGACGACGAGAATGAGCGTCATATTTTCCGCACGGATCAAAAGACTGTGAGTATAGATCATCTGCATACATCACACCCAAGGTCGACACAACATGCAATGCACCTCGAAACCATCTAGATCCACTGCGACTTCTCCCACGAAGGGTCTGCTGCGGATCAGCCGGGATGTCACAGCCGGGATCAGGTTGCTCACCTTGGAGGAATGCGCAGAGCACCTTGCTCCCCGTTTGCAATAAAGGATGACCCGCCACAATCTCCAGAAACCGTTGAAGTCCATCACGCCGTTGTTCGATGATATCGTCGGTAAAGCGATTGGTGAATATCTGACGTCCGCTGGTCAGCGCTCGCAATCGTATTCCAGACCAGCATCACTGCTCGCAAGGGCATTCAGGTCGAGACGCACCTTTCCCGGCAAAGGAGGTATATTCACTCGCGTACTCTCCCGTTCTAGCACGTCGCGGAAAGCCTCGAAATCGGAGTATCGTCGTCGGACGACTGAATGGCGGAGTTTGAAGGCGGGTATGTTGGTCTATGACGAAGTCAGCCCGACTTCGAGTTGACTCTCAACTGGTAAGGTAGCTGGTGTCGCGAAAGGTTGGGCTGTAACATGAATGAAGACGGGCTGACTCACCATGCAAACGATCTCGTAGTCGGTATACATCTTCCGTCCAACCCCTACATAGCAAGTCAGTACACCGTTGTTAACCTGGTAAGGAGGTACGCACCATGTGTCATCGGATTCCGGACTTCAATCTCGAGAAAGGATTCTGGAACAGCATACATCTCGTCAAACTGGACAGTCCATTTCAGCATAATTCCCACAAAGCGCAATGCGTAGCGCAGTGGGCAGCTAGAAAGGGAGCTTACCGTTTGTGGTCTCCCTGCCATACGAGCCATTTCCGAGAAAGTCAGTCCCTGTGATGAGGTTGTCCGAGCGAAAGGCGAATGTTGGACGACGACTGCGGATGACGCGTCAGTAGTCGGGTCTTGGAAAGAGGATTGAGCCTTACTTGGAGGGCTCTCAGGACCTGGTTGGTATTGATCTATCGAGTATCAGCTACAGGGTACAGGTCGTGTGGGAAGTAGCCGTACCATTGCTGTAGGGATTGTGCAGTTGTTGAGACTGTGACGGTCTGTGAGGCTGCATGGTGAGTCGATTAGGGGTGCGGAAGTTCAAGTATAGCTAGGAAATGTGCGCTGTGGTATATCAGAGAGGTCGTTATGCGTAGAAAGCAAAGTTGTTCAAGGGGACTATCGGGTGCCAAAGAAGATGATTACGCTTTGTCGCCGCTATTATCCGGGATGGCTATGCGGAGCCCCACCATAGCAAGAGTGGATTCCATAAGCAGTCAGCTCTCTTTCGCTTCTTTGCAGAGTGACAAATACATTCCTTATCGTCTTCAGCATGAGCACGAGCTCGAAAAGCTGCTCTCATCTCGATCAAGCTTCGAGCTCATTGAACCCACCTCGACCGTCAGAACAGGTACACCGGTGAGATCAGCCTCTTCATGCCTCATGGTTGACTGATCAGGTTGAAGGGAGGAGTGTACGCTTTGCTTTGATGGTCAGGTCAGCTACCTCTTCTCGACACAGTACGAGATCGTGTTGTGGGCTGATTTAATTACTCACAGGATGACGCCGAAGGTGTTCTTGTCTGCTTGCAATGTTTTAACGGGGGATGCTTTGGCGAAGGCAGACGGCATGCTTTCTTACACTACGAGAAGATGAAGCATCCCTTGGGAGTAGTGATCAAGAGAACGAGGAAAGAGGGGAAAAAGAGGGTAAGCTCAATACTCCGTTTGACGAGTGTCTCGAGGTGTGACATCTGACTGAGGAAGATTGAGCTGATCTGGGGCAGGACTCCACAGAACCACCGATGAAGAAGCTCGCTATTTCGGCTCCGAACGATGATGAGCTGCACAGGTATAGTACCTCGATTCGATGTTTCGAGTGCTCGAATGTGGGCGAGAAAGTAGATAGCGGGACCAACAGCGTAAATTCTCCCCTTCACTCTTCAGCTATTTACGGCTGAACAAGCTGATGAATGCCTCCTGATAGGTCATAAAAACCGTCAACGGGATCATGAAAGCCCTGTCATCCGCCCAGCAGTCCGAAGTCAAAGCGTGGGAAGAAGAGATCTTGACATGCGAACATACTCTCACGCTCGAACAGGAGCCAATGATTGCTCAAGGTGAGCTATGCCTTCTGATAATAACTGCCACTTATGCATGGTTTAGTGTCCAAACAATGTGCTTCTTGCGACTTGTCCTCGAACCTATGGCTATGTCTCACGTGTGGTCTAGTCAGTTGTGGAAGAGCACAGCAAGGTGGGTTACGCGGGAATGGGCATGCTCTGGAGCACTTCAAGGATTTCGGCCATGGTGTGGCGGTCAAGCTGGGGACGATCACTACGGAAGGAACTGCAGGTACTTCACTTCTTCTCGCTCAAAATCAAGCTGAGATCAAGTAGATATCTACTGCTATCTTTGCGACGATGCGAAGCTGGATCCGAATCTGCCTTCGCATCTGCAAGCTCTCGGCATCGAAGTCCTGGGGCAGACAAAGACTGAGAAATCAATGACGGAGCTGGTGAGTCGAAGCAAAGCTGATGAAGGCAAAGCTGATCACCTCTAGCAATTGGTGCATAACCTGAAATACGACTTCTCCATGACAGGGGACGATGGCCATGAACTCGAACCAGTCTTCGGGAAGGGTATCACCGGCTTGAGAAACCTTGGAAATAGGTGAGCGGAAGGATTCGATGTTTGGCTGATGTCAGCTGTTACATGGCTTCCGTCATGCAGACTCTCTTCACTCTTTCCACCTTCCGCACACGATACTACTCCGAAACCGCTCTCACCCACTTCCAAACCTGCGACAACCCCCTTCCTGCCAACTGCCTAGAGTGTCAAATGCTCAAGCTCGCCGATGGCCTCATCTCCGGCCGATACTCTCATCGCGCCAAAGCTCCTCCACCATCCACGACCGATTACGATGCATCTGACGGACCGCCGAGATTTCAAGAGGGCATCAAGCCGAGTCAGTTCAAGGCACTGATAGGAAAGGGTCACGAGGAGTTCTCCACGATGCGTCAGCAGGATTCGGAGGAGTTTCTGCAACATCTGTTGGAAAGATTGCGGCAAGAAGCGAGGAGGCAAGGTCGCAACGAGGCGCTCGAAGCCACGAACGTCTTCCGTTTCGGGATGGAACAGCGATTGCAGTGTAGCGAATGTAGAAGGGTGGGGTATAAGGTGGACCATGTGGATTTGGCTAGTTTACCGGTACAAGCGGTGGACTTAGGGGAAGCCGAGGGAGGAAAGAAGCTGTGGCAGGAGGTCAAGCTGGAGGTGTGCATCGACTCACTCTGTATGACGGAGAAACTGGCGGACTATGCTTGTGCCAGCTGTCAGAAGAAGGTCGGCGCGGAGAAGTGCGTGCTGATGTGTCGATGGCGCATTGCCGAGCTGACGGAAGCAGATCGACTCGGTTCAAGACGTTCCCGGATCTGCTTGTTCTCCATATGAAGAAGTTCCAGCTTGTTAACTGGATGCCCACGAAACTGGGTAAGTCTTGCTCAGCTGCAGTGCCGCATCGTCACATCTCCGAGAGCTGTCCGCTCTTTGCAATCGCGCTGACCGATCGCAGAGATACCTGTTCGAGTTCCTGACAGTCTCAGCCTTGACGCATATCTCGGCAAAGGCAGACAAGAAGGTGAATTGGAGCTGGACCTAGACGCTGCACCAGGTGAGTCTCGATAGATCAATATAGCTAAACACTTGACAGCTTCCTCGACTCCTGACTTCAATCCCACAGCGATGTCGCAGCTTGAAGCGATGGGTTTCCCGACCATCCGATGCCGGAAGGCACTCTTGGCGACGGGGAATGGCGATGCGGATACCGCAATGACATGGCTTTTCGAGCATATGGATGACACAGGTAGGTGGCTCTCGACCTCCTAGCAGACAACTCATGTCGCGTTGTAGACATCGACACTCCTTTGCAACCGCCCACAGCATCCGGTGTTGCTTCTTCTGAGCCGTCCGCCGATCAGATCAGTCTGCTTGCGGACATGGGCTTTACCGCTGCTCAAGCCTACAAAGCTTTGCGAGAGACAGTGAGTGAGATCGTTTCGACTCAGCTGATCTTTGTAGAGCGGTAATCCTGAACGAGCTATTGAGTGGCTGTTCTCAAATCCCGATGACATGGGCGAGGAGGCCAGACCTTTGGCTCCGACTTCAGCTTCGACTCCGGAAGTTGTTGGCTCATCCGCCCTCCCGGCCAACTACCGTCTGAAAGCTTTCATCTCCCACAAAGGTCCATCAGTACACTCTGGTCATTACGTGGCGACTATCCGACAACCTCAAGCTGGTCTTGAGGCGGAGAAGGAGGACGAATGGATCCTCTTCAATGATGAGAAAGTCGTTGGGGCGCCGCTGGGCGGAGGGGATGATATGAGATCGCTGGCGTATCTTTATGTATACGAGAGGGTCTGAGGGCGCGTACGAAAGGATTTGTGCATAGTATCGCAAGCATGGACTTTTCCCCTCATTTGTAGAGATCATCGCCCAGAGGCCCTGACATTCGGGAAATCCGGGCCTGACCGTGCCTTGCTGCGCAGCGGATCGGTACGTTCAACAAGTCCGCAGTATCAAAACGCGGGGCTGTTCCTCACATCATGACTGACCGAGAGATTACTCGCTCACCCCGTTGGCCGATCTGATAGCTATGTCGTGATCAACATTCAATTGATAGGTCGACAGCTTGACCGTCTCTAGCTATGTCCGCCTCTACCTCCTCCATCAGACCATCTTTTCCAGGCGCCTCCGCTTCCTACGCCGCTTCTCACTCACCATCTCCCCTCCATGCTGACCTTCCTTCAACGTCACAGCTCTCACCACCACCTCACGTTGACTATCCGCCTTCCGAGAAGTCCGAATCGATGGAAGAAGCTCATCTTCCCCAGCATATTCCTTACCGACCTCAGAACGCTTCTCAGCATGGACTATACGGTCAACGGAGAATACCTTGCAACCTAGAGGAGGAAGTGGTATCTCCTACTCGATCGAGATCGATAGATTGGAGAAGCTGGATACGCCCTAAAGAAGGGGGTCTAGGGAGAGCTCTGATATTAGGATGGGTGTTTACGACTGGTTTGTTCCTACTCGCAACGGCTTTCTGGAGGGGTCAACTCTTTTCAGGTGAGTCGGCCAGTCAGATCGGTTCAGACATCTGACTCTCGATTCTGACGGAGAGATCGTAGCACTGGATCAACTGTCGAAAGATCTCCTTGAGATGGGCCTTCAAGGGAAACTTATCTTCGGTTTCCTAATCCTCCTTACCACGATACCGCCATTACCCCTCTATTCGACGCTTATGGTTCTTTCCGGATATACTTTCGGCGTATGGCAGGGGTTTGTAGTTTCATACGTTGCGAGTCTTGCCGGTGCGGTCTTGGTGTTTGTGGTTTCGAGGACCTTCCTACGAGACGTCATATCAAAGTGGTAATGTCGTCTGCATCAGATCAGGTCTGAGTTAGGCTGATCTTTCGGTGATCTAGCTTGGCAAATAGTCCCACCTCGAAGACCCTCCTACAAATCATTCCGGCCAACCCTCATCTTCTCCTCCTCATTCGAATAGCTCCATACCCATACAACCTCCTGAACGTCATCCTCGCATCATCCCCATCTCTCACCCTCCGAACATACACAGCATGCACCGCTGTCTCCCTCTGCAAACTAGTCATCCACACCTGGCTCGGAGCGGGCATACATGATCTCTCCTCTTCCTCTCCTCACACCCCCGAATATCGAGACTGGCACTGGCATACACCGCTTGGCGAAGGTGGACCTGGAGAATGGAGGAGACCGCACATGCACCATCCGCACGGACAGGGACATCAACATTCGCACGACGGGTGGAGTGAAGCAGAGAGAACGAGGGAGGAGGTGAAACTTTGGTCGACTTGGGTTGGTTTGGGTTTATGTGTTGTTCTTTTCTTGTATTTGACGCATTTGGCGAAGAGGGCTTTGGCGAGAGCTCAGTCTGAGCAGGAGAGGTTGGCGGCGGAAGAGGAGGGGCTGGTTGCTATGTCGTGAGGTTTGATGAGGGGGCTCTCTATCGGACGTGCACGTTATGTGAATCCACAGAGACTTTGAGGTGAGCGAAAACTTCGTAGATCGTTTTTACCTGAGTACGAGCGACTCCCGATTTCGCTACTCCGGCAAGAATCGGTACTGACGCGCTATGGTATGAACCCGTGTGATGAAACGAGCTATGGTGTGAAACCATTATCATGAGTTTGCATACAGGTGGCTCGTGAGGGTGGGTAGTTAAAAGGTCGTATAGTATGATGACTGTAGCAACCGGCCTCGGCACGCATTGCAACGCCTGTTCTAGCCGGACAATAATATGCTTTGGAGCCCCTCGAACAGCTGCCCACGGATCACGCCACGTACGTTGAAATAACACGTGTTAGGGGAAGAATCAAAGGTGATTATTGAGTGAATGAGATGTCTACTCAATTGAATCAGTTTTCCACCTTTCAAGATCTCGGTGCAGCGAGTGTGGTCCGTCGCAGCGTGTTTAATGATGATGTCTCCTTGACAAGTCTCATAATTCCTGACGGCATCATCACTCGACATGTCGGTAACAAACCCGTTATCTCCTCAGCATGAATATCACTCATTCTTGCCTCATGCACCTCTGGCCAGCACCTCTCGCACACCTCCTACATCTTTCGTGCCCCTCTCGGGATCGTCCCGAACCCGCTCGAGCACGATTACATCCTCGTCACCTCAATCATCACACATCATCTCGAAATCCGCTCCTACCAGCCCGGTGGATCGACCTTACCACAACCATGGTCTCACACCCTTATTGGCCATCTCATCTATCCAGCTCGACCTAAGCACACAAGTCCGCCCTTCACAACAATCTCAGCGACAAAGCTCATACCTCGTCCCCACTCAACCTCATCTACAACATCCCGGTCCATTCCAGCCTATCCTGTCCTTACAACCTCAACCGACCCAATCTCGACAAGTTTTCTTCTCGTCAAGAGCTCTCAGTCGGAATCCGACTGCATCTCGTATCGACAGGTCTCACTCACGTGGCCGGACCATCAGTCATCCCGGTAGCTCATCAGAAGAGACGGAAACGGAGCTCGACTCGGACTCGACTTTCGTACCGGGTCGGATCAAGCAGAAGAAATCGCTCTCCCAACCTGACTTGACTGCTCTCCGGTCTTGGGCCGGGGAAGTCGCTCAAGGTCAACTCGAGGAGAGACGGGCGAGAGATGCGAGGGTACCGAGGCAGCCTACAATTGGCAAGAAGATACCTTCGAATCGACCTACCCCCACGACTTCGCAATCTGCTCCGCTTGGTCGGTCGTCTCTGTCCAAGTCTCAGCCCTCGCTCGTAGCTCTTCGCGGAACCACCTCACCTCGCCAAATAAGTAGTGTCCCGCCTCTCACGCCAGTTTTGTCACGAACACACCTCAGCTCATTATCGGAAGGTTCAGCTTCACCCAAGATCGGCATCGACGGAATGACCGGTAGCGAAGATGCCGATGACGATTACGAAAGCACCGACTCTCCATCTTCCGAGAGCTTGACATTCAGTCCAAAGCGGACTCGGGGACTTCGGCAACGGATAGTCGCTGACCGGTCAAAAGGGCTCGGTTTGACACTGGAACCGCCAAAGACGGAGACTACGAAGGAGGATCCGATACCGGTTCAGATAGAACGACGTCTCCATCAATCATCCCTTCTCTCGCTGCGCCTTCTGGCAGTCATCCCATCACTCTGGGGCATATGCGTTCTCGTCGAAGCCCTTGTGACGGGCGGACTATGGTATAATGTCTGGCCATGGGGTGTTGACCTTTCTCGCGAGGCTTTTGAGCGTTTGGTTGAAGGCAGTGGGGCGAGCGAGAAGACTTGGAGACCTGTCTACCGTGGGGATATGGTCCTCTCCATCACTTGGGTAGGTTCAATGGGCCCAAATCTTGGCTGTGTAGCTGATTTACCCAGGCTGTTTGCACCGCTCACTTCTGTTTCCGCCTGACGACTGGTCTCACCCATCGTTGGCGATCTTACTATTCCCTACCATCCACCATAACCCGTCTTGTCTCCCTCCAATGCCTCTGCTACCCTGCGACATATATCACACTATGGTTCCTTGGTGCAGATCGACCTCTCCTAGCTTGGGTAGTCATCGGCGTGACTACCGGATGGAGCCGTACGATTCAGATGTGGGTGACTTCGAACGTCATCACCGACGATAAAGGAGATCTCATGCCCGGATCGACGCGTAAACCGAGAGGAAGATCGCCGAGGATTCCGCCAAACCCGCCGGAAGGGTTGAGTGCTTGGGAGGGATTCATTTTTGGGAGGAAATGGGATTGGGATGCGGTTGCACGAGAGGTTGGGTGGAAGATTGGCGCACTGCTGTTCCTCACCACGGCTTGGTTGTTATGGGGGATCGAGTGTGGGAGACTCGTGAGGGCTTGACCGGTAGGTCGGTCATGGGAAGAGGTGGTCTCGTTGGTTTCGAATCATTCACGCAATTGTGGGTTGTGAGCTTGGCTTAGATACATTCATTCACGCATTGTTACGTACACTCCATTGATCAATAGACTTCATTACACGTTGTATCATGACTTATCCGTAGTTCCCATACAGCATGCACCGCACTTTGCTTCTTCAGTCATAGCGGAGAAGGTACCTCTATACTTCTTCCCCCAGTCTTACACTGGAGGGAGGACTGGGTCCGCTTCACTTCCGTTGACCTGACGAATGCTGAATCGGAACCGTCCAGACCTATATATGCTAGGATGTGCATACTATCCCTTATCATTGACCCCAACATATCTCTGCCTCCAATACAACAACGGTCGATCCTTCTCTTCCCCTATCCCAGGAGACACTTGCACAACACGACATACAAACATCTCGCTCCCGTTCATCTCCTCGACTCTCGGATCATCAGGATCAGGATTTTCGACCTTGTCCGAGGATGTTGGACCTTCTTCTCGAAGTGGGATCGAAGTGGCGACCTCGCATCGTAGTGTACCTATAGTGTTTCGTAAGGATGGAGGATCATCGGTATCATCGAAATCGAATTCTGGTGAGGTGAACATTTGGGATTGGTTTACGCCGGGTTTGGAGAATGATTGAGCGATGGATGCATGTGAGAGTGAGAGGAGGGAGATGGTCAAGTTGGTTGAGGAGCGCTTCTTCGAGTTGGGTATCGATGATTCTGGTGCTAGAGGAGAGTCGGAAGTAGAAGAGGAGGAGGAAGAGGAGGAGGAGGAGGAAGAGGAGGAGGAGGAGGAAGAGAAGGAGGAAGAGGAAGAGGAGGAGGAAGAGCTAGGTGCCCAATGCCGGAGGTAGTCCGCCATCCTCGATGGGAGCTTCAATGAGAAGGCTACGAGTGGGAGTGGATGGAGTGATAGGGAAGTGAGTGATGAAAGAGTTGCGCCGTGATATCGAGAGCTACCGGTTTCAGGATGAGGTACTCGGGTGACAGCTATCGCTACCGCCTACACGTCATCGTTAAGCCAGGTCAAATGAGATTGACAGTCACCGTACCTGAGGAACATCACGCATGACCTGTCGAAGCTGCTCGGATACGTCGGTCGCGGAGCTCGACAAACATCTTCGTCGGAATCTGTGGGCTTCGAGGTGACGAAGACCACATCGACAAGTCTTGAACCGTGCCATCCGATCGAGCGTTCCGCCTTCATACGCCGAAGCGAAAAGGGAAATGACACAGGACGACGACGACGGATTCCAGCGTACACGTGATCACTCATCTCGCTTGGGGCATCAGCCCATCTCCCACCGTCCGAAACACAAAGCCCAGACCCTCAGCTTCCTCGCTATACTCCCTTCCTGAGACCATCTTGCTGGCTCCGCGCTCGCTGTGCTTGCGCTCGCTCCTCGCCATGCGAAAAGGCGCCGGTCTCTCCGCCTTCTCCCGACACACCACAACTTCCACATCCTTCACGACCCTCTCAAACACTCTCACCCAAAATCAACTCATCAACCTCCAATCTTCCCTCTCCTCATTCCGAGATACCCTTCAATCATTCGCTTCAGCCCATCGTGCGGACATCAGAAAGGATCCGGCGTTCAGACATCAATTTCAAAAGATGTGCGCTGCTATCGGCGTTGATCCACTCACTGGAGGTGGAGGAGGCGGAGGAAAGGGCGGAGGGTGGTGGACTGAAGTTCTAGGTCTTGGGGAATGGCAATACGAACTAGCTGTTCAGGTTGTGGATATTTGTGTTTCTACGAGAGAAAGGAATGGTGGAATGATCGAGGTCACCGAATTGATCAACCGAGTCGAAAAGATGAGAGGTGGTGGGGGTGTTTCCTCCTCCTCTCAATCAGCGGCGGGGGTAACGAAAGAAGATATACTCCGAAGTTTGGACCTACTTCGACCTTTACATGCGGGTTACTCTGTCCACCCTATCGGATCGAGCCTGTTCGTGAGATCAATACCTAGGGAACTCGATACCGATCAGAGTTTACTCCTCGTCATCGCCTCTGATACGGGTGGGAGATTGACGGAAGGGATCGTGGCGGATATGACTGGTTGGAATCGTATACGGTGTAGGACGGTTCTGGAGGATTGTGTGATGCGGGAAGGACTGGGTTGGAGGGATGATCAGGGTGAGGAACCTTCGATATGGCTCATAGCGGCTGTGGACTTTGGGGATGGTCATGCATCGTTGAAATGACAAGAGACACAGCATGGACGAGAGCCACCTTAAGCCTCATTTGTTATCCATGGTGAAGCTTTCTGGCTTGTCATAGCGGAAACCTCAAGTCACAGCAGCAACTCCCGGTAGCCATGCATCATCGCACTCCTAGCGATACCATCAATGAATACAGCAATCACAAACCACTTGAAGAGAGATTGTCCGTTGATACACTACTACACATTGCTATTAGTATCGATGTGGATCCCCTGCTACCGGAGTTCAAGATCGTGCCGGGTCCATCTGGAAAGATCGTCTCTCGCCGTCAGGACCAGGTGAGGGAGGTGCTGATCCACGTGAGGAGTTACGCGATCCGTTGACGTTGCCTTGGAAAGGACCGCTTCGCCACGGTGTGGAGGATGGGGAATGAATAGGTTGATGGAGAGATTGTTGCGAGCCTGGATGGTGTTGGATCCAGCTCGTAGGGCGAGATTGGTTCGTGGCGTGCAGTGGAGGTCTTATGGGATCTCCATTACCTGATAAGTTCCCTTCGGATCGATGCACAGAGAGTCGAGGATCACTAGGTCGATCTCGGACCTGTCCGATTGAGGTCGATGGTGGGACTCGGTGAGGCTGACCTCTCGCCTGCATGTATTTCGAGCAATGGCGATGAATCTCTTTCGGCGGTAGATCCAGCTCCTTCGCAAAGATGTTGAAGATGTTCTCGTTGATAACAAAGAGGAGCTCGTTTGGAACGGTGTAGTACTCATCCTGGTTCTCGAGTAGCTCCTGGACCGCTTGGATCGCGATGAAGCTCTCGTCGCGAGCGGCATTGGCGCCCTTACCGTAGAGGATGCTGGGACATATGACCGTCGCCAAGTTAGCCATATCCATGCGCGAGCCCGTCTCCTCGTCCCGGTAGGAAAATGATGCGACCCATTTGAGGAACACGAAAAGAACCTCCATGGCATCGCGGTTATACCGTGGAAGAAGGAGGATGAGGAGATGTAGAGATCGTTGCCGTTCTTCGCAATTTGACAGGGCTGCAACAAGTCAGCATGTGGAAAACACGCCATTGGATCTTCTCACAAGCAGCAGCGCAGAACAGCTTGTGCAGCCGGAAGGTAAGGAGTGGATCTGGCATCTCGCGCAAGAACCGTTTCAACAGCGCCGCAAGCTGAACTGGATTCTCCTCGGACAGATTGACAGCTGTCGAGTCCTTGTCAATCGCCTCGGAGATCTGCTGTAACCGACGGATGTTGCCGTTCTTCCGGAAGATACCTTCGACAGCCATGTCTGCGAGAGATCAGCTTGTCTTCAACCTCAACAAGCTGGCGGCTCACCCATCTGCCTCATGGTCAAGATCATTTCCTCAATGAACTCAGGCACACGCAGTAAGGCATTCGAGGCCCCTTGCGACGAGTCCGACCCAGTCCGCTCCACTAAGATCTCGATGGGAACACCAAATACACCTGATAATCAGCATTGAGCGAATACTGATTGCCTCACCCTTCTTCTTCTGGTCCTTCTTGTTGTTCCCCTTGAAAATCTTGCTCCACCACTGGCTCTTCCGCACTTCCAACAACTCCAACACCTCATCCAGCTCGATCAGGTGTCCAACCCCCGTCTTCTGCAGCTGCAGCAGCGCAAAGTGCTTCAAGATGAGGGACTGAAGTTGGTTTAGCGAGGATAGGAGTGGTCGTTCGTCAAGGGATCGGTCTCGCATCGTCTGGTCCGCCAGCAATGGTATATCTCCTAGAGTGATCGCATCGTCCTCCTGTGATATGCTCGGCGCTCTGAGCGAGTTGACCGATTCATCTGGCAGTTCTGGACCATTCTCGTTGATGATCAGGACCGAGGTGTTGTTTCTCGCAAAAGCCGGTCGTATCACATCCACCGATGCTGACTGGGTTGAATCGTCTGTTTCCGTGTCTGCCCGCATCTCGTTTGGTATTCGCAAGGTTGATATTGCCGCGGAACTTCGAGCTGAGAAGACCTGGCCATTCTCGTCCGCTATCCGACCTGCCGGACTCTCGACCACCGTCGATCGTTGTGGTAATCGAGCGGTTGAGGAGAGCTTCCGATCGAGGGTCACTGACTTCATCCGCCGCACCTCGGTCTCCGCCCGACTGGCCGGATTATCCTCTAATGACCGGTTTCGCACTGCATTTCATGAGCCAATATCGAGTCAACAACAGAGCACATACCGCTAGGAAGCTCATGGTGCATCCGAAAGTGGACATACAGCCGCCGGAGCGCGATATGGAGGAGGAAAGCATACTGCTCGAGACGAGAGACGGTCGCAAAGCCATGCTGGCATGTCGGCGATCGGTGGGAGACACAAAGGATTGCTGTCGGGGGTTCAGAAGCTTTGCTGGGCTCGAAGAAGAACTCGTCAACTCGTGGCGGCGATTTTCGGCTTGGACGGGAGGTAACGACTGTTCCGTCCTCTTTTGGACTGTTTTCGTTGGACCTGTCCTTGACCAGCAGTACAGCCTTGTCCCCGCAGACGACGCATAGCACGCAGGCGGAATGCCATCGGTTGAACATGCCAAGTCGGACGCAGTCCTCCTCGATGGCTGTCTTGCATCTTGCACAGCTCTCTGGTGGGATGTAGTCCTCGCTTTGGGGTCCGCGTAATGTCGTCTCGCCAGTCACCTCATGCTTGACTTATCAGCGCAGAACAAAGGAAGGTGAACCAGCTCACAGCCAAACTCCGGTACCCATAAGCGATATACTGGGTACTTGGGATGTATCCATTTGGCCGGCGGGATAATGAATCGATACTCCGTTTCAATGACTCTTCGTCTGTTCCTGTTGATGTCAACGCCTGCTCCCGGTCATTGACCGTCAAGGTTGGCTTGAGCATCGGCTGGACTTCGGGATAGTCACCTCGTTTCTTTACCGTCGGATCGCTGCCGTCCATGGCGAGGAGGTTTAACCGGGAGAGACAGTTAGTCATAGCTGTAGGATTGTTCTGGTCTCTCTCCAGCTTGATCGATCCAGTGAGCGCGATACGGATGAGGATCTTGAGGTAGTGAGCGAGCTGGGTGATCAGGGTGAACATGTCTTGAGTGTTTGGCGGTCCGTTTGGGATTGGCGAGATTTGCGACATCGTCGAGAATAGGTTGACCAGTTTTCGGCATAGTTGTTTGGCCTCCCGTGCATGTGACATTCCTGCTTGGGTCAGATCGAACTTCTGTGAAGACGGGGGACTCACCCTTAACACCTGCCAATGCGAATTGAGCCTCGAGATCGTCAATGACCGCGAAGAGGGTCTCGACGTGTAAGATGAATCGCTCAGCCAGCAGTATGATCTCCATTAATTGCCTCCCATTCACCGCCCGCAGCATGTCTCCGATCAATGCCGCTGAGCTCTCCTCGTATCCTGATAGCACATGCCAGATCTGCTGGACTTTGACCTCCATCGCCTCCTGCTTGTCCTTGAGCTCCTCGGGCGTCAATTCGGTCCCCGCCGACGGGCTGGGTACGGCAGAGTTGGCCGAGTAGGTGGACGAGTGTGTGGTGAGGGAAGATGTAGGGGTCATCTCGAGGAGGGAGACCGTCGACGCGACGGCGGAGCTGGAAGGAGTGTTGAAGTTCTTTGACGCAAGGCGGACGTTCCAAAACTGATGTCAGCCAGGTCGGCGGCGTTCAACGTACCTTCGAGATCATGTAGCATTCCGGATGCCAGCACTCGTCTCGTCCATTCCGGTTCATCTCCACAAACTGCTTAAGGATCGCAGTCTCGCATCCAACGCATCTGACCGCGAAGCGCGTTGAGTAGTGGAAGTGACAATCTAAGCAGATCAGCTGAGTCTACCAACTTGAAGGCATCACTCACAGACTTTCCCGCCGTGCTCATAGTACGAGTCGTTCGGCCCAAACAGAACGTCGCAGACCGTACATGTAAAGTGCTCGACATGGTACTTGTTCCCTATGGCATCTCAGCGACGCGTCAAAACGAAATATTCGCGACTCACCGCATGCTGTGATGTAGCTTGACCGTAATGCTTGATCGCATTTGGTGCAGATGAGGTCCAGTCGAGCGAAGTAGTCCCTTTCGCAAAGAGGATACATCCCTTCGACATCCTCGACTGGGAAAAATTTCTGAGCTACCACTTTATTGCAGTCCTTGTCTCATCAGCCAAGAATGAAGAGAGATGACGCAAGGGCCCAGCTGACCTTGCATCGGAAGCAGTTGAGGTGGTAGACCTTGCTCATAGCACGGACAAACTGTCCATGAACCAGCTGTCCGCATTGACCACAGTATGTCGGATCGCCTCTTCGTGATGTTCGTGGTGTTGAGGTGGAGCCATACATGCTGCCGGAATGGTCGACCAACATAGGCGTTTCCGCGCCTGATGAGAGGGAAGAATGGGATGTTTGGGATCCGACGAAACGGTCTTGGTGGTCGCCATGGGAGGAAGTCAGTGGTGGGATCTGGTGTGGTGGTAGATTGGCGGGACTATGTCGGCGTTGGTTGGCGACAGTGTAGGGTGAACCGAGGATAGGTGGTCCTGATGCGGCATTGGAGCGATATTCTGTAGGTGATTCTGTTGGCGAGTCGCGTTGATACCACTCCATCCGGGGATCCGGTGAAGATGACGAGCGTGGTGGTCCGTTGCTCGTAGTAATGCCATTCATTCCGCGCAATGGTCCATTCACAGGAGCGCTTCTCGGTCCACCATCCTCTTCATCCTCTCCATTTCTCTTGTCCACATTCGACGTGGTGATCATAGGTAATCGCGCCGAATGGTTCGCATTTCCATCCCCATTCCCGTGCCATTCATTCCTCTCGTCTTTTTGCGAGACACTTCCGTGTTGCCGACGAGGCGAAGATGAGATGGATGTAGGAGATTGATGGAGGGAAGAGTTGGATGGTCGTGGAGAAGTCGAACCTTCGCCCAGCTGTCTGGAATGATCGGATGACGAGCGCGGTTTCGGAACATCATCTTCGATCCCATTCGCCATTGACGGACGTGGAGACTTCCGTCGAGGTGGAGGAACATTGAAAAGGTGTTCGGTAGAAGCGGACATGAGGTTTCTCGGATTGCGGTGTAGCGTCGCGAGGTCGGAAGAAGTTGCCACGGGTTCGCCAAGAGAACACCTCCTTCGCGTCGGATCAAGGTCAACGCAATTACTGAGATTTGATCTGTGGATCTGTCGATGCCAATGACGATCCGAAGGCTGTCGGAGACGCAAAGGAAAGGAGTCTAACCGATCAATAATAGGCTAGTTCCAGAGCATTCAGAAGCTCAGGGGCGAAGCGCGTGTAAGGAGCGGAACCAAACGGAACAAGTAGATTTCCCGTCGGATCTGGGTCCCCCGTCATTCTCAGTAATGCCTGAATGCCTGTATGGAGAGGGCCTTCTTGGGGGTCCACTGAACAGCCTGATCATGACTACATCGTATGAGCGAGGAAAACGACAGCCTTCTCCCGGAGACTTGAACTATGAATCGCCCTTCTGCGTCTGTGTCATGCTCGCCAAGCTGCACCATGCACCTAGGTCTTAAGGAAGCATCCTCGATCTCAGTCTATACGATGTTCAATTGGCTGATGGTGCATGTGCTAGCTATATTTGAGTCCGATATCCAGATATTACATGCTACTGCTCGCCGTAGCAAAGCTCCTGCGCGTATTCCTCAATCCTTGGTCACGTGTTATGGGTTGAACATTTGAGTCGGTGTCCAACCCTGTCACTTCAGACTTTCCTTGATAACAAATCACTCTTCTTCCTCCACACCCATTCTCCAGGCATTGATTACCGGTTCACTTCATAGATTCGCCCTTCTGGGGTGCATGCTAGCTGGTCAGCTCTACCGACTGCTCATTCCCAAAAGCAGACACATCACCTGTCGAAGTTTGTCCAGCATGGCGGCGTCCTCCAAGCCCAAGGTCCCCTCATCCGCTCCTCATCCCTGGCCTACGCCATCCAAATGGCCTGCTACTAAAGTCCGACAGACTTTCATCGACTACTTCGCGAAGCAACCTGAATTCGAGCATACCTTCTGGCCATCTAGCGGGGTCATCCCTTTCGAGGATGACACTCTGCTCTTTGCGAACGCAGTATGTACATTGTCTTTCAGCGATGATTCGGGCTAATGATAGTGTCAAGGGAATGAACCAGTACAAACCCCTTTTCCTCGGTACAGCGGATCCAAAATCCGACCTATCAAAGCTGGTTCGAGCGGTGAACAGTCAGAAATGCATCCGAGCAGGAGGGAAGCACAACGGTGGATCAACTTAACCTGCTGTTGCATGAATGCTGAGGTTATGTTAGATCTGGACGATGTTGGCAAAGATACATATCATCATACCTTCTTCGAAATGCTCGGCAACTGGTCATTCGGGAACTACTTCAAGGTGAGCTCTGCTTCAGACTTGAGCTGACTGTTACAGCTGGGCGCCTTGACGATGGCTTGGGACCTTCTTACACGGGTCTACGGACTACCGAAAGACCGACTTTATGTGACGTATTTCGAGGGAGATATCAAACAGGGACTGGAGCCGGATACGGAAGCGCGGTAGGTCTAGGCGATTAGGCTGATAAGCTGAGCTGACATATAGCTCAGGCAGATTTGGAGAGATCTGGGAGTCGCGGAGAATCACATCCTGCCCGGGAACGCGAAGGACAATTTCTGGGGTTGGCGGAACCCAGTTGCTCTCCAGATCATGGCTGACCAGACGATCAGAGATGGGCGCTACCGGTCCTTGTGGTCCTTGCAGGTGAGCCATACTCTGAAACGGCCTTCACGAGGCTCAGTCCGCAGCGAGATACACTTTGACCGGATAGGCGGACGAGAAGTCCCCGAATTAGTCAATGCGGACGATCCGAATGTGCTGGAAATATGGAATAACGTTTTCATACAATATAATCGCGAACCATCAGGATCGCTCCGCACCCTCCCTTTAAAACACGTCGATACCGGGATGGGCTTTGAACGACTGGTTTCGGTTCTTCATAACGTTTCGTCCAATTACGATACCGACTGCTTTACGCCCATTTTCGCCAAAATACAAGAGCTAACAGGAGCTCGACCCTATTCCGGTAAACTCGGAGATGAGGATACAGATGGGGTCGATACGGCATACCGAGTGATTGCGGATCATATCCGGACATTAACCGTGGCGATCTCAGATGGCGGCATACCAGATAAAGATGGAAGAGGATACGTGTTGAGGCGGATCTTGCGGAGAGGGGTCCGGTACGCGAGTAAGAAGATGAGCGTCAGAATTGGCAATTTCTTCTCGAGTCTCGTTCCGGCTGTCGTTGACTCTCTGGTGAGTGGATTTATGTATCATCATTTCGACGGCTCACATATGTGACAGGGCGATATCTTTCCCGAGGTCACAAAGAAAGTCACAGAGCTTAAGGAGATCCTAGATGAGGAGGAAGTCTCTTTCGCACGGACACTCAATCGAGGAGAAGCGTTGTTGAGCAAGTACGCAGCGACCGCAGAGGCAGAAAAACGGACAGTGCTATCCGGGAAGGATATCTGGCGATTGTACGACACGTACGGCTTCCCGGTCGACTTGACGCAGATCATGGCGGAAGAGCGGGGATTGCAAATTGACGGCCTCGCTTTCGAAAAGGCGAGATTAGAGAGTCTGGAGGCGAGTAAAGCGGGTGGGAAGGATAAGGGCGGGGCGGGCGTTAAGCTGGATGTGCATGATCTTGCCGCGTTGGAGGCGAATCCTGAAGTGCCAAAGACGAATGACTCCTTCAAATACCGTGAGAGCTTTCATAGGAGATCACAGCTGTGTGCTGACCATATTCAGAACTCGATGAAGTCAAAGCGACGATCAAAGGCATATTTCATTCCTCCAGATTCCTCAAATCCACCTCCGAGCTCCCTCCGAACACAATATTCGGTATCCTGCTGGACAGGACCAACTTCTATGCGGAACAAGGAGGACAAGAGAATGATACTGGCGTTCTCACAGTGGACGGGAAGGCCGATTTCAAGGTGGAAGATGTGCAGGTGTACAATGGATATGTACTGCATATCGGGCAGGTGGAGGAAGGGGAGTTGAATGTGGGAGACGAGATCACGTGTATGTATGATGAGGTGAGCCCTTTTCTTCGAGTTGAACGATGCTGATCACTTCTCAGCTGCGACGATGGCCTATCCGGAACAACCACACTGGCACCCATATTCTGAACTTTGCCCTTCGGGAAACTCTCGGCGATCACATCGACCAAAGGGGATCTCTTGTGGTGCCAAATCGATTACGCTTCGACTTTTCACACAACAAGAGCATACCCATACATGAATTGGTCAAGGTCGAAACGATCGCTTGTGAATGGGTCAAGAAGGCCGCAACGGTGTACGCGAAGGAGATGCCACTAGCGGAAGCGTATAAGATTCCTGGATTGCGAGCAGTGTTTGGCGAGGCATACCCTGATCCGGTCAGAGTAGTGTCAATTGGCTACCCGCTGGAGGAGATCGAGACGAACATCGAGAGCTCGAAGTGGCGATCGACGAGCATTGAGTTTTGCGGAGGGACGTGAGTTTACGGGTGCTTATCGAGGCGAAGCTGATCCCAATCAGTCACGTTGCAAAGACCGATGCTATCAAAGACTTTGTGATCACCGAGGAGTGTTCGATAGCCAAGGGTATCCGTCGGATTGTCGCGGTGACAGGTCACGAAGCGAATGACGTCTCTCGGAAAGCAGTCGATTTCGAGCGGAGATTAGAGAGGATCGAGGGGATGCAGGGGAAAGAAAAGGAAGCTGCGATGAAGCCTTATCTCGTTGTGAGTGCAGTATCGTTCTGCGAATGTTGGCTGAAGATCACCAGGAACTCAGTCAAAGCGGTATCTCTCTTATCCGAAAACACCAATTGAAGGAACGGTACGAGAAGATGCAAAATGAGTTTGCCGCAGTTGCCAAGGCAAAAGTAGCCGCCGGTCAGAAAATAGTCAGCACGCCGAGGTGCAAACCAGCAAGTCCTGACGTATTGCGCAGATTGCAGACGAGATCAAGGAGTACTTCCAGGCAAATCCGAACGAATCGGTATACGTCGGTGTCTTCGGTATTGGCGGTAACCCGAAGGTGCTTAAAACTGCTTAGTCTGATTGTTTTGCTGACAGTGTCCAGGTATTGGCTGCCGGTGTCACTGCTGGGAGATTACTGTCGAAAGCCGTTTACGTCTTCAGTCCCGACACCGAGGAAGGAAAGGTGGCGCATGTGAATTTCTTGCCGAAAGAGATCCTGGAGCGGAAAGTACTGGATGCAAAGGCATGGCTAGGAGAAGTCAGCAAGGTGATCGGTGGCAAGGTGAGTTTTCTCCGGGCCTTGGTCAAGCGTGTGCTGAATGGTCGCAGGGCGGAGGAAAAGACGATAGCGCGACAGGTGTAGGGACTGAGGTGGAGAAGATCCAGGAGGCGATGGAAGCGGCGAGAACGATGTATAAGAGAAAGGTCGAATGTGCCTGAGTTTTGTGCTTCACGGCATGGTATGTATGCATTGCATGGCTCGTCTCATGGCTCGAGAACGGTTGACTTACCGAGAATCAAAAGCGATCTTTGTCGACAATATCCGGTTCAAGAACAAGCGACAACGGTTCGTCCTCGTCGCATATCAATCGACCATCCGCCTGAGCTTGACCTTGTAGAGTTTGAGTTCGGGTAGAGAAAGGCGATGATATCGTTGGACGCATCGTACAGTCAGGCGATGGACGTGCCAGCTGGAAGCATCCCTTTGGGGTCACTCAATAAGCTACACGGGGGATCGTCAATCCTTGTGAAATCTGCAGCGGGAGTCAAAGTTCAGAGACCCTCCCCTCGTCTTCTCGATCCTCTCAAATCCAAGATAAACAGTCCTTCGTCCGACCACAAGGAATTCTACCCGACAATGTCCCCGTCCAGAAGTTCATATCCAGCTCAGCAACAGCTTCCTTCAGCGGTCACAAATCGGGTCCCTCAACCGAAGACAAATGTCGAGCAAAAGCAGAAAGCGTACAAACGTGCAGCGAAACCCATCCGAGCATGTAACGCCTCGAATCGAAAGCCGTGCGGTCCTCCCTGAGAAATTATCAAAGGTTTTGGGGACTGACAATCGCTTCATCCGCCGAAGAACTGTTCTCGTTTCCCGATCATCGCATCCGAAATTGGTATAGCTGACATTTATCAGCTGAATGAGTTGTTCCAAGAAAAGAGGTATCAATTCGAGGTCAACGATCACCGCGCGTTGACAGACTTTGCTCAGCTTGTCCGACTCCACTTTGGGGAGAAGGAGGATCTGATGCTTTGGTCGTTGTCAGACTGATCAGAGAAAGGTCGGGATGGGGGAGTTGGATGGGTCTATCTGGAAGACATGGCTTGCGAGCTTGTTCTCCAGGAGTTAGCGAGATGAATAAAAAGTAGTGTGAGGAGATCAGGTGATGACCTTCAGTCGATCTTACTTCGGCTGGATGTTGGGCAGACCCATAGCTGTCATGCTGATTTTCTGTAACGGATGAGAGTGGATATCATTCGAGATGAACTGTACGTGATTCGTCAAAGCGGCTATTGATTCTAGGATTGGATTATTGCTTTGCCTCGAGAGTGAGAGATTGGCAAGATTACCGCCAAGTTCTTACACCAAGATAGGGAGGGGGGGGTCCAAACCAAGGCTCAGAAGCAAGCACCGCTCGGGAAATTACACCGCCGCCAAGGCGATTTCGTACCGTCACTTTTTGCCTTTGCGTCCGGCCAGCCATTAGACAGTGTGCTGTGTTCCTGTGCTCGAGATGGCATGCATGGGATATAAGTATTTGCTTGCTGATGATTCCTGAGGTGACGTTCAATTCACTAACACCGGCACTCAACAAACTGTACCAACTCGACTCACCCAAATCGCTAAATCGTTCATCCACCATGGCCTCTTCTGAACGGACATCAGTCGCTCCAATCTGTCGCTACACCTTCATTGTGAGTCTCCCCTGGTAAACCTATCTCAAATACTCTTCACCGACTCCTCGCTGACGCTAGACGCAGACCCTCCACATCCTCCTCTGGCTCACCATCTTCCTAATCTCAATCATCCTAACCGGCCAAGTTGTCCTCCTCATCATCCACTGTATAACCGGCGGTATCCTCCTCATCTACCTCCCAGCGACAATCATCCTCTCCGCTCGAAACTCATCTTCACGATTCGATTCAGCGGGTGTAGAAGTAGCTTACATCGTCATTCAATTGGCCGCTTGGCTCGGTTAGTCCGCCCTTAACCCTTACCCCTAAGTCTCAAGCCCGAACCAAACTGATGCGTGTGTGCTTATTTAGCCAGCGGGATCGTCGCCATCATCATCCGAATCAATTCACTAGCATGTCATCAGAGGATCTTTTACGCCGGCGAAATAATCGAATTCCACATCCCAGCATGTGATGTTCTCGACGCAGTAGCCGCTCTTTCGTTCATCGACGTCATCCTCCTTTCAACTTGGCTAGGGATGGTAGTCTTCAGAGCCCGACGAACAACAGGAAAAACTCCTAATCAAGCCTTCAAGATCCCTACCCATCAGTTGATCAATGGCGATGTTACATTGGAAGGGGGAGGGGGAACAAGGGGATTTGAGAAGATTTATCGACCTGCTGGGGAAGGTGGTGCTTTTGATGTGAACGAAGCGGAAGCGGAAACGGGGATGGTCAATCCTTTCTCTTCCTCAACCGGAGACTACAATCAACCACATACACCTTCTCCTAGGGGTACACCTCTCCTCCACCCGACAGAAATGAGCGAGAATCACTTGTCTCCCTTCGCACACCCCTCGAACGAGCAACGGCGATACTCCGATCGGTCTGGCGCTTCATCTCCCGACCCATTAATGGCTGAAGCTCGCTTATACTCTTACTCCGATCGATCGGGCGCAAACTCCCCTGAACCAGTACATCTCGACCAACCGGAGCATTCGAAGATAAGGAGGTATTCGAATCGGTCAAATCGGTCGAGGAGTAGGACACCGGACTTTGCACAGGAGAGGTTGTACTCTGATCGATCGGGGGGGAACTCGCCTGAACGTAGTGGAGTGACGAGGACGGAGCATACGCCGGAGAGACCGGTACAGGCGAGTTATGATGGAATGGAGGTTTAGCAGGGAGCAGGAACAGTAGACCGACGCTAGTATATCTATGTTGGAGTTATATGTATCGAATGGAATGGCAGTGAATCAGACCATTTCCGCCACGGGGCAAGCCATGTAAAAAGCAACATGGAGACTTTAGGATGCTACCGATGTGGAAACTCGGAACCCCTCGTCAATCATCAGCTTCTAAGCCTCGGTTCTCACACTAGGTCGTGCTCGCGTAGTGATGGGTGAGCGATGGTGACGCGTCTTGCTTGGAAAGCAAATGGTCTATAGGCACAAATTGACCGCTTCTTCAGTCGCTTTTGACTCGAGTCGTTGTCTTTGAAGTTCAGCTCGAGAAAAAGCTCTCTGCAGTTCCCTGCAGTTGCGCCTCTCACACGGCGTGTACAGCTCTAGATGAACCGGAGGCAATCTCAGGTCGGCTACATCATGACCGTTTGGAGAGAACCGAAGAACGAATACCCTTGAACGGTTACAATAAGAGACGTTCACGAAGTCAGTCTCACGCGGAACAATCCTGCTCTTGCGATTCTGGACGGCCCCCAAGCCGGTGATTGAAGCCATAGAGCACACGCATCGTCAATGAATATATCATGATAGGGACAGAGACTGCATAGGGGATCGGAATGAGCCGATGAATGTCTACGTCGCGTATCTAAAGCCATCAGCTCAGCACACTAAAGCGAACGCCGCGCTCACTTCCTCGTCCACTCCCGCGCTGTCGCTTCGTAACGCGGCCTGTCTGTCTTATACGTCTAGACGAATCAGCAGGACTCAGTGCTGGTATCGAAGGCTTACATGAGCAATCTCGGGAACGAGCGGATCATCCGGGTTTGGATCGGTGAGCATCGAGCAGATGGACAGGAGGACTGAAGCGTTAGGGGTGAAAACGTGGTCGCACTCACCCTTTGATATGGTGAGTGCTGGACTCCATTGGTCCCTCAGGATATCGAGACAGATGGATCCGTTGGCGTTGATGTTAGGGTGGTAGATCTTGGTTGTGAACGAGACCTTGGGGGGTTTGAAGGGGTAGTCTGGGATGTTAGCTGGGGCGCATAGCCAAACAGCGAGCAACACACCGGTTGGGAAGGTGAGGGAGCTGAAGGAGATGTCAGCGGGAATACGCTGAAGGCTCAGCGGACGTACAGGAAGAAAACACCGCCGGAGTAAGGTGAATCGCTCTGAGGTAGTCATATCAGCCGTGTCCAGTAACGACTGTACAAAAAGCACCCACCGGCCCCATGATCGTCGCCTGCCATTGGAATAAGTTATCCCCGATCGGCCCAGCCGAACAGGACGAAGGGGGATCACGTCCGAGGTCGATGAGTTCCTGGGGATTGTGAGCACTATCCTTTGGGATGTAGCCAGGTAGCTACAGCACCACGGACTCTGCTCACCTTGTTGATGCGTTTCAAAGCCATGTTGAGGGTATATGAACGGGTCGTGCCTGTGTGAGCATGTGGAAGGATTAAGAGGCAGAGGATGAAGTGGCAAAGACGAGGCTATGATTAGCAGTGGCCCATATCGGGTACTGTCCAGGCTCGGATCACTGAAGGCGGAGACTCACGATTCGTACACGATACGTACACTAAACGTCTGGGATGGTCAAGATGAGAGCGTTGATGACTGACGAGAAACGCGGGTCGGAGCGACAACGGCGACTTGGCTCTGTGCGTAATGCCGGGTTGTGGCGGATTCAAGCAGACTGTCGTCTGAGCAGATGCGGAGGTATTCACGATGACCGAGATCAAAAGCATAAGCCAAAGTCCATATCTATATCAGACACCCCCCGAAGCATAAGGGGGAGGAGCCACCTCATCCTCCCTACGTAAACCCGGCAAAACCCTATACATTTTATTCGCCTCCTCAAATTGTCTCGCAACAGCCACCCCAGGTGATCGCTGTATCAGCGGTACCTGCGTATCCACCCTCCGTATCGTCTCAAAAGGGCTGACCGCCTCCTGATCCATCAAATCCACCTCACTCTCCGCGCCTCCATACATCCCTCGAAGTAATCGATGAGTAGGGACTTTGAAAGCCTCGTCGGGTGTGAGATTGTCCGCTCGATAGACCGTCAAGATGATCCATAACATCCAAGCGATGCACAAGCCGGTCTGAAAGAAACATGGGATGGAGACCAAGGGTGCGGTGAAACAATCGTCTGGACGGGTGGTGATGTAGATCGGTTTCTCGGATGTACCGATATTACGTGTGGTCGGGACACAGTCGCTCGTTTTGGAGATGAGGATACAGAAGAGGGCGGTGGCTAGGGAGGTTAGCGGGGCGGTATAGATAGGTAAAAGCGTGGGGAGGAGGGGGGGGTGAAGCTGGGCGCAAGAGGTTGAGTTTACTCACTGATGGAGATACCCGCTTGTACGACGAGGTAAGCGACTTCACCTCCAGCTTGGTCGAACCGGCTCTTGGATCGCTTCCGACATAGGATGATCGCGGCTGGGATGTAGATGAGGAGGACGAGACCGAAGGCGGATTGGAGCAACAGGATGAGGAAGAGTCCGGTTAGGAGACCACCGCAGACCATGATCGCGGCCCATACCACGATTTGGAAGCTCTGAGGGGTCAACGATACTATTTCGATATAGTCACTGGAAGATAGTACACACGATGAGGGTGAAGCGGATATTGATGGCTGCTTGGCCATTACGTTTGGGTCTATGGACGGGCATGTGCGGGGTCGCGCTTCGAATTTCGTCTGACGATCCCGAAGTAAGGTTTCAAAGGTCGACCCCGAGTGAGATCAGCGAGAGCGCAAGTATGAGTTGATTCAAGTATCGAGTGTTATCGGGAACCAATCAGTGCAGGAAGTCATCGACGCCCAACGGTGATCAAGGCGATACGAGCACCCCTCATTTCCCGGCACACCGGCCTACACGAATCTCACTGTCAAGGCACCGCACCGCACCATCGTTCCTCTTTTGTTCCCGAAGCTGTGCGTTGAGCGTCTACTGAGTTTTTACTAAACCTAGCCAAACCCCGTATCGCTTCGAAGGTCGGCAATCCATCAATGATGCTTGGTGAAAGAAGGTTTGCACGGAAAAGACGGCAGCCTATACTGATTCGGAGACGATGTTTCTCAGGCTTTTCAATACGAGGTGCGGTGCTCTCTATCATCCTCTTCATCATTCTTCTCGCTTCCAAGACAATACGGCCTACAGCTGATGAACTTTATGCCATGTCCCACTAGACCAGTGATGTAAGAGATGCAAGAGGATTCACCGAGCGTGGCGAAGAATTGGTGCCACTACCAGCGAGAAGTGGCACTCCTTCTTGCTTCCTGTGCAATCTACATTTCATCCTCGATGCATTCAGTACCTCATGACTTTGTGAATACCCCACCAGCTCGAATTATGCATGCACTGCGTTACTTTTGTTAATTTCGACATCTGACCCGTCCTCTTCGCTTCGATCGCCCCGCTTTTCGCCGCCACAATCTACGAGGACACGGTGAAGTCGTATGTCGCCCAGTTGACTGCTGGCTGGGTGTCTGGGCCGAGGATCTGCCTATCTATCTGTCCCCACTCAGGGTGATTGATACTGGCGATATGTCAGACATGAACATTGTAGACAGATTGGCGACTCACCCATCGATCCACTGCTGCGTCTCGATCACCATACACCCGTACTTCTCCACCGCAGGGCTACCTTGATCGGCATGACTGTAGATCGTCCCATCCTGCCCGTTGCACGTGTAGATCTGGAGACTCTGTTGATTCGTCCGCAGGGTCAGGGTAATCCCGGTATCCGCACTCGTCCAGATGAGCTGAGCCGGGTCGAGCGATTCGTCACCTGATCCATATGGCCGGTCGAGAATGAACGCATTATCGATACCGGTACATCCGAAGCCGCATTGCATGGAGTGTAGAGCACCATCGCCGATCAGCTTCGGTGCAGTGAAGTTGAGCGGGACGGAGGGGGATGTAAGTGGGTAGAGGACGGATTGGAGGCCGCCCGTGGGGACTTCGATTGAGTCGATATCGATGATTCGGTCGGCGTAAGGCATCTGAAGGGTATCGTTGAGAATGGTTGGGGATTGAAAGGCGCCGAGGTTCCAGTAAATGTGGTTGGCGAGCATGATTGGGGTATAGCTGTCGAGGGGGATTGAGATGATGCGGGTGGTGAGGCGGGGTGGGGAGGTCACGGTAAAGGTGACGTAATTCATCTGGCGAGCGAAGCGCACTGAGCGAGGGAAGATCCTTAGCGGATTACGTACCACTGCACCGGGGAACCCTTGTGTGCCAGACGGGTCGAGCAGGGCGTAGGTGATGCTTGAGGTGTTGTACTGCGCGACGGTCCAGTTTCGCTGCGGAGACTAAGCAAAGCTACACTGCCTGGATCTGTACACACCGCATCGTAACCCATGGTCCCGCCGTGAAGTGTATCATGCCCGTCATTCTCGTTCTCCGGGACATGGTATGTCTCCGTCCCAACAACGAATGTACCATTCTTGATTCGGTTGGCATAGCGTCTAGGTAATGAGCTATAGCCTGCATTTTGACGTACCCGACCATAGCGCCAAAGTAGGTATGATTCGTCTCCGTATCCCGGATGTACTGAGCAGGGTCATCGTACCCAACGACGACGTTACCTGATATCAGCTACAAGCTAGCCTTAGCCACACACGAGGGTCATTGTTCTTGTCGTGAACGAAGAGCGAAGTCAATCTCGCCCCATATCCGATGAAAGTCGCATTGATCCCATAAGCGTAGATCGTGAGCGGGTTCAGCGAGTCGTCGGCTCGAGTCAAAGTCAGAGAGAGTAGTCCAGTGAGGATCGGGAGTAAAGTGGTCGACCGCATGGTGAATTGGTATATGGCGAAAGCTGCTACGACGACGATTGCAGGTAGAGGTGAGAGGAACCACCGGGAGATGGGCATGCTCTGGGACCCCTTCTTTAAGGCATGTGTGTCGGGATGCTCCACCTTTGGTAGCGAAAAAGAGCGCGTGATCCCGGGACGGTTATGACGTGACTTAGTTGGGCTGGGTAGGGGCATCATGTAGGGAGACGGGTAACATGGGCACGAGGGGCACCGACGCTAGTGAAGGCGAGATTTTCGGGATATTTTGATACCCGGGATTACACCGAAATGAACCGAGCGTATTTCATTGATCACTTGTGGTACTCGCTTGCTGGAGAGATTCCTCTTAGACTCGCCTTTTGCTATGGCAACTTGCTTTGCATTCCTGTACACACACCTACACTACGTTTCCAACCTAGACCGACTCCAACTCCAGCTTTCTACCCCTTCCCTACATTCGCCCTGGCTCATCCACCTTCCCCCTTCGACCCGCTCAGGGAATCCCTGCCCTGCACCCGTTCTGGGGTATGGTGCGAACACCGGATGGCCGGGATTTCCCAATGTATCCTTTTGCGGTCAGTTTAGTGTAGTGGTACCATACAACCATTATCTGACACAGGTGTGGCTGTCACGATCGTAAATCGTTGGTACAGTTACCTCACATTTCGGCGCCTATATAACCGGGATTGGGAGCATTAGTCAAGCCCCTAGTCATTGCTACCTTTTGCTTGAAGGGTTAGGCGGGCTACAAGACCTAAGGATTACCTAAATTGGCCGGTTACTGTCGTGAATATTACATTAATCACTGGTAATATCATATAACAAGATCACTTCCTTCTACCACTAAGAAAAAGGCGTCATTGACCGGAGCTATCTGGCTCCCGGCTATATGGTTATAGGAGTCAAGTCTCCGATATGACACTTGTACTCCGAAACGAGGTTCGACCATGTTCCTTGTTCGCCAAAACAAGGCCACTGTCATAACACTAAATGGTAACTGTCATGTCGGAGACTTGACTCCTGTATAACCACATAGCCGGGAGCCAGATAGCTCCGGTCAATGACGCCTTTTTCTTAGTGGTAGAAGGAAGTGATCTTGTTATATGATATTACCAGTGGTTATGTAATATTCATGACAACAAGGTCCTGGTGAAGCACTGGTTGCTTGTTGTCGGCGATATTCGGCGATGCTATCCGAGCTTCGTTTACGATCGTAACATCGACCCATGCAGTACCAAGACGATCCCATACGAGCCTACGGGCTGGACCGACCGACCGACGAAGGTTATAAGGAGGAGAGACGAGAGAGGAAAAGACCAAGCGAATCGAGATTGAAGTCTTCCTTGTGCTATAGTCCCATAGCCTATTCTAGCCTTGCTTCTGCATTCATCGAGAACGCTACGTCGACCGGCACTGTCACACTCTATCTTTGATCAATTGCCCTATCACACAACCTTGGACGAGATGCTCGACGAGGTCGTTTAACACCGAGAGTCAAGGTCACGTGGTGATGATCGTGGCAGTACGCCGTGTGTCCTCGAGTTATTCCGTCACCCATTGTCAATCGCAGGTCTCTTTTGTCAAAGTTAGCCTACGCTCTGTCAAAACAAGGAGCTGAGTGTTCGGACATACCCGCTGGTCAAGTAGCACCGTGACAAAAGCTCAGCTTCGACAAGACCGACGTCATCAAACGTTTCATCGCATTTTCCTTTGTCACGACTGCGAGTTTTCGACTCAGCTGAATATAAACCGACCGCCCCGTTTTTTTTTCTTCTGCTCACTAAGTGAATCCGTCGAAGACACGATGCAGTCAGGTGCGTCTCTTGCAGCCAACCCGCTGACCCAAACAGCCTCACAATCTACCGCACCACCACCCCCTTACTCCTCCCAGCAGCTACCTCCCAACTTCTCCGGCAACCCGCTCCCTCCCCCTCAACATGTCTCTCGCCAATTCGACGACACCGATTCCACCCCCTTCATCCGGGACCCACACAAACTCATCGCCTACCTCGTCCCGTTCCCCACACCTACTCACTCACCCACTACCCCTCCCCTTCGCTTCCTCATCTATACCCCTCCCCCACCACCCCTTGACAAACCCCAAGAAGGGGAGAAAGAGGGTCACGCGCACAAACTTCAGCGGAAATGGCAGACCGAAGTCCGCGAGGCGAAAACCCACCCCGGGAAAGCGACGAGCTGGAAAGGGATCAAAGGGAGAGCAACAAAAGGAATCAACTGGGCGGTCACCCAAGTCAGCTCGGCTGACCTCGACTTCTTGACCCGTATCCCCGACTCGGAATCCCGCACTCCCAGTCCGAATCGCCACGAAGATGACGGTGTTCACGAAGGAGAAACTACCGATCGCACGGTCGGGCTAGAGGAAATGGTCATCGTCTACCCTCCTTCAATCGGCCTCGACGAACCGACCCTTCGCGCGGAGTTCGTAAACACCCTTTTGCGTACCAAAGACAAAGCTCAGAAAGACGCGATGATCGCTTCTGGCCTCCTGCCTATCGCCGCGGCAACGGACGTCGCACTCACGCTCGTCTGGCCTTTCGGTGGTCTACTCGAAGTCGACGGGGTCTGGGCTTTCTCCTCCATTAAAGGTGCCAAATCCGCTCGATCAGTCACCAAACGCCTCACTTCCTCAACCACCTCCGGGCAAATCGACGATTCCACCGAATCACTCAAACTCACCTTTACCCCGAGTTCCCGAGCCGAGGTTATGCACGATTACCTCACTGTAAAATGCGTAGAACGTGATGGTTCGCTGTTCCGACGTGAAAAGACGATGCCTAGCGAGACGGAGGTGCTCGAGGCGATTGGATGGACCCCAAGCCACGAGCGAGAAGACAAGAACTGGGAGGATGAGCAGTGGGAACGAGACCAGGTTGTCGATGACCTCCGACAGGTTATGAAGAAAGCTGCGAGGGGTTGGGATAAGTGGTGTAAGGGGTTTGTGAAGAACCCGGAGAAGGCGATGAAGAAGTAGCGAGGCGAAGCCGAGCGTTTAATGAAGAACCCGGAGAAGGCGATGAAAGAAGTAGCGAGGCGAAGCCGAGCGTTTATTCGCCTCGCGTTTATTCCGTTGAGGGCGTTTGGACACCGGGTGAGGCTGAGCGCTGTTATCTCTTTGTCATATGCACATGGTGCATCTGCTTTGGTCCGGACAGTGATCATACGGACTTTAGCTGTACGAGTCCCGGAGATACTTCAGTCCTTGTAGCCAATTCGAGAGGCGATAGTCGAGACGATGTGATTCAGATATAGAGTCGTCTGGAACGGAAGATACCCATAACATTCCGAAACGTCGTACAGCACGGAAACATTTGGTAACTCCCTAAACCAACCCTGAACAGATATGGTGCCACCCGAACCGAGCTCCCTCCGGAAAGCGGGACGTCGGCGCGTACCTGGCTCCGAACCGCTTTGGCAGGAGAAAAGAAGGGGATTGGCCATGACATCATGCATACCCTTGAAGAAGTATTTTCCTAATGGTACGACGTGATCCTATTCCACGCTTTGGCCTGGCGTCAAGTATAGTAAAATACCAGCAATCTAAAAGGTCGTTTCAGCTTTGAGCTATCACACATCCATCAATCAAAGCACACGCCACATCGAGGCAATCGTCATCGTAATTCGACCCGGATTGGGAAGGAAAGGACGCCTCGAGGATTCTGCCGCATCTCATCAATTCGCTCGCAACTTCTTCTTCTACCTTTCGAGGCGCACTCGGCGTGAGCGAATAGACGCATGCACACCCGCCGACTACTCGCTAATCACCCTCTCACAGCTTACTCGACATGTTCTTTCGATCTCTCGCTCTTCCCCTCCTTCTCGCCTCCATCCCCGCAGCTCAAGGATTTTCGTTCAACACCAGTACACCGACACAATGTGGTCAATGGACGATCGATTGGTATATCTCTTATATTGGCCCACCGTCATTGCTAATCAGATCAGGACTGGCGGTTCCGGGCCCTTTTACCTGGTCCTCGTACCGGTCAGCATCGTTATCAGCGCAAATATCTCGCTAACGGACACCAGGCAACCCAAGTAAATAACGGACACATCCAAAACATCTCCATCCCATCTTCATCCACAAACACCTTCACCCTCCAGCTCACCCAGCCTGCCGGACTGCAATTCGTCGCGACGATGTATGACTCGACGGGTTGGGGATCGGGAGGATCGACCAAGCTGCTCAGTGCGTAACTCCAGCTCATCTGAGATATCGCTGACTCTTTCAGCCGTCGGGTCCTCTTCCGACACCTCCTGCTTCAACACGTAAGTCACATTGTAGACACCGCTGACCGCAGCAACCTGCTCTATGATTTTTTCTTCTCCACGTCCCCGACTACCAACCCCTCGTCCTGCTCCTCCATGACCATCACATGGGACGCCAACGCTACCCGGCCACTCGACTTATACGGGATCATCCCAGCCGGCACGGCGTTCTCCCTACCAATCTCCCAGAACGCAGGAACCAACTCATACGACTGGACCGTTGACATCGCCTCGGGTACGCAGTTTCTCCTCCTGATGGCCGATTCCGGACCATTCCAAACCGGTGGCTCGACGAGTCTCCTGACCATGCAGTCCGGTGGCACAAGTTGTATCAACTCCTCTTCGCCCTCCTCCGCTACCACGTCGAGCTCCAGTACATCCACCTCCAGCTCCACCACCACCTCGACGAGCTCCAGCTCCAGCTCCGCCTCCGCCTCCGCCTCGACATCCGCAGCAGCAACCAGCGTAGCCGGAGTCGGAGGGGCATCTGCCGGTGGTAGTTCCACCGCGGCGAAGAGCAGCACTACGAGCGTCGGCGCTATCGCTGGCGGAACCGTCGGCGGCGTAGCCTTCCTCGTTCTCCTCAGTCTCCTCCTGCTCTGCTGCATCCGCCGACGCGCACGAAATCGCCGCGATTCCGATGTCGATCCCGCCCTCAAATCCTACGGCGTCGCTTCAGAGAAACGCCGAAAACCCATGGACATACTCGGCGCTCGTCGACAGGATTCCGACGACGCGGAGCTTGGCAGCGATGAGTCACCTGGTGGAAGACAGCCGGTCAATGTTGATACGGAGAATTACGAGCCGAGTCCGTTCAGGTACCCTTCGCCGACCCAATCGCCTCCTGCAATGAGTTCTACTTCACCTGTCGCCACCATCGGCGCTTCCGCAGGCATCCTCGCGGCGAGCGAAAAGGCGACTCAAGGCAGCCACGCAACCCGCCCTCCTGCCCCCGCGCTTACCAACTCCGCACGACCGAGCATGGAGTCGGCCAACACCGTCAACACGGGTAACACCACTCCGCATCCAACTTCTTCCGCCGCAGCACCGACCACCGCGATGACCGTCGCCGACGACACGAGCCGGTCCGACGCCGCGACCCTCGGCCACTCCGCCGCAGCTCGACATAGCTCGATCCGGAAGGCGCCGTCACAACCGCAGATCGTTCCCCCTAGCCCTGCGCGCGCGGCTCCGCCGCTTGGGACGGAGCTTGCGAGACCACTGCCAGATCCGCCGAGACAGGCCGAGACGAGGTTTGTTCAGCACGAGGATGCTGGAGAGGTCGTGTAGGTCGCTGCCCTTTCGAAAGGGTTTGTGCTAATCTGTCCGCTAGGGACCTACCCCCCCGATACGACCAACTTAGAGCGCGTAACCCTGACGCGGCGGAGGAGGAGTGAAACAGATGTTACTAATGGGGACTGGTATATACACGGCATAGATACCCGGTTGATACATATGCACGTGTCATATGAGGGTGTGGTCGCTTTCGCCTCAGAGATCCCGAGATGCCAGATGCGAACGAACGGCCAAGGTCGTTCAGTAGTCATATATGGTCCATAGTATGTCAGTTGCACATTGTTTCGCTACGACATCGTAGGGTTGAGCTTGTCTACATCTTTACGGTGTATCCGACCCTCTCCTTCAAAATCTTCACGCTTAGATCCCAAAGCTTCCTCGCGAGATCATCATCCTGCGCCTGACTCGTCTCAGTTCCGACCTAACGATATCAGCGTAACTCCTCTTCTGAAAAATACCCACCTTGCCATCCGCCTCGGTGAAATACCTCCCTTGAGCCTCCTCTCTCCTTTCCGCAACGCTCGGAGCCGTCCCAGCCCAGACTGCACTCTCACTCCCTTGCTCAGCGCTCATGAACAAATACTCCGACGCTTTCACCAGAACCTTCCCGGCTAGACCGTATGCTCCACCCTCCGCTGCGCCTCGCTGTTGTTCGGTAGCTACTGCTCCTGGATGAACTGAGAGTGCCATGATTGGTGTCGACGAGGTTAAAGCGGGTAGATGTTTCTTTGCGAGTTCCCGGATAAAGTAGATACTACCTCGTGGTCAGCATCGGACGTCAAGGAGTGAGTGACCCACTTGAAAAGCTTCGACCTGGAGTATAATCTATTCGGATCCTTCTCATGACTCATCTCCTCCTCAGTCTCACATTTAACATCAGGCGGAGCAGTTCTATGTAACTCTGAACTCTCCGAGACGATCCTCGTGCTGAACTTCTCAGGTTCGCCTCCACCTTGCTTCTTCCCCGAAGTCTCCTTCATCTTGTCCAAAACCGTATCGACCAGAACCATATGCGAGAGATGATTGATTGCGAAATGGTTTCCTAACCCATCTTGGGTTAAGCCGAAAGGAGCTACACCGACTCCTGCGATCAGATAGAGTATGTCGAGTCGAGGTAGAGATGAAGCGAGTTTTTCGCCCAGGGAGATGACGTCTTTTAGTGAACCGAGATCGACTTGATGAGTGTGGATTAGGGATTTCGCGGCGGGTGTGTGTTCGGAAATATGTTTGATTGCGTCTTCGGCGTGTTCTGCTGTCGCGGATATAATGTGGACTAGACGGCGTCAGTGATGGAACCAGGAGGAAGGCTCACCCACCCTCGCAGTTCTTTTGGACGAGAGCCGAGGCGGCGGCTTCGCCTATACCCCTGGAACCGCCTGTGACGATAGCCACTTTACCCGTGAGATCGGGCATGTCTTCGACGGTGTAGCGGTTCGAGAGGAGTCCGGCTGGGGCGACCATGTTGAGTCGAGTAGAGTGGAAGGAACGGAAAGGTGGGATGATGCGAGTGCTACGAGATGAGTTGTCAGCGGTATAATCCACTAGGCAGCTCATGATTGGAGCATTCTTCCGCACAGCGACATCTGCTGAAGGGGACCTGCTTTGTGCCGAAGGGCGGACCAGACAAGCAGCTACCCACCTTGATCTATGGCTGATACCTTGGGCTGAACGCAAGAGGAAGCGATCAGCAAGCATCGAGTATTGAAGGGAGATGAGGAAAAGCAATTGTTTTCAGCTGTGTCATTCGCATGGTTGATGACGAAAGCATCCAGTGGCAAAGATCAATCGCGCGCGGAACGGAGGCTGAGATCGGAGGAATACTTCCGCCGCGGCACCCAAAGTACTCCGCCCACACCTTTGATAAGCTTCTTATGAATTCCGCATGTTCTTCACCAAGAACTAAGTCTGAGGTAGCTCCATGCCATCGACGGGCCATTGTCCTGGCTCCTGCACAAAAGAATTGGCGGTTGATGTAAATACCTTAGCGCGATAGCAATCCAAATATCCCACTTGATGGAGTGGACAGCGTCCCCAACGTCTCTCCGCCATGATTGAAAAATAGGTGCTCTCTTCGATCGACCCTGGATGGTAACAAGGGCAGCACACATAACCACAGACTGGAGCCCACACAATCCCCGTCTTGCTTGAGTATGCATGAGAGATAATGACGCAAGGGGGGACTCAGGGTGGGACCTTCATGACGTGGCACAATATTGCGCGGACGGGGTCGGCCGCCACAATAACCACTTCCCCGGCAAAATCGGGTCTATCGCCGAACCACCGACGCGAGCTATTGGCGTAACTTACTTATCAGCGTATGGTCCATCTCGCACTTGCTTCCACACAACACTTAGTCAGCAGCCTTGATTCGGCCTTACATCGTCGCGACGTCGCGCTGCACAGGTCTCATTATCACCAGTACTTTGAGCAGCCAATACGAGATCGATCAAGCTTGAGCTGAATTCGGTTCCCCCTTGAGGATCTGAAGTTGGACGAGCTGCTAGGGATGGCAGGTGGACGGAGTGTCGTGCGTATGCTGCACGAGTCTCTCAGACTGCTGCTTCTAAGTAGCGGGGATGGAATCTTTAGCATCTCGCTGTCATACTGACATTTCCTTTCCTCAGGCTCGGGTGTATTCCAATGTGAACGAGAAGCTAGGGCGGCCTTGGTGGGACTATGGTGGGTTCCTCTTACCAGAATTGCCATCCAGCGGGGATGCGCTGTCCGACTGCGGCTGATGAATCGACGTCTAGACAATCTTGTCGTACAATGGGGCATACAGGACAACTACGAGATCGTACGGAAGGTCGGTCGAGGAAAGTATTCAGAGGTGAGTTTGGCCCGAAATCAGCTTGGAAGTGCTGACGGGTTCGTCTAGGTGTTTGAATCCATTCACATCCCTACCAACCAGAAATGCATCGTGAAAGTCCTGAAACCGGTCAAGAAGAAGAAGATCAAGCGGGAGATTAAGATTCTCCAGAACCTGGCGGGGGGACCTAACGTTATCGGGCTGTTGGATGTTGTGCGGGATAGTCAGGTGAGTGGGCCGGACGAACGTACAGCTCTCCTCTTGAGCTGCCATTACTTCATCCTGTCATACTATTATCAGCTTATGACCCGTCACCTGTAGTCGAAGACACCCTCAATTGTATCAGAATACGTCAACGTGAGTCAAGGGAGAACAGGTGGACTGCCGCTAAGACGGCGCAGAACACCGAATTCAAAACCCTTTACCCCAAATTCACCGACTTCGACATTCGATTCTACATGTTGGAGCTCCTCAAAGCACTAGACTTCTGCCATTCGAAGGGGATCATGCATCGAGATGTGAAACCACATAATGTCATGATAGATCATGAGAAACGACAGGTGATCTCCCATTGCGTCCAGATCTTCGATTGGCTTGATCGAATTTGCTTCGCGGGTTGAGCTGACGGTGATTCTTCTTAGTTGCGCCTCATAGATTGGGGATTGGCGGAGTTCTACCATCCTGGAACAGAATACAACGTCCGAGTCGCATCGAGGTATTTCAAAGGTCCCGAACTGCTGGTCGACTTCCAAGAGTACGATTACAGTCTGGACATGTGGAGTCTGGGGTGCATGTTCGCGAGCATGGTGAGTAGTTTAGACATACTCAACGCTGGTACTCATGTGCTTAGATATTCCGGAAAGAACCGTGGGATGCGCGCTTGGTTTGCGAATCGGTGAAAACTAACGCCTCGACAGGTTCTTCCATGGGCATGACAATGCAGATCAACTGGTGAAGATTACGAAGGTGTTGGGAACGGACGAGCTCTTCGCATAGTCAGTCGCTGTTATATTGCGATCCGTCATCCTGAAGTCGACAGCCTCGAAAGGTACGAAATAGATCTGGATTCACAGTTCGATGACATCCTCGGACGATATCCCCGGAAGCCATGGTCACGGTTCATCACATCAGGTTGGTCCTCCCCATCGACTCCGTACAGCTTTGGGTGATGATGACGCAGAAAATCAACGGTACATATCGAATGAAGGGATCGACTTCCTTGACAAGCTACTACGGTATGATCATCAGGAGAGGTTGACGTCCGCGGAGAGTCAGGAGCATCCATATTTCGGTGAGTCGCTGTCTTACTTGAAATGTCTCGCAGTCGTATCGTCATGATTCTGCGCTGACTTTCGTAGCACCGGTAAGAGAGGCAGCGGCAAACCAACGGCAGCAGACACCAGCAGCATGACCCGCTTTTAGCATATAACTAGACATTGTGTACACAGCATTCATGGGATTGAGTCGCGCCTCGTAATCTACTGCGTCGTCGACGTCGATACCTCTGGTCGAGGCAATATCTGCATGAGCATACGTCCGGCTGCGCCTGGGTGGAGGGTCCGTAGGGTGCCTGGTTATCTGCGTTCGGCCGCATGCTGTGTTTAAACTCTCAAGCTTATATACATGATGACCATAGATGACTGGTTCCTTTGACGTCTGAGAGATCCCTTTATGATCAAACGACCAGACACAGCGACTTGACGCACTTGAAGAGTGTTTCCGCCTTCAAAACAAGCCTCGAACTCTCAGAAATACCCTAGAACTTCCATTTGGGCATCATCCCTCTCCTGACAGGGTCGCTCGACAGGGGCTGGGACCAGCGCCATGGCCTATGCCTATCCTGCCGACCCAGCTTCTTCCTCATCCTCGCTGGGTCACTCGCATCACTACACCCCACGAAGCAGAGATATCAGTCGGAAATCCTCGGATGGGGGGTTTGACGTTCTTCGGGAAATCAAGGTGGGGCAAACCGTTGCCTTCCAGTATATCGCTAATATAGCTGCAGGAGAAGCTACAAGAGGATGAGGACTATATCAACTTCTTCCAAGAACGGTTCGTCGACCCTCCGCTTCCTTGCCGTTCCGTACTGGCTGATGCTACGCCAGGATCCGGGTGGAAGAATCCTATGTCACGGGTCTTACTCAACTGTATACACGAGCAGTGGCAGTAGACTCCCTTCGAGAAGAGTCAGCACTTCTCGTTACATCATTCGGTCATTGCAAGCTGATGGAAGGCAGTGTGACGAGAAAAGAGGCGAAGAGCAGTACGAGGAGAGGATGGCAGGAAGTGAGGGATTATACGCAGAGGGAGATACAGAGTAGGGAGGCTATGGTTGGGGCTTTGAAGGAGGATGTGGTGAGGGAGTTGACGAGGTTGAGGGTATGTTCGATTATCTGGAGAGGAAGGTGAGACTGATGGAGTGTAGGATGAGCAGATGAGGATAAGAGAGGGGTTGAAGGATAATATCAAGCTCTCAACGGAGGTGTGTTGACCTGTTTCTTTCATGAACGACCATGCAAAGCTGATGATCCGGGATCGCAGATGTATGACGAACACAATAAAGGACAGCTACCGAGGTTGAAGCGGACGTACTGGACGAAATGCCAAGCTGTCGAGGTGAGCAACCTCTTATGGTTGGAGGTAGAGCTGAACTGGACCAGGACCACAAACGACAAGAACAAGCAATCGCGAAACAAGCCGAGCTCCTAGCTGAATCGCCTACTTCACCACTCACCACACCGATCCGCGAACAGCCAAACGCCGTCTCCAACCTTCCCATCTCCGCTCCCATCGCTAATCCACCTATGGCGCCTATGAGCAACCCGGCCCTACCGCCTCCAGGTCTCGCTGATACGCCTGCGTTCAGTAGTACCACGCAGAACGTCACCTTCTCCCCTTCCCGAGAAGAAAAGAAGTACGGCGGGAGTGGACGTAATCGAGCTGGATCTGCATCGGTCTCGACTGCCGAGAGCAAAGGAAAGGAAGTTCTCAACGATATCGCCGTACAGAGCAAGAAGGGGTTCAACGCCATCATGCATCGGCTTGGAGGGGATAAAGGGGACAAGGACAAGGAGGAGAGCGGGTTTGTGGTGGTGGGTAGTGGGAATGAGGATGGAGCGGGATTGACGAGAAGGTCAACGGCTAAAGGTGATCCGACGAGGGGGATGGGGACGATGAGGGGTGTCAAGGTGAAAAGGGAGGCGGATGAAGCGGGTGAGCCGGGGTTTGAGCAGAGAGTCGTGCTGATGTGAGTAGATAAGGCGTATAGACTGGGAGTCTTCCACTTGGAATCTTTGAGACTGAGAAGGGAGAAGCTCGAGGCTTCAGCGGTTCAGGTGGCTTGATACGGAAATCTGACTGTATTGTCCTGATGACTGTCGTAGAACCTGGAAACATTCACCGACGACCTGAACAAAACTCTCCGCCTTGCTCTGCGAGGCTACGTGGATATACTGCATGGAACTGCTGCTACGAACGCTCAGACCACCGAAGTGGCCAGGACAGCCGTCGACGCTATCAACGTTGACCAAGACAGTAAATCCCTCAAGTACTGGCTTGACGAAGCTGAAACAACTAGTGACCTTGTTCCGGTCCAAACTCCGGACGATCGATACGTCACGAGCTGCGCCTGTACCATACCATAACTACTATGTAAGCCGTTTTACAGTCCCCAATAAAGTTGGTGCTCATGTCCGCTAGGTCGGAGAATGCCGTTCTTTGATCTTTGGTGTCAGCTTGACCGACTACGACTTTGGTCGAGGAGAAGGGAGCGATCACGGACGACCGCCTACAATAGTCGAGAAGTGTATCGCCGCGATCGATGCGCGTGGTCTGGACTCTGAGGGGATTTATCGGATCAGTGGGCGTCATGCAGGGGTACAAAAGGTTTTCCTTTTCGCCGACTGGCTTTGACTGTCGCTGACTAGCTCCTCAGATGGTCCAAGATATCGAGCTGGATGAGGAAAGGTTCAACTTTGAGGAGAAGGACGATGTGTTCAGCATTTCGAACGTGCTAAAGCAATGTATGCTCGATTTATCACCCGGCGAAAGTCTGACCTCAATAGATCTTCGCGAGCTGCCAGAACCCGTCTTCCCATTACCGCATCCCGAGCGGATCAAGTACACCGAGAACCGCGGTATGCTTCTCGATACCATACCTTGAAGAACGCTGACGGGATTAGAAAACCATATCCACAGCAATTTCAGCGCTCTCCGGAGCAGACTGCGTCGACTTGCTCCGATCCACCAAACAACGTTTCGAGCGATCATCGAGCACTTGGGAAGGGTACAGAGCCACAAGCCGCAGAACAAGATGGACGCGAAGAATTTAGCTGTTGTCTTCAGCGAGTTACTGAGCTACGACATAGGTGAAGAATCTCCCGCTGACATCGACAGATTCGGTGATATTCGGGCAGGACCCATTGCCGTCAGACGGAAATGTAATGAACATGCACAGTGAGAAGGTACGTGGCCTACGTTGAATCACGGTCAATTAATCGCTCTTCAGGATACGGTTCTGGAAGATCTGATCACGTATTCCGACCTAGTGAGCAGACTTCTCTGGCAAGGTATCTGATCTGACATACTCCAGCTCTTCGGCTCCGACTCGCCACTGCAAGCTCCAACACTCATCCCACCTGGAGCGGGACTCTCTCGGAACGGCATCATTTCCTACCATCACGTGATAGACGGTCCGCAACCTGGCAGTTCCCGGACGAGGATCCAGATTATCGCCCCTGGCGGGTCACCACCAAAGGCCAACCGGACAGCAGATCTAGGCCAGACCGCAGCTCCGCCCCTTCCTCCCAGACTTCCTGAGTTACAAATGACTAACCCTTCCGACGAGATGAGGTCTTCCATGCCGGCACCACAATACACACCGGACGACGAACTCGATTTGCTTTTCGATCCAACGATGATTCCCGTAAGCATGCGAGAAGCCGTAGGATCCGATCTCCACGTCAGTCTCGCCATCGCCAGTTTCGATCTCCGCTAATCTATAATTAGGTACGACCTCTGGCCGCAACAGATCTTATGCGTTCTCACTTCGGGCTCCTCGCGACCCTAACCATATCTCCTCCCATTGCGCCATCAATCTATGCTTCTTTGTTCGATCACCTGAAGTCATGTCCGGATACGTACTACATCGTGGTGATCATTAACCGCTCGACCGACCAAATGATCGCGCATGGCACTGTCGTCAAGGAGAACAAATTCATCCACGGTGGGAGCGCGGCGGGGCATATCGAGGATATCGTTGTCTCCCCGGATGTGAGGGGTCGGGGACTAGGATTGAAGCTGGTCAAGGGGTTGAGGGATATGGCGACGACCACCTTGGGATGCTACAAGGTGATTCTGGACTGTAAGGAGGACCGAGTTCGTAAGTGGAGTTCTCTGACGAAGCGGCCTGCATTGACTGGACGACTCGCTCAGCGTTTTACGAGAAATGCGGATTCCATCTTCGGGCTCGAGAGATGGTACGTTCTTAAATCCCTTGGCGGTCTAAATGCTAATCCCCATCAGTCATACTACCGCTCGACAGCCGATGTTACACCAAGCCTTAGTCCCGCTTTAAAACCCTCAATACCCACACCGAACATTCCCTCGCCCTTGGACCGCGATCACCTTGCCCTCCCCGGAATGATACACACAACCATACCTCGCGCGGAAGAGCACGACGTCCCCACCGACCGAAGCTCACCCAAGACCTTCGCCTCCGCATCGTCGGGGTCGGGCGTGACATATCACTACCCGATAGGCGCACCGGCGCCCGAACATCCGGCTTGGACAGTCGATCGTTTGGCGAATAGCGAGATTAAGTCGGCAAGCTCAGCCTCAAGTTCGCCAAAGAGCTTAAGATTTGGATTGGCATCGGAGGAGAGGGTCATGAGTCCGTTACCGCCCGGTGCAGCGCCACCTGTAATGACGAATGAGCCGGATAAGCTATTTCATGAGTTATGATTGAATGATGGAGATAACGTGGAGTGGAGCAAATAAATTACGGACTCTCACGATGACAATGCAGCATATGATTGACGAGAATCAGCTGCCTTTTGAGCGTGCATCCCGTGAGGGTATCGATGACATCTAAGCCGTTACAAATACATGATCAAACTTCTTCCCTTCTACCGCTCAGACCTTCCCGTTCAGCTTCTTCTCCCCAAACTCCTTCTCCGAGTCATTCCCAAAAACCTTCCCGGCGAACTTCTTGGCGTAACCATTTACCTGTATAACACAGTGCTCAGTGAGTATTCCGATGGTCCCGTCTCCTACGCGGTTGAGGTTGAGGTGGATTGACCGACCTGCTCTTTCAAAGGTACTTTTTGGGGTGAATGCTCATTATTCTCCACTACCCCACCTTGTCCCGGTCCGGTAGCAGCTAAGCGAAACGTAAGCTCGATGCCCAATTGACCAGCTCGGCCAGTTAAGAAACCATGATGAAGAGGAAGTGAGTGAGATACAAACCTTGTTGCGGTTCGGTAGTATCAGGGACGTTCGGGTAATCGTAATCTGCCACAGCGGAAGGAGGGGGAGGTTGATTCATATCTGTCTGGATAGCATGGGCAGGTTCTTCTGGAGGCGGTATGGTGCTATCTTGCGAGCTCATGGTGGTGATGGGATTTTCGACGGTTTTTGTCCAGAAATGATGAAACAACGCGAGTACGAGTATTCCCAAACGAAAGCATAACGTTATATACCGTTGCCGAGGTCGAAATTCACGAGGGACAAACGTAAAAGGTGACGTCACCCGAATTGAAGGAATCCCCTGACTGTTCGAATCCTTTAAACTTCACACGATCTCGGTGGCAGCAACAGCCGTCTTCATTTTCCCCAAGGTCACTTGCGCCGACCAGGCGGGACGAGGAGCCGCTCAAGTATGCATGAAGTGCTCAATACGGGAGTTCAGAAGTCCCCCAAGTCCAGGTCTATTGTCCGAGCCACATATTGCTGAGGCGTCTCACCCTTCTTCAGTCCGGAAGAAGGCGGAACAACAGGTTTAGGTATAGCAGTCGGAGCTGGGCTTTTCGAGTTTACCCTATCACAGCTGCTCAGCGACGTTCACGGCGGCCCTCTCACGACTCACTGCCTTGACCTCACAATCGCCTCCTCCGCCTTCTTCCTCTGCAACGCCGCAACATGCGCAGCCGCCATCGCCTCTTTCGTCTTCCTCTTCTTATTCTCATTGATCTTCTGGATCCGCAGATCATACTCCGACGCGTTTTGAGCCGCCTCATCCAAGTCAGTCGTCACCAGCTGGCCGGTCTGAGGATCTCCTCCGAGCGCGATGATCTGCCTGTTGATATCGTCTGCTGCGTCGTGGTCGTTCCGCCGGAGAGCAAGATTACGGGATGAGATGAAGGAGGTGATCTCAATGATGGTCTTTTGCCGCTGGGCTAGGGGGTTGTTCTTCTTTCGGGCATCTACTTGGCGGTTGATCTCGTGCTAGTTGCGGCATCAGCTACATCGTGCAAAGCATTCCGGGGTATAATTGACATTGGTCATAGGTCGATCTCGTAACCGCTTTATGGCATCATGCTTGTTCTTCAGCTCGGATCGTTTTGGCGCCTTAATACCATCCGCTTGGTTCGTCATACCGAGCCGAGAAAACTCGCTCTACATACGTCAGACAAGCTTCCTGCCTTTGACTTTTAGCTGACCTCCTCGAAGTCACCATTCGATACATCCGCTATCCGGAATAATCGCTTCGCCTTTCCATACTGGCAAATCAGAGCTCGGTCGTCCATGACGGTACGGCCTTTGTATTCGATAGAGTAGCGGCCGTAATTGTGGCTATTGTCGATATCTGCAGGAATTTAAGCGTAAATTCCCGAATGTGGGTGTGTGGACTTACCGATGATCTTGTGTATCCGGTACTTTGGTCTACCATGCCCATCCGGCTCACCAGCCATCAACCTCACATACGCCCCTTCGTCGATCAGCGAAAAGGTAGACACCCTCTCATCGTGCTCACCTGCGATGACGTCCTCGAAATGATCCCTGAACATGATATCGACAAGCTCATACCGGCTCAACCGGGCAGAATTCAGTTCCTGCCGGTTTAAAGGGACAACATCTAAATCCGTCTCCTTCAACTCCCTCTTGACCGATCCAGGTTTTGTCCGAGGTGGTGACGGCTCTGGACTACGTCGGTATGAGATCAGGTGGGAGATCTCTCCGTCTTCAGTTGAGTGGGAGTCGGATGCAGCTGAATTTGAACGATGTCGCTTTTCCCGTCGAGCAGCCTGAGACTACTCAGCGAGATGTCCGAAGCTGTATTAGGCAAGGCTCACTCTTCGTTGAGCTCGTTCGTCCTTTGCCTTCCGTAGCTTCTTCAGATCAACCATCGCCCTCGAAGCCTCCTTCGTCACGCTCGTATGTTTCCCTGAATCATCCTCAGTATATGTGCTATGATGGTAACGCCCCGCTCGACTTACGCTTCTTCCGACTATGCCCCTCATCCTCATCATCCTCATCCTCATCCCCACCCATCCCAGCCATCTTATACATAGCGTCCAATTGCTGAGAATCCTTGAATTTTTGCATCTCCTCAAGTCGGGATGCGAGGATGTTCTCTCGCTCAATCTCGGGGAGCTTCTCTAGGCTAGACCACGTTCAGTCGTCTCTCATGCGACGATTCGTATTGGTCCACCCACTGTTCTCGATCATCCTCGTCGCTGTACTTCCCCTCGAGCAGGTAGGGGTTCTGACCTTGTCGTGGAACACCATTCCGAGGTTTCGAGGATGAAGCGATCGGGTTGGCGGGACCGTCATCTTCCTCGGATTCGTGGTCCATTTCCATGTCTTCACCTTCGTCGGAATCCTCGACGCTGAGAACAGTCAGCTCGGCAAACGGTAAGGTCAAGTCGAGTGAAACAAGGCTGAGACCTACTAAGCGCTGGATTTCGGTTTCTTTGCTGTTGGAGAGGGACGACGCTTCTTCGACCGACGGTGTGGGTCATCTTCAGCGAGTCCGAGAAGCTCATTCTCCAGGTCGGACATGATGGTGATTGATTTCTGGCGCGAGTAGAAGGGGATGCGAGACTTTGAAGCTGGGTTTGAGTACAGCCTGCGTTGCGAGAGATTTTGGAAAGATGTTGAAAAAGTCAAAAGGATCTACAGATGTGAACGGAGGTTGGCCTTTTCCTACCTTTGTTTCGCCCGTACTCCGTTTCCTTCCAAACTTCAAGGGCTGCTCGAAGCCTTCAGTACCGGAGACCCGGACGCCATGAAGTCCCGTGGTTCCTCATCGACGCTCATCTTGATCATAGTATCTCTCTTACTCGCTATTCCCGCTATCGCTCTCGACGATGCCGTCATCAACCAAGTCACCAACCTATTCTCCACCAATACCACCGGTCAACATACAAACAATTGGGCAGTCCTCGTTTGTTCCTCCCGATACTGGTTCAACTACAGAGTCAGTCCTTCGATCCCTCGATCCCGCCATCTCTCCCTCTATTTCCTCCTTCCTTCATTCCACCCTGCATCCTGACCCTAGCTGACCCCGTCGCACCCCAGCACATGGCAAACACCCTAGCGATGTATCGAACGATCAAACGACTAGGAATGCCCGATTCAAACATCCTCCTAATGCTCGCAGACGACGTAGCGTGTAACTCCCGGAACAGGTTTCCCGCAACGGTTTATGCTAATTCGGGGAGAGGGATGGATCTTTATGGGGATGGGATTGAGGTGGATTATAGGGGTTATGAGGTTACGGTTGAGTCGTTCTTACGTCTTCTCACGGGTGAGTGGCTGCTCGCTTTTGGTCAGCAGCGTCAAGGGGGATGTGTCAAGTTGATTGAGTTTGATTGAGATAGGGAGACAACCGGAACATACGCCGCCTAGCAAGAGGTTACTCACCGATGCTTCGAGTAACGTCTTCATCTATATGACTGGACATGGGGGGAATGAGTTTCTCAAGTTTCAGGATAGTGAGGAGGTTTCTGCGTTTGATATAGCAGATGCTATCGAGCAGATGTGGGAGAAGAGGCGGTGAGTTGGGTATCCTCCGCAATATCAGGTAGGGGAGGGGGCAGGACGAAGCTGATATTGATATTGGGAATAGGTTCAACAAGCTTTTATATGTCATCGATACATGTCAAGCGAATACTATGTATTCGAAATTTTACTCGCCGAACGTCATCTCCACCGGTTCTTCGGCACTAGGCGAGAATTCGTATTCAGTGAGCTTCTGGTACTTCCCGTCTCGTCCCAATCTCGATTTGGTAGGCGTAGGCGACCGCCAGATAGGAAACTGACGTCGGCAGCACCATAATGACATGGATATCGGTGTAGCCGTGATCGACTGCTTCACGCATTACATCCTCCAATATCTCGAGACGCTCACGAAATCATCCAAAGCGACTCTGCAAGATTTTGTTTGGCCCTTTAAGCTCAAGCTGACCGAGCTGATTCCATGGTACTTTAAACAGTTCGCGACGTATGATCCTGCTCGAATACATTCTCATCCAGGGATATCGACGGAGTTGTCGAGAACGAGTCCCGAGGAAATACTCGTGACTGACTTCTTTGGAGGGGTGGCTAGTGTCGAGGTGTTGGGGAGAGAGGGGATTTTACCTGTTCTCGGGCGGAAGGTTGGCAGATGGGAGGACGTGGGACGGGGGAATAGACTAGGAAGTGGAAGTTTGGATGCTGGCTGGCACATGGGGTCGTTGAATCATACCGCTCGGGCCATATCAGCTGGAGAAGGGTGGAAGAGGCCACTGATGGAGGAAGAAGGTTCTTTCGGGTTTTTGCGGGGAATGGCAGGTTTGGCTACTCTTGGGTTGGTCAGCTACTCTTTCCTCCGAGACGGAGTCAAGCGGAAGGTGGACTAAGCCGTCAACCATCATATACCATGCATTACCCATACCAGTCGTGATCTGGTCACATCTTCACTTATTGCTGCCCGTCTTCGCTCAAATCGCCTTCCTCTCTTGTGCGGCACTGACGATCCTCAACAATCTCATCCCCATATCCACCATGATCGCAAAAGGGACGAGCAAGAATGGGACGTAACTCCCAAGGAGATTGGCGATCTCCCCGGTGGTGAGAGGCGGGTCAACCTTCGTATTGACGATCGCGAAGAGAGTCGGGAGGGTTGAGGTAGCGACCGAAGAGCCGTACGTAACGAGCAGAGCTAGTTTTCGTCAGCTCGAGCTGTACATATATCTGATTCATAAACTTACGGTACACCCGCTTATCATCTGTTCACGATCAGCATCGCTTCTGTCCCATTACCAGAGAGTACAGCAGCTCACTTCGCCAAAGCCCAATAGCACCGAGAACGAAACAAGGCACCTGAACCCAAAGTTCAAGTATGATGAAGATCCTCATCCAACCCCATTCCGGTTTTCCACTGAACGCGTTGGATAGGATGGGATCTCGAGAGAAACCGATGTACCATTTGAGGAAGGCTGGGAAAGGTGTTGAAGCTAGGAAAGAAGGGGGGTAGAGGGGTTGGACGTCTAGGAGGAGTGTGATGGGCTAATGCTGGTCAAGTCCGCTTAAGATCCGAGGGTGGAGGACGAGGCATACGATATGCATCTGTGTTGAAGGGGAGGATGTCAGTTTGATAAGATGGAGACGGGATGATGATGCTCACGACGAAGAAGATGAACCATACTTGATCGAGACCACGACCGGCAAAGCGGGACATGGTCGGAAGGGAAAAGCACGAAGAGAGAGGGCGGAGTGGAGGCTCACGGCAGAATCGTACGGAGGCGAGAAATTAGTTGAATGATTGGGCTAGGAAGAAGCTGATCAGCCCAAAAGGCCAACCCCAGATACTGTAATTGAAACTGATACGGAACAAGACCGGTCAACTTCGGTCGCCCCGCGGGGGATAAGTTATGATTAGTAATCGATCGCAAAACACGTGTTTATCTAATTGCGTTCCCCTGTTGTCCTGGAAATATCGAACGGTATTATTGATTGCTTGAACGCACTTTCTCACATCAGTCGATAATCTTTCACCTCAAGAAAGGCTATCAGGAGCATCATGGTGAGTCTCAAACGATTGAGAGGATATGTAGAATGCTGATCCTCCTATTCTGATTAGTCGAAACATCATCCCGGTAAGCTGACTGCTCTGGCGTTTTTCTTGGCTCGTGAGCCCTGATGCTGACGAATCCATCAGATTTACTCATGTGCCGACGGCAACCTGGTATAGGTGAGTAAAGGGCTATTACGTACTGTACTGTGAGCTGACGTTCCATAGCTATCGGACGGATGTGTGAGAAATGCGATGGCAAATGGTGAGTCCCAGCTGCACAACGGGTGAATAATCCAGCTTCATTCAGCTGGAAGATCAGGCCCTACCAAGCTGTAAGACCGAAGCTGATCATCATCATAGTCCAATATGCGATTCATACGTCCGACCTATGACTCTCGTCAGGATATGTGATGAATGTTCTTGTACGCCCTTCGCAAACCTTCCTCTTCAATCAGTCAGTAGCTGACAAGTTCACAAACAGTCGGCACGTCAGCAGGGAAATGTATCATCTGCTCATCACCAGGTAAGTCTGCTTCACTCGAGCTAGCATGACTTATCGTTGACATGTCGAAGCCATATCCGACGCATACTATTGTACGGAATGTACGAGGCTGGAGAAGGATAGAGATGGATGTCCGCGGATCATCAATGTGACTTTCTCTTCATCTCTTCCGGAATACTACTGATGAAGGGGTAGATGGGCGCGAGTCGGGTGGATGCTTTTTATGAGCGGAAGAAGCTTGGGTGCGTGGTCTTAGTCTACCCCTTGTAGCCTTTGCTGACTAAGCTCTCTTGCAGGCTGGAAAAGGGCGGAGGGTTCAAGCGAGGATGACACAGATCAAGCATTCAACACCCGCGGTCGCCGATCATGGAGAAGTATATACCATGCCGTCAACTCAATGAACACCCTTCAGAGAGGTGAACGCCAAGCTGCGACCCGATGGAGCTGATGGGCTCATGCTTGAGATACTTATGTGACCTATTTCTCGACGACCGGACACTCTTAAATTGGATTCAATGCACGGCGAGAAATGGACATTCATCTCGCGCTCCTGAAAACTGATAGTACTTGCTCCCTTTGGTCGCAGATGATGGTGTAAGATGTGGCAAAACCGGTATCAATGCTCGAGGTATCGTACTCCGCCTTTGAGGTATCGCAACTATCGTCGATGCAGGGTCAGCTGTGAACCAGTCTTCCGCCTGAGGATTCCTCCGCCAGACAGACCCGTCGTAAAGTAGCATGACTCACGAAGAACTGCTTGAAGTCATCCAAGATGAACGGGACGATGACGGATCTGACAAAATCGGCCGCACGGGTGATTCGCGCTTCGATCTGCCGATAAGACTTGTCAGGGAGGGAGTGGTAAGCTGGTGTGCAAGGCCCCGTGAAGCATAGCATGTGATCGTCTGCGTGGCGAGCATCAGCGATGGGCCAAGCGGGACTCAGGTTGGGCCTACCGATGATCTGAGCGTGCGAGCAGAGATCTGACAGGAGATCAACGTATCTGTCTGGCGAGTCGAGGCTAACATGACTTTCAAATATGTTGACAATTGGATGGGAGTTACTCACGCCTTGCTGCTCGTCATCTTGTCCATAGTCTTCGATATCCTCGAACCCCACGACATGGAATTCTATCGAGCTTAGCCTTGATGCGCATGAGAAGAATACACACTCACTCCCGTCTTCTTCCCCTTCCAACCACCCAACGCCACTCCGCCCTTGACCAAAGCCTTGTACCCCTGATCCATCTCCTCATCCAACTCATCCAAAACCCCACAAAACTCCTCGGCAATTGCAAAGGTCCTCTTCGCGCTGGCGCCGCTACCTAGATCCAACCTTTGTCCATACCGGCCTTCTCTCGGTCCGTTGAGCAGCCTAGACCCAGATTGGCGGATGATCTCGAAATGCAGAAGAAGCGCCTCGATACACCGAACTTTAACGTCTTGTGCTGTGATCTTTGGCGGGGCGAGGGGTTTCGAGGCGGTCTTTGCCCAGTTTGAAGGTTTCCATACTGCTGAGGAGATGTGGATCGCTGAAGTCAAGTATGAACCGGAAGATTCTGGGTCCATAGAAGCGTAAAGGATCCGTAAGAGGTGGAAAGGTCGGTGAATCGGGTCGCTAGGCTGAGCTTCGGGTAAGGGAGAGATCAGTGAATCTGAAGCAGCAGCATTACCGGGTAAATTCGGCAGTGATCGGGATGTAGAAGTGGTAGATTGCGATGAGACGGGTGGAGCGAGATTGCCATTCTCCACGGAGATCCGCAGTCCCTGATTGAGCTCTGGAAAAGAGGTCTTGCGGATTGACGGTGAAAGCGGTACCTCTTCGGATTGACTCGATTGTCGTGAAGATTTATGCTCCGGCTGCGATTGCGCTCGTATTCTAAGCTCGAAGACAGCGGGTGGTGGTGGAGGTGAGTAGGCGGAGGAAGCAGATCGTAGCGGAGCATCCGGAAAAGGAAGAGAACGCGGTATACCTTCGATAATTGTCCGCGAGGTAAACTCAGATATCGCCTCCATCGGACTATCTCGATTCTGAGACTGTCGTCGCTGACTAATCGTACCTCGCGCAGTAGTCTCGCTGACGAGGTGCGATGTCGATTGATAAGGCTCCTTGTCGACCGGTGTCCTTCTCCCGCTGACGATGGGTACAGTGACACTGGTCAGACTACCCTTTCGAGATCTGATGATAGGTGGACCTCCTTCCACGAACGGTGCACTCTGCGGTATAGGCGGGAGAGGTCGGGGAGAACCTCTGGCAAAGGAGCCGGAAGGTGGACGACTGAGTCGGATCGGACTTCCGTTTGCTAGCTCTCCAAAGGGTGCCAGCTTAGTAGCGCTCGACGGTGTCACCGCCAGAACCTCCATTCCCTCCTCACAGCCACCGCCATTCATTCCGAATTCCGTGTCAATCCCGAGGGAAGGACGGGAGCGTCGCGATGCGATAGGGGAGACAGCACTGTCTCGACTGCTTCGTCTCGAGGATGACGGGGACGCCTGGATGACTGGCTGAGAGGAGGGGAAACCTAGACCGATCGACTCCCGCCGAGGAGGGGGAACGATCAATTGGCGTGCGGAGAAGGAAGGTACGGGATTCTCATAGTCCAGCGCTTGCGAAGGCGACACTCCCTCCCTGGATCGGACTGCCGGAGCTCGCAAATCGACCGGGGCAGCCAGAGACCCAGTAGGTCTTGTCGATTGACCATCAGGGGAAGCTGTGAGATTCCGCATGGACGTGTTGAACGATGTTGACGGAGATCCGGGCGGTCGTCCGGGAGGTCCACCTATATAAGGTCGGGGCGGACTGCTGACCGAACTACTGAACAATTGATCCGCGTCGGTCAACATGAGATTGCCTATGCCTTCTCGAGTGGCTTCAAGGGATGGCCGAGGAGTTCGTTCTTCCGGTATCGGATCAGATCCTGACCGAGATTTACGGGTGGGAACAAGGGTAGAAGTGGAGATACCGGGATGTTCAGTCGATATAGAAGGTAGAGGTCCGTTGCCATTTTCGATGCCATTCTCATAAGTCGAAAGGAGTTGTATCCGAGCTACATATGCGTCGTGCTATCTTTGTCAGCGACATCCGATTGCTGAACTGACAATGCCTCGTAAAGTCCGTCCCTCTTCCTCATTCCTCCCAGTGGTACTCCTACGCCGCTTCTCATACCGACTAGGTTCCACCCCAACCCGCTCCATCACACTCTTTAGTCTCGTCACCGCTTCCCGATATGCTGCCAGAGCACCAAGAACATCGTTGTTCTTATCCATCGCAACAGCTTTTTGAGCGAGATCCAGCGCGGTTTGCAAGAGGTGTCGAGATGGAGTACGAGATCCACGCCTTGGAGCAAGTGATGAGCGGAGTTCAATAGGTCCGTCAAGTGTGGAGGGGCCTGCAGCTGCTGCCGCTGCTGCTGCGACCTGAGCTGGGGTGAAGAGGGATGAGGTACGAGGTGAGATGGTAGGACCGTTAGGATTGGGTGAAGCAGGTTGAGATGAGACGGATTGTACGGATCGAGACGAGGAGGCCGAGGCATTCCGAGAATGGGTAGGGGTTGAGGGATGTCGTCGAGGAGGGGACGTTTGAGTAGGTAAAGGTGGTAGAGCTTCGTCTGGTGGAGGATGAGGTGGGGGAGTTATCGCTCGATTTGTTCCGGCTTTTCGGAATGCACCGACAGCGCTTAGTCGGCCTGCTGCACGGGAGAGCGGTCCACGAGATGATGCACCTTGAGCGAATGGATGAACTGAAGGTGGTAGTGGAGGTGGTTCCGAAGCTACCTGGGTTTAGCACAAATCTCCATGCCAAATCGTGGCACGTACGAGGTGGACCAGGTGGTGGAGGTGGACTCAAGCCGAACTTCGACCCAATCATCCTCGATGTCCTGACACCCAGCTTCCCTCTCTCCTCCTCCTCCTCCTCTCCCCACCGCGCGACGACTCCGAGAAACCCATCGCCGCTCGAGAAAGGAGGTGACGATGTGGAAGTACCAGTCCCATGTGAGAGTGACGTAGGGGGATGAAAGGATATCGACGATGAGGGATCTATCCCAAGTTCAGTATGGATTGCCTCAGTCTCATGAACAATCGCGTCACCTGCAGAAGAAGACGATCTTCGCATGTCCTCCTGATATTCCTCAGGATACCCACCAACCCTACTGGACATCCTGCTCGTAGACCTCGAGCCAGATGCCCGACTCCCATACGAATGTTCCCCCATCACGAGCCTGATCCGTCACTACTCCGCGGATCGATCCACTAGTCCCTTCGTTATTTTCGAGCGACAATTAGTCCCGGTCTCCAACGATTTCATCGTAGCTCGAAAGTAGCGGCATGATCGATATCGAAGGTATGCCGGCGAAAAGATTAGGTTCGGGGAATGCTCGCTGTGGAGAAGCAGCACGGTCCTCCTTCCTCCTGATCGCCCTTCCAGGGAATCTTTCCTTCTTGACGCTAAGCTTCAGTCCCGAGTCTTCTGGTTGGACGCAGCGAATATGTGGGTATGGCACCTTCGAAAATCCCAAAAACGAGAAGTCATACTCCAATATTACTTGTCAACAAAGAACACCGAGAATGCAGACAGCCGAAAGCTAGCGGGACCGGGCGTGTACTCGTCAGCTTAAAGTGGCAGATATCGACAGTGCGCCGTTAAAAATTTCGTTACGAGAGGCTTGCAGAACCAGTGAAAGGTTGCTATGCATCTCGCATGATCTCTAAGTACCTCGCGTTAGGTGCCGATCGCTAGCGAGAGGGCAGGTATCGTTAAGCGGTATAACGGAGACAAGTGCAATACTCCACAACAGATTAAGGGGAGGCATAAGCAAACACACGACTCGTCTATGCCGTCTATGCTGGCGGTACCCGAGGAGTGAACTTCAATCGCAGGCCGTCCTTGGGGAAGATCCTACACAAGTCAACATCTTGAACACTGCTCGCTGTCAATACGGCGACTCACGCAGCGATCACCTTGATCTCGTCACTCAGCTCGGTCCGCTCGTGGTGCCAATCCATCGTCACACTGGCAGTCCCGATGACAGCCGCCAGGTGCATCGATGCGTACTGACCCCCGATGCACTGCCGCCGATGTCAGTGACACGGTCAAAAGTAAGCACACCTGATGACTCACCTTATGAGGTCCGCTACCCCAGATAATGTAATTCTGCGGCTTGCTATCAGCTAGAGGCTCGCTACCATCGGCTTGAGGCAGCCATCGCTCGGGCAAGAACCTGTCGGGTTCGGGGTAGACGGTCTCGTCATGTAGTGAGTTCCAGAAGGCGGGGATGACCATGGCTCCCTTCGGAACGGTGTAGTTGTCGGATATGGGGAAGGGCTTAGTCGTGGCGTATGGTACCTACAAGCGTCAGCGGATCCGATAGGGCTCAAGCATCAACTCACCATGATGACCGGAGGCATGATCCGGAGGACCTCCTTGATGACGGCCCGGGTGTAGACCATATCATCGAGCAGTTCCAAGGTGAGGGGCGCATCAACATCGTTTCCTCGAACCCGGTACTGCTCTTCCCTGATCTTCGCAAGTACTTCTGGGTGATCGGCAGTGAGCTGGAACATATAGACGATCGCGCTAGACATGGCGTCTTGACTGGCAAAGAGGAACGACAGGATGACCATCGCGATTTCGTGATCAGAGTATTCTCGGCTGAGAAGTTTGGCTTGCTCGCCATCGCCATTCTCTCCGCATCGGGATGCCATCATCGCCTGAGTCCACTCATCAATGAGACATTCCGATTGTGCACCGGGTTGAGCCATCTTCGCTTTCGACGCCGCGGATGCCGCTGTCAAGTACCTCATGACATGTGCACGAGCTTTGCAAGCGTTGTAGATCTTCGTGCCGGGGAAGGCGAAGGGGAAGTTGACGAGTTCGAGAGCGACGGTGATGAGCCAGTACCGATCATTGATCTCCTGCTTCTGAGTCGCGGTGACATAGGGGCCAATGAAGACGCTGAGTGAAGTCTCCATGTTGAGATCTCGCATCAAGAGCCAGTAAGGCTTAGGTGGCGATGGATCGGACATCCACCTGGTGAACCACGACCGGTATATACGTTCTTGGATAGGGAGGTAGGTGCTGGCGTTAGCAAAGTTCTCACCTGGAGAGGCTTACCTTAGTGCCTGCCGCGTGAAAAGTACATTAAGAGCTTTTCGGTAGTCCGCATGGACTTTGCCGTGTAGGAAGACCCAGTTCTCGGGGAGGAGCACCTTCTTCGCGGACATCACGAGACACGGTCCAGCGTGGTTTGGCGAGTTCAGAATCTTCCGTGCCATCTCGTTCGACGACCCAATGACGATAAAGCTGCACGACAATCAGCTTACCCTATACTTAGATGGCTAGACACACATGTTAAAGACCGATACCACGCTCAGTGGTCCGGAGTACCACTGCGCCTTGTAATTCGCCAGGGTTGGATTAAGCGAGTCATAAAACTTCCCGATGATCGGTATTGTCCATTTGTCACCAGGAAGGTGAGCCTTCTTCGTCCGATAAACGATCTGCTCGAGGAAGAGGAGGGAGATGATGACCATGAGGATGGTGGCGGCAGTGGTTTTGCTGCGATCACCAGCAAAAGTAAGCTTTGACCAGAAGACATCGTTGGCCAGTCGGATACTCACGTATCAAAGGAGAATCGAGCTTTACTCAGCTCCTCAATCCCCCATGATCCCATAAATTTGAGATCGACCGATGTTGGCCGGAGAATGGTGTGGGAAGCGCCGTACGCGTTCATGATGACTATCTAGAGAAGGTTAAGTGGGGAAGTATCGATCGGGCCGAGGTTTCGTGCAGGAGACGATCCAACCGAGAAAGCTAAAGCCAGAGTCAGTCACGTCCCAGAACGACTGGCAACAAGCAACGAATGGATCACAATCGAATGTACTCACCAGACCCGTGTATTGAAACCCGAGATCGATAAGGTTGGAGAGGGTGTGAGATGTCAAGATCGCGCCAAGGGAATTATGAAAAGTCGGGACTAGATGAAAAACGTGGCGAGAAGCCGGCCGAGTCCGAGATACAATCCAGTGCTTCTCTTCTCACTTATTAGTCGGGGATTCTGAGTTGAAGATCGAGAGTGTAACGGACAGGAAGCGGTCTCGATGACCACAGCCATGATAGGGGGTCGGACGGCGGCCGTGCATACTTTATTCAAGCGTGGTACGAGGCTTTCACCGGAAAATTACGGAGTTCCTTGGCCCCTCGGCAGAAGCCTCCCTCAGGGAAGAGACATTCAGCATCACGTGATATATCCGGTCGAGTCCGGTAGCTGGAATAATCCGTCTCTCGTCTTTGGTACTTTCGAAGCCCGAACCAGCAGTCAACAGCTCTTCACAATGGACCCCTCGGTAGCAGCGCTCGCCGAAGCTCAAGCAGGCATATCATCCCGTTTCGAGACCCAAACAAGTATAGACGAAGCCAAAGTCGTTCGCGAGAAAGAATGGAAGGAGGCCTATGCTCGGTGGGTCCTCGTCCATTTAGCAGATCCTAAACCTCTAGGATAGGGCAGGAACCTCCTAAACCTGATGAAGAACCTTATGATGGGAGGACGTTGTACGAGAAGCTTCAGACGCAAAAGGTGGGGCTCTGTCTTGTTGCCTCCCTCTAGGCCTAGAGAAGCAAGGTTTGTGGATTTGGTAAATTGAGCTGATGGGTGACGGGGCTAGGCGCTGAAGACGGAAGAATGGGATAGTAAGATGAAGTTGTCGAATCAGTATCGGGGACTTGAGACGGAGGAATTGCAGTTCTTGGCTGATCGGGCGAAGGAACGGAAAGCTGCAGAGAGGAAGAGGGAAGAGGAAGAGAATGCGGAGGTTAGGGAATATCGAGAGTGAGTTGATCAGGAACGTTTCACTTGTTCGATGCTAAGGAGGGTAGAGCCCAAGCGCTGAAGAACGCTGCTATCATCGCCGCATCTGATGCAGCTGGACCAGCCCCACCACCTGCAGCGCCGAAGAAGATACCCCCGAAAGCGGTGAAGAAAGATGTGAAGTCGCTGTTGAAAGGAGTGGTGGTCAAGAAGAAGCCTAAGCCGACGGACGCGGCGCCGACAGGGGAGGAGCCCAAGATGGCGATGACGATACCTGCTCAACCCGTAGCAGCTGGGTTAAAGCGAGAAGCGGACAATAACGAGGGGCCATTTGAGGGGAAGAAGCAGAAGATCGACCAAAGATGACATGCAATCCTCGCAAGAAACACATTCCATGCATGAGGGACTCGTTTTCACTTGGGAAAAGCTTGAATGGAAGAGTCCGAGAGAAGAGAGCGGAAGCACTACTGATCGGGAACACGTTCCGGCGCGACGTTCCAGATCTGTTCTCATCAGCTAGAACCCAGTACCTTTGGGCGCGCTTACCCCGTCCGCGTAGTCCTGGACAGACCGGTCACTGCTGAAGTCGCCCATGGCGAACGCAGTGAGAATCGACTTCTTCGTCCAGTCGTCCGGGTCGGTACCCCAGAGCTCGTCGACGAGCTTTTGCGCCTCGGAGTAGGAGCCGAAGTCGTTCGACACCTTACAGAATTAGCCGCGACCCGCATGATTGACAATCGGCATACCAGATAGTAGTCATGATCATAGACCTGAAAAGAGGGAGATAATCAGCCGTGAGTACATCGGTAGGTCGGGATCGACTGACCGTCTTGAGCAAAGGGCCATAAATCCCGCCATCGCCGAAAGCCCCGCTCTCGATATACTTGAATACCGCAGCCAGCTCAGGCGACCTCTGCTCGAGTGGAAGAGGGTTGTAGCTATTATTGTATCGTACCGACTCGACCTGGTCGTTCAGGTGACCAAACATGAAGCATTGGTCCTATGTGGTACGTATGAGAATGATACATGACGCAGGTGAGCACAGTCCCACCTCTTTAGCGTCCTCAGCGATCTCTACAAGTGGTTTCGCGTAAGCACACTTCACTTGATCGTAGTATAAGCGGTAACGTACCGACATTCGCTCCGTCCACCGTTCCGAGCAGAAGAGCACCTGGAGCGCAGGTAAGCAAGGGGTACAGGTGGCTTGAAGAGCATCCTACCGTTGATGGCTAACTTCATGTTACTCTGATCAGGGATTTAGCAATAAGACTCGAAAAAATGCGAGTTGAGCCTACGGTCCCTGATGCCTCGGTACCCGCAGTACTGATCTGCACGCTGATATCGGCAGCCGGGATGAGGACTTCCGCAATGGACACGCTGGGAAGGCATGTTATGGCTGCAATCCCTGATTGTTTCCAACTACTCACCTGTAGTCAGGGATGAAAGCGACCCGAAGCAGGTCACCAACGTCGGGGTCGTGGTTCTGTCAAGTCACCTCAGTACCTCCAAGTCACACTAAGGCGGAAACGCACCACGACTTTGCCGACATTGACGATCAAGCGGATGACGAGCTTGGCGATGTAATATCCTGCGTCCAGGTCAGTTGTGTGACCTTCTCGTACGAAAGGCGATGGCATACCCGGCGCAGCCTTGCCAGCAAAGATGTAGGTCCACGGCTGGATCTTCTTCCTTTGAGCCGGAGAGGCCTTTTTGATCGTCAAGTAGCGATGGATAATCGAGAAGATATTCAAGGTTTGCCTCTTGTACTGGGTGAGGTATGAGCGAATATCAGCAATAAGCGACTTGTGCATACCTCGTGGAGACGTTTGATCTGGGCTGCAAAGATGCTGTTGACGTTGACGCTGATGCCCAATTCCGACTCCATGACATCGGCAAGCTGTACATATGTGTCAGTGAGGCTCAGCATGGCAAAGTGAAAAACTCACTCTACGCTTGTTGTCCTGCTTGATGGCGCGGAAAGCCTCGCGGAACTTCGGGTTCTCAGCCATTGGTAAGAGGTTCGCGAGCTGCTTGCTCTCGACGAGCCAGTGATCGCTACCGAGAGTATGCGTAATGAGAGCCGCGAGCTGGGGATTGCACTGTAGTACCCATCGACGCGGGGTGATACCGTTGGTGACGTTACAGAAGAAGTCCCTCCCCTTGAACTCGACAAAGTCGCGGAAGATGGTCGCCTGAAGAAGCTGCGAATGTAGCTCGGCGACGCCGTTGACCTTGAACGAGCCGACGATGGCGAGGTAAGCCATCCTAACGTACTTCGGCGTGCCCTCCTCGATAATCGACATGCGACGGAGTCGGTACACATCACCCGGCCAGCGCTTGGCGACCTGAGCCATGAACTCATAATTGATCTTGTAAATGATCTGTAGGTGTCGCGGGAGTAGGTTCTCGAACAAGCTAATCTCCCACTTTTCGAGCGCCTCGGGAAGAACAGTATGGTTGGTATAGGCGAATACCTTGGTTGTGATCTTCCAAGCCTCGCTGTAGGATAGCTCCTCTTCGTCGATGAGGATGCGCATGAGCTCCGGTATAGCGAGGGAAGGATGCGTGTCGTTCATCTGAACGCAGATGTAGTCCGGCAACTCTGACCATGGTCGGTCAAGCTTGGTGTATCGACGGAGGATGTCCTGGAGCGAAGCGCTGGTCCACAGAGCTTGTTGCTTCAATCGGAGCAATTTCCCTTGGTACATGTTGTCATTGGGGTAAAGAACTTGGGTCTGCATGCTGCATCAGGATCGTAGACTGAATGTGATAGTAAACTCACGATGTTGCCGACATCGGAACTTGCCGCTACACTCGCCTCGTAATTACCCGCTGCACGCCCATGAGCGTTGTCGCCTCAAGCCATACAATACCTACCGTTGAACGAGTTCAAGTCAAACCCAGCCTGCGGCACCGCCTTCCAGAGCCTGATATTCGCGCAGTTCTTGGTCCCATACCCGGGAATAGGTGTATCATACGCGACGGCCAAACACTCCTGTCCACCGGACCAGATAGCACGGTCAGAGTTGGCGATATTCTCGACGTGACCGTAGAAACGGATCGGATAGGAGACGTCGATACGCGGGATCTCCCAGGGGCTTTCTCGGTCGAGCCATGGGTCGGGGGCTTCGAGCTGCTCGCCCTGGCTTGAGAGGAGTTGCTTGAAGATACCATATTGGTCTGCGAAGCACGTCAGCTCATGAAGTGACATCTGGGCCGGTAGGCTCACATCGGAGACCGTAACCCCAGCCAGGCAGGTTGAGCGTAGCCATACTGTCAATCTACACCTAAGTCAGCTACGCTCTACCTCAGATGTCCAATCGGAACCTACATAGCAAGCAGCCAAACGACCCAAACCACCATTCCCCAACCCAGCATCCCTCTCCTCATCAAGCAAATCCTCAAAGTTCTTCCATCAGCCGAGCCCAACCACCCTTAGACTTACAAAACCGAGTTTCCTTGACGCGTCCTCATAAGTGTTTCTCATACCCAAATTGAGGACGGCGTTATCGAGTGACCTTCCGAGGAGCCATTCGATGGAGAGGTAATAGATCCTCTTTGGAGCTCGGGCGGTATGGTAGCTGCAGCAACTGGTAAGCCGAGCTGAAGATCGTTTGCTATCGATCCCGACGTACGTAGTAGTGTCATTCCATCGCTTGAGAAGCTGGTCTCGAACCGAAAGAGCCGTAGCTTGGTACGCCGCGAGCTGTACCAACATGTGAGCCTAGAATCCAAAAAAGAGAGGAGGGAGGCCAACTTACCGTGTCCATATTCGCAGCCTGCCTCGCGAGCGTAGTAGTCACATGCCTCACAACAGTATTCGCAACACCTTGCACATCATCCGGGTTGACCTCTTCAGACTTGAGAGCAGTCTTCCAAGTAGCTTCGTCCCCCACCGGCCATTCTTCATTACCGTCCTTCCCGTTGACCCCACCCTGAGAAGGGAAGTACGAGCCTGCATTGGATATCAGCTTGAGCGTTTAAGTATTAGGCCTGGTAAGATAGGAGAGAGGAGTCGGGACGTACCGGTGAGCGAACGTTTATGACTTGGACGTTCTTTCCTAGGGGTGATGACTGGCATCCCGATCTTTCCGATATCGACATCGTGCATAGGTCCAGCGGATTGACCATGACCTGCACTGATCGATGATCTGCGTGAGAGAGAGGGCTGGTGCAGAGAAGGGGTACGATGCCCAGGCGTCACCGCTACATTCAGGTGAAGGAAAACGTCAAGTCAGCTGAAGCTCGGGTTAGAGTGGATGCGACGCACCACTGGGCAGCTTATCGATGTTCTCCTTGGTGAGCGCGCTCATTTGGCTACGAGCGCGTACAACAAGGAAGGATGGGGAAGAACCCTGTCTGGATAAGGTAGAGTGCTTCCGCCATGCCCTGGCCTTTTTGACGCGCTCAGGCGCGATGGAGTCTGTGCGGGGGCCCACCTTCATTCCTGTGATTGGACTTTTCATGGGTTTTCTTGCGTCATCAAATCTTGGAATTGCGGCGGCTTAGCCGAATTGATGGCTTATGTAGACACCCCAAGTCGATCAAGGTCTCACACGCGGCATGCAGAAGTGTACTTATGCATTGCCTGAAAGATCTGTCTTCCCTTTCTTCCCATGTATCCTTCTAACCGAAACGTTCCCTGCAGACTCAGCGACGTCCAGACTCTAAACTCACCTTGTTCGTCACAGATGATCAAGTTCGATCCCTCATTATACACATTCACCTTCCCTCTTCCCCAGTCTTTCAATCCGCTTCCATCCCCAAGCAGAGCTTCCCGCTGTGAGTCGGTGAGATTGCCATCCTCCCGATTATCCGATGACATTAGCCTTTCAAGCGCGTCAGCATCGAGAGGTTCCCCTTCGTCCGCGTCGTGAAGAAGTGATGTCGTCTCGCTAGGCTCGTTCCCTGTATTCTGGACGAGGAACTTCGGATGGAATGATGGATGTAAGGAAGAGCCGAGGAGGAAGAAGGGGATGGTGATGCCTGGCTTCAGCGGGGACCTAATGGATGTACTCACCATGGACGAAAGTGCTTGTGAAGACGATCCAAGCGATGATCCCGAACAGCTGCTGCTTGAGATTATTGTCCTTTGGTAGCTTCTCGGCTGTACTGGATCAGCCCATCCAAAGGGAAGTCACGAACCTGCTTTCAGTGCATAGTACAGCGCTCCAACACCCATCGGTCCGAACCACCCTACGAAGATAGCTTCCTTCCCAGTCCGGATATCAGGTATCCACCGTTGAAGCAAGAGTACCGTGGGCAACCGCCGCAGGAGGATAACTAGGAAGCCGAAGCCGACGAGCCGGCCGATAGAAACAGGTGGCGCGGGGTTAAACCATACATCCCATGGTAAAACCGTACCCAAAGTCGTGAAGACCGAAACGTCGAGGATTGAATCCAATCCTTCCGAGAAATGGCTCTGCAAGTCGTCCTCGGCTAGAGCACCATCCCAATCCGATGCGATCCCGCAAAAGAAGCACGCGAGCAGTTCATTCGAATCGATCAAGGAGAACTGATATCAGCTTGATAGGATTATGGAAGACTCACGAAGCCAATGATGAACAGCCCCAAGGCCAACGTCCAGACTAACCGACTCTCCTTATCGACCCATTCTTTGTTCTTCGCGAATGTCCAAGCGAGTCTGGATGCAGTGCCAATGGCGAAAGCGGTGACTATCGGGAAGACCAATTCCCAGAGCAGTCCTTTAACGAAATAGTCTTTCGCGAAGGAGTCTGAGACAATCAGGAGGAGGGGTAGGAGCCAGTATGGTATTCCAGCTCCATCGTTAATAGCGGATTCGCACTATGATCAGCTTGGCAGCCTTTCGGGAGCTTACTAGGAGTATATCCCGGATGTATGGAGGGACATGACGCTGTCATCAGCTCTACCACCCTGCCTGAACTCACTTCCGCAAATGTCCCTTTGACCACCGAAGCAGCAAGTACAGGGTCGGTAGGCCTGTTTTTTAAGTTCTTGGTCTCGAAGGGTTCGACCTACGCAAGGCAAGCAGCAATGACGAAACATTCCAGCCAAGTAAAGTCCGGCAGTATCCTATGACATATCTATTAGCTTTCGTCAAGTCTCGTCCCACACCCTCGTCCACCTCACACTTTACAGAAAGACCCCACAAGCAACACCGCGACAATCATCACCGGACCCAACAATATCGCCAGACTCTTCCGAGCTCTCGGGCGGAGGATATACTTGCTCGGTAATGTCACTCCATCGGATAAGACCTGTATACCGAGACTGATCCGAGTGAACTAATCGTCAGCTAGGATGATAAACGGGTAACGTACCCAGAGGAGGACAGCTTTTGAACGATCGGATTCATGCTCCGTCTCCCATGAGTTAGGGAGGATGAACAGGACACTTTGTTGTCAGCGAGTAACTTCGGAGATGGAATTACTTGGCTCCTTTCGGTCCCAGAGCCATACCTAAGCACGATAAACAGTGGGTCCAGTACGGTGAAGCCGCTTCTTACCGAAGACGAGGGCGACTACCGCTGTCGAGAGAAAGAACTTCCCTCTGATGAGGAAGGATGTCGTCCCGAAGAGGAGGAGGAAACCGCCTAATGACAGGCAGATGACCGCCCTTCTCGTCAGACACACATAGGTCTGATACACTTACACTCTCTGGTCCCCGTCCTCTGAGGAGAACATTTCGAAGCTGGACGGACAAGGTCCACTAGACCAAGGTGAATGATGGTTGGGCGGGAGTGGACTTCGCCGGTAGCTGACCCTATCTAATCTAGGCGCAATCTGACAGGATGAGGATGTTTCAGGTCGTCTCCTTGAATCAAATCTTTAACATAGTCACAACGCGAGAGCGATTTGAAGGCTTCCGCGTTGCTCACGATCAGTGTACAATATACATGGTATACATGATCCCAATGCTCAGAGCAAGGTCATACAGCTAAACTCTCGCCTCGTTCGTTATCGGTATCCCCCATAATTCGGTGGATCTGGCAACCCTCCCTGGCTATACAGAGGCTGCCCGACCGGTGGTTGGTATCCTCCGCCAGATGAAGGCAGGAGTGCCGCTCGTAACTGAGCGTCTATACCTTTATCAGCATCTTCATTCGCAGCAGGTTTACTAAAGCACTCACAAGGATCGTTGAACGCCAGCTGCAGCGTGCGACTCGGTTCCTCTCTCCTCTTCATCACCACTGGCGGAGGTACATCGGCACTCATTCTGCCATACACGTCCAGGCTAGGCCTCGAAGACACGTTCTCACTCGGTTGACTATAGCCATACCCTGCGACTGGAGCTTTGTATGGGGGAAAGTACGATTCGGGTTCAGGCTTATCGGCATACCTCTCGTCATCCGCAGCGAGGATACCGGAGCATGATACGCCGCTATTGGCTCGTGGTGAGGAAGGAGGGACGAAGGAATTATCTCGACGTCGTTCGCGTCGGAAGGTCAAGGCGGTGAGGACGAGGAGGACGATCCATACGGCTTTACGACACTTGATCAGTATGTGGTGTGGCTGTAGTGGGGACTGGCTAAGGTGGTGACTGGCGTACCAAGTGACAACCTGGAATGCCGTTAGCAATGGTCGACAAACACAGGGGAGGACACACCAGTCAAACACCGCGGAAGCCTTCTTCGTAGTGCACCACTGGCTCAAACCCTTCTTGTAGTCATCTCCGAGGCTCGCATGGGGATCATTATCCATGTTCTTGCAGCCTTTCTCTGTCCACGCTGAGCAGTCGCACCCTCATAAGCGCCTTCATACCGAGGTGATACCTCCCAGAACGACTCGAGTAGAACAGTCACCCAACTCACCGCTGATAGTAATGATGAAAGCGGCAAGGAGAGTCACTCCCGTCCCAAAAGCATGCAATATGAAAGTCGATCTGGTATGCTTCAAGAACTGCGCAGGTCGTTTCAGTCGATCCCACCTGCTCCAGTATCAGATCAGCTCTCGTTATATGTATCAACGCGTTGACATACCGGTCGTATATGGTTGGTACGAGGAGGAGGAAGGTGGTCAAGAGGAAGGAGACGAGGAGTAGGAAGAGGGTGAAGCCTGTCCCGCCAGCTATTCTCACAGCTTCAGTCAAGGCCTCGAAGGTAACGGGGAGGAATGCTCACACACGGCGAACCACTTTGATTGAAAACCTGCGACTGCGCCTATTGTACATATCGCCAGAAATGTGAAGAACATCTGACATTCAAGATCAGCCTCACATACCATATCAAGGACAACAACATACTGCGACCATGTGTATCATCATATGCGTCTTCGATATCGAAGGCTATGCCACGTTTCAGCATTTGTGAGGATTGGGAGTTTCGTATACGAACTTGCTCGAAAGTAGGTCCGTCATTGAATGGGTTACCTGATGAGACCGGTTGAGTCCGACGCAGAACATTGTGGTCGGAATTGAATTTGAACGCTTTGGAGAGCTTGGCCGAAGGAGAGGAGGAAGATAGCGTTGGAAGACGAGAAGTGAGGTTTCGTAGCTTTTCCATCGTGTTTGTGGATGGCCCGAGATGGGTGTATCGTGAGTTGCTGTCGGATTGGGAGAGAAGCCTCGATGAGACAAAACGCTTACCGTAACAACGACGAACTATGATGATGAAGCGACCACAGAAGCAGATGAAGTTTGACGAGAGAAGGTGGCAAGGCGATAATGTCGTGTTTACCACTCCAAAGAGGGTGATGCCGGTATGACGTTGAAAGGGGGTTCAAGCACAGTTGGCGGATTCTCCGAGTGGCCCCACAGGACGACCAGGTTAAGGATTGCTTAGGGTTGGGCTGGATTGTATGTACAGGACTCTCTGAGTATGACGCAAGGTCTACTTCTTTGGACAAATGCAGTGCTGTGTCAACAAATCTCGCTCAACTGCCGAAAATCATTAGGGTGGCGGCGGCGTGCCACGCGACAAAACAGGCGCGTTTGTGGCGAGGCCTAGCACAGATGCATACAGATGATCCACATTGTCCATACCTCCCTAGCCTAGAAAGAACAATCCATTCACCACTACCCAGACAACCGCAGGCGGCCAGGCCACTGCCACAACTTCTCTCCATGATCTCACCACCACACTATTCCTCGCCTTCCACAACCACCTCACGAAGCCTCTGAATGCTTCCCAAGCTCTCCATTCACCATACCGTGAAGCACCCGATTGAGCAAGCGAATCAACCATCAACCCGAGCACTGATTTTTCCTTTGCTTTGGCAGCAGCAGCCCAGTCTGATGTCGACAACATCCTTGGCATCGTTGTTCGGCGAATCGTTGGAGGGGGTCCTAAACCTATAGGGGAGCGGTTATTCGACGTAGTGAACGAATTGGCGCGTCGCATATCGTTACTACCGGAGGTAGGGTAATTATCGATCGGCGTGGAGAGACCGAGACCCGCACCAGCCGGGGGTTGCATCGGCATGAAATAAGATGACGGTTCCTGCGCCAAGGGAGCGGGCGTCTGGAAGTCCGGCCCGCCGTGCATGAAGATGTAGCTGGACCGGCGAGAGATGCTCGGCGTATCTAATGCGCTCTCCTCGTCATCGGTGCGTGACAGACCAGATTGGACATGGTAAAAGGAATCCTCGCTGTATGACATGCCCGGACTTGTTTGCGGGGAGACTGGCGCAGATCGTGATGAGCGGGGATCGTGAATACCGAATGCACTGCCCAGCCGGTTGGGTCGAGGCATGGCAGTATTAGGGGCGAGGATGGATCCCGGAAGGTATTGAGAGCTCTTCCGTGATGGAAGTGCCAGGGGTACAGGTCGCTCGGACGTCCGCCGAGGGAGTGTGGGGGCAATGAGCAGTTTTTCGTTCGATGGCATGTTTGGGGATAGTCGCGACTTGAAGTCGCCATAAAACGAATGACCGGCGGCGATCCACCGCTGATAGGCCAATCGGATGTTGGTGAATAGGAGATATACAATTGTAAGGATGAAGAGTGGGAAATAGACCCGATTGTAAACCCCAACTTGGTCCGGAAGGAAGCAGGGTCGATCGGCATGGGTGATGGAGGATTGTGATGTTGTGGATGGAGGTACGAGGGAAAGGAGTTGAAAGCCGGGTCGTCGGATACCGGTGGATGAGGAAAAGGATTTGATCGTGATCTCTCGGATGCCGTTGTGGTGGGTATGTTCGCAATAGTCGTGGTCGTCCCCGCTGCTTATCAGCATGAGGACGTCATGCAGGACTCACCTGAAGACAAGGCTGGGTCGAATGACATCCAGCAAAAATCGGCTCGTCTCACTTCCTAGCAGATTCTGATATCCCGGTCCGGCACCCTTCAGCATCCGCCCCCCTTCGCGCAAAGGTCCACATGCGGCAGCTTCTGCTCGAGCTAACGGGATATGCGAGATGAGTATCTTCGGGCCAGGCGGTGGATCTGTCATCAGCCCAGACCCAGAACTCTTTCACCTACCATCACCGAGCGCTTTAACGAACTCGATCACACCGCCGCCTATCCCATCCCACTCCCCGAACTGCATCTCCGCTGCATACCGCCGATAATCCTCCTCCACTAATCCGACCGCGTCGAGGAGGATCAAGCTGTGGTTTGCCATTGGTAATACCGAGTTCGGAGGTGAGAAGTGCCGCGCATAACGTTCTCGAGCGTGTGGAGAGAATAGACGATTTGGGCCAAGGGGAAGGTCGTGGTTACCGGGAACGAAATGTATGGGGACGGAAGGAGGTAATTGGAAGATGGAGCTGAAAAGGTCGAAATATACCTCATACCTGGGGATCAGCATAGTACAGCCCGTCAGGAACCTACTCCTCATCGGACATGACTCCCCGTCCCCAATCTAGCATGTCCCCGACCATGATCACCGCATCGACCCGGCCTAACCGCATCACAACATTCCAGCTTTTCCGCATGAACAGCTCGTCCATCGCCTGTCGAAGGAAGTTGACCCATGATCTTGAGTCGTGCGGATAAGATAACTGAGGGTGAGGAACATGTGGATCGGCGAGAAGGACGACATGGGTTGGAAGTTGTCCAGCACGGCTCGATCGCCGTAAGACTGAGTCGGGGAACTTGCATGTCGAAAGGGAGTGGAAGAACTGCAGAGATCAGCAAATGGGATATATCTCTCCGAGATCTACTGACGTCTCCGACCTGTTCGTTATCAGCTTGATTCGAGCCCCCTGGCTGAGTCTTACTTCGAACCAGATCACCAATACGACCCATCCAAACCTCAAAGCCAGCAGCTGTGTGCCACGACTCTTCAAACCAGACTGCCTACTCCGTCCGCTGCCATTCGGGTAAGGCGAATCGTTCAATTGGCTTGGAACAGGAGATCGAGCTCGAGGAGTGTGCATGAAGGGGTCGATGCGGGATCACTGATCTTCCACTTTCGCGCGCCAGCACGCGAACGAAGCCGAGTTGGTCAGAGATGATGTCAACGATAACTGATCTAGCTTGAATGATCGCGACGAGAATTCTATCCGGCCGACCGTCGAAAGCCGTAGGGGATGCGGTTGAGAGGTCTATATGTTGCGGAGGAATGCAAATGCCTGTTCTTGGGCTACTGTTCTAGTGGGACGCATCTCAATAATGATCTTTCCTTGCAAACACGCGACCGGCTATTCGAGGCGCCTAACTGAGCCTGGCAATATCGAGGACCGGCGTTTCCGTAGCGAAAGTGTGGCGGCCTCTGCCTAGGGTTGTGTCGTCATCGACCAACCGTGTTCCGCCCACAAGCTTTTCGTTCTAGCTTTTCACAGGCGCACATCTTTGCTTTTCTCAGTCTTAGCTCGCCTTTGTTCTAGTCGCTCTTACTACCTAATAATCAGCAACTGTTCACGTCAAGGTGAGTAGCAGTGACATCAGACTTTTGGGGGTTTTTCATTCTGGATCGCCTGGTCGTGTGAGCTGGAGTTCAATGCGTCATCGTGTTGAGCCCTTCCACGTCGAGCGATAAAATATCATCTGTTCATGTTTTACCTGCGGGTTAATACTCGATATTATGTCCACTTCATTCCCGTTTCCGTTTCCCATGTTCCTCACTCTTTGATTTGTCACGTCTTGATCGTCGCTGACCCTGGCAGATGTCCGCCCAATCCCAGCAGATCAAGCAGAACTTCATGAACCACCCTTACACCCAACAGGCGAATAAGGTCGTCAACGAGCAGGTATCATCGCTTGATGCTGAGGTTAGTCTTCAACCTTCCACCTGGAGGAGCCACAGCCAATGGCGCACCCCCTCTTTATACGATCTTCGCTAATCCATCACAGCTCAACAAGTACCCTATGCTCCGGGATTTGGAAGCTAGGACCCGCGTTCCCAAAGCATACGGTGTACTAGCTATCGCCGCGTCGTGAGTCCAAAGTTTCCTGTCTTAGATACCGCTGACCTCGTATAGCTCGATCTTCCTGATCTTCTTCAACTTGTTCGGGCTCGCCTCGCCCGTATCTAACCTCATCGGATGGGCTCTTCCCGCCTACCTCTCCGTCCAGGCGATTGAAAGCCCCGGTACCAACGACGACAAGCAATGGCTCACATACTGGGTGAGTCAGCGACGGGCATTCCTAAAACGCTACGGGTTCGGAGAGGATTCCGGATGCTGACGCAGAACTAGGTCGTCTTCGGCTCGATGAACCTTGCCGAATCGATGGGTCTCCGTGCGATTCTGTACTGGGTTCCGATGTACTTTGTCTTCAAGACCGTCTTTACCATCTGGCGTAAGCATCTTACCCTTGAAGAGGCGTTTGAAAAGGCAAAGAGCTAAAGGAGCAAAGTCATGCTCCCGGCGACCCGAGGTGCCGAGGTCCTCTATCACAACGTTCTCCGACCTGTCCTGAGCAACGTCAAGGCTCGCACTCAGGGCTTAAGCTCGACCACCAGCAGCACCAACCCGTTCAACAAGACTGAGGGATTTAGCATGGCTGGCACGACTGCTCCGTCGAGCTTCGAGCGTGAGTGGAATTCGACAGGAGATCGTTATGCTGGAACTGACATTTGATGTACAATATAGACGAGAAGACGCTCTAAACACTCCCATCACCTTCCAGCAACCTCATTGCGCAACGACATCACGAAATCCTCTACTCCACTATACATGAGAATCGATGACCTACGCTTAGCTATTCCTTTGACTTTCTCTGACGTGTTGCTTGAGACGTAATGATGTGACGGAGGTAGAGATTAGGTGAAGGAGAGATATTGGGTGGAGGAAAGAAATGAATCGATATTGATCAGAACCACTAAGTTCCGATCTACATGACAGGTCTTCTCGCCTCAGATCTTCACAAGGTGTACTGTCCATGAGGCGTTTCATGTCGAAACTAAGGTCAGATCTGGTGATGTCCCGCTTCATAAAGCCCAAAATACTCTATAGATCTATCCCACCTTCCATGTTCATGAGGAGAGCTTCTTCGCCACATCCTGATATGTACACAATCGTAATCTGTCTCATTAGTTAGTAAAGCGTCTGTCAAGGAAACGTGTGGAATAATTTACAGATTTCGTTGCAGCATAGCAACAGTCATAACCCCGACACTGGGCACATATATCGATGCCTTTACCCATTCACCCTAGATTAGCCTTTGTCCTATCCATTATTTTGATAGGTGAGCTGTACCCGTTCCCTTACATCCGTCTCAAAGTTCTTCTCCCCTGCTACATTCACACAAACACACCCATCCTTCAAGTCTCTTATTGACACTTTATATGACTGTGATGGAACGGCGGAAATGACGACGTCTGAAATGGAGAGACATTGAGCTAGGGTGAGATTGGTTGTGGAAGTGACGTGGTGAGGGTTGTATTTGCTCGTCGAAGAGGATGTACTGGTGGAAGGGCGTTTGGAGAATTCTACGATGGCTTCTAACGGTTCAGCTTATGATAAGTGGGAGAGACTGTAGGGCGGACAATCGATGTCGACGCTCAGGACTCGTGCGCCGTCATTCGCCAATAACGCTGCTAGAGGTCTGCCAACCACCTCGGAGCTACCTCTTCAGCTGTATGCCCTAAACGGAGAGGCTAAGCTTACCGGTTGATGACGGTGATGACCTTACCTCTAGCCCGGTCACCATATTCGAGCATCTTATTGTACACTCCGAGGTGTTCCAATACCTTGACGATAGCTAACGGCGTACAAGGTAGGACGGATTTGACGGTTCCTTCCGGTGCTTCGTCGGTTCCGTTCGGCTTCGCAGAGGTGGCGTGGTGAAGTGGTGTAGAAGGTAGTGGTGGTGGACGAAGGGTGAGAGGGGATATGAAGCGGATACTTAGATCTGAGTATTAGCTTTGTTCAAGAAGAGGGGCGGACGGACGGACTTGTGATATAGATTGAAGAGGAATTGGTGATTCAGACCTTCTACATCTTTCATAGGTGAAACGACCGATTGAAGGTATTGATCTTGTCGACCACCGTAGATAGGGTAATACACCATGATCCCATCAACCCCGACCTCATCATTCGCCTCGAGAATAGCCTCTTCGACATCGATACCCCCGCCTTCATCGTCGTCATCATCGGCTCCGGCATCACCGACCAGTCGAAGCTCAAAGTGAATACCAATCTGCTCGCATGCCTTCCGAGTGAACTCGGCGTATGTTCGTGCATCTTCCTTCTTCGTAGCGAGGATTCCGAGGAGATGAGGTGGTCGTTCGAACCGGAATGAGGAGAGGGTAGATAAGAGCTCGGATTTGAAGGGGATATGGACTTTCCCAGCTGTCATCACCAAGCCTTGAGGGGCGGAGAGGGACATGTTGAGTGGGGTCAGCTGGAGAAAGCGGTTTCGATGGGGTAAGTAATACTTGGCAACGCGAACACTTGAAGATTTCGGCCACGTGGCTTTGAGCCGGGCTGAAACCGCCTGAGGGATCTCATTCGCAGAGATTGGCATCTGCCTTCTTCAATCACTCCAATCAAGCTGACATTCAAACATGTTCAACGCCCCACGCCGGATGGGAGGAGGTCCTCTCGTTTCTTCAGCCTTTCTCACCTCTTCCACCTCCTCCGAGCCATATGCAGACCCGCTCGCCTCGTCTATGCCGAACCCGAGCGGGGGGTCGTATGGCGATGTAGACCCTTGGAGTTCAGCTCCTAGTCCCGTCATGTCGGGTACACCGAGAAGAGACTCGGTGGAGGGTGGTGATGTGCCGGTGCCATCGCCGGCTACAGCGGGAAGTAGTGGGACAGGTAGTAGGGAGGGACTGAATGGGCTGATCAGTGAGTTTGACGATAGGTTGTGGCTAGTAAGAGGAGCTAAGACTTATCAGGTGATCCACCACCACTGTACCTATCACTATTGGACCAACTCGACCCGACTGCATCTGGCGAAGTTTCTTTATCAGCTGTACATCGGTTACTTTCCACCTCAAAGTTGCCTGCAGCAACCATTGAGAAGGTGACTCTCCTCTCGCCATCCATGCACATGACACGTCGCTCATCCGTTCCCTGCTAGATCGTCAATCTCACATCCCGCGATAAGCCCACTCTCACACGCCAAGAGTTCTTTTGCGCCCTAGCCCTAGTCGCCCTCGCTCAATCCGGTTCCGAATCCGATATCTCCATCGAACGACTTTCCGCCTCTCTCCCTAATATACCCTCACCTAACCTCTCCGCACCGAGATCACCGGAAGCTTTCGCCGCCCCTGTCGATTTCGATGTTTGGGAGCCAACGTCACCTCCCAATGCTAATGGGGATGATGGGAGTCGAGATGTGGCCGCCGGATATAGTCTTAATGGTGTTGAAGAGCCGGAAGCAGAGAGAGGGTATTGGAAACGGCTTGAGATTGTCGAGGTGAGCTTGATATCGGAGAAGGAGGGTTGGTTCTTGCAGAAGTACAAGGTGGAGTCGGATGTGAGTGATCACTAAGATTGGCCTGATTGAAAGCAAAAGGCTGACGACTGCACCCAGAAACGTACCGGAGGATCTGTCTCCAGGCGGTACTCGGATTTCGTATGGTTGTTAGATTGCCTTGTCAAGCGCTATGTAAGTTTACTCGTGAAGAGCTGAAGAGAAACTAACCAAAATCCGAAATCTCAGCCCTTTCGACTGCTTCCCTCATTACCACCTAAGCGGATTGGACGTGAGTTGAGCCTTTGAGTGCACTAAATCAGCTGATGAATCCGTTCATTTAGCCGACGCCAGCTTCCTCGAGCAAAGACGAAAAGGCCTACGTCGTTTCATCAACATGGTCGTCAACCACCCTGTGACCCGAGACGACGGCGCCCTAAACGTCTTCCTTACCGAACCCGCCTTCGAAGCATGGCGCAAACGTACCAAAGTCTCCACTGAAGAAGAATCAGCTAGCAAGAAACTCAATCCAGCTCAAGAGATGGGTATACCTGCAGACCTCGACGAGAAGCTCGGCATACTACGGGATCACCTCCCAGCGGTATTCGCTTCGTATCAGAAGTTGGTGGTTCTGGCTGAGAGGAGTTTGGCTAGGTTACAAGCTGCTTCGGCGGATGTTTCGAGGATCGCTTTGTCGTTGCATACCGTTGCGGAGGAGATGCCGAGGTGTTGTTATAGGAGCATTCCTGGAGGACAGGCTTGTCCGCTTTGTGGAGGTGTAGGGAGGGGATTGGGAGAAGTGGGAGAGAGCTGGACGAGGGTGGCAGAAGAGGGTGAGAAGCGAGTTGGTGGTCATAAGCTGTCCACGCTGCACCATGCTGATCGAGTGGATAAGGCAACAGCAATTTTGCTTGGGAATATCGAAGCGCTGAAGACTCAACGCGACTTGTACTTGGCCTTCCGAGACCTTTTCGCACGGCATGATCGTGAGCGAATCCGAATTATGCGCGAGATCCTTAACTCATCACTTGGCAGGTCTGTCGAAAGACAACGTCGATGCCCTGCGAAAGAAAGTGGAAACCCGTCAAAAGAAGCTCGAGACGACCCGCTCAGGCCAAAAACCAGGTTGGGAAGTGGAAGCGGAAAAGCTCGTCTCTGCAAACGATGTGGACAACTCGACCATCGGCACCCTTTTCTCGCGACGGGTCTTCATCCGAGCTTGTATGTGGCATGAGCTAGCGGTGGTGTTCCACTCGAGACAGGCTGCTCAGGCGACGCTGGGATGGAGGGAGTTCGCGAGGGAGCAGGGGGATGCTGGGAAGGCTGTCGTAGGTGTTTGGGAGGGTTTGGCGGAGAGGTTGAAATCGATGCCTGTGGAGTGATGTGGAGAGTAACCAATCATCCGAAAGCATTAGTATTATTATGAGGTATGTTGTATTTGTATGATTGCAAAGGACTTGTCAGGTGATTATGCATCGTTTTGCTATCCCTCCGACCCTGTATGCTATATGAGAGGTTCGGTATCTCAAACAAGTCGCTTAAATATCTTCGGAGCTGCACAAGCCTGCGTAAGTGCATCAGCTGCGATGATCAAGGTTTGATACGGTGGCTCACATCGACGCAATGCATCATGTGGAAGAGCTCTTCAACGCAATCCTCATGTTGGAACCCCTTCCCACCCTGGACTCGCTCGGCACAAAGCTTAAAATGCTTTGCTGGTTCGACACACTGTGTTTCTTCGCATTCTTTCCTTATATCTGGTGCGGGCTGTAGCGAGCGTCAGCGAGCTGAGTTACGCAAAGCAAGAGAGCAGAGCAAAGGGAGATTGAGGAGAGAGGAACGGACACGTTCGCATATGGTTCTCGCTACATCTACCGGACGGGAGTAGTATATCGTTGGACAAGATTGTGGGGAGTGAAGACGACATTGAAGACATTGGGTTAGGCGACTCACATCCTCGGGCTCCTCTTCCTCCTCATCACCATCACCACCCTCCTCCTTCTCTTCACCCTCATCTTCATGCTCATCTCCTCCTTCTCCCTTGTCATCTCCTCCTTCCTCCTTCTCACCTCCAGCCTCGTCCTTCTCACCTCCAGCCTCGTCCTTATCATGATTCTCATCATCGTCATGAGCTTCCTCGGCATGTGCACTACAAGAATCGTAAGCTGTCCACTCTTGTATTTTGAGCTAGCACCGGTGAATGCTGGATCAAGAGGGAGAAGCTTACGTGGGTAGGAACATTGACGTCAAGGTGGAGAGGAATGAGGTGGAGCCACCCTCGGGCAAGGTGATGGCGGCCATGCGTGGCGACCTATCGGGAAGAGGGTCGATCTATTGAAAAAGAAGAGGACAAGGAGGCATTCCGAAATACAAATTCCAGCAGCAAGAGATACGAGCGCCTCTTCAGTCGGAAGATTTCGGCGTTATTAGGGAAAATACTCGTAGACCCTGGATTTCCCAGGCATTGATTTTTTTTTTTCTCACCTGATTTCCCTACGGCGAGTTTTTCGCTGTGCTCTGCGGAAAATTCAACTGCACCTCGTCCGCACCTTTTCAGCATGAGCTTGGCGAGTAAAGCACGGGGGCATGCGCCAGACCAAATGGTCTGTTCAAGCTGATGGTCAAGTTCTCCCGTATCTGTGGGTAGATTGATGCCATCAAAACCGGCGCAAATCACAGCCGAAGAGTGTGCATATATGTCCGTATTTATCCGAGACTGAGGAATGAAAGGAAAATTGAGCAGGACAAGGAGGAGAGTGATAATTGATCATCCAGTCATCAAGAATTCTCGAGGAGGACGATGATGGGTCGGCTCAGAACAGCTCGGAGACCTGCACCGTGAAGCGGGGCGACCTGCGCAACGGGAGGCACAGGGTCGAGTTGGACCTGGTATCTCCCTCGTCGAGCCGGAAGCCGTACCGGCACGAGTCTTCGCAAAGAATCAGCTAGGACCGTTGATGAAAAGCACAAACACCGACCGATGACGCATTGACCGGTATGACAGCGGACTTGATCGACACCTGGGATGGAAGCGCAAGCTGCATGGTAAGAAGTCCACGATCAGCAAACACCGCCAATGAGGCTCAGAAAAATGGATCGTCAACATACCGAGCGCTTCGCCTTGACATCCTCCGCAAGTAGCAAGACTGGACATAACGCTACAACCCCGTTTTAGCTTCCCCTGAATGGACTAGCAAGATGCTCACTCGGCACAAGTCCAATGACCGTCCGATTCGCAAGCCTTCTCCCCGTCCTTACAGCCCAAGACCTTCTCCGCCGTGTAAAGACTCCCCCAGTCATTTGAGTTTCGAACCTTGATCGCTCCCTTCAGCGTCCTCTTGGAACGTTTGCTCCACCCTCCAGTCGGAGTGGGGGTGGAGGAAGATGAGGAGGTCGAAGTGTGATGATAGGTTTTGGTGTGCGTCGTGGTGTGGCTTTCCGGCTTGGTGCAGGCGAGAACACCGCGATCGCTGTAAATACCTTCATTGCCGGTCTGAAAGAGTCAGCTCCTCATCTGGATCTACACAACGCCCAGGTGGAGATTTGGTGCAATGAGGGGGACACGAAGATGACTCGAAAGATACTCACATCGCACTGACACCTCTTCTCCGCGGTATCAAAAGCTAGCAAAGACGTAAGCGACCGTCGACAACTCGTTCCCGAGCGGAGGTCGTCTTCGCAAACTCACCCTGAGCTCCACCGGTACACTTGCAGCTCGCTACCAACGTGGTCTTGTGGTCTTTATGCTCTTCGGTGAGGATGAGCCCGGTATTCGCCTCGTCAGGACAACGACATTCGTGTTTCGCCTTGCCGGGATATCGAAGCCGGGTAGACAGTGGCATGATGGGTGGGTACGGGTGGGATCCCAAGATTCACATTGATTGTTGCGGGGTTGGAGGGTTGAGTGGGAATAAGCGAGGGGAAGGATGGTTAAGGTGCGGAGCGCTGACGGTCGCATGATTTCGAAGAAGACATCATATCAATCGGTTGCTCTCCTTATAGGAGCATACTCACTTTAGGTAATGAACGAGGTGAGTGAGCTCAGTATGGAAGAACAGGGATTCTTTGACGTTCCGATGTGGAAAGACGGATGAGGGAGAAGTAAGAAAAGCAGCTTAAGGAGGAAGGTGCTGATTGACTTAAACAGAAAGCTCGGGGTTCATATCAACGCGACAGGCCATGTTTGGGTGTGAGGGCCCATCAAGACGCGGCCTCACGTTATACCCATCAGTATTGTTGGCGATGAAACAGGGACTGTGTGAGGGAAGCTGCATGAGGAAGATCGTTACCTAGGGTGACACTTGGACTCTGGAATACGTAGTATGATGATGGCGGATCGCTCGCACGCAAGCAGTCCGTACCCCAAATCCCCTTCTGCCACAAACCTCGTTCGGACCTGAGTCGGAAGGTTTCGGAGCAATTCCAGTTTGAAGCAGGAGTGGAGGTGTAAACCAATCCTTCCCCCCTTTCCCTTTACCGCGCCAGCCTGGATGAAGATGTCTAAACCTACTTCTGGCTCCTCAGGCGGGATGTACGCCGTCGCAGATTGTGAGGGACCTTCGCTGTAACGCCGTTCTGTGCTGATAAGGCGTCAACAGTCTGCCTCATCCCGATGGGTTTACCTGAACCTTCCGTTGGACCTCAAATAGCGGAATGTCAGAGAGTACTCGAAGCTAGCGGGTTAGAGTACAAGGTCAGTCGGCTCGTAGCACCAGCAGCTTATGAGCTACCCCATCGGCTATCGGGACACTGATAAACCTCTAGATGCAGTGCGTTTCGCCTTGATCGGCTTCAGCATTTCTCTCACAGACTGATTCATCGATCTTAGCGGGTATGGGACGAATCTCGAGGGACCTTGGGATGCGGTGATGAAGGTGAGCGTACTTCCTTGAGACACTGCGGAATTGCAAGAGCTTATTCTTCGTTATAAGACTATTGGAGATTGTCATGCTGCGGTGCATAAGATGGGAACACCTCGAATAGCTGTAAGCATCTGCCGCCATATCACCACACCAGTGATGAGCCGTGCTTCCGGACCGCTAACGACCAATCAGACCGACATCCGTATCGGCACTCGCACAGATAAAACCATCATATCAGGCGGAAACAACGCTAAAGTCGCTCGTGTCGAGTCGATTCTCGACAAGAAGAGCTAAACCTAAGGCATAGATAGATGAACAGCAAGCTTATGCATGCATATATGCTACACTACTCATAATCATCCCTCATCTCCATCCACCAGCCACGCAGCGAAGTTATCCAGCCTTTCTCGCTCCTCCTGATCTGCATCCTCATCGCCGAAACCTGATGTTCCTCCTGATTTCCGATACCTTTCTTTCCCGGTGTATATGCTTGCTTGTATCTAAGCCCGATGAGACGGACTTACTCAATAGCAGCATGGACTTACCCGTCTTCCATCGAAGAATCGTCCATGCATCTTCGCCACGCAGGCATGGGCAGATACTTGATCTTTGAACTTGATAGTCATGACGCCCTCATCCTCCTTCTAAAGAGCAATCTGTCAGCTACATCCATAGGTGCACGGGATGGACACATGAAATAGAGACCCACGTCATAAAGCACAACACTGGTGACCCGACCCATCGTCTCCGCCTCTTCCCGCACATCCTCCTTCAACTCTAGCAGTAACGACGGGTCCCTCTCCAGGCTATCCAGCGAAAACATCCCCTTGAGCACCACCACTCGATTCAACCGATTTGCTCCTGCTAATGGGGCTCCATCGATCGGCGCAGCCGCATCTTCCGAATCAGAATCCGAATGCCAAGTGAGTTTGCTGGTCATGGATTAGCTCGGTAAAGGTAGATCGGGGAGGGAGAAGGGAACGCACTTCTGCATCTTCTTGATCCTCTTCGACATCCGCTGTTTCTCCTCAGCACTAGGCTTCTTCCTCTCCTTCTCCTTCTCCTCACCGACCTCCGCGACATCCTTCTTCTCCGCTTTAATCTCTCTCTCATTCGCCTTATCATACTCCGCCACCTTTACTCTCATATTCCCATACCCTGCACCCATCTCCAATTCCGTATCGTCCAACAACGTAATCGCCAAGTCCACACTCCCCTCTTTAAAGTATATGATCAGAGCTTCGCCTTTGAACCGCCCCTCGTCATCGTGATAAATCTTGATCCGAGGTTCACCATCATCTCCAATCAACAGGACCCCAGCTTTGGAGAACACCGAAGAGAGGGTGGAAGTGGTCGTATCTGGAGGAAGGTTGGTGACGAAAACTGCGGTCTTTTTCGGTGCGGCAGGTGTAGGGGCGGGTTTAGAGCTTGATGCGATGGCTGTGGCAGAAGAGACGGTTGGGGTTTTACCGTTGGTAATGCTGGTGTTGGAGGTGTAATCTTTCTCCCCCTTTTTCCGCTTTTTGTTCCGTCGTTCTTCTCGCGCGACGACCGCATTTGCTGGTGTCTATTCGGTTCAGCACGACTTTCCTTTGCTGTGATGGAGATGACATGCGCTTTCATCCACGCCCTCAACCGAGTAGGCAGCCTGTTGAGCTTTCCATAGCTCCTCATCTACCTATACTCCCAAATCAGCTATAAGACTCTTGGTCAACCTCCTTTGTGCACACGAGAGGTATCCAAGCCTGTCCAGTCCACTCGTACTCCTGACCCGTCTCATCATCCTCATACTGCCATTTCCCAGCGGTCTTGTCAAAGTGTACACGAGGATCTTCGTCGAACTTGCCAAAGATTGGTGCGCTGTCAGACATCTTGACCTGTTTTTGAGGAAAGAGGTTCCTGCAAAGCGGGAGAACATGGTACTACCGCTGGTTGTACTAACCGATTACGTAACTAACGCTGGATTCCTGGGAAGGCGGAGGATTAATTAGGACTCCGTGAAGATCCCACGTCAGGCCAGTTGATAAGCGGTTTTAAGTTTGATTCCGGACTGCTGGTAATTGCGGGGTTTTGCATCAACACCTTAACCCTCTTTAGAACAACCAAGACGAAGATTCGGGTGACTCTTGGCTTACTTCATGTAGCCAAGTCATGTCTCCGGTCTTTTATCACCCTCAACATCCTCCATCGTCTCTTCATGTGCGGTCAGAAAGCGCTGCAACATCGGCCAACCGTATGCGCCTTCCTTCCCACTTCAAACTAGGTCAACTCCACCTTCAGCAACGACCTTGCTGAAAGCAGTTCTGGCCTACTCCGCTTGAGATGAATCACCTCGTTCGGACAAGAAGTCAGCATCTCATCAATCCTCCTAGGAGGAACGCTACACCGCTCAAGGTTAAACATGCCCTCCTTAATGGACGACATCCGAAGCGAAGACGACTGGGCTCGACCGCATTTGGAGCGATCAACACCTCCGATACCGAAGAGACCGAGGAAGAGTGTCCTCTGGAGGGATCTCGGAGTCGTAAGGGAGTAACGGTTCTGAACGCCGAGGCGGGATTACAAGCTATTAACGGAGGGAAGCGGAGGAAGCGGGATGGTCAGCTGAAAGGTAGAGGAGTGACTGAGAAGGAGAAGGTCGAAGGCGAAGTGTTGGGGTCGATGGATGGAGATTTTAGTCCGAAGAAGCGGAAACGACCGGAAAGTGAGGATGATTCGGGTGGAGAGAATGGGAGCTGGGTCGAGATGGATGAAGATGAGGAGGAACCGGAGTTTATTGCGGAAAGTAGGCAAACGCTTGCAGCGCTGAGGCCAAGGAAAACTGATGCGGAATAGGTGATCAACACCTACTTGCGGAGGCCCCTGCATATGCTTTGCATCGCTTACGGAAGGCTGAACTCATTCGATTGTGGAAGGTCGCAGGGATGTGGACTACGGAAGATGAGGGCGAAGGGGAACCTGTCGCTTCGAATGCGGACGACGACGAAGATGGTGGTCTAGGGAAGAAAGAACTTGTGGATGGACTCATAACTGCTGTGAGTAGAACTGCCGTGATAGGCTACTTGATCCGCTGACAATGACACGCGCAGCGAAATCGCAAAATCTCGCAGAATCCCTCTGCAAGGGATTCACCGCGTCGGAAAGCGGCTCTAGAGGCGGCTTTCGAGATCAAAGGCCTCCGAAGCGCATCCAACTCCAATCCCGCATCTCCCGCCTCTTCGTCTTCCTCCTCTGATGAGCGGCCCCCCACTCACCTAGACACCGATGCTACACCTCGGCCCATACCTCGGACTCGGTCACGACTACGAGGCCGTATGACTGATGCGGTCCTGCCCTATACTGCGCCTCGTCGTGTTTTCAATGGTCGAGAGAGGGGTAGGATGATTGGGAACGATCGGCGTTTCAGAGCGCGGAGTAAAAGTATGCCAGGGGAAAGGGAAGGGCGGAAGGCGAGATTCGGGGATGAGGTGAAGAGTCCGGCTAATGGTCTTTTGTGAGTTTGTTGAGTGACAAATATCGGTAAACTGACTGACGGGATCAGGCGTCGGCCAAGGCGCTCTTCCACTCTGTCGTCCGCGTATACTACTACCGATACATCGCCTCCTGAAGACCCAATACCTCCTCGACGGAGACCTCGACGAGTCCGCCGATCAGCTCAACCCCGAGGCTTCACTCCTAGTCGCCGTCTGCATACACGGCCGAATGACGGTGCGGCAGATATCGAAGTAGAGAGCATTGGAGATGGAGAAGCTGTGGAGACCGAGGAGGACGAGGAGAGATCCGGTGAAGACGAGTCTGAGCCTACACCCATTGTCCACCGTTTACGGCTCAGGTATAAGACCAGCTTCATCAGGGAGGAGGAGTCTAGCGAGCCTGAGGCGGACGGGGAAGGCGACGATGAGGCGAGTCTAGCTTCGCCTGGACCGAGCAGTAGACTGCGTAGTCGTGATCGACGGATTAATTCAGATGCCTCAATGGGTAGTGGATCCCGCTCGCTGCCCGACCGGGGAGCGAAGCGGAAAGCGATCGAGGCGCTCAGAGGCGGGGAGAGCGATGAGGAGGATGAGGAGGATGGGATGGATGTGGATGGGGAGGTCATTGATAACGAAGGCATGGAGGAATCAGGTATGCCCATCATGATGATAACTTGTTTGCAGCAGTACTGAGCGGGAATAGATTTCGAACCCCGTTCCGGCCCGCTCACACGATCCCAGTTGCGAGCGCAAGGTTCATCGCCGAACTCCGAATCCCCATCGCGACGATCTCGACGCAACAGCTCGCCCGAGACTGATGCCACCGTTGTTAGCGACTCAGGAGATACAGGCTCGGTCACCTCAATGTCTCCTGAATCTGAGGACACAGACGAGATAGATGAGGTAGAGAATGTTTCGCGGACCACCAGATCGGGGAGAGCTTTCGGCCTCATGCAGTCACGGAAAAAACGATTGCGGCAAGAAGCGATTGATGACCCAGATATGGAGGTGGAAGATGAGGGGGACGAAGAGGAGGATGAGGATGAGGATGAGAAATCCTTCGAGGCTGGTGAGTGCCCTGCTCCAGGCCATACATGTGGAGCTAATCTGGACCAGACGGAGACCTTTCGGACGCAACCATCTCGTCATTGACCCGACTACTGCGTGACGAGCTCGTTCAGCTGTGCGAAACTCGCGGACTCGAAGTTGGCGGTACTAAGCCTCAGTTGGCCAAAGCTCTTCTCGAATGGGTAAGTCTCCCAATGACTGCTATCATCCCCTGACAAAGCTTAGCGGGAGGAGCAGCAAGTGTCGGACCAGCGGTCCACTACCTCTTCCCAATCCACTGCAAGACCCCGATCGTCAAAGCCGCGAAAGGTCATTCACGCCATCGGCTCGAATGTCCACGTCCCCGGACAGACTACTCCTGTCCTCCTGCGTGATCACTTCCATGCTATCGACCCCGCTACCCCGCCTCACTCAGACGAAGCGAAACAGTCGAATGGTGAAGCAGAGTTGAATTTGGATCTCTCTGAGCTTGGGTTGGAAGATTCGATGATCAAACCGGAACATCTCACAAAGCTGGAGAAGATCGGCAGTGGCGGTTTCAAGGAGTGAGCTTCTTTGACAGCAATACCTAGACTCGCTAATGCTGGGTAGTGTGTATGTCGGGAAGCTGCGGGGCAGAAAGGTGGCTATATCGGAATTTCGAGGCCACCTCAGCGAAAGTACGTTGGACCGGCAGTTTTGGTACCTGTAGTTAACGTGTGTTTGTGTTTCAGTGGACATACGCGAGCTCAAGCTCCTCGCGGAGTTCAGCCATCCAAACATCGTCCGATTTGTATGTTCGCCATGTCTTACCGAAATGATCCAGCTGACAACGCACTTAGCGGGGTATTTGCATACCCGAGGACAATTCGCAAATCCCTTGTATGCTCGTCAGCGAGCTGTGCGAGAACGGTGACCTGTTCGACTATATTGTAAGCACGAGGACTGAATGAAGACGGAAGCTGATCGCTGAGCAGCGCAATGTCCCTTGTCCTTCGCTTAAACCGGTGCTCGGTCTGATGCTGGATATCGCACGCGGGCTCGAGTACCTTCACACTCGAAAGCCTTCTATCATCCATCGTGACGTGGGTGGATTCCCTTAGGTCAAGCATACTGACCACTGGTAGTGCAAATCCTCGAACATCTTGATTAACCGAGCGGGTCAAGCCAAGGTTGGCGACTTCGGTCTCGCACGAGTCAAGCACAGCACTCGCTCGATGATCCGAAGTCTGGTCGGTACGGTCAACTGGCAAGCTCCGGAGCTTTGGCATCCGCATCCGAGATATGACTACAAAGTTGATGTCTTCTCCGCTGCTATGGTGTTCTGGGAGATGATGTCCGGCTGGATCGGGGAGAAGGTGTGTTCATTCAAACATGATCTGCCGCATGAAGCTGACGCAAAGAAGAGATACCCCTGGGAAGGTAATAACGAGCATTACATCTATGATGCCGTTGGGACGAAGCAGCGTCGACCGTCTGGTGCCGGCCTGCGCAAACATTGGGGGACCGAACCGGTCAACTTGATGGAGCGGATGTGGCATCAAGATCCTGGGGAGCGGCCGACCATGACGGACGTCGTTACCGATCTCGAGTCGCTCATCGCGGAGTGCTCATAGCCTTCATGCACACCACTCGCCCCCGCAGCACCGCAGGACTTCGCCTCTTTTGGGTCCGCTTGTTGCGACAACCTCATACCCTGACATCATATCCTTCGCCAACACCCATCGCCTCCGCTAAATCGACGCCTCTACATTCTTGCAGATCCCAGCACACTCCGCGCGAAACTTCGGTTTGTCCCGCTCTCCATGTATCTTCAGCCATCAGCATAGCAATGATCCTGTATCCCTCGCATTTTACCATAGCAGCTTCGTCATCATAACAGTTTCCGGATCCGTGCAACTCGTACATGATCATTCATCCTTCTCTCGCATATCTCCTCATGTATCTCCAAAGACTCGCTGGGTATCGGTATCATGCATAACTTTACCTCGGACCACGTAGCGCCTGTCCAAACTTCTCCCTGATAAGATATCGGGACCAAAATTTTCCGACCGCAGCACACTTCCCAACACTCAAGATGCTCTACGTCATCGGGCTCGGCCTCAGCGACGAGAAAGACATCACAGTGAAAGGTTTGGAAGTGTGTGCGAACCAAATCTCTTCAGAAGGTAGCTGATAACCAAGCTCTGACCGACAGGCGGTGAAACGATGCGAGCGAGTCTACCTCGAATCATTCACCTCCATCCTCATGGTTCCAAAAGAGCGCCTGGTCAGTCGCGCTCATTGTATCCCCCCAACGAAACTGATGGTTCTTGAGGGGACAGGAAGCGTTCTATGGAAGACAAGTCATCACGGCGACTAGGGAGATGGTCGAGATGGGATCTGATGAGATATTGAGGGAGGCGGATAAGGTGGATGTAGCTTTCTTAGTCGTCGGTGATCCACTTGGGTATGTCCCATTCTTTCTTCGCCCTCATTTCATGTCCTTTCTACTGCCGATGAGGGTCTCAGGTCTAATCAGATGTGTTTAGCGCAACGACCCACTCCGACCTACTCCTCCGAGCAACCCAACTATCTATCCCAACCTCAGTCATTCATAACGCCTCGATTCTCACTGCCCTCGGCTCAACCGGATTGCAGATGTATTCATTCGGACAAACACTCTCTTTACCGTTTTATACCGATACTTGGACACCGGAGAGTTGGTATGATCGGTTAGAGGAGAATTTGAGGGTTGGGATGCATACGCTTGTTTTGTTGGATATCAAGGTCCGAGAACAGAGTGAGGAGAATATGGCGAGGTGGGTGATACGAGAATACGTAGACGAGGCTTGCGTTGACGCTGGAACAACAGAGGAAGGTTGATCTACGAGCCTCCGAGGTTCATGTCCCCTCATACGGCTTTTCAGCAAATCCTCCTCACCCAATCCAAACGGCATCCGTCACCATCGCAACCAAATGACCTGTCATCGAAATCATCCACGAATCCCTCTGCCGACTCTTTTCTTGACACTTCGACCTCCAGCTCATCTCTCCTCCCTCCCGATCGGACACTGGCCATGTCTCTCTCTCGAATAGGTACCCCGACACAGCGTATTATCTCGGGAACATTTGACGAGCTCGCCTCACTTCCCGCTGAAGAATTTGGCAAGCCTTTACATAGCGTCGTGATCGTTGGGAAGAGGTTGCATCCGCTTGAGCTGGAGTATGCTGGGAGGTGGTGTGTCGGTGGAGAGGATGGGGGATGGTGGAAGGTTGGGAAGGAGGTTTATGGGGTCGTCCGTGAGGGTGGTCATTGATGCACCCCATTGTCCTACTTTGATTACCCGCGTCAAAGTGGTACACAAAAGAGGGCTTACGTTGCGGACATCCACCACCTACTGGGCAAGGTCATCGACGCCATCTTCCATTCAGGCTTGGACATAGTGTACGAGAAGCACAATGCAATGCATGACAACAGATGAGGATACGCTGTCCGACCTTGAGGCGAAAAGTCACAATATACCGGTCACAGCTTGCTCTTAATCACTCGGACTTCCTTCTTCTCCAAAGGTGGCTTCCAATCTTTCCCACGATACCTGCGATCGCGTCAGTCTATATTTGAGATTACAAGCTAATTGTTAATCACAATAATGTCGATGGCGCTGTACCGAAATCGACAGGCAGTGACAAACCCTAGGAGATGGAGCAGTCAGCATAAGACTCGAGCACCTTTCACACGAGGTCATTGTCTCGCAGACAGGCTCACCAATTCATGTACTGCTATTGTGCGCAGCATCGAGAAGTGATGTATAGCATGTAACGAACAGAACCACAGCTGATTGTCCCGATGTCAGGAGGAGTACTTTCAGATTGAACGGTGGGCATCAACTCACTTCTCGTCCAACACTACTCCGCATGTCCTGCTTCGTCGGTGTCATAGCGATCATATCAACCTCTCTCCTCATCTGGCCCGCCAAGCCATTCCTCCCGGTCTCACCTGCTACCCCACCTCCTGGAACATCGGGCGAATCGCGATGTCGATCGCCCCAAGCGATGAGATCTTCTCGAATTGTTGACATCGCTTCTCGACATGCTGAAACTGATCGGGCGAGAGGTTTTCGAGATTCAGGTAGGATGGCATCGTAATTGATGGTCAGGGATTTGGAGGCGGAAGATGGGGATTTGAGGGGGAGTAAGAAGGCTTGGAAGGTCTCAATCACCTGTTCGACACCCCCGATCAGCTGTTGCAAGTTCCAGGCGAAGATGGTTAGACGACTGACATGACGGAAATGTTTTCCGGCAGTTCCTCCGGGCATAAGGATAGATTCATGCCTTAATTGCTCGTCCGAATGTATATGATTCCCCAGTATATCCAGCGCAGAATCGATGAGCGAGATCGCCATCTCAAGCAGAGCTCTAGGTCGAAGCGCCCCATCGATTGAGCTCTGCGGGTCGGAAAATGTCGACAACCCCGCGAGTGTGTGATTGAGCGACGCTTGTTGTATATCTTTGGGCATCATGACTAAACCTTGACAATGATACAGCGGAGGTACCGATACAAGCGGAAAGAAAGGATTCGTCTATGTTTGTTGACACGTGGGACTTTCTGGATACGTTCTCCTAGTACACTGCTTTTTGCATCTTCATTTCTAACCAATCACTCCTGTCGTTACTCGTCTGTTTCAGCCTATAGAGCGTAAAGGTTTTCCTCGATCACGCCCGGGATTCTTGGCTTGTCGTCAAGACCACACGCAACAAAGGTCAAAAAGCCGTGTATGGGGAATCGGCTGCGCCGTTCTCGATCACTCGGGAGCGACATCAATCCGAAATTCAAGAGCTCTCACCTGGGCTGCCAAATCGAAAGCGGACCTCCAAGAGTGAAGCCGCGGTCGTTCTCTCACAATGCCAATTGGCGGACCACGACCCAATCCAAACCCCGCAAACATCAACCCATCCTACGACCCCTCCCCCGCCTATGACCCTTCCCCTTACCAAGACCCTCGACCTTACTCTCCTTCCCCGGAGCCCCGAGGTCCCCCCTTTCCCTCCAGACCGACGTCGTCACAACTCCCTTATCCTCACCAATCATCCCCTTCTTCCGGTACAACACGGCTCGAACCCATAGACGATGACGATCAACAAAACGGCCTTTCCGGCGCCCAGGGCATTCGAGAAGAATGGACCCGGAGTCGGATGATCGGTATACAATATGGTACACCGGACGAGCAAGATATAGGTGCACATTCCATATCGGACCAACCGCTAGCCCCTTCGTCTTCCGTCGGACCTTGGGATTCCGCCTCTCAACGATCATTACCCCATCACTACCCTTTCCCACTCCCTCAACCTACCCATCTCCCCGTTGGAGCAGGTTCGACGAGTCAACATCTTCGAAATCAACATAGTAACGCTGGTCTTAGCTATATCGACGAAGAAGGGGCATATTACAAGTCCCCTGTCAATCGCCCATTTTCGGTAATGATGGGTAACGAGGATGTGGAGATGCGCGGGCTAGTCCGAGATGCAGGAGACATGGGGCAGGATGAACAGGAGATATTCCCAAGTCTTAAGCATACGGAGTACGATATATCGCCCTACGCCTATCCGGTGGAGGGGAAAGGATCTTCTAACATGACTCAAGCGAGTCATCTGCAGAGTTGGCTGTTATTTCCGACAGGGTTGGATCGGTTGATGGCGCTCTTCAGGATGGAAGCGGGGAAGTATCCGGTTGAGCAGGCGATTGAGAGGAAGATGAGAGGTTTGGGTGGTCAGAAGTGGCCTGTTGCAGCTTGGACTCTGGCAGTTGGCGAGTACTAGCTCTATAGCGATGCGATCTGCAAGCTGATCTGGGCATCTCAGCTATGACGGGCGTTCTTTTATACGAGCTGATCGCGAATCTGCATGCCACGGGAACACCTATAGCCATACACGTCAGTGATCTTGCGTCTGTCAGCGTGTGGTCCTGACGACCCCATAGCCGAACTTCAACTATATGGTCAGTATCGGTCCCGGCCTGCTCATCCCGTATCCGCCTATATACCAAGAAGATCTGACGAACTTTTTAGATCGGCCCCTCAGCGGAAGTACTGATCAATATCGGAGCCCGCTTTCCACCGTATGTCAGTTCCTCCGTGCTGGGACACCTGCTGACATGTCGTCATCTCGTAGGTGTATGAAGGATGTTGCTGAGCTACCGCCTTCATTCGCGCTGGCATGTCTGAACGATACATCAAAGTGGGTTTGGAAGCTCCATCCTTCTTCGACCGGAGCAGTCAAAGTGAAACGGAAGGCTCAGCCGGCTCACCCTTGGCAGTCCACCCAAATCCACATGTTCAATTGAGGAGATATGCGGTCATGGCGGCTTTCACGGTCAAACACCGGATCGTGCGTCTCTCCGCCAATGACTTCGTTCTGCTGATCAATACTGCAATAGAGGCCTGGCGCTTCGTTCTTCCCATTTTCCTGCATGTTGGCGTCATCCACCTCGTACTCAATATGATCGCGCAGATTATAGCGGGAGCGCAGGTTGAGCGGGAGATGGGCGAGTCTCCCAATCTCGGTATCTACGTCTAGGCTCACTCGAAATACAGGAACGATACCCTTCCTGATGGTGTACTTTGCTGGAGGGATATACGGTTTCATTTTGGGTGGGAGCTTCGCTCGGGTCGGCATTCCATCGGTCGGAGCGAGTGGAGCCCTTTTTGCGACGGTTCGTTGAGTCGAGACTCACTGATCAGCACATTCTGACGTTAGCCCAGAATGCATGTGTACTTGTTGATCTGCTCTTACACTGGAGATATGAAGACCGACCGAAGCTGAAGGTGTGTCCAGTCTTTCCATAATTCAGCTAGTGCTGAGTAAAGTAGGCATTCCTGCTGATACTCGAGTTCCTTGTCGGCATCGCTATCGGTTACATGTACGTCGTTTCCGTCCGCCTTTCGTGGTATATCAGCTGATCGACCGGCAAATTTTAGACCGAATGCAGTAGACGGTCTCGCGCATCTAGGCGTGAGTGTATTGGAACGTCTCGTCGCACAGATAGTGATATAGGACATAGGGCTTCTCGATGGGCCTGCTCATGGGCACGATCCTGTACCCCTCGATTAGCGAGACAAAGCGGCACCGTTACATAGTCTGGGGATGTAGGATAATCGCGCTGCCTTTGATTATCATGGCTTTTGTTCTGACTATCCGGAACTTCTGTGAGTGCTTATAGACGTCGGAATCTTCGTGGCTCATGATATGCTACCAGATACCGCCAATCCAGTGAGCAAAATCGATGAAGCTGGTGTCACCCGCTAATGAGACTAGAACGCGGCGTGCGAGTGGTGTCGGTACCTTTCCTGCATACCAACTGCAGCCAATAATCATTGCACTGGAACCGTCAGTCACGTCTTTCCAAAAACCGCATGACTCTCTCGCTGATGTAGGATAAACAGGGCATCACCGTGACCAATGTCACCACAACCCGGCGTTCTTGGGACAGTCTTTAAACGTTTGCTACCTACCCTGCACATATACTCCCTTCATCATCCGTGTTGATCGCTTCGTTCCGTCAATACAAGCATACCCCTGCGATCTCATTAAAAAACTCCCGTACATGCTTGGCAAGGATCTGACCTGGTCGAAGAGCACACCAATGAGGCTGAAGGGGTTCTGCTCGTACGCCTCGGTCGACCATCCTGTACCTAACATCGTGCATCCTCGGGAAAGCTTCAACCGAGCCTGATTCACAGTCATCAGCTTGAAATGATAAGTAAGACGCGGACGTACTCCTTGGATACCCTGTCGATCCCGCTCCTGTCCAAAAGAGTTCGGCAACGGCTGCTGCTCTCGGCCACATCACGGTTTCGAGGTTCATCTCGTCGGTCTATTTGTATTTCAGTCTCTTTCACGTCGCAGAATGCAACGGAACTCACCTGCTCAGCCCATAAGGAGGCTTGACCTGTATCTCGTTCAGACTTCCAATCCATTATACGGGAAAGGCAACCTTACCGCCGAGCACGAGCTTCTTTTGAGCCTCCTCAACATCCTTGTATGGATCAAACCTGTCCAAACCGATCAGCCGATCGCCTTATATCACGCTTGGAACCGGTGGGAACTCACGAGTACATCTTCTGCCAACCCTTGAACGGATCACACCAACTATTCCCTCCACCTTCCTTCCCGATCCAATCGCCTTGTCCGCAATCCTGCTCTCATCAGCTTTAGACACGACCTCAACAGGAAAGAGACCGACGAGGTAAAAGTAGTCAGCTGCGGCGTGAACGATCTGATATCCCTTATCAAGGACTCTTCTAGCGTCGGCAGAGTTCACCCAAATATCGACGACTGTCCCTTTGCTCAACGAGGTCATTGCGCCGTGGTCGAGCACCTATCACTCCAATCAACACCTCCAGAGCAAGCGACAAGGTAGTCGGTGTAGTACCATCTCTTGCCAGACTAATGGAGTCTTGCCACCAGCGATCAATGTCCCGTGCGTCTGACCGGTGAAGTCATCGAGCGCTTCCATTAGCGTCCGTCCTGTTTCTTCTAGCCTTCTCGCGGTCGGTCCATCATCAGTCTACTCCACCTTAGCCCGTTGTATCGAATCAGAAGGGGACCTCGACTCACCATGCAAGCGATATTGAGCTCATCACCACCCGTCCCAAAATACTGACTGCTCATCAGCCCACTAGCGGAGCCCAACAACCTCGAGGTGAACTCCGCCACTTCAGGTTCGGTAAACCGTAATTGACCGGGCGGAGGTTGGTGCGCATACGTCTTCCATGGGGCACGCTCGTAACATGCGATATACTCTGGGTGAGATTCGGCGATTATGGCTGTATGTCCCGGAGTGTCAATCTCCATGACAACGTCGATACCGCGCTACGCGGTATTGGGTCATTCGGGTCAATCGAGGACGGGGAGAAAGGACCCACCTCGCCGGCATACCGGGTGATGTGCTTGATGTCCTCCTCGATGTACTTTTCGTTTTGGCTGTATGCGCCGGTCGCTGCGAGTTCGGGGAAAGCGGAGAGGTCGAGTGGCCAGGAGTTTGAATCGGTGATGTGCCTGGAACCGGGGATCAGGATGGACTATGCGACTATGGAATAGACATACCAGTGGAAGACGCTGAGCTGAGAGGCAAGGATGTCAGCCGTCTATCCAATCCTCGGTTACGACTCTCTCACTTTGACTAAGGCCATCGTATCGAGCATCTTCATCCAGAACTTCAGCTTGGTATCTTTCGAAACGATTCGTGACTCACCTTGAGTATACTAGGCAAACCAAAATAATGCCTCGAAGTATCAAGCATCACAGCCCTCCATCCGAAACTCGGCTTATCCTCAATCTCATAAGGCGCGAACGGCGCATACGTCCTGCCTGTCGTTTCCGTACTTTCTGCAGGACCTTGTGCTTGTCCCGCCGTCTCTCTTGATGAGCCTGAACCAGACCCAAGGGGAAGTTGCTCGGATTGGGCGAGAGTGTCAGGTCGAGAGAGGACCGTCTTCTCGCTGCCAGCTGCTGCGGATTTGGTAGGGAGGTGGTAGAAGAGCTGTTCGAAAGTCGACAGACCTCGGAAGAGACCGAGTGCTGTCTTCGCTTCGATACGAGCTGGACCATTGAGCGGGACGAATAAGCGATAAGCTTCTAGCTCGGCTCGTTCTTCCGCTGGTCGGACTGCTGATTCGAAGATCGAGGGTATCGACTTGGTCTCGTCCAGGTTGGAACCTTTCAAAGAGAGGACGAGCGAGGAGAGATGATGTTTGCAGGGGTTGAGGTCTATCGAGTTTGAGCGGGAGAAAAATTCGCTTCCCCGCTCGACGGAGAGGTATCGATGGTTCGAGATCCACAAAGCTTTCTCGGTCCGGGCCATTGCAGCTGCGAGGTCGTGTGGAATAGCATGGTTCTCAGCGGAGATTCGGAAGTCACTGGCGAGACAGAGCGGGGTATCGCCGGTTGTCGAGTGAGTCGGGAGAGGCAGGACGGTGAGCTTGCTCTTCTGTAGAGCTGCAGCTGGAGCGGAGAAGAATACCAGAGCTGTGGAGACAAGCGGGAGGAGCAAGGAGAGGGTCGTGAGAGGGTTCGAGATGAGCATGTTGAGGAGGGAATGAGGGTGATAGGATCGTTTGGAAGGTTTCTCGGACTGCGCGGCTATCATGAGCTCAACAGCCTACAGTTATAGGGCCGGCGATTCTTATGTACACATGGGGAACAGTCAACGAGGGAGTTCCAGCGATGATACAGATCCCTTCACGGCGTGGGGGTTATCGCAAAAGTGGAAGTCGATCAACGGCGTTTTGCCCGGATCACAATAATGTGGGTCTTTCCTTGTCGATGACAATAAAAACCGGATCACAACCGCTGATCATTTCTCCATCGCAGCAGATATTGATGATACTGGGGGATCCTTTTCGCAGGCCCACGCATCGGCACAAAGGAGGCATGTGCTGATGATGAAGCGTGAAAGATAATGATCAAAGCCATTGCTTACGTTTTGTACAATAAACAATCCTTCACCTGTACTAGCATGCCGGATCGATGGGCATCTCTCGCTCTGCTGATCGCTTTTTCATCCAACATCTTCCTCGCCATAGATGACGCCTTTATTCAGCATCTGCAGAATCTGGAAGATGTCCCAGCGACGAGTTGACCTTTGTCAGAATGGTGAGTTTCCCCCCCTCGTCTAATTTAAAAAGCGCTGCACCCGTACTGAAAGTGATCTACAGGGAAACTCACTACTCATCTCCTTACCATACTTCTATCTCACTCGGACAGAACACGCACCAGGGGATCCGCCCGGTATCCGAGATCTACTTTGGATCCGAGGGCTATTTGCACTTGGAGCGATCCATCTCGGTGTCTTCTCGTTCGCACACCTCACACTATCAGAAGGTATCACCCTCTTTAGCCGACCTTTCCCGATCGCTTTCCTGTGCTACATCTTCCTCTCCGAGACGTTCACCAAGAGTCAAGCGTGGGGATGCGGTCAGTATGAGCTATTACAATGTAGATATTTAGCTGATGTCATCATAGTGATCTCGGTGATTGGGGCGGTCTTCATCGCTTATCCATAGATACTCGGCGCGACGATCCCCCCACGCCAATGATGATCTATCCAATACACCCGGTGATCGGCTGGGAGGGGTCATGATGGGAGTCGGATGCGTCATCTCCGCCTCAATCAACGGTACGTCCAGCTACAAACCTGCAATAGCCAAGTGATCGGAGATGGACCAGGGTGTTGAAGTTCTTCTGTAAGACGCGGCTGACATCGATCTCGTCGAAAGGCTTTTTACGCTCGGAAGATCGGCAGTCGATCTAGCTCGATGTACGGTGTCTACGGTATATCTATCCCACCTCTGTACGGTAAATTCTGATCATCAGAAGGATGCTCTTGACTCGAACTGCACCGGTTCTTCCTTCGACACCGATAGGATGGGTTCTGCTTACTTGGACTGATCGTGAATCGCTCACCATGAAACCGTTCCCAGCCGCTGATATTATAGCCTGCTGGTGCGAGTGCCCAAATCGCTATAACTATCGCCTTTCCAATACTGTCCGGCGCGACAGTCCGATGACCTGCTATGCCCAGATCGTGATCGGTGTTCTCACACAGTGAGGTGTATATGGTGACTGGCCAACCTATCCAGCAGTTCTGGGGATGATCATTATTACCGTCACCGGGCTGCTTACGGTCGTGAGTGCCTTCCGTTGACTCTGACTAATATAGAAAGCAGGGAGACAGCGCCAGGTGAAGACGAGGAGGTGACGGTACCCTTGGTCGATAGTGCCAGGATGTAGCGATGATCAGAAGACGTACTTAAGGCGGCCGGCCCCTGCCCCAGTAGAGCTTACAATGGGGAAAACCCTTATGCCATAGAGAAACATTGGCCTTGGGCTTGGGAGAGAATAGTCTCAGATCTCCTTGAACCCTCTTCAGAAGTTTCACATGTTGATTCTGTGAAGCTTACAGATTTCGAGAAGCGGGTTTAGGATCGGGTTTAGGATCGGCTTTGAGATCCTTCTCATCGTTCGTTTGTTTTCCGGTCATTTCCCTCTAAAGAACAGGGGAGAGCGCCGATCCCTCCTTTGACGGATTAGCTTTGAGGGATTCCTTTCGCCCCTTCTTTCCGACCCGATCGGGGGAAGGATTGATACGTTCATCAGCTGAAGCGATGCTCACTAATTATAATGTCAAACAACTATTTCGACAAGACACACCTACAAGGCTATACTCAAGGAAGGCCGAATTAACCCGCTTTTTCCTCAACCTCTTCAACCATGCCCGACCGAGCAACTACCGGACGGAGCCATCGCCCTCGCAATTTTCATCAAACCTCTGCTTCACAATCGTCGACGCTTTCTCCAATGTCTCGAGAATTTGGAAGGTATCCCCGGAATCGAGGTCACTTTCTTCCGAATGGTAAAAAAGTAGGGTTCTATCCTCAGATTTGCTTTTCTTCCCCAATCGATCAATCCTCTTTTTCGCCATGTTTGGTTGTCTAAAGTCTACTGGTCAGTCGCTGATCTGATTTTGGTATTCGTTCGGAAAGGGGCCGTCACTCTTCATCGCCCTCCTTAGGCTATACTTCACCAAAACCCCTCATGCCCCTTTACGGACCACCGGAAGTTCGTCATCTCCTCTGGATAAGGGGGTTCTTCGCCATCATGGCTGTTTACTTCGCAATCGCCTCGTTCGGTCGTCTCACACTTTCCGAGGGGATCACTCTTTTCAGTATCCGACCTTTCCCTATCGCCTTGCTATGTTATATGGTCTTGGCTGAGCCTTGTACCCGAACACCAACGGGAGGCTGCCGTAGGTGTCGGATTTCAGCGAACACGAGAACTGATGCTGAAGTCGAGGACTTCTGTAGTGGTATCGACGATCGGTGTGGTATTCATCGCCTATCCGCAACTACTTGGCGCGGTCGTCCCGGACGCAGATGATGGATTTTTGAAGGAAATGAGCAGTCGTCTGATCGGGCTAGCAACGGGAGTAGGATGCCTAGTCTTCGCTTCGTTCTGCGGTAAGTTGTGGTATGGTTCCCCTCGATATGACGAGTGGACTGATCGTCTCGCCTTCTTTGCAGACTTCTTCGCTCGCAAGATCGGAGCTCGATCGACTTCGGCTTAATTGTTGGTCATGTACGGTGTCTGTGGCTTGCTTGTACCTCCTTTGTGAGTGACGTGTCGCTCTCCGTGTCGCTTACGATAGGTACATGCTCATCACATCGTCCTTCCCTCGACAAAGATAGGATGGTTATGTCTCATCGGGCTGACCGTAAATGTCCTGCTTGAAACAAGCTGAACCCACTCAGTCCGCCGATATCGGCGCCTAAATAAGCTTGACCATCGCCTTCCAATACCTCTCCGGCGGGATAGTCGCCATGACATGCTACAGCGCAGTCGCCTTGGGTGTCCTCGCCGAGTGGTCGATATATAGGGTCTTGCCGACGTACCCTGCTGTGCTTGGGATGAGCATCATCATCGCGGCTGGGCTTTTGACGGTGGTAAGTAGTAATTGCTGGCGCGTCAAGGTGAGTACCGCTGATTGTATTTTAGCGAGGGGGTGAGACTTCGCCGGACGAGGGCGAGAAAGGGACTGTCGAGGATGAGGAGGCGATGGTACCGCTTGTTGAGGGGCTGAAGGGTATAGAGCGCGAAAACCGGCTGGCGGTATGAGCTGACTCCAAGCGGAGAGCGAGGGTCGAGTACGGTCTAGGGAAGTGATGCTGGACGAAAAGCGCTGTTGATTGTGTATCTGCTATCATCAGCGTACACCGGCAATCGTCAGAATATGATCGGAAAATCCGCCCATCAAGTCCGTTCAGTAGAAGCGGTGCATATCTTTATCTCCCGTACTCAGCCTGATCACCGAGAACTCCATCCGTCTATCCCTCTCAAAGCATTACTCTTTCCCTTACATGCTGATGGCAAGTCCGAGACCGGCGAGCGCGACGTTGGCGATGAGGTTGAGGCCCGAAGAGATCCCGTGGAGTGTGGTAAACTTGGTGTTGACCCTTGACATGGTCTCGGATGGCTGCATTCAAGCATCAACATTCACGGCCGATCTTACGGTTGATGGCTGATAGTGCCCGCTTCGCTCGCTGGACTCACGTTAGGCTCATCGTACTCCTTGTTCTCAAGCGCCTCCTGTTGATGCCTCTCCTGCATCACCTCCGTCGTCAAAGGTCCCACCACTACCCAGTTGACCAAAGACGGTACGAGCGACGCAAGGATGAGCAAACCTTGACGACCTTCCTCGCATGTCGCCCAGTGTGGTTCGACCAATGGCGAGGAGATGAGGGAAGGGTGGAAGTATAGGTGAGTTAGGAGGAGAGTGGCGGAGGTCAGGGTTTGGAAGGAGAAGTAGAGAGGGGTGAGTTTGGCTTGGAGGTTGCCGAAGGTTGTTCTGGGAAGGTTCTGGTACATGCGAACGCCGGACTGAGCAGAGGCAAAACGAATGATCAAGCACGTAAGCCAAGCGATGAAAGAGAAGGATGCGATCAGCAAAGGACCTGGCGACTGACAACGGAACACGTACGACGGAAGAATACACGTTCGACCCAAGAGCGGTACCCCAAGTGAGAAGGTAGAACCCCTTCATGGTGAAGGGCGCGAGCGCCGACTGCATGAAAGGCATCTTGATCGATAGACTGGATGAGTATCGCTTGGTGTTGAGGGTAGATTGGGTCTTTCGATGAAGCGTTTCGACGGGTTTGCGGAACATGTCGATGGGTTCTTTATTTCTGTTCCCGTTTACCGAGATGAACGCTGACGTCACACGTTGCCGACGCGTGATACGAAAGCATTCGCTGTCGATTGGGCTTTCCGTCGCAGTAGATTGCCTGCTAGGCCAGCATGCATATCGCTCGTTATTCTCGTTTGGTATACTCCCACATTATTAGGGACAGTGCTATGACTGATCGACCTGGTTATACATGCATGACGTCGCTCGATGGTTCCCCATGGGGACGACCTTACATCAAGAGATAATTCGGAAAGATATTGTAGGATAACGTTGGGATCTTCAGTACTCTCAGTGGAGAAGCGCCCGCCCGCCGCATGTTACCGAATTGCCTTCAAAGCTTCAAAGCAGGTTCAAATCGCATGTGCAGGGACATAGGATGACATCATCCATCGATCGTTAAGTCGTAACGTTATGCCAAGTCACAAACCAGGTTGGATCATTATCCTCTCCAGTTCAGACAAGACTGAATCGCCGAGAGTAATGTCTTTGCTTCGCCTTCCCACACTCCAGCTCTCTCGCCAAGCTTTTCGTCGCTCGAGCACTCACCTCCTTAGCGGTCCAGACGAAGACCGTGACTGAGAATGTGAAAGACGCTGCAGACAACGTGAGCATCAGTGCATTCACTCAGCTACGCATCATGATTGGGCTCTTGGCGGCGAGGAGAGATGGTACGCAGCTGATACTGGATCAACTCGTAGTTGAAAAAGAAGGTTGGACAACTCTCTCTCGCTTCTGGCCTCGGTACAACTTCGAAAGCTACCGATGTTACGAAATCCAAAGTCTATGCGTCACTCATTTCCCCGTACACCCGCCAAAAATCGCTGTTTCTTCCAGGAAAGATGGCCGATGCTAGGCCCGATAGCCTCCGCCAAGTCAGCCACGGGTGACAAGTTGACCGACGCTGCCGGAGCCGTGGAGGAGAGCACCAACCAGGCTAAGGGGAACACGACGGGGAAGGCTCGGGAAAGTGAGAAGAAGTTGAAGTAGGTCTCGGGATATGTTGAGTTTAAGAGTTTTACGAGGGAGGTGGAGTGGTTTGCCACGGAGGTGGAGTGGTTGGTCACGGAGATGGTGTGATTTACGATATGAAGCACGACGACATGATGAGTGATATTAAGCTGGTTGCGACATGCTGGACCGTTCCATGTCTGCACGAAAGCTGTATAGCTAGCTCATGAACGAGGTCCCCGTCGTAGTCGGTTGTGCTGGAGTAGCAGAAGCGAATATACCTCGACCTGCGTCTGTATCAGACAAGGCGAATCGAGTCTTGATGGACGGACTCACCACCCAAACCCCCTGCCATTACCGACCCGACTTTCCGCGGGCTGAAGACACTGCCAACCTTTCCTACATGTCCAAACCCCGCTCCAACAGGTTCACTCCTCGTACCTCCCAGGTAATCTGACAGTCCCGGAAACCGGTTGTTCGTCTTCTCCGCCACCTTCTCCGATGCAGGCGAAGTGTGATTCGCCGTACCGTTCGTATGCCCATTGGCTAATCTCGCCTCCATCGCCCCAGCCGTAGATCTGGGATCATGCTGTTTCGCCCATGCTCCAAGCGCTCCGCCTGTTGCAGACTCCGATGCTTCCGTTGTGACCTCCTTCCCGATACCGTCCCGCTTGAAGATGTCCGAGGTGGTAGGCACTGTGCGGCCCTCTCTTCTCTGGGGCAGAGGAGGCCCGCTGGAACCCGAACGAGAAAGGAATGCTGGCTCGGCGGGGGGAAAGACGTGACCATGAGGTGTTTGAGTGGTCCGAGGCGGAACTTGATTGGGATAGGCTCGGTGATGGTGTTGCCGTGCAGGATCAGGTTGAGTTGGGAGGGTGGATGGACCGACGGTAGGGTATTGAGCTGCGAGGACAAGCTGAGGATAAACACCTGGCGACGCATGTGCAGATCGACGATTCTGGGTAAGTCAGTAGGGCTGTTTCGGGCTCATCGGCGACTCACCTCCATGAGAGCGAGATCCTGCACCGCTTCTTCCATGGCCAGCCTTCCCGGTGTCGCCCCTTCCGACCAATCGGGCCCTTTCCGCATCTTGTCCGAACTCGGACGAGGGATTGGTTTGACTGCCATGAGCACCGCCCAATCAAGAACAACTCACCGATTCTGGGCGTCTCAATCTCGTTCTTCTCCCGCGCCAAGCGCCGTCTCTTGCTCCATGTCTGCTCAAACTCATCCCAATGCATTCGATCCCGCTCGTCCTGCTTAGGGTCAGCTTCTCCCTAAACCCGAGGGATGCGCACCGTCCACCAATTCCAAACGTGGTCCTTCTCCGCCTCTCTCGCTTTGACCAACTCTGCCAATGCTGCCTGATGTCTCCGCGATGCGACCTCATGCAGCCGTTCCCTTCGCTGGGAGAGCGTTTTATATAGGTACATGAGAGCGGGATGTGTCCCTGCAAACCAAACTTTCAGCTCGACTCCGCAAAGTCCAGCCGATACTTACCCTTGAGAACCATCTCCTCCTCAGCTGCAGCCTCTTCCATCCGCTCGACATACAGCCTATCCCGCAACGCTGCGAATTTGAGCTCGAGCATGAGGAGGTTTCGCATGGCTGCTGGGGCAGGTGGTGGTGCGTGTGAGGAGTGTGCGTGTCCAGCGGGGCGCATGGGAAGGAACGCCGGGGAGTCTGTAGGTTAGCATGGATCCACCCTTGCAGCCTTACCCGTTGCGTCCTCTCCTTCCTCTGCCCCACGTTCCGCATCATCGTCGTCTTCACCTGGATCTCCAAGTTCATCCTCCTCTTCCAGGACTGCTTGGTCCATGATCTGAGCTTCCGGGCCTTCTCCCATGTTCTGCTGCGCGTCCTTCTGAGTCCCCACATGCTCTGGCCGCATCGTCACGTCGCCCGCGTCATCTCCATCTCGGTCCTCATCGCCATCTTCATCCTCCTCCGCCCCCAACTCAACATCGTCTGTCTCGCCCTTCATACCATAGTCTTTCAGCCGTATCGAGAGAGTAGGCAGAAAATGAGACGATGTTCCTGGTTTCAGAGGCTCAGAAGGAGGTGGGGGAGTAAGTGAATCGGTCGGCGATACCGAATGTGATTCAATCCTCTTCAGCCTGACGCGACTATAAGCTCGATACAAGGGGATTACAGGAAAACACACCTCTTGAAGGGTGAGTGAACTTTTTCTGACTCGTCAGTATTTCTCTCCTCGACTTGCTCTTCCTCCTCCTCCTCTTCCTCCTCCTCTTCCTCCTCCTCCTCTTCGTCGCCGTCATCCTCCTGCGTCAGCTCGCTCTCATCGTCCTGAGCTGAGATGGTCAGAGCGACAGTCGAGCTAGTTGGCCTTCGAGCATCCCGCCCATCGCCTGATAGCACCGATGAATGACGTGACGGACCTGATTCTGCTTCTCGGTTGCCGCGGAGCAATCGGGGTGAAGGTGTTGCTGAGGACAGCGGAGAGGAGGATCTTCGTGAGATCATGCCCGGAGGAGGCACGATACGCGTTCCCAGCTCGTTCACGGCGACCCAGCTGAGACAGAGCGGCGAAGAGTGGGCCAACGGTACTAGTGTCACCTGGATGTACGGGGAGAGATGATGTACAAGAAGCCAAAGCTGGTGCAGGGAAGCGCGTTACATGGGGGAAGCCAAGGTTTAACGTGAATCCCCTAGTTAGGAAACACCCCCCTTTATGGGACAGCTCCACTTTCCTTTCTCCTCGTTACCATCAAATTGATTGTTCTCATCATGCAACAGCCTGAGACCCCTCTCGAGCTAGCAAT
>JAABUH010000019.1_pt1 | contig 209687 bp, 205 predicted proteins | sample 5559121 | NCBI WGS metagenome assembly JAABUH01 (sample SAMN10711871, study PRJNA513364) | rock metagenome | isolation source: Antarctica rocks | place: Antarctica: Victoria Land, Battleship Promontory nord | collected 2015-12-28
TGCAGAAACAGATCGGCCAGTGGAACATCGTGCACGGGTACCATGAGGTGGGCCTCCGCAGCGAGATGGGGTTGGTTCTTTCATCTCTACCTGCGTGGGCCTGTCTCGTGCAATCCACATAATGCGCTTAAGGGGCTTGGATACCCGACCATGCTGCCTGTAACGCCCGTGCCGTCCGAACCAGCCGGGCTTCAGCAGATTGCCTTTGTGAACGGCACCGACACTTACGCCCCAGGGAAGGGGGCGGTGCGTACCGCGGAGTTCACCACACACGGAACCTGGGTCGTGTCGTATTCGATCCGATGCGCGGGAACAAACGGCTCGGGCTATGGCGATTTGTCTTTCGAGGTCGAACCCCACGGCGGCCAGCCCGGCAGCGGCGATGCGGTAAGCGTGTACACGTCGGGTGCGCCTGTGCAAAGCAGAGACCTCGCACTGGTGTATCACTCCTCTGGTCAGTACTTTCTGTCAATAGAGTCGTCGTGCGACTTCGTCGTGACGGTCAGCCAGTAGTGGTTCTAGGCCCTACATTCCAACTCCAGCGTCGCCATGCGCACCGTGGACACCCGGGCCACGGCCCTAGTCTCACTGGGCATTCCAGCTTTCGCCGGATAGAGGATCTGTCGCCTGGTATGGCGCAATGTCTTCGCCTGGCTCGGCTAAAAACATGTGGATCATGTGCAAGATTTCTGGTCCAACCACGTTTATGGTCTGTCGAACGGGTTCATTCGCTCGAACTGCATCAAGTCCCCGAAGAGTACGGCACGCCGCTGTTGCGGTGTATTCATACCATCGGCGTCGTTGCAACGAGACAAAGAGGGGAGGGGAAAGGGACGTGAGCGCCAAGCTACTTGTGCAAGTGGTAACAGCCCTCAGCGTGAGCGCACTTACTCTTACGGGGTGCGGAGACAGCAACCAAGCGAGCCCGGTGGCCACAGCGACTGCTCAATCGGTGCCGACTGCGCGACCGGTGGCCACGCATCCGACTCGCGCAACGCCCTCCCCTCGTGCGACTCCGACCTTCCAGCCAATTCACTACGATCCAAAAACGGGTCAATATGCCACCGGGACACCCAGCGCGAACGTGGATACGACGACCCAAATTGGAGCGCCGATCGTGACATTTGGCCGGACATATCGAGCGGCGATGATGGAGGAGGCCAAGGGGGCCGCAGATTTGGGAAAAGCCGACTTTACGGTTCAAGGCTCACCGGACACGCCCAATCTGGTGCAAGACGCGTACAAACACTTTGACGCGGCAGCAAAGATTGTCACCGATAGGCCGACGATACAAAGTCCCTTCGACGATGTTGGCGCACGGCTAGTCGACGCATTGATAGATGAGCAGGCGCAAGCTCTGCAGATGGAGCTGACCTATGGGGGAAAGGACATCAGCGACCTGTACGCGAAGGCCCAGGCCGACCGTCAGAAGCTGCTCGCTATTGGATCGGAGATCCAAAGTCACGGCGGATAGCGTTGGAGGGGACACCCGGGGTGCCAGGCCTCCTAAAGGAACTTCGTCTGCACGGAACCTGAAAGCCTAAGCATGTGACCATAGTTGAGGCACACCCACTTTTGGCGCCGTGCCGCGCAGAAGCCGCAGAATTTCCATGCCTTCATTTTGGTCATGTGCTTAGAAGAAAGCAGCACGACGGTGATTCGAGTGCGAGCAAGCGATGGGGAGCGAGCCCGAGATATCGTCTACCGGTACACCGATAAGGACTTTTTGCTCGCCGATGCGATCAGCTTCGCCGTTGTGGTGCGCCGGCTGGACGGGGTGTTTGCCAGCCGAGAGGTGGGCCGCCGCTGGCTGTAGACCGAGAACCCGTATCTGAGCGGAATGAGGTCGGCCGAGGCGCTCCGAGCGCCGCATCGATCGGGTCAATGGGGCGCTGGAAACTCTGACCTCTAGCTTTCTCGCGTAGCGCGCCAACTCATCGATATCCTGTTCCCCGGGATTGAGACCTGGCTGCGGCTCCCGCGTCCTCGCCGCAGGTTGAGATGTGGAGCGATCGGGCAGTCAGCTTGTTCGGAATCTCCATACCCGGCGGCTGCGCTAAGCTGAGTCGGAGTATTCGGAAACGTGGAGCCGTGAGCAAGGAATGGCGCGCGAGGTGAACAACAAACCACACCGGACGAGCTTCGTGACTGGCAATGCCCGGCAGACCGTCCTCGCCACGCTGCAGGAGCACCGTGAAGAGCTGGCGGGGATGGGGATACGGTATCTAGCCGTCTTTGGTTCAGTCGCCCGGGACGAGGCGGGACCGGACAGCGACGTCGACATTCTGGTGGAAGTCGAACGTCCAGCTGGTCTCCTCAGGTTTGCCCATCTGCAGAATTACTTGGAAACGGTGCTCGGGCGGGAGGTGGACCTGGTGCCCTCAGACAGCGTTCGTCCGCAGCTCGAAGGCCGTATCAGCCGAGAGGCGCTGCGTGTCCTTTGAGCGACGGGACTGGGAGCTCTTTGTTGAGGACATGCTGCGAGCCATCAACCGGATCCAGGAGCGGTCAGCAGGCCGTAGTTTCGAGGAGTTCGCGGACGATCAGGATAGCCTTGAGATCGTTGCGTGGAACTTCCAGGTGCTGGGCGAAGCGAGCACCCACATCCCAGCTGACGTGGTTGACACCCATCCAGAATTACCGTGGCGAGACATGCGAGCGATGCGGAACCAGGTGATCCATGGCTACTTTCGCCTCAATCCCAAGGTCCTCTGGGACACGGCGACCGTCGAGGTTCCTACGCTGATCAGTCTCCTCCAGAAACTCCTGACTCGCAGGGACGATGACAACGACAAGCGTCCCTCGATGTAGCCGAAGGCTTCGGGAGCGTCCGGGAGCGGTGGGACAGATTGCTCGTAGGTGCTGGGTTCCGCGGGGCGCTTCGCGGGATCCGCCCTTGCGTGGGCCTGTGCAGCGAACTGAATCTGAATGATAATCCTGACGACAGTTTTGACGACAGAGCTGACGTGCTGAGCGTCAATCGCGAATGCTGGTGGACGGGCGGTGCAGGGACTAATGCAAGATCAAGCGGCTTGTTGTGCAATGAGGTGATCCTGAGATTGGCAGCCGAAGTACTGACAGACCCGCTCCTCCAACTCGGCGGCCGGCAACAGGCGAGCCGGCTCAACCACGGCCCGTCTCCCGTGCACCCAGGTCGCTTTGACCAGCAATTGGCTAGCCAGTGCTAAAACTGACCGTGCGGAAATGGTCGTAGAAGGCACGTCCATAGTTTGAGGGTGTCCCATCCCAGTTCGAGATGAGACCCATCCCTCCGCACGGCCAGGCCATCCAGAGCCAGGGTATATAGGAGATGTTGTGCCTGTCCGCCCACTGCATGTAGTGCGTCACGTAGGCCGAGCCGCAGTCCTTCTCGCCGAACTCGCTTGTCATCACGGGGACCCGGGCGGCGACCGGAGCGATCACCGAATCCCAATAGCGGGGTATATTCTTGGAGCCGGCGGACATGTAGTTGTGGTAATCGGCGATCAGTTGATGCCGCGGATCGGTGGGGAGATATGCCAGCATCTGTGTCAGATCCTGCGACCAGTTCAAGCCGTCGATGAGGAGCGGGTTGGTCGCCCCGGCGGCGCGGATGGCGTCGACGAGGCTCTGCATGCCGGCCGTCTGCCAGGGAGCGGCGCCGGGTACGGGGTGGTTGCGATACTGGTCGAGTTCATCGGCCAAACAACCGTCGCGCCAGCACTGCCAGGGGTTCTCGGTCTGGGCGTTTGCCCTGGTGATGTGCGGCTCGTTGTACGGCTCGAGGATGACGGCGGGATCGTCCTTGAAGGTGTCTGCGACCGAGGTCCAGTAGGCGAGCGCATGGTCGGCGTCCGCCATGACCTGCTGGGACGTCGAGGGGGATGCGCCCGGCGCGTTCGTGTGCAGATCGATGATCGCGTAGATTCCGCGTGTGTGCAGGACAGCGACGAAGTTCGCGATATCGACGCGATAGGCGTCCCCGGTGTAGGCCGGGTTGCCGCCGTTGATACCGAGCCAGCAATCTTCGTTGACCGTGATCCGGACCACATTGGCGTGCCAGCCCGCAATGGCGGCGGCTGTCTGTGTCGCCGAGGGGAAGGCGAAGATGCCGGGCGATGTGTGCGGCCCGGTCGGGATACATTGGGCGCTGGCCGGGACGTTGACCCCGATCAAGCGGATTGTCTGCCCTTGCTGGTTCACCAACTGGTTGCCGGCAACATGCAGAGCCAGTCGGCTTGCCGAGCTTCGGCCGGGTGTTGCTGTCGGGGTGGGAGTAGGCATGTGAGGCGCCTCGCGGGATACAGCAAATCGCCATGAGCACCACGAGGTGATAGTCAGGTACAGCATTCCACCCGCGTGTGCGTGCCTCGTGCCGTGCCCGGCGCGGCCCTCTTTATTCACCCCCGTGATTGGCGCCCCCTGCCCGGTGTGGCTATACACGACGATCCGGGAATGAGCCCGCGCGCCGGTACACGCGTACTGCCACTGGAGCGTCCAATTGTGGGGAACAGGGAACATGCGCGTCGTATGATTCCCCCGGCCGCTGGCGTCCAGGACCACTTCCGTCCTTCCAGTCGGTCGCAGCGCAAACGTGGCCTGTGCGGCTGGAAGGGAGTAGCCTGCTCCAACGGAGAGCAGCATAACGAGGCTGCAGCCCGTAGCGATGAGACTTCTGAGCGAAATCATGCGAGTCGGGCGAGGACAAGGACAAATGGGCAGCTCACGGCAAGGTCCCCCTGGGATTCTTTGACTCCATACTAGGGAGGAAAGCTTACGCCGCTCTGAACTATTGCTTAATAGCTGGCGACAAAGAGGGGGCGATTCATATTTCCTTTCCACGCAGTAGCAAGGTCAAGGGAGCCGCCCAACTTCGTGAGCTTGCTTTTTTGCTTCGGTGTATCGAGACTGGCCCGCCGAACAGTTACAGGTCTATCAGGAAGCTGGCGAGTACGAACTGGCTGCTGAATATCGTGAAGCGCTTCGTCGCGCGCATCACGAGGTGTGAAGCTTCGGGCCATGTTGGATTGCCCAGTACCTTCGGCTGATCCCGCCGGACCATCGAACGACTAAAATATGTTTTTGACACGTTCGTGACCCGGAACCTGGAGGATAACTGATGCCCCGTCGTCATCCCTTGTTGCTCCTCGCCTTGATCGCCGCCTCGATCTACCCGTCCCCTCACGCGGCACTTGCAGCGCCTCACGCTGTCATGCTGTTTAAGTACGTCGAGGAACCGGTGGTCGCCGTCAACCCGCGCCATCACTCTTCGGTGGTGGTCGCCTCGGTTGGTGGACCCGTCGTCGGGAAGAGTAATCCCATAGGCATCTATTCCAGCCATGACCGAGGTCGCACGTTTACGGCCCGGCCGACACCTCTTCCTTTGCCCTATACCTACGCTGCCGATCCCTCGATTGGATTCGCCACGAATGGCACGGTATTCGCCACTTACCTGGTAGAGAGTCCTACGTACTGCAATGGTCCGGTGGGCAGCGGGGGGATTATTGTGGCCGCCTCGCGCAACGGCGGAAAGACCTTCCGGCCCCCAACCGTCGTGGATGTTAATTCCGGTGACGACAAGCCATATATGGCGGTGGAGAGCGTGCCCGGTCACCTCTCGCATATTTTCGTAGCCTGGACACGCTCCGCCAATCAACAGCAGATCTTGCTGTCCCGCTCTACGGATGGTGGCGTCAGCTTTAGCCCACCGCAGATGCTGGCCGAGTCGCCGGTCACCCAAAACGGCGCGTTTCCGGTGGTGGGTCCCAAGGGGCGTGTCTACGTCTTCTGGGCCGGGCTGAACGAACCCGGCAACAATACGCTGACCGGGAAGGGACAGATCTACCTGAGCACCTCGAGCAACGATGGCGCCAGCTTTGGGCCGGCGCGCAGCATCGCTGGACCGTTTACAAGCATCCCCCGCATGGTTGATCCGGAACGGCTCCGGATCATCACGTACCCGGCCGCGGCCGTTGCTCGGGACGGCCGGCTGTACGTCACCTGGACAGCGGTAAGCAGAGAGCTAGCCAATTCCACGGTCAGCAGCGATATCATGCTCAGCTCGTCCGCGGACTTTGGTAAGGGCTGGACTAAGCCGATGCCGGTCAACGACGTACAAGCGGGCGATCGCTTTTTGCCGTCGGTAACGGCTCTGTCCGATGGGTCCGTGGGCCTTGCCTTCTACGATCAACGGAACAGTTCTGAGCAATTGGACGTCTACGCGGCGCGTGCCCGCTTTAAGGGCGGCTTTCATGTCTCCCGTAACGTGCAGGTCAACGATGTTCCGACACGCGTTACGGATATCTATGAAGCAAAACCCAGTCAGAGTGCATGCTATAGTCCAGGTCGCTTCTTTGGTGATTACCTGGGCCTGGCGGCCGGCCAGGGTCATCGCATGTTCGTTACCTGGGGTGCGGCTCAGTTGCACGTATACGGGCAGATCGAGGTGTGGGTCGCCAGCGTCGCGCTCCCGGGAAAGTATCGATGATCGGATGCGCGTCGTGAGGCGGGACGACCCGGTGTCTCCGTAACGACTGTGATTTTTGGAGTATACATCCGTGACGCGCACAATGAAGGTGTTGCGATGCGCAGATACCGGCCGTTGCCCGTTTGCTGGTGGGTGGCGGCGGTATGCATCTTGCAGGCCAGCACGATACCAAGGAGACGGCCTCGCGGTTTACCTTGGGATAGTTCGTCGATACGGGTAGAGGAAGGTGGAGCATGGAGCAGAGCAGCCGGCGCATAGACGCAGATGAGGCGAATCGTCAATCCCAAGAGCTTGACAACCAGGGTACGGGGAGGGAGATCCCGATAGCCAACACTGAGACGCAAGACATCGACACCAGCGCCGCGGATGCGTCGTCCCACGCCGGGCGATCCAGCAGCGGCAACGAGGTCTACCCCCCCGACGTGGACGGAGACACCACCGTGGGTGGCTCCCCGGAGGAGCAGTCGATGCTGCGGGAGGAGCAACAGCGTTGAGCCGGTCCTGGGAGTTTTATCGCCACATGCCGGTGTTCCTGGCGAATGGACGGCGCCTGGGACGCACTGAGGAGATCGGCCACGCGGTTGATTATGTTCATGTTCAACAGGGCCTCCTCTTCATTCACGATTGGTACGTTCCGACCACTGCCGTGGCGAGTGTTGGGGATCTCGGGGTGCAGCTCAACGTGCGAATGTCCGATCTGCGGCGCAGCGGCTGGAATGTGCCCTCGGAGGGCTATCTCAGTCGCCAGGGCGCCACGCCCGGATACGAATACACCAGCCTGGGGGACGTGCCTCACTATGCCGAGCGGCCAGCCGCTGATGAGCGTGGGGCATAAGAGAGAGGGAAACATATGACGGACAACAAGGAAGAGTACGTATCTCGCGAAAACATGTGGGATCAGCAATGGCCCTCACGGACCACGGAGACCAGCCATCACGGCATAGACGAAGTGGATACGAGTGATGAGTTGAGTCCCTTCCCAGATTCAGTCGGCACTTCGGACGTCATCGAGTCCGTCCGTGATGCAGAACCCTATACCCCACCAATTGATCCCCCGGTCTTGCCGGGAGGTCGCGATGGTATCCATGTAGCCACAGGGTTCGGCACCTCCGCGGAGGAGGAGTCGGTGCTGGAGGATGTGCCTCGGGGCGACGAGGATCTACGCGAAGAAGTGATGATGGTGTTGAGCCAGGATTCTCTTACCTCGCAGTACCGCTTGCAGGTCGCGGTCCGGAACGGAGTTGTGCATCTCGTTGGACCCGTTACCTCCACGGAGGATGCCGAGTATGCCTCCGCCATGATCGATAATCTGCCGGGTGTAGTCGAAGTGGTCGACGACACGACGCTGGAACCGACCGGAGCATAATGGGCCGGTCCCCTTTCCCGGAGATTGATGTCGCGTGACCTGTGCTTGAACACTTTGGACGTCTGGTGTTCCGTTCCCGCTGGATCGTGCTGGCGATATGGCTGGCCGTGTTTGCCGGATCCGCGGTCGTGGCGCCCCGTGTGACCGGCGTGTTGCACGGTGGTGGGTACACGATCGGAAACAGCGATTCGGTGCGTGCCTATGACCAACTGCACCACGCCTATGGCTATAAAGCCTTAATTTTCACGGCCGTGTTTGCCGGCCATAACGATCCAGGCAAAAGGCTTCTGACTGCGGCACGTAGCTTTCGTCGCGACGTTCTACGGGTCTACCGTACACAGCTTACGGTCTCTGCGCCGGTCCTGTCCTCCGACGGCGCCATTGCCATAGCGCGTGTGTACAGCAATCCGCGCGCGGATTTCGGCGCAAGCTTTGCAGCGCCGATGCGCTCCATGCTTGCTGCCACTGGCGTCCGCTCATACCTGGCCGGTCCATCCGCCATTTTTCACGACATGGAAGTGGTCAGCGACGACGACCTTCGTCACGTTGAGCTGGTGACGCTTCCCATCGCAGTGCTTGTGCTGCTCGTCATCTTCGGGTCCGTGGTTGCTTCCCTGACCCCGGTTCTGATGGCGCCCGTCGCGGTCACGCTGTCTCTCGCGGTCATTTATGGTGTCGGCCATCGCATAGACATGTCGATTTTCGTGCTGAACACCACCTCCATGCTTGGACTGGGCGTGGCCATCGACTACTCCCTGTTTATGGTCAACCGCTTCCGGGAGGAGCTTGCCCTGGGGCGAGACCTGGAAACAGCCGTGGGGTATACCGTAGCGACTTCGGGACGCGCTATTTTAGTCTCGGCGGTGGTGGTCAGCGTCGGATTTTATGCCCTTACTCTATCGGGCGTCCAGATGCTGGAGTCGCTGGGCATTGGTGGCAGTATCGTCACTGCCCTGTCGCTGCTGACTGCACTCACGCTGTTGCCGGCCATTCTAGGTGTACTGGGGGCTCGCATTAACATGCTGCCGGTCGTACCCGCCCGTCTCTCGTCGTACGATCTCTGGCGTCGCATCGCACTCAAAGTCATGCGGTATCCGGTCCGGGTTATCCTCGCGGTCATGGTCGTGGTGGCTGCTCTGGCAGCGCCCGCGTTTCATCTGAGGGTTGGCATTCCGGGTCCGGAAATTTTACCGCCCGCGGTTGACTCTCGCGCCGGGAATGACGTTTTGAACCAGCACCTGGGCAACGCCAACCACTCACCGGTTCTGGTGGTCGTCACGCGTGACCCTGGTACTGCCTCCTCGACGTACCGATCAGCAGCTTTCGCGCTGCTCGACCACATCTGCGGCTCCCCGGAGGTAGCTGGCATCTCAGCGGTCCCAGTACCCGACTCGGCAAAACAGCTGCGTTCGTGCACCCAGACGCTGCAGGCGCTGCAGAGTCCCACGACCCAAGCTCAGAACCAGGCCCAAGCGCTGGCCGGAAAGCAGAATACAGCGCTCATTTCGGTGTTCGTCAAGAGCGACCCGTCGAGTGCCGCGGCGGAGCAGTACGTCGTGCAGCTTCGTCGTCAGGCACGAGTTCCCGGCTATCAGGTGCTGATTGGCGGGCAGACGGCGGGACAAATGGACTTCAACAACTATCTATACTCTCGCTTTCCGCTGGTCGCGCTCTTTGTAATCGTCACTATTTTCGTGGTCTTGCTGTTCGCCTTCCGTTCCGTGCTGCTTCCGCTCAAAGCGGTGTTGATGAATATTTTCTCCATTCTTGCGGCCTATGGCGCCGTGGTGTTCGCCTTTCAAGACGGTCATCTGGCGCAGTTCTTGGGATTCACGCCGGTCGGCAATATCGACTCGATTGTTCCGGTCCTGCTCTTCTGCGTGCTCTTTGGTATCAGTACTGACTACGAGATTTTCCTGTTGAGCCGCGTGCAAGAAGAATACCGGCTCAGCGGTAATAACCAGGAGAGCGTGGCTACCGGCTTGAAAGTGACCGGGCGCATCATCACCAGTGCCGCTGCAGTCATGGTCGTGGTGTTTGGCGCCTTCGCCTTTGCGCAGCTCGTGGTCATCAAGGAGGTCGGCCTTGGCCTCGCCGTGGCAGTGCTCATCGACGCCACCCTGATCCGCGCGTTGCTGGTGCCGGCTACCATGCGGCTGCTGGGTCGCTGGAACTGGTGGTTGCCTGGTCGTGGCTCTATACGTGCGCCGACTGGCAGACGGCCTCTTTCCGCGACGGGACATCCGCCCGCTGGAGAATAAACGGGGGTATGGTGTAGGGCGTCGTCAAGTATTCATGGTAGGGTGAAGCGTTCAACCCCTAGCTTTTCAGGAGATTTCATGGCTCAACATGCCCAACTCAAAGCCGAGATGCGGACCATGCTCGGGAAGAAGGTCCGCCGTTTACGCGCCACCGGAGTGCTGCCCGCCACGGTGTATGGCCATAACGTTACACCGCAGTCCATTCAGTTGGACCTGCACGATTTTCACCAGGCCTTGAAGCACGCCGGTCGCACCCAGCTGATTGACCTGTCCATCGGTGACCAGAGAGCGCGTCCGGTGTTCGTCAAGCAGACGACGGTTGATGCCAAGCGGAACGCTATTCTGCATGTCGAATTTTTCCAGGCGAACCTGCGAGAAAAACTGCACACCAGCGTGCCTGTACACTTCGCCGGAGAGTCGCAGGCGATCAAAGATGGCGGTATCTTTTTGGGTCTGATCGATCATATCGACGTGGAAAGTCTGCCGGACGATGTTCCTGAGAGCATCGAGGTCGATCTCAGCCAGCTGATTGAGATCAACAGCGCCATCCATGTCAGCGACATGCATCTGCCGGCCAACGTTGCTGTGCTGCTGCCGGCTGACGAGATGATCGCCAAGGTCAACCCGCCGATATCCCAGGAAGCATTGGATGAGGCACTCGGGGAGACGGAGCCACTTCCGAGTGAATTGGGTGGCGATCAGGAGCCGGCGGACGCCGTGCCGGAAGCCTAGAGGGACCGTATTCATTCACCCTTTGCGACCACGAGGTTCCGGCCGTCAGGTGCTATCTGGGTCTGAGTCGATCGGACGGCCATGCACTGTCGTCCGGAATCTCGTGATGGTAGCTGAGGCGCTACCCAACCCAGCCTCCCGCTAGATGCACGGCCGCGGCTACGACCATGCTGGCCGCGGAGGCGACCAGCACCACACTGTACCGCCGGCCCGCAACCTTTGTCGCGCCCCAGGCCACGATCGGGAACAGCGCGAGCACGAAGCGGTCAGTTGACATAAATGGCGCGTAGAAGCCATCTTGCCATTCAGGCGTACAGAGCACGACCAGCCAAAAACCTGCACAGTAGACCGCGGAGGACCGGTCTATCTCCTTCCAGGCGCGGACGGTCAAAAATAGAAAGAACAGCGCGGTGCCCATTTGAAGGAGATTCTCGGACGTGAACGGGAGATACGAGCCGTGCTGGATCAGCCAGGTTAGGGACGCTGTGAAGCCCGTCCATGGGTAGGTCAGCGTACGGTGCCAGCCCCGTTGTGAGCCAAGAATGTGCACTGGATTGAACCCGAGAGCCACCAGATATGCCAGATAACCGCCAGCCGCGGCGCAGGTCGGTACTAACAGTGCCGACCAGGTGCGGAACCGTTGGGGCCGAGCGGCGAGGATGAGAGCTGGAATCAGTATGAACCCTGTCGATCGCGTCATGATGGCCGCGGCCATCCACAGCCCTGCCCTCAGCGACTGCCGGCGACGGGCGTGGTACATGCTGCCCACGGCGCACAGCAGGAATAGGGACTCGGTGTAGGGAGCGATGGTAAATACTGCCGTGGGGAAGAGTGCAAACAGCCATACCGTCCGTCCAGCCACCTCTGCCCCGCGATCGGCGGAGGTCCAGAGATATAAATACGTGAGCGCTCCTCCGCCGGCTAGATTGGCGACGAGCATAGCGAAAGCCACGGATGGGGACCCGCCGAGGCTGCCGAGATGAATAAGCAATGGATACAGCGGAAAAAAGGCCAGAGCCGATTTTCCGTTAATTCCCCAGTGGTAACCGTGCGCCGCGATGCCGAGATACCAGCTGGTGTCCCACTGATTCCAGATCTGCCAGGGGGATTGGCCACGGAGTGCTGCCATGAAGGCCGTCAGGACAGCCATGAGCAGGTGGCTGACCGCGAATGGCACTAGCACAGCCGCTGCGATCCCACGCCTCAGAACGGGTCGAGCATCTTCGCTACGGCGGATATCCTCTTCTGGGCGTGCTCGCTGTATCGCTATTGTGGCGCCTTCCATCCTGGTGGGACCCACCGTGGGTCAACGACGAGGGAACCTACTTTGCTGTGGCCCAGGCTATGGCACACGGCTACCGCCTGTATGCCGATGTCTGGGAAAACAAGCCACCAGGACTCTACCTTGTATACACCGCAGTTTACCACTTGTTTGGCGTGTCACTTCTCGCCGTCCGCCTGCTCAGCACTCTGGCGGTAGCTGTGGTCGTGATGCTGACGTTCTGTCTTGCCTGCCGGGTGGTCGCCGGACGAATCGCTTCACTGACCGCTGCACTCCTCTGTGGATTGCTGTTCGGCGTCCCCTTTCTGGAGGGCACCACCGGCAATGCTGAGGTGTTTTTGGCTGCACTCACAGCGTCGGCGGCATATCTCGTCGTAGGGCGGAAACACACTGCGACTGCCGGGGCCATCGTGAGCATCGCATGCCTGTTCAAGTCCGTCGCTGTCTTCGATGGAATCGCACTGCTGATCTGGCTCGCGGCACAGCATCAGCGCGGTGTCTGGCGCTATGCGGCGGCGGGTAGTGGCGTCCTTGCGGCTACTCTGGGCGTTGCCGCCGTTCAGGGTATTTTGCCGGCCATGCTCACTGACGCGTTCTGGTACGATCTTGTTTATGTCGGCCAGGGGAATGGTGGGAATCTTCCGTGGCTTTTGGTCATAAAGGTCGTGGCACTGGCTATCGGCAGCTATCGATTGCGCCGCGCGCCGTTTCCATACATTTGGCTGCTGTATGCCGCCGCCGGTGTGCTACTGAGCGGACGTTTTTTCGGCCACTACCTGCTGCAAGCCGTGACTCCACTCTGCCTGACGCTCGCCACGGTGCTGGACCGCCGACCTATGCTGGCGAAGCGGGGACTCTGGGCGTTGCCGCTCGTGATCGCCGTGGGCGCCGCGCTATCGGCGTTGGGAGGGTATGCGCTAGAGGCCGGCGGCCACGAATCCATTCTGGCCGAGCGCCTGCAGTACTACAGCAATTTCACGCGCTATGCGTTGGGCACTGAAAGCTATCACGTCTATCGTGGTCAGCTCGATGACCATGTGAGTCGCACCCTACTGGTGGCCGGTGCGATCAGACGGACACCGCCCGGTACCCTCCTGGTGTGGGGAAACGCGCCCTGGATCTATGCGTTGAGCCAGCGGCTCCCGGCCACGCCGTATACCTCCGCGCTTCGAACTCCCGAGGTACCAGGAGAGGTCGCCTCGTTACGACGTTCGATTCGCGATGGACGACCGATGGAAGTGGTAGTGGTGCAGCCGGCGGATCCGTCGCTCGGGACCGCCGCTCTGGACCTCGTTCGTCGTTACCGTCGTGCATGGTCGTACGGCGGGGCTGTGGTCTACGTCAGGACCCGCTGAGACTCGGCATTCTGCCTGGCAGCGAGATAGATGGCCAGTGCCAGGAGCGGTGCTAAATAGAAGTAGTTCACCAGGCTGCGCCAGGCGAAGAAGAGAGGTATGGTTCCCAGCACGGCGATACTGCCGGCGCTTAACCACCGGAGGCGGACGAATGCTATGACGCCCCCAATCCAGGCCGCTGCTTCTAGCAATGAAAAGACGACCTTGGGCAGCATGGGCAGCACGTTGGATACGAAGAGCGCGATAATTCCCACGCCGAGCGGAAACATTGGATCAGTCATGGGTCCGGCGATACTGGCAAGATATGCCCCCGGTGAGCGGGCAATGAATGGCCCGTTCATGGCCAGGAACACGGCTGCCATAAGACCACAGCGCCGGAGCGCTTCGCGCTTGCCCTGCTCGCGCCAGATCAGTATGAGATACAACGGCAAGAAGAACCAGGAAAGTTGCTTGGTGGCTATTGCTACTCCCATGGCCAGCGGACTGAGCCACGGCGTTGACCACTCTGCTAGGGCCAGCATCAGGAACAGACCGTAGAGCGGATCCGGCTGCCCGCCGGCGGTGAGTTGAATGAGCGGAATATCGGCAAGCACCAGGAGCGGTGCAAAGAAGCGCAGCGATCGAGGCATCCGAAACCACAGATATGTTCCCATAGCGACCACTGCCAGGGCGTACAGAAAGCGTAGGTCGTGTACGCCGGCCCAGACAAACGGAAGGATGAAGAGGAAGGAGCCGGCGGGATAGTTGTACTTTGACTCGAACTCCGCCGGCAGCGGCACTCCACGCCTTGACCGATGATTGAGGACGTTCAGGAACACTTGGTTCACGGCGCCCTCGCTCGGATAGGCGGTCGTCCCGCGGAACTGTCCATCCATCAACGGCGTGGTGGTGGTCGAGGGCGCATTGACCGCCGCCAGAGCGTCCGCGATGTTGGCCGCCTCGTACGGATTGTGGCCCCGCACCACTTGCTGGGCTGCGTACAGGTCCATCACGGCGCCATCGTTGTTATAGGCGATATTCCGCGCCGTGGCACGTACCCCGTTTCCTACCTGCCAGAGTCCAAAGACTGGAAACGTTGCCACCGTAAAGAGCGCGCACATTCCTAGAACCTGCCGCGCGCGCATCGAGAATAATCGCTTCAACGGTACCGTTGCGGCGAATGCAGCTACCACGCTCAGGAGCGTTTCGAGCGCGACCAGGAAGGCGAGGATGCCATTACCGGCAGGCCGAAAATGACCTGGGCTGGAGAGCGCCAGGGCTTGTAATACCAGGGCAATGGCGATGAGACCGAAACGCGCCAGCAGGGGGGAGCCGACGGCTAGCTCGGAACGAAGGATCAGGGAACGATGCCGCAGGCGTTCCGCCAGCCCGGCCGGCGGCGACGCACCACGGGTGCGCTCGTCGCGTTGTATCATTCCGCTCCTCTTTGCCCGACTGCGCTACCGCCAGGCAATTATACGGGTTGCCTTGACGAAACCCCGGTTAACCGTCATACCTGGTAACCGTCATACCTGGCGCATCGCCCAATAGATCGCAGCGATCACGATGAGCGTACCCACCAGGTAGACGATCCCTGGGTTGACGTACGATCGTTGTACCAGGGCGCTGAGAGCGGTAAGAGCGAGAATCATGCCAAGCAAAGCGATCCATGTCTTGCGCGCTGAGCGATAGTGGACATACGAAGCGCTGCCACGGGGATTGGTCGGGAAGCTCCCCGCATTTCGTCCCGCCCCGAAGTACGGCGAGTGTCGCTGGCGCGACCACCACGATTTCAGTCGTAATCGGTTGCGTGTTACATGGCGAAATCGCCAGTACATCCAGTTGGTACGCAGTTCTTTGAGGCGCCGGCTCATGCGTCGAATGTTTCCTCTCGAAGTAGGTGCCGGCGGAGTACATCCAGGGCCGACTGAGCGAAAAAGTGCTTGCTCAACTCACGGCTACCAGGCCGGTGTATCTCGCGGACAGTATTAACCCCGTCCATGCTTAACGCTACGTAGCAAGTACCTGGAGCTTTCCCCTCTACTGACTCGGCGCCGGCGATCCCAGTGACGGCGAGCGCTGCATCGACGCCGAATGCGTCACGGCATGCTCGAGCCATCGACTGCGCCGTCTGGGCGCTAACCAAGCCATGCCGGTCCATGATTTCCGCGGAGACGCCATACGCTTGTTTTACATCACGGGAATACGCCACGATGCCACCCAGGAAATGCCGAGAGCTTCCTGGATGGTCGGTGATCATACTTGCCAACTCGCCTCCCGTCGCCGACTCCATCACGGCGACGGTGCGATCCTGGCGGTCCAGCAACTCACCCACGGCAGCGGATAGCGTGGTATCGCCGGACCCGAAGATGGACTCTCCCAGACGCTCACGCACCGCCGCTTCCGCTTCACGGCCCAACTCGGCGACGCGTTCTTCAGTTGCAGCTTGAACAGTCAGGTGTACCTGCACGCCGGCATCCTTGGCATAGGTTGCGATTGTCACCTCGGGCCACCGATTGAGTAGATCGGCAATCTGTTCCTCCACTCGGGACTCGCCCAGGCCAAAGGTCATCAACGCTAGCATGAAGAGCTTCCCAGGGAGTAACTGCTCCAGGCGACTCTGGACCCATTCACGCCACATCGGTTGCATTTCACTGGGTGGACCCGGCATGGCTGCGACGATGCAGCCGTTGTGTCGGACATACCAGCCGGGCGCTGAGCCATTCGGATTCGGTATGGCCGTTGCCGAAGGGATCACCATGGCCTGTCGCATGTTGCTGGCCGGCATGTGCCGGCGCATCGAGGCAAAGCGGGTTTCGATCTCCTGGACCAGCAGGTCGTCCAGATACATCTCTTCACCCACCGCCCTGGCGATCGCCTCGCGCGTGAGGTCGTCCTGGGTGGGTCCGAGTCCGCCGGTGCAAAGAACGGCCTCTGCTCGCTGCATTGCAGTCTGAAAGGCAGTGGTCAGGTCTTCCAGATCATCACCGACCTGTTCCACGCGACACACCTGGAAGCCAATCCCGCTCAGTTGACGAGCGAGAAACGCGGCGTTGGTATCGACGATATCGCCGCGGAGCAATTCGCTTCCCACGGATAACAAAGCGGCTCGCACCCAGCTACTTTCCTTGCCACAGTGGTTTGCGTTTCTCGAGAAAGGCGCCGGTGCCCTCTTTACGATCCGCGGTGCCGACGGCGAGACCGAAGTACGCCATCTCCGCCTCATTGCCGGCGCGCGGACCGCTCTCCAGGCCCTCGTACACCGCGCGCTTGGCCAGGGCAATGGCCAGTGGCGCTTTTTCCGCGATCTTGCCGGCAATTTCGCGCGCTTTGGGAAGCAGATCTGCCTGGGGGACCACGTGATTCACCAGGCCCAGCGACAGAGCGTCCTGAGCGGAAATGCGATCACCGGTAAAAATCAGCTCAAGCGCTTTGATTCTACCGACTAATCGTGGCAGTCGCTGGGTGCCGCCGAAGCCGGGAATGATCCCAAGGTTGACCTCGGGCTGCCCGAACTGCGCGTTCTCCGAGGCAAGAATAATGTCTCCGGCCATCGCCAGTTCGCAGCCGCCGCCGAGCGCATACCCGTTGACCGCCATGATCACCGGCTTGTCTAACTGATGCAATTGGAACAGGAGCTGGTGCGAATTGCGCGAGTGTTCGAATCCCTCCCGACCGGTCTCCAGTGCCTCCAACTCGGCGATATCCGCGCCCGCGGCGAAGGCCTTGGTCCCACTACCGGTTATGATCACGGCCCGGACGCTTTCATCTCCAGCGACGTCCTGAACTGCCTGGCCAAGCTCCTGGAGCGTATCGTGGCTCAAGGCGTTTAAGACGCGCGGCCGATTGATCGTAATGGTCGCGACCGAGTCCTCACGCTCGACTTCGATGTTCTCGTACATTACGCCCTCATTTGCTCGCGCTGTACTCGCGGAAGCCACGCCCGTTCTTTCGACCGTAATAGCCGGCATTGACCATCTTTCGCAACAGCGGCGGGGCTGCGTATTTTGGATCTTTAAACTCGTCGTACATAACTTCGGCGATATAGAGGGTGGTATCTATGCCCACGAAATCCAACAGAGTCAACGGACCCATGGGCACGCCTGTGCCGAGTGTCATGGCTGTGTCAATATCCTCGACGGTGGCGATGCCGTTTTCGACCGCGCGTACCGCGTCGAGCAAGTACGGCACCAGCAGATAGTTCACGATAAAGCCGGGCGTGTCCTGTGCCGTTACCACCTTCTTACCCATGGATTCGCCGAACTGCCGGAGGATGTCCATGGTTTCATCACTGGTCTCCAGCGCACGAACCAACTCGACCAACTTCATCACGGGTACCGGGTTGAAGAAGTGCGCCCCCGCGACCTTATCGGGCCGCGAGGTCGCCGCGCCCAGAGCGGTGATGCTGACCGACGAGGTGTTGCTGGCCAGGATGACCTCTGGACGGGTGATCCGGTCGAGCGAACCGAAGAGCTCTTTTTTCAGGTCAAGATTCTCGATGATGGCCTCGATCACCAGGTCACAATCGCGCAGGTCTTCCAGGTCCGTGGTGCCCGTAATGCGCGACAGTACGGTGTCTCGGTCTTGCTCCGTCATTTTGCCTCGTTCCAGTGCCCGACCCATGGAACTCGCGATTCGTTTGTGCCCCGCTGCCAGCGCCTGGTCGTTGACCTCTCTCATGACCACCTGGAAGCCGGACTTCGCTGCCTGTTCGACAATGCCGGAGCCCATCAAGCCTGCGCCTACCACGCCGACGGTCTGTAAGGCCATTCGCCACTCCTTCTCGTTTGCCGGCCATCCGTTGCCGGCCGCGGTCTGGTCAAACGGATCTGTGTGCACCGCACAGATCGACCGCGCAGCCTCTCAGTATAAGGCGTTGCCGGCGAGCGCCCGTGCTCAGTGAATCGCCGGTAGGGCCGCCTGTAAGATCCGACGTGCAATCGGGGCTGCCACGGTCGCGCCTTCGCCGCCATGCTCCACGATAACCACGACAGCAATGCGGGGATGGTCCGCCGGTGCGAAGCAGACAAACCAGGCATGCGGTGGTTTGCCATCTCCCGTCTCCGCGGTACCGGTCTTCGCGGCGACCGAGACGCCCAGATCCTTCACTGCGTATCCCGATCCCTTTTGCACGACCTCCACCATTGCGTCTCGAACCTGATCGGCGGTGGCGGATGATTCGACATGGTACAGCGACCCATACGATGCGTTCTTTACCATGGTCCCGTCGGGGGTAGTCACGGACCGGACCAAGACTGGGCGTGGAATATCGCCGTGATTGGCCTGAGCTTCGGCGATCATCAGCATCTGGAGCGGCGTCACATGTAACCCGCCCTGTCCGAATGAACTGGCGGCTAAATCGACCGGGCTGAAGGTCTCGCCGGCTGTAAGGGTATGGCTAACGAATACCGGGATATCGAACGGCACCGGCTGGTCGAGACCGAAGCGGTGCGCATAGTCCAACCAGCGGGTCGCTCCGACTGCGAGCCCTACCCGTGCGAATACAATATTGTCGCTACAGGCCAGTGCCGTGGCCAGATCGACCGGCGGCGATTGCCCGCACTCCGCCAAATTGTTAATGGTGTCTGGGAAGGTGTGGAACCCGACGGTCAGAGGGCCCAGAGCGTCCGTGCCGAAAAATTCCTGTGACAGCGACATGGTTCCCGTGTCGATGGCGGCGGTCAGCGTGACCAACTTAAAGGTGGATCCGGGGACGTAGTAGCCGTTTACGGGGCGGTTGATCAGAGGCAATCCTGGATCGGTCAACAGAGAACTCCAGTACGCCGGGTCGCTGATCCGATTGGCGTCGAAGGTGGGCTTGCTGGCCATCGCATAGATCTCACCGGTGCGGGGATCGGCGACGATCGCCGCACTCGGGCCGTCAGGGAGCGCGGCCGCCACCTGCTGCTGCAGCTTGTCGTCGATAGACAGCGTGATGTTGTCGCCAACGACGGCCTGGTGTTCCCATTGGTTGATCTGGCTCTTCCAGCTAGGGCCAAAGATCTGCCCCGCCAGGTACGGGTCATACGCCTTTTCCAACTCCGTCTTTCCATATCGCGTATCGTCGTAGCCGATGACCTGGGAGAGGGACGAGTCGGCGTAGGTGCGGTGTACGATTCCCGTGGGGTCGATGGAGCGCCCCGCCAGTACCACACCATTGCGATCCAGAATGAACCCTCGCTGCACGTGTTGCGCTTGTTGAAACAACCGCCCGTTATCTGGTCGCGATTGGAGAGTGCCGGCATCTATCACCTGCCAGTAGGTGACGTCTGCAATGAGTATCGCGAACGCCACCAGAAAAAAGACGCCGATCCGTCGAACGTTGGTATTCATAGTCGCCGTTCCCGGGTCTCCGACGAGACTTTGAGTAACAGTCCAATAATAAGAAAGTTGGCGAGGGCTGAGCTGCCGCCATAGCTAAGAAACGGCAGGGGCACCCCGGTGAGCGGCATGAGACGGGTGGTGCCGCCGACGATGACCACGGTCTGGATAGCGAGGGTGGACATTAGGCCCGCGGCGAGGAGTTTCTGGAACCCGTCCTGGGTGGCAATGGCAACGGAAAGACCGCGGAACACCACGAACAGCAGCAGGCAAAGGAGCGCGCAGATGCCGGCCAAGCCCATCTCCTCACCGATTGCCGCGAGGATGAAGTCGGTGGTTACCACCGGCACCGAGCCGGGCTGACCAAGACCCAGACCCTGTCCTCCAATCCCACCGACTCCCAGCGCAATCAACCCCTGAACCAACTGATAGCCCGAGCCGGCCGCGTGCGCCCAGGGATCGAGCCAGACCTGAGTCCGATCACGGACGTGTGGAAATAGATGAAATGCTAGATAGGCCCCCACCGCAAACATGGTGAGTCCAGATATGGGATATACCGCGCGGGCGGTCCCCACATACAACATAGCCAGAAAGATCCCCAGAAATAGGAGAGCGCTGCCCAGGTCATTCTGCTTGACCAGGAGCGCGAGCGAAAGCCCCCACATGGCTACTAGAGGCGCTAGATACTGAAAGGGAGGCAGGCGAAGCGGCCCCAGCGAGAGGCGGCCGGCTGCCAGTAGCTCCTTCTTCTCGTCGAGATAGGCCGCGAAAAAGATCGCCATGAGCACTTTCAGTAGCTCGACCGGCTGAAAGTAGACGCCATGAAAACCAATCCAGCGGCGGTAGCCGCTACCGTTGATATCGGTGCCTCCGACGATGGTCAGGAGGATCAAAACGAGACCCACCATTGCCCAGGTGTACTTATAGAGCCGGAGTGTGTTGGCGCTGCGAGGAAAGGCTATCAACGCGGCTGCGGCGGCCTCGCCGAGGACGGTCCATAGTACCTGGCGGTGCCCCAAAGCGGGATTCAACCGGGTGACGACCAGAATGCCCACGCCGGCTACCACGGTGACCGCCGGTAGCACCAGTTGGTCAGCTCGGGGTGCGAACCGGCCCATCCACAGGCTCATCACAATGGTGCTTGCCGCATAGACCAGAGGGTAGGTGAAGGCCGATTGCACCACGTGGCGCTGCTCGGCGAGCGAGAGCAGGGCGAAGCCGCCCAGCACGATCCCGTTGGCCAGCACCAGCAGTAGGAGCTCGACCCATCGCAGGTGATAGCCCTGCCTCATAGCTGCACCAGTTGGAGTCTGACCTGGCCAAACTCGAGGACATCTCTCGGCTTCACCGCGACCGGTCGCCGTACCTGCTTGCCGTTCAACTTGGTGCCGTTGGTGCTGCCCGTGTCTTTGAGCACCCATCCCTTGCCGTTCCAGGAAAGGCTGGCATGGGTCGATGAAATAAAGGTGTCGTCCAGCACAATATCATTCTCTCCGTCACGCCCGATGGAGGTTAAGGATAACAATGGTAGCCGTTCGCCTGGCTCGAGTCCCGACTCCCCCGGTTCCATGACCAGGAGGTCGGCTGGGGCACGTTCGCCCTGCACGAGTGATCGAACCCGCAACTCGCGGCGCAAAAGAAGCGCCAAAATAACGATAAACGCATACAGTGCCGCCACAAAGGCAATGCGCCCGAGAAGGAGGACATCGTCGACACTCAAGCGAAGCCTACTGGTCCCACAACACTTCGAGGCCGCCTAACGAGATGGTATCCCCCGGGCTCAGCACCGTTTCTTTGGTAACCTTTCCGTTCACCGCGGTACCATTGGTGCTTCCCGTATCTCGCAGCATCCAGCGACCGTTCCGTTCCGATACCTCAGCATGATACCGAGACACCCGACGATCGTTCAGCACAATGTCATTGTCCGGCAGCCGGCCGACCCGACTGGGTGAACGCAGCACGGCATAGGTCTTCCCGGCGCAGACCAGGCTGGGCGTGCTCGGACCGGTGTGAACCGGGCCATCCATGCGGGGCAGGAGCGCCGTGTGCTGAAAGTCATTGTCATTGGTCTGTTTGGCATCCTCCACGTGCGCCTCGATACGCAAATCCCCCTCGGCCAGCTCGCGACGTGAATGGAGGCGGACGACCGGGCGGGTAACGGTGCTGAATCTCCGTTGTCGAGCCACGCGGGCCACGTGTGACTCCAAATACTTTTCGTGCGAGCCACGGGCGCCTTCAAAGAACGCGAAGTCATGGGGATTGAGATAGACGTCGTAGAGGTTGGGCACCAGGACGCCATCCACGCCGACAGATTGCTGAGACTCCATCACGCGAACCAGCCGCTTGCCGATTTCGACCGGCTGCAAATGACTGTTGGTTGCGCGCGTGAAGGTTCGCTCCATCAGGCGTTCGATGAAGCTCTCAAAACGAGCGATCAAATTCACCCACCATTATAGAGACGCTCCTTTGCGTTGACGGGGTGGAGGCGCCTACAATCAGGAGCTTTTGCTTATGAATGGCATAGAAAACCACATCCTCGACTTCGTCAAGAATTTCCTCGGCACGCTCGGGTATCCGGGCGTGTTCTTGCTCATGGCCATCGAAGGCTTCGGCATCCCGATCCCAAGCGAGCTGACCATGCCATTTAGCGGCTTTCTAACCACATCGGCCGGCGGAAACAAGTTTGTGCTGCCGCTGGCCATCGCCGCCGGCACGCTGGGCGAGACCGTGGGAGGCATCATCGCGTTTTTTGTGGGCAGAGCGGGCGGACGGCCGGTGCTAGAGCGCTACGGCAAGCTCGTGCTGCTCTCCCCCGAAGAGTTGGAGAAGGCCGAGCTGTGGTTTGCCCGCTACGGCGACTGGGTGGTGTTTATCACCCGTCTGCTGCCGGCTATCCGCAGCTTTATCGCGCTGCCGGCGGGGGTAGTCCGCATGCCGTTCTGGCGCTTCCTGGCGTACAGCCTGGTCGGATCCTTCATTTGGTGCACGGTTCTGGCCATCGTGGGTCACCAGTTGGGTCAATCCTGGAACACCGTGAGCACCAGCCTGCGAAAGTACGACGTCATTATCGTGGTGGCCGTGGTGCTGCTTATAGTGTTTGCCCTGTACAAGCGGATCACAGCCGGACGGCGACAGAGACGCAAATCGGAGTCGGCGGCGTAAGTGGGGTAAGCAACTGGTCCAGGTGCGCCGCCTCATCGGTCAGGCGCAGACTCGTGGCTTCATGCTCACTCGTCAGGCCAGTCTGCTACTCGACGCCACGCCCATTTCCCCGCTAGCTCTGTAGGAAAGGCTGTGAACAACGAGACGATGTGGGATGAACGGGTGGTGGCCTATATTAATCCGCTTCATGGATACTTCCCTGCCATCCTACGAGGGCCAAAAGTTGTACTTCCCCGGCAGTAGCACCCGTGGCGTCGACTGGGAATGGTAATGCTGGCCGGGGACATCTTTGCGTGGGCTGTGTTTCTCGGGATTACCGTGGTCGGGATCGCAAGTACTTGGATCGGCACTTTAAGGGTGCATGGGCATCTGACCAATCATGCTTCTGAATCGGTTCGGCTGGTGTTGACTTCGACGAGTGCTGTCCTGCTGTTCTTGGGTGGATGGATATTATTTGATGTGTGGCAGGGAGGTAGGCGCATATGGATGCTACACAAGAAATTGTCGGGACTCCCACGGCAGTCCACTACCGATCCCGTTTAGTTACGTCCCATTGTCTGCCGGGATGTGGGCGATGGCTACTCGCACGCCAGGGATAATCCCCTGAACTACGACGATGCATCTGGACTAAACAAGCATAAGCCCTGCTAAAGAAAAAGCCGCCAGCCATAAGGGCTGACGGCTATACAGTCATGGCATCTACGCGGACTCGTTCTCCTGCACCACATACTCGTCGTTGTTGCGAGTGGGAAGTGGAGACGGTTCCAGAATCGGGCTGTCCTGCTTGAGAATGACCCGGTCGGTTATGGTGCACGAGCGGATGTCGTTGCGCGACGGAATCTCGTACATGATGTCGAGCAGCGTCTCTTCCACGATGCTGCGCAGACCACGGGCGCCGGTCTTCTGGGCCAAGGCCTGAATGGCAGTCTGCTCCAGGGCCTCGGCGGTGAACACGAGCTCGACCTTGTCCAGATCGAAGAATTTCTTGTACTGCTTGATAATCGCGTTCTTCGGCTCGGTGAGGATACGAATCATCGTCTCCTTATCGAGCGGTTCCAGCCCCACGATTACCGGCAGGCGTCCGACAAACTCCGGTATCAGTCCGTACTGCAGGAGGTCTTCTGGGGTAATGGCCCCAACCGGCGTAGTCGCATCCTCCACCGGTTTGACGGCGCGGTAGCCAATGGTACGGTTCCTTCCGACCCGCTTCTCGATGATCTGCTCCAGACCTTCGAAGGCGCCACCGCAGATAAAGAGGATGTTTGCGGTGTTGATCTGGATGAAGTCCTGGTGCGGGTGCTTGCGCCCCCCCTGGGGCGGAACGTTGGCCACCGTGCCTTCAACGATCTTCAGCAGCGCCTGCTGTACGCCTTCGCCGGAAACGTCACGCGTGATCGACGGATTGTCGGACTTCCGAGCAATTTTGTCGATCTCGTCGATGTAGACGATGCCCTTTTCCGCCCGGGCGATATCGAAATCCGCCGACTGGATCAGCCGAAGGAGGATATTCTCCACATCCTCGCCCACGTATCCCGCTTCGGTCAGCGCCGTCGCATCGGCGATGCAGAATGGAACGTCCAGAATCTTCGCCAGTGTCTGGGCCAGCAGCGTTTTGCCACAGCCGGTTGGACCCACCAGCAAGATGTTGCTCTTTCCCAGTTCCACGTCGTCGATCTGCATGCCGGCGGCGACCCGCTTGTAGTGGTTATATACCGCGACCGAGAGCACGCGTTTGGCGCGATCCTGGCCAATAACGTATTGGTTGAGCTGCTCCATGATTCGCTTGGGCGTGGGAATCTTGGTGATGGGCAGCCGCGTGGCCGCCGGGGTTGCCTGTTCCTCGGCGATGATCTCCTGGCACAGGTCGATGCACTCATCGCAGATGTAGACCCCGCCCGGGCCGGCGATAAGACGGTGAACCTGCTCCTGACTCTTACCGCAGAACGAACACCGATATTGAACCCTCGGGTTCTTGGAACCCGCCATACGCCTTAACTCCCTGCCGCCGCCATAGGCATCTGTTCGTATGTAATGACTTCGTCGATCAGACCATACTCCAGCGCTTGTTCGGCGTTGAAGAAACGGTCGCGTGCAAAGTCTTCGCGGATGCGCTCCACCGGTTGGCCCGTGTGGTTCGCCAGTATATCAAAGTTGCGCTCATGCAGACGCATGAGTTCGCGCGCATGAATCTCGACATCGGGCGCATAGCCGCCTAAATTTTGCAGCCCGGCCGGGTGCATATGCACGGTTCCGTTTGGAAGCACGAATCGTTTGCCCGCGGCGCCCCCCGCCAGAATCACCGTCGCCATGCTGCCACAGAAGCCCATGCACATGGTCGACACGTTGGGGCTGATATGCTGCATGGTGTCGTAGATGGCCAGGCCCGAGTACACGACTCCTCCTGGACTGTTGATGTACATGAAGATGTCGCGCTCCGGATCTTCACTCTGCAAGAAGAGCAACTGCGCGGTAACCAGGGCGGCGATGGTATCGTCGATTGGTGTGGTGATGAAGATGACGCGGTCTTTGAGCATGCGCGAGTAGATATCAAACGCGCGCTCGCCGCGGTTAGTGGTTTCGATAACGGTAGGAACGAGATAACTTTCCATTGCCACTCCTTGGCGACTACCCGCCGACTTCGACCGCTACAGTTTCCTGTAGGTCATCGGCAGCAGCCGCGGTTTGGTCTGCAACGTCTTCAGCGGCTTCCGCTGACACGTCCTCACCGCTCATGATCGACACCAGCCGCTGGACGGCCCGTTGTCGTCGTATACGGTTTCGGATGTTGGTACGAACGCCGGCGGAGGACCGCAATCTGCGACGCTCGGTCTCGCTGGTTTGCGCCCCACGGAACAGATCTTCCAGCGCGGCATCAATCTCTCGGTTTGGCGTCTCAATGTTTTCTTCATCGGCCACCGCTGCCAGGACCAGCGAGGTCTTCACATTCTGCGCCGCACTCTCGCGCATATCATTCCGAATATCTGCCTCGGATTGAGACGCGGTGTCAAGGTACTGCTGCCACGACAGGTGACGCCGCTCAAACTCTTGCTGCATCTCACCGATCATTCGTTCGAGTTCTTCCTCAATCAAGATCGGGGGAATTTCTATGAAGGTGCGCGAAGTCACGGCCTCGATGGCGTCCGCCACCATCCGCTGATCGGCTTCCAACTTTTGCTCGAGCTGCAGATTCGCCCGCAAGGCGTCGCGCAATTCGTCCAACGTCTGGAACTGAGACACAGACTGCACCAGATCGTCGCCGATTTCCGGCAGCACCTTCCGCTTGATTTCCTTCACTAATATCCGCAGAACCAGCGTCTGGCCGGCTATCTCCTGGTCCTGGTACAGTTCGGGCAACGCCAGCGCAAGGTCTTTGATGTCTCCCGGGTTCACGCCCACTAGCTGCCTTGAGAGCCCCGGTAGCATTGGGTCTGGCTGGTCGTCCTCGTCCTTCAGTTCGAAATCGACGTCATCCTGGTTGATGACTTCTTTGCCGTTGACCTGGCCGCTGATACTCATGGTGACCACGTTACCGATATCCGCGGCGCGCGTTTTTGGCTCGAGTGTCGCGTTTCGCTGCTGGATCTCCTGAACCAAGGCTTCGACGTCGGCGTCGGTGACCTCCGGCTGGTTGCGCTCAATTTTGATCGCGCTATAGTCGGGTAGTCGCACTTCCGGTTTTACCGCTACGGTCGCTTCAAAATGAAAGCTCTGGTCGGGCGACAGGTGGTCGTGTCCATCCGAGCCTGGCTGAATCTCCGCCTCATCGATGGGGGTGAGATTTTCTTGATCGATGGCCTTGCGATACGCCCACCGCACAGCCTCGTCCGTGGCCTCATGGACGAATAGCTCTGCTCCCACCACACGCTCGACGACTGATCGCGGCGCCTTTCCCTTGCGAAAGCCGGGAACGTTCACTCGTTGCACGAGCTGTTTGTAGGTGCGATCGAGCGCCTGTCCTGCTTCCTCCGCCGTCAACTCGATCTTCAATGCGACGCGGCTCTCGGGAAGTTTGGTGACTTCGACGTTCATGTACTGCCTTATATACGAAGGCTGGCCCAACGTCTGGACCAGCAAACTTTCTGACTCACTCTGCTTGGGTGGTGGGGACGGAGGGACTCGAACCCTCACGCCAAAAGGCACATGATCCTAAGTCATGCCTGTCTACCAGTTCCAGCACATCCCCGAGGGATAAACGGCACTGCGACCTTTCACTAGAGCATACCAGATCGGGTTTTCGTCAAAGCTCCTCGCCACCCGGACCATGATAGACTCAGCGGGCACATCTGCAATTGGCCGACGTGGCGGAATCGGCAGACGCACGGGACTTAAAATCCCGGGGCCTTTTGGCCGTGTGGGTTCGAGTCCCACCGTCGGTACCATTCCTTCTGGAGTTCGATGACCGAATCCGATTTTTTCGACGAGAATTGCGAGAATTGCTGCTTTCTGGCGTGCGATGATTCGTGCGGCAATCCGGAATCAGTCTACCATCGGCGCGCCATGGTATTTCGCGACGGAGACGAGGTGGTTCAAACGGGGTGGTGCGATCACTGGGCAATTGAGCCGCGTGCCGAAGGTTTCTCATAAACGCTGCTTGTTTAGGGCGCGTCAAGGATGGTATCCTGGTCGTAACTGCAGCGATGCTTGAGACGCGCTGCATGTCCTTATTTTTAGGAGGTTGACCAATCGCGAAAGACCTGAGAATTAATAATCAAATCCGAGCCCGAGAAGTCCGAATGATCGGCGGGGATGGCGAGCAACTGGGGATCTATCCGTTGTCGCGTGCACTGGAGATGGCTCGGACCGATAATTTGGATTTGGTTGAGGTTAGTCCTAACGCGCAGCCGCCGGTTTGCCGCCTGTACGATTATGGCAAGTACAAGTACGAGCAGACGCGCAAAGAGCGGGAAGCGAGAAAGACGCAGAAAACGTGGACGCTGAAGGAAATGCGCTTGAAGCCGAAAATCGGCGAGCATGACCTGGACTTCAAGACCAAGCTGATCCAGAATTTTCTGGTAGACGGAGACAAAGTAAAGGTCACAGTCAACTTCCGCGGACGTGAGAATGCGCATCCCGAACTCGGGCGGGCAGTGCTCGAGGACGTAGCGAAGCGATTGGCCGAAGTTGGATCGGTCGAGCGTATGCCGCTCCTGGAGGGACGATCCATGACCATGATCATGACTCCGGTGCCGCCTAAGACACAGAGACCCGCCGACGACCACGGGCGGGCAGCGGCGGAGAATGGGAGGACACCTCCACCCAGTGATCCCCGAGGCGCGTCGCCCCAATCGACCCCCGCACAACCCAGCGTGGTGCAGCCGGCGGCAGCGCAACCATCTCGCGATGAACCGCCAGTCTCCTTGTCGCCGACGCACTAGAGCAAGAACGAGGATCACGTGCCAAAAATCAAGACGCATAAAGCAACTGCGAAGCGCATAAAGGTGACGGGTACGGGAAAAATCCTGCGTAGCCGCGGCTTTCAGAACCATAAAAAGTCGGCCAAGTCGAAGCGATCCTTGCGCAAAATGGACGATATGTTGCCGGTAACCAAGGGTATGACCAAGCGAATTCGGTCCCTGGTTCCCGGTTTGAAGATTCGATAGGAGCTACGCGCGATGTCACGGGTAAAGGGCGGCCCCCGGGGCCGACAACGGCAAAAAAAAATATTGAAGTTGGCCGCTGGTCATCGCGGAGCCAGGAGCCGCCAATTCCGCTCTGCCAATGAATCGGTCACCCATGCATTGGCCTATGCGTATCGTGACCGTCGCACACGGAAGCGTGACATGCGTTCCCTCTGGATCGTTCGCATCAATGCCGCGGCTCGACAGCAGGGATTGAGCTATAGCCAGTTCATTCACCTGCTGCACGAGGCGAATGTGGGACTCGATCGTAAGATGCTGGCCGACCTGGCTGTTCGCGAGCCGGAAACGTTCGAGCGTATCGTGCGGGACGTTAAGGCATTTGCCGCATAGTGCGGATTACAAGCACTCACAATACAGCAATTCAGTACGTACGGTCGCTCGAACGAGCGGCCGTTCGCCACGTTGAAGGGGTCTTTGTGGCCGAGGGGGTCCGGCTCGTCCGAGAGGCCGTGGCTTCGGGTCAGAGTGCGACGCTCGCCTTGTACGATCCCGACGTGCTTGCTGGATCCGGCGCCGGGACCGAACTGTTACGCGCGCTGCCGTCCTGGGCGGATCGAAGCTACGAAGTTTCAGCTCAGGCGATGGCGCGTGCTTCCCAAACCGCGACCAGCTCCGGTGTCCTGGCGGTCATACGGCGACCGTCGCCAGCGCCGTTCTCACCGTGCGGCAGTGTATTCGGTGTCGTACTTGATCGGCTCAATGACCCGGGGAACGCGGGCGCCATTGTGCGCACCGCCGATGCTCTGGGTGCCGATTACGTCGCCACCTTACCGGGCAGCGTCGACCTCTTCTCTCCCAAGGTCGTGCGTGCCGGCATGGGGGCCCATTTCCGCTTGCCGCTCTATCCCCAGCTATCCTGGGACGACATTATGCGAGAGGGCAGGTGTACCGCCGTGGCAGCGGCCTCCCGGGGGGATGAATCGATCGATGGATTCGAGTGGCCACAGTCCACGGTGCTGGTGATCGGTAATGAGGCGCATGGGCTCTCGAAGGAGGTGGATGTGTCGGTCTCTCGTCGCGTTCATATCCCCATGCGGGTCGGGGTAGAGTCTCTGAACGCGTCCGTCGCCGCTGCCATCCTGATGTATGCCGCGCTTGGCCCAGGCCTATGATAGGAATAAGCGTTACAGATGGGGTCCTTTAACGTACTACTAGGTGGTACATCTAAAGAGGAGAGCATGGAAGAGGCGCTCAACACCCGCGCCTTCAATGCCCCGGCAGGAACGCACTCTGGTGATGCTTCGCTGGCAGAGGCTGCCAAAACCGATCCGGGTGCCTTTGGGGAACTCTATGAACGGTATTATGCGCGTGTCTATCGATATGTGTATCATCGCCTGGGAAACGCGCCAGACGCCGAAGACGTTACCGCGTTGGTCTTCATGAAGGCGCTCGAAGCGATGCCCACCTATCAGTCGACGCGTAGTAGTTTTGCGCCGTGGCTCTTCCGCATCGCGCGGAACGCGGTAATTGACCATTACCGTCGTGGACGCAAACAAAGCCCGCTCGATGAGGTGGAGTTTTATTCGAGTGACGGAGATCCCGCGCTTGACGTTTTGAACGCGGAGCGACGCGCGGAACTGCGGGACTTGGTCGAGCATCTATCGGACGACCAGCGGGATGTCGTGCTCATGAGGTACTCGGCGGATCTAAGCTTCCCGGAGATTGCCACCACCCTGAATAAAAATGAACCGGCGGTGCGAATGCTTCTGCATCGCGGCCTGCGTAAATTGAAGGCGGTGATGGACGATGTATGATCCGGATGTTGATCCCGATCTGCGGGATGTCTCCAAGCGCATCGCCGACCTCAGCCGGCAGATCTCCATTGATCTGCGCTATAAAGCTCACCTCCGCGAAGCGCTGTTGCGGCGCCACCAGGAGCTTTCCGCCGAAGTTACGCAGCGCGCGGCACGAAAGCTCTGGCCTCGTTTAACCGGGGTCAAACGCCTCACACTGGTGGCGCCGCCGGCTCTTGCCGCCGCAGCCGCAGCCTGCGCCATGGTGTGGGCGCTCCAGGTTTCCGGCCACCGTTCGCCGCAACTTGCCGAAGCGCAACGTATAACTGCTGCCCTGGTGCGCGCGGTTCCCACTGTTACCAGTTGGAAGGTAACGGCACATCAACAAGGCCAGAACGTTAGTTCAGTGACGGCCTACGGGGTACAGCTCACGCCCGACCAGGAGATCTATATCCGGGCGGAGCGAGGTATCTACCGGTCCTACTTTTATTCGGGCGGTCGATGGTCGGAGGTGAGAGACGGTCAATCTATCGCGCCATCAGGCGTTGCGTGGCAGTTCGCCTTTGCGACGTTGCCCCAACGCCTGGCGAGGCATCGCTTTGTGCTCCTAACGAGTTCGCAACCGAACACCGAGGGGATCCGGTACTCGCTCCCCGAGCGTCACGGTCTTCGTATCCAGGTAACGGCCTGGATCGATCGGACGACCGGTCTGGCCAAACGACTCGAGCGTGCTGTGATTCGCGGAAACCGCGTCATTGAGCGCGATTGGGCGGACTACAGGTATGAGAGGGCAAAGTGATTCGCGCTCTGTTGGTTGGGGCTGTTCTGGTTGGTACACTGACCCTGCCCGTCGCGAGTTCGGTCGGTGCCGCGTTGCCGCCGCCACCGCCTCCTCCCTCCTGTCACATATGCAGCGGACCACCCCCGCCACCCACGCTGGTTCCAACCGTGGTGCTCACCCTGGTTCCTGTCCAGCAGTCGGTCGTGGTCCGTCTTTCGCCGACACACGTGGGCCGCGGTCACCGTACTAAAGTGCAGGTGACTGCTTCGTCCGATGATGCCGTTACGGAGATCATGCGCTTCCGTGAAGGAAAATCAATTACCTATCGGGCAAAGGTCGGTGCATCGGGAACCTTGACGAATAGCCGTAAGATTCCGGAAACGGCGCCGTTGGGCAAGGCTGTTCTGACGGTGAGCGTACGAGACGCGGAAAAGACGTTCGTCGAATCGGTATCGTTCCTGGTGACCAAGTAGGACTCAGCGGCGAGTATGGTTCATGTCAGACGCCCGGCGTGGCGATGGTTCGCCGTCCTGTTCCCTGTCCCTGACGTGAGTTGCTGAGTGGAGGCGGTTCCTGAGCTTCGACGTGCTCTCGATGAGGCTCTTCAGGCCATCCCAGCTGCAACGCTGTCACGCGCGGTCCATGAGCTGTCCCAACGATACCGGTCTGAGTATGCGACCGGCCAGACGCGTTTCACTCGCTCCCTCGACGATGTCGTCGCGTATGCCGCATACCGCCTCCCCGCCACCTTCGGCGCTCTTTGCGCAGTGTTTGCGAGTACGCGGGATCGCCGGCCCGATTGGAAGCCGCGGAGCCTGCTCGATGTCGGCGCCGGCCCAGGCGCCGCGATGTGGGCAGCCGTGGAGATATGGACGAGCCTGGACGAGTTGACGCTGATCGAACGCGACGAGCACATGACCCGGTTCGGGCAGCGTCTGGCCTTGCACAGTGAGTCGAGCACAATTCGCTCAGCATCGTGGAAACAACGGGACGTGCTCGCTGACTGGACGGAATCAGAGCATGATATTGTCGTGGCTTCATACCTATTGGGTGAACTTCCGGCCCGGTCACGGGCAGGCTTGGTGGACCGCCTGTGGTCCCTCACCGCTGACGTGCTGGTTTTGGTGGAGCCGGGCACCCCGCGCGGCTTTGCTCTGGTACGCGAGGCGCGCGATCGACTGCGAATCGGAGGTGCGTACACGCTTGCGCCCTGCCCGCACAATGACGCGTGTCCCATGCGTGACGATGACTGGTGCCACTTCGCGCAACGCATTTCCCGATCTCGCGTTCATCGCACAGCTAAACGGGCGCAACTTTCCTATGAAGACGAAAAATATTCCTATGTCGCCCTGTCCAGGCAGCCTGGAATGCCCTTTGGCGCCCGCATTATTCGGCATCCGCAGATCCGGCCCGGACGCATTTCTCTCAGACTGAGTACGCCGACCGGCCTGGCCGATGAAACTGTGGCGCGCAGCGCAGGTGAGAGATTCCGCCGGGCGCGAGACGCGTCATGGGGAGGGACCTGGCCGGACCAGGAAACGAGGTAGCACCGAGTGTCACGATGCAAGGCGGACCGTGACACTCGGCGTCGGATCATCGATCTATCGAAGGGTCGGGACCGCAGTGGCCAGTCCGTCGATGTTGGGCGAGCCCCATCCGGTGACCGGATCCCATCCCTGGCCTGCCTGCAGCCACATGTTGCCGCCGTCGACCACGTCGTGGAAGGCCTGAGAGTACTGTGTTGAATTGCCGATACGATAGAGAAGCGATTCAGCAGCGCCGGGTTTCTTACCCAGCTGGATCGTGCTCTGCCTCACCAGCGCCCAGATTCCGGCCCAGGCAGGCGCTCCCAGACTGGTGCCACCGCTCTGGGTCCACCGGCCACGGTAGTAGACGCTGACGCCGGTTTGAGGATCGGCTAGGAACGCGACATCAGGACCCCACCGGAAGTTGTCGGCTGGGAGCTGCGCGGCAGTTTGCCACGGCGGGCGGGCGAACGGAGCCGCTTGGCCGCCGCCACTGAGATCCCACGCCGCTTCTGCCGCGATGGTATTGTCTGGGTTGAGTTGCAGGGAGGTGCCACCGACTGAGACCACGGAAGGATCGCTTCCCGGGTAGGACATGCCGAGTGTTCGTCCGCAGTTGGAGACCGGACCAGGACGGGCGCCTGAGTCGCCACTGCTGACGAACACGGTGATACCCCGCTTCATTAGCGCCGCTAACTCGTTTGTCACAGCGCTGTAGCCAGGGGTCGGGCCACAGGCGCCAAAGGACATGCTGATGCTGCGTGCGCCGCGCGAAGCAGCCATGCTGAGCGCCTGTTTGAGGTCCTTCCAACCGGCCTTGCCGACCTGCTGATTCTTCAAATAATACACCTGAATCACAGCTCCCGGCGCCATGGCATGGAGCCACTCGAGGTCCATGGTGGTCTCACCCTGATCCTTCGGCGTGGTACGTTGGGCGCCCACGAAGTACGGCTGCACCACTGGGGCCGGCAGAGAATAGGCCGTGTCGAAGGCCTGCAGGTCAGCGGGACGGTAGCCGTCGACTTCGATCAGCGCGACGGTTTGTCCCTGACCTGTTATGCCGCGACTGTAGAGCGGAGTCGCATTATACGCGGCTTGTATCTGGGACGGGCTGTATGCCGTATCCAGGGGTTGGCCGGCAGCGAGGCTAAAAAATGTAGTGCCCTGATGATGCGAGGTGGCATAGGCCGGCAGGGCACTGACACCCAGGCCGCACAGGGCAATGATGGAGATACAAATACGGTGAAACACAGATGGAACCCCTTGTTACCAGCTTCATTGAGTACAGCTCAGTATAAAAATGCCACCTTACAGACAGATTAAAACCATGTAAACAGTGTTCACCTCGATCTGACCGGTCCGTAGCACTGCATCAAACGGTTTCCCTCCCGGGCGCGTGATAAACTGGTCACGGTGGTACCGCGGACCGGTCAGTTCGTCCCTTCGAACTGGCCGATTTGTTTTGTGGAGGGGTCAAAATGATTGGTAATCGTTTGGCGGATGCCTTATCGCGCATGCAACAGGTGCAGAACGCCGCGGTCGAAGCTATAGCGAGCGCTACGTCGTCGTTGGAGCTGGAACGTATACGGGTCCAGAACCTGGGGAAGAAGTCCGCGCTGACGCAGGTTACCCAGGTGATGGCCGAGATGGACCAGGATCAGCGGAAGGAGTTAGGCGCCGCGCTGAACCGCGCCAAGGGAGCTATTGAACAGGCGCTCCTGATCCGGACCGAGACCGTGCACCAGCAGGAAATGGACCGCCGCCTCGAGGCCGAGCAGCTCGACGTCACCTTGCCCGGCACTGCCTATCCGCACGGCTCTCCCCATCCGCTGTTGCAGACGGTCCGGGATATTCTCGATATCTTGGGCCAGATGGGGTACGACATCTACGAGGGGCCAGAGGTGGAGTGGGAGGAGTACAACTTTGATCTGCTCAATACCCCTGAGCACCATCCCGCCCGCGATGTGCAGGATACCTTTTGGGTCACCGACCGGATGGTTCTTCGCACCCAAACATCGCCCGCGCAAATCCGCTATATGTTGTCGCACCAGCCACCCATTCGTGCCGCCATGCCGGGATTTTGCTACCGCAATGAGGCCGAGGACGCCAGCCACGCCGATCGCTTCTACCAAATTGAGGGGCTGGTGGTGGATACGGATATTTCGCTGGCAGACCTCAAAGGCACGCTCGCCGCGATTTCTCATCGCTACTTTGGCCCGGATCGGCGACTTCGCTTCCGGCCGCACTACTTTCCATTCACAGAACCCAGTGCCGAACTCGATATTGAGTGCATCGTATGCAACGGTGTAGGCTGCCGTTCCTGTGGTAATGAAGGATGGCTGGAATTGGGCGGGTCGGGCGTGGTCCATCCCAATGTGTTGCGCGCCTGTGGCTACGACCCCGACGAGGTGAGCGGTTTCGCCTTTGGGATAGGTCCGGCTCGTTACGCCATGATGAAACACGGCGTGCCCGACCTTCGCCTCTTCCGCGAGGGCGACCTACGGTTCTCGCGTCAGTTCGATTAGGAAAACAGTATTCCATGAGAGTGCCTCTTAGCTGGCTGGCGGACTATGTGGATCATGAGCTGACGACCGCCGAGTTGGCACGCCGGCTTACCATGAGCGGCCTCAAAGTCGAGGCGATTGAGCGGCCTGGAGCTGCCTGGCAGGACGTGGTGATTGGCCGGGTGACTGAGCTGCACCCGCACCCGCGGTCCAATAAACCGCTGCATGTTGCCCAAGTTTCGACCGGCTCTGACGACATTACCATCGTCACCGGCGCACAGAACGTGCGCCTCGGCGACAAGGTCCCGGTCATTCCGGTCGGCGGCCTGGTTCCCTACGGTCCGGATGGCCAGCCCCTGGAGATTGTGCCGCGACCGATGGCAGGCATTACTTCACAGGGCATGCTGGCCTCGGCTCGGGAACTCGGCATTTCGGACGAGCACTCCGGTATTTATATCTTGCCGGCAGACTCCCCGGTAGGCCGGCCTCTCACGGCCATTATGGGCGGCGACGTGCTCGATCTTGAGACGGTATCGAACCGTCCCGATACGCTCTCCATCCTTGGAGTGGCCCGAGAAGTGGCGGCCATCACCGAGCAGCAGATGACTCCGCCCGATCTCGCCGCGCTCGGCGACGGTATCACGTGGCTCGACGAAGAGAGCATAGCCCTGGATGTTCAGGATCGCGAACTCTGCCCTCGCTTCTCCGCGCTGCGAATCGAGGGTGTGGAAGCACTGCCGTCGCCTTCCTGGCTGGTGGAACGGCTACAGGCTGCCGGCCAGCGGCCCATTAACGTCCTGGTCGATCTCACCAACTATGTGATGCTGGAGATCGGACAGCCGATGCATGCCTTTGATGGCGCTCGTCTCGCCACCGGACGAATAGGAGTGCGGCGCTCGCGGCCTGGCGAGTCCTTGCGCACGCTGGACGGCGTCGATCGCGCACTGCCACCGGGCACCGGAGTGGTGACCGATGGAGACCAACCGACCTCAGTCGCCGGGGTCATGGGCGGCGAGGAAAGCGAAATCGGCGAGGGCACGACCACGCTGATTCTGGAAGCGGCCAACTGGCATCCGGTAAGCATTCGCCGGGCGGCCCAGGCACTGGGCCTGCGCACCGAAGCCTCCAGCCGGTTCGAAAAGGGACAGCCGGCGGAGCAGACGGTGCAATCACTGCTGCGATACGTGCAGTTGCTGGCCCAAATCAGTGAAAAACCGCTGCGGGTGGCTCGTCTGGTCGATGTGTGGGAGGGCAGCCCCGTGGAGCGAACGGTTGCGATGCCGTTGCGAGACCTGGATCGACTCACCGGGGTGCGGATACCCGCTGAGCGGGCGGCGGAGGCGCTGAGCCTGCTGGGGTTCGACGTCATGGCAGATGACGACGCGATCACGGTCGGCGTGCCATACTGGCGTCGCGTCGATATCGAGCAATCAGCGGATGTGGTGGAAGAGGTGATCCGCCTGGTCGGTTTCGATACCTTGCCCTCGACCTTGCCACGTCGGACGATGCCGCCTCCGGCGCTCTCAGCGGAGATGCAGTGGGACACGGTCGTGCGGGAGCGACTGCTATCCGGCGGCGCCAGCGAGATTTCCACGCATAGCCTGACATCGCTGTCGAGCACGGCGCGGCTGTTCCGACCGGGCCACGACGGCCAGGACTATGACTTGCCCGAAACCTGGGCCGCGCTCGTGCCGAACCCTCTGGGGGTGACGGCAGCCAATGCCTCAACCGTACCGGTACGTCTGCTCAACCCGGCCAGCACCGATCGTCAGATTCTGCGCATGACGCTGCTGCCGGCCCTGCTGGATGTGGTGAGTCGTAATCTGAAGCAGTCGGACGAGCAACTCACTTTTTTTGAGATCGACCACACGTTTTTCACGCGCGGTAGCGAACTGCCCTACGAGCGCCGCTCGCTGGCCCTGGTGCTGTCCGGTAACCGGCGACCGCGCACCTGGGCCGACCGCTCGGCCGGCGCGTACACGTTTTACGACGTGAAAGGTATGGTGGAGGCGGTGCTCCGTGCCCTTCGCATCGTAAGACGTGTGCGCGTCGAGGTCGCGTCGCATCCAGCACTGCATCCGGGACGCTCCGCGACCCTCTACGTCGACGACCAGCCGGTAGGGTACCTGGGCGAACTCCATCCCCAGGTCGCCGGCACGTTCGATATCGCCGGCTTTCCCGCGCAGGTGGCTGAAATTGATCTGGATGTGCTCTACGCTGCCGCCAACGACGATCGTCCCTTCACCCCGCTACCGCGCTATCCGGCCGTCTTTCGCGATCTAGCCGCTGTACTCAATGCCGACGTGCGCTCATCGGATCTGATGGACGTCGTGAACCAGGCCGGTGGCGAACTGCTGGAGTCCGCTCGTATCTTCGACGTGTATCAGGGTGAGCCGCTGCCATCGGACAAAAAGAGCGTGGCGGTTGAGATGGTGTTTCGCTCGGGACAGACAACCTTGACACAAGAGGACGTGGCGTCCGTCATGTCTCGAATCGTCGACCATCTCGACCAGCGTCTCGGCGCCGCCCTGCGCGATTAAATAACAGGTCTACAGTCAAGCATGATTTCCGATAAAACACTCCGTACCCTCGAATTCGACAAGATTCTCAATCAGTTGGTCGAGCATGCGTCCTTCTCCGCCAGTCAGGAGACCGTGCGGGCACTGCGCCCATCGACCGATCTGGAGGTAGCGCGGTCGTGGTTGGCGCGGACTTCAGAGGCCCGGTTACTGCTGGAGGTGAAGCCATCGACCCATCTGGGAGGCGCTCACGATGTGCGTCCAGCGGTTCGGCGCGCTGCCATTGGCTCGATTCTCACTCCGACCGAGCTACTGGAGATTGGTGACACGCTCGGCGCCACTGCTCGTTTTCGCTCCGCGGTGTTGAAGGACGACATCGAGGTGCCGTGGCTGTGCCGCCAGGGCAGCCGCATGCTGGAAAATCGGGAGTTTGTGGCGGCGCTGGACGCGACCTTTAGCGAGCGGGGTGAAGTGCTGGACAGCGCCAGCCCCGCCCTACGGCGGGTGCGAAACGAGATGCGAACCGCTCAGGGACGGTTGATGGAGCGGCTCAACAGCATGGTGACATCATCGGAGAATCGCACCGCGCTGCAGGAGCCGATCGTGACCATGCGCAACGGCCGGTATGTGATTCCGGTGCGCAGCGATTCGCGCAGCAAGGTGCCGGGCATCGTGCACGATCAGTCTGCCAGTGGTCAGACGGTCTTTGTGGAGCCGCTGGTGGTGACGGAGATGAACAATCGGCTGAAAGAGTTGGAGATGGAGGAGCAGCGCGAAATCGAGCGTATCCTCCTGGCCCTCACCGAACGAGTCGCGGCGCAGGCCCCGCAGTTGCGCGAATCGGTCGAGGCCCTGATCGAGGTCGATGTAACCTTCGCCAAAGCCCGTTATGCGCAGGCGCTGGACGCGGCGCAACCCAGGCTCAACGCGGAAGCGCACCTGTCGTTGGTGGGCGCGCGGCATCCGCTCCTGCGTGGCGAGGTGGTACCCATCACGGTCTCGCTCGGCCGGGAATTTCGCGTCCTGATCATCACGGGACCGAATACCGGTGGAAAGACGGTCGCGCTCAAGACGGCAGGCCTGCTGACGCTAATGGCCCAGGCCGGCCTGCATGTGCCGGCTGCGCCGGAGTCCGAGATCGCCGTTCTCTCCAAGATCTTTGCCGATATCGGGGACGAGCAGAGTATCGAGCAGAGTTTAAGTACCTTCTCTTCTCACATGCGAAACATCATCGCCATGCTGCCGGAGGTAGATGCCGGCAGCCTGGTGTTGCTGGATGAACTGGGCGCCGGCACGGACCCGGCCGAGGGGGCTGGACTGGCGCGGGCCATTATCGAAAACTTGCTGGAGAGTGACGCCCTGGCGATTGTGACTACCCATTACAGTGAACTCAAGACGTTTGCGCATGAACATACTGGCGTGCAAAACGCCAGTGTCGAATTCGATGTGGAGACGCTCTCTCCGACGTACCGGCTGGTCATCGGCCTCCCCGGGCAGAGCCAGGCACTGGCGATCGCCAAGCGGTTGGGTATGTCCCAGCGAATCCTGGCGGTGGCCCGACAGAACGTTTCGGTCGGGGCCGTTCGGGTTGAGAAGATGCTGGCCCAGATTCAGACGGAGCGTCAGGAGATCGGCCAGTTGTACGAGCGCGCCAAGGAAATGCACGTCGATGCGCGCAAAATTCGCGACCGGCTACAGAATGAACTTCGAACGCTGAAGCGGGAGCGCGACGACGTGCTGGCGACTGCTCGGGAAGAAGCGGCGTCGGTGGTTCGAGAGTTGCGCAGCCAACTCAAGCAACTTGAAGCTGAAGCCAAAGGCGTAGTCTCGCGTCGTGACCACAAGGAGCTGCGCACCCGTGTCGAGACCGTCCAGGGCGTCGCGGCCCAGGCCCTCGGGCCGCTGCCCACCCGAGCCCCGGTCCAGTCGCCGGAGCTACAGCCACTGCGCGCCGGCGCCACCGTGAATATTCTCTCGCTGGGGCAACAGGGGACCGTCCTCTCGGTACAGAGCGGCGAGGCGCAGGTACAGTTCGGCCAGTTTACGATGCGCCTTTCCACGACCGATCTGGAGGTGGTGAGCAAAAAGCAGCGTGAGCCGGAGCGAACGGTGCAGTATCACAACACGCGTCCGGCCCCGCCCATGGAGATCGACGTGCGCGGCTGGCGGGCAGATGAAGCCCTGCGGGAACTCGACCAGTATCTGCACGACAACTACATGCATGGTCAGGGGACCGTTCGGATCGTGCACGGCAAAGGCACCGGAGCGTTGCGCAAGGCAATCCGCGACGAACTGGGCGCAAACCCACTGGTCAAGAGCGTCGAGACCGAGAAACGTGAGTTGGGCGGCGAGGGTGTGACGGTGGTGAAGCTGGCGGTCTAACCCTGGCCGGCTTACTGCAGCAGCAACTCGAAGTTGACGTGACGCCCGCGGCGGGAGAGCCGAATGCGCGCGGGATACAGGACATCACCGTGTTCGACATACTGCGTCACCAGGGAAACCACGAGCGAGCCAAACGCAGCGCCCACTACGGTGCCGACCAAAAAGAAACGGATGCGCTCACCGTTGAGATTGATATCACCCACCGTCAACCCCCTACTGAATCTTGAGCAGAGTAGACGCTTCGTTCCACCGGCGCTCCAGATCGTAGTAGTCTCTCTGCTCCGGAGCGAAAAGGTGGACGATGACCTGGCCGTAGTCTAGCAGAATCCAGCCGTCGCTGGGGACGCCCTCATAGTGAAACAGGTGGATGTCGGACTCCTTCATCCGGTCTTGAATCGCGGAGCGTAGAGCGTTAAGCTGGCGTTCGCTGGTACCGGTCGCGATCACGAAAAAATCGGCGAGCGTGGTGACCATCCCAATGTGGAGGAGAGTAACGTCGTTCGCCTTCTTGTCGACCGCGACATCGACGATGTCGCGGGCCACCGACGCGGCGTCATATTCTCGCCGCGCGGCGGTCTGTTGTGTTTGCTGCATCGCTGCATTGTATCATCGTCGCGGTAGCACGCGCGTTCTAACCCTATTAATTTTGATGCGGTACGCTGGAATTACGGAGGTGTCCTTACTCGTGCAGGCCTATACCATGCGATTTACCATCGTCGATCCCCGGGGCGCCATCAGCTTTGTGGGGGATGGATTCCTTCTCCTTCCCCTGGTTGCCGGCTGCGCCGCGAATCCACCCTCGCTGGCCGACATGCTGGCTCGGGTCGACCAGATTGACCGTCGCTTGCGCAACCGTATCCTGGCTGGATTGGCAATTTTTGACGAGCACAATGTGGAAGGCAACTATACCGCCATTCATCGTGCACTGGAACAGGTCGAGCCGGATGCCGAACCCGTCTTCCGAGTGGTGGACGAGATCACCCGCAATCGCAGTTTAGAGCCGACCAGGACTGGATTGATCATCTTCAACTTGAAAGATCATCGCATCGTGCAGGTAATCAACCACTTCTACGCCGTGGAGCGTAGCGGCGAGGTTCACCTCCACAACGGCGAGCGCTATTCGCGCCGCACGGTGGCGTACAGTCTTCCCGAGTCATGGTCGATCGTGCCGTAGAGCCGAGGGTCAGACGCCGTGCTGCATCAGGACCGATTGGCTGGTGAGCTGGCTCAACTTTTCCATATTGGCGTCGAGATCGCGAATCTGGTCGATCAACTGGCCCACTGTCGCCAGCGCCATCGTTCGATCCTCGCCGGAGAGCTCGGGCAGCACCTGGTAGGCCCGTGTTAGCTGCGCCTTCAGGCGAAACGATCGCAGCCGTTCCAGATGCGATGCCACGGCAACCCCGAACTTCCCCTCGTCGGGCAGCGGTGTTTCCTTTGCTTGTAGTTCTTCGGAATAGGCGCGAAGAGCATCGGGAACGGTTTCCTGGAACAGGAGAAAGTCGTAGTTCTGTGACTCGCGCCAGCCCACCAGAGCCTCGACGATCATGCGATGTTCCGGACGCTCCCAGGGTGCTTCGGCCACGGCGCCGGCCACGTCCGGGGGCAACACCAACAGCTTGAGCAAGAGCGTCAGTAGGGCTTGCTCGATACCGAGCCCGGGATCTCCGGCTAACCCACGTGCGGTGGTCCCCGTGACCACCTCCTGGCCTCGCTGACCCGAGTCGGCCTGCCGTTGCCTGGGACGATTTGGCTGCGCCGCGGACATGGAGCGCTGCAAGGCGCGTGGGTCCACGCCGGTCTCGGTGGCCAGACGTTGCAGCCAGGTGGCCTGCCAGCCGGCCGAGGCCGCCAGTTGCTGAATAGGCGGGAGGAGGCGATCGATCGCTTCCTGCCGCCAGGCATCGGACGATCGATCCAGGTCTTCGAGGGTCTTGGTGAAAAAGAACTCGAAGGCGGGGATCGATTTCTCCACCGCCTCCTGCCACCGATCGGGATGATCCCGAATCAGCTCATCGGGATCACCGTCCCCCTCCGCCAGGCGGGCGATGCGAAGATCGAGCGCCCCGGCCGTTCCGGCTGCACGGCCTTTCTGCTTGGTTACCTCCGCCAGAGCGTTGAGGCTGGTCCGGGCCGCGGCCGATTGTCCGGCTGGATCGGGGTCCAGCGCCAGGACCACGCTGCTGGTGAGACGGGTCAGCGCGGTAAGTTGCTGGGCGGTGACGGCCGTGCCCAGGCTGGCCACTACATTGCGATAGCCGCGGAGATGAGCGCGCACCGCGTCGAGATACCCTTCGACCAGGACCGCCCGACCGGTGTCCTTGATGGCATCGCCACCCCGGTGGACCCCGTACAGCACGGAACTCTTGTCGAATATCTCGGTTTGAGGTGAGTTCAGGTACTTGGGCTGCTGGTCGGCGTCGAGTGCGCGGGCCCCGAAGCCGGTTATTCTTCCCGAGAGATCGCGAATGGGGAACATCAACCGTCCGCGAAAGCGGTCGCGCGTGGTTCCCCCGGAATCGTCCTGCATAGCCAGCCCAGCGGCCAGCAGGATGCGATCGTCAAAGCCGGCCCGGTGCAGCTGCACGGTCATCGCGTCGCGCCCATTCGGCGCATAGCCCAGCTCGAACATCTCCCAGGCTTCCGGCCCAAAGTGTCGCTCCTTGAGGTAGCGACGGGCACGTACACCCTGCTCGCTGGCGAGCGTCTCCTGAAAGAAGCGAGCTGCCGCTTCATTGGCCTCGAACAGGCGTTTTTTCAACGATGGCTGCTGCTCGCCGCGTTCCGGCAGGGTGACGCCCGCCTGCCCGGCCAGGGCCTGCAAGGCTTCCGGGAAGGGCAGCTTTTCCATCTCCATTTCGAAGCTGAAGATGTCCCCCCCCTTGCCGCAACCAAAGCAGTGATACGTTCCTCGCGCCGGCGTCACGTAGAACGAGGGCGTTTTCTCCTGGTGGAAGGGACACAGCCCCTTGTAACTGGCGCCGGAGCGCTTGAGGTCGACATGACGCCCGACCACGTCTTCGATGGAGAGGCGGCTCTTAATTTCCTCGACAGCGTCCACGGATGCTCCGGCGGCTCGGCAGTATCATGGGGCGATTATAGACCCGAGGAGGCGGAATGAAGGCGGTTATCTTTGAACGCCACGGCGGCCCGGACGTGTTGGAGTACCGGGACGTTCCCGAACCGACCGTGGCGCCGGATGGCGCGCTGGTGCGGGTGCGGGCCTGCGGCCTCAACCATCTAGATCTCTTCACGCGTGAGGGCCGGCTGCCCCACGCCATTGCACTACCACACATTTCCGGCAGTGAGGTAGCGGGAGATGTGGAACGGGTCGGTGAGTTGGTGACCAACGTCACGCCGGGCGAACGGGTGGTTATCGCGCCATATTTAATCTGTGGGGTGTGTGAAAATTGCCTGGCCGGGGAGGAGACCACTTGCTTGCGCGGCGACGTGCTGGGACGGCGCAGCGACGGCGGTTACGCCGAGTACGTATCGGTACCAGCTCGCCAGCTCATCACCCTACCAGAGAGCGTGTCGTATCAGGCCGGCGCCGCGGTAACGCTGTCAACCGTCACCGCCTGGCACATGCTGGTGACCCGGGCGCAGGTGCGGCCCGGCGAGGATGTGTTGGTGCTGGCAGCCGGCAGTGGGGTGGGTAGCGCCGCGGTTCAAATCGCCAAGCAAGCTGGGGCACGGGTCATCGCCACCGCCAGTACCGATGAAAAATTGCGGCGTGCCGAACAGTTGGGCGCCGATTTTGTGGTGAACTATGCGGAGCAGGATTTTCGGGCCGAGGTGCGTCGTATCACCGCCAAACGTGGCGTCGATGTGGTGGTCGAGCATGTGGGAGAGTCGACCTGGGAGCAGAGCATCGGCTGTTTGGCCCGAAACGGCCGCCTGGTAACGACCGGGGCCACCACGGGACCGAATGGCGCGGTCAATATCGACCGGCTCTTTGGCGCGCAGCTTTCCATCCTCGGGTCTTTCGGTGGCACTCGGTGTGAATTGCGGACAGTGCTCAAGATGGTGGCGGAGGGGAGAATTCAGCCGGTGATCCATGCAACCTATCCGCTCGACCAGGCGGCGCAGGCACAACGACTGATGGAGGAACGCGGGCAGTTTGGCAAGTTGTTAGTACTACCGTGACGGACAAGATCATTCTGTCGGGTCTCGAGTTTTACGCCTATGGCGGTGTCAGCGAGGCGGAGAGGCAGATCGGCCAGCGGTACCGGACGCACGTCGAGCTGGACCTGGACCTGACCAGGCCGGCAGTCTCGGATGCCATCGAGGACACGGTACACTACGGCCTGGTACACGACGCGGTGCTGGCTGAGGCCCGCTCCCGCCCCTTTGTCTTATTGGAGTCGGTCGCGGGTCGCATCGCGGATCGTCTGTTGCGCGATTTTCCGGTACGTCGGGTGACAGTCCAGTTGCAGAAATTGCTGCCGCCGATCGACGGCATAGTGGCCTACGCGGCGGTGGAGATTAGCCGTTCGCGCCTCGACTGATGCATGCTAGCGTGCGCCGACGACCAGTAGCAGAGCGCCGATGACAATGAGCGCCGCGGAGATCAGCCAGGGCATCATGGCCGCAATCTGCCCGGCGGAGAGTTGGGCCTGCCGTGAGCGGCGCATAATCTGGATGTTCATCACAAAGCCGACGATCAGGAAAAAGAAGCCAAGGAGTTGCATGGGATCCTGCTTTCAGACGATTGTCGCCAGACGAGGAGACTACACAGGCCGCCACTGCTGGCAGTATAGTCATTTGGCCGCGACAGCACACCAACAACCACCGTCGCTAGTCACGACGTTGTGCCTCACGGCGATACGTCGCCGACTTGCTAGCCTGATGTGGGGTTCTACTGGCCGTTCGAGGTAAGAAGTTCCTGGTAGAATCTCGACATTGCTGGTCGGAGGATGAGGAGTGCTCGCCAAGGCGTTGAGTTGCGCGGTCGTTGGGCTTGACTCGGCATTGGTCGAAGTCGAGGTGGACCTGTCGCCTGGGTTACCTTCCTTCGCGATTGTGGGCTTGCCCGACACCGCGGTCCAAGAAGCGCGTGAGCGGGTGCGTGCCGCCATCAAGAACTCGGGCGGGCGATTCCCCAGCAATCGGATCACGGTAAATCTGGCGCCGGCCGATCTGAAGAAAGAGGGGCCGTCGTACGATCTGGCCATCGCGGTGGGAATCCTGTCTGCCGTGGGTGCGGTCGATGCCGAAGCGATCAAAAAACGGTTGTTTCTGGGCGAGTTGAGCTTCGAGGGCACGCTGCGACATACACAGGGAATCCTTCCAATGGTGATGGCGGCGCGCGAGCATGGCTTGCGCGAGGTCTTTGTGCCGCGCGTCAACGCGGCTGAAGCCGCGTTGGTCAGTGACGTAGCGATCATGGGCGTGAGTTCGCTGGTGGAGCTGGTGCAACACCTGACCGGCGGGGAATCGATTCCGCAGGTGTTGCCCGACGAAATCCCACCTGATGCGGTGTCGTACAGCGCCGATATGAGTGACATTCGCGGGCAGGAGCATGTAAAACGTGCGCTCGAGGTCGCGGCCAGCGGCGGCCACAATGTTCTTTTGTCAGGCCCTCCAGGTAGCGGGAAGACCTTACTGGCGCGCGCTCTACCGTCAATCTTGCCGACCATGACCCTGGACGAGGCGCTAGACACCACCAAGATTTACTCGGTCAGCGGCATGCTTCCCGCCGACCGACCACTGGTGCGGCAACGCCCTTTTCGCTCGCCGCATTACACGGTCAGCCATGCCGGCCTGGTGGGAGGCGGTCAATGGCCACGGCCCGGTGAGATCAGCCTGGCCCACCGCGGCGTCCTTTTCCTGGATGAGTTGCCGGAGTTTTCGCACACCAGTCTGGAAGCGCTCCGACAGCCCATGGAGGATGGGTTGGTAACGATCAGCCGCGCCCAGGGAACGCTCAGCTTTCCCGCCAAGTTCATGCTGGTCGGCGCCATGAATCCCTGCCCCTGTGGGTTCGCCACCGACCCGGACAAGGAGTGTACCTGCACCCAGGCGTCCGTCGTCCGTTACCAGCGCAAGCTCTCCGGTCCCCTGTTGGATCGCATCGATATCCATGTGGAGGTGCCGCGAGTGGATTACGACAAGCTGATCGGCACGGTTTCCCCGGAAAGCTCGGCCTCGATTCGGCAACGGACCGATGCGGCTCGTCGGGTCCAGCTCACGCGCTTCACGGGCACCCGGCGAACCAGCAACTCGGAGATGGGGCCGAAGGAGGTGCGCGAATACTGCCCGGTGGAACCGGCGGCGCAATCGTTGTTGAAGGCGGCGGTATCGCGACTGCAACTGAGCGCCCGTGCCTTCCATCGGACGCTGAAGCTGGCCCGAACCATTGCTGATCTGGCCGGGTCAGAGGTACTGAGCCCAGCCCACGTGGCCGAGGCGATTCAGTACCGGCCACGACAGCTGGGGTAGAGACATCTGAGGCACTTTCTCGCGCTGCTCATTACGCGTGCCACCACTCGGGTCGGGTTACGGTTCTCGGCGTTGAGCGCCCGATCATGCTGCGCAGTTAAGGCACGACCGACGGGCTGGAGGGCGAGGTGTCGGCGGAATCGACGGTTAGCAGTGGGATGAGATAGTGGCTCAGCGGCCCGATCCCCAGCGCGTACACTACTGTTCCGATTCCGACGGAACCACCCAGCTCGAAGCCGCAGGCCAGCACGGTGAGTTCAATCCCGGTGCGCACCGCCCGTATGGAGGAGCCGCGTGCCGCTAAACCGGTCATCAGTCCGTCGCGCGGCCCCGGTCCGAGACCCGCGCCGATGTAGGCGCCCGTGGCCAGACCGTTGAGCGCGACGGCCGCGAGCAACATTGCCACCCGTACGGCCAGCGCAGTTGGTGATGGGACCAACGCCAGCGTCAGATTAATGACCACGCCGACTACGACAACGTTACTGAGCGTTCCCAGGCCGGGACGCTGCCGTAATGGCACCCAGAGCAGCAGGACAACCGCCCCGACGATGATGGCCCAGGTGCCGATGGCCAGGTTGGAGTGACGCGCCAGGCCCTGATGGAAGACGTCCCACGGATCGAGACCGAGCCCGGCCAGGACCAATAATCCATCGCTAAAGCCGAAGAGCAACAGCCCACCATATAACTGTGTCAGGCGCCGCAGCCAACGACGAGAGGGGCCGGCGTGTGGCACGGCGACGGTTCTCGTCACGCTGTCAGATCGTGTGCCGGCCGACTTGGCGTGAGCGCCTGGAGGGCATGACTCCAGGCGCTCACCGGCGCCATCATTGTTCGTTGACGCTCCGGCATCCCTGGTGCTTGCTGCATTGCTGTATTCGAGAGTCCGCACTGACGGACCGGGGACGGCGCCCTCCGCCTCACGCCCATCTCACGACACCACGAAATCCTTCGGAAAGCGCGTCAGGTTTCGATAGCCACCCTTGCTCACGACTACCAGGTCTTCGACGCGTACCGCGCCGATATCCGGGTCGTAGAGTCCCGGCTCGACTGTGATCACCTCGTTTTCCAGAAGCTCGACATCGAGCGTGCTCAGGCCGGGTGGCTCGTGGATGTCCAGGCCGACGCCGTGCCCGGTGCTGTGGATGTATCGTGGGCCGCCCTCGGCGCGGTCGAAGCCTGCCTCGCGAAACACCTGCTGCACGGCTCGATGCACGTCGTGACCATTGGCGCCGGCGCGGATTTCACGCAGGGCTGCTTCCTGGCCGCGCAGCACGGCGTCGTACATGGCCTGGAGTTGATCACTAGGGCGTCCCCAAACGACGGTCCGTGTCATGTCGGCGTAATAGCGCGTCTTTTTACTTCTGGGCACGATGTCCATGACGATGGCCTCGTTCGCCCTGAGTGGTCCGTATCCCGCCCAGTGTGGATCGGCGGCGCCCGGTCCGCCTGCCACGGTGGGACTGCGGGACACATCCATGTCGTCGCGGGCCATGGTTACTTCCATCTCGCGTCGAAGTCGTTCGGAGGTGAGGAGTATACCCTCATACTGCAACACGCCATCGCGCTCTTCACACTGCCGCAGTATCTCCACCGCTCGGCCAGCGGCGGCCTCGCCCGCTCGCTGAGCCTCCTCGATGGCTGTGATTTCGTCCTCGGACTTTTGCCTCCGCTGGAGCACGAGCAGCTCGGCGTCGACCTTCACGTCCAGACCATCGCCGCGCAGACTCTCCCCGTACAGCAGTGGGAAGCGAGGGCCCACGACCACTCGGTCTGCCCCCATTTCCTGCACGGCTCGGGTCAGGACCGTGGCAAAAGCGCGATTGCGGTCCTTGAGTTCACCCATTGCCTGCTGGTACCCGTAGTCGTCAAAGGTCCGAATCGTGGGAACGCTCGATTCCTTCGCGGCCCTGCCTCGCTCCATGGAGCTGGCCACGATGGTCCGCTGCCCGTCCATTTCCAGATAGACAAATCCCTCGGCCAGAAAATTGGTCTTGTAGTACAGATTCTGCTCGGTCTGGCTGTCGCCGACCAGCAAGAGTGCATCGGTCATGGTTTCTTCGCTCCTGGTTCAGGGGTCGGGTACCCAGCGGACATGCTCTGGGCCGCTGGGTACCAAGCGAGCGCTTCTGCGCTCCATCACTTCGACAGATACATGCCCACGCAGCGGATGATACCGTCCGGCACGGAGACAAATCCTTGCAGCTTTTTGGTCGACGCCATCGAGTAGTTCGCGTGGTCCAGATAGATGTAGGGCTGATCTTGGTTGAGCTGCGCTGCGATCTTGCCGTAATCCGCCTGCCGCTTTTTGGCCACGACCTGGCGTCGCGCCAGAAGCATGTACTTATTGACGGTCGCGTTGGAGTACTGGCCGTAATTGTAGGTGGCGCCGGGCGAGATCCAACTGGCGATGTTTTGGTCGGGATCCGGGCGGCCCGACCAGCCGATGGCGGCCGCCTGGAAGTTATGCTTGGCGCCGTCACTCAGGATGGTGGGGAAATCCTCCGCCTGGATATTCATGGTGAAGCCGCCGGCCTGCAGGTAGCTGGCGATAATCTGGGCCTGCTGGGTGCTGATCGGCGCGGTAGTGGTCTTGAAGGTGAACGAGAGGTCGGAGACATGAGCCTTGGCCAGCAGCTGCTTGGCCTTCTTCACGTCTCGAGCTGGCGGTTTGTCCCAGCTCCCGTAGGCCAGTTCGCCGGGCCCAAATGGCGAGTTTGCCGCCGTGGCGGTCTTCCCCGCGGTGACTCTCACAAACTCCTTGCGGTCGATCAGAAGCGAGACAGCCTCCCGCACGCTCTTGTTGTTGAAGGGAGGGGACTGCGTGTTGAGCCAGAAACCGGCGAAGGCGTAGCCGGCCTTGTTGATGTACTTCAGGTTTTTGTCGTTGCGGACGGCGGCGACGTTTTGGGAGGTGACGTCGTCTATCAGGTCCACCTGCCCCGACTGCACGTTGACCATCTGGACATTGGGATCGGTGAAGATCTTGAAGACGACTTTGCTCGCCTTGGGATATCCCTTCCGCCAATAGTGTGGATTGCGTACCAGTGTAATGTGGTCGCCCTTGACGCGCTCCTGGAAGATGAAGGGGCCGGTCCCGACCGGGTGCAGCGTAAAGTTTAGCCCTTCGGATTGAACTGCCTTGGGAGACATCATCATGCCGGAACGGTCGGTGAAGATCGAGAGGAGCGGTGAGAAGGGCGCATCGAGCTTGATCTTTACGGTGTAGGCGCCGACTGCCGTCACCGAGGTAATATCTTTGACCTCTGGATAGCGGGCCGAGGTGGGCTGACGATAACGATCCAGGTTGAACTTTACCGCGGCGGCGTTAAACGGCGTTCCATCCTGGAACTTCACGCCTTCGCGAAGGGTGAGGGTGTAGGTCATGCGGTCTTTCGAGACCGTATAGTGCGTCGCCAACATCGGGACGATCCGGCCCTTCGCATCGAGATCGAACAGTTTGTCGGTGACATTGTTCAGGATTTGGCGATCATAGTAGGAGCCGGCGAGGTTTGGGTCCAGGAAGTTGACGTCCGAGACCATAGCGATATTGAGCGTCTGGCCGGACGCGTGGGGTGCGGCTGCTCGACCCACCGATGCGGCTGAACTGAGCAGGATCACGGTCATCAGCGGAACTACCATGAGCAGGGTTCGGCCACGCTTGGTGAACACCATTCACTCTCCTCATTAACGTTGACGATTGGGTTCGACTGCGTCCGAGTAGGCGCTGTCGAGCGAGACAACCCTTCCCTCCATCCTATGACACGATGTGACGTGCGATAAAGGTAGACCAGAATCGGCTCCCAGGTACCATTGGTTGAATTGACCGTATCGAGCATTACGCGAGAGGGGAAATGACATGGATGAGACGGTTGAAGGCGGCAAAGAGCTGCTGGCGGAAACGGTGCGAGCCTTCAAGACGGGGCTGCATGGACAGGAGTACACGCCGGGGAGCTACGATGCCGCGGCGATTGAGCGCGACGAAGAGTTAGCGAAGCTGAACGAGCTGCGAGCATCCGGGACTCTGTCTGAAGAAGAGTTCATTGCGGCGCGAGAGCGCTTGTTCCGCCCCGAGGCGATGCCCGACTCTGGCTCGCTGCGTTGAACAGATGAGGAGGCGTCCGTAAGGTACTGCCATGGATGCCTTTACGGTATCCCTCAGCAAGACTGTCTCGCATGCCCTGCGACATGCACCTGAGCAGTACGGTTTGCGGCCAGACTCCGATGGCTGGGTGGATGTTGCAGTCCTACTTGATGCCCTACGCACACGTCGCCGGCAGTGGAAGCTGCTGCGAGAGGACGATCTGATCCGGATGAATGCAGCGTCGGACAAGCGTCGGTTCGAATTGCGGGGCGGGAAGATACGTGCGCTCTACGGCCACTCGCCGGCAGTTAGCGTGGACCTGCTGCCCACACGCCCGCCAAACATTCTCTTCCACGGCACGACCGATCGCGCTCTGACCGCGATTCTGCGCGAGGGGCTGCGACCCATGAAACGACGGTATGTACATCTGTCGGTGGACCGCGCCACGGCTCATCAAGTCGGCCGCCGGAAAGCTGGAAAGGTGGTGATCCTGTTGATTGATGCAGGCGTCGCCCACCGCGACGGCGTTCGGTTTTTTCGCGGTACCGAGCAGGTGTGGTTGGCCGAGGCCGTGAGCCCGGAGTTCATACAGGTGGTCAGCGAAGACATATCCTTACCTCGCACCTTACCATTCTGCTAAAGTAAGGAGATGCAGATCGCCGCAACGATCACGAGTAAAGGGCAGATCACTATTCCCGTTGAGGTGCGAAAAGCCCTCGGCCTTCAGGCCGGCGACCGTGTAATGTTCCGTCTGGCGGACGGACGGGCGCTCATCCGACCCGAGGACGACCAAGGCGAGGAAGGACCCGGCTTCGAGTTGGAGAAGCTCCCAGACTTCTTCGAGCTGGCCGGCAGCGTTGCAGTGCCGTCCGACGTTGACCCGGCCGACTGGCCGGCACAGCGGGAGGCTGCATGGACTTCCGCGGTCCGCGACCGACGGTGATGAAGATCCTCGACACGAACATTCTGGTTCGATACTTTACAGGCGAGCCCGAGGATCAGGCGCAGCGTGCCACTACTTTCCTGAGTTCCGCAGCCCCGCGGGATCTTCTCCTTGTCGACCTGGTTGCGGCCGAACTGGTCTTCGTCCTCCAGAGCGTCTACCGACAGCCGCGAGCCGCAGTAACGCGGTTGCTTTTGGCGGTGCTGGCGCTTCCCGCCGTGCGCTGCGATAGTGCGCCCCTTCTCCACCGAACCATCAGCATTATGAGGGCGGTCGGCACTTCACCGATGCCTACCTCAGTGCAATGGCCGAAGCAGAGAGCATCGCCACGAGCGTGAGCTTCGACCGTGGCATCCGAAACATCCCTGGCGTCCAGCGCATGGAGCCATAGGCGGTCCAGAGGGAAACGTTAGAGCTTAGCGGCCGCCAGGAAGAACGCCAAAGGGTGCCGTGGTAACGCCGGTGATCCGGCCCAGTCGCGCTTGCACCAGCACCCGTGCCTTGACTCCCTTGCGCAGTCCCGGTGCGATGCGGAGCCTCAGTGCTCCCGCTCCACGCCAGTCGAGTACCAGGTGATGCCGTTTGAGGGTGCCGTTCGGTTCAACCACCGTAATATCCGCCGCGGCTCCGGGCCAGCCGGCAACGGTAATGTTTCCCTGAGCATAGTTGCGGAGCCTGACCAGAATGGCCGTGACTTTCAAGCAGATTCTCAGTGCACAGGCGGCCAGCGCATGGTTGGTCCCTATGAGTTGATACGACGCATGTGCTTGCAACAAATGTTGACCGAGCACGGTTGCCATGCAGCTTTCGGAGCGATTGGTACGCATCCGTGGGGATGACGCCGTGAACGCCACAAATTGTCCTCTGGCATTGGTCACCGGTCCTCCTGCTTCATGCATCATCGGTGCTTTCCCGCAGCGCATCTGCACATGCAGCGAGCTGCGCGGGGCGAACCCGGAGCCGGAGAGAAACAGGGTGCCGCCGGGGTGAACCTGGAGGGGAGCAATCACCAGTTGACCGTGAGCGGAGCGTGCTAGAACGTGTGGCGTGGTCCATGCAGTGAGCAGTGTCGCTACGATGATAAGCGGAGCTAGACGTGCCATTGGTTACCTCCAGGTGGGTTTGCCCGTGTAGATGTGCTTCGCCTTCCAGCGATCCCGCTGCTAAATGGAGACAAAGAATTCCCGGTGCCTTCATACTAAACGCTGCGGACCGATCGCTGTCTGGGGCCAGTGCGGCCCAACTCATGTGCTCGAGCGTATTCTGTCGCTGGCATTCATCTTGCGCACGGTGATCCTCACAGGAGTGAAGTAGGGGCGGATATGAAGACAAGCAGGCCGACAGGCAGCGCGGAGGACTTTTATGGCTCCGCTCTTGCCATCCTCGTGGAAAGCCAGATTCCGTTTATGGTCGGCGGAGCATACGCGATGCGGCACTACGCCGACGTGGTTCGCGACACCAAGGACCTGGATGTTTTCTGCAAGACGAGCGACCATGTCCACCTCTTGCACGCGTTGAGCGAAGCAGGATACGCGACCGAGATTACCGATGCGACCTGGCTGGCCAAAGCGTTCTATGGCGACCATCTTCTGGACCTCATTTTCGGTTCGCGGAATAACGTCTGTCCGGTTGATGACAGTTGGTTCGAGCACGCCCCGAGAGTGACCTTGATGGGCTGTGAGGTCTTGCTGGTGGCGCCGGAGGAGGTGCTCTGGACCAAGGCGCTGGTGCAGGATCGCGACCGGTTCGACGGCGCGGATGTGATGCACCTGCTCCGCCGGCAGGGACGAGACCTCGACTGGCGCCGTCTCCTGTTGCGTATGGAGCCGCACTGGGAAGTGCTGCTGGCCCATCTCATTCAGTTTCGCTGGATCTACCCAGCGGAACGAGACACGGCGCCGCAGTGGGTCATGGAAGAGCTTTTGTCTCGGGAACAAGCGCAGCTGACCGCACCGGTTCCGGTTGAAAAGATATGCCGCGGGCCTTTGTTGTCCAAGCTGCAGTATCAGGTCGATATCGAAGAGTGGGGGTATCGCGAGCGATGACCTGGTCTGGTATGGGTCGCACGGATGAGTGAAACAGTCGTCAAAGTTGCGGCGCTTGGCGACATTCACGTCAACGAGACCAATCGGTCAGAGATGAGAGACTTGCTGATCGATATTGGTCAGACCGCGGATCTGCTGGTTTTGTGCGGCGATCTCACCAACCGGGGACTTCCGTCCGAGGCCGCGATTCTGGCGGAAGATCTAGTTCACTGTCCCGTGCCTGCGGTGGCCGTGCTGGGCAATCACGATGTGGAATCCGGCCAGGAGAACGAAGTGGTCAAGATTCTGCGCGAGGGCGGGATCACCATGCTGGACGATGAGCCGTACGAGACGCGGGGAATCGGCTTCGCGGGGGTGAAAGGTTTCTGTGGCGGCTTCGATCAGCACGAGTTGACTCCCTTTGGAGAGGCGTCGATCAAAGCCTTCGTCCGGGAATCGCTGGACGAGGCGCTCCGGCTCGAGAGTAGCCTTGCGCGCTTGCGCACTCCTCACAAAATCGCGGTGCTCCACTATGCGCCAGTCCGCGGCACGGTCGAGGGTGAGCCTCCGGAGATTTTTCCGTTTCTCGGCTCGTCCCGTCTGGCGGATCCGATCGACCGCTTCAACGCCACCGTCGCCGTGCATGGACACGCGCATAACGGCACGCACGCCGGTAAGACCAACAAGGGGATTACCGTCTACAACGTGGCTCTGGCCATCATGAAGCGCGAGTCGCCGGAACGGCCGTACTTGCTGCTTACGGTATGATCATGCCTTTTTCGAGCTAGACGCCGGGGCCACGCGGCTCATTTCCTGAAGGCGGCCGGTGATCGAGGGGCAAGCAGACGGTGAAGGTCGTACCGCGGCCCTCCTCACTTCGTACGCCGATAGTCCCAGCATGTTCCTCGATAATCTGCCGCGCTCCGGCCAGACCGATGCCGGTGCCCGGTATGGCGCCGGCCACATTGCCGGCGCGATGGAAACGCTCGAAGACTCGAGGCACGTCGCTAGCTGGAATACCGAGGCCCTGATCCTGAACGTCCACCACGGCGTGTAACTTGTCGTCCGACAGAGCGAGCCTGACCCATACATTGCCGCCCTGCGGACTGTAGGTGATGGCGTTCGACAGGATATTGATCAATGCTCGCTCCAGGCGTGCCCGGTCGTAGAGGCCAACCAGTTCGGCTGTCGATACCTCCATACGAAGTGTGTGCCGCTCGGTGGTCTGCTGCTGTTCGTCTACCAGCGATCTCAGCAGTGCGACCAGGTCGATCGGCTCCTTAATGAGATCCAGTGGTTGGCTGGTGTCGATTCGGGTGACGTCGAGCAGTTCATTGATGAGGCCTGCCATTCGGGTGCTGGTGGTATCGATCCGTTGCAGCCCGTCGAGGAGTTTGTCGGTCTCGGGCGTCTGTGCTCGTTGCGCCCGGCGCCGCAGAATCTGCGCAAGCCCCTTGATGGTCGTTAACGGCGTCTTCAAATCATGAGCAGCGGCCGATAGAAAATCGTCTTTCTGTCGCTCGAGATCGCGCTGCGCGGTCACGTCTCGAAACGTCGCGACTCCACCCAGTCGGATTCCGCCCTCGGCGACGACGGGCGCGGCGCTGACCTCTAGAATACTGTCGCCATCCGCCCGCTGAAGGTGAACTTCTTCGTTGATTATCGTCTCACCCTGTACTACCGCGCGCAACAAAGGTGATTGCGCTAACGCACGCAGCTCTCCTTCGCGGCTCCAGGTTTGCGGTACTTCGGTGTCAACGTCACTGGCGGAGCCTGGAATACCCAGGATCTGCCTTCCGGCTGCATTGATGAATGAAATTTTTCCGGATGCATCGGCAATTGCCAGACCGTCGGTGATCTGGGCGAGTATGGCGGCCCGCAGGGCGGCCGACTGCTGCGCTTCACGGTGGAGCCGCGAGTTATCGACCGCCATCGCGGCGCGTCGTGCCAGGTCTTCGGCCAGGGCCAGGTCCATCGCATCGTAATTATGGACTGACTCGGCCGAGACAAAGGTGATTGCCCCCAGCGTCCTGCCGCGCGCTTGCAGCGGCACCGTCATGGCGGAACTGAGCCCTAGCTCTCGCAAAATCTGCAGGGCATGCTCATCTACCGCGGAAGCGACCAGCATCTCATCTGAGATGTGCTCGGTCAACTCCGACCGCCCAGTGCGCAGGACGTTGGGGACGCCGGAGGGAGCGTTGGGATCATACGGGTAGCGTTGTTCTAGCTCGCGCGCCCAGCGAACCTTCGCGGGATCGACGTGGGCCACTGCTATCTGATGAACCGAACCGTCATCTTGAAGAATGTGAATCGTGCACCAGTCGGCGACATGCGGTACGGCCAGTTCTGCAACACTGGCTAGCGTCGTTTGGTAGTCCAGCGAACTCGCCAGCACGTTGCTTGCCCCGGCCAGGAACTCGAAGCGTTTCTGTGCTTCCTCGGCTTGGCGGCGGGCCGCACGCTCGCCACCTAAGAGCGCTATGCGCTCCTGGTCGGCCTCCCCGCGCTGGTCGACGTTCATTGAGTTCATACTGCTACTAGAGTAGCGGTTACCAGCGTGCCAGATGATAAAAATTGGCCATCGAGTGGAAGAAAAGAGAAGGGTGGTAAGGAAGCCCCGGAAGCGGGTGGGAAGCCGGCACGTACTGAACACATACGAGCAATGCTTTGACCACCGGGCAGGTTGAAGTCCCAGGTGGAGACACGCAGAGATGGACATACATGGAGAGGGAGGCGGGCCGGTGGCTACAGGCAAGACGGAGTCGGACAGGCTCACCTACGGGTCATATCTGCGCGTCCCGGATTTGCTGGCTCTGCAATCTCCGCTGCGTCGCCCGCCCGTTCACGGTGAGATGCTTTTCATCGTGGTGCAGCAGGCTCAGGAACTCTGGTTCAAGCAGATCTTGCACGAACTTCGCCTGGCCATTGACCTGCTACAGGGCGATGAGTTGCCCGAAGCCACGCACGTGCTCGACCGCGTCGATCGGATCATGCACGTGCTGTGCGAGGAGGTCGAGATCCTGGAGAGCCTACCTCCGATCGAGTTTCAGGCATTTCGTGGGCTGCTCAAGACGGCCAGCGGCTTCGAGTCCGAGCAGTTTCGGGAGCTGGAGTTGGCTTCGGGACTTCGACGTGCGGCACATCTCAAGCTGGCGGAGCGTCTCGCTGACGTTCCCGCCATAGTGGCGCGCTGGCCCGTGAGTCTGCACGACGCGTTTCTCCTGGTCGTTGCTCGCATTGGACCGGAACCAATCGAGGTTCTGGTCGAGGTCTATGCTCACCCGAGCGATCATGCTGATGTCTACCGTTTAGCGGAGGCGTTGAGTGATTATGAAATGCGTTTCCGCGAGTGGCGCTTCCATCACATGACGCTGGTGCAGCGCGTCATCGGCGATGAGGCCCCAGGTACCGGCGGCTCTCCCGGCAGTCGCTATCTGCAGCAGACGCTCGACTACCATTTCTTTCCGGAGTTGTGGGAGGCGCGAAATAGGCTGCTGGCTCGACCTCCCACCACCAGTGCTTGAGCGCGCCGCTGGTCCTCGAACAAGCGGATAGAGGCGAGCGGGAATATCCATCACGCTGAGGCGGTGGCTTCGTCGTGCGGTGCAATCGCCACGACGCGAACCGGACTTCCCGACCCACCCGTGATCTTGAGCGGCGCCGCGATAAGTACCGATCCGGTGGGAGGAAGCTGGTCCAGGTTGCACAGGCTTGCCAACCCATATTTGCCGTGGCCATGCATGGTGAAGTGATTGCAGAACGGTGGATCGAAGGTTGGCGCCTGACCCGCATCGGTGCCTACCGTCTCCACGCCGACGCCGATGACGTCGCGTTCCTCGGCCAGAAAGAGCGAGCAGTCCGGCGTCCATCCCGGTGTGTGCGCGCCGTCCTCGCCGACATTGAGGTACTCATCCTCCTCCGTGCGTTTGGACCATCCCGTGCGCAGCAGCACCCAGGCGCCGACCGGAATCTCGCCGTGTAGACGCTCCCAGGCCCGAACAGCCTCCGGGCTCAGTAAAAAGTCTGGATCCTCGGCGACCTCCGCCGTCACGTCAATCACACAGGCGGGCGCCACAAAGCTGGAGGGTGGAATGGTGTCTACCGTGGCATCTTTCAGCTGCTGGCCGCTGATCCAGTGAATGGGAGCGTCGAAATGGGTCCCGGTATGCTCTCCGGTCTCGAACCAGTTCCAGTACCAGGCCGGACCGCGTTCGTCGTAGCGGGAGATTTCGTGGAGGGAGAACCGGGGAGTATTGGGCCAGGTGGAAGGCAATGGCAAGATGGGCGCGCCGGCATCCAGCGGCTGCGTCAGGTCCACGATGCGCAATTGGCCGGTCGCTAGCGCCTGGATCAGATCGGTTAGAACCGTTGAATTGGTGATGTTCACGCGGGCTCTCCTTGGTCGAGAAATGGCGCCGGTGCGCCCAGGTTCTTGAAATAGCGTTGGAACTCGAACCGGTTCTCCAGCATGGTGAGGTCCATGTGGAAGGAGGCAGGGCCAATCGCCTCGACCTTGGCCACGATGCAGCTCAATCGGCGCGTCGTTAGCGCCAGTGAAACGGCGGCTTGCAAGCCCTCTGGGGTATCGTGACAGGAGGATTGGGACACGCCGGCTGCCCGCGCGATAGCGGTGAGGTCTGAGCCGGTGGCCGTGGCGGTGGGGAAGCCGCCTACCGAGAGGAGGCTCTCGTTATCGAAAATAAGGTGCGTGAGGTTGGGTGGGTGATAGCGAGCCAGGGTGGTGAAGGTTCCCAGATTCATCAGTGCTGATCCGTCTCCGTCCAGCACCACCACCTGCTGATCGGGCCGGCTTAGAGCGATGCCGAGCCCCATGGATGAAGCCAGTCCCATGGCATGTTCCAGATAGAAGAAATTGCTCCGGTGGCCCAGAGAGTACAGTTCCGAGGCCACCGCGCCCATGATCGTGACCACGACGCACTCGGCGATCGCGGGATAGATTGCCTCCAGCGCATCAATGCGCTTCATGCCTCCTCCCACATCAGCTCGCGCGTCAACAGAAGCGCAACCGGGGTAAGCGACGCCTCTGCTAGATGCTGCGCGTGATGGATCCGACGTTCCACCTGGCCTGGATTCTCCAGCGGGTAGTGTGGAATGCCGAGTGCTCGCAAAACCGGAATGGTCGCTATGCCGCCCTGTGTTTGCCACGGGTCTCGTTCGCCCAGGTCGCCACGGTGGCTGATCAGCATCAGCAGCGGTATTTTGTACAGCATGGCCAGCGACACGATACCGTTGATGCTGGCCAGAAACCCGTGATTTTGCATCAGCATGGCCGATTTTACGCCGGCCAGATGAGCGCCCGCCGAGATGCCCACTCCCTCTTCCTCCTTCGCCAGGCGAATCAGCACGGTGTCCGGATCGTCCTCCGCGAGACGTATCAGATGCACCAACCAGGTCTCGGGCAGTGCCGATAGGAGGCGAACGTCGGCCGATTTCAGCGCATCGAAGATGTGTTGCGAGTTTTCAGTCGACACGGGCACGGGCTTGACTCCATTTCCGTTGTACACGCAGGTACGATTCGGCCCCGTATTCGATCACCGGCATGAAGAAGCTGAATCGGACATATTCTAAGTTATGCATGAAGGCGGATGTCCCAGAAGGAGCGAACTCCTCACCGGCGAGGAAACGGCGGTCGAGCCTGGCGGACTGTCCCCGAGCGGTGTGGATGGCGCCGATTGGCACCGGCTCAGTGCCACGGAAGCGGTGTGCGCGTGACAGCGCTGACCGGCCGAACAGCCCTCATTACGGGCGGCGGTCGCGGAATTGGCCGAGCTATTGCGCTGGCATTTGCCGCCGAGGGAGCGAAAATAGCGGTGGCTGCCCGAACTCGCATCGAGGTCGAAGCCGTGGCCGACGCGTGCGGCGCGCTGGGCGCGGATGCAGTTGCGATCGTACTGGACGTAACCGACCGGAACCAGTGCGCCCAGGCGATAGCCGAATGCGATACGCGCTGGGGACATCTGGATGTGCTGGTGAACAACGCCGGCATGGCGACCGCCCAAAAATTTATCGATCTCGACGACGCTACCTGGGAGCGCACGCTGGCGGTCGATTTAACCGGGGCGTTCTATCTCACCCAAGTGGCGCTACCCAGTATGCTGCAGCGGCACGACGGCTGCGTCATCGCCATCAACTCCATCGCGGGAAAGGTGGGCGCTCCCTACATTGCCGCCTACGCCGTGGCGAAACATGGCCTGCTGGGACTGATGCGATCACTGGCCGCCGAGTATGCGCGCAGCGGTGTCACGTTTAACAGCGTGTGCCCGGCTTACGTCGATAGTCCCATGACGCGAGGCGCCATCGACCACATTGTGCAGACTACGGGACGCTCGGCCAATCAGGCGCTGGCCGCACTGTTGACGCCGCAGGGACGCCTGGTGATGCCAGACGAAGTGGCGGCGGTCTGCGTCCTGCTGGCTAGCGAAGCAGGTCGTGGCATCAATGGTCAGGCCATCAATGTTGATGGTGGGGCGGTGCAGTCGTGACGAACCACCGGCGGCGCTTTCGCTACTCCGATGGGGGCGCCACGCTGATAGGACGATAGTCCTTGCTGAAATAGGACCACCGCCTGTAGGCCCGCCTGTAGCTCCATGGTTAGATGTACCTACCAGCAGAAACTATGAAGCAGGAGGCAGACCAGCCATGAGTACCGTCGTTTATCATGCACACTCCAAAATTGCGGATGGCCTCGCCCTGCCGGCCGCGATCGTGTCATGCCTGATCGTGGGCGCCACCGTATCCCTTGGCCCGTTCCTCCCGAACCTGGTTCACCAGTTGTTTACCGCGCTCTGAAAGGCTAACGTCCCTTTCTCACGTATTCTGACTGCATTTGCGCTCACGCGTGCGGCCCGCGATAGGTCGTAACGCAGTTGTGGTCGACGTTACTCCACTCCTCCTGCACGTGGTAGCGATGCGCATGGAGTTTCACGTTATCCAGGTGCGCACTCAGTATGGGGTCCAGGATGGACTCGCACTTGTCGGCGATCTCCCCGCTGGAGGGGTTCTCGTCGTACCAGCCGTTGGTGGCCACCGGGGTCACGCTATTGCCGTCCAGTGGATCGGTAATCGTCTCAAACTGCTCGTGTGAGAGGATCGTCACCTCAAAGTCGGCGAGCGTGTCGTGATTGACGCTGCGGTACGCATATTTTCCCGCTGTTTCCTGACTTCGGCAGGCTCGATATGCCGCGACATCGGCCATCACGTCCACGATGATCGGCGCCCGCGAGGGGCCGTAGGAGACATGTGTTGCGCACCCCTGGGATGGTAGGCATTGCGTCTTGCCCACGAAGCAGGCTCGCGGACCGCCTGCAGTGAACAGGTAGAAGATGTGCGTTATCCCGGCAGTCCAGCGGTTGGCTCGCATGGCGCGGAGCACCTCGGATAGGAAGTCTGGATAGCGGATCGGGTCGGCTTCAGTGCCCGCTCGCGGGTAGGGCGTGGTATCGAGATAGACACCGCCTACCTGCGTCGTATTCCGTATCGGACCATCCAGCACCAGTCGATCATAGACCCGGTGGGGCAGGACGTCTCGCGCGGTAGTCGATGTCCCAGCTGGACCATACGAGTATTGCGTCAGGATATTGAAGAAGGGTGTTCCTCCCACGTCGCTCAGATAGCGCTGCATGAGGGTCATGTAGCGGGCATCGTTGCCCTGCGGCTCGAAGCGAAAACCCTTCGGTCGCCAGAAAATGACATAACTGATAGATGATGGCACGACCGGGCCTCCACGATAGCGGAGATCGTCCGCCTTATAGTGGTAGCTCAGTACCGGCGTGGGGCCGTGCAGAGTAGCGGATTCCGCGTCGGTGGAGCGCGCTATGGATGGCACGAGCATGACGAGCATGACGATTACATAGAGCAGAGGCAGTCCTACCCCGTGCTTCGGCTTGAATAGCTGTGCACTGCTCATGACACTCCTGGCGTGGAGGGAAGTGGTGACTCAAGTATAGGGGTGCCAGGTGGCGAATTGGGTCCGGACGCCGGGATGGGCCAGAGGCAATCGGGTATCATGTCGTGACCGCGCGTCAGACTCGTTACAAAGCCGGGGAATCAGGCTGGAGCGCGAACTGATAGGGAGTTGACATGAAGCGATACCGACGGGTCGGGGGGCTGCTTGGCGTGCTCGCCATAGTAGCGGGCTTGAGTGCCTGCGGCACGTCTTCAGGCGGGCCGCCGCCTGCCACCTCGACGGCTGCTTCGTTGGCTTCGAAGGTGCCGGCACAGCACTTGTTGGCCGGCTTCGTCACCGATACGGGGGGCCTTCACGATCAGTCGTTCAATGAGTTAGCGTGGCTGGGAGTGCGAGATGCGAGGCAGCGGATGGGCATTAAGGACCAGGTGTTGCCATCAAAGGTGGAAGCCGATTACGTTCGAAATCTCACCCGCCTGGCCCAGTCCCACGCCAGTATTGTCATTGCGGTTGGGACCAGCATGGCGCGTGCGGTGTATCAAGTGGCGCAAAAGTACCCCGGCGAGCGTTTTGCCATAGTGGATGCGCGTCCTGAGGATGCGCCGGCCCATGAGGCAGATCTGCCCAATGTGGCGAGCCTCTTTTTTAAGGAGCAGGAGTCCGGCTATCTGGTTGGGGTAATCGCCGGTCTCATGGAAAAGCAACACGTCGGTCACGCCATACACAACACCATTGGCTATCTGGGTGGAATGGATATTCCTCCGGTCAACCGCTATCTCGCTGGGTATGTTGCGGGGGCCAAGCGGGTCGATCCGACGATCAAAGTGCTGGGTAACTACGCACAGTCCTTTACCGATGAGCAGACGGGTCGAGCGTTTGGCCTCAATCAGGTCAACAGCGGCGCTGATATCCTCTTCCAGGTGGCGGCGCAAAGTGGATTTGGGTATCTGGCCGTGGGTCAGGCACGCGGGCGGTACGGTATTGGTGTTGATGCCGACCAGAGCTATCTCGGAAGCTCGATTATCACGAGTGCCGTGAAACGGGTGGACGTGGCAGTTCGGACCATCATTCAGGACGTCAATGCGGGGCGGTTCAAGCCAGGTGATCACTTTTATGGCGCCGCGCAGGGAGCGACCGGCTTCGCCAGCCCTTCCGCTGTGGTGCCCAAATCCATCGTTGCTCAGGCGGATCACTATGAAACCCTCATCGCGGCCGGAACGGTGGTACCGCCCACGGCGATACCAGCGCGGTAGCTGAGGAGGAACGGCCGTGAGGACTGTGCTGGCTGGAGCCGTGGTGGTGACCTGTGACGAAGAACACACGGTGTTCGACCCCGGCGACGTGGTGTTGGAGGACGACACAATCTGCTATGTCGGTCCGTCATATCAGGGAGAGTACGATACTCGCCTCTATGCCGGCGGCAAATTGGTGATGCCGGGGCTCATCAATGCGCATACGCACTCCGGCATGTCGATCTTGCGCAGTCTCTCCGATGATGTGGACCTGATGGTATTCCTACGGGATCGCGTCTGGCCGAGAGAGGTCAAGTTGACGGCTGACGACGTGTATTCCGGCTCGCTGCTTTCCGGTATCGAGATGCTGCGGGCCGGCGTCACGACCTATGTCGACATGTACTTCTTTGAGGATGAGTTAGCGCGGGCGGCGGTTGACGTTGGCCTGCGAGCGTTGATCACGCCAACCATCCTGGACGTGCCGGTCTGGACGCCTATCCTGGGTCCCCTCGAGCGACAGATACGCCGCGGATTCGACTTCTGCCGTCGATGGGAAGGACGCCACGGCCGAATCCACACCGGTCTTGGTCCACACTCGCCATACACCGTCCCGCTGGAGACCCTGGCAGAGTTGGCTCACCAGGCCCAGGAAGAACACCTTCCGGTGAATATCCACCTGGTGGAAACCAAACAGGAGCGCGACTCGTACGACCTCGGTGGTCGCAGTATCATCGCTACGCTGGAGGATGTTGGGTTCTTCGATGGGCCGGTCATCGGCGCTCATAGCGTCTGGTTGACGGAGGGCGATTGTGAGATTTATGCCAGGAAGCGGGTGGGGGTGGCCCACTGTCCCCAGAGCAATGCCAAACTTGGTTGCGGTATCGCCCCCGTGGTCGAAATGCTGGCGCATGGAATCGCGGTGGGGCTCGGGACCGACGGCGCCTGTACCAATAACAATCTCGATCTGTGGGAAGAAATGCGGCTGGCGCCGCTCCTGGCCAAGGTCTCTGCGCTCGACCCCAAACCGCTTCCGGCCACCGAGGCGCTGTGGATGGCCACGCGTCTGGGAGGCAAGGCCGTACACCTACCTGATATCGGCGTGTTGTGCGAAGGCTTTCGGGCCGATCTGATCGTGCTCGACCTGGCGGATACCGTTGCTGTGCCGGTCTTCAGCCCCGAGACGTACATCGCGCACCTGGTCTATGCCTTCAGCGCGCGGCAGGTCGATGCGGTGTGGGTGAACGGTAGCCAGGTCGTGAGAGGCGGCGAGGTGCTCACCGTCGACGTCGAAGCGGCCAGGTACGCGGCCCAGGCGACCGCTCTCTCGTTGGCCGAGCGGGCGGCGGGCTGATGGCGATGGACAGCCACTTTGCCTACGACGAGGCCGAGCGCGCCGCCGACGCCATCAACCGACGGATGCGCCACCAGCCCCGGGTTGGCGTTATTTTAGGCTCCGGGCTTGGGCCGTTGACGGAGGAAATTGCTGACCAGGTCGTCATTCCATATAGCGAGATTCCGTATTTTCCGGTGTCGACGGCGCCCAGTCACGAGAGCACGTTGGTGCTTGGCCGCCTGCAGGGCTTGCCGGTACTCACCATGTCTGGCCGGGCCCACTTATATGAGGGCTATCGACCGGACCAGGTAGTACTCCCCGTCCGCGCCATGCATCGGCTGGGGATCGAAACCATCCTCATCACCAACGCGGCCGGTGGCGTGAACCCGGCGTACCAGGCCGGCACGTTGATGGCCATCGCCGACCACATCAATCTCACCGGCGAAAATCCCCTGGTCGGGCCAAACGATGACCGCCTGGGTGTTCGCTTTCCAGATATGACCGAGGCCTACAGCCCGCAGTTGCGCGCGCTGGCCCAGCAGGCGGCTTCCGACGGTGGTCTGACGCTGGCGGAGGGCATCTACCTGGGACTGCGGGGACCGACCTATGAGACTCCGGCCGAGGTGCGCATGGCCCGGACGCTGGGCGCGGACGCGGTCGGCATGTCGACCGTGCTGGAAGTGATCGCCGCCAACCACCTGGGCATGGAAGTTCTCGGTATCTCTTGCATTACCAACATGGCCGCGGGTATCCTGCCCCAGAAGCTCTATCATGCCGAGGTGGTGGAGACAGCTCATCGGGTCTACAACGAATTCAGTGCCCTGATTCGCGGCGTGCTGGCGGCACTTTGATGAACACGCTGGAGTTTCGCGACGGCGCCCTGTACCTGCTCGATCAAACCAAACTGCCGCTGGAGACGGTACTTCTGGAGTGCCGCGAGGTCGAACAGGTAGCCGAGGCGATCGTCAATCTGAGCGTGCGGGGCGCGCCCGCCATTGGTCTTGCAGCAGCGTATGGCGTGGTCCTGGCCGCCCTGCGCCGCGATGAAACCGGGGGCGATCCGAGCGCGTACTTCGCGGGACTGGACACAGACCTTGCACGACTTCGGTCGACCCGTCCCACCGCCGTGAATCTGTTCTGGGCGCTGCAGCGCATGCAGCGAGTTATCAACCCCTATCGCCAGGCCGGAGCGCGGGTGCCGGCACCGACTTTGCAAGCGGAAGCGGATGTGATGCTGGCCGAGGATGTCGCCGCCAACCGGGCGATGGGCCTCCATGGGGCCGATCTGATTCCAGATGGAGCCCAGGTGCTGACCCATTGCAACACCGGCGCCCTGGCCACCGCGGCTTTTGGTACCGCCCTGGGGGTGATTCGGGCCGCTCATGAGCAGGGAAAACACATCCATGTCTGGGTCGATGAGACGCGGCCGCTGCTCCAGGGCGCCCGGCTCACCGCCTGGGAACTCAAGCAGCTGGGCGTGCCCTTCACGCTGATCACGGACAGTATGGCCGGTCATTTCATGTCCCAGGGGCGGATCGACCTGGCCATGGTCGGCGCGGATCGCATTGTGGCCAATGGCGATGCCGCCAACAAGATCGGCACCTACAGCGTTGCCGTACTGGCCCATGCGCACGGCATCCCCTTTTACTTTGTGGCCCCCACCTCGACCGTCGACCTGGCAACCCCAACCGGCGCCGATATTCAGATTGAAGAGCGCAATCCACTGGAGGTCGCAACCTTCCGCGGCGTCCGCACCGCTCCGGAGGACATCGAGGTGGCGAATCCCGCCTTTGATGTAACGCCGGCCCGCCTGATCGCCGCCATCGTCACGGAACGAGGTGTTATTCGCGCACCTTTCCATGACGGACTCGCGGCGCACGCCGCACCGCCATTCCACCCGATAGAGAGCCAAACGGAAGCGTTGAGCGATCCAGAGCCGATGCTGGAATCGGGCTAATGTGCGTAAGCAGTTTGGTGAAAAAGCGGTACAGGCGCTTGAGCACAACGCTCATCCCGCGCTTACTCCTCCCGCTCAAACTCCGCGACCAGTTGGAGAAAGCCCTCGAACTTGCGTCTGAAGTCCACTTCATCGACCCGTAGCGACTCATTCTCCAGTCGTGGCAGGATAGCCTCAAAGGCCACCTGCAGCTCCGGAAGGCTGACGAGGCCGCGCCCCAGCAGCGCCAGCACGTCGTCGATATCCCGGCTGGAGCCGTGCTCAATCTTTGATAAGGCAGTAGAAATCGGATCGAACGTATAGACGTCGAGCCCCCCGTAGCGACCGATGAAGCGGCTTCGGTCCTCCCACCCCGAGGGTAAGGGGATGAAGTCGCCCGGCCCGGCCGGTTCAACGCTTATATGTAGCTCTCGAATAAGCGAGCGTACAGTGGTCGTAAACTGCTGATCGTCGCCCTCGAGTTGGACCATGTAGGCGATGCGTTCAGTCTGGAGGCGAAAGCCGGCGTAGACCATCTGTGTGCCGCCCACCAGGTAAAGCCGCCCACCTGCCCGATAGCGTTGACTCAGGAGGCGAAGAAACTGGTCGATGCGCCGCTGGGTGACGGGCTTACGCCCCACGGGCGCGTGCCTCTCGGACCAACTGAGCGAGCAAGCGATGAACGGCGTTCTCCCAGTCGGCCTCATGATTCACGGGGAACACGCAGTCTTTTCTCAGCAGTTGGGCAGCCTCTCTCAGGCAGGCACGTCCATAGTCCTCGCGCGGCAAGGGCAAGCCGAATTCCACCGCCAGGTGATCGGCCTCAATGCTTTTCTGATGGGGAAGATAGAGATCGAGGCTGAACGACCACTCGCTTTGAAGCGCAGCCGCGATCAGGGCGCTCAGGAGCAGCAGCCGGCTGGTGAGATCGCCGGGCGGAAGGTTCCGTGCTACCGTCTCCGGGATGGGCGCATACTCGGGGTGTCGAAGGAGCAGTGCAATGAGGGCGCTGCGCAAGCGGCTGTTGCTGGTCTGGGCAAGGTCTTTGAGGAGCGGAGCAAGGGGCGCGGCCGGGCGATCTGGCTCCGGGCAATCGCCGTTGAAATAGCAAATGTCATGGCTCATCAAGCGGTCGATGAGGTCGTTTTCTGGACTGCCGGCCGGATCTGCCATGGTCATGCCCGAGTCTACGCTTGATTTCAGCGATCTCACGGTCCTTACCGTGAATGGTGCGGGGTGAATGAAGGAATGCGGAGAGTTGACGCCTCCATCTCAGGTCAGTATAATTAGCGGTACCACTTCATGGGGATGCCAGGATTCGACAGGGGGTCTGGAGCAAGGACTGCAAGCCGAGGTGCCAGTGGATGTCTCGTTAAACAACTGGCAATGGCATAACTGCCGACAATAATTACGCCCTCGCAGCTTAATTAGCTAGCGACGCCCATCCGACCCATCGCCGGCGGGTTGGGGACGGTGACATAAAGCCGGCAGTGCGGTTGGTCCGAGGGCCCATAGGATCGATCTAAGACTCTGGGCTGGCCGGAGAGGACTTTGTCGGTAGAGGACTCGCCGGTGACACTAAAATATCGAATAAGCTTGTAGATGTACTTGTGCCCAGCTTTCTGGACGGGGCGTTCGATTCGCCCCCATCTCCACCAGAAACGGTTTAGCCGGTGAGGGAAACCTCGCCGGCTCTCTTTTTGTACCCCGCGTTGGCCGCTCCCGTGATCTCGGCCAGATCGCGTACACCCTCTCGACAGCGCCACTGATCGATTCCAGCCACGATGTCTCGCCAACTGGTTGGGTCCAGCATCAGCGCCGTTCCCAGAGCCACCGCCGTTGCGCCCGCCAGCAGAAACTCGATCGCGTCCTCCGCGCGCAGAATGCCGCCCAATCCAACGATGGGGACGCTGACTTCCTGCGCCACCTGGTAGACCAGATAGAGCGCGAGTGGTTTGATGGCCGGCCCAGACAGCCCGCCCGAGGCGCTGGGCATGAGCGGCCGGCGGCTTGGCGCGTCGATGGCCATCCCATAGACCGTGTTGACCAGGCTGATAGCGTCCGCTCCGGCTTCTTCCACGGCAGATGCGATGGGGCGGATGTCGGACACGTTGGGAGAAAGTTTTACCAGCACCGGCAGGTCGGTCGCGTCGCGCACGGCCCGCGTGACCTCGGCGGCCATGCGGGCGTCGGTGCCGAAGGCCACGCCACCCTCTTTGACGTTGGGACAGGAGATATTGAGCTCGATACCGGCCACGCCGGGAACGCCATCAAGTCGGGCCACTATATCCGTGTAGTCCTCGACCGTGGTTCCGCTCACGTTCACCAGGAACGGAACATCCAGCGCCGCCCAGAGCGGGGCTTTGTCGCGTACCACGGCGTCCACGCCAATGTTCTGGAGACCGATTGCATTCAGCATTCCTGCCGCGGTTTCGGTCAGTCGAAGCGGCTGGTTGCCGGTCCGCGCCTGCCGAGTGGTCCCCTTGCAGATCACGGCTCCCAGCCCGGAAATGTCGTTTTTTGCCGCATACTCGACGCCATAGCCGAAGGTGCCGGAGGCAGCAATCACCGGGTTTTTCAGACGCAGACCAGTTCGGGGCGCGAGAATTACTTCCACTTCGGCCATTGTGCCACACCGGGGGCGCTTCTGGCACGGTGGTATAATCTGGCTCTGCCGTAAGCGCCGATTCTCTAGTAGGGAGGGTGGTCCGCCATGCAAATTGCAGTCCTCGCCGATACGCACTGGGTAGGCAGCGATGCCGTTCCGGAGCGAGTGCTCGATCTGGTCCGGGATGCTGAGGTGGTCGTACACGCCGGCGACCTCAAATGCGAACAGGTGCTGGAATCTCTGGGCGGGGACAATCGGAAAGTCCTGGCGGTTCGCGGCGACAACTTTGAGCTCTCGCTGGCGAATCTCCCGGACACGCGGGTGGAGGATCTCGACGGCTTCAAGCTCGGAATCGCCCACGATATTGGCTCTGTGCAGCAGTTTGCCATCCATGCCAGGAAACCTGAGGACCTTTTCGGCGAGCACGTTGATTGCGTCATCTTCGGCGGGACACATCATCCTTTTTACGATGTGTTTCACAATGTCCCCTTTATCAATCCAGGCTCGGCCACCGATGAAGATCATCTGGGAATGCCGGGCAGCGTTGCTCTGCTGGAGGTGAACGGCCGGCTGCAGCAGGTGACGTTCGTCCGCGTATGATTCGTTCGGTAGAGCTCCGCAGCGATACCTTTACGCGCCCCACGCCGGAGATGCGGCGAGCCATGTACGAGGCGGAGGTGGGCGACGATGTGTGGCACGAAGACCCCACGGTGCACCGTTTGGAGGCGCGCGCCGCGGAACTGACCGGCAAGGAAGCGGCAGTCTTGGTCTCCAGCGGCACCCAGGGCAATCTGATCGGATTGCTGTCGCACACACAACGCGGCAACGAGGTGATTCTGGGAGACCAGAGCCACATCTTTCGTTATGAGGCGGCGGGGACGGCCGTGTGCGGCGGGCTCCAATTGCACACCCTCCCCAATGGAAAGAACGGGCGGCTCGATCCTGAGATGGTGCGTGGCGCCATTCGATCGAACGATGAGCACGAGCCACGTACCGGTTGCATCGCCCTGGAAAACACCCACAATCGCTGCGGTGGAGCTGTGCTCGGAGTGGACGAGGTGGCTGCGGTGGGCGCGGTGGCGCACGCTGCCCGCATCCCGTTCCATCTCGATGGCGCACGGGTCTTCAACGCCGCGGCCGCGCTCGGCGTGCCGGTTAGCGACTTGCTGGCGCCGGTCGATTCGGTGACCTTCTGTCTTTCCAAGGGACTGGGGGCGCCGGTGGGTTCGCTGCTCTGCGGCTCGGCTGGCTTCATCGCCCAGGCGCGTCGCTGGCGCAAGATGCTGGGCGGAGGGATGCGCCAGGCCGGCGTGCTGGCGGCCGCGGGCCTGGTGGCCTTGGACTGCCACCGGGATCGTCTGGTCGAGGACCACGCTAACGCGCGCCTCCTGGCCGAGGGGTTGGCGGCTCTACCCGGTGTCACGGTCATCAATCCCACTCCGGATAGCAACATGGTCTTTTTCGATATCACGGCCACGGGCCGGCCGCTGCAGGAGATGGCCGCGCAACTCGCCGAACAGGGGGTACGGGTGGCCGGCGGTGGTCTCGGTATCTTCCGGGCGGTGACCAGCCTTGAGGTATCGCGGGCAGATATCGAGTACGCCCTGTACACCATAGCGGAGGTGGTGCGCGCCACGGTCCCCGCCCTGGCCTGATTGCGCATGCGCCCCGCCTACGACCCCTCGACGGTAGTGCAGCGTGTGCTGGCGCTGGAACGTCAACAAGGCTTTCTAGATCGTGCTGCCGTGGGCGGACTGACCCAGTTTGTCCAGCAGCAGGTGAAACGCGCCGGGGACCCGCCTCCTGGTCCACTCCTTGCCGCCGCCTCACTCCTGCGGGACTACGGCGACGCCGACCGAAGGAAACGCGAAAGCGTGGTCGCCGACGCCTTGCACGCGCTGGTCACCTGTTCAGCTCGGCGCGCTATGGACGCGAGCCCCACGGGAGCGCCTGATCGAGCTCCCGCCGCGCAGCCATCCGTCGACACCGCACCGCCGGCAGACATCCCGCGACCGCTTGCGCCGTCGAATTCTGGCCGGCCAGAGCTCTCTTCGGTCCATTCCTCCGACGATCTAGACCATGGGATCGCTTCGCTCAAGGGCATGCGGAAGCCGATGCCTGAAGCGCTCGAGCGGATGGGCGTGGCAACGGTGCGCGATCTGCTCTACTATTTCCCCCGTACCCACTACGACTACGCCGACACCAGCTCGATCAGCCGGCTGCGTCTGGGCGAGAAAATTACACTGGTGGGCGTCATTCGCGATGTGCGAGTGAATCGAACGGCGCGCAACGTGGCGATCACCACGGCGACCATTTCGGATGACACCGGTACCATCGCCGTGCGATGGTTCAATCAGCCGTATCTGCAGAAGAGCTTGCCGGTGGGCAAGCGTATCGCCATCTCGGGTGAGCCGGATGTATTTAACGGCCGCTTTACCTTCGCGCCGCGCGACTACGAGTTGATCGAGGACGTCGAGCTGACGCACACGGCGCGTCTGGTGCCCATCTACCCGCTCACCAAAGGTCTCTTCCAGCGGTCGCTACGCAGCTGCATCCGCCGCATTGTGGACGAGTATGCGGGCGCGTTGGAGGACTATCTGCCGGCCCCGGTGCGTGGCCAGTTCGACCTTCTCGACCTGGCTCGAGCCGTCGGTCAGTACCATTTCCCGACGAATGAGCAGCAGAAAGCCCGTGCTGAGCGGCGCCTCGCCTTCGACGAGCTCTTCCTGATTCAGCTCGGGCTGCTGATGCGGAAAAAAGGCTGGCAGCAGTATGACCCAGCGGTTGCCGTGCCGGTAGATGCAGCCTTGCTGGAGCGCTTCCGCGCCTCACTTCCTTTTTCGCTCACCGGAGCGCAACGACGAGTGCTCGCCGGGATTCTGGAGGACATGCAGCGTCCGCAACCGATGAGCCGTCTCCTGCAGGGGGACGTCGGCTCCGGCAAGACGGTGGTAGCGGCGGCGGCCCTGCTGCAGATTGCTGCCGCGGGCCGCCAGGGAGTGTTGATGGCTCCGACCGAGATTCTCGCGGAGCAACATTTTCGCACGCTTTCTCAGGTGCTTGCGCCCTTCGGGGTGAGGTGCGAGCTACTGATCGGCAGTACCACCAAAGTACAACGCCGGACGGTGAATGCGGGCTCGGCGGACGGCTCGATTCCGGTCCTGGTCGGTACGCATGCGCTCATCCAGGAGAACGTGGAGTTCAATCATCTAGGCCTGGCAATCACCGATGAACAGCACCGGTTCGGCGTTGAGCAGCGCGCTGCACTCCGACTGAAAGGTCTGCACCCGCATACCCTGGCAATGACGGCCACGCCCATCCCGCGTACCCTGGCCATGACTATCTACGGCGATCTGGATGTAAGTGCGCTGGACGAGATGCCGCCCGGCCGCCTGCCGGTGATCACTACCTGGTGTCGCAAACCGTTTGAGGCGTATGCCGTGATACGGGAGGAAGTGCGGCAGGGGAGGCAGGCTTTCGTCGTCTGTCCCATGATCGAGGATACCGCGGATTCCGACATGCGCTCGGTGATCGCCGAGCACCAGCAACTCCAGAGCTTGACCTTTCCGGATTTCACGGTCGGCTTACTCCACGGGCGGATGAAGCCAGCCGAAAAGGAGAAAACGCTGGCGGCCTTCCGCGCCGGCGAGTATCAGGTGCTGGTGGCCACCTCGGTGGTGGAGGTCGGCATTGACGTGCCCAATGCCACGGTCATGGTGATCCGTGATGCCCACCGGTTTGGTCTGGCGCAACTCCACCAATTTCGTGGAAGGGTGGGACGGGGTGGCGAGCAGGCGTATTGCATCCTGCTCAGTGCGTCTGAGGGCGACCAGGCACGCGAGCGACTGGAGGCACTGACTGCCACCGACAACGGCTTTGAGCTGGCGGAAGAGGACCTGCGACTGCGCGGTCCCGGGGAGTTCTGGGGTTTGCGCCAAAGCGGCCTGCCGGCCCTGCGAGTGGCCCAATTGAGCGACGTGGCGACCATCGAAGACGCCCGGCAGGCTGCTCACCAGGTGCTGTCGGACGACCCCGAGCTGGCGAGGACGGACCACGGATTATTGAGCGGGCAGGTTAAACGCTTCTGGAGGGATACCGCGGACCTCAGTTAGAATGCGCCGTACTTTGCCGTTCCAGCGGCAGAGTACACACTGACCTACCGCGCTCTAGCAAGGAAGAAGGCCACGGTGATTAATCGTATTGAACCGCCTCAGACCGGGACCGAAGCCGAGTTGTTGCGGGCGTTCCTGGATTACCAGCGCGATACGCTCCTGCTGAAGCTAGAAGGGTTGGATCGAGAGCAGTTGACTCGGCGTCTGGTAGCCTCGGACACCACCTTATTGGGCATCGTGAAGCATATGGCGTATGTCGAGCGGAGCTGGTTTCGTCGAACGCTGAACAACGAGATTTATCCGGTGCCGTGGACGGACGAGGACCCGGACGCGGACTTTCGCATTGAACCGGATGAGACGCCGGAGGAGATTGTGGCGTTCTATCGCCAGGAGGTCGCGGAAGCCAGGCTCAGCGCGGAGGGACACTCCCTTGAGGACCTGGCCGAGCGTACGGATCGACCGGTCTCGCTGCGCTGGATCTATATCCACATGATCGAGGAGACGGCCCGCCACTGCGGGCATGCCGATATTCTGCGTGAACAGATCGATGGCACGACGGGAGATTGAGCGGGCAGCCATGTGCGTCGTCTGTGGGACAGTGTGGGCGCTAGGCGCGCAATTCGCGTAACGCTCCCTGTAATAATTCCCAGGTTCGGAGTACATGCCGTTCCTCGGTCCGAACGTTGCCGATGGCCAGGCGCAGTGTTAAAGCGTCGCCCAGCATGGTGTGCGCGATAAATACCTCTCCGGTCGCGTTGACGGCATCCTCGACCTCCTGGTTCAGATCGTTGAGGTCAGGGTGCGTGCCGTCCCTAGGATGTGCGCGGAAACATACAGTGCTGAACGGGGTCGGCGCCATCACCTCCCAATCGCCGTCCTCGCGTACCTGTTGCGCGAAGAGGTGTGCGAGTCGCATGTGCTCGCGCAGCCGCCGCACGATGCCATCGCGCCCGTAGGCACGCAACACGAACCACAGCTTGAGCGCTCGAAAGCGCCGGCCCAATTGCGGCCCGTAATTCATGTAGTTGCGTTCGCCCTGATGCTCGGGCGTGTGCAGGTAGGCCGGAATCAAGGTAAAGGCGTCCGCCACGGTGTCGAGATGCCGCGTGAAGAAGGTGCTGAGGTCCACCGGCGTAAAGAGCCACTTGTGAGGATTGACGACGACCGAGTCGGCGCGGTCTACACCATTCAGCACCCAGCGCATCTCCGGATCGATCGCCGCAACTCCTCCGTAGGCCGCATCAACATGCAGCCACAGGCCGTGCTGCCGGCAGAGGTCTGCGATCTCCGGCACCGGGTCGATGCTGGTGGTTGAGGTGGTGCCGACGGTGGCCACGACGCAGAACGGCCGGTGGCCGGCACGCAGATCGTCCTCGATGGCCTGCCGGAGTTCATCGGGCCGCAGGCGGAACTGCTGGTCGGTGCCGATCTTGCGCACGTTGACCTGACCGATACCGAGGGTGATTGCGTCCTTTTCGATGGAGGAATGCGCCTGGCTGGAGCAATACAGCCGCAGGGCAGGAAGATCGCTCCGTCCCGCCATCCCCTGTTCTCTAATGCCCAATCCGGTTGCCTGGCGAGCCGCGGCGATCGCCACCAGGCTGGAGATGGAAGCCGTGTCATAGATAACGCCTTCGAAGCTATCGGGCAGTCCCAGGAGCCGCCTCAGCCAGTCCAAGGTTACGCTCTCCAACTCGGTCGCAGCCGGCGAGGTACGCCAGAGCATGGCATTCACGTTGAGAGCGGCTGCCAGAAACTCGCCGAGGATACCGGGAGCAGATCCGGTGATGGCAAAGTAGGCAAAGAAGGCCGGGTGGTTCCAGTGCGTAATGCCAGGCATAATGAGCCGGTCGAAGTCGCCGAGAATGGCGCTCATTGGCTCCGGGGCCTCGGGAGCGTGAGAGGGCAGCGATGACGCAATCTGTCCCGGCGTTACCTGGCTCAGAACCGGGTTCTGTTCCAGGTCGTTGAAGTACTCGGCAATCCAGTCCACGACCTGGTGACCATAAACTCGGAACTGCTCGGGCGACATATCGCCCAGGCCTTCCTGCCAGTTATCGCGTTCCGGTTCAGGCGGCATTGACTTCTCGTCTGGCTCCAGGCTCAAGGCTAGGTCACCTCTCTGTGAGCAGCTTCATTCGTGAGTCGATTCCCGCTTTTCCCAGTATGGCCGAACAGGCGCCATCCGCTGAGAACGCGACAATGATGGAGGGCGGAGGGGTAACCAACTGCGGTGGGGAGAAGGCGTGCGAGTAGTAGCAGGACAGGCGAAGGGGCATCACCTGGTGGCGCCCAGGGGCATGGAAACGCGGCCGACCTCGGATAAGGTACGGGGAGCCATCTTCAATATTCTGGCCGGCGAGTTTGTCGACGAGTCCGTGCTGGACCTGTTTGCGGGCACCGGAGCGCTGGGAATCGAAGCGCTCAGTCGGGGCGCGAGCCAGGCGGTGTTCGTCGAGCATCGGCCCGCGGCTTGTCAGGCGATTCGTGCCAACCTACGGCATACCTGTTATGACGACGTCAGTCGTGTGCTCGCCACGCCGGTGGAGCGAGCGTTGCGGCTCCTGGATGAACCGTTCCGCCTGATTCTTCTCGACCCGCCCTATGCCTATCCCAACCTACACGCTATAATGGCTACGCTCGGTGGGGCGCGGGTGATTGGGAACGACACCGAGGTCGTTCTTGAACATAGCCCGCGTCTTGCTGTTTCGGAGCGCTACGGGCGGCTAGGTCTCCAGCGTCAAAAAGTGTATGGCGACACCGCGGTATCGTTTTTTGTCGTACAAGAGGGGTGAAACGGGTGACCGTGGCGGTAGTTCCGGGCAGCTTTGATCCCATTACCTGCGGGCATGTCGAGATCGTGAAACGAGCGGCGAAGCTCTTTGATCGAGTGGTGGTCGCTGTTTACGCACGTCCCAAGAAAAATATCATGTTTTCACTGGATGAGCGTCTCGACATGGTTCGAGAGTCACTGAAGGATGAGAACCGAGTGCAAGTAGAGCGGTTTGATGGATTGGTCGCGACCTTTGCTCGCGATGTTGGGGCCGACGTACTGGTTCGGGGGTTACGAGCCGTGTCGGACTTTGAGTCGGAATTTCAACAATCGACGATGAACCGCCAGATGGCGCCGGGACTCGAGGTTATCTGTATGTTTGCCAGCATGAACTTTGGCTTCCTCAGCTCCAGCCTCATCAAGGACATCGCTGAAAACGGCGGGGATGTCGCGGGCATGGTACCGGCGCCGGTGGCACGTCGACTGCGTGAGTTACATCAGGGGATTGCCATGTCCGTCCCCTCCAAGAGGTGATGTCATCGATATTTTGATGCTGGTGGACCGCCTTGAAGCCGTGATTAATAGCGGCTCTCGCATGCTGATCGCTCACCGCGTGTGGATTGACGAGCGCGAGGCGCTCGACGTGCTCGATTTGATGAGAACCACTGTTCCCGAGGAGATCAAGCAATCGAGACGCGTCAATCAAGAACGAGAACGGATTCTCGCCCAGGCGCAGAGCGAGGCAAATCGGTTAGTCACTCAGGCGCAGGAACGCGTCGAGCGAATGGTTGCTGAGGATAGTGTCCGCCTGGCGGCGGAAGAGCGTGCTCGGGAGATCGTGGCCAGGGCCCGACAGGAGGCGGAGGAGGTTCGACACGGGGCAGACGGCTACGCGCTCGATATGCTGGATCGAGTGGATGCTGAGCTGCATCGCGTACAGGGAAGTGTCCGCAACGCTATCCATGCGCTCAATATTCAAGGGCCGCCACCCCTCGAGGAGGGCGAGCCAGAGTGATAAGGTCGTCCAATGTCACTGCTTTTCAACGTATCGCAACTCTTAAAATCAGACGTCGGTCAATTGCGCCGCTACGACCTCCAGCCCGATGGAACGCTGGATCTGGGCGACAGCGAGGCGTCGGATGTCCATGGACATGCTCGGTTCATGCTGACCAACTTCGGTCTGATCGCCGATATCCACGCGGAGGCACTGGTACACTCGATCTGCGCCCGCTGCCTGGAGCCGTTTTCGGAGCCGACGACGGTGGACTTCGAAGAGGAATATCGACCGGTGGTCGATATAGCGACGGGCTTGCCGGCGGGTGTTCCCTCCAGCGATGAAGCCTTTGAAATATCGGCGAATCACACGATTGATCTGGGTGAAGCGATTCGTCAACAGCTTCTGTTGACGCTTGAGTTGGTCCCGGTCTGCAGAAATGCGTGCCGAGGGCTGTGCCCGGCATGCGGTGTCAATCTCAATCTGGAACAATGTACCTGTCCGCCAAGCGAGGGTTCCACCCCTTTCACGGTGCTGCAGGGACTACTTGCCAATTCTGAATTAAACAGTTAGAAGAGAGGATCCCCATGGGAGCACAACCCAAGCGAAAGACCAGTCACGCCAAAAAGACCAGCCGGCGCAGCCACGACCATGCCGCGTTCGGGGCTATTATCCTTTGCTCGCACTGTCGCCGGCCGCATATCTCGCACCGCGCGTGTGGCAATTGCGGTTTCTATAAGGGACGAGAGGTAGTGCCGGAAAAGCGCGCTCGCCGGGCCGAATAGGGATTTCACATTGACGCCATTGGAGGGGAAGGTAGCGCTAGTCACTGGCGCTTCGCGCGGTATTGGACGAGCGATCGCAGTGCGCCTCGCTCGGGATGGCGCCTCGGTGGCTGTGAACTATCGGTCAGATGCGGAGGGCGCGGCGAAGACGCTGGACGCGGTCACTGAGGTGGGTGGCCGGGGGATGGTCGTGCAGGGTGATGTGAGCAGTGGCGCCGCCGTCTCGGCGCTGGTCGGTGCTGCCTGCAGCCAACTGGGCGGCATCCACATTCTGGTAAACAATGCGGGAATCTCAGCCGATCACCTTACCGTCCGCCTGAGCGAGGACGAATGGGATCGCGTTCTGGACACCGATCTCAAGGGAGCGTTCCTGACGACGAAAGAGGTCCTGCGTCCGATGATGCGGCAGCGATGGGGCCGCATCATCAATATCGCATCCGTGGTCGCCTGCACCGGTAATGCCGGCCAGGCAAGTTACGCGGCCGCCAAGGCGGGTCTATTGGGCTTGACCAAGAGCGTCGCTCGCGAAGTCGCCACTCGCGGCATCACGGCGAATGTCGTGGCGCCGGGCATGGTGGATACGGAAATGACACGAGCATTATCGCAGGAGATCAGAGAGTGGATGCTGGGGCGGGTGCCGATGGGCAGACCGGGTACCGCGGAGGATGTGGCGGGTGCGGTGGCCTTTCTGGTGAGCGATGACGCGGCCTACATGACGGGTCAGGTGCTGAAGGTCGATGGCGGCATGGTGATGCTCTAGCATGATTGGCAAGCTGCTGATTGCCAATCGCGGCGAGATTGCTCTGCGTATTCTGCGCGCGTGCCGGGAGCTTCAGATTCCGACGGTGATCATTTTCTCGGAAGCGGACCGCAACTCCCTGCCGGTGCGATTGGCGGATGAAGCCGTGTGCGTCGGCCCCCCACCCAGTGCGAAGAGCTACCTGTCGGTACCAAACATTATCAGTGCCGCCTTGATCACAGGCTGCGACGCTATTCATCCCGGCTACGGCTTCCTGGCCGAAGATCGCTACTTCGCCGAGATTTGCGGCGAGTACGATCTGACCTTTGTCGGCCCGAGTGCTGAAGCCATCGAAAAGGTGGCGAATAAAGCGGATGCCAAAAGAGTCATGTCTGTCGCTGGGTTGCCAGTCCTGCCGGGTACCGATGGTCCGGTTTCCTCATTGGAGGAGGCGCAGCAGGCTGCTCATGACATCGGATATCCGGTGATCCTCAAAGCGGCCGCGGGTGGCGGCGGCCGCGGTATGCATATGGCGCGTGACGATCGCGAGCTGGCCGGCGGCTTTACCCTGGCCCAGGTGGAGGCTCGGGCCTCGTTTGATAATGACGAAGTGTACCTGGAGCGCTATTTAGAACACTGCCGGCATATTGAAGTGCAAGTCCTGGGCGATACGCATGGATCCATCGTGCATCTTGCCGAACGGGAGTGCTCGATTCAACGGAGGCATCAGAAACTCATCGAGGAGGCGCCGTCGGCGTCGACCAGTGCGGCCCTGCGAGAGCAGCTTGGCCAGGCCACCATTACCGGCGCTCGTGCCCTGGACTTTACCAGTGCCGGCACGCTGGAGTTCCTGGTGGATGACACAGGCAACTTCTACTTCATGGAAATGAACACCCGGATTCAAGTGGAGCATGGCATCACCGAGTTGGTCACCGGCATTGATATCGTCAAGGAACAACTTCGTATTGCAGCGGGCGAGCCGCTAGGCTTTCGGCAGGAGGACGTACGCGTTCGCGGCCATGCTATCGAGTGCCGGATTAACGCGGAAGCCGGTAAGGACTTTCGCCCGGTGACAGGTACCGTCGAGGAGCTTTTTTTGCCAGGCGGACCGGGGGTGCGTGTCGATACGCATCTCTTCGCCGGATACACGATCCCGGCCCACTATGACTCCCTCATGATGAAGGTCATGGCGCATGGCGCCGATCGCGAGGAGGCCATCATGCGGATGACGCGTGTTCTGCAAGAGACCGAGATTATCGGTCTACCGAGTACCCTTCCCTTTCTGCGCACGGTGCTCGCGGACCCGATCTTCCGTTCAGGCGATGTCTATACTGACTACGTGGCGTGAAGGGGAGCATGAAAAACCGTAGACGGCTGGCGCGGAACCTGGCGTTTCAGACCCTATTCGAGTTGGAATCACGACCCGAAAGGGAAATTGAGGGAACGCTGGAGGCACGCGTTCGGGAGATCGAGGAGGAGTCGCCCCACGCGGTAGATCGCGATCAACGACTGTTCAGTCTGCACCTGGTGAGTAGAACGCTTGAGATGCGCGAGGACCTGGACCGACGGATCCATGGGGCAGCACCGGCCTTTCCGGTCGAACAGATGCCGAGAACAGATCGCGTTGCTCTGGAACTGGGGGTCTACGAGTTGGTGTATGAGCCGAGTGCTCGCCTGAAAATTGTGATCAACGAAGCGGTTGAACTCGCCAAAATGTACGGCGGCGAAAACTCGGGACGTTTCGTCAACGGCGTTCTAGGTACTATAGCTGAGGGACTGGCTCCGAGCGGGACGGTCTCGCCGGCGAAATCGGAAGCATCTTCTGATGCGCCCGCGCATTATTTGGAAAAAACCACCGGGAGGTAGAAGAGACGATGGACCAGGACTCAATCGAGGAACGACTGCGGCGGATCATTTCAGAGCAGCTCGGCGTGGATGAGAGTCAGGTAGTGCCCAGCGCCTCTTTCGAGGAGGATCTGAATGCCGATTCTCTGGATCTGGTCGAGTTGATCATGTCGCTTGAAGAGGAATTCAACATCGAAATTTCCGAGGAAGACGCGGAGAAGATCCGCACGGTCGGCGATGCCAACGAGTACGTGCAGGAGCACACACCTGAATAGGGCGCTTGCTGCGGTCGAGCGCGGCTGATCCGCGATCATCCGCATTCCGTACTCTATACTGAAAAGAAAATGATTAGTATAGGAGTTGATTTGTGTTAGGTGGTCATTTACCGGAGCTTCTCATCGTTCTGGTCCTCGCGCTGGTGGTCTTTGGACCGAAGCGGCTTCCAGAGATCGGCGGGTCGCTGGGCAAAGGGATCCGAGAGTTCAAGAAGAGCACGACCGAATTGCAGGACAGCATGAACGTGCAGGACAAGGCTCCGACAGGCACGGTTTCCACGCCTGTTGCTTCCCCTGTTCCGGCAGCAGACGTCCGCCCAGTTCCCGTGGTCAACGAGGCTGAGGGTAGCCCCATGCCGGCGCCCGTTTCGTCGACGCCGGATCGCACATCCGTCTAATTCACGCGGCTTCCACATAGTGGCGGAGCAGACCTGCCCATAGTGCCGTCAGAGCGGTATGGGCAGGTCTGCTCGGCTCGGTTCCAGGATACGTTTCTGGTTCCTCGTGCACGCGGCAGATGCGTTCCGATCCATAGGTAGTAAATCAAGCTATGTCTGTTACCACCCCAGAACGACCACGCACCCGGGTCCCCGATCCGAAGTATATGACCTTCGTCGAGCATCTCGACGAACTTCGCCATCGGCTGATCATATCGCTTGGCGCGATCGTGGTCGGCGCGATTGCTGGCTGGTTTCTGTCGGGCGCCATTATCCACCTGATCGATGCGCCTATCAGGCAATACCTCGGCGGCCAGAGACTCATCGTGCCTGAGATCTATGGGGCGTTCACGCTTCATCTTAAAGTTGCCATTGTCGTCGGCTTCATCTTTGCGCTGCCGGTCACGTTATGGCAGATTTGGGGATTTGTGGCCCCTGCTTTCGGGCCGAAGGCCAACCGCTACGCACCGATAGTGATTTTCACTGCCCTGTTTCTTTTTGTCAGCGGCGCCACGACAGCCTATTTCGTCATGCCCCTGGCTATCAAGTTTTTTGCCGGATTCCAAAGCAAGGAGCTTGGGATCATCCCTTTTGCCAGCGAGTATGTCAGCTTCATCTCGCTGATCATCCTGGTGTTTGGCATTTCGTTCGAATTGCCACTGGTGCTGGTTTCGCTTACTACGATTGGCGTCACGTCCTCGGGATGGCTGGCCAAGAAACGAGCATTTTTCTTCTTCGGCGTATTCATCTTCGCCACGGTCGCTACCCCAGGCGCAGACTGGATCTCACCGCTGATTCTGGGCGGCATCCTCTACTTCCTGTACGAGATCAGCATTCTGATCAGCCGCTTGCTGGGCAAATAATAAGGCAGCACGCACTCCCGATTGCGGGTACATACAAGGACAGTTTGGAGGCATCGTGGTCACCTGCTATGTCAACCAACCGCAGTTCTGGGTTCCCACGGTCCCGACCGGACGATCGTGGCTTATGGGTGCATCGTGGACGGTCCAGCTGTCCGCGATAACATGAGTGAATACACGCCGTCCTGTCGCTTCATGCCCTGCGGGCGCCATTGATTGAACTCGCTGACGTGGCCGCGCCTCCTGTCCCATGCTATGGTGAAGTCCCCCTCCGCGGCTTGCTACAATATAGAATGTTTGTTCTTATCCTCACGAGGTTGTCGTGCCTGACTTTCGCGTCGTAAGCGACTTTCGACCGACCGGGGATCAACCTGAGGCGATCGCGGCGCTCACGCGCGGAATTCGCCAGGGCGACGCATTCCAAACACTGCTCGGGGTAACCGGTTCCGGCAAGACCTTTACCGTGGCCAATGTGGTGCAGGAACTGCAGCGTCCCACCCTGGTTCTGGCCCCCAACAAGACGCTGGCCGCTCAGTTGTACGCGGAGTACAAGGAGTTTTTTCCGGACAACGCGGTGGAGTACTTCGTCAGCTATTACGACTACTATCAACCCGAGGCCTACATCGCTCGATCCGACACCTATATCGAGAAGGATTCGTCTCGGAACGACGAAATCGACCGTCTGCGGCTCTCGGCCACGCGCTCCCTGTTCTCCCGGTCCGATGTGCTCATTGTGGCCAGCGTGTCGTGTATTTATGGCCTGGGCGATCCGGATGCGTACGGGGACGTGGTGGTCAGCCTGCAGCGCGATGAAGTTCGCAAGCGGGATAAGCTGCTTCGTCAGCTGACGCATATTCTGTACGAGCGGAACGACATCGCCTTTACCCGCGGCACCTTTCGGGTGCGCGGCGACGTGGTCGAGATCTACCCGGCGTACGAACAGTTGGCAATCCGGATCGAGTTCTTTGGCGACACTGTGGAGCGCATAGTCGAGTTGGATCCACTGACTGGCGAAATCATGGCCAGCCGCGACAGCGTTGACATCTATCCGGCTCGCCACTTCGTGACCACCGACGAGAAGCTCAAGCTGGCCATGGTGTCAATCGAGGACGAGCTGCATCTGGTGCTCAACGAGATGAAGGGCGCCGGCAAGGTCCTGGAGGCCGCACGGCTGGAGCAGCGGACCATGTTCGACCTGGAGATGATGCGCGAGACCGGCTTCTGTAACGGCGTCGAGAACTATGCGCGCCACCTGTCACAACGAGAGCCCGGCTCCCGGCCGTGGACCCTGCTGGACTACTTCCCGGATGATTTTCTGCTCTTTGTGGACGAATCACACATGGCGCTGCCCCAGGTGCAGGGGATGTACTTCGGCGACCGCTCTCGCAAGGAAACGCTGGTGGAATACGGCTTTCGGTTGCCGTCGGCGATGGACAACCGGCCGCTGACCTTTCAGGAGTTCCGCGAACGCATTCATCAGGCGGTGTTCGTGTCGGCCACGCCCGGCCCGTACGAATACGAGCACAGTGTCCACGTGGTTGAACAGATCGTCCGGCCCACTGGCTTGCTCGAGCCCACTATCGAGGTGAAACCAACGGATCATCAGATCGACGATCTGCTGGCCGTGGTCGGGGCGCGCACGGCGGCGGGCCAGCGCGCGCTGGTTACGACACTTACCAAAAAGATGGCGGAAGACCTGGCCGACTATATGCGTGAAATGGGCGTCAAAGTACACTATCTGCACAGTGAGATGGATGTCATGGAGCGCGTCGAGATTCTGCGCGATTTGCGTCTCGGCGTCTACGATGTGGTGGTCGGAATCAACCTGCTGCGCGAGGGGCTGGACTTGCCGGAGGTAAGTTTGGTGGCGATTCTCGATGCCGACAAAGAGGGCTACCTGCGCTCGGAGCGGTCGCTGATCCAGACCATCGGTCGCGCGGCTCGGCATCTTGACGGCCATGTCGTCATGTACGCGGATCGTGTCACCGATTCGATGCGAAAGGCGATCGACGAGACCTACCGTCGCCGTGCTCGCCAGTTGAAATACAATGAACTCCATGGGATTACCCCGGTAGGCATCCAAAAGTCCATTCGGGATCGGGCCGATCTGGTCCGGGCGGTCGCCGAGGAGCGAATTGAGTACCATACGCCCGACGAGATTCCGAAGGACGAGCTGGCTCGATTGGTGAAGGACCTGGAAGGCCAGATGAAGCAGGCAGCCAAGAATCTGGAGTTTGAGCGCGCGGCGTCAATGCGCGACCAGATTGTCGAGATGCGGCGACGCATGGAAGAGATGCCCTCGGTTGCCGGCCGCTAAACTTCCGCGCTCGTTCTATGCACGTCATGCGGTAGAGGTTGCCCCCGACCTGCTCGGGAAGCTGCTGGTTCGCTCGCTGCCGGAGGGCGTGCTCAAGGGGCGCATCGTGGAAACCGAAGCATATACGGGAACCAGCGATCCCGGATCGCACGCCTATCGCGGTCCTACCCATCGCAATCAGGTGATGTTCGGCCCGGCCGGATATGTGTACGTGTATCTCAGCTATGGCATGCACCATTGCATGAACGTGGTCACCGATGAACCAGGGGTGGCGGGGGCCGTGTTACTCCGCGCACTCGAACCGGTAGCTGGGATAGACGTCATGGAACGGAACCGGAATGGGCGCCCACGAGCGGAGTTGCTGAATGGTCCGGGCAAGCTCTGTCAGGCGTACCACATTTCGCGCGAACAGGACGGCGCGGATCTCGAGTCGTCAGACATGTGGATAGAGCGCGATGGGTTCCAGGCAGATCGGGTGCGGGTAGGTACACGGGTGGGGATAACAGCTGGGGCTAACCTGCCATACCGATTTTCGGTTGACGGCAGCCCTTGGGTGTCACGGGGGAAGTCGCACGATTCACGTGTTTGATAAACTTTCACTTAACTGATCTCCCAGCACAGTACACTGAGGACGGCACCGGCGTTTCTTGGATTGAAACCGATAGTGCCTCAACTTCTGTTCGGGCACGACACAGCACAGACCGACTGTACGCCCACAGGGAGGCACGGGAACGATGCGGAGATGGACGCGTAGTATTGCCGCGGCGCTAGCCGTGACATCATTCGTGGTTTGGGGCACGGTGGCCTCGGATGGTACCCCTGCCGACAGTGCATCCATGGGCTCGCAGAGCTTGCAACAATCTCCGCCTCCGCCGCCCGGCGCGAAGCCGACGCCCAAGGATCGCCTGGGTCCTTTTGCCGTGGTACTGGTCATTGATGCGGCTCGTTTCGATGAAGTCAATCTGGCCCAGATGCCAAATCTAGCCGCACTGGTGGCGAACGGAACGCAGTACTCGCGGGCCTGGACCGGCGAGCTTCCGAGCGTTACCGAGACCTCGCATGCCACGATTGGCACCGGTGTGTTCCCGTCACACCATCAGATCCTCGGTGATACCTGGCGGGTGCCCAACTCGGACACGATGTCGCCGAATCTTCTCGATAGCAACTTAACTCGAACCGGCTACATTGGGAAGTTCATCGAGCAGACCGGATCCCCCAGCATGGCGGCGATCGTACATCAGCGCTGGCCGGGCTCTACCGTCGTGGCGCTCAGCGCCCACAAGGTGTATGCAGCAGACGCGCTTGGCGCTGGACAAGCGGACTTCATTGGTTTCGGCACCAAAGACTCACGCGGCCATTTCATCCCGTCCGCCATCCCCGGGCATACACCGACCATGAGTCTCCTGAAGAGCCCGCAGCTTGATTTGCCTACCTACCCGCGCGTTCCCGGAGTGGAAGATCAGTGGACGACTGTGTACGCCATGAAGTACCTGTTTAAGTATCACCCCCGCCTGTTAATGGTCAACTTCCCGGAGGTCGACATTTTTGGCCACATCGCGGGCACCGACAGCACCGTCATGCAGCCCCTGCTGACCAACATCGACAAACAGATCGGACGGTTGGTTGCCGCGTATGGTCGAGCTGGATTATTGGGCCAGACCGACTGGGTGATTACCTCGGATCATGGTATGGTGCCCGCCGTCAATACCGTGGATGTCGATACAATTAAGGCGGTTGTCACGCATGCGGGTGGCGACCCGCTGTACATTGGCCACGGAGATTATTCGCCCATCTGGCTGAAAAACATGGATGCTGTACCGCGGGTGTCCTCGGCTCTGTCGAAGGCGAATATTCCCCATGTGGCTGCCGTGTACGCCAAGAACCGGAAGGGACAATACCGGCTGATATCACCGGTTTCCCGACTGGCGGACAAACGCGTGGTTCAGGCGCACCTTGATATGCTCGCCTCACTGAATACGGCTGAGTCTCCGGATATTGTTCTTGTGTACGACGAGAACACTATCACCATGACGCCTCAGTTCCAGAAGGTAGGCCGCAAGGGTGACCATGGCGGAGCGACCTGGGGAGCGCAGCATATTCCGATGATCCTGGCTGGTCCAGGCATTAAAAAGGGCTACGTCTCCACCTATCCTGCTCGCCTGGTAGACATCGCCCCGACAGTCGAGACGCTGCTAGGCGCCGCGCCGCAGCATCAGGATGGCATGCCGCTGGCGGACGCGCTCGTCAATCCCCCGGCCGGCGCCCTGGCTTTTCAGAGAAAGGCGTCTGTTCGGCTATCCAGCGATGTGGATGGGCTGATCAGCGAGGCGGCACTCCGTCCCAACAGCGTTCCAGGGAGTAAAGGGCGCCACTAAGATACCCAGGTGATGTGCCGCCCGATCCCGCCCAGGGGGTGGATGTCTCCGCCCGTGCTCCGCATCACCCAGATTTCGCCCGAACCCATGTACATCTCTTCCTGGGGGACGGAACGGATAAACGCCAGGTAATGATCGTCCAGCGACCACGCCGGAGTCCAGTCACTCCAGTCGTGGTCGTTCGTCAGATGCTGCGTGCGATGGGTGGCGAAGGAATACACGCTGATACCGTACACCGGCTCGATGCCCTTCTCCCCGCTGTAGCCGGCGTATGCGATGCGCTTGCCTGAGGTGGCGAAGGCGGGAGTGGAGGAATCGTACACGCCACGCGACACATCCTGATACCGAGCGCCGGCATACACCAGGATGTCGCCGCCCTGGCTCTCGGGTGTTTGGCCCACAAAGGCTGCTTTGGCGCCCGATGCATCGAAGCCGGCGAACTCCGGCGAGTTGCCGCTGTTGGGAATGTGAAGGGGCATGCGACCGTCGGGATTGGCAAGGGTCAAGGCTGAGCTCAGGTCGGTGAAGGCCACCTGACCGCCCGGCGAATACGTCACGAAGTTCGAAATCGGCGTGTCGCTGGAGTGAAAGGGGTGCACTTCGCCGGAGCGAAGATCGAGAAAATATACTTCTGGCCGGCGATCACGAAAGCACCCGTAATACTGCCGGCAGACCCGGACGTTCTCGGCCAGAAAGACGACCTGGCTGTTATCGGGCGAGAGGTGCGGTTGCGATATGCTCCAATCTGTCCGGCGAAATACGCGCTGTGTACTGTTGTCCGCCAGACTGAGGAGCCAGAGTTCGTCGGCGCGCTCTCCCGCGCTGCCGGCTTTGACGTAGACCACCAGGCTACTGTCAAAGGAAAGCGAGTAGTCGCTGACCAGTCCGTCGTTCGGTCCAACGACCTGACGGCGACCGCCGATCGACGCCAGCACCAGCCGATTGCGTTCGTCCCCGGCGGATCCCAGGTACATCAGGTGCGGTGATTGCGTGGTGAACGAGGTCCGATAGGCGCGGAGTATATGTTTTCCACTGGGGTCAGTGGCGCCGGTACTGACGGTGACCGTATAGCGGGTGTGGTAGGAAAGATTCCGCTTCGGTCTGAAAATCATCTCGTTCCCAGACCAGTTAAAGTCTCCCCCGGTACGGGGCTCGATTCGAAAGTTCCGCTCGACTGACTGCAGATTCATGGCAGTGGTAAATGAGACGCCGATCTGCGTGCCCACCGACGTACCATCGAATTCGTCGAGAGTCGAAAACGTGTCGACTGTTGGTCCCAGCCTGGCCGACGCAACCGATAGCAGGCCGACGGTCAAGCCGAGCCCCAGCACGGCGACCAGTATTATGCGGTCAAAGCGAGACATGAGGCTGTCCGGATGCGAGGTACGGATCGGAATTTACTTCTTGCTACCCACGTCGAGAATGCGGACGGTCAGGCCATTGCCCCGAGTCAGGGCGACACTGACGGCCAGGATCCACTCGGTCATCCGCTGCGAAGTGGGCGCCCCGAGCTGAAAGGACTGCGGGGTCTTGCCGCTGAGGACGATGGGCTTCGACTGTGTGAACAGGCGGTGGTTTGAGACGTAGGTATAGTACTCGAACCCCTGGCCGCTGAAGGCCCGATGGCCGGTGGCGAGTACCTGGATGCGATAGAGGTGCCCGGGCGCCAGTCCGCTCCTCAGAATGACGGTGCCGAATTTCTTGGTGGTCTTCTGGGTTACGATGTGGCTCGCCGCATGGGCGGGAGTAATCGAAAGGAGCCCCGCGGCAACCACGAGGCAGATACTGATGAGCCGCAAAGGAGATACCCCCGGGGAATAGTCAGTCGGCGTTTTGGCCAGCTTATTGTATCGCAGGCACGCCCAGTGGTATAACCCGTTGACTCTTTCACCCGAGGTCTGTGTGCCCGCCTCTCCCATTTCGCCGTCCCGTCTGGCGTCTTCTCGTGTCCGTGCCGTAGCGCTGGTTGCCGTCGTCTTCACGTTTTTATTTTCCGCGTACATCTTTACCGCGTCCGCTGATCTCTTCTCAACCGGCGATACGACCATCCGTGTTGAGTTGGCGGAAAACGTGATTGGCAGGCATTCGCTGGATCTCAACGGCTGGAAGATTCAGTACGCGCCGCATGTGAAGAAAGAGGCGTACGATCCTCGCGTTTCAGTGGGTAGAGAGGGAAAGACCTACTCGACCTACCTCCCTGGCCAGCCGCTGGCGATCATTCCATTCGACTACACGGGGTCGCAGCTAGCCATTCATTTTCACTGGCCGTACGGTCCAACTGTCCTCTGGGTGGCCAGACTGGTTGGCCCACTCTTTGGAGCGCTGGAGGTGACTCTTTTCTTTATGTTTGCGATGCGGCTTGGGTACAGCTTGCGGCGCTCGCTTGCCCTGTCGCTGATCTTCGGCTTCGCCACCTCCGTATGGCCGGACGAGCAAAGTGTGCTTGAGCACACCGAGGTCGCATTTTTTCTGTTGCTCGCCATGTACTGCGCGTACCGCTTCCGGGAACAACGGCGTGGAATGTGGTACCTGATGTTTGCCGGATCGGCGATTGGCGGCGCCGTTATCACTCGATATCAGGACGCTTTGCTGGGATTACTCGCACTTGGCCTCTACCTGATTTTGCCGGGAGGCATGGACCGAGCGGTGCGGGATCGCGTGGCCCGGCTGATTATGGTCGGGATCGGGATCGTGCCGTTCGCGGGCTTTATCATGTGGTACAACTGGTTTCGGTTCGGATCGGTGACTGCGAGCGGGCATTATGAGACGGTGTTTGGCTACACCATCTGGAAGGGCGCGCTGGGCCTCCTGGTCAGTCCGGGAAAAGGGCTGCTCTGGTATTGCCCCGTGATCTTCCTCCTGGCGCTTGCTGGTCCACGCTTCGCGCGGAGGTTTCCGGCCCTCACTATCGCATTCGGCGCCATGACGGCCGGCTTCTTTTTGTTGTATGGCTACGTCACCTACTGGCATGGCGACCCCGCGTGGGGGCCTCGCTACATGTATGCGACGCTGCCGTTTCTGATCTTGCCGCTGGGCGAACTCTTCCGGGATTCGATACGTAAGGCACCTGCCATTTGGGTTGCGGCGCTCGCACTGATTGGAGCCAGCTTCGTGATTCAGGTGGCGGCCGTTTCGGTCAGTCCCTGGCGCAGTTGGTACAAAGTGATTTCGTACGAAGAAAACCAGGGCCATTCTTGGTCGTGGTTTGCCGCTCGATATCGGTATCACTGGAATTATCATGAATCTCCGTTGAATTTCCAGGTCCATGGGTTGTACGCCCTGGCATCCGATGGCCTGCTGCACAGCAACAAATACGAGATCGTCCCACCTGATGAAGATCCGATTCTCGATCAGATGACGGTCGACTACGGCGTCAATCAGTGGAACTTATGGTGGAAGTCAGACGAATTTGACTGGTGGATGGGGCGCCAGAAGATCATTGCCATGGTGACGGTGTTACTCGCGCTGATGGCAGCAAGTGGGACCTATCTTGTGGCGGAAGCCGCGGGAGCCTTCGACGCTTCGCCGGCTGAGCGCGGCGAGCGCCTGGTAACCGAAGCGGCATGACGACCAAACGCGCCGTCGTCCAAGCTGGAGTGGTTGGCCTGATCTGCATCTTTTTGGGGATCGCGGCGGGGGTGTTTATCATATCCTTCGCGCCTGACCCCGGCTCGACACCGGCTATCTTTGACGATTTCAACTTTAACTCCACGGCGAACGGCTTCTGGCACGTGAATGCGATTGGCTCCCGTACGCTGATCAAGCACTCTGTGCTGACCCTCACAGGCGCATCAGAGGAACTCGACCACCGCGTTCAGACGGATCCCAGCGTGACGGTCGTTTCGTTGAAGATTCGTGGCGTGCACTTCCATAAGTTCGGTGTTGGCTTGGGCATCTATCACTCGGGCACGCTTGGCATGGAGTTCGATGAGGACGGCATTCGGTGCGGCCGAGGGACGGACCATGGGTATCAGGTGGATGTTCTCGAGCACTGGATGGTCCAGCCGGTTGGTCAGTGGTTTTATCTGCGCATGGCAGTGAAGAATCCGTATCCCAATCCAAAGGTGCTGGCGAAACTGGGGAATGTGAATCCAGACAAACTGAAGCATGTCACCATTACCTGTTCCGCGTACGATTCAACCGGCAAATTAATACGGACCATCACCCCGGTCGACCCGCCGGCGAATGCGCACTATGTCGCGCTCGATGAGGCGTTCGTGCGCACCTGGGACCTCGGCAATGAGTATCAGATTGACTGGTTCTATGCAGGTCCACCTACCGGTGACCCGCTCAACGGCATCGTGCGCCAGGCGGTGGTGGCTCGCCGATAGCGCAACGAACCGACGATCACGCAAAAAGAGGCCGCTGCTGCGGCCTCTTTTTGCTTCAACTGCCGCGGAATTATTCGAGGTAGTCTTTGATTTTGCGGGTAATCTTGGGCTGGCGCAACTTGCGCAAGGCCTCGATCTCGATCTGGCGAATTCGCTCTCGGGTAAGACCGAAGTGTCCACCTACCTCTTCTAAAGTCTGCGGGCGCCGTCCGGAGAGACCGAAGCGCAGGCGGATAATGCCTGCTTCGCGCTCGGACAGCGTATCCAGCACCTCATCGATGGCATCGCGCAGGACACCCTTGGCAGCCAGTTCCTCCAGGTCGTGCGATTCGTCCTCGACGAAATCGCCGAGCATGCTTTCCTCGTCGTCACCAACTGGTTTCTCGAGCGAGATTGGAACGCGGATCGCGCTTTTGATCTCCTCGACCTTTTCCGGGCTCATTTCCATGGCGGCGGCGATCTCTTCCAGTTTCGGATCGCGCCCCAGACTCTGAGAGAGCCGCATCATCTCGCGGTTGTAGCGACTGATGCGCTCATTCATGTGGACGGGAACCCGAATAGTGCGTGCTTGATCCGCGATCGCTCGAGTCACCGCCTGACGAATCCACCAGGTCGCATAGGTTGAGAATTTAAAGCCACGGCGCCAATCGAACTTTTCGACGGCTCGCATCAACCCGGTATTCCCCTCCTGAATCAGATCCAGCAGGCTCATACCGTGGCCGAGATACTTTTTGGCCACGCTCACCACCAGGCGCAAGTTGGCTTCGATCATCTGACGACGGGCTTCCTCGCCGGCGTACAAATACGGTCGCTCGTTGGAGGAATCCCAGCCAAGAATCGCTTTGATTTGTGCCGCGGTCAGGTCCAGGCCGTCGAACTTCGCGTCCGGGTCTGCCTCCACCTCCTGACGGAAGACTTCATCTTTATGGGCGTTTTCAATAAGGCGCTGTAATTCGATAGCCTTAGCAAGACGAACTTCGTCAGCCTTTTTGAGGAGGGGAACACGTCCGATCTCGCGAAGATACAGTCGAACGGCGTCCTGTGCCTGTTCGTTTTCAAGCGCGGAAAGCGGATCGTGGTGTTCTGGAGCAGCCTCTTCCGGCTCCATCCGAAGGTGACCTCGGAGGACATCCTCCGGCGGGGGCATTTCATCTGCAGGTGCGTACATCGCACCCCCTTTCAGTTACGAAAAGGCCATCGGGTGGGTGCCCATCCTGGCCTCATACCATGTGGTACCTTGAGTGACATAGCGCGGGCGACGTGTGCGCCCGCGTCTACTGTTTCCCCGTAGTCTAGCACATTAAAGGATGACTATAACATAGCCCGTGGGACCGAGTGCAGCAATTCATGCCCGACCGGACCAGCGGCAGGGGCGAAAGGGAGAGAGATGAACGTAGCCATCATTGGGGCTCCAGTCGACCTGGGAGCCGATCGCCGAGGTGTCGACATGGGACCCAGCGCGATCCGGTATGCTGGGCTCGCGGCTCGGCTGCGCGAGATGGGCGGTGAGGTGCGTGATTTCGGCAACGTGCCCGTTGCGGTCCCTGAGAGCACCGACAGTAACCCTCCTTCGCTCAAGTACCTGCAACCGATTGTGGCCATGTGCGAGCAGCTCGCCACGACGGTCAGCGAGGCGGTGAGGGACGGCTGGTTTCCTCTCGTTCTGGGGGGAGATCACTGTGTCTCGCTTGGTTCAGTGACGGGCATCTCCGCACAGCGGGAGGTGGGCCTGATCTGGCTGGATGCGCACGGTGACTTCAACACTGCGCGGACCTCTCCGTCCGGCAATATTCACGGCATGGTACTGGCGGCACTCGCAGGCCAGGGCGATGATCGACTGGCGCAGTTTGGCGGCCGTGGCCAGAAGATTAATCCGCGCCGGATGGCGATGGTTGGCACTCGGGAACTTGACCCGGGCGAGCGCACTGCGCTCCGTGAGTGTGGAGTTCACGTGTTCACGATGTACGACGTGGACCGAATCGGTCTATCTCGCGTGGTCGAGATGGCCATCGAACGAGCGGGAGATGGCGTCGACGGCATCCATCTCAGCCTCGATCTCGATGTGGTCGATCCCATGCAAGCGCCGGGGGTGGGGACTCCCGTGCCGGGCGGGCTCACCTATCGTGAGACCCAACTCGCCATGGAGATGATCGCTGAATCGAATAGGATGGTGGGCATGGACGCAGTCGAAGTCAATCCCGTGCTGGATAGCCATAACGAGACGGCCCGATTGGCCGTGGAGTTTATTCTATCGGCGCTGGGCAAGCGGATCATTTGACGCTAATTACCACGTCAATTCATGTGGGAAGGTGCATTTTTGGCACTTGGTAGAAGGCTGGTCGTCTACGGTCATTCGGCGCGACAGGGGCCCGAACTTGATGTCCTCCTGCGCGCACGTGATTTCCAGGTATACGCCGTGGAGACCGAAGAGGACCTTCGCGATGCACTGGAGTTTTCCCAACCGGACGCCGCGGTGATTGCCGGTCCCCATGACAGCGTCAGCCTTGCCCGGCTCGTCACTTCCAGTCAAGGACGGGGGAGGAGCCTAATTGTCGTCGTCTGGCCCAATGCTCCGGTTGCTGAAGCGGTTGAACTGCTTGAGCGCGGCGCCGACTATGTATCCAACACATTTCAACCGGATTGGCTAGCCGCGCAAATCCGCGCCATGCTGCGCCGCTTTGGCGCTGAACGGATGCCGGCATCCGTGATGGAACTGGGCTACTTAAAGATTGATTTGCACCAGCGTCAGGTCACAGTTAATGGCCGGGAGGTTGGGCTGACACGGACCGAATTCGATGTGCTGCGCGTGCTGGGGGAACGACCAGGTACCGTCTTGCCCAGTGGCGAGATCATGCAGCATGTTATGGGTGTCAAGATTCCAGAATCCCAGGCACAGGACTTGCTGAAAGTCCACATCCACCGTTTGCGGCAGAAGCTAGAGAAAGATCTCGAAAATCCGCGATTTATCCGGAGTGTTCGCGGCCAGGGGTACATGTATGCCTTCGAGCGCCGCTCGAAGGATCGTGCGCCGGCCGCGGCAGAGACGCAGTAGCCCCGTGAGCCCCCGATGCGCATCACATCTTATATTTCACACTCCCATGCGTATCACGCTGCGAACCCGCTGGACAATGGTGTCAATCGTGTTATCCGGCAACCCTCCCGGCAGATGCGCGTGAATCGGAGTACTATGACCTATGAATCGTGAGAGTACGGAGGTGTCTGTGGAGTCAGATGATCTCCAGTTCGAACTCGTTGCGTCCTCCTTACGAGCGGATACCGGCGACCTGAAAGCGTTCATTGAGGCATTGGCGGTCAAGCTCGAGGGTGCCTTGCCTGGGCGTGCGCGGGTGGAACGCAAGGGTGACGGACTGTTTTCGCGGACCAAGCACGTGTACCGCATTGCGGTGGAGTTTGGTGAGAATCGCTACGAGATCATCCACTCCGCCGGCCAGATCCAGGCGACGGTGGGTAAAGCAGTGCGGGGCATCGTGCTCAAAACTGAGCATGTGAGTCTGGACGACTGGATTGATCAACTCAGCCGTGAGCTGACTGTTGAGGCGAATCGCAGCGAGCAATCTCGGCTGGCGCTGCAGCGCTTGCTCGGTGTCTGAGCGATCTTCCGTGCCACTGTTTCACCACAAGTCAGACGACGAGAAGCGCCTGGAGAGCGAGCGCGAGGCGCACCTGGCGCGAGAACAGACGGATCAGCGCGAGAGCCTGGCAGCGCTGAGCGCGGGAGGGATTCCGGTCCAGGCACAGCGCCGTCTCGACGAGTTGCGTACGCGCGAGGGCGCGTTCTATACGTCAGACCTCTCGGTCAACGAATTCCTGTTAGCGCGACAGGTAGGCTATCGTCCGCTTTCGCAGGTCATGGGATCGTCGATGTATCACATGGGGTGGCGCTATCTCAATTGGTACACGCCGAGCGGCCAGCTCGATGTCTCCACCAACGCTATGAATGAAGCGCGCTCACTTGCGTTGGGGAGGCTGGCACAGGAAGCGAGCAGGGTTGGCGCGAGTGTGGTGGTTGGGGTACACGTGACGCGCTCGAGATATGAGTGGTCTGAGAACATGCTCGAGTTCAGCGCGGTTGGAACAGCAATGCGGCTGGAGAATGCGCCTCCCGAAGCACACCCTGCCCTGACAAATCTATCGGGGCAAGACTTCTGGAAGCTCTATCAAGCAGGGTACTGGCCGCGGGGGGTGGTGGCCAGTAGTTGCGTCTATCACGTGGTTCCCACGTGGCGGACGCAATCGATGAATTCCTGGTTCGGGAGTGGTCGGCAAAACCAAGAGTTAACCGAGTTCACTGAAGGGCTCTATGCCGCGCGCCACCTCGCAACGCGCGCTATTCATCGTCAAGCCTCCGATCTCGCGGCGGAGGGGATCGTGGGTATGGTGATTGAGCAGGAGCAGGAAGAGTTTGAAGTCAGCGGCGGGAACGACCAGGAGCGCACCGACTACCTCTTCACGTTCCAGGCCATCGGTACAGCCATCGTGCACCTGTGGCAGCGGGACAAACTTTCGGTCACGCCCACCTTGAATCTTTCTATCTAAGAATCTTTCTATCTGAGCCATCGAAGATCTCGCTGTGGTGCAGAGCACCGGGAGACAGATCTGTGAGTTACGATCCGCGTTCTACTGAGGGATTGACCGAGCATGGCGTCGAGCGTATGGAGCGTATGCGCCAGGCCGCGGGACGGGGCTTTTTCACCAGCGATCTCAGCGTGAACGAGTTTCTGCTCGTCAAGCACGCGGGTTTCGATCCGCTGGGCCTGGTGGTCGGCAGTTCCATTTATCACATTGGCTTCCAGCAACAGAACTGGAACCAGAACCAGGAAATGGAGGTGCTGACGCAAGCCACGTATCATGCCCGCGAACTGGCGATGACCCGCATGGAGGAGGAGGCTGACCAACTGGGAGCGGATGGCGTGGTCGGCGTCCGCCTTGAGGTGACGCGCTACGAATGGGGCGAGCACCTGGCCGAGTTCATGGCGATCGGCACCGCGGTGAAGCACCGGGAGGGCGCGGTTCATCGCGCTCCCAACGGACGGCCCTTTACAAGCGATCTCTCCGGACAGGATTTCTGGACGCTCCTGTCCTCAGGGTATCGTCCGGTTGGATTGGTGATGGGGAACTGCGTGTACCATGTTGCCCATCAGGGACTGCGCGGCATGTTCAAACAGATGGGCCAGAACCAGGAGATGCCGAACTTCACGCAGGCGCTGTACGACGCGCGGGAACTGGCTATGGAACGGATGCAGCGCGAGGCGGAAGAGGTACAGGCCGAAGGCATTGTTGGCGTGCAGATTCAGGAGCGCAGCCATGGTTGGGGGTCGCACGTTATCGAGTTCTTCTCGGTTGGCACGGCTGTGATACCGACGCGCGCCGATCATGAGATTCCGACTCCAACCATGACGCTGACGTTAAATGACCTGGGCTAGCTCCGCCCTCTAGCGTCCGGTGGCACGGCGGGCAGTGAGGCTACAGTCGTGAGATGATCCTGGTCTGGGTCGCGCTACCCTTTGTCATCGGAGTCGTACTCGGCGCCGGGGCCGGGGTGCCGGGAGCAGTATCGCTGACGCTGGCGGCGGGCCTGGCTCTCTTCGGATTCACGAGGGGAAAGCGCCAGCGCACGCTCTTTCTAGCCGCCGCGGCACTCTGCCTTGGGGTGTGGCGGGCTCCTCCCTCAGCCAATGGGTCGGTGGACACCAGCCTGAGCCGGTACCACGGCGCCGTGGTACTGCAGGGCGTGGTGTCGGCGGAACCTGATATCCGCGACACCGGCGCCAACTACGATGTGAGCGTGCATCAGGTGACGGTTCACGGTCGGACGTTTGCGACGGGGGGGACGGTTCGGGTCCACACCCCTTCCAGTCAGCAGCTTGACTACGGTGACGCGGTCTCCCTCTCCGGTCGGTTAACCACGCCGACCAACCGCGGCGCGATCCCCTGGCGAGCTATCCTGCAGCGACAGGGGATCGCGCAAGAAATGCGCTTTCCACGGGTAGTGAATCTTGGACCGACATCCACCGGTTGGCTCGGCTGGATCGTGCCTCTGAGGACTCACCTGGAAGCCAATATCGACTCCTGGTTGCCGGAGCCGGAAGCCGCTTTGCTGATTGCCATCCTGCTGGGGGCGCGCAGCGCTACCCTGGGGGGACTGGCGCCCGCTCTGGTGGCCACGGGGTTGATCCACATCATCGCCATTTCCGGAATCAAGGTAGCCATGGTCGCCGGAACGGTCCATCAGTTGGCTGGGCTGCTACGGCGGCGTCTGGCCACGCTGGTTCTCTCGCTCAGCGCCCTGCTGATGTACGTGCTGCTCACCGGGGCCACCGCCTCGGGAGTACGGTCGGCGGTGATGTGGGGACTGGTGTTTGTCGCGGTGTACCTGGGGCGTGGCACGGTCGCCCTGGTATCGCTGGCTTTTGCCGCAGCCGTCATGGTGGCTATCGAGCCATCACTTCCCTGGGATATCGGCTTTCAACTGTCGACGATTGGCACCTTCTCGATCGTGGCTCTTACCCCCTATCTCATTGCCAGGCTGAGATGGGTGCCGTCGCCGGCCCGTGAAGCCCTCGCCGTCACCATGGCGGCCCAGGTCGGCACGCTTCCCATTGTGGCGGCCGGGTTCCACGTCGTTTCGCTCAGCGGTCCGCTCGCCAACGCGGTGGTCTTGCCGCTTCTGCCCATACTGATCGCACTGGGCGCCGTGCTGGGCATATGGGGCGCCGCGACCCCCTGGCTCGCCGCTCTGGCCGATCTCTCCTACGATCTGCTGCATGGTCTGATTCAATTCTCGAACTGGTTGGCGTCCCTGCCTGCCGCCCTGCCCTCGAATTCCTTTCCTGTCTGGCTGGTGGCGTTGTATTACTGTCTGCTGGTGGGTGTTGCCGGGTTCGGCCTGCACCGGATGAACTGGGCGCCGCTTCGTGAGATGGTGGGCAGGCAGCGCGAGGTGCTTCTAGCCCTCATAGCCGGCGCCGCCTTGCTGACCGTCGATCTGGCTCGGGCCGATGGGGGGCCGCAAGCTCGCCTGTATTGGTCGGGGGTGGGTGAAGGGATGGTGCTCCGCTCACAGGGTAAGACGGCGCTGATCGACGGCAGCGCTCGGCCGCTTGCCTATCTTCAGTGGCTAGGCTCAGTTCTGCCTCAGCACGACCGCGTTATCGACCTGGTGATCGTGACCGATCCGCGGGCGCGCAGCGTGATGGGCCTCTCGGCCGTCCTGCGGCACTATCGCGTGCTCTCCGTGTGGGACGTGGGCGCTCAGTATCCCTCGGTCTCCTATGCCAATTGGCGAGCCAGCCTGGGCCAGGCCAGGATTCCGATTTTTGCGCTACGTACCGGTTCCAGCGTACGAGTGGGAGCGGCACAGGTGAACGCTCTTGGCCCCGATTCTCCGTGCCCGAATCCGAGTAATTGTACGGGCATGCTCCGTATTGGCAGTCTTCACCGGAGCACGGTGCTGGTCGGCACGGCCAGTGTGCGGCAACAACAAGAGGCGGTGTTTCGCCCCATCAGCCTTCGCGCCGATGCGGTGCTGTGGGAAGGAAGTGGGCCATTGTCGCCTGACTTTTCGGCTGCGGTCGGGGCCCGGCAGCGCTACCACGTGCTGGTGCCTTCTGGCTCCAGCACACGCGCTCCTGCTACGACACAGTGGCTTAACCTGTGACTGTCCAGGGGGCGGGCGTTGCTATGGTGAAACGTCATGACTGAAAGCACAACTCGCCGCGGAAAGAAGAGTGGAAAGCCGCCTCTGGAGTTGGAGCTAACTCTGTTGGATTGGTCAGGTCGTGGCGCAGTGGGCGCGGAGCATGATGGGCGGCGTTTACAGATCGACCGAGGTATTCCAGGGGAACGTGTACTCGCCACGGTAGACCGACGGCGTAAACCCTGGCGAGGCGCGGTGGACGCTGTGCTGGAGGCATCGGCGGATCGGGTGGACGCTCCATGTGTGCACTACCATCAGGACTGTGGCGGCTGCCAGTGGCAGCATGTCGCTCATGCCGCGCAGATAGAGGCGAAACGCCGCTTGGTCGACGCTGAAATGAGAGCAGCGGGCGTCGACAGCCAGGTATCACGTGCGTATGGGATGGAGACGCCGTGGCGATACCGCCATACGGCGGCTCTGGCGATCGGGTGGGAAGCTGGCTTTCGACCGCGCGGCCGGCGTGGGATTGTCGAAATTCGCGATTGCCCGATTGCCCACCCGCTGATCGGCTCGCTCGCCGATCAACTCAATCAGCTTTTGCGCTCCGGCGCCGCTCCGAACTATCACGGCAAGGTGTGGTTGGACTGCACCGTCGTGGGCACTTCGAACGATCCAGCGCTGCAGATAGTGATCCAGGGTATTGAGGGGCTCACGCTCGAAACGCATCCAGAGTTGCCGGAACTGGCCGGCCATATTGCGACCCTGGCCGGTGTTGGCACGGTGGCCTTCCGTCATCGATCCGGGGAACCGCGACCCTTGGTCGGTGACCTGATGAGCCAGATAGAGATCGCGGAGCGCCTGATGTGGCTCCCGGCGGGCTCGTTTTGCCAGACCAATCTGGAGATGGTGGCGGTTGTGCTGCAGCGCATTCGAGAGGCGATGCGTAATCGGGCGCCACAGCAGGCGGCCGATGTGTATGGCGGTATCGGCACCTTCGGTGTTTCTCTGGCCGATGAAGTCGGGCACATGACTCTGATCGAGCTGGATGCGCCGGCGGTTGAAGCGGCACGGCGCACCGCCCACGACTGGGGATTGAGCAACATGACGCTGATCAGCCGCCATGCCGAGCGAGCGCTGGGAGACCTGCCGCCGCTCGATCTACTCATTGTCGATCCGCCGCGCTCTGGATTGGGACCGACGGTGTGTGATGCCATTGTGGCCAATGGCGCTCGCTTGGTGGCATATGTATCGTGCGCGCCGACCTCGCTGGCGCGCGATCTCGCGGTGCTCCAGGGAGCGAATTTCCGGGTGGAATCTCTGGAGATGTTTGACTTTTATCCGCAGACCTATCACGTCGAATGCCTGGCAATGCTGGCGCGATGAGACTTGTGCTCGGATCCGCGTCGCCTCGCCGTCGCGAATTGCTCATGCGGCTGGGCGTCGAATTCGAAGTGGATCCGAGTGTGGCGCCAGAGCGTCGCGCTCGGATAGGCGAGGAACCGTCGAACTATGCCCTGTCGCTGGCGCTGGCTAAAGCACAAGAGGTCGGCGCTCGCCGGCCGGACGCCATCGTTCTCTCCGCCGACACGGTAGTGGTGCTGGGATCGAGAATCCTGGGCAAGCCCACCACCGAAACCGATGCATTCGAGATGCTCTCCCTGCTCTCTGGTCGTACGCACCGGGTGATCACGGCGGTCGTGGTGCGTGGCGCCGGCCAACGGTGTCAGGGGGCGATGTCGACGGAGGTCACGATGGCACGGGCCGAGAACGATCAGTTTCGAGCGTATATTGCCACCGGGGAACCTATGGACAAGGCCGGAGCATACGCCATCCAGGGACTGGGAGGTGCGCTGGTGGCCGGGATCAACGGTTGCTATACCAACGTGGTGGGCCTGCCTCTCTGTCTCACCTCGTGCTTGCTTCAAGAGTGGAACATTGGGCCCGCGCAGGTCCGGTGTGAGCATCGTGAGAACACTCTCCCCAGCGCTGCGTCACTGTAACGGACCCTACCAGACTCGGCCAGCGGTACCGTCCACTACACGTGCACGAATTCCACAATCTTTTCCACAGCCCACCGCCGTGGTGAGAGGAAACCCGTGGAGAGGGGCCAAGAGCGGTGAGAAACGGCCTGGCTGAGGCACTTATGGTCAAGCCCAGAGGTGCGCTGTATGCGGTACGTTTAGTGTACTTCCAACGTTTCCAGAGCATAAGAGAGCCGTGTGACAGAGTCCATTGATGTTCCCGTGCGAACGACGTCGTCCGCTACGGGATTCGCCCGTGGTGAGATAGCCACGCTGACCTGCGAGCGATGTCAGGCGCAGCAGTTGCCGTGGGAACTGCGTACCTTCGGCAGCAAATCCATCTGTGGCGGCTGCTATGCGGCGACGCTTGAATTGGCTCGGGGCGCCATACGGGCCATGCCGGCCAATGAACCGGATCGACTGTGCAAGAATTGCCGAGCGATGCGCGATCCGAGCCTGGGCAGCGCGTGGTGCGCTGTGACGGAGCTGGGCGACGAGCGCGCCCGCATCTGCGCGAATTTTGTGCCGGCTCGGATGGACCAGGCACGAGCCGACATTACTGGTGGTCGCGTTGCGGTGTTGGATATCTGGCGAAAGGCCGCTGACGAGTTGCGGTCGGTTCTCGGCGAAAAGATGTACGAGAACTGGTTTGCTCCGATCGAGGCCGTGGAGATCGACGGCAACCTGCTGACGCTGGCCGTCCCGGATGACTACACGCGGGACTGGTTACAACAACGCTTTGGACCCGTGGTGCGCAATGCCCTGAAAACGGTCGGGTATCCCGAGTTGACGCCGTCTTACCGGGTTGAGTCCGTCGATCAGGTAACCGCGGATATAGTTCCAGCAACCCCGGCTCAGTCAAAAGCGGGCTTCAATCCGCATTATGTGTTCTCCGAGTTCATCGTCGGCTCGGGCAGCCGTCTGGCTCACGCTAGCGCGCTGGCCTGCGTGGATAAGCCGGGTGTGGCCTATAACCCTCTGGTGCTCTATGGTGGCGTTGGTGTCGGCAAGACGCATCTCTTGCAGGCCATCGGTCAGGAAGCCATCGATCAGGGACGGGGGATCGTACTGTATGCGACCTCCGAAGCGTTCACCAACGACCTCATCGGCGCTATTCGCGAGGGGGCGACCACGGCATTCCGCGAGCGATATCGCTCCGTCGACTTCTTGCTGCTGGATGACATCCAATTCATTGCTGGCAAGGAGGCCACCCAGGAAGAATTCTTTCATACCTTCAATGCGCTGCATCAATCCGGTAAGCAGATTGTTGTGACCTGTGATCGTCCTCCCGCCGAATTGCGGGTATTAGAAGCTCGCCTGCGCTCGCGCTTCGCTTGGGGGCTATTGGCCGATATGCAGGCCCCGGACCTCGAGACCCGTATGGCGATCGTCCGGGCCAAGGCAGCGCAGCGCCATCGTCGTTTGCCCGAGACGGTGCTCAACGCGCTTGCCGCGCGTGCCGGTTCGAATGTACGTGAGCTGGAGGGCGCACTCAACCGCGTGCTGGCTCTCGCCGACCTATTGGGAGCGGAGCCGGGCATGGAAATCGTCCGTACGGTCCTTGGTGAGGCTGATGTGAACGGTGGGAGTTGCCGTCCCGCGGACGTGCTTCAGGCAGTGTCCGCGTACTACAAGGTGAAGACCTCGGAGTTAGCGAGCCAGCAACGGGAGCGGCGTATTGCCTATGCCCGGCAGGTCGCAATGTATCTGCTGCGCGAGGAAGCCAAACTCTCCCTCATTGATGTCGGCAGCCACCTGGGCGGTCGCAACCACAGTACGGTTATCTATAGCTGCGACAAAATCGCCGAATCCAAGAGCAAGGGGCGTGTCAAGCAGGACTTGCAGGCTATCAAGCAACTGATTTACGGCGTGCGATAAGACACGCCAGGAGAGCACGTGGTGCTCGCGGGAAGGGGCATTGGCCCGTCGCGGTGAGAGGGACCAAAGCCCGTTCCTACGAGTTTTCTCCTAGGGTACGAGGTCGACGCCCGGCCCGAGATCCTGCACAAAGCGGGTCAGCACGGCGACCGTGGCGTCGATATCGTCCAGTGAGCAGACCTCCGCGGCGGTGTGCAAATATCGGGTGGGAACGCTCATGAGGCCTACTGCCATCCCGTGACGGCTCATCTGCATGGCGTTTCCATCCGTCGGCGTAGCCCCTGGATGGGTATCGATCTGGTAGGGCGCGCCCTCGGCTTCCGCCGCGGCAATCAGGCGCTCGAAGATGCGAGGATTGATGTTGGCGCCCCGGAAGATAGCGGGTCCCGCGCCCACCCGGATGTCGCCCAGTTCCGTCTTGGATACCTGTGGATGATCGGTGGTCCAGGTCACCTCAAGGGCTATGCCAATCTCTGCTTCGGTGTAATACGAGGCTACTCTCGCGCCCCGTAACCCAATTTCTTCCTGCACGGTCGACGCCGCGTAGACGGCTACCCGCGGGAGATTGGAACTCAAGGCGCGAACGGTCTCGGCCATGACGTAGCCGCCGACACGATCGTCCAGGGAGTTCGATGCCACAATATTGCCCTGCAGGCGGGTCAGACCGTGGGCGCGTCCACCGGCATCGCCTAGTGATACCACGGCTTCCGCCTGGGTGCGGTCGCGGGCGCCAATGTCGATCCACATATTCTTGATTTCCGGCATCTTCTTGCGCTCATCGGCGTCCACCAGATGGGCCGCTTTTCGTCCGATGACGCCCATCACTGGCCCATTTTTCCCGATAATGCGGACGCGGTTGCCGGCCAGCGTTGCGGCATCGAAGCCACCAACAGTGGAGAAGTAGACGAAACCGTTGTCGTCGATGTACTTCACGATGAAGCCTATTTCGTCGACGTGGGCATCAATCATGACCCGAGGGCTCCCACTGGGATTGAGAATGGCTACGTGATTCCCCAGGACATCGGTTTCGATGGTACTGACGGCATCGCGCACCCGCTCGGACCACAGATCCTGCACTTCCCGCTCATACCCTGAGGGGCCGGTCGTCTCTACCAGTTGCTGAAAGAAGGAAAATTGGTTCTCATTCATGCTCGTCTCTCCCCCTGCTCTCCGGTTTCACGATATCTCGTAGTCTGCACAACTATAGGTCAGGGGTGAAAAGGCGGCAAAGTAGGCAAGTTCTGGTTCGTGGGATCGAGCGGCGTGGCGTGCGCGATGGTGGGGGCGACTGGCTGATGTGGCTGGTAGGCCCAGAAGAGGAATGCAAGCCAGGTAATAACCGCCGCCCACACCACACGTCCGCGAGTCACTGCGTTTGCGTTATCCGCTGGAAGGCCGGGCGAAGCTTCGCGGCCGTAGCCGATAGAAGTTCCGGCATCACTTTGGCATCGGCCATGATCGGCATGAAGTTGGTGTCGCCGCCCCAGCGGGGAACCACATGGAGGTGGATGTGGTCGGCGATGCCGGCGCCCGCCACCTCGCCCTGATTCAGCCCAAGGTTAAAGCCTTCCGGCTTCATCACCTCTTGAATTGCCTGCACCGCTAGCTGGGCCGTGGTGAATACGGCGGCCCCGGTTTCCGGTTGCAATTCGGGTAGCTGCCCGACATGCTGATAGGGCACCACCATCACATGTCCTGAGTTGTAGGGGTAGAGATTGAGCATGACGAAGCACAGAGGGCCACGATAGACGACGTAGTTCTGCTCATCGTCCCCTTCGGACGACTTCGCGCACAGGACGCAGCCGTAGCGCGGCCCCGAGTCGTCGAGATACGGCATCCGCCAGGGCGCCCACAGTTGTTTCATGCATTCCTCCTCAGTTCGTTCAGGTGATTATACGAACATGAGTCCCGTATAATTGGCGGATTTGTCCGGCCGGGGAGGCCTCGATCGACTACATGGAGCCTGACTCGTCGCTGCGACTCTCAATCGTCATTCCGGCCTACAACGAAGCGAAACGACTCCCCGCGACGCTGAGCCGGTTGCACGAGTACCTGACGCGCCAGACGTACGGCTATGAGATCATCGTTGTCAGCAACGGCAGCACGGACGGCACGGACCTGGTGGTGATGCAGGCACAGGAGGATGCTCCGGATTTGCGGCTCATGGTCCTCACGGAACGGGGCAAGGGTCTTGCCGCGCGGGCCGGCGCGCTGCAGAGCGCGGGCAGCATTATATTTATCTGTGACGCCGACCTTTCCATGCCGCCGGAGAATCTCCAGCGCTTCCTGGATGCCATTGAGTTTGCCGACGTGGTGGTCGGCTCCCGGGAGGCGCCGGGCGCTACGCGCTATAGCGAACCGTGGCAACGACATGTGATGGGACGGGTTTTCAATCGATTGGTGCAACTTCTCGCGGTGCCCGGCATCGAGGATACTCAGTGCGGCTTCAAGGCCTTCCGCCGGGCAGTCGCACACGACCTGTTCGGACAGCAAAGTGTGACGGGCTGGGGCTTCGATGTGGAATTACTCTTCCTCGCGCGCAAGTACGGCTATGTCGTCCACGAACTGGGTATCGACTGGCACTATGACGCGGATAGTCGCGTTCGCCCGGGGTACGATACGCTGAGCATGCTGGTCGAGATCGTGAAGATTCGGCTTCGTGATGCAGTGGGCGGCTATCGTAACCAGGGAGAAGTTGCGCCCGCCGGGGGAAATATTGTCCGATAATCGACCAATTGGCGTCTTTGATTCTGGAGTCGGCGGGCTTACGGTCCTGCAAGCTCTCCATGAGGAACTGCCCGGGGAATCCACGGTGTACCTGGGAGATCTGGCGCGCTGTCCCTACGGTCCGCGCTCCCAGTCCGAAGTGCGGGTCTTCGCGCTCCAGATTGCCGATCTGTTGCGCGACTGCGACATCAAGCTGCTGGTGGTGGCCTGCAATACCGCGACCGCGGCCGCCTTTGCCGAGCTGCGCGATCGATACGCATTCCCCGTGGTCGGCGTGGTTGTGCCCGGCGCGGAAGCTGCCTTGCGGTTGACTCGTAGCGGTCGCATCGGGGTGATCGCGACCGACGGAACGGTGGCCAGCGGCGCCTACCTCCAGGCTATTCAGCGGGCGTCGCTAGGCGCCGTGGTGGTACAACGAGCTGCCAGTTGGTTAGTCCCGATGATCGAGCGGGGGGCGCTGGCCCGTGCGCGCATGGCGCTAGAGTTGGCGCCGACGCTGATCGAACTGCGCGCCGAGGGAATCGACACCCTCATTTTGGGGTGCACCCACTTTCCATTGATTCGCGATATCTTCGAGGCCGAAGTGGGCTCTGAGATCCAGGTCGTAGACTCCGCGGTAACGACCGCTCAAGAGGTGCGACGCTTGCTGACGCACCGTGCCATGCGAGCCGATCGACCGGCGGCGCATCGGCTCCTGGTTACCGGGCCCGCCGAGGCCTTTGCCGAGAGAGCCCAGGCGATGTTTCATACGTCTCCTCGGATTGAAACCGTTGACCTGCTCGCCGGATATGCACGCTGAAATAACCCCAGCCGGCAAGGAGAGACGGCGCCTCGATATCGCAGTCACTGAGGCCGGACTGGCCGAATCTCGCGCTCGCGCCCAAGCGCTGATCCTGGGCGGCGGCATACGAGTGGCGGGTACGGTGATGACCAAGCCAGGAACGCTGGTTGCCGGCGCCGACCGTATCGAATTGGTGTCGCAGCCGCTGCCCTATGTCAGCCGTGGTGGCCTGAAACTGCGCCACGCACTCGACACCTTCGAGATCGACCCGCGCGGCCTGGTCGTTGCGGATGTCGGGGCTTCCACCGGGGGGTTTAGCGACGTGCTGCTTCAGCGGGGAGCCGCCCGGGTCTACGCTATCGATGTTGGATATGGCCAACTCGCCTGGACCCTGCGAAACGATCCCCGAGTGGTGGTGATGGAGCGGACCAACATTCGGTCGGTCGAGAGTCTGCCGGAGGCGGTCGATCTGGCCGTGGTCGACGTGTCCTTCATCTCCCTGGAGCTGGTCCTTCCTCCCGTGCAAAGGCTGCTCCGCCCATCCGGCGATTGTGTCGCGTTGATCAAACCACAGTTCGAGGTGGGACGCCGCCAGGTTGGCAAAAAGGGTGTGGTACGAGATCCGGGGCTGTGGAGCGAGGTGATTCGACGGGTGGCTCGTCACGCCGACTCGTCTGGCTGGACGGTAACAGGACTTACTCGGTCGCCCATCACGGGACCGGCGGGAAATGTCGAGTTTCTGTTACGACTTCAGTTCGCGTCCGGCCAAGCGGCCTTTCCGCTCGATGCCGCTATAGGGGCAGTCATTGGAACAGGGTAAGGGTCACGGACGTACTCTTCTGTTCATGCCGTTGCTGGAGAGGTGAAAACCGACGGGAACGGGAAATGTATGCTGAATTAGTTCAGCGAGACCGGTCGCATGCTAATTGCGCGGCTGTAGGGTACTGTCGTGGTAAGCGGTAAGGAGCAAGGTTCTCCTCGCGCTCCTTGAGCGCCTTGGCTAGACGGCAGAAGAGGAGATCGTAGTACGGTCCGTTGAGGGAGAAGGGGCGAGTACGACCGAGCACAGCGCCATGGTAGAGACCGCCGCAGCCGCTGGAGTCGGCGCTCACGCGAACCAGGACGTGTGTACCATGGCGAAACCTGAGGTGGTATGTCACACCGAATCCGGCGCCGCAGGACTGCCCTTGTAGGGAAGCCAATGGGAGTGAGCATACCAACCTGTAGAGCCGACGCAAGGGAAGCTGATACCGTACCGTTCGGTCAAAAGGCTGGAGATTGAGCACACCAGGCTCGGGAAACGACGAGACAGTTTTTCTCACCCGAAGCGCGTTGGGCATGAGTGGGCTGATGCACAGCGGTTTCACCACCAGGAAGCCCGGAGGATACGGGTACGGTGGCGCCGTGGGATGGGGCTTCGGCATGGGCGCCACTGGCTCCGACGGTCCGAGGCCAGGCGAGGAGCACGAGCGCAAATGCAATAACGAGTGAACGTGTCTTCATCGTCGCCTCCTCTGTTACACACGTGTAGCGCCGATTGTTGCAGCGAGGCGCCGAGGTCTCACCAGACGCGGCCATTATGGCCGATCCACTCTTGGCGATTGCCTGCCAGGCTGTGCAAAGCAGCACGTTACACTACAGTGAAGCTTTCCTTCCTCATCTGCCCCCGTCATCCACACGAGGTTTGTTTGTGCTGCGCAGTGTCGCCATTCTTTACCACCCGCGGCGCGAGCGTGCGGTCGAAGAGGCGCGATGGCTTGAAGCGGAACTCGGTCGCCGAGGCGTCCAGACCACGTGCGGTGACGGCTGGGATGCAATTGAAGTACAACAGGTCTGTTGCGCCAAGGATTTGGTGGTGACCTTTGGCGGAGATGGCACCATCCTGCGTGTTACTCGCTTTGCGGCGCCACACGGCGTGCCGGTCTTGGGGATTAATCTGGGCCGAGTGGGCTTTCTGGCGGAGATGACGCCGGAGGGATTACGTGCCCGCATTGACGAGGTGGTAGAGGGACATTTCTGGACCGAACAGCGAACCATGTTGGATGTCGAGCGGCGCACGCGGCAGACCATCGATCGGTTCCTCTGCATCAATGAAGTCGTCGTGGCGCGGGGTGTGGCGCCACGCGCCATCCACGTTCAAATCATGCTCGACGGTGAAGAGTTTATGACCTACACCGCCGACGGCCTGCTGGTTGCCACGGCTACCGGATCCACCGCCTATTCCCTGGCGGCAGGTGGCCCTATCCTGTATCCGGAGTCGCGCGACTTTATGATCACCCCGGTTGCTCCTCATCTCCATATCGGCCGCTCGATCATCGTGCCGGGCAACACTAGCGTGCAGATGACCCTCGCCACCGACCGCCCAGCTGTGATCAGTGTCGACGGTACGGAGGAACACAGTCTGCAGGTGGGAGATCAGATCCAGGTGCGGCGCAGTGAGATGACCGCCTCCTTCGCCCGTCTGGGTCCACGGCGATATTTCTATACGGCAATCGCCGATCGGCTGAAGTAGCACCGGGGCGCCTCTCTGATGTTGACGGAGCTGTCGATCGAAAACTTTGCGATCATCGAGCGTTTACACGTGCGGCTCGAGGCGGGATTCACCGCGATTACCGGCGAGACCGGCGCCGGCAAATCCATCATTATCGACGCTCTACAGGCGGCACTGGGTGGGCGCGTCACGGCCGAGGTGGTGCGCGCTGAAGCTCGTTTCGCCGCGGTGGAAGCGGTGTTCGAGTGGCCGGAAGAGAACGAGCTGCTGGATCTTCTCACCGACTATGGGGTTGAAGACGACAGTTCTCTGATCCTGCGGCGGGAAGTGAGCGCGAACGGGCGCGGAGTGGCCAGACTGAACGGGCGGGCGGTACCGGTGGCAACGCTGGCCGCGGTAGGAGGCCTCCTGGTCGATATCCATGGGCAGTCGGATCACCTCTCCGTGCTGCGCCGGGACCGCCAGCTGATGGTGCTGGATCGGTACGCGGATCTGCTGCCGCTGCGCCAGCAGGTAGCCGGCGCTGTCGCGCGGTTCAGTCAGCTTCGTTCTGATCTGGACGAGCTGGCGCGAGGGCAGCGGGAGAGCGAGCAGCGCCTCGATCTGCTGCGTTTCCAGGTGCAAGAAATTGAGACAGCGGCGTTGGCCACGAACGAGGAAGAGAGTTTGGCGGCGGAACGCAACTTGCTGGTCAATGCCGAAAGACTGGCCACGTCATCCCGTGCCGCGCATGAGGCATTACAGGGTGGAAACGGGTCTGCGCTCGATCGCTTGAGCGAGGCGCTGGTCGCCGCCCGCGAGTTGACTGCTATCGATGGCTCGCTCGCTTCGCTGCACGACCGGCTGCAAAGCGCCAGCTACGAATTGGACGATGTGGCGCAGGAGCTACGCAAATATGGCGACCAGATCGAGTATGATCCGCGGCGTCTGGCTGCGGTTGAGGAGCGGTTGGACCTGCTGGTGCGACTGAAGCGCAAGTACGGCGCCAGTATCGAAGAGGTGATTGAATTCGGCGCGCGAGCACAGAGGGAGCTTGATGGCATCGAGCATCGAGACGAACGACTTGACGAGCTGAAGCACCAGGTGCGGGAAGCGGAAGCGGAGGCCGGTCGTCTCGCTCAGGAGTTGTCAACCTCCCGCGATCGAGCTGCGGAAGCGCTCGGCGTTAGCATGCGTCGTGCGCTCCAGGGGCTCGGACTCAAGGGGACCGGCTTCCGCGCGGCAATGTCCAGAACTGCAGACCAGCACGGCTTGCGAATACCGGGCACAGTGGAGGGATACGCCTACAGTCAATCGGGTATTGACACGGTCTCTTTTTTGGTTTCCTTCAATCCAGGTGAAGAGCTGAGGCCCCTTGAGAAAGTGGCATCGGGTGGCGAGACATCGCGCTTTCTCCTGGCGTTGAAGAGCGTGCTGGCCGGGGCGGATCGAACGCCCACACTGGTCTTCGATGAGGTAGACGTTGGGGTGGGTGGCCGCCACGGAACCGTGGTGGGCGAGCGCCTCCGCGCCCTCTCACGCAATCATCAGGTACTTTCCATCACGCATTTGCCGCAGGTAGCTGCCCTGGCCGGCGAGCACCTCAGCGTTACCAAGGCACTGGCCCAGGGACGCACCACGGTCACCATTCGGAACCTGGGCCGGACGGAACGAATTATCGAGCTGGCGGAGATGATGAGCGGCACCGGCAGCGACGCCGCTCGACGGAATGCGGAAGAGCTACTCGAAGCGGCCCAACGCGCATCGTAGGGTCGTTCACCGAACGCCGATGGAGACCCATCCCTCAACGGTGGGGACCACCCGTATGGTACGGAAGTCCCGGTAGGTGACACGTCCGGGAGCGCCGCCCGGGATCTTGCGAACAGCTCGCACTGGCGCCACGTCGACGTCAACCGCGCTATCCGATCGGCTCTGGCTGAAGTAGGCCGCCAGAGCCGCTGCCGCCGCCACCACCTCGTCCGACAGGTCCGCCCCGCCCTGCACAATGACGTGGGCGCCGGTCCGCTCCCGGACGTGCAGCCAGAGATCGTCACGCCGGGCGAGCCGAAACGTCACCTCTTCATTCTCCCGAGCGTTTCTACCCACCAGTGCCGTCACGCCTGACCAGCTAAACCGCGCCGGCCCCCGCTTTTTTCGCGGCTTGGTTTTCGCCTTGAGAGGGCGTGCTGGTTCCGTGGACACCTCGTCCCGCAAGGCCCGAAGGTCGGCCTCCGATTCGGCCAGCAGGCCGAACGCCGCCAGATCACTGAGCCGGGCAGCCTCGGTTTCGGCCAGCTTGAGCAACTCGGGAAGTTTCTTTCGTGCGTCTCGCAGCTTACGGTAGCGGCGAAACAGGCGTTCGGCATTTTCATTCGGCGACAGCAGTGGATCGAGCGCGATGGTCACGTCCAACTCGGGGATCACGAGCTTCGAACTCCCCTCCTGCACAGCATGCTGATACGCTTGCACCAGCTGCCCCTGCTGCATGACGCTCTCCGCTTGCGCGGTCGCCGCCAGCCCCTCACGCATCGACTCGACACGGCGGCGAACGATCTCGGCCGCCCGATTCACCTGGTCCAGGACGACCTTCCGTGCCGATCCGAGCGAGTCTCGGCTCTCGGTCTGGCCGAGACACCGTTCGATCGCCTGACTCATGCTCGTACAGCACAGAACGTGGTCCATGCCGAGCGGCTCATAGGGCGCAAAGTCCCAGCGTCCGCGGCTATCGGTAAAGACGGAGGGACGCCAGTTCCGCGCCTGGTACATCTCGTAAAAGTGATTGGCGGAGGCTAGAAGGTTGCTGATGCCGACCTCGTGAACGGATTGGGCGGCTGTGCCACCGGCCTTTCGCAGTATCTGCTCAACCAAGAAAGGGCTGGCTCCAGGCAGCAATCCTTGTAGCGCGGTAGACGGCGACACGTCGGCCGCGATTGTCTCCAGTAGCGATCTACACTGCTCCGGAGCGACCATCGGATCTACTCGGGGGCCGGGTGGATAGAGGGCCTCGTTACGGGGCTGGGGTGGCGGGGGCTCGTAGCGCAGCCCGACCAGAATGGGGCGCACCCGGCTGAGACGATGCGGTACCAGTTTGACCGCGCCCAAAATGGCGCCGTCCTCACCAACCAGCACGATATTGCTGTGTTTCCCCATCACCTCCACCACCAGGGTCAGGGTGCTAGGGCCGGCCTGACAGGGAAGGCGTAGCACACGCTCGCGCGGGGGCTGCTCCGGATCGAGTATGCGAGCGCCTTCCAGATGCTTGCGCAGCAGCATGACGAACATGCTGGGAGTGGCAAACGCTTTCGCCAGCCGCTCCTCCGCCACCTGAACGCGCGCGTAGCGGGTGTCGGCGGAAAGCAGGAGCCAGGTCTGCGTGCCCTGGTGGTAGACGGCGAACGCCACGGCGGCCGCCGATGGCTGTATGATTCGTTGTATGCGGCCACCCGCCATTGCCGTGCGAAGATCGTCGGTCACAGCGGCCATGGCCAGCGCGTCGAATGGCATGCGCGACCTTTCGAGAGTCGATCGGAGGAGCCGGTTCAGGTGCGCAATCAGTGTCGCATAGTTGCGGTATGCGGCGGAGGATCGGGACAGAGGCGAGTAAACCGACCGCGCTTGACAGTGTGAAAACATTGACAAGTACCGGCTTGCCGGGTAAACTCGCGGTTAGAGACACTTCCTCCTTCACTCTCCCCTTCAATCTCCGCACCAATCACCGCATGGTAGAGTGCTGCTACTCGCGAGCTACCGCGCACCTTTCCGCGTCTCGATTTTGGTCTGAAGGAATGAATGCGCCATGACAAGTGAACATCCGCTGGAGCGAAACCTCGCGCTGGAACTGGTGCGCGTCACCGAGGCCGCCGCCCTGCACGCTGCCCGCTGGATGGGACTCGGAGACAAGGAAGCCGCGGATCAAGCAGCGGTGGACGCGATGCGCGCCGCACTCCACTTTGTGGATATGGACGGCGTGGTGGTCATTGGTGAGGGCGAGAAGGACGAAGCGCCCATGCTGTACATCGGGGAGCGAGTGGGCACCGGCCGGCCGCCCAAAGTTGATGTGGCCGTCGATCCGATCGACGGAACCAACCTCACGGCCAAAGGGTTGCCAAACGCTATTACGGTGGTTGCCCTGGCCGAGCGCGGTTCGATGTACTACGATCCCGATATCGTGTACATGCAGAAAATTGCCGTTGGGCCGGAAGCCAAAGGCGCAATCGACATCAACGCTCCGGTACGGGACAATCTGGTGCGCATTGCCCGCTTTATGGAGCGAAATGTGGAGGATCTGACGGTGGTCGTGCTTGACCGTCCCCGGCACGATGAGCTGATTACCGAGATTCGCGGCGCGGGCGCACGCATCAAGCTCATTACCGATGGCGATGTGGCCGGCGCCGTGATGGCCGCCTTGCCCGAGGACACCGGCGTGGATGTGCTGATGGGGATCGGTGGCACCCCAGAGGCGGTGTTGGCGGCGTGCGCCCTACGGTGCCTGGGCGGCGATATCCAGTGCAAGCTGTGGCCACGCACCGATCAGGAGCGACAGAAGGCCAGCGAGTCCGGTCACACCGACCTCCAGCGAGTATTGACCCTGGACGATCTGGTGAGCAGTGAAGACGTGTTTTTCGCCGCGAGCGGGATCACCAACGGCGAGTTCCTGAAGGGAGTGCGATATCGAGGCGAACGAGCGGAGACCTACAGCATCATGATGCGCTCGCGATCGGGCACCATGCGGCGCTTCGAGACGCATCACCATATTGGCCTCAAACGAAACCTGCCTACCGGCTCTGCCTATGTTCCCGATTAGGGTGGACCAATGACCGAAAGCGCCACAGTCCTGACCTTGATCGACCTGGAGGGAATGAGCCTCGCGCAATTGCGTGGTTTCGCCGGAGAAAACGGGCTGGCCAGCTACACGCACTTAAAGAAGCAGGATCTGATCTTCCGCCTGCTCCAGGCGCAGGCCGAGGAGCAGGGCAATATCTTCGCATCCGGTGTGCTGGAGACGATGGAGGACGGGTACGGATTCTTACGTCAGCAGCGATTCCTTCCCGGCCCCAATGACATCTATGTCTCCATGTCGCAGATTCGCCGCTTCGGATTGAGGACTGGCGACGCGGTATCGGGCCAGGTGCGGCCACCGAAGGATAACGAGAAGTATTTCGGCATGTTACGGGTCGAGGCGGTCAACGGGATCGACCCAGACACCGCCAAACTACGGGCTCACTTCGATGAACTGACGCCGATTTACCCGGATGAGATGTATCACCTGGAGACGGACAGCGAGAATCTGTCCGGCCGGCTGATCGACCTGGTGGCGCCGATCGGCAAAGGGCAGCGCGGTCTGATTGTCGCCCCGCCCAAAGCCGGAAAGACCATTCTGTTGCAGCACATTGCCCATGGAATCGCCGCCAATCATCCCGACGTACACCTGATGGTCGTGCTGGTGGGTGAGCGTCCTGAAGAGGTAACCGATATGGCGCGGAGTGTGGAGGGCGAGGTCCTTGGCTCAACCTTCGACGAGCCGACCGAAAACCACGTCCATGTGGCGGAGATGGCGCTGGAGCGAGCGCGTCGTCTGGTGGAAGCGGGGCGAGATGTCGCGATCCTGCTGGACAGTATCACACGGTTGGCCCGCGCCTACAATCTGGCCGTGGCGCCCAGCGGGCGCACGCTCTCCGGCGGACTTGACCCGGCAGCGCTGTACCCGCCCAAAAAGTTCTTTGGCGCCGCCCGAAACATCGAAGGCGGCGGAAGTCTGACCATTATCGGTACCTGTTTGGTCGACACCGGAAGCCGGATGGATGACGTCATTTACGAGGAGTTCAAGGGGACCGGGAACCAGGAACTGACCCTCGACCGGCGGCTCCAGGAGCGGCGGATTTTTCCCGCGATTGATATCCAGCGCTCTGGAACGCGACGCGAGGAACTCTTGCTGGAGTCGCGCACCCTGCAGAAAGTCTGGACCATGCGGCGTATGTTGATCGCGGTAGGTACAGTAGAGGGCACCGAGCTGTTGCTGAACCGCCTGGGCAAGTCGGCCGACAATGGGACTTTTCTGGAGTCGCTTCACAAAGACGTGGCCTAGCGCGAGTTGGGTGCCGCGCCCCAACCATGGCGCGCTTTGATTGAGTACGATACACTGACCTACACAAAGGAAACAGCATGACAGTCAAAGTGATTTTGCGCGAGTCTGTGCCGAGTCTCGGCCAGGCCGGCGAGGTCAAACAAGTCGCTCCCGGGTACTTCCGCAACTTCCTGCTGCCGCGCGGTCTGGCAGTCGAGGCCACGCAGGGCCAGATTGCGGCGCTGGAAGCCACCTCCTCGCTCCAGGAGGGTCGCCTGGCGCGCAACCGAGAGCGCAGCGGCGCCGTCGCTCAGCAGCTGGGCGACCTTCGGATTCAGATTCCGGTTCGCCTCGGTGAACAGGGTAGAATCTTCGGCTCCGTCACCAGCAAAGACATTGCGGAGGCCATCGCCACACAGGGCAAGGTCGAGATCGATCGTCACAAGATCGAGTTGCGTGAGCCCTTAAAGACCATCGGTGTCCATTCCGTCCCCATCAAGCTTGAGCAGGGCGTTGAAGCCAGCGTATCGATTGAGCTTGTCCCGGAAGCGGAGCCTGCCCAGTAACACCAATCGTCCCCACCTCCGTGGAGGACAGAATACATGGCGAATCAGCCCGTCTATCGGGCGCTCGACGGGGCCCTGCCTCAAAACATTGAGGCCGAGCAGGCGGTGTTGGGCAGCCTGCTGATTGATCCGCGTGCCGTGGAGCGCGTCGCTTCCTTTCTGCAGGCCGACGATTTCTATCTGCCCGTCAACGCCGAAGTGTATCGTGGTATGCTGGCGCTCTATCAAGTCGACCGGCCCACCGATATTGTGACGCTCTCGGATTACCTGCAGGGCCAGAATCGGCTGGACGACACGGGCGGCGCTGCCTATCTGGCCTCCCTCGCCACTATCGTCCCGACCTCGATCAACGTCGAGTATTACGGGCGGATCGTCGAGCGCCTGGCAGTGCTCCGTCGCCTGGTGGATGCTGGAGGCCGCATTTCGTCGATTGGGTATGACGAGCGCCTGGAAGCCGAGGAAGCCATCGAGGAGGCCGAGCGGGTCCTCTTTGAAATCTCCCGGCAACGGACCACCCGGGACTTCGAGCCGATCTCGAAGCCACTGGCCGCCGTGTACGAAAAACTCGACCATATCCACTCGCACGAGAGCGAAATTACCGGTGTCACCACCGGATTCGTCGATCTCGACCGGCTAACCAGTGGAATGCAACGCTCGGACCTGATCATCCTGGCGGGGCGTCCCAGCATGGGAAAGACCGCCATCGCGCTCAATATTGCCCACTCGGTGGCCGTGAAAGCGAATATGCCGGTGGGCATTTTCAGCATTGAGATGTCCTCGGAGCAGCTGGCTACGCGACTTATCTCGCTGCAGGGCAACATCGAGTCGCAGCGGCTGCGCAGTGGACACATGACGGACTCAGACTGGGACCGGCTGGTCCAGGCAGTCGGAGTCCTGTCGGAAGCGCCCATCTTCGTGGACGATACCCCCTCTCTCTCGGTGGTTGACATGCGGAGCAAGGCGCGCCGGCTGCATAGCGAACAGGGGCTGGGCTTGATCGTGGTCGACTATCTGCAACTGATGCAAGGGGCCAGTTCCGAGAACCGAGTCCAGGAAATCTCGGCTATCACGCGCGGCCTGAAAGCATTGGCCCGCGACCTCGATGTGCCGGTGATGGCGCTCTCACAGCTCTCACGCGCGCCCGAGCAGCGTCCTAACCATGAGCCCATGCTCTCCGATCTGCGGGAGAGTGGTTCGATCGAGCAGGATGCGGATATCGTCATGTTCATCTACCGCGATGTGAAGTACAACCCTGAGACCGAGCGGCCCAACGTGGCGGATGTGATCGTGGCCAAGCATCGCAACGGCCCCACCGGCACGGTTCACCTCTTCTATCAGGACGCGCTCATGAAGTTTCTCGATCTCAGCGTGCGGGATGATGCGTGAGGCGCCTGACGTAGCGCTGCCCGTCGAGTTTTTCGACCGAATTCTGGTCGAGACCGAGGAGCTGCCCGAACTCAAGGTAGTGCTTCATGTGAGCTACCTCGCGGCGCGCAAGGGAAGCCCGGCCGTCGCCCTGGACGAACTGCTGGCAGCGGACGTCGTCCGATCGGTGGCCGGATCCAACTCCCCGGAGCCGGGTGAATTACGGTTGATGCGGGCGGTTGATCGCGCGGTCGCCAACGGTTCGCTGCTCCGCGTATCGCTCCAGATGAAGGGGCAAGCCAGAACGCTACTCTTGCTGTCCTCCGCGCATAACAGGGGTATCGTGGATCGGTTGCGGGTCGATGATCCCGGCGTCTGGAGCGAACTCGATCTGGAACCAAGCGGCGAGGTAACGCTGTATCGCCCGAATGTCTTCGCCTTCTATGAGCGACAGATCGGACCCCTGACTCCGCTCATCGCGGAACAGTTGCGCGATGCTGAGCGATCCTACCCACGATCCTGGATCGAGCAGGCCATCCTGACCGCGGTTGACTACAACAAGCGCAACTGGCGCTATGTCCAGACCATCCTCACGCGCTGGGAGGAAACGGGAGCGCCCGATGGCTCGTGACGAGCCGCGATCGACGTGCGCCACGTTCACGTGCCAAGCAAGATACACGGGGCGTAGTCGCTGAGGCTGGGCGGGGTCCTTCGGGAATCAGATGGTAAGCATTCCGCACTCGTGGCTTCTGACGCTCGCTCGTGCCGTCGAACTCACCGGGCTGGGCGCCTCCCGCCTGGAGGTGTGCCGGCTCGATGTGCGGATAGCTGGCTTGCCGGCTGACCTCGATGGTTTCTGTATCGCTCAGATCTCCGACCTGCATGTCGGCGAAGGGGCATGGGGACCGTGCCACAGCCAAGAAGTGGTCGATGCGCTGCGTGCGGCCGATCCCGACATCATCATCAACACGGGCGACTTTTTGCAGTGGGAACCGGCCATTGAGCGAGTGGGCCGCGCGGCGTCTGACCTGGTGTTGCCGCGCACGGAGCGAGTTCAGACGAATCGAAACATCGCGATCCTCGGGAACCACGACTATCATCCGGGCCAGGAAACCGCCCAAGAACTGCGACTCGAACTCGAGTCGGTAGGCGTTCGGGTCCTGGAAAACGACGGCATCTGCATTCCGCGCGGTCGCGCCGCGGTTTCGTTCATCGGCCTGACCGCGGACGCTTCGGGATGGGACCAGGGTATCGAACGGCTGCTGGCCACCCCACGTCCCCGCATCGCGCTGATCCACGCGCCAGACTCGGCTGAACAGCTGCCGCGCGGGGCAGCAGATCTGGTGTTGGCCGGACACACGCACGGGGGACAATGGACACTACCGGGACTGGAGTCGTGGGTGGCCTGGAAGTTTGCCCGCACGCGGTACGTGGCCGGCATGTACTCCATCAATGAGATGCCGGTCTATGTCAATCGCGGGTTGGGGACCACGGGCTTGCCGCTGCGATTTCGTGCCCGTCCCGAGCTTACCCTGCTCCGCCTGGTTCGTTGACTGATCGAGAGTTCGGCTACTATACTTTGATGCCCAAAACCAGGTGTCTCCCACGGAGCCGCCGTTATTTAGTCTGCCAAGGAACATCCTGTGCGCAATCTCTACTGGACCTTCATCATCATTCTGGCGGTCTTCTTTGCCGCTCTTTTTGTCGATCTGCCCGGCACCACCGATGTCTTTGGGCACCCCGCCAAAATCCAGAAAGGGATCGACCTGGCCGGAGGCGCGCGGGTCCTGCTCTGCACCAAGCAGAAAAACCCCAGCAGCCAGGATATGAACACGGCGCGCGACGTTATCAACGCCCGCGCCGCCGGCGGGATCGGCGTGGCCGAACCACAGGTCAGCCGGGTCGGCGCCAACTGCATCGCCGCCGAGCTACCGGGCGCGAACAGCAAGAGCCGCCTGGACACGCTCGGTAACACGGGATTCCTGGCGGTCACGGACAGCGGCACGGTTTCGTATCCACTCGGCACCAAAGTGAAGCTGGTTTGCGCCAAGGCCGGCTGCGCTCCGGGCGTTCCTGTCGGGGTAACTTCGCTTACCGGCGCGATACCGACGATGCAGATCATCGTTCCAGGGAAGGGCGTCAAGCCGGGAAGCGCCCAGGTTGGCTTCGTGCAGAATCAGCCAGTGGTGAATTACAACCTGCAGGGATCGAGTGTTGATGATTGGTGTAACTACACCACCAAGCACAATAATCCCTCACTGGCCCCTGCGCAGGGCACAGGAGCATACTCCGCAATCGTGCTGGACGGCAAAGTCATCAGTGACCCGAACGTTCAGGGTCCAATCTGTGGCGCCGGCGGTATTCAGATTTCGGGGGTGACGACCGATCAAGGGAAGACCATCGCGACCTACCTCAACTATGGCGCCCTGCCGATTGCACTGCACGTCGACTCATCACAGCAGGTGGCCGCCAGCCTGGGCAGCCAGTACGTCGATGAGGCGACCAAGGCCGCCATCATTGGCTTGATTATCGTCGCTCTCTTCATGCTGCTGTACTATCGCCTGCCGGGGCTGCTAGCCGATCTCGCTCTGATCCTGTATTCCCTGATCGTGTTCGCGGTCTTCAAGGTCCTCGGTGTCACCTTGACCCTGGCCGGCATCGCGGGCTTCATCCTGTCCATCGGTATGGCAGTGGATGCCAACGTCCTGGTGTTTGAGCGGATGAGAGAGGAATTACGTCTCAACAAGACCCTGGGCGGGGCCGTGGAGGCGGGGTTCCGCCGGGCCTGGCCCTCGATCTGGACCTCAAATGCCTCGACCATCATCACCACCATCATTCTCTTCTGGTTCGGCCATAACTTCGCGGCAACCGTGATTACCGGGTTTGCGACCACGCTCTTTATCGGGGTGGTGGTCAGCATGGGGACGGCGTACTTTGTCTCGCTGACCTTCCTGCGTTTGCTGGTGAACAGCGGCCAGGGACGGAACGCTGGGCTGTTTGGAGTGGAAACCATGGCGGGAGGAAGAGTTGCTTAATATCGTCGGGAAGCGCTACTGGTACTTCCTACTCTCCCTGATCATCATTATCCCCGGGACCATCTCACTGTTCACGGTGGGGTTGAAGCTGGGAGTCGACTTTACCGGTGGCACGGAGATTACCTTCGATCTCAGTAAAGCAAATCAAAATGCGCAGATTACCACGGTGTTGAAGACGGTGACCAGCAGCGTGAGCTTCGTGCAGAGCGTAACGTCGGGGTCCAAAAAGTGCCCGACGCACTGTATGTATATCGCGCGTACCAAACAAATAACCGTCAAACAGTACCGGGCGATTCAGGCGGCAACCAAGAAGGCCTTCCCCCGGTCCACGGGAGCGGTCCAGCAGCAGACAGTGAGTGGAACTATCGCCTCATCGCTGACCACGCAGGCGATTGAAGCGGTGGCGGCAGCCTCCGTGGCCATCCTGCTGTTCATCAGTTTTGCCTTCCGAACCGCACCCCATCCTTTCCGCTTTGGCATCGCCGCGCTGATTGCCATGCTGCACGATGTCCTGGTCGTGCTGGGCATCTTCTCGATTCTCGGCGCACTGCTGAACGTGGAAATTGATGCCCCATTCGTGACGGCGATGTTGACGATTATTGGTTTCTCGGTCCACGATACCATCGTGATCTTTGACCGAATTCGGGAGAATGTGGGGCGGCGCACCGGTGAGCCGTTCGAGACCATTGTCAACCACAGCATCTTGCAGTCCTTCGTGCGATCGATCAACACCTCCTTCACGGTGGTCCTGACGCTGCTGGCCATCTTCCTCTTTACCGGCGAGGCCATCCGATTCTTCGTGCTCGCCATGCTGATCGGCATTATCAGCGGCACCTACAGCTCCATCTTCAACGCCAGTCAAATTTTGGTGGTGTGGGAGAACCACGAGGTGCGCAAGTTCCTGCACCGCGGAAGCGACACCACGGCCAGGGCCGCCTGACAATCGAGCTCGGTTGGCGGCGGGCGTTCCTGTGAAGCGGTTCATAGGCGGACAGCTTTGAGGTTTCGGGTTGTCCTGACCCGTGTATGGCTCCCGTTTGGGCGACACATCGCCATGTACAGCGAGGTGCCGACCACATGGCAGGCATCGCACCCTCATCCCCAGTCCTTCTCACCCTGCATAAAGAGGACACAAGCCCGCCCGCGGGAGAAGGGGGTTCTTGAGCCACCTACCTCGCCAAAGAACTCCCCCTCGCCCGCGGGAGAAGGAGGTCCTTTAGCCACCAGCGTCGCAAAAAGAACTCCCCCTCGCCCGCGGGCGGGAGAGGGGGCCGGGGGGTGAGGGTGCGGCGAGGGGACGACGAGGTGCATGTGGAGCTTCCGGCCTCGCTTCGCTCAGCGCGGGTCGCTCTGGTCCATGACTATCTGAATCAGGCGGGCGGGGCCGAGAAGGTGGTGGAGATCTTCGCGGAAATGTTTCCCGGTGCGCCGATTTACACCTCGGTCTATGATCGGGAGCGGATGCCCGCTGTGTGGCGGACGCTGGACATCCGTACCAGCTTTATGCAGCGTATTACGCCGCGGGTCGGTCTGGCCAAAGCCCTGGTTCCCCTCTACCCCACGGCCTTTGAGTTGTTCGATCTGTCTTCCTACGATCTGGTTCTCAGCAGCACCACGGCCTTCGCCAAAGGCGTAATCACCCGGCCGGAGACCTGCCATGTCTGTTATTGCAACAATCCCACACGACTGGTCTGGATGTATCACGACTATCTGCGCTACGAGCGTCTGCCGCCCGGCGCTCGCTGCTTGCTGCCGTGGCTGACCACGCCGCTGCGCGTCTGGGACTACGCCGCCGCTCAGCGAGTGGACTACTTCGTGGCCGGCTCGTTCAACGCGGCGCGACGCATCGCCAAGTATTACCGCCGAGAGAGCGATGTGGTGCAACCGGCGATCGACACCACTCAGTTCCACCCGAGCGACAGCATTGAGGATTTTTTTCTGGTGGTGTCTCGCCTGCAGCCATATAAGCGGATTGACCTCGCGGTCGAGGCCTGTACTCGTTTGGGGCTGCCGCTCCGCATCGTGGGTAGCGGCCCGGACCAGGTGAGACTCCAACGGTTGGCGGGCCCGCCGGTGCGATTCCTTGGTCGCGTCTCGGACGCGGAAGTGCAAAATTTACTGGCTCGATGCCGGGCTCTCCTGTTTCCCGGCGAGGAGGACTTTGGGCTGACGCCGCTGGAAGCGCAGGCTTCGGGTCGGCCGGTGATTGCCTACGGCGTGGGAGGCGTTCTGGAAACAGTGATTGAGGGTCAGACCGGACAGTTCTTCCGCGAGCCCACGGTCGATGCCCTGATGGATGTATTGCGCAACTTCGACGACAGGTATGATCCCGCTGTGTTGCGCAGACAAGCCGAGCGGTTCGACAAGCGGGTGTTCAAAGAGCGAATGTACGGCGTTTTGAGCTGCCGCTACCAGGAATATCGAGCCGGGCTGGGGACTGGGCTACACCCGGCCCCGGCGGTCGGCTGAGAGCAAGCAGGGATGGATGCGCCGCTGCCCCGCTACGGGCTAGGAATCAGTAATTGTCGCGGCGCGGCGCAGGTGGTGGATGCGGTGCGGCGCGCCGAGGGTCTGGGCGCCGAAATCGCCTTCATCGCGGAGGATATCAATTGCCGAGACAGCTTCCAGTTGTGCGCGGCGAGTGCCGCGGCGACTGACCGAATCCGTCTGGCCGTCGGCGTCGCTAACCCATATACGCGCAATCCGACATCGCTGGCCATGGCCATTGCCACGCTGGACGAGATCAGTGGTGGCCGTGCAGTGCTGGGACTGGGGTCCAGCTCGCCGTCCTTGATTCAGCGGCAGATGGGTATTCCGACGGGGAAGTCCGTCCAGGTGATGCGAGAGTGTGTGGAGATCGTACAGCGCTTGCTCTCCGGCGAGCGCGTTACCTACCAGGGAGAGCGCTTCGCCTATTTGGATGCTCACCTGGAGGTTCGCCCGGTCCAGCGGCGCGTTCCGCTCATTCTGGCTGCCATGGGTCCGCTGATGCTCCGGCTGGCCGGCCGGCTGGCCGACGGCGTCTTACTCAACGTTGCCGCCTCAACCGAGTACATCCGGTGGGCATGCGGCGAAATCGAGCGTGGCGCCCGCGACGCCGGGCGGAATCCAGCGGAGATCACAGTGGCTGCCTGGCTCTCGGTGTATGTGGCCGACGACTACGACGCCGCGTTGCAGCGCGCGCGGGAATGGCTGGCCACCATGTTGTCGATTCCTCGTCAGGGCGAATTATTGCTCCAAAAGGCTGGGTTGGACACAGCCATCTTGACCGGAATCCGACGCCATTACAGCGCCTATCCACATCAGGGAGATCGAGCAGCCGCGGCACGCTATGTTCCCATCGACGTTGCTCAGCGCCTGGCGCTAATCGGCACCCAAGACGTCGTACTCGAGAGAGTACAGGAGTATCGGGACGCGGGGGTGCACCTGCCGGTCATGCCCCTTTCAGCCCTGCAGGCACTCAGTTGAGATTAGTATCGAGAGCGGGACTGGGTATCGCGCAGTGCGGTAAATGAGGTGTTTGCATCCGCCGATCCGAACACCACGCCGCCTACCCAGTCGGCTCCGGCCTCTTTCGCAGCATCAGCAGCGGACTGCATGGTGGCGCCGGTGGTGAACACATCGTCGATCAGCACGATGCGCCGTCCATCGAGCCGGCTTCGCGCTTCAAAGGCCCCGGCGACGTTCTGACGTCGTTCTTCCGGAGCGAGCATCGCTTGCTGCGCGGTTCGGCGAACGCGCCGCAGTACGTCCTCGCAAGGACGGCCGAGTCCCCTCGCAGTGCCCCGGGCCAACAGCCTCGCCTGGTCGTACCCGCGCTGACGCCGCCGGGCGGGATGAAGCGACACTGGTACCACCAGATCTACGTTCAATGGGTAACAGGCCTGAGCCATCAACACTCCCATCAGCGAGGAGATGGCGTGACGGCCATTGAACTTCAAAGCATGAATAGCCTCCCGCACCACATCGTCAAAACGAGCCACGGCCAGCAACGCGTCGAGCGAGCCGGCCCCGGGTCCACAGTGGCCGCAGGGATTAAGAGCCGACGGAGCGTCGCACACCCCGCAGCGCTCGCCCAGGAGCCACGGCATCTGGTCCCAGCATCGGACACATATCCATCGACCGATGCGCCGGCAACCGACGCATTGGGGTGGAAAGAGTACGTCGAGTGCGCGTTCCACCGGCCCGCCAACGGGATAGGCCGGTATCGCGCCAACCTGCATCTCACATCTCCGGAAGCTTGAGCCAACCATGCTGCATGGCGTAGACCACGGCATGAGTGCGGTCGTTCACAGTCAGTTTTCGCAGAATCGATGTCACGTGATTCTTGACGGTAGTGTTGGTGAGGCTCATGGCCCGCGCGATATGTTTGTTGGACATTCCCTGTGCCGCGTGCTCCAGTACGGCGATTTCTTGCCCGCTCAGCGGCGCGAATAACGGTCTGACGGCGCGGTCTAGCGCGGCCAGGTCGCGAAAAGCGCTCAATATCTGGCCGGCTAGAGCCGAATTCGCCAGGACATAATCGTCGATCACATAGCTGCCCGCACAGACCCGCACGATCGTGTCGAGCAGATCTCCACGTGATACGTCCTCTTCCAGGTAGGCGGCGGCGCCGTAGCGCACGGCGTGAAATAAATCCTCTTGGCGCGCCTGGGTGGCCAGCAGAATGACCGAGCAGGCGGGATGAGACTGACGGATCTGTCGAGTCAATTCGAGGCCGCCGGCGCCCACCAGATCAATCTGCACCATACTGACGTCGGGTAGCTTGGCCTCAATCTGTTCGAGCGCCTTTTTTGCCGTGCGTGCGTCGGCGAGCACCTCGATTTGTTCTCGCGCGTCTTCAAGGGTCTTGCGAAGGTGAACTCGGTAGGCCCGGTTGCTGTGCGCGATCATTATGCGTACACTGTCCACTGTGTCAACACTCCCGAAGTACAGGTGCCGGTTGTCCGGACGTAGAGCGTTTGGTCGGATAGAATCCCGTATTTCTGGTCAGGCGGTCGAACCGAGAACCTTACGCGCTCGGTCGAAGCGGGTGCGGGCATGGACCAGCGGCCCGCTCAGCCGGCCGTGCCAGGTTCCTTCTCGCAGCGACGCTAAAAACTCTTGAGGACCATCGAAGGGAGGCACATCGACGTAGGCGTGTCCATACTCCCCGTAGGTGTGAGCGTCGCTTCCCGCCCCGGCGAGGAGTCCGTGCGCGTTCGCGTATGCCAGTGCTCGACTGTTGTAGCGAGGCAGCGCGTTGCGCGCGTTAAAGACCTCCAGGATGTCGATGTGTGGGCGCACGCGCTCCAGCGCTGCGCGAGTTAATCTGCTGCCCCGGATCTCGTCAAATGGGTGAGGGACGTAGGCCAATCCTCCCTGTTCGTGGATTCGATTGATGGTCGTCATCGGGTCGAGTTTCGGCTCAATCCGCTCCTGCAGAAACAGCCCAATAATTTCCCCCTCCGAGGTCTTGATCTCCTCGCCCGGGATGACCAGAAATGGCGCTCGCTTTTGCATCTCAAGAGCTCCCCGCAGCTCGTCGTGATCGGTGACGGCAATGCCATCCAGTCCGGCCCGCTGCACCGCCCGAATAATGCGGTCGTAGTCGTTGCACGAGTCCTTCGAGCAGAGGGTGTGGTTATGCAGATCTATTTTCATACGATGTCCTACTTGTAGAGATGAAGCACGGTAGCGGCCGTGACGGCCCACAGTACCAGGTCAATCAGGAGAGGCTTGTCTCGCCACACGGCTTCTTCCGGCGAACCCGCGACATCGGTACGATTCACCAGCAATAAATAGCGAAACACGCCATACAACACGAACGGAATAGTCACCATCATGGCGTGATTCTGTGGCACTGCGCTGGCGAAGAAGGTGTACAGCGAATAGGCAATGATCGTGGCTCCGGCCACGATGTTGATCAGATCGTCAAGCAGCGGGCCCGTATATTCCTCGAGATTTCGCCGGTGACCTCGGGCCGTTTCCTCCAACAGTACAAGCTCGTGACGGCGTTTCCCGAAGCCCAGGAAGAGGGATAACAGGATGGTGCAGAGGTACAGCCAGGGCGACATTTGGACGTGGATCACCGCTGCGCCTCCCGCCGCGCGGAGCACAAAGCCGCCCGCGATCGCGAACACATCGATCAGCACCAGGTGTTTGAGATAGAAGGTGTAGGCAGCACTCAGCGCCAGGTAGCCGGCCGCTATCAAGCCGAAGCGGAAGTCGAGCACAACACTGAGTACCAGCGCTGTCAATCCGGTCGCAATGGCAATGCCCACTGCCAGACGGACTGACACCCGCCCAGCGGCGATGGGACGGCGTGCTTTCAGGGGGTGAAGGCGGTCTGCCGGGGCGTCAGCGGCATCGTTTACCAGGTAGACGGTGGCGGATAGCATGCTGAACAGAGCAAAGGCCGCGATGGTCCTGGCGACCAGGTCAGGATGGCTCAGTTTCGAGGCGAAGACCAGGGCGGCGAAGACGAAGCCGTTCTTGATCCACTGCTTTGGGCGCGTGGAGACTAGCAGATCCACAATGATACTTCGGGACTGCAAATGGGAGCTATCCGTCTGGGTCAACCGCTCGTGCAACATCGGCGATAGGCTTTGAGCGCGTCATAGCGCGCTGCGACATGCTACCAGCGAGTTCCAAACCTGCACAACCGGTGTTTGGCCAATGTCAATGGTCCGTCTAGCCGGCCAACGTTTTGCTGCCTGGCAGCCTTACTGCGAAGATAGGACAGACAGGGGACGCGCGATCCTCCAGGAGAAGGGGTAGGCACTATGGCTCAAGCAACTGCCGCCGGCAAGGGTTTGGAGGGCGTTACCGCCACCACCAGCGCCATCAGCTCAATTATTGGCAGCACGCTCACCTATCGTGGTATCGACATCAATGAACTCGCCGAGCACTCGACCTTCGAGGAGGTCGCGTACCTGCTCTGGTATGGCGAGCTGCCCCGGCAGGATCAGCTTGATCGATTCAAACAGGAACTCATTTCAAATCGCGAGATATCGCCCGAGACGATTGACTTCATTCGTCGATTCCCTCGGGACGCCAACAGCATGGTTTCCTTACGCACCGCCGTGTCGGTTCTGGCCTTTGCAGACCCGCTGGCGGCGGACATGTCGGCCGAGGCGAACCGCCGGAAGGCGGTGGCGCTGCTGGCGCAATTCCCCGTCCTGGTTGCCGCCATTCACCGCTTGCGGTGCGGTGAAGAGCCGGTATCTCCAGACCCGAACCTGGGCGAGGCCGCCAACTTTTTGTACATGCTGAACGGCGATCGGCCCACCGACAGCCGGGCGCGCATCATGGATATTGCACTCATTCTTCACGCCGACCACGAACTCAACGCGTCGACCTTCGCTGCTCGGGTCGCCGCTTCCACGCTGTCGGATATGCACTCTGCCATCGTGGCTGCAATCTGCACGCTGAAAGGACCGCTGCATGGCGGCGCCAACGAGGCGGTGATGAAAACGCTGGAATCGATAGGCAGTGTAGACGCTGTGCCGGCATATCTACGCGGCGCCCTGGAGCGGAAAGACAAGATCATGGGTTTCGGACACCGCGTGTACAAAGAGGGCGACCCTCGTGCCCGCTGGTTGAAACGTCTCTCCAGCCAATTGGCCGACGAGACCGGTGACCGTAAGTGGTATGAGATGTCGGAGCTCATGGAGCAGGAAATGAAGGCCGACAAGGGGCTGTTGCCGAATGTCGATTTCTATTCAGCATCGGTGTACACCTACATGGGTGTACCGCGCGATCTCTTCACGCCTATCTTCGCGGTCAGCCGGGCGTCTGGCTGGATTGCCCATGTTCTCGAGCAGTACGAAAACAATCGACTGATTCGTCCACGTGCCGAGTATGTTGGCCCCGCGGCCCGCAGCTACGTTCCGATGAGCGAGCGTTAGGAACAGCATGTTTGGACATTTGCCGGAACTCCTGATTGTGCTGGTGCTGGCGCTGATCTTCTTCGGGCCGGAAAAGTTACCGGAGGTGGCAGCGCAGGCAGGCAAAATGGTTCGGGAGTTGCGCACGGCGATGGATTCCGCGATGAGCGACCAGGACGTCGCGGTACCGGAGGACGACTTTGCTTCGTATTACTACGATTCGGAGGCTCGCTCCGGTGAGGCCACGGCCGTCCACGGTGAGTCGCCGGACCCAGCGGATCACGCCGTGGACTACTCGAGCATGGGCGGAGCGTGGAATGCGCATGGGGACGCGGCGCCGGACTTTGATATGCCGGAGATGGAAGGTTCAACCCCTGATCACAGCGAAGTCGGCGCTGTTCAAATCCACCCAGAGCCTGACCTCGAGCGTCCCCATCGGCCGCGCGGCGATTGACCAGACGGGCTTCTAGCTCCGCGCTTCGAGTACCTCCACGCCGCCATCCGCCTTGCCGACCACCACCAGCGCGGCAATACCCAGGAATAGACCGTGCTCGACCACGCCGGTCTCTAGCTTGATGGCGTCAGCCACTTCCCCGCGGGCAAACGCGACGTCGCTGCCGGCTCGACAGTCGAGAATGTAGTTGTGGTTGAGCGTGACGTATGGATGGCTGGCGCCACGCCGCTCACAGACTAGCTGGAGTGCCTCCAGGCGATGCTTGGTTGCCGGCCAGCCGAACTGGGCAACTTCAACCGGCACGGGCGATTTTTCGCCCAGCCGATCCACTCGCTTGGTCTCGTCCACGATGACCACGAAGCGGGCCGCGGCACGAGCCACCAGCTTTTCTCGAAGCAATGCGCCACCGTGCCCCTTGATCAAATTGAGCTGCGGGTCTACCTCGTCGGCTCCATCGAGGTTCAGGTCGAGACGGGTCCGTTCGTCCAGGCGAGTGAGTGGAATCCCATAGGAGCGCGCTATCTGAGCAGTTTGGCGAGACGTCGGCACGCCGACAAAGCGAAGGCCCCCTTGAAAACGCAGGCCCAGGGCATGGACCGCCAGTTCGGCGGTGCTGCCACTGCCCAGGCCGACGGTCATACCATCGGCGACGAGCCCTGCTCCGTACTCCGCCGCAACCCGCTTTTGATCGTCGGTACTCATCTCTCCCTCAGTGCGTACAGTAAGTATAGGAGGCGAAGGGCATGAATAGTGACCTGGCCACGGTGACTCCGAAGGATGCGCGGGAGCCATTGGTCCTGACCATTGATGTCGGGTCTTCCTCCGTTCGCGCGGGTGTCTATGATGCGCAGGGGCGGGCAGTGCAGGGATGCGAGTCGCATCACCCGTATCTGGCCCAGACGACCGCTGACGGAGGGGTGGAAACGGACGCGGGAAAGCTGCTTGAGTTGACGTGTGCCTGCCTGGATGACGTGATCGCGGCCCTGCGACAGATTGGTCGACGACCAACGGCAGTAGCCTGCGACACCTTCTGGCACAGTCTGATGGGCATAGACGGTGCCGGCGCCGTTCTGACGCCGGTCTACAGTTGGGCGGACACGCGAAGTGCGCCGGATGCTCGCCAACTAGCCGGAATGCTCGATGTCGACGCGATCCACGCGCGCACCGGGACCACGATTCACTCCAGCTATCTTCCGGCAAAGTTGCATTGGTTGCGTCGCGTTCAGCCCGATCTTTTCCGGCGCGTGAGGTACTGGATGTCGTGCGGTGAGTATCTGTATCTGCAACTGTTTGGCGACCGACGCGTGTCAGTATCGATGGCGTCGGCGACTGGCCTGATGGACCAGCGGAGCTGCGGCTGGGACCCGGCACTCCTCGACGCGCTCCACGTTGAGGAAGGCCAGCTCTCGCCCATCGTTGACTATACAGACGCAGCGCATGGACTGCAGGCCCAATTTGGGCCGCGCTGGCCCGAGTTGGCTCAGCTACCCTGGTTCTTACCGTTGGGGGACGGGGCCTGCAACAACATCGGCAGCGGAGGCGTCAACAGCGACCACGCCGTACTGATGGTCGGTACCTCGGGCGCGATCCGCATCGTCCGCGAATGCTCCGATTTTGAGATTCCCCCGGGACTCTGGAGTTATCGCGTCGATTGCCGGAGGATTGTGCAGGGCGGGGCATTATCAGCCGGCGGCAATATCTATGCGTGGCTACAAAAGACGCTGCTGCCGCCGGCCGGTTCCGATCCTGAGGCGGCGCTGATGGCCATGCCCCCCGATTCGCACGGTCTAACCATCCTGCCCTTTCTGGCCGGAGAACGCAGTCCACACTGGAATCCGGACGCCCGGTCGGCCCTGGTGGGCGCGACTCTTGATACCACGCCGCTCGATCTCCTTCGAGCGTCACTCGAGGCTGTGGCGTATCGCTTTGGCATGGTCTACGAATTGCTGATACACAGCATCGAGGCGCCACACAGTATCATCGGAAGTGGAGTTGCATTGCTTCACTCCAGGATTTGGATGGAAATAATGACTGACGTGCTGGGAAGGCCCATGGCCGCTTCGGGAGTCGCCGAAGCCTCGAGCCGCGGGGCGGCCCTGCTGGCCCTGGAAGCGATCGGGGCGGTTCACGATCTGCAGTCGGTTCCTGTGCCGCTCGGCGCGTCGTTCACGCCCAACCCTGAGCGAAGTCAGATCTATCAGGCGGCGATGGACCGCCAAACCCTGTTGTACAAGCAGCTATGCGGGTAGCCCCCGTGTGGTAGGAAGCTGAACCACGAACTGACGAGGTCCTCCAGGGAACGGAGAAGGGAGAAGGAATGGCTACAGCCACCGGGACAGAACGGGACGTCGACGACAAGCTCCAACAACTCATGGTCAATACGATTCGCACCTTGTCGATCGACGCGGTACAGAAGGCGAATTCGGGCCACCCGGGCGCCCCACTTGGCATGGCGCCCATGGGGTACACGCTCTTCACCAAGTTTCTGCGGTTCAGTCCGCGCAACCCGGATTGGCCGAATCGCGATCGCTTTGTGCTCTCGGCCGGTCACGCCTCCATGCTGCTCTATTCGTTGCTCTACCTGACCGGATACGATCTATCGCTCGACGACCTCAAGCAGTTCCGCCAGTGGGGCTCCAAAACGCCGGGTCATCCCGAGTATCGAGAGACCAAGGGGGTCGAAGTCAGCAGCGGACCACTGGGCCAGGGGTTTGCCAATGCGGTGGGCCTGGCCATCGCTGAGGCGTATCTTGGAGCTCACTTCAATCGCCCGGGGCTGAACGTTGTCGATCACTACATCTACGGAATTTGCAGTGATGGCGATTTGCAGGAGGGCGTTGCCTCGGAGGCTGCCTCCCTGGCCGGCCACTTGCAGCTTGGGAAATTGATCTTTCTGTACGACTCAAACAAGGTGCAGCTGTCCGGACCAGCCGATGTCACTTTCACCGAGAACGTCTCCGAACGCTTCAAAGCGTACGACTGGCACGTGACCGAGGTGCAGGACGGCAACGATATCGAGGCCATCACTCGGGCTATCAAATCGGCGCGGGAAGTCACGGATAAACCGTCCCTGATTCCGGTCAGTACGGTGATCGGCTACGGCAGTCCGCACAAGGCCGGAAAGTACACGGCACACGGTGAGCCACTCGGCGCCGACGAGGTGACGCTTACCAAAGAAGATTTGGGATGGCCCGCCGAACCGGCGTTCCTGGTGCCCGAGGAGTCACTGAAACAGTTCCGCCAGGCGATTCCGCGCGGCCAGCAACTCGAAGACGAGTGGAACCAGATGTTCAAACGCTGGCGCGAGGAGTACCCGATGCTGGCCCAGGAGTGGGATCAAGCCAGCAGTTGGACGCCGCCAGAGGGATGGGAAAAGGAGCTACCGTCCTGGGAGCCGGATCCCGCCGGCGTCTCCACCCGTGAGGCCGGGGGCGAGGCGATGAATGCCATTGCCAAGAACAACGCGATGTTAATGGGGGGCGACGCCGACCTGGCGCCCTCCACCAAAAACAACCTGATTGGCTTCGGCGATTTCGAGCCGGGCAACTACAGCGGTCGGAACATCCACTTTGGGGTGCGTGAACATGCCATGGGGAGCATTGTCAATGGCATCATGGTCAACGGTCTGCTTCGCTCCTTTGGCGCCACCTTCTTCACCTTCTCGGATTACCAGCGGCCCGCCGTCCGCATGGCGTCCATTATGCAGATTCCCAGTATCTTCCTGTACACCCATGACAGCGTGCTGCTGGGTGAAGATGGACCGACCCACCAGCCGGTTGAGCACCTCATGTCCTTGCGGGTTATGCCGAACCTGGTGACGATCCGGCCGGGGGATGCGAATGAGGCTGTGCAGGCGTGGCAGTGGATCATGACCCACTGGGAGCACCCGGTGGCTCTGGTCCTCTCGCGCCAGAAGATCCCGGTGCTCGATCGCTCCGCCGCGGTTGGCGACCTCTCGCGGGGAGCATACATTCTGGTGGACGCCGAGGGCGCTCAGCCAGACATCATTCTGATGGGCACCGGTTCGGAGGTGCAGCTGTGCGTGGGAGCACGGGAGGATCTGGCCCGGCGTGGCATTCAGGCGCGAGTGGTCAGCTTCCCCAGTTGGGAATTATTTGCCGACCAGCCGGAGGAGTACCGGCAGAGCGTCCTGCCGCCGGGGGTGACGGCCCGCGTGTCGGTGGAAGCCGGAGCCACGCTGCCCTGGTGCAAGTTCGTGGGAGATAAGGGAACCTCGGTGGGCATCGACCGCTTCGGCGCTTCCGCGCCCGCCAAAGATATCGCTCAACATCTGGGCCTGACCGTCGAGAACGTCGTTCGGCATGCCCTCCAGATCCTCGGGAAAGAGTAGGAGAGAACATCATGGCAGAGAATCCCCTGAAGCAGCTCAGTGCCTGCGGGCAAAGCGTGTGGAACGACAACATCCAGCGCACCTTTGTCACCAACGGCGATCTACAGCGGCTGGTGGAGCAGGACGCGCTGGGCGGCGTCACCTCCAATCCAACCATCTTTGAGAAAGCGATTGGTGGCAGTTCCGATTACGACGACGATCTCAAACAGTACGTGGAAGAGGGCGAGGACGCGGAAGGTGTCTTCAAACGCCTGGCCGTTACCGACATCACGCTTGGCGCCGATATACTACGCCCGGTCTACGACCGCACCGATGGGCAGGACGGGTACATCAGCATCGAGGTGTCTCCCTCGGCAGCGCACGACACCCCGAAAACGCTGGATGATGCTCACTACTTCTGGGACGCGATCGGCCGCCCGAACGTGATGATCAAGGTACCGGCCTCCACGGAGGGTATTCCGGCCGCGGAGCAACTGATCTCTGAAGGCATCAACGTGAACATCACCTTGATCTTCGCGTCCGAGGTGTACGAGCAGGTGATCGATGCATACTTGAAAGGGCTAGAAAAGCGGGTCGAGCAGGGCAAGCCGATCGACCACCTCGGTTCAGTCGCCTCCTTCTTTGTCAGCCGGGTCGACACTTTGGTGGACAAGCTGCTCGAAGAGAAGGCCAAGAAGGACAATGGCGAGAACGCAGCCGAATTGAAAGCCCTGGGGGGCAAGGCTGCCATTGCCAACGCGAAGATCGCGTATCAAATCTTCGAGCGCGAATTCGGCTCGGAGCGCTTCAAGAAGCTGGCGGCCAAGGGCGCGCGGGTGCAGCGACCGCTGTGGGCCAGCACCAGTACCAAGAACCCAAACTATCCAGACACCTACTATGTGGAGGCGCTGGTCGGGCGAGACACAGTTGACACTATGCCACCAGCCACCATCGTCGCGGTTCGCGACCACGGCAAGATCACGTGCGACACCGTCACGCGGGACGTGGACGACGCGTATGCCGTGATCGAGCGACTCGGCAAGGTAGGCATCGACATGACTGATGTCACATCGCAGCTGACGACGGAAGGCATCGCCAGCTTCACCAAGTCGCTCGACACGCTGCTCGAAACCATACGCAAGAAAGCCGCCGAGATCAAGGCAGAGGCCACACCGGTCGCCTAGGGATGGGACGATCGGTCGCAGTGCAGGAATCGAGAGGTAGCAGGCATGGCAACGATCCTCGCTGAAAATCCGTTGCGCACCGGTGCGGCGCTGCACCGCACGCCGGAGCCCTGTGCCGTAGTGATTATGGGGGCAACCGGTGATCTTGCGCATCGCATGCTCCTGCCGGCACTGTATAACCTGGCGGTGGACCATCTACTCCCACACGGTTTCGCGGTGGTCGGCTTCGCACGGCAGGAGCAGGCGCACGACGACTTCCGCACGGACATGCGCAAGGCGGTCAACACCTTCTCGCGCTTTGCCCCCATACAGGACCAGGTTTGGGACAGTTTTGCCGAGGGACTGTTCTTCCAGCAGGCCGATTTTGGCGACCTCAGGTGCTACCAGGAGCTGGCGCAACTCCTGCAAACGGTCGATGAGGAGCGAGGCACGCAGGGAAACCGAATTTTTTACCTCGCGGTCCCGCCCACGGCGGTGGCGACGATCATTGCCAATCTGGGGCAGGTTGGGCTGGTAACCCCCGACGCGACGGGCGAGCACTGGTCGCGGATCGTGATTGAAAAGCCGTTTGGTCGTGATCTAGCCAGTGCCCAGACGCTCAACACTGAGCTGCTCAAAGTCTTTAAAGAGAGCCAGATCTACCGAATCGATCATTACCTGGGCAAAGAGACAGTGCAGAACCTGTTGGTGTTTCGCTTCGCCAATGGCCTGTTCGAGCCAATCTGGAACCGCAACTACGTGGAAAGCGTCCAGATCACGGTGTCCGAAGAATTGGGCATCGATCACCGAGGAGGGTACTATGAGACCGCCGGAGCGCTGCGAGACATGGTCCAGAGCCACATTCTGCAGCTCGTCACGCTCACGGCAATGGAACCCCCGGTGGCGCTCGACGCCAATGCGGTCCGTGACGAGAAGGTCAAAGTGCTGAGGGCCATCGAGCCCTTCTCTCCGGCGCTGGTGGCCCGCGATGTGGTGCGTGGCCAGTATGGTCCGGGCTGGATAGCGGGATTGCAGGTGAATGGCTATCGGGCTGAGCCGGGTGTGGCGCCCGACTCGCTCACCGAGACCTATGTCGCGCTCAAGCTCCATGTCGACAACTGGCGCTGGGCTGGAACGCCGTTTTTTATCAGAACCGGCAAGCGTCTCCCTAAGCGCGAGACGGAGATTGCCATTACCTTCAAGCGGGCGCCCCTGGCGCTCTTTCAGCACCTGGATGCGGACAGTATGAGTCCCAACGTGCTGGCCATTCGCATTCAGCCGGACGAGGGTATTTCACTGCAAATTGTGGCTAAAGTTCCGGGACAGGGCGTGCAAATACAGCCGGTCCACATGGACTTTCTCTACGGATCATCCTTCAGCAAACAGTCGCCCGCGGCCTATGAGCGCTTGCTGCTGGATGTGACGCTGGGCGACTCCACGCTGTTCACCCGTCGCGACGAGGTAGAAGCCGAGTGGTCCATCGTTACGCCGATTCTCGAGGCCTGGCAGGATCAGACCGCGCCGAGGTTCCCCAATTACGAAGCGGGGACCTGGGGGCCGGACGCCGCCACGGAGTTGCTGCGGCGAGACGCCTGTCAATGGCGGCGAGTCTGACGGTGGCGGCACAACGCAGGTATGAGTGGCACGGGCAGGGCGTCGACCTCACGACCGTCGATCGTCAGCTCTCGTCGCTGTGGAAGCAATTGGCGAATGAGTCCGAGACCGCATGCCCGGTCCGCACCCATGTGTTCAACCTGGTGGTCTACACCGAATCCCGGAGTGAAGCCGACCGAATCGCCGGTGGGCTCAAGAAGCTAGCCAGCCGGCACCCATCGCGTGCCATCATCTTGATATCGGACCGGGCTGACGAGCGATCGTCGATCGACGCTGAACTGAGCGTCGAGTGTCCGCCCGGGGCCGCCACCCTGCCGTCTCTCTGTTATGAGTGCATTGTTTTGACCATCCACGGCAGAGCCGCGGATCACCTGTCCAGCGTGGTCATTCCACTGCTCATGGCGGACCTGCCGACCTACTTATGGTGGCCCGGGCAACCACCCTTCGGTCATCGCTCGTTGCATCGCTTGTTATCGGTGGCCGATCAATTAGTGATTGATTCCGCCGAATTTGCTTCGCCGGGCGACGGCTACGCCGATCTCGCCCGGCTGTGCTCCGGTAAGCAGGGGGTGAACGACTTCAATTGGGGGCGTCTCTCCGCCTGGCGGGAGATCATTGCTCAGTTCTTTGACGGTCCGGTGCTGGCGCCCTACGCCTCCGCTATTCGCTCGGTGCGGGTTGAGTTTGGCTCGGGCGGCCAGGAGCATGCCCGTCCCACGTCAGGCATGTTGCTCCTGGTCGGCTGGATGGCCTCGCGCCTCGGTTGGGAGCCTGAAACGACGCTGGACAGCACGGCCAACCATGCCGTGACGCTGTCGGTGCTCCAGGGGGATCGGGTGATTGAGATTGACTTCCGTTTCCGGTCGCATGGAGATCCGGCAGCCGGTCGGCTCATGGTAGTAGAAATTCACTGTGAGGGTGAGAGTGGGGAGGATGCGGTGTTCACGGTGAGCAGATCAGCCGATTTGCGGCACGCTCATATCGCTACGCACACCGGGGACGGCCAGGATCTCAGCCGGGTGATCCCGTTAGATATCAAAAGCGATGAGGAATTGCTGGCCGACGAGCTGGAAGCGGCGGGTCACGACCAGCTCTATGAGTCGGTCGTCGAGATGGCCAGTCGGGTGGCCGGCCGCGAGCTTTGGGCGCCGGCATGAGCGCGCGAGCACAGCCAGCAATTGTGATCATGCCCGATCCTACTGGCCTGGCGCACGAGGGAGCGCAGCGCTTTGTCGATGCCGCGGTCAGTGCCGTTGGGGAGGGCCGGCCGTTTCGCGTCGCACTCTCGGGCGGAAGTACGCCCAAAGCGCTCTTTGAGACGCTGGCCCACGAGCCATACCGCTCGCAGATCGATTGGACGCAGGTTGAGGTCTTTTTTTCCGATGAGCGATTCGTTCCGGCGGATTCGCCGGACAGTAATTACGGCATGGCTCGGGCGGCCCTGCTGAAGCATGTACCCATATCCGAATTGTTGGTCCACGCGATTCCGACCGTGAATCTCACGCCCTATGAGGCGGCTTCACTCTATGCCAGCACCATACGGCGGGCGTTCCAGGCCGCGGACAGCGTGCTGCCGTCCTTCGACCTAATTATGCTGGGGCTTGGTCCCGATGGCCACACGGCCTCGCTGTTCCCGGGGAGCGAGGCGTTGAACATCCAGGATCAGATCGTCGCCGCCAACTACGTGGCCAAGCTCGACTCGTGGCGCATTACGTTTACCTACCCGTTGCTTAATGCTGCTCGTTGCGTGACGTTTCTGGTGCAGGGCGCGGAAAAAGCGGAAAAAGTGCAGCAAGTGTTGCGAGGCGACTCGAACTTGCCGGCAGCCGGTGTCCATCCGACGGCCGGCGAACCGGTATGGCTGTTGGAACAGGCGGCGGCCGGACCTGAGGCTTCAGATATGGTGCGCAAAGGCACATGACGAGAGCTGAACCGCCCCGTATCAGGATCGCACCGTCCATCCTGGCCAGCGACTTTTTGCATCTGGCCGAGGAAATCCAGGCCGCCGAGGCAGGCGCGGCCGATCGGCTGCACTTTGATGTGATGGACGGTCGATTTGTCCCAAACATCTCAATTGGTATCCCGGTGTTGAAGTCGGTTCGGTCCGCGACCGAGATGATGATCGAAGCGCACCTGATGATCGTGGAGCCGGAACGATATGTGCCGGTCTTTGCCGAGACCGGCGCCGATCTACTCATTGTCCATGCCGAGGTATCGCCACACCTCTATCGCACGCTGCAACAAATACACGATCATGGGAAACGCGCGGGCGTCGCTATTAATCCCGCCACTCCCTGGATGGTCGTGCAGGAAGTGCTGGAACTGGCCGATCTAATTGTGGTTATGACCGTGAACCCGGGATTCGGCGGCCAGACGTTTATCGAAGCGATGGTGCCCAAAGTTCACGCTCTGCGCGAAGCGATCGACCGGCGCGGTCTTGACACTGATCTGGAGGTCGACGGCGGAATCACGGTGCAGACGGCTCCCGCGGTCGCCGCTGCCGGCGCGCGGCTGCTGGTGGCCGGGACGTCAGTCTTTGGTTCACTCGATGGGCCGACCGCGGCTATCGGAGAACTTCAGCGAGCCGGAGAGCTGGGAATCGCGGGCGTGCCACAATAGAAGAACTCGAAGGAAAGGTATTGCCATGCTGAAACTACTGCTCTTGGTGTTGGGATTGGCTGGAGGCGCGGGAGGCGCGACGGCGTGGTTACTGTCGGAACCAGACCCCACCAGTGCACCGGTAACTCCCTACGGATCGCAGGACCGTCTGACAGTACTCAAGGGTCGCCTTCAGGTGGCTCTGGCCGAAGGGGCGCGCGCGCAGCAGGAGACCGAGACTCGCCTGCAGACCGAATTCGCTACCCTTCGGAAACACCCGAAGCAAGCAGATATTTCATCGTAGTTCCGGGCTGCGTTTCGAACAGGACAATCGGGAGCCTGTGGCGTAGTCTGGTACAATCTGCCCGTGTAACCCGACCGGGGAGTGTTTTCGCTTGAACAGTGAAGCTATTCGGCGTGCCTTTATCGATTATTTTGTCGAGCGCGGCCACCTGCATTTGACCGGTCTACCCCTGGTTCCGACCGATCCCAGCGTGACGACCCTGTTCATGATCGCCGGCATGCAGCAGATGATTCCGTACTTTCTGGGTCGGGAGAGACCGCCCAGTACACGCATGGTCACGGTGCAGAAGGCCGTGCGAACGGTCGATATCGATGAGGTCGGAGATGACACGCACCTCACCTACCTGGAGATGCTCGGGAACTTCTCGGTGGGAGACTACTTCAAACGTGGCGCGATCGACTACACCTGGGATTTTCTGATCAACGCCATGCGTATTCCCTCCGAACGCTGGTGGGCCGCAACCTATCCAGGTGACCAGGAGGCGCGCGACGCATGGCTGGATGTCGGTATGCCGGCTGAACGCATCGGCGAAGACCCGGACAATTGGTGGGGTCCACCGGGACCGTACGGGCCGTGCGGGCCAAATTCAGAAATCCATCTGGATCGCGGCGAGAGCTTTGGCTGTGGCGCCACAAATTGCCGGCCCGAGACGGGATGCTGCGATCGCTTCGTGGAAATATGGAACGATGTCTTTATGTCCTTCTACCAGGAGGAATCCGGCGAGCGGCGGCCCTTGCCCTGGAACAACATCGATACCGGAATGGGTTTCGAGCGACTGGTGGCGGCCGTGCAAGGCGTCGACTCGGTGTATGATACCGATCTGTTTCAGCCGATTATCGCCGCCGTGGTTGAACAGAGCGATACTCCCTACGGCCAGGACAGCAAAATTGATCGCTCCCTGCGTATCATCTCGGATCACTGCCGCGCGATTACCATGCTTATCAGCGACGGTGTCATGCCGGCGTCCGATGGCCGGGGGTACGTGGTGCGACGCCTACTTCGTCGAGCCGCTCTGCACGGCCGTCTGTTGGGTCTTGAACGGCCCTTTCTGGCCCAGCCGGTCGAGGCCGTTATCGACAATTTGCGCGGGTTCCATCAGGAACTCGAAGGCCGCCGCCGGCACATCCTTCAGGTGGTGGATCAGGAGGAGCGACGGTTCCTTCAGACGCTCAGTCGGGGACTGATCCTCTTCGAGGAATTGGCCGAGCGGGCCGCGAACGTCGACCGTACTATTCCCGGTCAGGACGCTTTTACGCTGTACGATACCCATGGCTTTCCACTGGAGATGACGACCGAGCTGGCACAGGAGCGCGGCCTGGTGGTGGACGAGGGTGCGTTCCTGGCTGCGCTCACCGCACAGCGTGAACGTGCCAGCTCGGCCGCCAGGAGCCAGGCGATCGGCGCCTCACCGGAGACGTTTTCCACCCTATCCGAACAGATTGGGCCGACGTTTTTTACCGGGTACGACGAGTTAACCACGATCACCGAGGTGGCCGCAATTCTCGCCGACGGTCAGTCCGTGCCACGCGCGGAGGCTGCTGACGGCATTGAGGCGCAGGTCGAGATCATCCTGGCCGCCACACCCTTTTATGCCGAGTCCGGCGGGCAGGTGGGAGACGTGGGATTGATTCGCGGCGACAGCGGACTGCTCCGCGTCCTTGACACGCAGCGGCCATATGCGCCGTTTATCGTGCAGCGAGTACAGGTCACCGAGGGTGCTGTTTCGGTGGGCGACGCGGTAGAGGCGGAGGTCGATGCGGCTCGGCGTTTGCATGTGTTGCCACATCACTCCGGCACACACCTCCTGCACAAAGCACTGCGGGAGGTGCTCGGGCCGGAAGCAACCCAGGCCGGCTCGCTGGTTGAACCAGACCGCCTCCGCTTTGATTTTCGCTGGCCGCGTCCGCTCAGCGACGAAGAAATTCGCGACGTCGAGGGCCGAGTAAACGCCGCAATTTGGGCTGACCTTCCGGTACGCAAGCACGTTATGCCGTATGCCGAAGCCGTCGAGGGGGGCGCCATGGCGCTCTTCGGAGAAAAGTACGGAGACGAGGTTCGAGTGGTCAGCATGGGTGACTGGAGTAAGGAACTGTGCGGCGGTACTCACGTCGATTCCACCGGCGAAATTGGATCGCTGATCGTCGTGAGCGAGACCGGCATTGGCGCTGGAATACGGCGGATTGAAGCGGTTGCCGGAGCAGCCGCGTACGCCTTCGTGACCGATCTTCGGCAACTTTTGGCGGATACCGCGGAAACGCTGGACACCCAACCTCGAAACCTGGTAACTCGCGCTCAACAGTTGGTACACCAGGTCCGGGCTCAGGACAAGCGCCTCGAGGCGCTCACCGGGCAGCTTGCCAGGCGTGAGGCTGAGAGCCTGCTTGAATCTGCCATTCCAGTGAATGGGATGGTCGTGATTGCTCGACAGGTCGCAGCTGATACCCCGGAATATCTGCAGGTCGCGTCCGATGCTGTGAAGTCTCGAATAGAGCGGGGCATCGTGGTGCTGGCGACGGTGGTGGCCGGGAAACCAGCCTACACCATGGCTGTCACCCCAAGCGTTCGGGAAGAGGGTTACAGCGCCAACGATATTCTGCGCAGCGCGGCTCGGGTCGGTCAGGGCGGAGCCGGTGGTACGGCGGAGTTTGCCAAAGGGGGTGGAGGCGACGCGACGAAGGTCGATGATGTCTTACGCGCCGCGGTGGAGTTGATCCGGCAAAAGGCGGAAGGATAACGTGTCCGATGACGACACCATGCTGCGTTCTGGAACGGAGCTTCGACTGCTTGGTTTGGACGTGGGAGACCGACGTATCGGTGTGGCCGTAAGCGACCCGACCGGATCGATAACCACTCCAATTGAGGTGTACCAGCGACGGGAGCCCAAGGCCGATGTTCGGCATGTCACCGAGTTGATGACCGTATACGGAGCAACCAGCATCGTGGTTGGTTTGCCCAAAAACATGAATGGAACCGAAGGACCGCAGGCCGAGAAAACCAGAACATTCGCGGCTGCGCTGGCCGCGCTCGGTATCGAGGTCGCCCTGTGGGATGAACGATTGAGCACGGTCGAAGCGACCCGTCGCATGGGCGAGCAGCGCCACAAACGGCGCGGAATACAACAACGCATTGATTCCGAGGCGGCTGCCCTGATCTTGCAGAGCTACCTGGATTATGTGCGGATACGGGGAACGACATGAGTAGCAGCAGATCGGTGGCGCCCCGGCGCCCCCGCCCCATCATCGAGGAGCCGACGTACAAGCCTCCGAACTACCAGTCCCGAGTATGGGGTAGGGTGGTCTTCATCGGCTTCGTGCTGGCATTTTGCGCGGTGCTGGGTACGCTCGCCGGCCTCTACTGGACCATCCATAAGCCGCAGGGGAGCAGCGGGCGGCCGATCGCGTTCCCCATCAATCGGGGCGACAGCGTCAACAAGATTGCCACGCGGTTACAGCAACGCGGGCTCATCGACAATACGCTGGCCTTCCACATTGACGCGCGCCTGCAAGGACTCGGTAATACGCTCAAGATCGGGGACTATACCCTCCGTCGAAACATGAGCATTGATGACATGGTGGCAACACTTGGCGTCTATAAGCCCGGTCCAACCGTGACTATTACCATTCCGGAGGGGTATCGCTTAGAGCAGATTGCCGCCACGCTGCAAGCGAACGGTATCGACGCGCGCAGTTTTCTGGCCGAAGTTCGCCATCCCGATCCAAAGTCATTACCGTTCAGTATTTTGCGCGACAAGCCGCCCGGCGCCGGCCTGGAAGGCTATCTCTTCCCGAATACCTACGAAGTACCGGTGCATTCGAGCGGTCGGGCCTTTGCTATCGGCATGGTAAAGCAGCTGGGCCTCCAGTTCACGCCCGCCATGCGCGCGGCGGCGCGACAGCAGCACTGGACCGTATATCAGATCCTTACTCTGGCCTCGATTGTGGAACGTGAAGCACACGTGCCGGATGAACGAGCGATCATCGCCAGCGTCTACATTAACCGCCTGCGGAACGATCCGCATCGCTATACAGACGGCAAACTGCAGGCCGACCCAACCGTGCAATACGCGCTGGCTTCACAGCAATTACCGTCCGGCGCCGGGGCGCGGAAGTGGTGGCCGGTCTTGCAAGACCAAGCGGTGAATATCGTTCCGGGGTCTCCCTACAACACCTACACGCACACGGGTCTACCGCCCGGCCCGATAGCGAGTGCCGGGTTGGGCAGTATCAAGGCGGTGGTTTATCCCGCCCGAACTCAACACCTGTTTTTTGTGGCCAAGGGGAATGGGCGGCACGCCTTCGCGGACACCTTGCAAGAACAGAATCAAAACATTGCTACCTACCAGCATTAGCGAGACATGAGGAGAGCATGATATCCACCGGCGACCTGAAGCGAGGCATGACCCTGGACATGGACGGCGAACTGCAAAATGTACTGGAGTACAACCACATTAAGATTGGCCGGGGCAGCGCCCAGGTCAGACTCAAGATACGGAGCGTGAAAACCGGGGCCACGGTGGAGCGAACGTTCCAATCCGGCGAGAAGTTCAAACGGGCCATTGTTGATCGCAAGACGGTTCAGTATCTCTACCACGAAGACGATGTCTACACCTTCATGGACACGGAAAACTATGAGCAGACATCCATGAGCGGCGTCCAGCTGGGGGATATCACGAAGTACCTGACAGACGGGCAACAGCTGGACATTCTCACCTACCAGGATCAGCCGATTGGCGCGGAGCTGCCTCCCAACGTCGTGCTCACCATTACCGCCACGGACCCCGGCTTCAAGGGCGATACCGCCTCGGGTGGCTCCAAGCCGGCGACACTGGAGACTGGCCTGGTGGTACAGGTGCCGCTCTTTGTGAACGAGGTCGACCGAATTCGGGTAGACACGCGCACCGGGCAGTACCTTGAACGCGCGTGAGCGTGGCGATGAGCGCGCTTGAGCGTGGCGATGAGCGCGCGTGAGCGCGGCGATGAGCGCGCTTGATTGCTTCGATAGTGGCGCCGAGGGCCGCAAACCATGGATGACTTTGCCGAGTTCGTAGCCGTTGGTCTGCCTGCCTTGCTGCACGTCGTGCAAGGCAGCGATATCTGCGAACTGGATGTGCAGGACGACGATCTCAGAGTGCGGCTGCACCGCGGCAATCATATCGTCGACTCGCCGCGGCCCGTCACGGGCGAAGAGACAGAGATCGCCCCGATCATGAGCCCGTCCACGGCGGACATCGTGGCGTCCGTGGTCGGCACGTTCTACCGCGCCGGCCACGCCAGCGTCGCCCCGCTGGTAGCCGAAGGTTCCCGGGTTGAGGACGACACGGTCGTGGGCATTATCGAAGCCCTGCAGGTGCTCACGGAGGTCGAAGCCGGCTGTACCGGTCTGATTACTACCGTCCTGGCCACCGATGGACAGCCTGTCGACTATGGCCAACCGCTGTTCACGGTCATGCTCGGTGGCTGAATCCGCACTGCCGGCGCAACAGCAGATTCTCAGTGTCAGCCAGTTGACACGGTATCTCAAGTATCTGGTGGAGCAGGATGAGCTTCTGGCCGGCCTCTCGGTACAGGGCGAGATCTGCGAGTTCTCCCGATCCACGAGCGGGCATTACTACCTCACGATCAAGGACGCGACCAGCCAGATCACGTGCGTCTTGTTTCGACGGGAGGCTGCCCAACAGCCGGAGGCGGTAGCTGAACTACGCAAAGGCGCTTTCGTGGTGATTCACGGGTTCCTTACCTTGTACGAGCCACGCGGTACCTGCCAGGTCTACATCCAGCGAATACTGTCGCAGGGAGAAGGAATCTTTGCCCGGCAGTTTGCAGAACTCAAGGCAAAGCTGGAGCGAGAGGGGCTCTTTGCGGCTGACCGCAAGCGTCCCTTGCCAGAGTTCCCCCGAAAGCTCGCGCTCCTTACCTCACCGCATGGTCAGGCGTATCACGATGTTTTGCATCGTCTGAAGGCTCAGTATCCCTTCGCCACCGTGATCGTGGCAGGAGTTTCCGTGCAGGGAGACGGTGCGGCGGATGAGATCATTTTGGCGCTTGATATTGTAAACCGGCTGACGGATGCCGAAGTGATTCTGATCGTGCGGGGCGGGGGTGCTCCGCAGGATCTGGCCGCGTTCAACAATGAACGGCTAGCACGGGCCGTGTTTAGCTCACGGGTGCCGGTCATCACCGGTGTGGGCCACGAGACGGACTTTACTATGGTTGACTTTGTCGCCGACTATCGAGCTGCCACTCCGTCGCTGGCAGCGGCCGCCGCGGTGCCGGACACCGCAGCCCTGGTGAGTCGGATGCAACAGTTGCACGGTGAACTCAGATACACTGTCGGGCAACGACTGGCACAGGATCGCAGGCGCTGGATCGAGGTAAATCGTGCGCTACTGCGCACGAGTCCAGAGAATGGAGTGCGGAACCAGCGGCAGCGCACCGACGATCTGGTTCGTGGCCAGCAGCGTGCCGTGCAGGTTCTATTGCGTGCCAAGCGCGCTCAATTGGCGCGCCTGGCCGGCCAGCTGGACATGCTCGATCCCCTCGCCATATTGAAGCGAGGCTACGCGGTGATCACGCGCCCGGAGACCGGCCAGGTTATCAGCCGGGTGACCGACGTGGTCGCGGGTGAATCTCTCCGGGCACAGGTATCGGACGGCAACTTTCGGGTACGAGTGGAGGACGCGTGACCGATACGATTGATTTTGAACAGGCTCTGACCGAATTAGAAGCAGTGGTGGAGCAGTTGCAACGACCTGATATCCCGCTGGACCGAGCGGTTGCGCTCTATCGGCGGGGAACCGAGCTGGCCCAACAGAGCGAAGAGCTGCTGAGCGCGGCCGAACTCCAGGTGCAACTCCTGACCCAGGCCGTACAGGAGCGTTTCACCGCGTATTCGGCAACGGAGACCGACGAAGAGTTTGAGTAGCGCCGGTGTGATTCGACATAACGTAGCCGAAAGGTGTATAATATAGAACAAATATTCAATGTATTGTAGCGACTGAGGAGAGCAATCGAGTGGACACACCATTCATTACCAATCAAGAAATTGCCCGCGTTTTATTTCAAATCGGCGCGCTGTTGGAAACCATGGAAGGCAATCCGTTCCGTGTTCGTGCCTATCGGCGGGCGGCTCTGGGTGTGCTGTTCCTGCCTCGCCCCCTGGTGGATTACGTGGCCTCGCACCAGGACGTGCCGGTGTCCGGTCTCGGCGGTCGACTTCGGCAGCGGCTCTATGACCTGGTGAACACGGGGCACATCGATACCCATGCGGCGTTGCTGGACGAGGTCGGGGAGCCAATGGCGACCCTCCTGGGGATCGAGGGGGTGGGGCCGAAAACAGCTATTCGCCTAATCAGTGAGCTGGGCGTCGGTTCGCTTGAAGATCTCCGAGACGCGGCGTACACTGGACGGATTCAGGAACTGCGAGGCTTCGGCGCAAAACGCCAGGAAGAGTTAGGCCGCCGTGCCGCGGAACGGCTGGCCGTCGCGGCGTAAGCCCTGCTGTTGGGAAACCCTATACTTTGAGAGAAGTGGCCTGCTCAGTTCGCTCCCGGTGATTGCTTGGCATGCGATAAGGCGCGGACCTGGCCGCTACCTCTCGCTCATCAGGCCGAATGAAACAGCTTTCCGTCGCCGGCATCTTTCCAGAGGGAAGTCGGGCGCGGGCATGGCAACTCCAGTGTGGCCCTTACACGTACCAGGCGCTGCTCATGGTGGTCATACCCGTCGCCTTCCTTATCGACCGCTGGACCACCTCCATAGCGCAGCAAAATGTGCTGGGAGCCGGCGCCTGGATACTTCTCGTGCTCTGCACGCGCTTCTCACCACCGACGGAGCGCCGTCAGGTGTGGATCATGGTAGCGGTAGCCACCTGTATAGAGGTCTGGGGCTCAATCATCTGGGGAATCTATCGCTACCGATTTGGCAACCTTCCCATGTTTGTCCCGCCCGGCCATGGGCTGGTCTACCTCTTCGCCCTGCGCTCAGCCCGCACCCCAATTGTCTTGCGCTACCCAACCCAGACCAAGAACCTCGCGCTGGCCTGCGCCACCGCCTGGATGCTGTTCGGCCTGACGGTTGAACCGCTATTCATGGGACGACTCGACCTCACGGGAGCTTTATTCTGGCCCATCTTCGTGGTCTTCATGCGTCGCCCGTCCGCGCCGATTTATGCCACCGCCTTTTTTGTTACGTCCATCCTGGAAATCTGGGGCACCAATATGGGCACCTGGGCGTGGCAAGTATACGCGCCGGTATCGCACATTCCCACTGGCAATCCGCCGTCGGTGATCGCGGCTGGATATTGCATCATGGACTTCTGGTCGCTCCAGATCGCGGCCATGCTGCCTGCGACGGGCATGTTTGCACGCATGGTGCCGCGTCTGCGCGCCCGCATGGCTCAGCTGACCGGGTGAGCTGGTCCCGCTCAGGCAACGATTACGATGTTTGGGGCGGGACGCACGAAGTACCGTTTGCCGTCCGAGTCGATCGCAGGCGTATGCCCGAACACCTGCGACCAGGTCATCAGCGGGCTGTCACCGTGCCCCGCGGACTCGTTCGGGTTGGGGTAGAACAGTTTGATGCCACGCCAGGGAAGTCGCCGCGAAACGGCCGGACCGAGTAATGCGGAATAGACATGTGCTTTGATGCCGGGAGTCCCGAAGCCATCCGCCACCACGACCGTGTCAACATCGGGAACATGGACGCGTAATTGGCCCCGGTGGCCAATCATAAAGTCCTGAAATTGATGGACCATGACGATTTTGCGATGGCGGAGATGTTGGGGGGCCACGTACCGGCTTAACAGGCGTTGTGCCTGATTTATTTCGCTCGCTTGCACCGAGCCAACCGGGATTCCAGGGGTCGCTTGCCCGGGCGCAGCGCGGAACTCCGGATCCAGAGCGACCTCGACGTTGTCGTACCGAAGATAGCCTTTGCGTATCATCCGCGACATTTCGGCGGCCGGATTGGAAGATCCTAATTGATCATCAAGAATGACCAGCCAGCCGCGACGAGCCGCTGGTTCTATATACTGTTTGACAATATTGACCCCGGTATCGTCGAGGTACCCCAGGCAATTCGCTGAGTCGCTGCAGGGTGTGGCGATGGCGTAAATAAGGTGAACCGCGACACGAGGTTGTTTCCCACCGTCGTTGGCACGGATTCCCTGGATGAACGGCCGTACCTGTGCTGCCAGGTCCGCGAAGTTCGAGTCCATTCCCAGTCGCCCCAGAATGGGCGCCACTCCAAAGGCCCGTCCGTACATAGTCAGAATCGTCGTGTGCCGCAACCAGGACTGTGGGGGCGGAATTGGAGTTGGGGTCGGCCGAGGAGGAACCCGAGTTGGCGATGGCGTATGTGCTGCAGTGGGTGACGTCGCGCTTGCGCTGCCACAGGCAGCGAGACTGCATACGAAGACCCCCGCCATGACCAGTTTGCCCAGTCGAGTCCGATGCCCATGCACACGCTGCTCCTTCTGCGCCACTTTCTACCCAGGAGTGACCTTATCTTACTGAAACGGCGGTGGTAACTGCTTGACTTGCATTCCAGACCATGACAGGCTAGTAGTATGGACAGTACAGGAGCTTACGTGATATAGGAAGCTGGCGTAGTTGTGCCGAGAAAGGCACATGCGCGACAGCAGTATCGTTCGGGGAGTTCGACACGTTGCGCCGGTGACTAGCAAGGTCGCCGATCAGAGGGCAGTAGTGGCACAACTTGACAGTGCGGCAGACCAGGGTGGCGCGTCGCTCTACACCAAGCCGGCAGTGGTCGCGTCGTCATCCGCGCTTGCCTCGGCCATTGGACTGGGCATTCTTCTCCCCCTGGTGGTGTACGTGTTATTGGTCCTCCTGGGCCTGGATGTTTTGGCGATTATGATGGTCGCGGCGGGAATCGCCTTGCTGATCCGGGGCAGCGATGCTCGCCTGACCCGCGTGGCGCCGCCGGAGACGAGTGCCTGGCTGGCGGTGCAGGTGGTTCCGCTGCTGGTGGTGTGGATCTGGCGCCACGGCAGCTTGCAGTACCTCGGCTGGGTCTTACCCATAGCGATCCTGGTGCTGCTCTATCTATTCAGCGCCGGGACGCCGGAGCGTGTGCGAGGGCAAGGTCAGGGGCTGACAGGAATGTTGACCGCTCTCATCGTCGCTCCATTTTCGACCGCATTGCGTCAGATGGCCGCGCTGGCCTCTCCGGATCGTGCGATCGCCAGCGACTTCAGTGCGCCTTTCGCTCTGAAATCCTCTACCGCAACGGTGCCCTCAGAGAGCATCGTCGAGATTGAGACCGAGCCTTCGGCTGGCGAAGCAGCCCCGGCCGGCGCGACAGAAGTGACTATCCCCTCCGGCGAAACAGTCCAGGAGCCAGCGTTTTCGCCGGCCAGCTCCGATCAGACGGGGGACCAGGGATTGATGGACGAGACCGCTGATCGTGCCGGGGCGGGAGACGATGAAATCGCGCGGGAGGCGGCCGATCCAATGCCCGATCTACTGTATGAAGCGCCGGGAGGAGGGCCAGAAGCTATGAACGAGGAGCCGAGAAAAATGGTCGTCGAGAATCCAAGTCCAACTTCCGAAGAGAAGGCGGTGAACGAGCCAGACCCGCGCGAGAGTCCCCTTGACGCGCCTGCGGGGCCGAGCGGCGCCATGGACGACGTCGTGGCGCTCGCGCGCCAGGTTGTCGTCCGCGTGGAGGATCTGACACGCAGTCAACGATCCGCCGAGACTGAGCGGATACAGTTGCTGGAGCGCGTGCACGAGCTTGAGCAGGAGCTGCGAATTGAGCGTGAGAGAGCGCAGGCGCTCCCCACCATGGATTCGTCGATTACCGACGCGGAGGTACGTGAGGTACTGAAAGTGGCCGAATCGGCGGCGAATCAACCGGAAACCTTGACCGCCTTGCTCCAGTTAAGCACTCATAGCCCGCTATTAGCGCGTGTGGCCAGGGACTATGCACGGCTGCGCGGCAGCGAGTCTCCGGCTGAATGAACACGCGCGGGGGCCGTCGCGCGCCTCAGGCGAACTACTCCCCCGTATCCCGCTCACCGGCAGCATAGCCGATGATGCAGCGGGGAAGAGCAGCCTTACGCGGTTTGGTCTTGCTCTATGTGATCATCGCTCTGGCTATCGCGGCCACGGCACTCTCGAAGACCAGTACCGCAGCCAAGCATGCCACATCGGCGCCGGCATATCGCCGGGCGACGATGACATCGACGGGCGCGCAGCCGCCCCGCGTCAGCCCTTCGCCGACAGCGATGATTGTTGCGGAAGCCACGGCTACCCCAACCGCCATAGCCTCTCCCACGCCTCAGAAGCGCAAATTTGTACGCTGGACGGCGACGGTGACGCATGTCAGGCCCGTGCTGGACGCGGCAACGGGAATGGATGCGCGAGTGGAGCGAGTCCAGGTACGCGCGGGGCGGTCTCTAAAACTCCTGCTGCGAGTTCGCATACACGCCTCTGTTCCACACGCATCGTATAACGCCGGGAATTTTTATGCGGTTGACGACCGTGGGCAGACGTATGGCGTCACGTCACGCACTGCCGGTCATCCAGCGCTGGGCACGGGCCACTTGTCGCGCGGACGAACCGTTTCGGCCTGGCTCGGTTTCGTGATTCCCGCTAAGGTGACTGGGATACACGTCATCTGGAACGATGAAAATCGACTATTCCCGCCGGGTACCATGGCTGGCGTTCAGGTGCGCCGCGTAACAGGCTTTAAAACCGTTCGTTAGGCAGAAACGTTGATGACCAGGTGGTTGCGGAGCGGGCCGAGACCCGCTCCGCTGCTCTCATATCCGGATGGGTCGGTATATGCACTAAAGTAGGCGAGCATACCGGCGTAGGGACACGCCGGCGGCGATCATCAGCAGACTGATCAAGGGGTTGGTGGGATCGGCAGCGTCGCCGCCCATGCCCATGGCTCCCCCGGACAGCGGACCTCGCGACACATGCGGTCCGAATGCTTCGACCAAAACAGCCACGGAAACCTGTTTCGTGCCAGGGAATTGAACATGCTGGCTGGTGGACAGGTAGGCAGTAATCACATGACGCCCCGGCGTGACTCCGTCCCACGTGTGCCACAGCAGTGCCGAGACATCACGGTTCGGCACGAAATGGGCGAGACCGTCGAGCACATAGTGAATGTGACCGGCATCCCCCTTCAAAATGGGAGGATTGACGAGCGTTGGTGCGACTATTCGAAAATTTTGGACGGCAACCTTGACCGTGAGCGACGATCCGCGAATCATCGCGCCGTTCGGCGGGCTGGTAATCACAATCGCCGGTTTACCCGTGTGTGTTCCTGCTGCCAGTACGTGACTGCTGAGAGAACCCAGCGTGATCAACGGCACAACGCCGCAAAGCAACAAACCTACCTTCATGCACTTCTTCCTTCTTGATGGAGGTGAACAATCCCTGTCGCCGCATATCGTACCAGGTGGACCGCCATCTGTCTACTAGAAACGTGCATGAGAATAGAGATAGCCGTCCACCCGGTCACATTGCACCACCAGAAAAAGATAGAACCTCTCATATGAGAGGTTCTATCTGTGAAGCGGCATGGCTCCGGCGGTAGGACTCGAACCTACGACCAAGCGGTTAACAGCCGCTCGCTCTACCACTGAGCTACGCCGGAAAGAGCAGCGCGCCGGTATCTTCTTCCCGGGCGGCTAACGAAGTATAAGCCTTGTTTCTCTGCCGGTTCAAGGCGCCTGCACGGTGCGCTTGGGACGTCAGGCCTCGAGGTAATCGCGCAATTTGTGGCTTCGCGACGGGTGCCGCAGCTTGCGCAGCGCCTTGGCCTCGATCTGACGGATACGCTCACGCGTCACCTTAAATTCGTTGCCGACTTCTTCTAGCGTCCGGCTTCGACCGTCGTCAAGGCCAAAGCGAAGTCGTAACACCAGTCGCTCGCGCTCCGAAAGGGTGCTCAGCACGTCTTCCATGGACTCGCGTAGCATTTGAAAGGAAGCGGCATCGGGCGGCGCCTCACCTCCCTCGTCCGCGATGAAGTCGCCAAGGTTGCTATCCTCGGCCTCGCCGACCGGAGTCTCGAGCGATACGGGAGTCTGTGAGACCTTCATGATTTCCCGCACCTTGTCCGCGGGCAGATCCAATTCCCGGCCGATTTCCTCCGAAGTTGGCTCGCGGCTGTTTTCCTGCAGCAGTCGTCGGGATACGCGCAGGACCTTGTTGATGGTCTCAACCATATGAACCGGAATTCTGATGGTCCGGGCCTGGTCGGCTATGGACCGCGTAATTGCCTGGCGAATCCACCAGGTCGCATAGGTGGAAAACTTGTAGCCCTTGGTGTGGTCAAATTTGGCCACCGCTCTGATGAGGCCGATGTTCCCTTCCTGTACCAGGTCGAGGAGGCTCATGCCCCGGCCAATATACTTTTTCGCCACGCTTACTACCAGACGTAGATTTGCCTCAGTCAGCTTACGGCGCGCCTCCATCCCTCTGGCGATTACGTCCTGATCGTACGGCGCTCCGCCGCGCTGACGCTCAATCTCCGCATCGCCGTCCCGCATCGCTTGGGCCAGTTCAACCTCTTCAGTGCCCTTCAGTAACCGAACTCGGCCGATCTCGCGAAGATACATGCGGACCGGATCATCGACCGGGGCGCCCTCCGCATCGAGTACACGCTCAAGCGCTCGTGCGGCTTCCTCCTCGTCGTCTGCTTCCTCGTCCAGTGAGGGAGCCTGGACGACCAGGGCCGTAATGACGGCGTCGATCTGCTCAACATCGTCTCCGATAACGTCCAGAATTTCCTCAGCCTCACGCTCATCTAACTCTGGATTCCCGCTGACGGCCTCGATCTCTGCTGATGGCCGGTCGGCTTCGGGTTCTGTGACGGTTGTATCTGGCAATCCATCCCCCTGTATGGGTCCGTCGAGCTGAGCTTCCGCCGTAGTCACTTGAATTCGTTCGATTTGGCCCCTGGCCCTAAGAATCGAAATGTGCAACAGATAGCATAACCAGTTTACCTCAATGAACCCGTTTCGCCTGTCATCTCCTGCTCCCGCGCGTCGCGGTCAGTAGCGGAAGTCGGCCAACGCGTGCCACTCCGCATCGGTTGTAGTCATCCACTGGAAGAATGATGCTCCGACAGCGGCCTGCGCTTTGCAGCCGGCCAGGAAACCCCGCACCTCACTCGAGGATGGAGCATTCGGCCCCATTTCCAGCCGTCCAAAGTCATCGAAGGTCTGGCCGATTGGAGCGATAGGCGTACTGCCGGCCAAGCGGCGGATTCCTTGAATTGAATCCGCCGCATATCGATAGCTGTAGGCGTATCCATAGCGCATCTGGCCGTAGTTGAGTCCGAAGTGGGTCTTCGTTTCGTGCCAGTAGTCCATGGGCGCAATGACGTCGTAGTCGTGCGCAACTTCAGCGAAGGGATAGTTGGGAGATGATTGCGGCGGGTAGGTGACCCCAACGAGCAGATAGCGCTCTCCGAGATAGGTCCGAACCAGCTGAGAATAGGCGCGTACGTTCCAGAGCTGCACGTCGCGCTCCAGGTCGGCTGCAATCCCGTCGAATGAATCTCCGTGGCTGGTGTGGAACGATGCCACCTGGCGCGTTAGATCGACGTCGGACGCGAGGTCGTAGAGGTAGGGGTACACCCATGCGATAACAGCGATGTGGTGTCGATGTGCTGCCTCTACGAGTCCACCGACCGTTTTTCGGCCGTGAAAGCCGAGCGGCGAAATTGCGGCCTCGAGATAGAGATGAGTAATGCCGTTATGAACCGCGGCGGCGACAATTGCGTCGGGTGACGATCCTGCGATGACGCCAAGGGTCAGCCACATTCCTTTGCCGGTGAGGATGCGCCAGGCAGGCGCCTTCCCAGTGGTGAACTGCTCGGGGCGCTTCGAGGCAAACTGCACCGTGTCCCCCAACGCCCATCGTCCATCCGTCCGGTACCACACCTTACCCAGAGAGTCCTGCTGCCAGGCGGAAATCCGGATTCGTTTCCCGGCAAGCAGTGAGCCGACCGCACTCCCGCCAGGAGCACGTCGAAGCGCGGTGGTGGCAGTCGTTGCGGCACGCGTGTCGATCGGTGCAACGCCATGCGCTTGCACCTGATAGTGCACCTCAGGAGCATGATATGTGGAAACACTGGCGTACAGTTTGCGGAACACAATCTCCCTGGATTGCACCCACCCTGAGACGCTGGCCCAGATCCGCACGTGGAACCACGCGCTATGGCGTGCCAAGACCTCGACCTGGGTTTGCTCTACCAAAACAGCGAGAACCCGGGAATGGGTGGAGGCTTTCTCGTGAACCAGCACGTTGTCGCGAACGATCAAGCCAACGCGGTCGTGCGCTGTGAACGACTGCCGAGCACTTGCCGGGCTGCTCGCCAAGAGCGCCACGACAACCAGGGCGCCGAGGAGGCAGCGAACTCGCATTATGAGTCGAGGTGCCCCTTCTCCCGCAGATAGCGATAAAATCTGAGACGAGCCATCTCCGGCTTCGAAAGCCGCCGTTCATAAATCTGCTGAATAGCTATGCCGGCGCCCACGGCGGCCAATGCTGCCAGCGCAACGGCGAGGCCAACTCCTGATGTCAGTTTTGCCTTCGCGGCTGCATCCGACACCGAGGATTCCTGTTCCCGATTCGACTCTTCCGGCACGGCGACCTCCCTACATGTCTCAAGGTGTTCCAGTTTACCACTGGCCATAGAATGAAAAACGACCCGCTCCTCGACTTACAGGGGGCAGAGCACGTAAGGGGACGAACGCTCAATGACAAATCGATTGGCCGGCGAGAAAAGCCCGTACCTCATGCAGCATGCGGAGAACCCGGTGGACTGGTATCCGTGGGGAGCGGAGGCCCTGGACCGAGCACGGCGGGAAGACAAACCAATCCTGGTGAGCATCGGCTATTCGGCCTGCCACTGGTGCCACGTCATGGCACACGAGTGTTTCGAGGACGACGCGATTGCCGGCCTGATGAACGACCACTTTGTCAACATCAAGGTCGATAGAGAGGAACGGCCCGATGTCGACGCAATTTATATGGAGGCGGTCCAGGCCATGTCTGGGCAAGGCGGCTGGCCGCTCAACGTATTTCTCGCGCCGGACGGCCGTCCGTTTTATGGGGGCACCTACTTCCCGCCGTCTCCGCGTCACGGCATGCCGAGCTGGCCAGAGTTGCTGCAGATGGTAGCCGAGGCGTATACGCAGCGCCGGAGCGAGGTACTGCACAACTCCAACGTGCTCACCCGTGCGATTGCGGCAGCGCAGAACAGACAGCCCGAGGGCGGCAATCCGGGTGTCGATGTGCTGCAGCAGGCCCTGTCCACCATGCTCACTCAACGTGATCTTGGACACGGGGGATTCGGCGGCGCGCCGAAATTCCCGCAACCATTGGCCCTCGATTTTTTGCTCCGCATGGCAGCAAAGACCGGTCGTGAGGATGTCAAAGCCTTCGTTGAACTGACGCTACGCAGCATGGGAGAGGGCGGCATCTATGACCAACTGGGCGGCGGGTTCCACCGCTACACCGTCGATGGCGCCTGGTTAGTGCCGCACTTTGAAAAAATGCTCTACGACAACGCGTTGCTCGTCCGCGTGTACGTGGCGGCCTTTCAATTGACCGGAAACCCGTGGTATCGCCAAATCGCCGAAGAATCGCTGGGCTATCTCCTGCGCGACCTGAGATCTCCGGCCGGCGCCTTTTATTCGGCGGAAGACGCGGACAGTGAGGGTATCGAGGGCAAGTGGTACGTGTGGACGCAAGCTGAGATAGAAGATATATGCGGCGCCGAAGCGCCTCTGGTTCTCCAGCGCTATGGCGTTACCGAGAGCGGCAACTTCGAGGGCAAGATGATTCTCACGTCTCGCGTACCGATACGTGAGGTGGCGGAGCACTTTTCGCGTTCCATCGATGACGTAACACAACAGCTCGAACAGGCGCGCGCGAGGTTGTTCGATGCGAGGAAGCGTCGCGTCCCGCCGGGCAAGGATATCAAGGTTCTGACCTCGTGGAACGCCCTGGCCATACGTGCCCTGGCGGAAGCCAGCCGCGTTTTCGACCGTCCGGAGTACCTGGCGGCCGCACGCCAGGCACTGCACTTTCTATGGACAGAGATGCGACCAGGTGGGACGCTGAAACGAAGTTGGCAGGACGGGCCCAGTTCGATCGACGCATTCCTGGAAGACTATGCGTATCTGATCGAAGCGCTGGTCACCCTCTACGAAACCGCCTTCGAGCCCGGCTATCTGTCCATGGCGCGCGAGTTGGCGGCGGAAATGGTGGACCGCTTTTGGGACGACGAGGCGCACATCTTGTACGACACGAGCAAAGACGCCGAGGCGCTCATCGTCCGCCCGCGAAATCTGTTCGACAATCCCATTCCGTCCGGCAATGCAGCCGCGATCTCCGCGCTCTTGCGCCTTGAGGCGCTCACCGGCGATTCTGGTCACTCCCGAATCATCGAGGGCGTGTTGGCGGCGGTAGGGGATTTGCTGTCGAAGGCGCCCACGGCCTTTCCGGCCATGCTCTCCGCCCTCGACTTCTCCGTGTCGACCCCTGCCCAGATCGGCATCGTCGGTGACACTGAGAGCGAGAGAACGCTCGCTCTAGTGCGGGCGGTGTACGCGTCCTACGTTCCCAACAAGGTCGTGTCGGTTGGACCGGGAGATGAGACGCCGCTGCTGGCCGGTCGCGGCCTGGTGGACGGGAAACCAGCAGCATACGTGTGTGAGCACTTTGCCTGTCAGACGCCGGTTACTGACCCGGACGCGCTGGTGATCTAAGGCATTTCGCGAACGCTGACTCGCGTCATCGTGATATCCGTAAGCGGTGTCGACATTTCTCCGCTCCCTGGATTTGCCGTCACGGGGGTATCCGCGACTTGCTGCACCACCCCCATGCCCGAGGTGACCTTTCCGAATACGGTGTAGTTCGGAGGCAGCGGGTACGAGGTTGGCGCCACGATAATAAAAAACTGGCTGCCGTTCGAGTTCGCTGTCGACGAATTCGCCATGGCCACGGTGCCCCGCGTGTACGGCAAGGCTGTTTTCTCGATCTTAAAATGATATCCGGGAAAACCGGTCCCGGTGCCGGTAGGGTCTCCGGTTTGAACCATAAAACCTTTGATGACGCGGTGGAAAATATTGCCGTCAAAGTAGTGGTGGCGCGCCAGGAACACGAAGTTGTTGACGGCGAGCGGAGCCGCCGCCGGGAGCAGCTTGAAGGTGAAGGAGCCGTGCACGCGGTCGCTAGACACCACCACCGTCGCGGTGTAGTGATGATGGAGATTAATCGACATCGGCGGCGGCGCCGCGTAGTTGTGCTGTATGCCGGGGGTCGCGGTCGGGGCCGAGGCACTGGATGTCCCACATCCGACCAATACGAGAGCGATGCCGAGCAGTCCCAAATGACGCACGTTCTCTGTCCTTCCGCGCCGCTGATAGGCGCTCGCCGCATACCGCGCCGGCGTGGCGGAAGCTGGCTGACGCATGATCGCTGGAGTGTACCACGCGACAGTACGCGTCGCAGTGCTTGGATCGCTAAGATGAGGCAGATGCCCGACGCTATGCAGTCTTCCTCCGATTTCGACTCGATACTATCGAGGATCAATGAACAGTTGCCGGCCCTGGGTCGCGCTGTGATTGAGCGCCACCTCGATACCAACGAGCCCGAAAACCGTGCCTTTTTGCGGTGTCCCGACGATCGCAACCAGCATCAAACCCAGTGGCACCAGTGGGGAATCATTACCCATACGCGAGTGTTTCTCGACGTCTTTGACCGCGACGTGCCTCGCTACCTGCGTGCCTGGCGAGTGTGGGATGCTGTCGATCGAGATCTGTCCCGCCACGTTGACGGTTTGACCCGGTGGCAACTGCTCCGCGTTTCAATTTTGTTGCACGACATCGGCAAGTTCGGCACTCGTACCCGGGGCGCGCGCGGTTTCCACTTCGCTGGACATGAATCGCTCTCGGGCCGGCTGATCCGAGAAGAAGTGCGTCTCGACCAGTTCGGCTTGACGGCCCCGCAAATCACCTACGTAGCCCGCACTGCCGAAGATCACTTTCTGCTCGGGCTACTGCGGAAGCGAGCCCGGCAGCAAGGAATCTTCAGCCTCGAGTACACCGCAAGCCAGCCGTTCCTCGAGGATGTACGGCGCATTAAAGCGGAACATGCTGACGACTTTATCGAAGTGGGAGTCCTGTTTCTCGGGGATTCCCTGGCCAAGGCGGAGCCACACGCGGGCCCAGATCGTGCCGTGAGTCAAAATGAGATCAATGTCGCGGTCGCTCGGCGTTACCTCGAGTTGACCGTGGGGGAGAGCCAGTCGATATGAAGGCGCCGGCCCAACATGATCGTCCGAACTGTGCTTAGCGGTCAGTCGACCGTCCGGTCGGTGTTGGTGTATAGAAGACGTGTAGAGCGATGCTGACAGGTACCGTTGCGCTCAAGGAAGATGAACTCCAGTTCATTAGCAATGAGGCCGGCGATGTGCCCGCGGACAACCCTGGTGGGCTCGGACTGTACTTTCGGGACACTCGCTTTCTCAATCGATTCGAGCTGTCGGTCAACGGATACAAACCTCTCTTCCTCTCTAACTCGGCAAACAAGCACTATATCGCTACCTTTCAGTGCATTAATCCCCCTCTCATACTTCCAGATGGAAAGCGAGTCAAGCGACAAACGATCAGTATTCGGCGTAGCCGGTTCGTCTCTGGGCAAGGATTGTACGAACGTATCGGCTTCCTGAACTGCAATCACTTTGCCGTTGACCTGGACGTAGTTCTGTCGATTGATGCCGACTTTCAGGACATCTTTTCGATTCGCGGATTCAAGACGCAACGCGTCGCGGGTCAGATCAGCGTGACGTTTGGTGGAGACGATCTTCTCTTTTGGTATCTCGGTCGCGACGGCCTCGCTCGCAGCACGGTGGTGACGTTCAGTGAGGTCCCTGAAGCAATTGCGGCGCGTGAAGTACGGTTCTCTCTGCGGTTGGAACCCAAGGCTCGAAAGTCTATCGTGGTTCGCGCTCAGCCGCGCCTCGAGGGCGAAAGCACACCGATGAGCCCCGACTTCGATGCGGAACTGGATCGGTTAGCGGGGTCTTACCGTGAGTGGGACGAGACCTCGACGACCATCGCAACCGGCAACGAGTTGTTCGACCGCGAATTGCTGCGAGCCAGCCGGTATGACCTCCGGACCCTGGTCGAACAGAGCCGTTTCGGCTTGGTTCCCGATGCCGGCATCCCCTGGTATGCTGTTCCTTTCGGTCGCGACGCCATCATCACCGCCTTGCAGAGCCTGATGTATAACCCTCAACTCGCCGAAGGGACTCTCCGGTTTCTGGCAGCGAACCAGGGCCAGGTGGTGGACCCGTACAAGGAGGAGGAGCCAGGCAAGATCATGCATGAACTTCGCCGCGGGGAGCTGGCTCGCCTGCACGAGGTGCCGCACACCCCGTACTTCGGTACGGTCGATGCAACCCCGCTCTTCCTGGTCCTCTTCGTTGAGACTATGTTGTGGTTGGATTCCGATCAACTCTACGCGGATATCTTACCGTCTGCCTTGCGTGCGCTGGAATGGATCGACCGATACGGCGACAGTGATGGCGACGGATACGTCGAATACATCGCGCATCGTCCCGGTGGAGTGGTCAATCAGGGTTGGAAGGATTCGGTCGACTCGGTGCAATATGCGGATGGCGCCTCGGCCGCTCCGCCGATCGCGCTGGTTGAAGTGCAGGGCTACGTCTATCAGGCCAAGGTGGGCATGGCGGACCTGCTGAGCCAACGAGGTGACCCGGAAATGGCGTTTCGTCTCCAGCGTGAGGCCGGCGAGCTAAAAGAGCGATTCAATGGCGATTTCTGGATGGCAGACGAGGGCATCTACGCCCAGGCCCTCGATGCAGCGAAGGTTCAGGTGAGAGCTGTGACCTCAAACGCTGGGCACTGCCTCTGGTCCGGCATCGCGGATGCGGACAAAATCCGCTCCGTGACGACCCGCCTGATGGCGCGTGACATGTTTTCCGGGTGGGGTATCCGAACTCTGTCCTCCGCGTCGAATAACTACAACCCCATGAGCTATCACAACGGGTCGGTATGGCCGCATGACACCGCCATCATTGCCCTGGGAATGCGGCGTTCAGGTGAGGCCGAGTGCGCAATTCGAGTCGTCCGCGGCATGCTTGAAGCCGGGTTCCGCTTTTCGGATGCACGGCTGCCGGAGTTATTTTGCGGGTTCGAACGCGATCATCGTTTTAACTCAAGCCCCGCCGCCTACGTGGTGTCCTGCAGTCCTCAAGCGTGGGCCGCGGGGTGCGTCTTCATGCTCCTCCAGTGCATACTGGACCTGCGACCTCGGCTGAAGGATCGTGTTCTCCAGGTAGATCCGATGCTACCTGACCTGTTTTCCCAGGTGGATCTGCTTCAATTGCGACTGGGCAACCAGCGTGTGGACCTGCGGGTGCGGAGATCGGATGACGGCGTGACCGTCAACCTGAGTGGTGGGCAGGTCCAATTGCAGGTTGGTCCTCCTCCGTGAGCAAACGAATCGCGATTATGCACTACACGCCTCCGGGCATCGTCGGCGGTGTGGAGTTGATCATCGGTGAACAGGCGCGGCTGCTGCGCGCGAGGGGCTATGACGTCTCGGTGATTGCCGGGCGCAGCGCACATGATAGCGCCGAGGTCCAAGTTCTTCCCGAGATCGATGCCGCGACGCCGGAAAGTATGGCAGTCGAGCGCGAACTGGCGAACGGCGTGGTCAGCTCCCGGTTCTACCGTGTGCGCGATTCCATTGCCGCTCAACTTGGACCACTGCTGGCGAGTCGGGATGTGGTAATTGTGCACAACGCTTTTACACTGCACTTCAGCCTGCCGCTGACCTCCGCACTCTGGGAGTTAGCGGGCCAACGCCCGCCAGGAAGCATGATCGCCTGGAGCCACGATCTAGCCTGGGTCAACCAGTTATATGCTCCCACCATGCATAGCGGGTACCCCTGGGATCTCCTGCGGGTCCCAGCGCCGGGCGTGCGCTACGTGGTGGTGTCCAGGGAGCGACAGACCGAGTTGTCCGCTCTGTGGGACGGCAACGGGGACGCGGACATCCTGGTGGCGCCGAACGGAATCGACCCGTATTCGTTTCTTGGGCTCTCCCCTGAAACCAGGGCTATCGTGCATCGTTTTCGCCTCTTCGAGCGACAGCTGGTGTTGCTGCTACCGGTCCGCGTGACGCGCCGGAAAAATATCGAGCTGGCCATGAGAGCGGTACGGTGTTTGCGCGACCGAGACGTCGATGTGTGCTTTCTGGTGACCGGCCCGGTCGCCCCGCATCACCCCGGTCGTTCGCAGACCTACCTCGACGAACTCAAGCGGTTGCGCGATGAACTCGCGCTGCACGACGCGGTGATCTTTGCAGCCGATGAACTGGACCACAACCTGGACTACGCCACGGTAGCTGAACTCTACCGGGTCGTGGACGCCTTGCTCTTTCCCAGCGCGCAGGAAGGATTTGGTCTCCCAATTCTGGAGGCGGGGTTGGCCCGGATCCCTGTCATCCTGGCGGATATTCCGGTATTTCGAGAAGTTGGGGGCGCTGACGTGTGGACCTTTGATCTGGGAGCGGCGCCCGACGATATTGCCGGTCGTATTCTGGAAGCCGTGCAGGGCCGTCCGTCGGCGTTGTATCGGAGAGTTCTGCGAGAGTATCGCTGGGATGCAATTATCGACCAGTCTGTTATGCCACTGCTGCAGGCCGCGGCGTCGAGGGCCAACACAACTCCGATTCCACCAAGGGAAGTGCCATCCTGAATGACTCTGAATCACGCGTTCTCATCCCTGCCCTTGGCAGTGGGACGCCGGCAATGCTGCTCGACATCGCCAATTGTTTATTGCGCTGCTACGGTGGTAGCGCAACAGTGCTCAGCGTCGTGCAGGTGCCGGAAGGCCGGTCGCTGAGCGAAGGCGCCCTGGTCGTACGTCGCAAGCGTGCCCTCGTGAGCAAAATCGCGCAGAGCCAGGGCGGAGGGGGAATCCATACCGACGTTCGGACAGCACATTCGCTGGAGGGGGGCATCCGCGAGGCCGTAGCACGGACCGAGGCGAGTTTGTTGCTGCTCAATTGGAACGCGACGCGTCGCCCAGGCAGCCTATCCGCGCTAGAAAGCCTGGCGGGCGATCCACCGTGCGACCTCGCGGTGGTAAAGCGCGGTGACGCCAACGAGGTGACGACGGTGTTGGTGCCCGCTCGCGGAGGTCCCCAGGCGCAACTGGCGTTGCACCTGGCGGAAGCCATAGCGACAGAAAAGGGCGCCGTGCTGACGCTGCTCCACGTGAACGTGTCCCATTGGAATGAGCGGCGCCGAGCCCGGGAGGAACGTTTCTTTCAGGCGATTCTCGGGCAGGTGCGCTATGAGAACGTGCGACATGTGCAGATCGACGGAGACTCGGCGGAAGCAGTCTTGCTCGACGAAGGGACGCGCCACGACATGGTCGTGATGGGAGCCGCGGCACGCGACGAAACCTCGCCCTATCTGTTCGGCCGCCTCCCCACCTCCATGGCGCGATCGCTTCCCGGCTGCGTCGTCATCGTCAAAACTCGCGAGCCGGTGACGAGCAATACATTTAAGGCGTCCGCGGAATCGTCCAGCACGTCGGATCAATCGGATCTCTCTGACGTAGTCGATCGGTGGTTTGCCGAGAACACCTTTCACAGCCACGAGTTTCGAACCCTACGCCATTTGGTGGACTTGAAGGAGGCACAGGGGAAAACAATCAGTTTGGCGCTGCCAACGCTCAATGAAGAGAAGACCGTGGGAAAAATCATCACCACCATCAAGCGTCAGCTGGTTGAACGCTTCCCACTGATCGACGAGATTGTCGTGATTGACAGTGACTCGGACGATCGCACGGTCGAGATCGTCGAAGCTCTCGGGATACGGGTGTACAAGCACCCAGACATCTTGCCCCAATACGGCTCCTACCCGGGCAAGGGCGAGGCGTTATGGAAGAGCCTCTATGTCACCAAAGGCGACATCATTGTCTGGATCGACTCTGACATCACCGGCATTCATCCCAAGTTCGTATACGGCCTGATCGGACCATTGCTGACGCAGCCTACCCTCGGATTCGTGAAGGGCTTTTATCGCAGGCCCCTCAACCTGGGGGGCCAGATGCTGACCACCGGCGGCGGGCGGGTAACAGAGCTTACCGCTCGGCCGCTCATCAACCTGTTCTATCCGCGGCTGTCGGGGCTGGTGCAGCCGTTGGCCGGCGAAATGGCAGGACATCGTGCGGTCCTCGAAGCCGTGCCCTTCTTCACTGGATACGGCGTCGAAACCGGACTACTCATCGATATTCTTGATGAGTTTGGGCTGCAGGTTATCGCGCAAACCGATCTGGAAGAGCGGGTACATCGGAATCAGTCGTTACTCTCGTTGAGCAAGATGGCGAATGCGATCGTGCAGGTTGTCATTAAACGGCTAGGGGATCGTAATCGTCTGAGTTTGCTCGAGGATGTCAATACCAGCATGAAGTTGATCCACTATGCGCCGACCGAGCTGTTTCTTGAGGTAAAAGAGATACGGGAGTATGAGCGGCCACCCATCAAGACTCTGAGTGAGTACGTGGGGCAGCCCGCCAGAAGGTAGTGGAGAGGGTGCGGGCGCCGCTCCTCCACCCAGTTGCAGAAACAAATAGACCACGAGCAGCGCCCCCAGTAGAATGCCGCCGCGTATGGCCGATGCGCAGCCCATCCCTCCGGTTGCCGCGATCATATCGAGGCAGCCGAGGTTGTCTTCGTTCGCCGCCGCGACGCGCGCGGGCCTAATCGGCTCGGCCATGTGCCTTCGCCTCGTCATCCTCGAAGGGGGAGAACCGGGCAGCCCTCGCTGCCGGCGCCTGGACCTGCACCTCACCGCGCACTACGGCCTGACAGGCCAGCCGCAATCGACCGGCGTCTGCCCCCAGCCGCTCTCGCTCCACCGGTGACACAGGCGAGAGACCTTCACCGCCGCCGGCTACTTCCACCCGGCAGGAGGTGCAGAAGCCTCGTCCCCCACAGATGTGCCGATGGTCGATGCCGGCCGAAAGGAGCGTATCGAGCAGTCGCTCACCGTCGTGAGCGGGAATCCTCTGCGAGCCGTACTGTATCTCGATGACGCAACCTACCGGCGAAACGGGCTTGGGCACGCGGTTGTGCTTTGGCCGAGAGCATGGGCGATTGTATCAAGCGATCCCCGCCTTCCGCGCCAGCGCCTCTGCCAGTTTCCACGCGGCGTCCCGGTCGTGCGGTCGGAGCCGTCCCTCCAGGACCTCTTCGTTCAGCGCGTCTTTAATGGGCCGAATCCAGGCGCCTGGAGGCAGCTCAAACCGCTGCATCAGATCGTCACCCGAAAGCGGACTGCGCATCTGCTCGACCGGCTCCCTTTCAAGCTCACCGATTCTACGGGTGAGGGCGCCAAACTTGGGCGCATTCCAGGAAGTGCCGTCCGAAGAATGACCGGACGCGTCCGCTCGCGACAGGGCAATTGCGCCGGGCATCAACGGGCCGAGCCGCAGTAGCAGCCGGCGAACCGCTCCGTCCGACCAGTCGTCATGGTAGGCGTGGATCTGCATGTGTGTTTCTACCAGCAGTGACACCGCGTCGACCAGCTGCCCGGGATAGCGCAGTCTCACGAGAATCTCTCTGGCCATGAACGCACCACGGTCTTCATGATGAAAAAAGCGGATACGTCCATCCGGTTCAAGCGTTCGTGTCTCCGGCTTGGCTATGTCGTGAAGGAGCGCGGCCCAACGCAGAGCCAGATCGGGCTCGACTCTCTGAACCACGCGCAGCGTGTGATCCCACAGCGAGAGCGGATGGCGCGGCCCATGATCGGCCATGCGGGTCAGTTCGAGGAGCTGGGGAACGGATGTGTCCATCAGTCCGCTATCTCGCAGCAGAGTCAGCCCCTGTGCCACGTTTGAGCCGGTGAGGATGCGACTGTACTCGTCTCGAATACGTTCCCGCGATATCTCGATCAGGGTTGTGGCCTGTTCCTGCATGGCGTCCCACGTGCGCGGCTCGATCGAGAAACCGAGGCGAGCCGCAAAGCGCACCGCGCGAAGTAGCCGCAGCGGGTCCTCGCGGAAACGCTCCCCCGCCCTCCCCACAGCCCTCAGCACGCCGGCCAGGAGATCGCGCCGCCCATCCAGCGGGTCAATGAGTTCGCCGGTTAACGGGTTGAGGCCCATCGCATTGACGGTGAAATCGCGCCGCGTGAGATCTCCCTGTAGTGTCCTGCCGAACTGGACGGAGGGTTTCCGGGAACCGATCACGTACTGTTCGTCAGATCGGTAGGTTGTGATCTCAACGTGGCGGGACCCGATCCGGGCGCCGATGGTGCCGAACTGTTCACCGACGCGATAGGGGTGTGCATCCTCGACCCTGGAGAGAAGGTCCAGGGTCGCTTCCGGCAGCGCATCGGTTGCAAAGTCGAGATCGGCCTGTGAATGGCCGAGAAGCGCATCGCGTACCGCCCCGCCCACGAGAAACAGTTGATGACCGGCTGCCGCAAATAGCTGGCCGAGATGCACTGCAAGGGGATCGTTTGAAATCTCCATCATGCCCTTTCACTACTCGTACCGCCTGGCGGCGCCTGAAACCGTTGCGCACGTCGATCTGCCCCATTGTGCCAAGCGCTACGACTTCCTGGCTTCGTAACTTCGGGTACAATTAAGGGCATTTACATAATGCAGGAGAGAATCAGGGATGAAGTGCCCGTTTTGTGGCCATAACGACTCGCGGGTTGTCGATTCACGGGACATTGAGGCCGGCGAGAGTATCCGGCGGAGGCGCGAGTGTTCCGTCTGCAACCAGCGGTTTAGCACCTACGAGCGGGTAGCGCTGAGTCTACAGGTGGTCAAGCGCGACGGCCGGCGCGAGGAGTTCGACCGCCAAAAGCTGGTCAAGAACATGTGGAAGGCCTGTGAGAAGCGCGATTTATCGGTGGATTCGATCAGTGCTCTAGCGAGAAACATCGAGCATCGCGTGCATCGACTCGGCACGCCAGAGGTGTCGAGCACCCTGATCGGCGAGTTCGCCATGGACGCGCTCCGCGAGCTTGACCATATTGCCTATATCCGGTTCGCGAGTGTGTATAAGTCCTTCGCTGACCTCGATGCCATGCGACTTGAAATGGAAAAACTGCTTATTGCGACCGATGCCGAACGCGAGCCGGTCGGTTAAGATGCGACAGTGAAATCCGCCTCCGCAGGGGCGCAGGTGGACTCTTTACTGCCCCTCATCCGCTTTGAGACCCTTAAGGGCGTCAGTCACGGAATTAGCACGCGACACGGGGGCGTGAGCCGGGCGCCATACCAAAGCCTGAACCTGGGAGTGCGGACCGACGACAGCCGCGAGTGTGTCCGGGAAAACCAACAACGGTTTCTTGATGCGGTCGGAACACCGCGAGGACAGACGATCTTCGCGCGACTGGTGCATGGCAGAGAGGTATCGGTCTTCCAGAAGGATGATCCCGGGAACGGGCCGGTGGAACGCGTCGCACTGGAGCGAGGCTCGTGCCCGCCAGACCGGACCTTTCACTCCGATGGCGTGGTCAGCGATGTACCTAGGCTCAGCTTCCTGCTGACCTTCGCCGACTGTGTGCCACTGCTGTTCGTGGACCGCCGGCGGGGAGCCGTGGGCGCTGCGCACGCCGGCTGGCGAGGGACGGCGCTGGGGGTAGGACCAGCAGTGATCCGTGCCATGCAGAGCGCCTTCGGAAGCGAGGCGCGCGACCTGGAGGTGGCAATCGGTCCGTCGATCGGTCCCTGCTGCTACACCGTTGGCCCCGAGGTCGCTACCGCCTTTGAGGCGGCGGCGACCTCGGCGGTGTTCGTTGAGGATGGCGGTCGCAGCACATTAGACCTGTGGGCGAGCAACGAGGGGCAGTTGATCGGCGTCGGTGTTCGGCCCGAATCCATCAGCAACCATCGCATCTGCACGGCATGCGCGACCGATCATTTCTTTTCACACCGGGCGGAAGGTGGCGTCACCGGCAGGTTCGCGCTGTGCATCGGATTGCCATGATGGAGAGTTCGGCGGCAGACCGATTGCACCGGGTGCTGGAGGAGGTTAGCCAGGCGGCCGAAACGGCCGGCCGCGCTGGGCAAGTGGAGCTGGTGGCGGTGAGCAAGACGGTGCTGCCCGACCAAATTTTCGAGGTCTACCAGGCGGGTCAGCGGATGTTTGGCGAGAATCGGGTACAGGAACGGACCGCTAAAATCGGCGCGTTGTCGACGTGCATGCCGGATGCGAATTGGCACCTTATCGGCCATTTGCAAACGAACAAGGCGCGAGCCGCCGCTGAGTCCTTCGATCTGATTGAGTCCATCGACACTCTGAAAATCGCCTCCACCCTGGATCGCTGGGCGTGCAACACAGGCAGCATGGTCGACGTGCTGATACAGGTCAATGTGGCGGCCGAGCACTCGAAGCACGGGGTCGCGACTGAACGGTTCTGGGACGATCTACAGGTCATGGAAGGTCTCCGCGGCCTCCGCTTGCGCGGCTTGATGACGATCGCCCCGCTTACTGCCAATGTCGAAGACGTGAGACCGGTATTCCGCCGGTTGCGAGAGCTGCGCGACGCTGTTCGGGATCGCCGTCGCCTGGTCGGTTTCACCGAGCTGTCGATGGGAATGAGCCGCGATTTTCCGGTGGCCATTCAAGAAGGCGCTACAATAGTGCGCGTTGGCAGGGCAATTTTCGGGGAGAGGCCGCCCAACGAGTTGCCAAGGAGACAGTGACGGACATAGTCATCAGCTTCATTCATATCTTGAGCCTGGTGCTGATCATCGCCATTATTGTCCGCGCTTTGATGAGTTGGATTATGCCCAACGATACCAGCGGATTGACGCGCGTTCTCCTGGACATTACCGATCCCGTCTTACGCCCCATCCGGCGAATTCTCCCGCCGGTGGGCGGCATCGATTTCTCACCACTCCTGGCTCTGGTGCTCATCCAGTTGGTGAGCCAGGTCTTGATCCAACTGCTGGTCAACGTCGGCTGAGGTGTCGCGGGCGCGTCTCTATCTACTGGTTTCTCCCGGTGCGAAGCAGAGCCAGGTGACACAGGGTGAGGATGGAGCACTTCGGGTGCGGGTTTCCGCTCCCGCGACGGAGGGGAAAGCGAACCGTGAGCTGGTCGCATTTCTGGCTCGTCGCCTCGAGGTCGCCCGCTCGCAGGTGTCGCTGGTCCAGGGCATGGGCAGCCGCCACAAGGTGGTTGAGATCGAGGGCATGTCCCGCGGTGAGGCGGTGGCCAGGTTGCTGAGTTGAGTCCGCGGGTTTTAGTGCGTCGACGGGCAGGGAATAGACTAGAACAACTCACCGCAAGCCCGTGGAAAACTTCCGAGACGGGGTCTCACTAGGCTATTCCACGGGTGGAACAGGTAGAACGTGCCAAAATTCTCCACGCCCAAAGGGACCGGCGACATATTGCCGGAGGCCTGGCCGTACTGGCAATTCGTCGTGAATCACGCCCAGTCGCTGGCGGAGCTTTTTGGTTACCGGCGCATCGAAACCCCAATCTTTGGTGATACATCCTTGTTCGCGCGTTCGTCCGGCGAAGGCACCGACGTGGTCGACAAAGAGATGTATACCTTTCAGGACCGCGACGGCGCTTCGCTCTCCCTGCGACCGGAGGGTACGGCGCCAGTGATGCGCGCGTATCTACAACACGGCCTGCATAAAGAGCCGCAGCCCGTCAAGTTGTATTATATCGAGCGCATGTATCGATACGATAAGCCGCAACGCGGGCGTTTCCGCGAGCACCGGCAGTTTGGGTGCGAAGCAATTGGGTCGGATGACCCGTACGTCGATGTCGAGATGATTGCCCTGCTGGGCGAATTTTACGCGCGCTGCGGCCTCCAGGGACTGAGCCTGCAGATCAATAGCATTGGCGATGCGAACTGCCGGCCTGCGTTCTTGCGCGATCTGGTCGTCTATCTGACCGCTCGCCAGGACCGCCTCGCGCCTCTCGATCTCCACCGCCTGGAACGGAATCCGTTGCGGGTGCTGGACAGCAAGGAGCGTGAGACGCAGCCCGTCCTATCCGGTGCGCCGGCTATGGTGGACTATCTGTGTGATGTCTGTGAGAGTCACTGGAATCAGCTCCGCCGTGGCTTAGACACACTCGGCATATCCTACCAAGTCAACCCACGGCTGGTGCGGGGGCTCGACTACTATACTCGGACGGTCTTCGAGTTCCTGTCGCCGCGTGAGGGGGCACAGGCTGCTCTGGGCGGCGGTGGACGATACGATGGCCTAGCAGAGGCGATTGGCGGCCCGCAGGTTCCAGGCATCGGCTTTGGCAGCGGGCTGGAGCGCCTCATTCTGACCATGCAAGATCAGGGTGTGGAGGTTCCGCCAATCGAGCCTCCGCTGGCATACGTCGCACACACCGGCGAAGGCACGGGCGAGCCCGCCCTACGCCTTGCTCATGATCTGCGCCGGGCCGGCTTCCGCGCCGAACTGGCCTTTGGCTCGCGTAGTCTCAACGGCCAGATGAAGCGGGCAAATGGGGCAGGCGCTCGGTTCGTCGCCATTATTGGCGAGGACGAATTGGCGGCAGGGGTAGCCCAGCTGCGTGATCTGCATAGCGGCGACCAGACACCGGTGCCGTTCGACCGGGTGGTGAACTTCCTCGCTGAAAGCGCCGCGCCTTGACGTATTTATGGGGTGGCGGCGCCCTGTAGCAGGATTTGCTCGACTGCAGCCAGCCCGGCGCCCGGCTCGACCTCCGCTCCGACGGCCGCGAGGCTGCTTTCCACGGCGCCTATCGTTTGGAGTATGTCGGTAGGTCCGATGTTACCCATATGGCCAAAACGCACTCCCTTTCCCTTGAACTCGCCCAGGCAGCCGGCTGCCACCACACCACGCTCGGCCAGGGCCACGCGGAAGGGCTCATCATCCACTCCGGGGGGATAGGCCAGGACGGAGAGAGTAGGAGCGAGATACTGGTGTTGGGTGAACGGAACAAATCCCAGCGCGCCGGCGCCGGCCCGAAAAGCGGAGGCAAGATGCTGGTGCCGGGCGATCCGCTGCGTTAGACCCTCGCGCCGAACGATGTCGAGCGCCGCATGCAGCGCATAGAAGTGATTGACCGCGTGCGTGGAAAAGTAGGTGCGCGGGTCCTGCATGGACGCTTCCCACCTCAGCAGATCGGTGTAATAGCTGCTGATTCGGCCGATCGACCGGCGCCGCTCCATCGCGCGTTCGGAGACGGCGAGAATCGCCAGCCCGGGAGGAACGCCGAGCGCTTTCTGTGCTCCCGTCAGGACCAGGTCCAGGCCGAGCGAATCCATGTCCACCGGCATCCCGCCCAGCGCGCACACCGAGTCGAGAATAACCAGGGCGTCGCTGGATCGGGCAGCCTCCGCCAATTCAGCGACTGGCGCTGCGGTCCCGGTTGATGTGTCGACGTGCGTGATGGTGACGGCGCGATACTGTCCCTCAGCCAGGGCCGCTCGAAGCTGTTCCGCCGTGATCGACTCACCCCACGGCGCCGCCAGACGGGTCGCGTCGATGCCGTGCGCCTGCGCCATGTCGACGAAGCGGTCGCCAAAGTACCCATTGGAACCGACCAGCACCCGCTCACCGGGAGCGACCAGGTTTACCAGCGCGGCCTCCTGTGCGAGCGTCCCCGAGCCGGCAAAGACGAATACTGGCGCCGCCGCAGTGCCGGCGGTCAGTCGGATTCCGTCCAGTGCGTCCTTGATCAAATCGGCGAGAACCTGCGAGGTATGCGCAATGGTGGGTTGCGCTAGAGCGGCCAGGATGTCGTGATGCACCGGGGTTGGGCCGGGAATCATCAGTAGTTTGTCGGCTTCATTCTCAATCAGCATCGAATTCTCCCTGCACATACATTAACTGTCGACAACATCGAGCAATACTTTCAGTATGCCGGTCGAGCCCGCCCGGCGCATGGCCAGCACGCCTTCCCGCAACGGGTAGCGCTCGCTGATCAGTGGACGCACCTCCACCTGCCGGTTGGCGAGTGCCTCCAGCGCTCGTTGAAACGGGCCGCATCGCGATCCGACCACGGTCAGTTCTTTCACCACGATGGGTGACAGATCAACATCGCTCGGACCGGCAAATGTGCTCTTCAAAACCAGCGTCCCGCGCGGCTGAATCATGTCGAGTGCCGCCTGCAGGCCCGTGGGAGATCCAGTCGCTTCAACCACGATATCGGGATCGTACGGCAATGCCTGACCGGGCTGCCGAGTTTCGATGCCACGCTCCTGCAGCAGTCGCAGCTTGGAAGCATGGCGACCAACTGTTAGGACGCGGCCGCCGGTACCGTGCAGCACCTGGCTGCAGAGGTTGCCCAGTCTGCCATCTCCCAGCACCACCGCCCGGTTACCCGGCCCCACCGGCGCCTGCTCCAGTATCTCGAAGGCTGCCGCCAGTGGCTCGCAGAATACCGCTTCCTCATCGGTCACCGCGTCGGGCACCAGATGCAGATTTTGAATGGGTAGGGTCACGTACTCCGCAAACACCCCGGGTCGGTTCAGGATGCCGACCACGGTCCGGTCCGCACAATGTCCCGACAGCGACGTGAGGCACCGCACGCACGAGCCACACCCGACGTTGATTTCGCCGCATATCCGGCGGCCTACCCACGACTCGTCACGACATTGCATGACCTCGCCGACAAACTCGTGACCGAGTACGCCCGTGTGCCCTTTGTAGCCACGGGTGATTTCAAGGTCGGTGGCACAGATGCCGGCGATCAGAACTCGAATCAAGGCTTCGTTGGCGAGCGGCTCAGGCGTTGGAACCGACTTTAGAGCCAGGTAGCCGCCCTGAAACACCAATGCCTTCATGGTGTCATGCTAGCGAATCGGAGATGTGCGCATGCCCTGCGGCATGTGGTTACGCGGCGTTCCGGCTACGGCACGACCTCCACGGTGGTGCCAACGGGCGACCAGTTCCATAGAGACAGCATGGCTCCCGGAGGGATATTGACGCAGCCATGCGTTCCACCGTAATTCGTACCCGGCTGACCAGCGCCGTTCGTGCCGGGACCGAACGCACTGCGCCAGGGGGCATCGTGCAGGAAGTAGCCACCATCTCGAAAGAGCATCGCGTGCTGTGACCAGGAGGGCGCGTAGTAGTACGGAGACCCCATGGGCCAGGGAGAGACAAACTGGAACGGGGTATATCTGGCGGTGATGGTATACGTGCCGGTGGGTGTCGGCAGATTCGGGTTTCCCGTGGTGACGAGTGTTTGCAGGAAGAGTCGATCGCCGTCATAGGCATACAGCGTCTCTCGTGAAAGCTGAACGATGATGCGCTTGCCACCGCCGGGGAAGAGTTCTTCGCCCGTCGCGGCACGGTGTGGCTGAACTGGGACGAGATCAATGCCGCCGAGATTTACGTGGCTGAGATTGGATGCTCGATCGAGGGCGGTGACTGCGAAATAGTAATAGCCCTTTGAAACCGGCTTGCCATGTATCCCTTTACCGCTCCAGGTAATCGAGGCGGTCTGTCCCGCCGGCATGTGAGCGAAGGTGTAGGTATTGAGTGGATGGAGCGCTCCCACCTGCCAGAGCGCGACATGGACATTGGCGTCCTTGCTGACGCGGAAGTGTACGGTGACTGGCCCCTGGAACGGATTCAAGGATACGCGCTTCGGGCTCAACCATGTGATCTGTGGTGGCTGTCGATCCAGTTGAAGCCGATAGGTGGCAGTCGGGCTCCAATTCCCGGCGTGAGAGACGGAGCGCAGCGCCAGGAACCACACGCCGTCGCTCAGGTTCTTGAGCGTCAGATTGGCCTGCGGCGTCACCGAACCGGGCGGAATGACGCGCGCCTGCCTCTCCACGACATACGAGTACCCGGCAATACCCGAAACAGGATTATTTGAGGTCCAGCTCAAGTTCTCCACCGAGGTGTGATACCAGCCGTTCTGATCGGGATTCGTGGAAGAGTTGATAACCGGTCGAGCCGGTGCGTTGAGATCAATGCCGAAGTCCGCTGTGGTGGCTGCCGGGTCGCCAGCGACGACCCACGGGCTGGACAGCCCGGTGGCGTCCGTCACACGCGCCTGCCAGTGGTATTTTTTACCGTTCTGCAGCCCCTTGGCCGTCACCACGACCGATCCAGAGGTAGTCACGGCTGTCCCCGTAACATTCGGTTGACCGGTGAAATCTGCTCTAGACGGTTGCAGCTCCACCTGCGGCGTGACCGCAACTCCTGGCACCCCCACCTGTAGCTGAAAGTGCAGATCCACCTGTTGAGTATTGGTCCAGCCGCCGGACGGGATCACGCGAGTACTCTTGACTACAGTGGCAACCAGGTTAACGGGCGAGTTGGGGGTAGTCGAGGTGTCAGCGCCCACCGCCGCGGCGGGAGTCAGAATATAGAGGGCTGTACAGAGGCTGAGCAGTAATCCAAGAGCGCGCCGTGTCAAAGGCTTCCTCCACGTGAATTCGTAACCGCATCAGTATACATGGGCACGCAATCGTGCCGACAGGTCAACAGCAGCGGACTTCACTCCTTTAAGATTCAGATGAGCGACGCATTCTCGAAACGCAGCCGATCGAGAAACGCTAAGGATCGAGGGCGGCTCTCCAGGCGATAGGTAATGTACTCCTGCAATCGTCGGGCTACCTCCTGCCGAACGTCCTCCGGGAGAGCAGGGAGGTGAAGCATCGCCTCTTCATCGGTCTGAAGGTGACGCAGCACCTTGAGCGCATTGACGCTGATCTGGCTGGCCGCATGGTCCGCACTCACGCAATTGGGACACAGCGCTCCACCCATTGTGAAACTGAACCGATTTGCTTCGGCCTGGATCGCGTTGTCACAGTTCAGACAGCGGAATAATTGCGGGCGATATCCAGTCGCGCCCAGTAGCTGCATCTCAAAGGCGTGAACTACCATGTCGACCTGATCAACCTGAGCCAACCGCCGGAAGGTTGCTACTGCCAGACTGTACAGCGGATAGTTGGGCAACTGCTCCGCGGTGAAGCCATCCACCAGTTCGGCCACATAGTGGCACCAAGACGAACGCCAGAGATCATCTCGCGCCGGTCGAAAGCTTTCAATGGTCTCTGCTTGGGTCACAATATCCAACTGCCGGCCGCGTGCCAGCAGCATGGCGCTGCGCGTAAACAGGTCAAGGTGTCCAGACTTCCGACTCTTGGTGCGCCGCACGCCTTTGGCAATCGCGCGTACTTTCCCCGCTTGGGGCGTGAACAAGGTCAGGATGCGATCAGCTTCACCATAGTTGTAACCGCGGAGCACGATGCCCTCGGTCCGGTACACGCGCTGCTGGTTCAAGTCAATTCTCTATTCGTCAAGTGAAAAACCATTGCCGCATCAGGGGAAACAGCACGTTTGATTGTACCAAATGGGCGTATCATCTATGACCAGGTCCGGCGGATTGGTAGTCTGTACGGTGATCAGTGCGACCAGACATCCAGACCAGTTACACAACTGAGGAGCAAGCGTAGGGAGGATTCGTCATGACCTCAGCGGAGGACGCGGTGGTCGCTCAGTCGGAGTCGGCACACATGACTGCCTTCTCGTCGCACATCGGCCGAACCCATCGTGTGAATCAGGACGACGGCGGCGCCTGGACGCGGATGCGCCCTAGCGGCGCCCCGGCAACCTTGCTGGTGGTAGCGGATGGGGTCAGTACCGGCAAGCACAGCGAGGAAGCCAGCCGGCTCGTGGTCGAATTGTTGCGTCAACAGCTCACGCCTCTGCTTGGCGATGATGCTCAAGATATTGACATGTTGCTCACAGCTTTGACTGAGACCACGCGCCGGGCCAACGATCAGATCAATGAGCGGCCGTACCTCTCACCGGGCACCGCCGACGCCACCACGTTGGTCGCGGTGGTATGCATTGGGTCCGAAGGGGGCGGTGTGTGGTGCGGTGATAGCCGCGCCTATCACCTGTGCGACGAGCGGGTCGACCGGTTGACCGCGGACCATTCCTGGGCCGAAGACGTGGTACGTCACGGCATCATGACGCCCGAGCAGGCACGAAACGACCGACGGGCTCATATGATTACGCGCTGGCTCGGGCCTTCCGCTGAGATACCGCTGGAATTGGATGGATTCCGCTTCACGCTGGGCACGGACCAAGCGGTGGCCTGCTGCACGGACGGCTTATATGCATACTTTTCGCCGCCGAATCAGCAGGAGACGCAGATGGCGGAGATTCTGTTGAATCGGGAGTGGCAGCTACAGACAGCAGCCGACGCACTCGTGGCGACCGCTCTAGAACGCGGTGGACACGACGATATTAGCGTGGCTGTGCTGCGGCGAGGATTCTAACTTATAGCGTTTCCGCCGGGAAGGGAGAGCGAGCCGCTGTCTCTGCCCCCATCGCACCCACCGTGAGATACGCGATATTGAGCACCAATCCAGGTAACAACGCGTAATAGGCATCGAGCGTCGATCGTATCCAGTCGAGCTGCCGCTCGGAGAGGCCGCAGTGACGCAGGGTGTGGGGATTGATATCCATGCGGAACGGCAGGGCCAGAATCACCTCGTCCACCATCCGGCGCAGGTCGCGCTGAGCTTGTCGGTACTCCGGCGTGGCAACCAGCGGCTTGAGGGACTGCCAGGCCACCTGAAGATAATCCGGCCAGCAGGCCAGCGCGCGATAATCACTATTAACCGCGGGCAGTGCCAGGGTACTCTGGATGTCTTCGAAGATCGCACGTACGGCCGGCTCAGCGGAGGCAGGATCGACCATGGTAATGGTCGCCGGCATCGAGGAGGGAATGCCGGATCGTATCTGCCGCTTCTGCGCCGCCGGGAGTTCGGCTAGTTTTGGATACTGGCCGGAACTTGCCGCCCGCAAGGCCCCCACGGCGAGCAGCAGTTTGGGATTGACATAGTGAAATACTTGTAGGACATCATCGGTGTCGGCGCCGCCTGAGCCCGGCGCTGATCCCATGGCAGAGACTGCCTGCACAGCAACCCTTCGTATCCGGTCGGCCTGTTCCTCGCAGTACACCGTTTGCAAATTGGTGTGTAATTGCCGCCAGGCGGTCCCCAGAAAGTCCGGCTCAGTTGCCAGGACGCGGAAGACGAGATTGACTAGAGGGACTCGAAAGGTCGCCTTGATATCACCATAGATACCTTTAAGGTTGCCTTCCGCAAACTCTTCCAGAACTTCGGATGTCGAGTGCTCTGCCGTCTCCGCCATACTCATCCCTCCCTGCCACGTTGATTCCAGTATGCGCGGAAGGACGCGAGTGGCACCATCCGAATCTCAGGGTAGCCAGGCTTCGTGCTGCACCAGCTCGACCAGTACTCCTCCGGTGCCATGAGGATGAATGAACGCAATCAAACCATGGACTCCCCGTCGTGGCACTCGATCAATTAATCGCACTCCATCTGCCTCCAGGCGCCGCAGCTCCGCGGACAGGTCATCGACCGCGACGCCTACGTGGTGCAGTCCCTCGCCGTGGGTGTCCAGAAAACGGGCGACTCCGGAGGTCGGATCGAGCGGCTGCACGAGCTCGAGCTGTGTGTCGCCCATGGAAACAAAGGCCACCTCGACCCCCTGGTCTGCCATGACGATTCGCTCACCGGCGCGTCCACCGAGCAAACCCTCGTATCGCGGCACGGCTTCGGTCAGGTCGCGGACTGCCACGGCCGTGTGATCAATGCGACGCATAGTCAGTCCGTGGTCAGCAGGACGCGCCGTTCGAGTTCCGCCAGGCCGGCCTCGATCGCGGACTCGGCGCCATAGTTGCGGGAGGCGACTCCGTCTGTGATGCCGTCGCGACAGGCGCCGGTCGATGGGTTGTACATCGGAGTTCGAGCATCATTCCGCCCATAAAACCAGGCAGACGCCGATAGCGCTAGATCGCGGTACCTGGCGGCCGCCGTGGCGTCGTACATCGCTGCCAGACCTTGCACCAGTGGAGTAACGTCGAAGGCACACACGCCTTCCTTCGATCGGTCAGGAAACGTGTGCCAGAACTTCGCTCGCACATCAGGCTCAACGAGGTTGTTGACCGTGGCGCGACAGCTCTTCAGCAGCCGAGGCTCATCGAGCACCGCAGCCGCGGACGCCACGGCATGCAACTGATGGTAGCCCCACAGGTGGATCAAGTCAACTCCCGGATGATCCCGAAAATACGAGTCGCCACCGTGGGAGATGATCATGCGGCAGCGTTCCAGGATCTCCGTACGTAGGCGATCTGAAGGGGCGGCGCGATAGACTTCGAGCTTGCCCAGCGCCAACAGAGCATTGATCTTGCCGTCAGATCCGGGGTCGATGCGACAGGCCTGGAATTGCTCCAGGTACTCCGCCCGACGGGTCACTCGATAGGCCCGGCCCAGCGCTAGAAGAGCTCGAGATGACCACCACAGGCCACCCTTCAGGGAGGTAGGGCCGCTGGCGTTGCGGATACCCGCCTCGTTTCGAATGAAGTTAGCGAAGCATCCGTCTGGGTACTGCATGTATTCAACGAACGACAGCCAGCGTCGCCCCAGTGCTAGAGCGCGACGAGAACGAGTTGCCTCATAGACACCCAGCGCCAGGGTTGCGGCGCGCGCCGTATCGTCGAGACAAGCAATGCCTTCATACCCCGTCTCCGCCGCCGCCTGAACCCGGTAGATGTTTCCGTCGGTGGAATCCGGCTCGGCGTACGTCCGTACGCAACTAATCCGGTTTCCCGCGCGCTCAAACTCGAAGGTCAGAGCCTCGAGATGTCCGAGCAAGCCGCAGGCCGGGCTTCGAGCGGGTCCTGAGTCCTGGACCACAACATCAATAGCGAAGACTGCCACCCCCAAGCCGCACTACAAGGCTAAGCGTGTCCAGAAGCAAGAAGCATGCCAAGCGTTTTGCGAAACGGCAGAGCGCGAACCGACAAGGTGGGCTGTGGCGAACGTGGTCGTGATGCGAGGGTTGAGGAACGACATCGCGAACGTGTCTTGCCACGTCCCGAGGGGCGCCATTCTCTATTCAGAAACCTGAACAAGCGAAAATACACTGCTGGTTGCCGAAATGAGAGAGCGTCGCTACAATGAGCAGGCCGATGACGGTGGCGTCCTGGTCTATTTCTCTCGCCGTGAGAACGGGGGTATGCCGTTCGACCGGCGCATTTTGCGCTAGGCAGGTTTCATGGAAAAGGAAATGCGCTTGCCCCTCGGTTCGGTGCAGACCACGGCCCGAGACGCGGTGGCGACCTCCTCGCCCCTCCCTGAAGGTCAGGAAGTCGTTATATCGGTGGTGATGCCGTGCCTCGATGAGGAACAGACGATTGGCGCATGCGTCACCAAAGCACTGGAGGGCATCCGCCGGACGGGCCTGCCAGGCGAAGTGGTGGTCTCGGACAACGGCTCCGCCGATCGGTCGGTCGAGATCGCAACCGAACTGGGCGCACGGGTGATTCATCAGCCCAAACGCGGCTACGGCAATGCCTATAGGGCCGGCTTTGAGGCGGCGCGCGGTAAATACATCGTCATGGGCGATTCGGACGATACCTACGACTTTACCGAGATTGGCCAGCTCGTGGAAAAACTGCGTGAAGGCAACGAGTATGTCCTGGGCTCGCGCTTCGCGGGCCAGATCTTGCCCGGCGCGATGCCCTGGCTGCATCGGTACGTCGGTAATCCGGTGTTGACCGGCTTGCTCAATTTCCTGTTCGGATTAAAGAGTTCAGATGCCCACTCTGGTCTGCGCGCCTTCACCAAAGACGCATACAAGCGCATGCGCCTGCAGACCACCGGGATGGAGTTTGCCAGCGAGATGGTGATTAACGCAGCGCGAGCCAATCTCAAGGTTGCGGAAGTACCCATCACCTACTACCCGCGAGAGGGCGAATCAAAGCTTCGGTCCTTTCGTGACGGTTGGCGTCATCTGCGCTTCATGATGCTGTATAGCCCAGACCACCTGTTTCTCATACCGGGAGCGCTGCTCTTTGTGGTGGGATTGATAGGGATGCTGTTTTTGCTGCCCGGTCCCAAAGTGGTGAGCGGTCACTTTATCGATTTTCACTTCATGTTCGTGGCCAGTCTGTTGACCATCGTTGGCTTTCAGATTATGCTGACCGGCTTTTACGCCAAGGCGTATGCCTTCACCCATCGTTTTGCCCCAGATGACCGCATGATCCAGCGGTTCTACCGCTCGTTCTCGTTGGAGGAATGGCTCATCGCGGGGGCCGTCATCTTTCTGCTGGGACTCGGCATCGACGTCTTCATCTTTGCCAAGTGGGTACAGCACGACTACAAGGATCTGTTTGAAGTACGGCCGGCCTTGTTGGCTCTCACCCTGATGGTGATCGGTATCCAGCTCGTCTTTTCGTCCTTCTTGCTCAGCATCCTGAATATCAACAGCAAGTCGAGTGATGTTGAGATTGACGTACCAGCGTAGATTACCGGATGGAGGAGGGTCATCGTGGCTGAGGCGAGCATAACGGGGCCGCTGCCGATCGAACTGCAGATTCAGCGTTTGTTGGCGAGTGCTGAGAACTACAACCGATGGATTTACTCCCAAATTGCGCCGTACCTGGGGAATCGCATTCTGGATGTTGGTTGCGCCATTGGCAACATAACGCAGTTCTACGCCGACCGTGAGCTGATCATCGGAGTTGATGTCATTCCGGAGGAACTCGAGGTCGCGCGCGAGCGCTTCGCCGGCAAGAACTACGAGGCCTATCACCTGGATGTCAGCTCCCCCGCATTGCTGCAATTTCGGGATCGCAATCTTGATACAGCAGTGTGTTTGAATGTGCTGGAACACGTTGAGGATGATGTCCACGCCATGCGGAACCTCCGCGACACCCTCGCGCCCGGCGCACGTCTATGTATGCTGGTGCCGGTGAATAAGTGGCTGTACGGTCCCATGGACGCGATCGACCATCACTACCGTCGCTATACCAAAGCCGAGATGAACGCGAAGATCGCCGACGCGGGTCTGATCCTGGAACATCAGAATTATTTCAACATGCTGGGTATCGCCGCGTGGTTCTTCACCAACCGCGTGATGCGCCGTTCCATGGCGGCGCCCGCGCAGTACAGCATCTACGACAAACTGGTGCCGATGTTGAGCCGGATCGAACAAGTGGTCTCGGTCCCGGCCGGCCTCTCCCTGGTCAGCGTCTGCCGCACGCCAAGTTGACACGAGATGTGGCGGCGAGGCGCGGCTTCTCGTAACCAATACGGTTGACTGAAGCGGCTCTCGGGCCGATGTATGCCACGATGCCGGTAGTCCGGGTGCCTGCCGTGTGCCCCTTCTGCGGGGTATGCCCCCAACGGCGGGGTATCCTGGCCGGATTGGAACCGCGGGGTATTGGCGCCGCGAGCGGCTGGCACCGTAGTGTCGGCCTGCGGGCCGATCCGGCCGCAAGGGGGACGGTCTACCTACCAAGGTGCACGCCACGGCGCCTGCGGCCCTGCCCCCGGTAGCCCGGACGTCCTGGCCGGAACTGGCCCGCAGGCCAGCACGTTGGGCGGTGCGAGCGGGGATTCAGGCCAGCACGTTCGGCCGAGCGAGTGAGAGTGCGGCCTCCCCACAGTGATGCCGGTGCAAGCCGGATGTCCGCCTGTGCCCCTTTTGGCGGGGTAAGTGTGCCCTCCTTCGCGGGTATCTGCGATTCTCTGAAGACAACCGTATTGCTCGTTTAAAGCTTTCCACGACTCGTCTCACGAAAACTGAAGAATCCGCCGCTACACTCCAAGAGAGAGTTTCTTCCCGCCATACGATAGGGCAGACCAACAACGGGAGGGACGTGTGAATCTGGATAATATTCGGCGTATCTGCGTCATTGGCGCCGGCACCATGGGATCGCAGATTGCCCAGCAGTGTGCTTTGCATGGCTATGAGGTGCGCCTGACGGATGAGGACCCGGCTCAGCTGGACGCCGCGCGGCGAAGCAACAGCAAGCACCTGGCACGGCGCGTCGACAAGGCCCGAATGACGCGGGAGGAAGCCGATCAGGCCGGAGACCGTGTCCGTACCACGATCGACCGGAACGAGGCGCTCGAAGGGGCCGGCTTTGTGATCGAAGCCGTGGTGGAGCGGCTGGACATCAAGCGCGCCCTGTTCGCGGATCTCGACCGAATCGCCGATCCGTCCGCGATCCTGGCCAGTAATTCTTCGACCATTGGCATTTCTCAGATCGCGTCCGACCTGCCGCACGCTGAACGCTGCATCAACATGCACTTCTTCCATCCGGTCCTGGTCATGAAGCTGGTCGAGGTCATGCGTGGCCCGCGGACCTCTGATCAAGCGGTGGACCTCACCATGGAGTTGTCCCGGCGTATCGGCAAAGAGCCGGTCTTGATCAACCGTGAAGTGTACGGATTGCTGGTCAATCGGATCCTCGGGGCCATCAAACGCGAGGCCTTCTGGCTGGCGGAGGAGGGCTACGCCTCTCCCGAGGATATCGATCGCGCCGTGAAACTGGGGCTGAATCACCCGATGGGACCCTTTGAACTCAGCGACTTCAGCGGTCTCGATGTCTTTTATTACGCTGCCTTACAGCGCTTCCAGGAAACCGGCGACGAACAGTACAGGCCACCTCGCATCCTGCAGGAAAAAGTCGAAGCGGGGGAACTGGGTAGAAAGACCGGCAAAGGGTTTTACGAGTATCCACCTGAAGGCGGGGTCGATTAGAAACTGACGTTCTGCGATCCAACACTCCACACGGCTTGGTGCTGCGACCACAGGACATTGCACGCAGCAGGGGCGCGATGGTGCGGCATGGGGAACAGGCCCATGACCAGTTTGGCCCGGCCGGGGTACTGGTCGCTGAATTCGAGCACTCGCATACGCGCCACGTAGGTTTTGCCGGGAGTCCAGCGGGAGGTCGGATACCAGGCCAGACCGAGCGGATCCGAGGTGCAACCCACCATGCGACCGTTGGTCAGCTGGAAGACGACCGGCTGGAGATCGTGGGCAAGCGCATGCTGAGGACGCAGATAGATACTGAAGGCCAGATTTGGGACGCGGTAATTCGGTTGGTCTACCTGCTGCCCGTCGTACCCCAGCACGCTCAGTCCAGTGGACGACCCATGCAGGGCGTGGGGAATAGGAGTTGCCGGTGCCAGGGCGTACGAGTAAAAGGCCGCCGGGATGCGGGTGTTTGGGGCGCCACGGCGAAACAGGATCAAGCCATCCTGAGCCGCCTGCACACCCCAGCCGGTCCGGAGCAACGCGACCGCATCCTTGTGTATTTCCCAACTGGCGAGGGGAAAGGTGGTGGCGGAGGCGTCAAGCAGGAGATAGTTCGCACGTGGATAGTTGAGGTACTCTCCAAGGTCCATGAAGAGGTACAGGTAGCGCCGGCTGCTCAAATGTGGGTCCAGCTGGTCCTGGGTCGACACCGGCACCCCGGCTGGCACCATGGAGACGAATCGATCCGCCAGGTGCTGGTGCTGACCAATGCTGGGAACATGATAGTTGGCGCCCAACGGCGTGTAGCCATTGAGGTGCTGATTGAGCAACGCCGCGAGGAGGGCATAGCCGGTCACCAGGAGCAGGGCTGCGCGAGCCGGCACCCACCGGCTGAGCCGTCGGCACAGCCAGCCGGAGCCCAGGATGGCCGCGATTACCACTACCGAGATCACTTCCGCCGAGTTGTCGCCCAGGCCGGAATACATGGGCTGATCGGTGCTGAGCACGTTGATCAACACCGTGGGCGCGGCAAGCAGCAGGACCAGCGGCGCCAGGAGCGCGAGGAAGCCGACCGGCTCCAGCAAGAACGCCGCATAGCTGAGCTTGGCGCGCGTAAAAATGTGGTGAAGGACGATGCCCGGCCGGTGCAGGACGGTGTGCAGCACGCCGCTGATGCCGTGACCCAGATAGCCGTAGCGGTGCTGCGCGAAGGTAAACGTGCCCGGCTGGCGGAAGTGCTTCTCCACGATGATGGTGGCGAACAGGGTCCAGCCTACCCCAACCAGGATCGCCAGGACGCCCACGCGCCGTTCGCGCTGCACCAGGGCGATGTACAGCCCGAACATGGCGACCACCAGGCCAATCTCCTCTTTGCCGCCCATGGCCGCCAGAGCGCAGATGGCGAACGGGACATACCGCCGGCGCCAGGCGAACCAGAAGGCCAGAATCAGGAGTGGGGTGGCCAGTGAAACCGGGTGGAACTCGTAGAGGTTGAGCGCCTCCAGGCTGGGAAAGAGCAGGTAGATCGCGGCAAAGACCAAACCGCACCAGGCGTGCCCCAGCACATCGCGTGCCAGCCAGAAGGTGGGGATCGCGCCCAGGGCGAGGGCCACGGTCTGCAGAACCAGCAGGCTCTCGGGATGTGGATAGATCAGATAGACCAGGGAGATGAAGGGGAAGAGCGCCTCGACATGAAAGGAGAGACGCGTGTTGGTGTTCCAGGCCTCGACGGCGTACTTCAAACGCACGTTGGTAAAGGAAAAGGGATGGCCGTGGATGGTGTTCCAGGCAGCCTGGCCCATGTTGCCCAGATCCAGCGCATGCGTCTCGTAGGCGTCATACCGGCTCAGGCTCAGCCAGCCAAAGAGCAGCGCATACGCCAACATCATCAGCCCGAGGAGCGCGTAGGCAAAGAGGGCGGGCCGGCGGTCGGCTGGTTGCGGCTCCGCCGGCCGGGATTCGATGGGGCGAGCGGCAACAGAGACCATGGCAGGCAATTATAGGCAGGAGGGGCGGTTGGCCCGGTTTGCCGCCCTCTGCTAACCTGACGGAGCACCAACATCGGGGAGGCCCTCTGAGTCGTTCCAGTCCGTTCCCGCGCGCCCTGGCCGCGTTCTTCGCGCTCTGGTTCGTCGTGTTGATGCCTATTTCGACCGCTTCGGCTCAGGCTCCGCGGGTGCTGCCCCCGGTGATCAACGCCGACGGCCGGCTCGGTCTCTGCGACGTTCTGGCCGGGGCGCCGGCCGGCTCCGCCACGCTGCCCTGGGCGCAGTTGGCGTATAACGCCGGGGCGCGTGTCAACCGTTGGGAGTTTCGCTGGGACCGCCTGGAGCCCACCCAGGGTTCCTGGGACTTTAGCGCGACCGACGCGGTCGTGGCCTCCTCCCAGCAGTATGGTCTGCAGGTCGAGGGCATCCTGATCGGCACTCCCGGCTGGGCGGTTCAACCGGGTGACAAACCGGGCAATGGCCTGCCCCGCAACGCCTATCTGCCCTACACTGACCCGCACAACCTATGGGCGCAGTACGTTCGGCACACGGTGATGCACTATGCCGGCAAGGTCGCCTACTGGGAGGTCTGGAACGAACCGGACCTATCGTTCTTCTGGTCCAACACCCCGGCGGACTACTTCCAGTTGCTGAAAGTAGCTTATAAAGTAATCAAGTCGGTAGACCCGCGGGCGTCGGTGCTGATGGCCGGCATGGTGGTGCCGGACCTGCGTTTTTTCAGCCAGGCGCTCGACGCCGTCAACGCCACCCCCAACTGGCGCGACAATCATGGCTACTTCGACGCCGTGGCCTGGCATGCCTACGGCCCTGCCAGTTCGCTCTATACCAACATCAATGCCATGCGTGGCATTCTGACCGCCAAGGGGCATTCAGGCGCGCCGATCTGGGTCACCGAGGACGGCTTTCCCGCCTCGAACCCGAACGGCGAGCCGCGTCAGGCGGCCTATGTGATACAGACTATCGCGTATGCCCTGGCGGCTGGCGCCGACCATGTGCTGGTCTACCGGGCTAGCGATGATCCGACGCCCAAGACCTGGGGACTGCTGTCCGCCGCCGGCACGCCCCGCCTGGGCTACCTTGCCTTCCAGCTTGCCGCGAGTCTGTTCGCGAACGCCCGCGCCGTGGTGTACGCCCCAACGCAATCGCTCGAGCGGTTCGCGCTGTACGAACCGGGTCGCCGGGTGGTGGTCCTGTGGGGACATGGTGTGAGCGACGGCAGCGCCGTGCTCTCCGCCGACGGCCTGGCGGCCTCGCTTACCGACTGGCAGGGTGTGTCCTCCGCGCTCCCGGTACTGCACGGGCAGCTTCATATACCGCTGCCCGGCGCCTCCTACAATGTTGGCCCTGACCCGACCAGCACTGTAGTCGGGGGTCCGCCGCAATTCATCAGCGAGGACACTCCGCCGCTTCCGGCCGGTGCTGCGACCACGCTGCTCGCCTCCCTGCCGGGCAGTGGCCGCCGCGCCGTTGTGTTCAATTCTGGAACGGCGCCTGCTGTGGTGCAGCTTGCGGCCGCCGATTCTCCCCAGGAACGGGTCGTGGTGCAGATGGGACCAGGAGCCGTCCAGACGGTCGATCTTGACCTGCTAGCCGGTCCACAGTACACAGGGCCTTACACCATTCGGTCAGTGTCCCCGGTGGCTGTCGCCGCTGCCTCCCAGACGGCCACGGGCGCTGCTGCTCCCCTATCGACCACCTGGGCCGTGCCCGCGGCGCCGGCCGTCTTCACGCTCTCCAATCCATCGCGGGAGGCAATCCGCGTCAGCCTGGTGGCGGTGGGACGAGCCGGCCGCGTCCGCGACCGAGAGACCATTGAGCTGGACCCGCGCTCCTCGAAACTGTGGTCGATGCCCGAAGCGCTGACCGCACAAACCATCTCGCTCCGCATTCATGCCTCGTCCCCCGTTGCGCTCCTCGGCGGGCGCGGCTCACTGAGCAACGCAGCGGCGCAGGTGGCTACCCACTGGTATGCCGTCCGTCCCGGCCGGCGACGGCTGGAAGTGTTTGACCCAGAATCGACCGGAGTAGCCCAGGTCACGATCGCTCTGGTCGGCTCCAGCACGCGCTCTCCCGGGAAATTGCAGCTCGGGGCGGGCCACACCTCTGCCATCGACCCGCACGGCGCGCGGGCCGTCGAAATATCGTCCACCGATCCGGTGGCGGTTGGGTACGATAACAGCATGGACACCAATGGCACGCTCTCATCGCAACTTACCACCCAGCTGGCGCTGGTCGCCGCAGGCTCGACTTCCAGATTCGAGATCTACAATCCCGCGGGCCAAACAGCTCACCTCTCGATGACGACCGTCACCCGCTTTGGCACGACACGAAGTCTGCGATCGCTCAGACCATCTCGCGTCATCTCGGTCTCACCCATCTCGTCGCCGTCCGGGCTTTTCTTGCAGAGCGATGTGCCGGTGGCCGTCTCGGTTTCGGCGCACTGATGGCGCGCATCCAGTCTCGCGTCGCTGCCAGCGCCTCTCCCCTCACCGCCGCCCGAAGACCCGGGTGGTTGCAGACAGCTGTCTGGCGCGATTGGTTGACCGCCCCGGCATTCAAGGAATCGCTCGGGGTGTGGGGCCTCACACGGGTCATGTTCGTGCTGCTTACCTACTTTGGCGTGATTCTTTTTAACAGCAAGCTGCACGTCAATGTGCTCCAGTCCTTCGCGCACAGTATGCTGCCCGCCTGGGGGGATACCCGCTGGGACACTTTCTGGTACCTGAACATAGCCCGGCGTGGCTACCAGTGGAAAACGGCGGCGGTGACCTCGCCCACCGCCTTCTTTCCGCTCTATCCGCTGCTCATCCGTATTGGCGTCCTGCTCTCACATCGCTCCTACATCGTGGTGGCCCTGGTGCTGTCGAACCTCTCCTTCCTGGCGGCGCTGGTCTATCTTTGGCGGCTGGCCGCCTGGGAACTGGGCCAGCGAGTGGCGGCCCGGACCGTGCTCTACATTGCCATCTTTCCGACCGCCCTATTTTTCTTTGCCGGCTACACGGAATCGCTCTTCCTCCTCCTGACCGTGGCCTGCTTCTATCACCTGCGCCGTCACGATTGGCTCTGGGCCGGGGTCTTCGGCGCCCTCGCCTCGGCCACTCGGGTTACCGGCATTCTGCTGGTAGTTCCCTTTGCCTACGAGTACGCCCGGGCCTGCAACTTTTCACCGCGCCGGATGGTTTCACCCGGACTGGTCGGTCTGTTGCTGGTGCCGGCAGGTCTTGTCGCCTTCATGGCCTATTTGCGCTACAGCGTGGGCGATGCGTTGGCCTTTTCCCATTCGCAGGCCGCCTGGCAGAAGATTTTCACCGTGCGCCTCTGGGCCGGGTTGGTCGGCAGCGTTCACCAACTCTGGGTCCTGCCGTCCGCGTCCTTCTACGAGGCTCACAACGCGATCAATCTAGCGGCTGCCCTGCTCTTTTTGGCCTGCACGGTCCTCGCCGCCAGAAAATTACCGGCGGCCTACACCCTGTACCTGGTTGCCTTCTGGCTGGTCACCCTGTCCAGCCCGGCCCTGGCAGGCGGCTATCCGGTGCCCTTGATCTCCATGTCTCGGTATGTGCTGGTGCTCTTCCCGGTGTTCCTGTACTTCGGTATCCTGGGCGAGATGCGCTGGTTTCACGACGCCTACCTGGTCCTTGCGCCCAGTCTGTTGGCCCTGTTCACCATTCAGTTCATCCTGGACCGCTGGATCATCTAACCGGTACTGCCGAAGCCGCCACGTGAGGCAGCCGCGGCCGGTCCTTCCTTCCATTCGCAGCGCTCGACCGGCGCCAGCATGCCCTGGGCAATACGTTCGCCGCGTGAAATACGGACCGTTTCGCCGCCGAAGTTGTAGACCTGCACCAATACTTCATCCTTGGGCCCGCGATAGTCCTGGTCGATGATGCCCACGCCGTGCGGACTCAGCAGCCCCTTGCGCTGGGGCGTGCTGCTTCGCAGTGCGACCATCAGGAAGTACCCGTCGGGCACGGCCAGGATGACGTTGGTGGGAAGCCGGGCCAGCGTACCGGGTTCTATCGCGATATCAAGCCGGCAGTATAGATCGAAACCCGCCGCTCCCGCCGATCCGTAGGAGGGAAGCGGGAGCGACGGGTCGATCCGAGTGATGCCGACCTGCAAGCCTAGACTTGGTACTTGGCGAACGGGAACTTCCGCGGCGGGCTGAAGGGAGGACCGATCTCAATCGTGATGTCGGTGTGCTGCACCAACGGGATCGTGAGCGGGTCTCCGCTATATGGCTTCATATTGACCCAGACCTTGCGCTGCTCGCCGGGTCCAGGAGTGAGGTTTGGCACGCCTTGCGCACCAACCGTGAGGCGCGCAATATCAAAGAAGGCTTTCAGCGGCGGCTTAACCGGACCCGGCGACTCGAGGTGCATCAGGCCATTCTCGTCCTGATGCTTATGCAGCCAGAAGAGGCAGTCATGGTCGTAGTAACGACCGACATCTTGGCTGAATTGAAACGGCTTCCCCTTGATCAGCACCGTGAGATGTGGGTGCACGTGGTAGCCGGGCTGCATGTTGTTACAGCCGATGCCGTCAACCGAATTCGCTGTCATATTTGGTGTCGCGTTACCCGTTTGCTTCGCGAACACGATGGCGAAGATCGCGATGGCCGCCAGTATCGCCCCGAGCGCGCCCATCAGCACCCAGTTTGGTCCCTTTGCGGCTGCTGGGCTTTGCCGCTGCGGCTGGCGTCGCTGTGCCGCGCGGCGGGCCTGTCTGCTCTGTCCTGGCCGTCCTTGACGTCCCATTGGTTGCTCTCCTGCTCTCTGCTGGTGCGGAATGACACATGAAAAGACAGCCGGACCGCTTCGGTCCGGCTGATCGATGGTCGCTGGTACGCACTAGAGTACATCTCTCTACCGCTTAACCGCCACTGGAGAAGCGATCCAATCCTCGCAGTTCGAACGGACGAAGGTGGCCACTCTCCAGATCGGCGGTGCGGATCGCGTGGTTGTTGGTATCCGCAACGTACAGCGTGTTTTCATAGCAGCAAATCCCAGCCGGTTCCGCCAGACGGGCGGTTGGTCCCGGCCCGTCGAGCAGGCCGGTCTGGCCGCTACCCAGGCAGCTGACGATTTCGCCATCATTCAAGTGAATCGCCTTGACCTGGTTGTTGTAGGTGTCGGCGACGAAGACCACCTCGGTCCCCATCGTCACATCCTGGGCGTGCTGCAGGCGCGCTGTTGTCAGGGCGCCATCGATGTCGCCGAAGTCAAACAGCCCGGCGCCGACCAGCGTGGTAGCCAGTCCCGAGGCCAGGTCAATGCGCCGCACTGCCTGTGCCTCGGCGCACGCCACATACAACAGGCCGGCTGCCAGGCTCAGTCCCATCGGCTGTGCCAGCCAGGCCGACTCGCGCGGGCCGTCTCTCAGGTCTTCGTGGCCGGTACCGGCCCACACCTGAACCGTCTCCTGTACCAGATCCAGCGCCCAGATCTGGTGCAACCCCGCCATCGCGATGAACAGCGTATTGCCATCCAGAGCCAGATCCCATGGAGAGGATAGCGCCGTCTGACGAGCGACACCCGAGCGGACGCGCCGCGTGGCCTGCTCGCCGGTACCCGCGACGGTAGAGACAGCACACGCGCGAAGGTCCAGGGCGCGGATCACATGGCTCTCAGCGTCGGCAACATACAGGCATTGGCGCCGCTGGTCGAGCGCCATGCCCTGCGGATGATTGAACCGAGCGGAGTCGAACGAGCCATCGACCAGACCGGGCGACCCGTCACCGGCCACCGCATTCACTGTCCCGTCATGGTCTGTCAGCAGCACCCGATGGTGGCCCGAATCGGCGATGAAAACGCCCTCTGGCGTCGCCAGTACTTTACCCGGATACCACAGTTGATCGAGCGGTCGCGGCCGCCAGCTAGTCGCGGGCGGGGTTCCACGCGCCAGGGAACCGAAGCGGTCGTACTCCTCCACCATGGTAGTCAACACCCGGTCAAGTGCCTCGAAGAGAGCTTCGCCGGCGTGGGAGCCGATAACCTCGCCGCTGGGTGAGATAAAGATCAGGGTGGGCCATGCCTGCACCGCGTAGGCGTCCCATAGCCGGTGTTCCGGGTCGCTGACCACCGGATGCTGAATGCCGGAGCGTTCGACAGCCTGCCGCACACTGGCGGCACTCTCCTCGGCGGTGTACTTGGGCGAGTGGACCCCGATCACGACCAACTCCTCGGCGTACTTCCGCTCCAGCTTCCCCAACTGGGGAAGTTCATGCAGGCAGTTAATTCAGCCGAAGGTCCAGAAATCGAGAATAACCAGCCGCCCACGCAGATCGGTGAGGCTGACCGGGTCCGAGTTGACCCATTCCAGATCTGGCGGAAACTCAGGCGCCCGTACTGTGCCGGCGTAAGGCTTCATGCCGCCACTCTAGTGTTCACGCGCCCAGCTCTCGGTAAGCGGAATCTCGGAAGCGTCCCGCGGCGCCGGCGTCACGGCCAAGAGGGCATCGATGGCCTCCTGTCGATACAGCCGCTCCCGCCTGATGCTCTGACGGTAGCTCACTATGAGCCCCCGGTTGACATACGAGTACAGCGTGGTCAGCTTCACTCCCAGCACCCGGCAGGCTTCCTCGGCCGTGTAAAACTCTTCGCCCTCAATTGAAACCACCGATGCCGCCTTTTTCGGGATGCTGTCCCATGGTAAGACTCGCCCGGCCCTTCATCAAAGCTTGATATAGTTGTATAAAGCTATATCAAGCTATATTGAGTTGGAATATGGGCCGTATCAGCGGGAGCACGTGCATATAAGCAGGAGGGGCGACATGGCAGTCAACACAGCGAACGGCATGCGAGAGGTTATCGCCGCACAGTCGGCTATCACCTGGATTGATGGACGGCGAGGGGAACTCCGCTATCGCGGCTACCCGATTGGTGAACTGGCGGAGAGGTGCAGCTACGAACAGGTTGCCTACCTGCTCTGGCACGGCGAGCTACCCACGGCAGATGCCGCACGCGACCTCTCACGCTCGCTCCGCGCCCTTCGCCTGGAGCGGGACGACCTGACCGATCTGCTAGCTTCCGTACCGACCGGCGCGCACCCGCTCGATGTGTTGCGGTACGTCGTCTCCTGGGACGCGTTGCGGAATCCGCTGACGCTGGACAATAGTGCCGAAGCCAACAGCGCGAAGGCACGCGAGTTCACCGCGTGGTTCCCCACCATCGTGACTTCCTATCATCGATTGAGGCAGGAACTTGAGCCGGTGGCGCCGCGTCCCGACCTGGACACGTCCGCGAACTTTCTCTTCATGCTGCACGGCGCCGAACCCTCCGAGGTCGCCGTTCGCACCCTCGACACATCGCTGATTCTGCACGCCGACCACGAACTCAACGCCTCGACCTTCGCGGCTCGGGTCACCATCGCCACTCAATCCAATCTGCATGCGGCGGTTGCCTCGGCCCTCGGCGCCCTGGCGGGTCCGCGTCACGGCGGAGCCAGCGAGCGAGTCATTCGCATGCTGGAGGGAATTGGGGAGCCCGAGCGGGTGGAGCGGTATGTGAGCGATGAACTGGCGGCTCGGCGGCGCATCATGGGCTTCGGCCATCCCGTCTACTCGACCACCGATCCACGTTCACGCTACCTGCGTGCCATGTCACAGAAAATGCTGGAAGGGACGCCCCGCAATACCTGGGTTGCCATTCTGGATGAGCTGGGAATGGTCATGGAACAGAGGCTCGACCTGTATCCGAACGTGGATCTCTATGCCGCGGTCGTCAACCACGAACTCGGCCTCGACCCGGCGTTCTACACCTCGATCTTCGCCTGCAGCCGGATTGCCGGCTGGACCGCGCACGCTATCGAACAGCTCGACGGTCGGCTTATTCGTCCAACTGCCGAGTACATCGGCCAGCCACCACGCAGTGTAAAAGAGCAGGTGGCTATATAGTTGCTCTACACCGCTTCCCGGCTCAGGTGCATCCGGCAGGTGTGCGTGTTCGAGGCGCCGAACTGGTATTTGTAGGGGTCGTCCCCCGAGAGGAAGTCGAAGGCCACGGCCCGCTCGGCGATGGCATCTTGCATCGCCATGGCAACGGCCGCGATGCCGGGGTTGACGACCGCGTAGGCGGGATCGTAGCCGGAGTTATAGAGTAAATATCGGTCGCGATGAAAGAAGCACATGGTGGACGCGATGTCCACACCGTCGCGCGCAAAGGTCGAGAGACGCAAGATCCCCGCTTGCAGCAGGACGGCGGCGATTGAGCGAAAGAAGCTTTGCATGGCCGGCGTCATGAATCGAGCCTTGTCACCGGCGCTGGCTTCGTGCAGTCGAAAAAACGCCGGTAGGTCGCGTTCCAGGTCCGCGGCCGTCTCGGCGGTACGCCACGACCACTCGGCGCCCTCCTGGGAGCGGCGCAGCTTGCGCCGAATTTCATGACGCTGCTTCTTGTTGAGCATTTGGAGATACCCATCCCAAGTGTTGCAGAGCAGAGCCACCGGACAGACCTCATCCGGCTCGACCTGCAGCGCCAGACCGCGCTCTCTCGTCACCGTCTGAAGTGCCGGAACCAGCGGTGAAGCGGAGGGGACATGGCGCAGCTCCAAACGATCCCAGGTCAGCCGGTCGAAGGCCTCGCGCCACAAGTCCACCAGGATGGACGCCGCGTCCGACTTCACCGCCGCCCCATCCATGTAGTCCGCGAGATGGTGGTCGCCGAGGAGCGTCAGCGTTGAACCACCATCTCTTTCCTGCACGGTCAAGGGAAGAAGACCAGTTAACGCACCCGCGGCGTCCCAGAGAGCCAGGATGCTGAGCGAGCCGCTGCCGAAGTGTTCCCACCACACCTGATGCCAGACCGGCGATAGGAAAATACGATTGTCATAACTGCGCTCCAGGAGGTCTTGCCACCGCACGGCCTCCTGGTGGAAGGCGGACGCGTCGAGAACGGCGACGGCCTGGGGCGCCATCGTGCAATCCATGATGCCTCCTACCCGCGGCAGCTATCGCTCCGCGTGGCGTTTTCAGAGCCTTGCCCACATGGTACATGACATTCTTTTCAGCGCCGGCCCCACTCAGACGGCACGGCACACTTGCTGCTCGATGGGTGCGCGAGATGCGGGGCCGCGGCCGTTTTGTCCGCGATGGGGTGGAGGAGTATTTTAAAGAGCAGACGCCTCCCTCTAGCGCGCCCATCGCGGCGCGGAAAGCCCTGTGTGCCTGATGCCAAGCCTGGTCGTGATTCTGCTCATCCTGGTGGCAGTCAAGTTTGTGTTCATCGCAGTATTGCTCGGGGTGGTCTTTAAAGAAGATCTGCGCAGCATGCGGCAAAAAAAGACAGGGCCTCAACCGGCGGTCTGCATGTACTGCCAATCGGTCTGGACCAGACCGGTCGATGAAGGGCAGACCCGGTGGGAAGGCGATGACCTGGTGCTGGTCACCACCTATGAGTGCGAGCACTGTCATCTTCCGTTCTGGCATGTCGAGCGGGTACCGATGGGGTCGCTCAAGGCATAGGCGAACCATGCCGTGGACCGGTGTTACCGCGTTTATGAAGACGCGTTAACCTGGAACATCTGTTATAATAGACCCTGTCCGCCTCTCCTCCGCTAGCCACTCCGAACACTTCCCCCACGAGCTTTCAGCATGATGACACGCGACTCCATCCAGATCCGCGGCGCGCGCGAGCACAACCTCAAGAACGTTGATCTCGTTATCCCGCGCAATAAACTGGTGGTCTTTTCCGGCATCTCCGGGTCCGGCAAATCCAGCCTGGCCTTCGACACCATTTTTGCCGAGGGCCAGCGGCGCTATGTCGAGTCGCTTTCGGCCTATGCTCGGCAGTTTTTAGGGCAAATGGACAAACCGGATGTGGACCATATCGACGGACTGTCCCCGGCCATCAGTATCGACCAGAAGAGCGCCAGCCACAATCCCCGCTCCACGGTCGGCACCGTAACCGAGGTCTACGACTACCTGCGACTGCTCTACGCCCGGGTCGGACATCCACACTGTCCCAACTGTGGTCGTGAGATCGCTCGCCAGTCGGTGGAACAGATTGTCGATGAGGTCATGTCGATGCTCCCTGGCAGCCGCATCATGGTGCTGGGTCCGGTGGTACGCGGGCGGAAAGGCGAGTACCGCACTGTCTTTGAGGATGCGCGCCGGGCGGGGTATGTGCGGGTGCGGGTGGACGGGGAAGTGCGAGACCTGACCGACGACTTCGTGCTGGACAAGTACAAGCAGCATGATATCGAAATCGTGGTCGACCGCCTGGTGTTGCCGGCGGCAGACGCGGAGGCTGAAAGCATATCAGCCGATCGTTCGCGACTGTCAGACTCGGTCGAAATGGCGCTGAAGTTGGGCGAGGGCATCGTGCTCATTCAGGAGATGGAGGGGGAAGCACGGCTATTTTCGGAGCACTTTGCCTGCGTCTTGTGCGGTATCTCCTTGCCGGAGATTCAGCCACGGTCCTTCTCATTTAACAGTCCGCACGGGGCATGCCCGGAGTGTACCGGGCTAGGCACTCGAAAAGAATTCGACGCTGAACGAGTGCTGCCCAATCCGGGGCTCAGCATCACGCAAGGAGCGGTGCATCCCTGGGCCAAAACCGGCCAATCCAGCCCGTATTATGCCGGTTTACTGGCTGGCGTTGCGGAAGCCTTTGGGTTTAGCGTGGATACGCCGATTGAGCAGTTGAGCCAGATGCAGATCGACAAGATTCTGTATGGCAGCGGAGACGACACGGTCCCGGTGCGGCGGTCCGGGCGGCGGCCCATGCACGTTCATTTCGAGGGCGTGCTCCCCAATCTCAATCGCCGCTACCAGGATACGGATAGCGAGTGGATGCGGGGTGAGCTTGAGCAGTACATGTCCACCATCCCTTGCCCTGCATGCCTCGGCGCTCGCTTGAAGGATGCGAGCCTGGCGGTGACCGTAGGGGGACGCTCCATCGTCGCGGTAACCCGTCTGTCAATTCGGGAGGCGGCGCGCTATTTCGCAGCCCTGACCGGCGATGCCGAACTCGAGCATGGCGAGGTCGTCTTCACCGAACGAGAGGCAACCATCGGCCGCCAAATCGTCAAAGAGATACGGGCCAGGCTGCAGTTCCTGCTGGATGTCGGGTTAGACTATCTGACGCTGGACCGCACCGCCGCGACCTTGGCCGGAGGTGAAGCGCAGCGGATTCGCTTGGCAACCCAGATCGGCTCCGGTTTGATGGGCGTGCTCTACATCCTTGACGAACCAAGTATCGGCCTGCACCAGCGCGACAATGCCCGGCTAATCCGGACGCTGGTTCACCTTCGGGAGCTGGGCAACACCCTGATCGTGGTCGAGCACGACGAGGATACGATGCGCGCCGCAGACCATATCGTGGACATCGGCCCAGGGGCCGGCGAACATGGTGGATACGTTATCGCCGAGGGAACGCTTGACGATATTCTGCGCACGCCGGAATCGCTTACTGGCCAGTTTTTGAGCGGTGCTCGGCAAATCCATGTCCCGCATGGCCGGCGAAAGGGCTCAGGCCAGAGCGTGATCGTGCGGGGAGCACGAGCGAACAATCTTCGCAATGTTGATGTTGCCTTTCCGCTCGGCCGTTTCGTGGCGGTGACCGGAGTCTCCGGCTCCGGCAAGAGTACCCTGGTCAACGAGATCCTCTACAAGGCGGTGGCGCAACAGCTCCACCGCTCACGCGATCGCGCCGCGGCGCACGGGACAGTAGAGGGGCTGGAACACCTGGACAAGGTGATCGACATCGACCAGTCGCCGATTGGACGCACCCCTCGTTCCAATCCCGCGACCTATACCGGCGCCTTCACGCCAATCCGCGAGTTGTTCGCGGCAGTACCTGAATCGAAGATACGGGGATATAAAGCAGGCAGGTTTTCTTTTAACGTGAAGGGTGGACGCTGCGAGGCCTGCAAAGGGGAAGGAATCATCAAGATCGAGATGCACTTCCTCCCCGACGTGTATGTGCCATGTGAAGTCTGCAAGGGCAAACGGTACAACCGTGAAGCGCTCGAGATCAAGTTCAAGGGCAAGACCATCAGTGACGTTCTGGACATGACGGTGGAGGAAGCGCTCGATCTGTTCGAGAAGCTGCCATCGATTGCCAACAAGCTGCGTACGCTCCGAGACGTGGGGCTCGGCTATGTACGCGTCGGCCAGCCCTCGACCACGCTCTCCGGTGGGGAAGCACAGCGCATCAAGCTTGCCGCGGAACTCAGTAAACGGGCCACCGGAAAGACGCTGTATATCCTGGATGAGCCCACCACCGGGCTGCACTTTGCGGACGTTGAGAAGTTACTGCTGGTGCTGAACCGATTGGTGGAGCAGGGCAATACGATCGTCGTGATCGAGCATAACCTCGACGTGATCAAAACCGCGGATTGGGTGATCGACCTGGGACCGGAGGGTGGCAACGCCGGTGGCGGGATCGTCGCGGAAGGCACACCGGAAAATGTCGCCGCCACATCTGCCTCGTACACCGGACAGTTTCTACGGCACGTGCTGACCTCGGCGCCCGAGGCAGTAGCCGTCTAGCGGACCAGATTACTGCACCAGAAGTTGAACGCTTACCGCGTTGGGATAGACCGTGCCGAGCCTGAATCCCCGGGGCACGGTAACCCTGGGTGTGGCAGTGTAGGCGCCTACCCCCAGACCGGTGAGATCGAGCGACACCTGAATCTGTCGTGCTACCGTGCTCAGCCCGGTGGATGGTCCGACCACAGTTACCAGCACATAGCCGGGATGCGTGCGTGCTATCAAGCCGGCGCCGACGTGTTGGGGGGTGACTCCGATCTCAATCGTCGTGCTGGCCGCGACTGGCTGCACTTTGGTGGACACGGTAACACGGTCCGTGTCGGATGTGACGCCCTTCGGCAACCGGATGCCAACACGCGCCGTAAAGTTCGCTTTTTTGTTTGATAACCAGACCGGTCTGGTTGAGATCGTGGTCAGACTGCGTAACTGCTTGGGCGAGCCCTTGGCAATCAGGACCGAGGGATCAATATTGACGCCGAGCACACCCCAACCCGACTGCGGCTGGCCTCGTAAGGAGACCAAAATCGGGAGCGACTTGGAGCTGGCCGCCGCCTTGATCGGTACGGTAACCTGCACCTGCTGCGGCTCCACCACGACACGGCTGGTCGCCGACACCCCGAGCCCCTGACTGTCCTCGAGCAACAGTGGGTAGGAGCCGTACAGGTTCGATGTCTGGCCGCTCAGACTCAAGTCCACCGATGCTTGAGTAATCTGAGAGATCAGTTGACGCGGTCCCGAGAGCGTTACGGTATTGGGATAGATGCGTATAGGTTGCGCGAAATACCCGAAGGGCGGCTTGGTCAGAATATGCGGCCGTACGATGACGTGCTTCACCTGCACTGCATCGAGTACGATGGATGCCCGCGATGGCGATACACTTACCACGGTGATTCCAGGGTCGGCCACGACGGTCACCGGAGCGCGGTAGACGCCCGGTTTGTAGCCCGCTAGATCAATAAACACGTGGAAGTTCGAAGGCGTGACCTGAACGTTCGGGTTATTGAGGCGGTAGCTGAGACGCACAGCACCCAGGGTATTGGTGATAGTCAGCCCCGAAGGGACACTCGCGGTAGAAATGGCCAACGGCTGAGGATAGTCAATCGCCAAATTGGGATCTTGCTTGCTCGTTACATACAGCCAGAGGGCCACGGCCAGCAAAGCGGATAGCGTCAGACGGAGGAGAGATTCGCGTGAGACAATCCCGCCGAGTTGACTGCCTGCGCTGCTTGCGGCGCCGCCAAAGGTGCGGGATCGAGGGAGAGTCTGTCTGCCATCCGCCATCGACATCGCGCCCCTTGCGCTCAGACCGCCTGCGGTGTGCGAGACGTGTAGAAGGCGTGTACGTAGCGGACCAGACGGTCTCGGCCGATGGTGGTCTTGATCTGTCCGGAACGCGCTACCGAGATGGCTCCCGTCTCTTCCGAGACGACGATTGACAGGGCGTCGGTCTGCTCAGTGATGCCAATGGCTGCCCGGTGCCGGGTACCCTGCCCCAGAGCCAGCGTGTTCTCGGAAAGCGGCAGAACACAACCCGCGGCGACAATACGATCACCGCGGATAATGACGGCGCCGTCGTGCAACGGCGAGTGCGGGAAAAAGAGATTAACCAGGAGATCGCTGGTCACGTCCCCGTATACGCGAGTGCCGCTCCGCACAAAGTCCTCTAGCCCGGTCTGGCCCTCCAGCACAATGAGCGCGCCGTAGTGGTGCTCGGCGCATCGGTGCACTGCGTCGAGAATCTCGTCACCGGTGGAAGGTTGGAGTGGAATCTGCAAGGTTGCCAACGGATGGTTAATGATGGCCGAGGTCCGGCCCACCTGTTCGAGAGCGCGCCGCAACTCCGGCTGGAAGATGATGGGAATCGCCACCAGCAGGACGAGCGGCGAATTGTGGAGTAGCCAGTCCACCATCGTCAGGTGAAACAGCGCGACCATGATCGAAAAGAAAATAAACAGCAGAATCACCCCACGCAGCACTTGATCGGCACGGGTGCCTCGAACCAGCATCAACACACTGTAGAACAGTACGGTGACGATTAAAATGTCAAGTGCGCTGGCCAGCGTGAAGCGCGAGAAAGCAGAAACAATTTCAGAGAGAAGATCGTGCACGACGACTCCGGGACGATGGCGCCAGCCCTGTCGCTACTATCAAAAGTATACCAATGCATCAATCTATGCGACAATTTTGGCGGGGCGCTATGCCACGAATTACCTCACTACAAGTGCAAAAGAACGATCCCGAGCGCGTTAATGTCTATCTTGACGACGAATTTGCGTTCGGGCTCTCGGCGATGCTGGTCCTAGCGCGCAATCTTTCACCCGGTCAAGAGCTTTCTCAACACGATATTGAAAGCCTCCAGGGCGATGAAGTCGTCGAACGCTCGTACAGCGCCGCGCTCAATTTTCTTTCATATCGCCCCCGTAGCCGAGGCGAAGTAGCGGACTACTTCCGGCGCAAGAAGATCGATCTCGGCGTGGTTGAGGCGGTGGTGGCTCGACTGGAACGGGCTGGTCTGCTTGACGATCAGGAATTTGCCCGCTTCTGGGTAGAGAATCGCCAGACCTTCCGCCCACGCGGCACCCGCGCGCTGCGGATGGAGCTTCGTCAAAAGGGGCTGGAGAGTGGCGTTATCGATGAAGCGCTGGCGCAGGTAGGAGACGAAGAGGACACGGCGTACACCACCGGACTCAACCGTGTGCGAACCTACGGCGCGTTGGATGAGCGAGAATTCTCCCGCAAAATGATCGGTTTCCTGCAGCGTCGCGGCTTCCCCTACGAAGCCGCTGCGGCCGCTGCCAAAAGGTTGTGGGAAGAGCACGGATAGTGTGTGCCAGCCGGCTCTCAAACACCGGGCACGGCTGTAAAACACCTCACGTAACGGCTACTTCCGCCGCTTCTCAGCCTGACGGGCTCGTTCCTCGTCGGCCAGGACGCGACGCAACACCTTTTGAGCCGCAGACTTTGGCAGTTCCGCGCGGAACTCCACCGCTCGGGGCACCTTGTGCTTGGCCAGGCGAGCCGCGGCGAACTGAGTAATGTCCTTCTTGGTTGCCGTTTCACCGGGCGCCAGCACCACAAACGCCTTGGCAATCTCACCGCCATACGGATGCGGCACCCCCACCACGGCCACCTCGTTGATCTGTGGATGCTCAAACAGAACCTCTTCTATCTCGCGCGGATAGATATTCTCGCCTCCGGTGATAATCAGATCTTTTTTCCGGTCGACCAGGTAAAACCATCCTTCCTCGTCCATCCGGGCCACATCTCCAGTGCGGAGCCAGCCATCGTGAAACACGTCAGCAGTCTCCTCGGGCCGGCGCCAGTACCCCTGCATGATCTGCGGCCCCCGCACCTCCAGCTCTCCAGCCTCGTCGATCGGGACCGCCTCGCCCCGCTCGTTCACGATGCGCGCATCGGTATCGACCACTGGAAACCCCATACTGCCGGGTTTGTCGCGTCCATCGTGCGGTACCGCATGGGTGAGCGGAGAGGCCTCAGACAGTCCGTATCCCTCGTAAAGGTGGCCGCCGGTCAGGTTCTCGAAGTCACGCTTCAGCTCGGCCGGCAGCGGCGCCCCTCCGGAGGCGCAGACATCAATCGATGAAAGGTCGTAGTGCTTGGCTCGTTCATCGTTGACAATCGCGGCGTAGAGGGTGGGCACGCCGGGAAAGATGCTGGGACGATGACGTCGCACCGCGTCGAGGATATCCGAGATGACCAGGCGGGCGATCAAAACGGTGTTCGCCGCCAGCAGCAAGCCCCCGTTCATAGCGAGCGTCACTCCGTATACATGGAAGAAGGGAAGCACCGCCAGGATGGTCTCGTCTCCCTTCTTCAGTGTCGGGAACCAGGCCAGCATCTGACGGCCGTTGGCCAGCAGATTCGCGTGCGTCAGTGTGGCGCCTTTCGGTGTGCCGGTGGTGCCGCCGGTGTACTGGAGCAGCGCCACATCGCCCGGCACAACCTCCACGGGCGCAGCCACGACGCGCCCAGAGCGCATAAATGCACGCATGGACTGGACCTTGCCACCGTACCGCACGGGTTGTTTCGGCTTCGGAACTTTGCCGCTCAGTCGTCCGGCGAGACGCACCCAGGGTGGCATGAAGTCGACTACCGAACCCACCACGACCAGTTTGACGCCGCAGCGGTCGTATAGCTTCGCAACCTTATCGAACAGCAGATCGATGGTGATGATGATACAGGCGCCGGAATCGGTGATAAGATTCTCGAGTTCCCGTTCAACGGACATGGGAGACGCAGCCGCCAGGATCGCCCCAATCTGCAGGATTCCGTGATAGGCTACGGGAAAGTGCGGGACATTGGGCAGCAGGACCAGGACCACATCACCCTTCTGGACACCGGCCCGTTGCAGCCCCGACGCGACCCGGCCGGAATAGCGCTGCAACTCCTGGAAGGTCATGGCGTGGTTCTGAAACACAAAGGCCGGCCGGTGGCCGTAGCCCTGCACCGTCTCGTCCAGCAGTTCGCTCATCGTCTGACTGGGATATTCCAGGTGCGCCGGCACATCGACCGGATAGTGGCGAAGCCAGGGGCGCTGGTCGTATGGCGTGACACCTCCCGCGCTCGACCGGCTTTCCGTCCGCACGTCCGCACCTCCTGTCCAGGCCACCGCAATCGTACCACGCAGGTCTCCCTGGGACTCCGCGCCTCAGGCGGTCTGCTCCGACGCCTTCTTGCGGCGTCCCTGCCGTCGCACCTCTAACACGCCCTTGACCCGCTCGATGCGCACAAAGACTCGCTGCAATTGGTCAATACTGCTGACCAGCAGGGCAGCTTTCAGCAGAGCGCGGCCATCGGCCTGCACCTGAGCGTCGGTCGAGGCCATGCTCACGCGCTCGTCCGTCACGGCTATCGCTACGTCGCGTAACAGGCCCTCGCGGTCCCAGGCCTCAATGATGATGGGTACCGAATATGCCTGCCGGTCCACCGGCGGACCCCAATCGACATCGACCAGCCGCTCCGTCTCCTTTTCCGTCTGGATGCGTGGACAGTCGGAGCGATGCACGGTTACGCCCCGGTTGCGGGTAATGTAGCCGATGATGTCGTCTCCGGGCGCCGGCGCGCAGTCCGTGGCCAGCCGGGTCAGAACATCTCCCACGCCCAGCACCCGCACCTCGCCGGAACTGGGATGGATCGGCGCGGGATGCAGGACAATTTCCTCTTCCTCAACTTCCAGCAATCCCAGCCGGCTGACCACCGGATGGACGGTAATCGTGCCGTAGCCGAGCTGCGCCAGAAGGTCGTCGGCAGACTTCAGACTGAGCTGGGTCGCAACGTCTTGCAGCGCGGCGGCGCCGACATCGCTTAAGCCGCCGTGTCCAAGCTTTCGTATCTCGTTCTCGAGGAGATCTCGTCCACGCGCAATGTTGTCTTCCCGGTTCTGTTTCTTGAACCACTGACGAATTTTCTGGCGCGCATTGGCGGTGCGAGCCAGTGTGAGCCAGTCGCCACCTGGGCCATGCGCCAACTTGGTGGTGAGAATCTGCACGCGATCGCCCGTTTCCAGTGGCGTATCGAGCGACACCATCAGTCCGTTGACCTTGGCGCCGATGGTTCGATGTCCCAGTTCGGTGTGGATGCGGTAGGCAAAGTCGATCGGCGTGGCGCCGTGCGGCAGATCGATAATGTCGCCCCGTGGACTGAAGACGAACACCTGACCGGTGAACATATCGGATTTGAGCGTGTCCACGAACTCCGCGGCGTCGGGATTGAGTTCGTCCTGCCAGGCGATAAGCGCCTGAATCCAGCCAGACATGGGCTCTGGGAGGGAGCCGGACTTACCCTGCTCTTTGTAATACCAGTGCGTGGCCACGCCAAATTCGGCGATGGAATGCATGTCGTGGGTTCTGATCTGCACTTCGGTGGGCCGCGAGTCTTGGGTGTACACGGTGGTGTGCAACGACCGATAGCCGTTGGTCTTGGGCACGGCGATGTAATCTTTGAACCGGCTGGGAACGGGCAGCCAGAGAGAATGAACCAGCCCCATGACCTGGTAGCACTCGGAGACCGTGTCCACCACCACCCGCAAGGCGAACAGGTCGTACACGCGGCTGAGGTCCATGTGGACGTCGGGCCGCACCAACTTTTTGTAAATACTGTACAGGTGCTTGGCGCGGCCGGTCACGTCTGCCTCGATGCCCTGCTCGGCCAGTTGCTGGCGCAAGCGCTCACTCATCTGCTGGATGTAGGAATCTCGACTCAGGCGTTCCTCGGCAAGTTGCTCGACCAGCCATCGGTAGGCTTCCGGTTCCAGATACTTGAAGGCCAGGTCCTCCAGCGGCGTCTTGATCTGCGCAATCCCCAACCGACCGGCCAGCGGCGCGTAAATCTCTCGTGTGTCGAGCGCAATGCGCTGCTGCTTGTGGCGCGGTTGGGGATCGAGCGTCCGCATGTTGTGCAAACGGTCCGCCAGCTTCACGATCACCACCCGTGGGTCCTCGGCCATCGCCAAGAACATCTTGCGCACGTTTTCCGCTTGCAGCTTGGCCCGGTCGGTTCGCTGCCGCCGATCATCGACCTCGGCCCGTTCCATGGTCCACAAGCGATGACGATGGCCAATCTCGCCAAACTTTGAGACGCCTTCGACGATCCGTGCCACGGAGTGCCCGAATTCCTTCTCCAGATCCTGGAAGGTGACGTCCGTGTCCTCGAGCGTGTCGTGCAACAAACCAGCCGCCAGCGAGGTAACGTCGAGACGCAGAGCGGCGAGATAGTACGCAGTGGCGATGAGATGCACAATGTACGGCTCGCCGGATTTGCGCATCTGGCCGCGGTGTGCCTGCTCCGCAAACTCATAGGCCCGTGTCACGGCGTCGAGCGCAGCGGGCGGCAGGTACTGCTCGCCCTCCTGCTGTAACGTCCCAAACGAAGGCGACGTTTCCTTCGGAAGGTCGCTGGGCGCCATGATCGACGACACCGGTGCGCGCTCCTCGATACAAAAAAGGCTCCGACCTGGGTCGAAGCGAACAGTGACGCTTAAGTATATGTCAAGTTATGGGATGTGACAACCTGAAGTGAAACACGCGTGTGGTACCGGGTATTATTTCTACTGCGATCCGGATGGCGTTACCTCATACAATCGAGGCACCACCAGATAGGCACAAGGACGGAAGCATCGTGGGAGAGCGTTTCACTCGATTGGCGATCATCGGCGCTTTGCTCATCGCTGCCTTGTCGACATCCGGCTGCAGTGTGGCCGGAGCCGGACCGGTCAAGAAGCAGACCCCGGGTGGGTTCACTGCCGCCACCGGAAACTACACGGTGAGCTTTCAGCCAGGCCCGGGTGCAATCACGGTCCGAGCGCGTGGCAAATCGGCCGCCCTGAGTATCCGTGAGTTGGGTGGCGACCGAGCGCTCGACCTTCTGTACGCGGTGAAGACGGTGCGTCACTCTGCCGCGGGCTATCTGCTGATGGGAACGGTGAAATGGGCGTCCTTCACGGTGCTCGTTGGCATCAATCCCCGGATGCCCGGGCTGATCCGCCTCCGGCTTGCGGTGCAGCCATCCGGGAAGTCCGGCATTCCGACGGTTCAGCGCCCTCGGCCCGATGTGCAATTGATCCATGCACCGGCCGGCTCCTTAAAGGAGTACGCCGCCGCGCCGCCGGTGGCGGGCACGTCGCTCCTGGTCAGCGCCGCCCCACTTGACAGCAGCATCCTCTACCTCGCCGATTACACCTCGCTCGGACCCTACTTCGATCGCACCAACTCCGGCGCGACGCAGAGCAGCTTCACCTACCCAAGGGCCGGAATTAAGGGCTCGTTGCTCGGCGCCGACAGTGGCTACTTTGGCTACGAACCGCCGGCGGGTGTTGATACCTTGCCCGCCGGGAAGTCGACGGTCGTGGTCGATAGCTATCTCTACCTCGTGCCCGGCATTCCATCCGGCGAGACGGCCATGGCCGATACCTACTTGAAGCTGCTTGGCGGCGTCTTCGCGGTCTTGCCCACGCCGTCGATCCCGTCCGCTGACTGGAAGTCGCTGGCGGCCCGCTCCGCCGGCGACTTGACCAACCCGGCCAATCTCGTCACTGTGAATGGCCGGCAATTCCTGCGCTCCTACGTCTCGGATACCCGGACGGCTCCCGAGTTAATTACGCAGGCCGGCGTCCTGGCAGGGGTGAAGGCGTATGAGATGCGCTACCACCAGACGTTGCCCGTCGATGCTCTGTTGGAGCACAACCTCTCGGCCTTCTATGACCCCATCTATCACAGCGTGGTGAACGGTGTGGGCCATGATCCAGGCGCCACCGGCGAAAGCTGGTACTTCGTGCAGAACATGATTTCGCTGTTGCAGGCTGCCCAGAACGGGAGTGCCGAGGCCAAACAACTGCTGCTGGATTCGACCGACGCGGTGGTGGCGTTGGCCCACATCAACAACTACGAGTTTCCCCAGAACTTCCGCTATCGCGACTGGAACGGAGGCGGCACCGGCCTTCAACCGGACGTGGCGGGTGGTTATGCATGGCTGATGCTGGGGCTGTACGATCTGACACATACGGAAAAGTATCTGGACGAAGCAAAAGCCTCGATTGCTCACGTCGCTGGTAAAGGGTTCGATCTGGCATACGAGACCCAGATGACGGCCTATAGCGCCGCCGCCGCCCAGCGACTCTACAGCATGACCAAGGATGTCTCCTATCGCGGGTACGCGACGCTGGCGCTGGCCAATCTCTTCCACGCTACCCGGCTGTGGGATTGTACCTATGGCTTGTGCCGCAAGGGGCACGGTTACCACACCTATTTCGGTCTCAATCCCCTGCCCTGGTCGGATTACATCGCCATGTTGGAGCAATATGAAGCGTGGCTCGGTTTACGAGACTACCTGCGGTATGCGCAGGATGCGCCGTCCTACGTGCACACCCTGGTCCAGGGCTTTCTCACCAACTCTCCGCTGACTCTGCAGTATTCCCTCCCGCCGCTTCTGCCCGCAGGGGTCGCCACCAGTGCGGCGGGGGAATACCCCTTTGTGCCCCACAACAATCTACGTTGGAACATTCCGCTCGAAGATCTGCGCGAGGGCGAGGCCAATAGTGGCGTCATCGGCCAGGAGATCTATGGCGCCGGCGGCCCGTTTATGTTCGCGGCCTACGGGCCCTAGAGCACGGAGGTGTCCAGGGCACCCCATCCATCGCCAGGGTCACTGCGCGCCGTCACCGATCATCGATGGTGGCGCCCGTCAACGCTGCCACATCAGCTTGGAACCCGGCATCAAGCGATGCGGTCTCACGGAGCTGCGTCAGATCCTCCCGGGAGACGAAGGTTCTCCGCACACCACCGATGGGCACGAGGTCCGCGACGGGCCGACCGTCGATAGTGATGCGGAGGTGCTCACCCGCCTCAACCTCACGAAGAACCCGAGCAATGTCGTTGCGCAACTCGCGCTGTGGAATGATTCGCATGCCCATAGCGTAGCAGCCCTCTGTGGCGGGCCTGGTCACCCAAGGGCTATGACGCAGGAGTACTTCAGGCACTGGGTGCAAGACTGGGCATGTCCTGCTGGTAGTCACCCACCCTCCGGATGAAGGGAAGGCGCTCTCCAACGCTGCGGATGAGTTGTACCGAGGAATCGACGCAACTTCGCTCTCAGGCTGGTAGTGAGATGATCTCCCGAAGTCATCGTTGTCAAAGCCATCCTCTGATCGTTGGTTATGTGCGGATCATCGCATCCGTTGTGTATGCTAGGCGTACGAGGGAATCGGGCGCTGCGTCGCCCGGATGGGACGGGAGAACGGCCGTGTTGTCGTCCCAGGGCAGAGCGAAAGGAGTAGGAGGAGCGGACGAAACGCTTGAAAGGCTGCCCCTGAGGAGGGACAGCGCGCTGCTTTGTTTATTCACGCCTTACGTACTAAGGAGAGCTTTGGATGAAGGGAATTCTGGTTGCACTGCTTGGTGCAACGATGATCGTGTCGTCCTGGGGCGGCATGAGCTGGGCCGCGGGAACGCATAGCCGCGCCGCCGCTGTTGCCGGGAAGCTTACGGGCTGCACCGGCAAGGGCCATGTGACGTTCATGCACTGGGGTGACAAGAACGTCGATAACGCGGATAAAATAGCCATCAGCCTCGCGGAGAAAGCATGCCCCGGCCTGTCAGTCACCGACCAATGGGATCAGGGCAACTACGACGTCGACATCAAGACCAAGATCGGGTCCGGTAACGCGCCCGATCTCTTCCAGCTTGACGGCGCCAAGCGCGTCGCCCAGTACGCGTCGCAGGGCGCGCTGGCCAGTCTTGATTCGTTTGTCAAGAAGGATAAGGTCAATCTCAAAAAGACGTACGTCGCCAAGTGCTTGCCGCAGATGAGCTACAAGGGGCACGTGTACGGCCTCGAGCTAGCCTGCAGCAACCAGGATCTGCTGTACTACAACAAGGACATGTTCACCGCGAAGCACGTGAAATATCCGACGAACACCTGGACTTACAAGGACTTCCGTGCGGCCGCCATCAAACTGAGTGGCGACTATTCGGTGCCGAGCGATGCGACCTCCAAGCTGCGCTTCGGCTACGTCGGCTCGACCGATGACTTTGCCACCCAGCAGTATACCTGGGAGTGGGGCGGCGACTGGGTGAACAAAACGTCCACGCAGTGCACACTCGACAGCAAAGCCTCCCAGGCTGGTCTCCAGTTCTGGGTCGACCTCAAGTACAAAGACCACGGCGCTCCTACCGCGCAGCAGGCAACCGGGCTCGACAAGGTAAGTGGCTTCCGGGATCAGACCTTTGCCATGTCCTTCATGGGACCGTGGGCCGAGGCCTACACCTTCGGCAACAGCCCCGGTTCGACGACTACCCCGGTCAAATTCAAGTGGGGAGTGGTCAACACGCCCAAGGGCGCCGTGAACAATCAGGGACTGATGGCGGCCACGGCCGAAGTCGTGTACAACCACTCCAAGGTCAAGAACGCGGCCTGGTGGCTCGATCGCTTCGTCACGGAGGGCCAGGGAGCGCTGATTCAATCCTCGTATGGAATCGACACACCGGGAGTCCTCGCCTTTTACAATAACTCCAAGATCAAGAAGGAGTACGGGCCGGTCCTGCAGGTCGCCTTGCTGGCCAATAAGAGCGGCCGCAGCCCGCGCACCATTCCTCGTTACGACGAGTTCCAAACGGCGGTGGCTCGCGACCTCGATCCTATGTGGAAGGGAACCGCGAGCGTGGCATCCGCCACACATCAGGCATGCGCTGACGCGCAGCAGTACCTCAAATAGTAGGTGAGCTACCGAGGGAGGGGCCGTCGGCCCCTCCCTCACGGTGCTTGTAGTCCACCGGCGGATCCTGTGACGTGGCGCAGGCGAGAAGTCATGGATTCGAAGCGGCGCCAGGGTGGGATCCCGCTTCTCTAGAGGACGAGGAGGCGACATGGCAACAAAAGTGCAAGCAGCAGCGTCGACTGGAGGCCCCAGAAGCAAGCAGCGGCAGGAGCGGCTGTGGGGCTACAGTTTCACATCCATCTGGCTTATTGGCTTCCTCGTCTTCTCCGCCGCACCACTGCTTATCTCCGTGTTTATCAGCTTCACCGATTGGAATCCCATCCGGGGACCGTTCTGGCAGGCGCACCTTAACGGCGTTCACAACTACCAGACGCTCCTGCAGGACAGGCGGTACTGGCACGCGGTCTGGAACACGATCTACTACGCATTGGGAAGCGTGGCGCTGGTCAACCTCGCTTCCATTCCGCTGGCGATCCTGCTCAATCAAAAGCTACGCGGTATTAACATTTATCGAACCATCGCCTACCTGCCGGCCATCATGCCCGCGGTGGCCACCGTCCTGATCTTCAGGCTGATCTTTCAGCCGAGCGCCGGCGTAATCAGCTGGTTTTTGACCAAACTCCATTTGCAGTGCGACCCGACCGCGCTCACCTGCAGTCCGTACGACTGGCTCGGCAACCCAAAACTGACCATGCCCGCGGTGATTCTGCTCTCCGCCTGGGGCTTTGGGCAGACCATGTTGATCTACCTGGCCGGACTGCAGGGGATCGATGCCAGCCTCTATGAGGCCGCATCCATCGATGGAGCAAACGGCTGGCATCGATTCAAGAGTATTACCCTTCCGCTCTTGACCCCGGCCATCTTCTTCAACGTGGTAACCGGGCTGATCGGCGGCTTTCAGGAGTTCACCAAGTTTGTCATCTTCTCGGGCGGCGCCGGCGGCTTTACGGGCGGGCCGAGCGATTCGCTCCTGACGCTCTTTCCCTATATATACGAGAAGGGATTCGAAGACAATTTCCTGGGCCTGGCCACCGCCATGGCCTTCGGCCTGTTCGTTCTGATCGGTATCTTTACCGCAATCAATTTCACGGCCCAGAAGCGCTGGGTCTTCTATCAGGAAGAGAGGGGGTAGTCATGGCGATTCAGGGTACCGGAGCAACCGCACGCGCGACTCAGGCGCCGACCGCTCCCGCGGCCTCGCTCTCAACCACCGGATCTGGGCCAACTGCTGAAGCGAAGCCTGCGTCCAAGACCGGCGCCTACGTGGCGCTGGCTTTTGTCTGTCTCTTCTCGCTGTTCCCGCTCTACTGGATGCTCGAGAATTCGCTGCGAACGGAGAGCGACTCCACGAGCAGTGTGAGCTTCTGGCCGGAGGCGTTCCACTGGTCGAACTACGCGACGATGTGGAATGCGCTCACCTACCCGTTCCACATCTTCCTCATCAACAGCTTTGTCATGGCCGGACTGGTAACGATTGGTACGGTGGCGTCGTGCGCTGTGATCGCCTATGGCTTCGCGCGCTTCAACTTTCCCGGCCGAGAGCTCATGTTTGCCGTTATCATCGGGACCACGATGATCCCCTACGCGGTCATGATGATTCCCCAGTACGCGCTCTTCATCAACGTCTTTCACTGGGGCAGTGGCGGATCGGCCTTCGGCTACCAGAATCTGATCCAGTTCCTGCCGCAGATCGTCCCCGCCTTCTTCGGCTCGCCATTCTTCATCTTCCTGCTGCGTCAGTTCATCCGCGGCATCCCCTACGATCTGGATGAAGCGGCCAAGGTCGATGGCGCCGGCCCGCTGCGCATCTTCTGGACCATCATCCTGCCGGAACTGAGGCCGGCCCTGGCAGCAGTCACCGTCCTCACCTTCATCGGGAAGTGGAATGATTTCCTGGGTCCCTTGATCTACCTCACGGATACGCACAATTGGACCATCGAGCTGGCGCTGAACAGCTTCGTCGGCCGCTACACCACGGTCTTTAATTTGCAGATGGCGGCCTCGCTGATGTCGATGCTACCCATCATGATCGTGTATTTCATTGCGTCGAAGCAGATCATCGAGGGGGTGACCTTGAGTGGCGTGAAGGGCTAGACCACCCAGCGTGCTACTTGGCCTCCGAGCGGTTGGTTCCGCACTTGCCCAGGTCCTGACCCATGTAACCGCCTCGCTGCTCGGCAACCTGCTAGCCATTCTGCTGTCCATCCCACTGCTCTTGCTGGTCGGTATCCTGGCCTTCGGGACGCGGTCCTTTAGCCTGATCCCACTGGGCGTGACATTCCTGGTCGGCGTGCTCCCCAACCCATGTACCGCTGGAGTCCAGCTAGTGGCCCACAAGCTAGCCACGGCCGACTATGTCAATGCGGGAGATCAGTGGGCCGGCCTGCGGAGCTACGCTCGGCCAGCGGCCGGTTTCTGGTTGTTCTCGCTGGCCGTGAGCGTGCTGATGCTGCTGAATATTGCCTTTTACACGCGATCAATGGGGACGGCGTCGTCGATTCCGCACGCTGTCTCCCTGCCGCTCCTCCTGCTCTGGGTGCTGCTGTTCGCCTTCTGGATTTCCATTCAGCTGTATATCTTTCCGCTGCTCATCACGCAGGAGGTCAAGAGCATGCGACTGATCTACAAGAACGCCACGTTGATGGTGATTGCACGGCCTTCAGTCAACGCGGTGGTTATCCCGGTCTGGCTGGCCGTTCTGCTGTTTTCCTCAGCGACCGGGTTGGCAACGTTTATCGGCCTGGCCCTGGGCGCTACGATCCAGCACAACGCCGCCGCCAAGCTGCTGCCCACCTTCCGCATGGGTTCCGCGGGATAAGGCTTATACTCGAATCGGGGAGCCGCCCACCCCGGTGAGAGTGCAGCCGGCTCCTGACGAGGTTTCATGTCGGTCGGCGCCGTTGCCCTACTCCTTCTCTCCGTGATCCTCGCCCCACAGCGCGCTCATGGATATTGGACGCCCGCTGCCCCCATGGCGGCTTCAGGCAGCGGTCAGGTGGCTGTCCAACTGGGCGATGGCCGTATCCTGGCAGTTGGCGGCGAGTCGGTAACCGACGGCTTCCCGGTACCGACGGCGCAGATCTATAGCCCCGGTTCACATACCTGGAGTTATGCCGCCGGCATGCGGGTCGCACGTATCGGGCAGACGGCCACGCTGTTGCGCGATGGCCGGGTGTTGGTGATGGGCGGTCTCGGCTCGAAGTTGGAGGCACTGGCCTCCGCTGAGATTTTCGACCCGATCTCCCAGGCATGGCAACTGGTTACTCCGCTACCGCAGTCGCGCTTCGCCCAATCCGCCACACTGCTGCCGGACGGCCGAGTCCTGGTGGTGGGGGGAATCGTCGACGGCAGGATATCGACCAGTGCTCTGTTTTTCCAGCCCGCCACCAACCAGTGGCTCCCGGCGCCGCCCACAAATTACCCACATGCACAACAGTCCGCCGTGGTGCTCGGAAGCGGTCACGTCCTGATCGCCGGTGGCTATGGCAGGCCGGAGATGTACGTTCCTGGGCGGAGCGTCTGGCGCCCGGTGCTCGATACCGCTTTCCGTTCGCATCCAGTCATGGTCAAGCTGCGCAATGGATCCATCCTGCTGACCAGCGGACTTGGCGCGCACGATCATGATTTGCGCTCGACCCGCGTCTACAGTTCCGCCACGGGCAAGTGGGCGGTCGCGGGATCGCTGCGTACTGCTCGAAGTCAGGCGGTGGGCGTGCTCTTGCCGAGCGGTGAGGTCCTGGTCAGTGGAGGAGAGCAGGTCAGTGTGCGCGTCTTACGATCCGCCGAGGTCTTTAACCCGGCCAGGCGAATCTGGACCCAAACAGCGCCGATGCGGACCGCGCGTGACGCGGCCATCGCCGGCACGCTCAGTGATGGAACGGTGCTGGTGTGTGGGGGAATGAATCTGAGCGGCGTGCTGGATAGTTGCGAGATCTACCATCCGTAGCCCCCCCTCCCCCTCCTGCTAGGGGTAGGTATTAGAACAAAGATGGAGAAAAGCGCAGAGAAGCGAGAAGATGGACGTAGACCAACGACATCTCCTGGAGGCTGCTCATGCGCTTTTCTGCTGGATGCTACCAGA